>JAESGN010000009.1_pt1 | contig 474132 bp, 450 predicted proteins | sample 9269731 | NCBI WGS metagenome assembly JAESGN01 (sample SAMN15720683, study PRJNA650826) | algae metagenome | isolation source: Mojavia pulchra JT2-VF2 and co-occurring heterotrophs from desert soil | place: USA: Cadiz Valley, Joshua Tree National Park, CA | collected 1998-06-08 | reverse complement strand
AGATCGGCGTCATGTTCGGTTCGCCCGAAACCACGACTGGCGGCAATGCGCTGAAGTTCTACGCCTCCGTCCGCCTCGACATTCGTCGTATCGGTGCGGTCAAGGACCGCGAAGAGGTCGTCGGCAACCAGACCCGCGTCAAGGTCGTCAAGAACAAGATGGCACCTCCGTTCAAGCAGGTCGAATTCGACATCATGTATGGCGAAGGCGTATCGAAGACCGGTGAGCTGGTCGATCTCGGCGTCAAGGCCGGGATCGTGGAGAAGGCTGGTGCGTGGTTCTCTTACAACAGCCAGCGTCTCGGGCAGGGGCGTGAAAACGCCAAGCTGTTCCTGCGTGATAATCCTGCCGTCGCCCAGGAAATCGAGATGGCGCTGCGCCAGAATGCCGGTTTGATTGCCGAAAAGTTCCTGCAGAATGGTGGTCCTGACGCCAATGACGGGGACACTGCCGAAGATATCTGAGGTCTTCTGCTTTCCGTTGATATTTGGCCGGCTGCGTTTCACCCGAAACGCGGCCGGTTTTCATTTGCGCTTGCGGATACGCCGCTGGACAGGGGGCATGCCGGGCGATAAAAGCCATTGATTTTGCGAATTGGCCGGGCTTCCGGCCCGAATGAAGGGCGTGACATGAGCGGTGTAAACGACATCCGGTCGACTTTCCTCGACTACTTCAAGACGAACGGTCACGAGGTCGTTTCCTCCAGCCCGCTGGTGCCGCGCAACGATCCGACGCTGATGTTCACCAATGCCGGCATGGTGCAGTTCAAGAATGTCTTTACCGGCCTTGAGCAGCGTCCCTATTCGACGGCTGTGACCGCGCAGAAATGCGTACGCGCAGGTGGCAAGCACAACGACCTTGATAATGTCGGTTATACGGCCCGCCACCACACCTTCTTCGAAATGCTGGGGAATTTCTCCTTTGGCGACTATTTCAAGGAGCGCGCGATCGAGCTTGCCTGGAACCTGATCACCAAGGAATTCGGCATCGACCGCAATCGGCTGCTGGTCACCGTCTACCATACGGATGACGAGGCGCACGGCCTGTGGAAGAAGATCGCCGGCCTCTCTGACGACAAGATCATTCGCATCAAGACCAGCGACAATTTCTGGGCCATGGGCGACACCGGTCCCTGCGGCCCATGCTCTGAAATCTTCTATGATCATGGCGACCATATCTGGGGTGGCCCTCCGGGTTCGCCTGAAGAGGACGGTGACCGCTTCATCGAGATCTGGAACCTGGTTTTCATGCAGTACGAGCAGATCACCAAGGAAGAGCGCGTAGATCTGCCGCGGCCGTCGATCGACACGGGCATGGGTCTCGAACGCGTTGCAGCCCTGTTGCAGGGTAAACACGACAATTACGACATCGACCTCTTCCGCGCCCTGATCGATGCTTCCGTTGATCTGACCGGCGTCAAGGCCGAGGGCGAGCGCCGCGCCAGCCACCGCGTGATTGCCGATCATCTGCGGTCTTCCGCCTTCCTGATTGCCGACGGCGTTTTGCCGTCGAATGAGGGTCGCGGTTACGTTTTGCGCCGCATTATGCGCCGCGCCATGCGCCATGCACAGTTGCTCGGCTCGAAGGATCCGATCATCTACAAGCTCCTGCCGGTTCTGGTCCAGCAGATGGGCCGCGCCTATCCGGAACTGGTGCGTGCCGAGGCGATGATTTCGGAGACGCTGAAGCTTGAAGAGAGCCGTTTCCGCAAGACGCTGGAGCGTGGCCTGACGCTGTTGTCCGATGCGACCTCTGATCTCGACAAGGGTGACAGCCTCGATGGCGAAACCGCTTTCAAGCTTTACGACACCTACGGCTTCCCGCTCGACCTGACGCAGGACGCGCTGCGCAACCGCGGCATCGGCGTTGACCTGACTGGCTTCAATGACGCCATGCAGCGGCAGAAGGCCGAGGCGCGGGCGCATTGGTCGGGTTCGGGCGACAAGGCGACCGAGACCGTCTGGTTCGAGTTGAAGGAGAAGTTCGGCGCGACCGAATTCCTCGGTTACTCCTCGGAAACCGCCGAGGCCCAGATCCTCGCCATCGTTTCGGACGGCAAGATGGTCGAGCAGGCTGGTGCCGGTGATCAGGTACAGGTCGTTGTCAACCAGACACCTTTCTACGGTGAATCCGGCGGCCAGATGGGCGATACCGGCGAGATCGTCGGTGAAGGCTTCTCGCTTGAGGTGACCGATACGCTGAAGAAGGGCGAGGGCGTCTTCGTCCATGTCGCGACTGTTAGCAACGGTGTGGTGCGGGCCGGCGAGGCGGTTGTTCTGAACGTCGACCATGCACGACGTCAGCGGCTGCGGTCGAACCATTCGGCGACCCATCTGCTGCATGAGGCGCTGCGTGAAATCCTCGGGACCCATGTGGCACAGAAGGGCTCGCTCGTTGCACCGGAACGTCTGCGTTTCGACATCTCGCATCCGAAGCCGATTTCGGCCGAAGAGTTGAAGATTGTCGAGGAAATGGCCAACGAGATCATCCTGCAGAACGCGCCGGTCACGACGCGTCTGATGGCTGTCGACGATGCGATCGCCGAGGGTGCGATGGCGCTGTTCGGTGAAAAATACGGTGACGAAGTGCGCGTCGTCTCGATGGGTACGGCGGTTCGCGGCGAAAAGGCCGGCAATTCCTATTCCACCGAACTGTGCGGTGGCACGCATGTGAATGCGACCGGCGATATCGGTCTCGTGCGCCTGATCGGTGAAAGCGCCGTCGGTGCCGGCGTGCGCCGCATCGAGGCACTCACCGGTGATGCCGCCCGCGCCTATCTGGCCGAGCAGGACGAGCGCGTGAAAACACTTGCCACCGCCCTGAAGGTCCAGCCGGCCGACGTGATCGGTCGCGTCGAGGCGCTGGTCGAGGAACGGCGCAAGCTCGAAAAGGAACTGGCGGATGCCAAGCGCAAGCTCGCCATGGGCGGCGGTGCTGCGGGTGGCGCCGAAGCGCCGAAGGTGGTGAACGGGATCAACTTCATCGGCCGCGTTGTTGCCGGCGTTGATGCCAAGGACCTGAAGGGCATGGCTGATGAGGCCAAGTCCGGGCTCGAAACGGTCGTTGTCCTGCTGATTGCTGTCGCCGAAGACGGCAAGGCGAGCGCCGTCGTCTCGGTGACACCGGATCTGACGTATCGCCTCAGCGCCGTCGATCTCGTGCGTGTTGCGTCTGCTGCCCTCGGCGGCAAGGGCGGCGGTGGCCGGCCGGATATGGCGCAGGCCGGAGGCCCGGACGGCGCCCAGGCGGACGCGGCAATCGCAGCCGTCGAAGCTGCGCTGTAACACGGGTTCAATCCGCAATATCAACGACAAAGGCCGGCGACCTTCGCCGGCCTTTGTCGTTGAGGCCTTGGGTTCAGAGAGCGGCCGTCAGATCGTGTTGCCGCGGATTGCCCATTGGGCCTCGCTCAGTGTGCTGGTGAAGACGACGTCTTCAACATGCAGTTCGTGATGGGAAAGCATCAGGCGGATGTCCGGTCGGTCGCTCACCACATAAACGCGCACGCCGCCGCGTTGAGCCTTGCGGATCACGCCTGCCAGCAGATTGGCACCGGATGTATCCATGAACTGAATGCCGCTGCAATCCAGCACGAGGTTGTGATGACCGTCCGCAATGCGGTCGAGAACGGCGCTTGCGGTGGCCACCGCACCAAAGAAGAAAGCGCCATCCAGGCGATAGATCACGGTCCCGGCATCGCTGTTGTCGAGGGGCAGTTCCTCCTGCCGGTGTGTCACCCTCAAACCTTTCGACATGTGGTGAATGAATTGCAGCGCGGCAAGCGAGACGCCCACGAGGATGCCCTCGGTCAGGTCGCGGAAGATCACCAAAAGGAATGTCACCGCGAGGACCAGCGTTTCGCCGCGAGACGAGCGGATCAGGGTGATAATCGCGGAGCGTTCCACCATGTTCCAGGAGACCACGGCCAAGACGCCGGCGAGGCTCGCGAGCGGAATATAGGCGGCAAGCGGTGCTGCAACCAGCATGAAGGCCAGCAGGAAAATCGAATGCAACATGCCGGAGACGGGGCTCGTGGCGCCGGCCCGGACATTTGTTGCGGTGCGGGCGATGGTGCCGGTGACGCAGATGCCGCCAAAGAGGGCCGAGCCGATATTGGCCAAGCCCTGTGCCACCAGTTCCGTGCTGGACCGATGGCGGCGGCCGGTCATGCCATCGGCCACAACGGCAGACAGCAGCGATTCGATTGCCCCCAGAAGGGCAAAGGCGATCGCGTCCGGAAGGACGGCGATGGCTAGATCAGGCGACAGGCGCGGCAGGCTCGGCATCGGCAGGCCGGACGGGATCCCGCCGAATTTCGAGCCGATGGTCGAGACGGGTAGGGACAGCAAGGAGGCTACGACCGAGGCTGTGATCACGGCGATCAAGAGGCCGGGCCAGGTCGGGCGAAAACGGCGCAGCAGAAGAATGATGGCTATGGTCAGCGCCGCAACAGCGGCGGCGGAGGGCGAGACGCCGGGCAGGGCGTCAAGGATGGCCGGGATCTTGTCGATCAACGGGCCCGGCTCCCCGCCGGCAAAGGTTAGCCCCAGCAATTCGCCGATCTGGCTGGCAAAAATGATCACGGCAATACCGGCGGTGAAGCCGATGGTGACGGGATAGGGAATGAACTTAATGTAGTCGCCAAGCCGGGCGAAGCCGGCGACGAGAAGCAGAAGGCCGGCCATGGCGGTCGCGAGCAGAAGCCCGTCGATGCCGTGGCGCGTGACGGTTGCGGCCACCAGCACGATGAAGGCACCGGCGGGGCCGCCGATCTGGTGGCGGCTGCCGCCAAGTGCGGAGACGATGAAACCACCGATGATTGCCGTATAGAGGCCGCGGTCGGGTGTGACACCGGAGGCGATCGCGATCGCCATGGACAGGGGAAGGGCAACGATGGCGACCGTCAGGCCCGCCAAGGCGTCGGCCTTCAGGCGGGCAGCGTCATAGCCTTCGTGGAAAACACTGACGGTTTTCGGGAGGAGGTCTTCCTTCATGGCGATTCACACGCGGTGTCGGGCATGCGAACTGTTCCAAGGGCTAGAGTGTTGTCAGGCATAGGACACTGAGTCTGCGCCGTTTTGCAATCGGGTGCTTGATCTGTGCGCCATACTGCTGCTGACACGCCGTCAGGCTGCACCGTCGCATAGGTTAGGCGCAATTCGTTGCAGTCGCATCAGGCAAAATTGGCCGCGCTGAAAGGTTGGCGAAACTGCCTTCCGCCGGGTGTTAAGCGGGTTTGTTTTTGACTACAGTTTGCCCATGGCCAATGACAGCAGACCCTTCCTCCTCGTCGCCTATCCGGCGCGCGCCGTCCCTCTTCTCGGTATTACCGTGCTGACGATCGTCTTCGCGGTCGCCTTTGGCGGGGTATTGACGCAGGTGCTGGGCGGCCAGTGGGCGTCCTTCACCAGCTTCTTTTACATCGTGCTGCTGGCGGTGAGTTTCTTCGGTCTGCAGCGCAGCTTCATCCGCATCTTCAGGGCTCTGAAGCCAGCACTCGAGTTGAACGATGAGGAAATCATCGACTATCGTCTCGATGCACGCGTCCCCTGGGCCAATATTATCGAATTCGAGCAACGGCGTTCTGGACGGCAAACCTTCATGCGCTTCCGCTATCTCGACGACGAGGCGCCGGAGGTGGAGCATATGGCCGATCTGCTCCTGAGTGGATTGAGCGTCTCCAGCGTGCGGCTCGCCAACCAGATCCGGGAACGCTTTGCCAGCGTCGATGCGGAGGCAGACGAGGTCGTCGAGGCATAAAAAAAACCCGGCCATTGCTGGCCGGGTTTTCTGATCGCTTCGGGTCGGTCGCCGATCAGGCGGCCATGGCCTTCTTCAGGTTCTCGTCAACCTTGTCGAGGAAGGCGGTGGTCGAGAGCCACGGCTGATCAGGACCGATCAGCAATGCGAGGTCCTTGGTCATGTGGCCGGCTTCGACCGTGTCGATGCAGACCTTTTCCAGCGTCGTCGCGAAGTTGGCCAGCTCGGCGTTGTCGTCGAGCTTGGCGCGGTGGGCAAGGCCACGGGTCCAGGCGAAGATCGAGGCGATCGAGTTGGTCGAGGTTTCCTGACCCTTCTGGTGCTGGCGGTAGTGGCGCGTGACCGTGCCGTGGGCAGCTTCCGCTTCGACGGTGCGGCCATCGGGGGACAAGAGAACCGAGGTCATCAGGCCGAGCGAACCGAAGCCCTGGGCAACCGTGTCCGACTGAACGTCGCCGTCGTAGTTCTTGCAGGCCCAGACGTAACCGCCGGACCACTTCAGAGCGGATGCGACCATATCGTCGATCAGGCGGTGTTCGTAGACGATGCCGATCTCTTCGAACTTCGCCTTGAACTCGGCCTGGTAGACTTCTTCGAAGATATCCTTGAAGCGGCCGTCATAGGCCTTGAGGATGGTGTTCTTGGTCGACAGGTAGACCGGCCACTTGCGCATCAGGCCGTACATCATGGAGGCGCGGGCGAATTCGCGGATCGATTCGTCGAGGTTGTACATCGCCATGGCAACGCCGGCGCCCGGTGCGTTGTAGACTTCCTTTTCGATGACTTCGCCATCTTCACCGACGAACTTGATGGTCAGCTTGCCCTTGCCGGGGAACTTGAAGTCGGTCGCCTTGTACTGGTCACCGAAGGCGTGACGGCCAACGACGATCGGCTTGGTCCAGCCGGGAACGAGACGCGGCACGTTCTTGCAGATGATCGGCTCGCGGAAGATGACGCCGCCGAGGATGTTGCGGATCGTGCCGTTCGGGCTCTTCCACATTTCCTTGAGGTTGAATTCCTTGACGCGCTGTTCGTCCGGGGTGATCGTGGCGCACTTGATGCCGACGCCGTGCTTCTTGATGGCATGGGCGGCATCGACCGTAACCTGGTCATTGGTGGCGTCACGGTTCTCGACGGACAGGTCGTAATATTCGATGTCGAGATCCAGGTAGGGCAGGATCAGCTTGTCCTTGATGAACTGCCAGATGATGCGGGTCATCTCGTCGCCATCGAGATCGACGACCGGGTTGGCTACCTTGATCTTGGTCATGAATATCCTCACGGGTTGTGCCTGACGCGCAGGCGCGGGGAGGGCGCTGCGCCAATGGCTGCCTATAACATTCTCTCACCGCAAGGCAAACAGTCCCGGGGGCTTTCGGAGATTTTCTGACCCCGCGACTTTCGGCTGAGAAAGGCAACATCCTCCCAAACTTGGACGGGGTCTGCCTAGCCCTTTCGCGTTACGAAGGAGGGGCTGCCGCAGCACCCCACAGGTGTCCGCTCCCTCCGGCAGGGCAGGCCGGTGAAGCCAGGAAAGAGGATTGCATGCAGAAGATGAGGGCTGGGCTAGTGCTGGTTGCGATGTTGGCGGGCGGCGTGCCTGCATTTGGTGCCGATGATACCGCGCCTGTGCGGGAGATTATCGAGGCCACCGCGCGCAATTGGGAGGAGGGTTCAAGTGGCACGGAGGAGGAGGTATTCAGCGAAGACCGGCTGAACAGGCTCTTCAGCGCCGAATTCGCGGCTGCATTCCGGGCCGCATCGAAGAACCCGCCAATGGATCTTCCCGAAGGAGAAGCAACAGGCTTTCCGTTCGATTATGATCCGATTGCCCAGGGTCAGGACGGCTGCCCGTTCAAGAATATCCGCATTGAAGATGACGGCGACGGGCAGGTTACGGCAATGTTCAACAATCGCAACTGTTATCCGGATACGGCAGACGCTCCCGATACCGTGCTGATCTTCCACGTCTGGCCCGAAAATGGTCGCCCTGTGATCGACGACATCTATCCCCTGGTCGGCTTAGAGACCGGCAATTCGATCAAGCAGGAACTCAAACTTCAGGGCGCAGAGTGACGACATGGCAAAGATGAAGTTGTACCCCGTGGTTCTTGCCTTTGCGCCGGTCCTGCTGGCGGCGCCTGCCTTTGCCGCCGACCCCACCGATCCGGTGAAAACAGTGATGGCGGTCGCCGGCTGGGCGGGTGAGGGCGCAACGACGGTGGAAGCTAACGGCTATTTCGACGAGACCTTGCTGGCATCCATTTACAGTTCGAGCTTTGTCGAGGTCTATCGGCTGGCTCAGAAGGTCGACGAACTCCAGGATGGCCAGGGGTATATGACCGGCTATGATGAGGTGATCGGTGGCCAGGATTCATGCCCGCTCAAGGACGTGCGTTTCGAAACACGCCCTGCCGTTGGTGCCGTGACACCCGTTGTGGTCTATTTTGACGCCGTCTCATGCTTCGGTCAGACGCCGAATCTGAAAGAGCCGAGCACCATATTCCACGTCATCCAGCAGGATGGCCGCTACGTCATCGACAACTTCTGGAACCATGACTACGAGGCCGGCAAGATCGACACTTCGGTGAAGGCGGAATATGCCGCGCTGACCCATGCCTATCTCGACTTCCTGGCAACGGGATCCTGGCCCAAGCAATGACCCGCCCCTTTGCGGCGCGGTGAATTTGTGCGAATGGGAGCCCGGATTGTTTCAAGAAGGGCGGATCATGGCGGGTACGAACAGCGAGCGCATCATGCTGGCCGAAGGGCCGGCGGTCATTCTGGTGGAGCCGCAGCTCGGCGAAAACATCGGCATGGTGGCGCGCGCGATGGCGAATTTTGGCCTTGTTGAGCTGCGCCTGGTCAAGCCGAGAGATGGCTGGCCTTCCGACAAGGCGCGTGCAGCCGCCTCCAAGGCCGACCATGTCATCGACGGCGCCGTGGTCTACGAGACCCTGGAAGAGGCGATAGCCGACCTCAACTTCGTCTATGCCACGACCGCGCGCGGACGCGACGGGTTCAAGCCCGTGCGCTCGCCGATCACGGCTGCCGAGACCCTGCGCCGCAAGTTCTCAGCCGGAGAGAAGACCGGCATTCTCTTCGGTCGCGAAAAGTCTGGCCTGTCGAACGAAGACGTGGCGCTGGCAGACGAGATCGTGACCTTCCCGGTCAATCCCGCATTCGCCTCGCTCAACATCGCCCAGGCGGTGCTGTTGATGTCCTATGAATGGATGAAATCCGGCATTGAGGACCTGCAGGCGGTGCCCTTCGATGCGCCGGAACAGCCAATGGCGACCAAGGACGAAGTCGTCGGTCTGTTCGAGCATGTCGAGGAGGCGCTCGATGCGCGCGGTTATTTTCATCCGCCCCATAAAAAGGCCAGGATGGTCGACAATCTGAGGGCCGTGCTGAGCCGTCGCGCCTTCACCACGCCTGAGATCCATGTCATGCGCGGTGTCATATCATCCCTCGACCGTTTTTCGCGGCGGGGCCAGATAGCGCCGACAGTGCCAGTGCCCGGCGAGGATACGGACAAAGATGGCGACGTCAGCGGCGAATGAACTGAAACCGATCCTGGTCTTCGATTCCGGGATCGGTGGGCTTACCGTGCTTCGCGAGGCGCGGCTGCTTATGCCCGAGCGGGGCTTCATCTATGTCGCCGACGATGCTGGCTTTCCCTATGGTGGGTGGGAAGAAGAGCCGCTCAAGGCCCGCATCACCGCGCTGTTTGCGGATCTGCTCGATCGCTACGACCCGGATGCCGTGATCGTCGCCTGCAACACTGCCTTTACGCTCGCCGGGGCGGAACTGCGCGAAGCCTTTCCCGCCATGCGTTTCATTGGCACGGTGCCTGCGATCAAGCCGGCGGCTGAGCGGACACGCTCGGGGCTTGTTTCGGTGCTGGCAACGCCCGGCACCGTCCGGCGCGCCTATACCCGCGATCTTATCCAGTCTTTCGCCTCGCAATGCCATGTGCGGCTCGTCGGGTCGGAAAACCTTGCCCGCATGGCCGAGGCCTATATCCGGGGCGAGGCTTTGGACGACGCAGCGGTTCTCGCAGAAATCGCCCCCTGTTTCGTAGAAAAGGATGGAGTCCGCACCGATATCGTCGTGCTTGCCTGTACGCATTATCCCTTCCTCGCCAATGTCTTCCGCAAGCTGGCGCCCTGGCCGGTCGACTGGCTTGATCCGGCGGAGGCGATTGCTCGCCAGGCGCGGCGGCTGGTGCCGCTGGTGGATGGTGCCGAGCACCCTGATGGCTTCGACTTTGCCGTCTTTACCTCGGGTCGCCAGGACTTTTCGACGCGGCGGTTGATGCAGGGCATGGGCCTTGCGATTGCCGAAGATCGTGCCACCGTCTTGGGTTAAACTTGGCTTTCGGCTTTTTTGGCCGCGTCTGCCGTGTTAGTAACTATGGGCCATTGGCCGGCGGTCGCGCCGGTGTAGAGGAGCCTAGCTCAGCGTTTTGTTTATCGAGATTTCAATCGTCCTTTTCCTCACCGTGCTCAACGGTGTGCTTGCCATGTCCGAACTGGCCGTTGTGTCCGCCCGCCCGGCCCGCCTGAAGGTCCTTGCCGAGCAAGGCAGCCGTGGTGCCGAGATTGCGCTGAGGCTCGCCTCCGATCCTGGTCGTTTCCTGTCCACCGTGCAGATCGGCATCACCCTGGTCGGCGTCCTGTCCGGGGCCTTTTCCGGTGCCACCCTCGGTGCACGCCTGTCGCTGTGGCTTGAGGCCCAGGGGCTCTCCGAGACCTTGGCCGATGCGCTCGGCGTCGGCACCGTGGTCATGCTGATCACCTATCTGTCTCTGATCGTCGGCGAACTGGTGCCCAAGCAGGTGGCGCTGCGCAATGCGGAGGGCGTTGCCGTCCGTATGGCGCCCGTCATGTCGGTTCTGTCCAAGGTTGCTGCGCCGCTGGTCTGGCTGCTCGACGGCTCCGGCAAGCTCGTCCTTTCACTGCTCGGTCAGAGTGGTGACGGTGGCGGCAAGGTGACGGATGAGGAAATCCGCACGGTGCTGGCCGAAGCGCACAGCGCCGGTGTCATCGAGGCGGGCGAATCGGCCATGCTGTCGGGCGTGATGCGTCTTGCCGACCGCACGGCCCGTGGCCTCATGACGCCGCGGCGTGACGTTCTGATCCTCGACGTCGAGGACACGATCGCCGAGGTGCGCGAAGTGCTGAGCGACAGCCCGCATTCGCGTATTCCGGTCCGCCGGGGCGATTCCGACGAGATTATCGGCGTGCTGGTGGCCAAGACGCTTTACGAGCGGCTCGCCATGGGCGAAGCGCCTGACCTTGCCAGTCTGGTCTCAGACGTTCCCGTGGTCTCTGACCTTGCGAAAGCGACCGACATCATCGATGCGCTGCGCCGCACGCCGCTGCATATGGTGCTGGTCTACGACGAATATGGCCATTTCGAAGGGATCGTGACATCCGGCGATATTCTCGAGGCCATCACCGGCGCCTTCCAGCAGGATGCCGGCGAGGAGCAGGCGATGTTCCGACGCGAGGATGGATCTTATCTGGTGGCTGGCTGGACGCCGATCGACGAGTTCGTCGACGTGATCCGGGTTCCTGTCGATCCCGACCTCGATTACACCACGGTCGCCGGCTTCGTGCTCGACGAGATGAAGCGTATCCCCGAGCTGGGCGAAAGCTTCGTCAAGGGTGGCTGGCGTTTCGAGGTGGTCGATCTTGATGGTCGAAGGATCGACAAGCTGCTGGTTTCCCGTCAGCAGGGATAAGGCATAGATGGCCCGGCCTCGCGCCGGGCTGTTCTTTTCCGAAGGTATTCCCCTGCGACAATCTGTTGCATCTGTGCAACGGATATTCCGAAGTTTTGCAATCTCGAATTGCGGGCTTGCGGCCTGCGATTCCCCGTGGCATGTTCCCTTCATCCGCAACTCAAACAACAGGAGGCGACCAATGACTCATTCTTCGATGCGTACACGCCTCTCTGGCGGATCGGTGCTCGCATATTCTCCAGCCGCTTTCGGCTGCGTGCGAACCACCCGCTGATCGTTCGATCGGTCAGCTTTCCCCGCCTTTTCAGGCATATTCCATCCTAATGACGTGAATGGCCCTCGGCGCGTGTGATCGTGTCTGCAGGACCGGTCCGCGTCGCTTTTCATCACCGAAAGGACCTGGGCGCGCGTCGTTCCGGGGCGGAACTATCATGCACAATGAACAATCATTGGTTGAGATTTCTCTCAAAGACAAAATCCAGGAGCTGGTCGAGCGTTTCGGCCCCTGGCGCATCGCGCTCGCAGTCTTTCTCGCTGCCTGGCGGCAGCGTGGTAAGCGCAATCTGGCCTCGGGTCTGTCGGCTCGCATGCGGGCGGATATCGGTCTGCCCGCAGACGAGTTGAAGCGGCTGCCATCGCGGCTGTCGCTCTGGGACATCCGGCTCTAGCGCCGGTGATCCGGCTCCGTCATCTGTTGCGGAGCCGGATTGCCGGTCGTCGGCTATTGTCGGCGGCGGCTTTGCTTGGTGGTGGCGGCTGCAGACTGCTACACAGGATGGACCAGCGAATCGCCAGGGTGCTCATGTGCGAGAATTGCCTGTTTCCGGGCCTTTCGCAGTGCATTGCCTGTGGGTTTCTTGCGCCGCGCTCGGACGGGCAGGCGCAAGTCTGTTAGAGACGACTGGTGAATGCATTCAAGGGCATTCAGGCAAGGGCATTCAGGAGACTGTGCAGTTGAAAGTCGGAATCGATATGGGAACGGTGCAGGGCGGTCAGCCTGCCAAGCTCGATATCGAGGAGCTTCTCGCCACCCGTCTTCTCGTGCAGGGCAATTCCGGGTCGGGTAAGTCGCATCTCTTGCGCCGCCTGCTTGAGCAATCCGCCCCCTGGGTCCAGCAGGTGATCATCGATCCCGAGGGTGATTTCGTTACGCTCTCGGACAAGTATGGCCATGTCGTCGTCGACGGCGAGCGCACCGAGGCCGAACTGATCGGCATTGCCGACCGCATTCGCCGGCATCGGGTCTCCTGCGTGTTGACGCTGGAAGGGCTTGATGTCGAGCAGCAGATGCGGGCCGCAGGTGCTTTCCTCAACGGCCTCTTCGATGCCGACCGCGAATTCTGGTATCCGGTGCTCGTCGTTGTCGACGAAGCGCAGATGTTTGCGCCTGCCGTCGGGGGCGACGTGTCGGAAGACGCGCGCAAGGTCTCGCTCGGCGCAATGACCAATCTGATGTGCCGCGGACGTAAGCGCGGGCTTGCCGGCGTCATTGCCACGCAGCGCCTCGCGAAGCTCGCCAAGAACGTGGCGGCCGAGGCCTCCAACTTCCTGATGGGCCGGACCTTCCTCGATATCGACATGGCCCGCGCCGCCGACCTGCTCGGCATGGACCGGCGCCAGGCGGAGATGTTCCGCGACCTGCAGCGCGGCAATTTTGTGGCGCTCGGCCCCGCCCTGTCGCGCCGGCCCCTGCCGATCGTCATCGGCAATGTCGAGACCTCGGCACGGTCTTCCTCGCCACTCCTGATGCCGCTTCCCGATGCGCCGCAGGATGTCGAGGATCTGATCTTCACGCCCGATCCGGAAGAATTCACCCGTCCTATCGTCCGCCGCACGCCACCGGCGCCGAGGCCGACGACGGATATCCTTGCCGAGCTCTCCCGCTCAACGCCGGCTGCCGACGCGCCTATCAGCGCTGACGTTTCCATGCCGTCCCGCCATGCGGAACTGTCCGCCGAGGAGCGTGAGGAGCGATTGGCGGCCGTGCTGGCTGAAATCCTCGCCGATCCGCAGGCGGCATACCGCACCGACAGCGTACTCTATCAGGAGTTCCTGGTGCGTGCCCGTATGCGCCGCGTCTCCGGCCCGCCGATGCCGATGGGCGAATTCCGCCGCCGCGTGGCCGTTGCCCGTGCCGGTGTCGATGAGGAGACCGCGGCGAGCGAAGGCTGGCAGACGGCCTTGTCGTTGTCCGTTAGGGTTTCAGACGATCTCCAGGGTGTGTTCCTGCTGCTGGCGAAGGCAGCGCTTCGCCAAGAGGAATGCCCGTCCGACATGCGCATCGCGCGCGCCTATGGCACACATTCGGCGCGGCGCGCCCGCCGGTTGCTCGGTTATTTCGAGGAGCAGGGCCTGGTCGTCGTGCATACCGATTTTTCCGGCAAACGCATCGTCGCCTTCCCGGATCTCGAAGCTGAGACGCGGCCCGGCGATCCCAACCAGGTGGATGCCGAGGCGCCGTCGCAGTCTGCCGCCGAGTAACAGCCTTCGGCGGCAGCGCGGTTTGAGCGGCGTTAAGCCGCCCGCTCTTCCCAGACCTGCACAAGAGACACGATCGTCTCCACGGCCTTTTCCATATCCTGGACGCTCACCCATTCGAGCGGCGAGTGATAGGCATGGCCGCCGGTATAGATGTTGGGGCAGGGCAGGCCCATGAAGGACAGGCGCGAGCCGTCGGTGCCGCCGCGAATGCTGTGCAGGACCGGTTCCAGGCCGACGCGTCGTACGGCTTCGGCGAGGTTGTCCATGATTTCAGGGTGACGGTCGAGCACCTGCTTCATGTTGCGGTACTGATGCTTGACGGTGAAGGTCATCGAAGAGCCGGGATAACCGGTCATCACATCCTCGGCGATTGCCTTCAGCAACGCTTCCTTCTCGGTGAGGCCCGCATCGTCGAAGTCGCGGATGATCAGTTGCAGATGGGCGCTCTCCATGCTGCCGGAGAGATCGACCGGGTGGATGAAGCCGGCGCGGCCGTCCGTCGTTTCTGGTGCGATATCGCGCGGCAGGCGAGCGACGATGTCGCTGGCGATCTTGATCGCGTTCTCCATCTTGCCCTTGGCATAACCCGGATGCATGGCGACGCCTGTGATGTCGATCGTCACGCCATCAGCCGAAAAGGTCTCGTTCTCGATCTCGCCGACGGTCGAGCCATCCAGCGTATAGGCAAAACGGGCGCCGAGTTTTTGGATGTCGACCTTGTCGGCACCGCGGCCGATTTCCTCGTCGGTGGTGAAGAGGATCTTGATCGTGCCGTGGCGGATGTCCGGGTTCGCCAACAGGTGGGCGGCTGCCGTCATGATCTCGGCCACGCCAGCCTTGTCGTCGGCGCCGAGCAGCGTCGTCCCGTCGGTGGTGACGATGTCGTTACCGATCTGGCTCTTCAGTTGCGGATGCGCCTCGACACGGATCACCTGACCGCTGGCGCCTGGAAGCTTGATGTCGCCACCCTGGTAGTTGCGCAGGATCTGCGGGCGCACATTGGTGCCGGTGAAGTCAGGAGCCGTATCCATGTGAGAGCAGAAGCAGATGACCGGCACGTCCTTGGTCGTGTTGGCGGGGATGGTCGCATAGACATTTCCGTGTTCGTCGAGATGCGCATCATCAAGGCCGAGCGCCAGAAGTTCTGATGTCAGCAGACGGCCGAGATCCTTCTGCTTTTCGGTCGACGGCTGGGTGTCGGACGCCGGGTCCGACTGCGTGTCGACGACGACATAGCGGAGAAAGCGGTCGAGGACGGTATCGGTCATGGAGTCTGTCCCTGGATCTGGGCTTGGATGGGCTTCTGGCTGGCATTGACCGGTACAGGTCCGAGATGCTTCTCGAAGAGACCGATGATTTCGGTGTTGCGGGCATCGCCGCTGGGAGCCCCGAGCACAACGCCGACCAGGCGGCGCTGGCCGTTGGTAGCCGAGGTCACGATGTTGTAGCCGGCGGCCTTGGTGTAGCCGGTCTTGATGCCATCGGCGCCGGGATAGCGAACCAGGAAAGGATTGTGGCCGCGGAACTTCATGCTGCGGAACGTCATGCCGCGCGAGGCAAAGAGCTTGTATTCCTCGGGGTAGTCACGGATCAGCGCCAAGCCGAGACGGGCCATGTCGGTTGCGGTCGTCACCTGGGCAGGGTCCGGCAGGCCGGACGGGTTGGTAAAGACCGTGTTGTTCATGCCGAGCGCATGGGCCTTGACCGTCATGACCACGCCGAAGGCTTCCTCCGAGCCGGCCAAAGTCTCCGCTACTGCCGTTGCCGCATCATTGGTCGAGAGGACCACCATTCCCATCACGGCTTCCCGCACGCTGATCGTGTTGCCGGCGCCGATGGCGAACTTGTAAGGTCCTTGTCATTGGCATTCTTGGAGATGACCAGTCGCTGATCCCAGGAGAGCCTGCCCGAATGCAGCGCCTCGAAGGTCAGATAGAGGGTCATCATCTTGGTGAGCGACGCCGGATAGGTGAGCGCATCGGCATTCGTCGCTTCCAGCACCTGGCCGGTCTCGGCATCCACGAGGATGCTTGCGTGTGTGGCAGCCTCAGCGCTGACAGGGGCGAGCGGCACGGAAAGGCACAACAAAGCAAGCAGACAAAGACGGGGTAAACGCTGGATCATCGGGGGAGACGCAAGTTGATGGTGGGACCCACGGGATAGCGGAGTTCGCCCGGCGTGTCAGCAGGCTGCGAAGCGCGATCCAGTGCTGTGCAGTCAAAATCCCGCGACGGAACAAAAAAAGGCGGCCCGAGAGCCGCCCTTCGTCGATGTCGTCAGTGTTACTGTCCGGTGCCGTGTTTCTCCGGCAGGACGTTTCGGGTCGCCCATAGCGAGCCCAGGATGCCGGCGGCAAGGATGCCAAGTGTGACCGTCAGCGAGACGACCGGCGGGATCTTGGCCAGCCCAAGCATGTCGGCCAGGAAAATCTTCGAGCCGATAAAGATCAGCACGACCGACAGCGCATATTTCAAATAGGCGAAGCGGTGGATCAGGGCGGAGAGCGCAAAGTAGAGGGCGCGCAGGCCAAGGATCGCGAAGATGTTCGAGGTGTAGACGATGTAGGGGTCGGTGGTGATCGCAAAGATCGCCGGGATCGAATCGACGGCAAAGATAACGTCGGCCAGTTCCACCATCACCAGCGCCAGGAAGAGCGGCGTGATGAAGGTCTTCAGCTTGCCGGTCTTCTCGTCCGGTTCGCGGACGAAGAAGCGCTCCTTGCGCAGACCGTCCGTCACCGGCAGCTTGCGCCGCAGGAACTTCAGGACAGGGTTGGAGGAGACGTCATATTCCTGGTCGGCGGTCAGCAGCATCTTGATGCCAGTGCCAACGAGGAAGGCGGCGAAGATATAGAGAACCCAGTTGTAGTTCTCGACGATGGCAGCGCCCGCCGCGATCATGATGCCACGCAGAATAATGACACCGAGAATTCCCCAGAGGAGCACGCGGTGCTGATAGGCTCTGGGAATGGAGAAGTAGCTGAAGATCATCGCGATGACGAAGATATTGTCCATCGCGAGGCTTTTCTCGACCACGAAACCGGTCAGGTATTCGAGACCGGCCTGTTCGCCGCTCTGGTACCAAAGCCAGCCACCGAAGGCGAGGCCGAGGGTGATATAGAAGGCCGAGAGGGCGAAACTCTCCTTGATGCCGATCTCGCGGCTGTCTTTATGAAGGACCCCGAGATCGAGAGCGAGGAGGAAGAGAACGACGACGACGAAAGTGAGCCACATCCAGGCAGGTTTGCCCAGAAAATCAATCCAAAGAAAATCCACGATGGGGTTTCCCTTGCCGGATAGTTGAGGATCGCAGCTCCGACATCACGGGAATCCGGCACTCGCGTCAGAGGGGCCCGGTGCTGCGTTTCCCAGAGATGGTTTTGTTCTTGCCTGTTTCAAGTCTCGTTGTTGACATTTTTCCCCGAGCCGACTAATGACCCCCTCAACGCCGGGCCGAAACGCCCGGTGTTTGTTTTAACATGTCCCGTGGTTTTCTCCGTCAGCTTACGTGAGAAGCCTGTCAGAGCTTCGAAAAAGGAGGCTCAGAGGAGGGCGTGTTTCCTTGGGCGGTCTGGTGACAGGCCGCTGTAACGTGTTGAGAAGGAAATACGATGAGCAAGCGCGCATCATCCAAGTACAAAATCGATCGCCGTATGGGCGAGAACATCTGGGGCCGTCCGAAGTCCCCGGTGAACCGCCGCGAATACGGCCCCGGCCAGCACGGCCAGCGCCGCAAGGGCAAGCTTTCCGACTTCGGCGTGCAGCTGCGCGCCAAGCAGAAGCTCAAGGGCTACTACGGCGACATCCGCGAGAAGCAGTTCCGCGCCACCTACGACGAAGCCAACCGTCGCAAGGGTGACACCGGTGAAAACCTGATCGGCCTGCTCGAGTCGCGTCTGGACGCCATCGTCTATCGCGCCAAGTTCGTACCGACGGTCTTCGCTGCCCGCCAGTTCGTCAACCACGGCCACGTCACCGTCAACGGCGTTCGCGTCAACATCGGTTCGTACCGCTGCAAGGCTGGCGACGTTATCGAAGTTCGCCAGAAGTCGAAGCAGATGGTCACCGTTCTGGAATCGGTTTCGCTCGCAGAGCGTGACGTTCCTGACTACATCGATGCCGACCACAACAAGATGGTTGCCACCTTCGTGCGCGTCCCGACCCTGTCGGACGTTCCGTACGCAGTCATCATGGAACCGAACCTGGTCGTCGAATTCTACTCGCGTTAATCTTGAGCGAGACGGATTTGTGGAAAGCCGCCCTTCGGGGCGGCTTTTTCTGTTTGCAGTGCGGGATAGAGCCGCGATGATGCTGCCTGAACGGTGCGAGGGGATTGGATATGGATCTGCAGCAGATTGCCGACGAGATCGTGCAGGCGCTGGAGCCGCGTCTGGGCGAGGGCAAGGTCGCCGACTACATTCCCGAGCTCGCGCGTGTCGACCCGAAGCAGTTCGGCATCGCGATCACGACCGTCGACGGTCAGACCTACAAGGCAGGTGACGCGGATACCGCCTTTTCGATCCAGAGCATTTCCAAGGTCTTCATGCTGACGCTGGCGCTTGGTAAGGCAGGCGAGGCGATCTGGAAGCGGGTCGGGCGCGAGCCATCAGGCTCCTCCTTCAATTCGATCGTGCAGCTCGAACACGAGCACGGAATTCCCCGCAACCCGTTCATCAATGCCGGCGCCATCGTCATCTCCGACATGGTGCTGGCCGGCCACAAGCCGCGCGAGGCGATCGGCGAATATCTGCGTTTCATGCGCTATCTGGCGGATGACGAGAGCCTCTCGATCGACGACAAGGTCGCGCAGTCGGAGCAGAAGACCGGCTATCGCAATTTCGCTCTGGCCAATTTCATGCGCGGATTTGGTAATCTCGACCATCCGGTCGAACATACGCTCGGCGTCTATTTTCATCAGTGCGCACTGGCTCTTTCCTGCGTCCAGCTTTCCCATGCCGGCCTGTTCCTCGCCAATCGCGGCACCAATCCGCTGACCGGCTTTTCCGTCGTCTCGCCGAAGCGGGCGCGGCGCATCAACGCCTTGATGCTGATGTGCGGGCACTACGACGGATCAGGCGATTTCGCCTATCAGGTCGGTCTTCCGGGCAAGTCTGGCGTCGGCGGCGGCATCCTCGCTGTCGCTCCCGGCAAGGCGTCGATTGCGGTCTGGTCTCCCGGGCTCAACAAGGTCGGCAATTCGGCGCTCGGGTCGGCGGCGCTCGAAATGCTCGCCACCCGCACCGGCTGGTCGGTGTTCGGGGCTTGATCTTCCCGCACTTCCGGGGCATTGCACTGCCTTCGCCCCGATCGGACGCCCGGAGCCCGTGATGAACCTTGCAACGCCAGTCGATGCCGAAGATGCCGCCCTACTTGGCGAGGGCGAGGATCTCGACCTGTCCGGCATCCATCCCGTCTTTGCTTCGGCACGGCAGTCCGTCTCCTTCAACAAGCTGCGCAAGCGGCTTATTCGTCAGGTCCGCCAGGCGCTTGCCGATTTCGACATGCTGAAGGGCCAGAAGCGGTGGCTGGTCGGTCTCTCCGGCGGCAAGGACAGCTATGGCCTGCTCGCTATCCTGCTCGACCTGCAATGGCGCGGTCTGCTCCCAGTCGAGCTGCTTGCCTGCAATCTCGACCAGGGCCAGCCGAATTTCCCCAAACACGTGCTTCCCGACTATCTCGCCTCGATCGGGGTCAAGCACCGGATCGAGTATCGCGATACCTATTCGATCGTGAAGGAAAAGGTGCCCAGTGGCGGGACCTATTGCTCGCTCTGTTCGCGGCTGCGGCGCGGCAATCTCTACCGGATTGCCCGCGAGGAAGGCTGCGACGCCCTGGTGCTCGGGCATCACCGCGAGGATATCCTCGAAACCTTCTTCATGAACTTCTTCCATGGCGGCCGATTGTCTGCCATGCCCGCCAAGCTGCTGAATGACGAAAAGGATCTCTTCGTACTGCGGCCGCTTGCCTATGCGGCGGAAGACGACATGGCGAAATTTGCCGAAGCCATGGCCTTTCCGATCATTCCTTGCGATCTCTGCGGTTCGCAGGACGGATTGCAGCGCAATGCAATGAAGGACATGCTGGCCGGGATCGAAGCAAAGATGCCGGGCCGCAAGGATGCCATGCTGCGCGCACTCGGTCATGCCGATCCGTCGCATCTTCTCGACCCGAAGCTCTTCGACTTTGCCGGTCTGATGGCGAGCCCCCGCGCCTGAACTCGGTCGTTCGCTTTGGCCGATATTGGGTGCCCTGCACAATTTTTTGCGCTCCTGCACAATTTCCCCGGCTTTCCGCCTGTTCCGCACTGTCCTTGAGGCGTCTTGCACTTTAGAAAGTTGCGAGGGGCCGGTTCGCTTTTGCCGACCGGGTGGATGAAAAAAGTGTGGGAGTGTGGATGACTGAGGTATCTCAGGCGTCGGTCGCGCGACGTGCCGTCTTTCTCGTCGGCGGCTACGAGCGCAATGATTCGGCCGGGTTCTTTCGCAGGATCGGCCGCGAGATGGCCCGGTTCAGCGCGTGTTGGTCGATTGACGCGCGCATGGAGGAGCCGGTCTCGGCACCCGATGGCATCGCGGCCACTGCGCATATTGCCTATCACGGTGCCGATGGTGACTGCAGCAACGAGCTGACCTTTCTCAGCTTCGATGATCTGGTCAAACGTGACGGGTCGCGTCCCTTTATCCTGCGCCTTTGGGTCTATCTGGTCTCCTTCCTCGATTATGTTGTCAGCGGGACCATGTTTCGGTTCTTCCAGACCAACTGGCGCTTCGCCCTCTATTTCCTCTATCCCTTTGTTGCGCTCTCCGCCTTTGCCGGGGTCGGCTATGGTGTCTACCGTCTGGTATCGGCAGCAAGCTTCCCGGGCAGCGCCATTCTGGGTGTGCTCTTCGGCCTCCTTGCCGCTTATGCCATGGGGCGGAGCATCGGACGTCGCTATTTCGTCTTCCACCTCATGGACCTCTGGTCGTTCAGCCGCGAGCATTTGCGCTGCCGTCGTCCGGACATGGATCAGCGACTCGATGCCTGGTCGCAGCTGATCGATGATCGGCTGAAGGAGGGTAGTTTCGATGAAGTCCTTCTGGTCGGGCATTCGACCGGTGGGGCATTAATCCTTGATGTGGCGCATTTGCTCGCCGAGCGGCTGGCGGGCGAGGGGCGGGCGGTCGATTTCACCCTGCTCACGGTCGGGTCAACCTCGCTCAAGGTGTGCCTGCATCCGGCTGCAAAGCGCGCCCGCATGCGGCTCGAGGGGCTCGCCCGATATCCAGACCTGCGCTGGACCGAGTTTCAGGCGCTGACCGACATCATCAATTTCTACAAATGCGATCCCTACCGCCTCGCCGGGCTCAGCCACCAGCGGGACGATGAATTCCCACGCATGTTTCAGGTGCGGTTCCGCGAAATGCTGGTGGCGGAGAGCTACAAGCGCATCAAGCGCAACTTTTTCCGAGTTCATTACCAGTTCATCTCCGCCAACAGCCGGCGCTATTTCTATGATTTTTTCATGATCTGCTGTGGCACGAGGAGGCTCGAACAGGTACGACCCGGCAATGCGCCGGCGACAGCGCTTATCTGCGAAAAGACAAAGGTCGAGGCATGAACCGGACTTCCTTCATCTTCTGGGGCGTGATGCTTCTGATCTGGTGCGCAATGCGCTATCCGGCAATGCGCCGGGCCCGCCGGCAGAAAACGCGCGTCGACAATCGCACCGCTCTCGACATCTCGCTGCTGACCTTCTGCGTCCTGGGGCTGGTGGTAATGCCGATCGTCTGGCGGTTCGGGGTCTTTTCAGGTCTGGCCGATCGCAGCCAGAACATCGTCGTCCTGATGCTCGGCGCCGTGACGGGCCTTGTTTTTCTCTGGCTGTTCCGCCGTAGCCACAAGGATCTTGGGCGCAACTGGTCGGTCACGCTCGAAGTCCGCGAGGGGCATCAGCTCGTGACCGGTGGCGTCTATGCCCATGTCCGTCACCCGATGTATGCCTCGTTTTTTCTTTGGGGGCTCGCTCAGGCGCTGCTGATCCCGAACTGGATCGCCGGTTTATCCGGTCTTCTTGCAGTTCTCGCGCTTTATGCAGTGCGCCAGTCGCGCGAAGAAGCGATGATGCGCCAGACTTTCGGCGTTGAATACGACGCCTATTGCGTCCGGACGAAACGGCTCATCCCAGGTATTTTTTGAGCAGAATTTGCATTGCGCCCATCAGCGGGTGCGCAGTGCCTTCTTGATTTCCTGGATGGCGCGGTCGTGCAGGCCAGGGTTCTTGTCGATGTTGAAATGGCCGATACCCTTGATCGCCGTCTCGCCCTGGCGCAGGTTGATATTGGCAAGGTCGCCCTTGAAGCCGGGCATCGGGGTGACCGGCGACCAGAGGTTCGCCCCGCCGGTGTAGAAGTTCAGCGCCTTCTTGACGTTGCGGGGTACCGGGCCCTTGCCCGTCGGGTCGAAGCTGATGATCAGACCGACGGGAATCTTCATCGGCTCCAGGGCCCGCGCAACGGCAAAGGTCATGTCGGCGCCCAGGGAATGGCCAATGAGTACGATCGGACGTGCGTCCTTCGAGGCGCGGTATTTGTCCGCCAGCCTTCTGGCAAAGGCATCGGCATTTGGCAGCGACAGAACTTCCGCCTTGATGCCGTCGGCGGTGAGTGATTTGCCGAGCGTATCCAGCCCCGTCGAGAAGATGTTGGCAAAACCGCGGATCAGATAGACTTGTCCTGTTTTGAGCTTCGGTTTGGACTTGGTCGCTGCTTCAGCATGCACTGTGGACGTGATCAGGAGTGCCGACGCGGCTGCCAGCAAGGACCGTCTGGAAATCATGGAAGAGTGCACTCCGACATGGCTGTGTTTTCGAAATCATGCATTTTTCCCCGGTGTCAGGCAACCGTATGAACCCGCCTTTCCCGCTGTACTTGGCAACTGTCTTGCGGCTAGAAGGGCCGGGCTGGGATGGCGTACAAAAATGGCCGGGATACCGTCCGGATTGGAGAGACTTCATGACTGCTACGATCGATATTGCCGCCTTGGCCAATCTTCTGCAGGAGGCCGCCATCGAGGAAATCCTGCCGCGCTTCCGCAATCTCGGTGAGGGCGACATCAGGATGAAGACGGAGGCGATCGATCTCGTCACCGAAGCCGACGAGGCGGCCGAGCGGCTGATCCGCAAAGGTGTTTCGGCGCTTCTTCCGGATGCATTGTTCGTCGGCGAGGAGGCCGTGGCGGCCGATCCTGCCCTGCTGGACAAGATTGCCGGGGCGGATCTCGCTGTGATCGTCGACCCGATCGACGGAACCTTCAACTTTGCGGCGGGCCTGACGCTTTTCGGTGTGATGCTGGCGGTCGTCTCGAAGGGCGAGACGGTGGCGGGGGTGATCTATGATCCTATCGGCAACGACTGGGCGCTGGTCGAAAAGGGGTCGGGCGCCTGGCTTTGCCGTCCTGATGGTTCACAGGAGCAGATGTTCGTCCGGCCGAGCCAACCGCTCGAACAGATGATCGGCATCGCCAATACCGGATTCTTCGATCTTGAGACCCGCCGGCGGCTGCTGATGAACCTCGCGGAGGTGCGGCTCTTTACCAGCTATCGATGCGCTGCCCACGAATACCGGCTGCTTGGCCAGGGGCATATGGATTTTGCCATGTACAACAAGCTGATGCCCTGGGACCATCTCGGTGGCGCGCTGATGATGCAGGAAGCGGGTGCCCATGTCGCGCGCTTCGACGGGTCGGCCTATCTGCCGCATCATACCGAGGGAGGCTTGCTGATCGCTGCAGATCCGGATGCCTGGCATGAATTACGCGAAAAGATCTTTACCGTCTGAAAACGACAAAGGCCCGGCGATGACCGGGCCTTTTGCTTTGTGGGGTTCCGGTCTTCAGGATCAAACCGGCTTGTTGTGCGCGTGGAAAAGGCGGCCTTTCTCGCCGATCAGGACGAAGACGAGGCCGATGAAGCCGACCACGAAGAAACCGGCAACCATCGGAAGGGCTGTGCCATCGAAGGCCTGGCCGATGGCGGCTCCGATGATCGATCCGCCAATCGTGCCCATGAAGCCGAGAACCGAGGATGCGGTGCCGGCCACATGGCCCAGGGGCTCCATCGCGAGCGAATTGAAATTCGAACCGATCCAGCCGAACTGGAACATTGCCAGCGCGAAGAAGCCGAGGAAGAGGCCGAACGGCATCGGCTGCGGACCCAAGATCTGCACGACGAGCCAAATCGCATTGATGGCGATGAACCCGAGCAGCGAGGCATGCGAGAGCTTGCGCATGCCAAACCGGCCCACCAGCTTGGCGTTGATGAAGGATGCAAACGCCATGAACAGCGCAACAGCGGCGAACGCGACCGGGAACCACACGCCGAGGCCATATATGCCGACATAGACCTGTTGTGCCGAGTTGATGAAGCCGAACAGTGCTCCGAAGATGAAGGTGCTGGCGATTGTGTAGCAGAGTGCCACACGATTGGTCAGAACAATACGGAAGCCGTCGAGGATGACGCGTGGCGTGAAGGGACGAACATCTGCCGGTGCCAGCGTCTCGGGCAGGCGGACATACATCCAGGTCCCGACAATCACGGCAATCGCCGCCATGAACACGAAAATCCACTGCCATGGGCCAAACAGCATGATGACCTGGCCGGTGCCGGGGGCAACGACCGGAATGACCATGAAAACCATCATGATCAGCGACATCACTTCGCCCATCTTGCGGCCGCCGAAGACGTCGCGCACGATCGAGACGGTGATGACGCGCGTGGCGGCCGAGCCGATGCCCTGGACAAAACGCAACAGCAGCATCATGCCGAAGGACGGCACAAAGATCACGGCCAGAGAGGACAGCACGTAAATCACCAGCCCGACAATCATTGGGAGGCGACGGCCGAAACGGTCGGCGATCGGGCCGTAAAACAGCTGCGCCACGCCGAATCCGATCAGGTAGGCGGAGACGATGTATTGGCGGTGGTTCTCGTTCTCGACGTTGAGAGCCGCACCAATTTCCTGGAGGCCCGGTAGCATGATGTCGATGGCCAGCGCGTTGAGGGCCATCAGGAAGGCCATCATGGCGATGAATTCGGCACGCCCCATCTTGCCCAGCGTCTTTTGCGCGGACTGTGATGAATCTGACACAGTAAAATACCTTTAAACAGCCAGAGGCGTTGCCCGTGGCAACGCCTCTTCAGCTTTGGAATGGAGATGCCTTGCGGCGTGGTGGTCTTATCGCTTTTTTAGGCGGCGCCGCGAACGGCGATGCCCTGATCTTCGAAATGCTTCTGCAGTTCACCTGCCTGGAACATTTCGCGCACGATGTCACAACCGCCGACGAATTCGCCCTTGATGTAGAGCTGCGGAATGGTCGGCCAGTTGGAAAATTCCTTGATGCCCTCACGAATTTCCATGTCGGCCAGCACGTTCACGCCCTTGTAGTCCACGCCGAGGTAGTCGAGGATCTGCACGACCTGGCCGGAAAAACCACACTGCGGGAACTGCGGGCTGCCCTTCATGAACAGGACCACGTCATTGGTCTTCACTTCGTTTGCGATGAAATCGTGGGCGCTCATGTCATTCTTCCTTTCACATGCCGTTCAAGGCGGCAGCTTCGATTTGCCGTAGAAATAGCAACACGGCTCGGCTTTTGCCAGTGGCGAGTTTGCGTCGAGGCTTGAATTAACGGCTGCGCTGGCTGCTGCGCTTTGCGGCGCTGCGACGGCGGCTGACCTGCTTGCGGGCCGGGGCCTTCACGCGCTTTGCCGTCTTGCGCACGAAACGCCCCGTGGTCGTCGAACGTGTCTGGCGCTTGCGGCGGCGCGTCGTGCCGCTGCGGGTCGACTTCTTCAGTATTTCCTTCAGCACACCCTCTACGACGTCCTTGACGATGTTTCCGAGCAGATCCGCCATGTTTATCCCTCTTGCGCCCATTGTTTTGGATGGTTTTGTTCCATACGCTCTTTAAATCAGCGCAATTCTCGTCTAGCAAGCGCCACCTGCGGCCGCCTGCCGTCGATTGAGTGACCGCTTAGATGATCCATAACCGCATTGTCCTGCATTTTCCGGGTTTCGAACCGCTGGATGCCGAAGCCCATCGCCAGCGCTACAAGCGTTCGGCTGCTCAAGCCTCGGCGGTCTGGAAGGCGCGTTTCGACGTGGGATCGCTCATCCTCGACGAGGAGGGCGCTCACTTTCCGGTGCAGGCCGAAGGGGAAGGCTGGGCAACCCGCTCCGATGTTCACGTGCTTGATCACAATGACCTGATTACCGCGATGCGGTCCGAGCCTGTGTGGGTGCAGATCGTCAAGGGCTTCAAGGCGGGGTTCGATGTGGTGCGCCATGGCGGTGCTTGGGCCTATCTGCGCCACGCCTGGCGCTTCGGCCTGTTTTTCCTCTTTCCCTTTCTCTTCCTGGCCGCCGGTCTCGCGCTCGGGGTCAATGTCGCGGCCATGCCTTCGGCGCTCAAGCTTTCTTCTTGGTGGTTCTTGCTCTCGGTGCCTTCAGGCATCCTCGTTTTCCGATATGGCGTCATCCCCTTTTCGAACCGCTACCATGTGCTGCATCTGCTGGCGGATTGGCGCCTCGCCGTCGCGGTGGCAGAAAACCGGCCGGAGGTTGCGTCCTGGATCGAACAGGCAACGAAACAGGTGATCGCCGCGCTCAAGCAGCCGTCGGACGAAATCCTCGTGACTTCCCACAGCATGGGGGCGAATTTTGCCATCTCGGTGATCGGCCGGCTGGTCGAGACGGCGCCTAATGTCTTGAAGGGGCGACGGATCGTCTTTGTGACATTGGGGGGCGCCGCCCTGCAATGCAGCCTGTTGTCAGGTGCGACTATGCTGCGCGGGCGGATCGGTGTGCTTGCGCGTGAGCCTATTGTCGACTGGTTCGATATCCAGTGCCTGACCGACCCGATCCATCTCTACAAGTGCCATACCGTGGCCCTCTCGGGCCATGCGGACGCGCCGCAGCCAAAGCTCGTCTTCATCCGCTTCAAACATGCGATGTCGCCAGAGCGCTACGGGAAAAACCGCCGTGACTTTCTGCGCATGCACCGGCAATATGTACTCGGTCCCGACCAGCCAAGCGGCTTCGACTTCACGCTGATGACGGCCGGGCCGCTGCCGGCGGGGAATTTCAAGGCTCTGGAGTCGACGCGGGCACCTGTGTTGGAATTCCGGCCATGAAAAAAGCCCGTCGCTGACGCGGCAGGCTTTGACGATTGGTGCGGAATTTGAGCGCGCTCAGTCGGGAATGCTGGTCTGCAGTGCCAATGCATGCAGCACGCCGCCCATATTGCCCTTCAGCGCGTCATAGACCATCTGGTGCTGCTGAACACGGCTCTTGCCGCGAAACGCCTCGGCGACGACCTCTGCGGCGTAGTGATCGCCGTCTCCGGCCAAGTCACGGATGACGACCTTCGCCCCCGGAATGCCGGCCTTGATCATGTCTTCGATGTCGCCTGGTTTCATCGGCATGTAACGGATCCCTCATGCAAATCAGCAATGTCAGAACTATCGTGCATTCGCCGAAGTCTTTCAATGGGGTAGGCCGCGCCTACCCCATGGTCCACAGGCATGTGATCTAAGGCCTTACGCGAGTTCGCCTTCCATGAGCGCCGGAAACCAGCCTTCATGCGCCTGCTTCAGGTCCTCGACAGCGACGGGACGGGAATCGCCCAGCACGACGTTGGAGCCGCCGGTGCGGCCGATCCACGGGCAGAAGACGCCAGCGGCTTCGGCGCGGACCTGGACTGTGTCGACATTCTCTTCCGTGACCGTCAGGACGTAGCGGCCCTGATCTTCGCCGTAGAAGACTGCGATCGGGTTGGCGTCGTTCAGGGCGTTGATATGCGCACCGATGCCCGATGCCATGGCCATCTCGGCGACGGCGAGTGCAAGGCCACCCGACGAGCAGTCGTGTACGGCGGTCGCGAGGCCGTCATTGATCAGGCCGCGAACGAAATCGCCGACCTTTTTCTCATGGGCGAGATCGACATGCGGGGCCGGGCCATCGGTGCGGCCGTGAATGTCACGCAGGTAGCAGGACTGGCCGAGATGCGTTCCCCAGCCGGAGGGTGCGCCGGCCAGCAGAATCGCTTCACCCTGGGCTGCAAAGCGGATGCGCGCCATCTTCTTCCAGTCGGCCATCAGGCCAACGCCAGCAATCGTCGGAGTCGGCAGAATGCCTTGGCCATTGGTCTCGTTGTAGAGCGAGACATTGCCTGAGACGATCGGGAAGTCGAGTGCGAGGCAGGCCTCGCCGATGCCCTTGATGGCAAACACGAGCTGGCCCATGATTTCAGGGCGTTCCGGATTGCCGAAGTTCAGGTTGTCGGTGGCCGCCAGCGGCAGGGCGCCGGTTGCGGTGATGTTGCGCCAGCATTCGGCTACCGCTTGCTTGCCACCTTCGAATGGGTCGGCTTCGACATAGCGCGGGGTTACGTCGGAAGAGAAGGCGAGCGCCTTGGTGGCATGACCTTCGACGCGGATGACGCCGGCATCGCCGCCCGGAAGCTGCAGCGAATTGCCCTGGATGAGCGTGTCATACTGTTCGTAGACCCAGCGGCGCGAGGAGTTGTTGGCAGAGCCGACGAGCTTCAGCAGTGCGTCTGCGACGTCACCAGCCGGGATGTCGTTTTCGGCAAGCGGGGCAGGGGTCTTCGGCTCGATCCAGGGGCGGTCGTATTCCGGAGCCTCGTCGCCCAGTTCCTTGATCGGCAGGTTTGCGACTTCTTCGCCCTGGTGGAGGACGCGGAAACGCAGGTCGTCGGTGGTGTAACCGACGATCGCGAAATCGAGGCCCCATTTGACGAAGATCGCCTTGGCGACTTCTTCCTTGGAGGGCTCTAGCACCATGAGCATGCGCTCCTGGCTTTCCGACAGCATCATTTCATAGGCCGTCATGCGCTCTTCACGCACCGGCACCTTGTCGAGCTGCAGTTCGATGCCGAGGCCGCCCTTGGCGCCCATTTCGACCGCCGAGCAGGTGAGGCCGGCAGCACCCATGTCCTGGATGGCAATGACGGCGCCGGTCTGCATCAGTTCGAGGCAGGCTTCGAGCAGGCATTTTTCGGTGAAGGGGTCGCCGACCTGCACGGTCGGGCGCTTTTCCTCGATCGATTCGTCGAATTCTGCCGACGCCATGGTGGCACCGCCGACGCCGTCGCGGCCGGTCTTTGCGCCGAGATAGACCACTGGCAGGCCGACCCCCTTGGCTTCCGACAGGAAGATGCCGTCTGCCTTAGCAAGGCCGGCGGCGAAAGCGTTGACCAGAATGTTGCCGTTGTAGCGGGCGTCGAATTCGACTTCACCGCCGACCGTGGGAACACCGAAGGAATTGCCGTAGCCGCCGACACCGGCAACGACGCCAGCGACGAGATGCTTGGTCTTCGGATGGTCGGGCGCGCCGAAGCGCAGGGCATTCATGGCCGCCACCGGACGGGCGCCCATGGTGAAGACGTCGCGTAGGATGCCGCCGACGCCGGTTGCCGCACCCTGATAGGGTTCGATGTAGGACGGGTGGTTGTGGCTCTCCATCTTGAAGACCACGACGTCGCCGTCATCGATGTCGACCACACCGGCATTTTCGCCGGGGCCTTGGATGACGCGCGGACCCTTGGTCGGCAGCGTTTTCAGCCACTTTTTCGAAGACTTGTAGGAGCAGTGCTCGTTCCACATTGCCGAGAAGATCCCGAGCTCGGTGAAGGTCGGCTCGCGTCCGATCAGGTTCAGGATGCGATCGTATTCGTCCGGCTTCAGGCCGTGGCTTGCGATCAATTCTGCGGTGATGGGACGGGAGTTGGAAACGGTCATCTGGCTCTCAGGGCAATGGAGATCGGTGGGAGATCGGTTTCGAGGCAGCCTATAACGCAAGCCTGCGTCCGGCGCACTTGAAAAATGCGCCGGATGAGCCGTTTACGGCCGCTTTCGACCACGTGGCGGTGGGCCATTCGGCAAGCGTTAGACGATGGCGCTGGTGCCGACAGGGCTCTGATCGAGAACGCGGCGGACGGCGGCGAGCCCTTGCGTGGAAATCGAGCGATCCCGTCCCTCGCTGAATCCGATGCGGACGTGATGGAAAGTCCGCGAGGAACGGGCCGGCTTGAACTCGTCCTCGTCGTCGATCAGGATATCGGCATCGAGCACAGCCTGCTTGAACGTGCCTGACAGCCACGGCTCCGGCAGTTTCAGCCAGACGAAGGGCAATCTCGGGTGTGAGCGGAATTCGTGACCGGCAAAGAGTTCTCGCACGATCGCCTCTCTGGCCGAGATTTCGGTAAGCACCTGATCGCGAATTTCATCTGCCGCACCTGACAGCACGAGTCGAGCCGAGAGCTCGGCGAGGAGAAAAGGCAGGCCGCCGCAGACCATCTTCTGGGTGACGCGGACACGCTGGCTCATATGCGGCGGGCAGGCGACCCAACCGCCGCGCACGCCGGCGGCAACGGATTTTGACAGGCCGTTGAGCAGGAAGGTGCGGTCGGGTGCCAGTTCGGCCAGCAAAGGAATGCCATCGGCGATCATGCCGCCATAGAGATAATCCTCGATCAGCCAGACATTGTATTTGCGGGCGATGGCAACGATGTCCTTGCGGCGCGACAGCGGCAGGCAGGCCAGTGTCGGATTCTGGCCCGACGACATGATGAAGGCAGCCTTGGGGTGTTCGCGGGCGCAGACGCGCTCGAAATCCTCCGGAAGTATGCCGCTTGCATCCGAATCGACCAGGGCGATCTGCCGGCCCATCAGCTGGGCGCTGCGGGAGACCTGCGAATAGGTGAGGTGTTCACAGATGACCCGATCGCCTGTGCCGGTAACTGCTGCGATGACGGCATTAATTCCGGCATGAACGCCCATCTGCGGCAGGATCTGCGAGGCCTCGGGAGACCAGTTGCCATTCGAGAGCCAGCGCCGGCCTGCCTCCTGCCAGTCAGGGGAGAGTGTGCGGGTGTAGCTGGATATTTCCGACGGATGCTCCAGGGCGATCTCGGTCATGATCCGCCCGACGATTTCCGCCTGACCGACGTCGATCGCCGCCGTTGTGTCGAAGCGCAATTTGCCGGGAGGCGGCGTGATGGCGCGCGTGCCGCCGTAGGTGATGGAGACGGGATCGCGCGGACTGGCCTCCGGATCGCTCGTGTCTGCCTGCACGTAGGTGCCGCGCCCGACTTCGCCGCTGACCAGTCCGCGTTCGCGCAGAAGCGCATAGGCACGGGAAATTGTCCCTATTGTCACCCCTATGTCATAGGCCAGATCCCGCTGCGGTGGCAGCTTGGCGCCTTGTGCCAGAGTTCCAGATTTGATTGCGCTTTCCGCGTCGTCGGCGATGCGAACATAGAGCGGGCCGTGGCCGGCGGTGAGGGAGGGGAGCCAGTTTGTCATGGGGACAATTCTGTATATTGTCACCGACAATGAGTCAATTCATACCGTATTCTCAATGCAATTGCCAAGCGAACACGAGTATGATGATGACAATCGATACAATTTCAGCGCCGATCGAAAAGGCCATCCCGAGCGGGAGGCTCAGCTTTGTCGCCGTCTGGCATGGTTTCGTCCGCCGTGTGCTCGCCTGGTCAAGCAGCTCGCGCTCAAGGCAGGCTCTGTCTGAACTTACAGCAGACCAACTGCGTGACATCGGACTGACGGAATATGAAGCGCGGCGGGAAGCCCGGCGGAGCCTGATGGTGCGACTGGATGGACCGACGCTTCCGCCGCTCTGACTAGCAGTCCTTGAAGCCCTTGGCCCAACGAACAACATCTGCGCGAATGCGCGGTGCAAGCGTCTCGCCCATCATCGGGCCGAAGGCGTCGAGGCGGGCGGGCCTGCCTTCAGCCTGGACGACCAGCAGCGGGCGGATGTCGCTCGATCCCTTGCGCACCAGAAGAATGCGCGGGCGACCGGAGAACGAGGTGAGTTCTGGTGCCAGCGAGTAAGCCTTGAATGCCGGATCGCCCGACTTGAACCAGCAGCGGTTGGCGCCGACAGCGACGAGCTCCATCACGTCGAGTGCCGATTGGCCTGACGCTGGCCGAGGAGTCGGTGCATCCGACTTGCAGGAGGCAAGCGCTGCAACGGCGATCATGACGATGGAGAAGCTGAGGCGGCGCATGGCAATCTTTCGGCTGAGTGCCGCCTCTCTAACATTCACAGGGTTAAGCGAAGCTTACTTCAGGCTGCGATGACGTCGAGTGCCGAGGCAAAGATGCCGCGACCGTCATTGCCGCCATGGGCGGCTTCGATCAGGTTCTCTGGATGCGGCATCATGCCGAGGACATTGCCCTTGGCGTTTACGAGGCCGGCGATGTCGTTCATCGAGCCGTTCGGGTTCGTGCCCTCGGCATAGCGAAACACGACCTGGCCATTGCCCTCGATCGCCTTGAGCGTCTCGGCATCGGCGAAGTAGTTGCCGTCATGATGGGCGACCGGCGAGCGGATGATCTGGCCCTTGGCATAGGCGCGCGTGAAGTCGGTGTCGGCGTTGACGACTTCCAGCTTGATTTCCTTGCAGACGAACTTCAGCGACTGGTTGCGCATCAGGGCGCCCGGCAGCATGCCGGCTTCGACCAGGATCTGGAAGCCGTTGCAGACGCCGATGACCTTGACGCCCTGCTCGGCTTTTTCCTTGATCGCCTGCATGACGGGCATGCGTGCGGCGATCGCGCCACAGCGCAGGTAGTCGCCATAGGAGAAACCGCCGGGGATGACGATCAGGTCGACATCCGGTATTTCGGTCTCGGTCTGCCAGATGGTGACGGGCGCATGGCCGGAGATCTTGGTGAGGGCCGCGATCATGTCACGGTCACGATTGAGGCCTGGGAGCTGGACGACGGCTGATTTCATGGCTGGGGCTCAAACCTTAGCTGGGCTTCCTGGAACTCCCGCAGCTCCAGGCGATTTTCGATCCGATCCAAACGCGTCTCATGACGAGCAAGCGTCGTATGGATGTTATGAATGTCCTGATGCACTGACACCAAGGTGCCGCGCATCGCATTCATGTCCGCTTTCAGCTCTCGTTGACCCAGTTTTATGTCCGCTATGTCGGCGTGAACTCGCTTCAACAGCTCGAACATCAATTCGCTGGTCACTTCAGCCATCGCGTGTCTCCTTCAACCCTCAGGCGATGGAGATAGTATAATTCTCGATAACCGTGTTGGCGAGGAGCTTTTCGCACATAGCCTTGATGTCCGATTCGGCCTTGGCCTTGTCGGAACCTTCGACCTCGAGGTCGAACACCTTGCCCTGGCGGACCTGGCCGACACCCTCGAACCCGAGGGCGCCGAGCGCGCCCTCGATGGCCTTGCCCTGGGGGTCCAGGACGCCGTTCTTCAGGGTGACGGTGACGCGTGCCTTGATCACTTGTCTTCTCTCCAAAACTTACTTGACCAGAACCGGGCCCGTGCCGCGCAGGGGCTCGTTTTCGTTGATGATGCCGAGGCGCTTGGCCACTTCCTGATAGGCTTCCAGAAGTCCACCCATGTCGTGGCGGAAGCGGTCCTTGTCCAGCTTTTCGCGGGTCTCGATGTCCCACAGGCGGCAATTGTCCGGCGAGATCTCGTCGGCCAGGATGATGCGCATCATGTCGCCTTCGTAAAGGCGGCCGCATTCGATCTTGAAGTCGACCAGCTGGATGCCGATGCCCAGGAAGAGGCCCGAGAGGAAATCGTTGACGCGGATGGCGAGCGCCATGATGTCGTCGAGTTCGGCAGGGTTCGCCCAGCCGAAGGCCGTGATGTGCTCTTCCGAGACCATCGGGTCCGCGAGTGCGTCGGACTTGTAGTAGAATTCGATGATCGAGCGCGGCAGGACCACGCCTTCCTCGATGCCGAGGCGGGCGGAGAGCGAGCCGGCGGCGACATTTCGCACGACGATCTCAAGCGGGATGATCTCGACTTCCTTGATCAACTGCTCGCGCATGTTCATGCGGCGGATGAAGTGGGTCGGGATGCCAATCTTGTTCAGATGCGTGAAGACATATTCGGAGATGCGGTTGTTCAGAACGCCTTTCCCGTCGATGACTTCATGCTTCTTCTTGTTGAATGCCGTTGCATCGTCCTTGAAGAACTGGATCAGCGTGCCGGGCTCGGGACCCTCATAGAGGATCTTTGCCTTGCCCTCGTAAACGCGGCGGCGACGGTTCATGGGTGGTTTTCTCTGTTGTTGGCATCCCGGCGCAAACGCGCGGACGCAGTGGATCGGTCATTGAAGCGGTCCCTTAACGGAAAACCTCGGTTTTCACAATGCGCAGATCACCCCTTCCTGCCAAAACGTCGCGCCATCAGGGACTCACCCGGAATCGCGGAAGTTTGCATTGCACTTTGTACTCCCTTTTGATTAATGGGGAAACGAAACCGCACAATGACGGCACAAAACGGGAGATCGATATGAGCGGCATCAGTGATCGCGAAAAGGCCTTTGAAAACAAGTTCGCACACGATCAGGAGCTTCGGTTCAAGGCAGAAGCGCGTCGCAACAAGCTGATTGGGCTTTGGGCCGCCGGCCTGCTCGGCAAGGCCGACCCGGACGCCTATGCGAAGGAAGTCATCGCTTCCGATTTCGAGGAAGCCGGCGATGAAGACGTTCTGCGTAAGCTGAAGACCGACCTGTCCGCCGGCGGCGTATCGGTCACCGATGAAGAACTGCGCGGCAAGATGGTCGAATTCCTCGGCCAGGCGATTGATCAGATCCAGAATTCCTGATCCATCCTCAGTCGTACGAAATGTGATCCGTCCAGGTCAGCCGATCTGGGCGGATTTTCTTCGTGCCTGCAGTCGCAGCGTCGTCTGCTCGAAATTGGTGGGGCGGGCGAGACCGTAGCCCTGCAACACGTCGCAGCCGAGGCGTTTGAGGATGCGGGCATGCTCCTCCGTCTCGACGCCTTCCGCCACGACCTTGATTTTCAATGATCTCGCAATTTGTATGATCGACATGACCAGGACGCGCTGTTCCTGGCTTTCCGGCAGATGCTCGATGAGTTGCCGGTCGATCTTGAGCGTTCCCGGCTTCAGGTTCAGCAAGCCGACGATCGACGCATGGCCCGTACCGAAGTCATCGATCTCTATGCCGATCGACAAGCGGCGCAAAGTTTCGAGATTTGTGCGAACGACTTCGTCTTGCCGATCGAGAAACACGCTCTCCAGCAATTCGAAAGACACCGTGCCCGGCCTGATGTCGAGTTTCGACAGGCCTTTGGCAAGATCCGGATCGTTGAGCCGACGGGCAGAGACGTTCACGGAAATCTTCGGCAAGCTGAGGCCGAGCGCATTCCACCTGCCGACGTCGGCCAGGGACTTCTCCAGAATGATGCGGTCGATCTGGGCGAGTACGCCACAATCTTCGGCGACTGCGAGGAAGCGATCCGGCCCGAGAATTCCGTGGACGGGATGCTGCCAGCGGGCGAGACATTCGGCACCGGTTATTTCACGGGTGCGGGCGTCGAACTGCAGCTGGTAGAAAGGAATGATCTCGTCATGTTCCAGCCCGCGCAGAAGTTCGTCGGAGAGGCGGTGAGCATCGACCAGTGTGCTGCGGCTGGACGGCTTGTAGAACTCGAAGCGGTTACGACCGAGGTTCTTTGCATTGTATAGCGCAATGTCTGCGTTCTGCAGCAGCTGGCGCGGGTCCGCCATCCGGTCGGTTGAATGGGCGATGCCGATGCTGGCACCGAAGCGGCATTCATGCCCGTTGTAAGAGATTGGCTGGCGCATGGCCTTGATGATGCGGTCGGCCACATCCGCAAGCGGGGCGGGCGATCCGTCAAAGCCGACCAGCAGGACGAATTCGTCGCCCCCGATGCGGGCTGCGAAATCGCTCGCACGGATGTTCTCTTGCAGCGTGCGAGCTGCATGTTTGAGCATGGCATCGCCTGCGCTATGGCCGAGCGTGTCGTTGATCTGCTTGAACCGGTCAAGATCGATATGGAGAACGGCGATGCCCTGCCGGTTCAGTTCCGGTGCTGCGCGCCATGCGTCGATCTGACTTTCGAGAAAGCGTCGATTGGGCAGGCCCGTCAGGTAATCGTGGAGCGCCGATTGTTCGGCGGCAAGACGTGTGCGGTCCAGTTCTACATTGTGAGCTTCGGCTAGAGCCTTCTGACGCTCCAGTTCCTCACGCAGCTGGCGGTCTTCGGTGACGTCCCAGTTGACGCCGATCATCTTCAGGCGGCCGTCGTGATCGACATAAGGCAAGCTGTTGGCACGGATGTAGCGGATGCTGCCATCACGCGCGATGATCCGGTAATCGTCGTTGAAGGGTTCCCGCATCGCGATACGACGGGAAACATTGGCCAAAACCCGCTCCCGGTCTGCGGGATGGAGTTTCTCTTCCCACAAATCTCCGATCCTGATCTCATCTTCTGTCTCGACTTCGAAGATCCGCCGCATGGCGTCGTCCCAGACGCTGATGCCGGCGTCGAAGTCGGTCTCGAAGACTCCGATGCGCGAGATGTCGAGTGCCAGCCGCAGGCGTCGTGATAGGCCCTCCTGCCACTCTTCCTGCGCCTTGCGTGCGGTCACGTCGGTGTCGGTGCCGGTGATGCGGAGCGCCTGGCCCTGCTCGTCGGTCTCGATGCAGGCGCCTCGGCATTCGATCCAGATGTAGTGACCTTCGCGGTGACGCTCGCGATACTGGAAGGTGAGGTAATCGGGGTCGCCTGCGTTCTGCCGTTCGATGCAGTGGACGACATGCTGGCGGTCATGGGGATGAACCCATTCAAGCCATTCTTCCGTGGTTGACGGAATAGGGTCGTCCGGTCTTAGGCCGCGTATCCGGCGCCAGATGTCGGAGTAATAATAGTCTCCGTTCATCCGCTGGTCCCAGACGCCCGAGGCGGATGAGACGAGCGCATGGTTCCAGCGGCTTTCACGAATGGCGAGATCGTCCATCTCGTTCTTCAGCCGCGATATGTCGGCAAGCTGAACGAGGATTGTGGCCGCGCCGTTTGGTACAGGGCAGAGCGAGAGCGAAGCGATGAAGTGGCGGGCGTTGCCGTCGGCCGTCATGCGCAGCTCGACCTGCGCTGGTTCGCGTGACACCATCAACCGCGCAATCGCCAGGCGTAAGCCTGTTGCCTGGTCGGCTTCGAGGTAATCGGATAGACCGGTAGCTGTGATGCCGGTCATTGCCAGAATGGCACGCAACGCCGGATTGCTTTGGATAATCGCCCCCTCGCTATCGAGCCAGCCAGAGGGCCACGCCAAATGAGACAGCGTCAGGCTGCCTCCTTCGGTAAAATGTGCTTGGATAGCAGCGTTTTTGCGCAAGATCGTGCTCTAGACCAGGAAGCTTTCCAAAGTCTAGGAGGCTAGTATTAAGAAGCGCTTAACTGCGCGGGCGGGCTGATGCCGCCGCGGTAAAGCCGCCGTTAATGATCGCGCTGCCCGATGTTGTGTTTTACGCGGACAATTGGCTGAGGAACTGCGCAAATACCATCGTGCCTTCCGGCCAAGGGCCATGGCCGGAATCGGCGTTAATATGACCCGATTCCCCGGCGTCGATCAGCATGGAACCCCAGGCGGCGGCGATGTCTTCCGCATGTTCGTAGGCGCCGAAGGGATCGTTACGGCTGGCAATGGTAATCGATGGAAAGGGAAGAGGATTGCGCGGATAGGGTCCGAAGGTCATCAGGTGCTTCGGCCGGATCTCCGGATTGGCAACATCAGGCGGGGCGACAAAGAATGCGCCGGCCACCTTCTGCTTCAGCTCCGGGATCGCATGCAGGACTGTCGGCACACCGAGTGAGTGGGCGACGAGCACCACCGGCTTGGTCGAAGCATTGACCTCTTCGACGACGCGAGCGACCCAGTCCTCACGCACGGGCTTAGACCATTCCGCCTGCTCGACACGCCGCGCGGTCGACAGCTTCGCCTCCCACCGGGTCTGCCAGTGGTCGGGTCCGGAATTGGTGTAGCCGGGGATGATCAGGATATCGACTTCTGAGACTTTCATGGCGCCTATCTGCGTTTGGTGTTGCGACACGTCAAGGTTTTTGGGCGGGGATCGGGGCAAAAAAAGGAAGCTCTGCGGATCGCTGGTATTTCCAGCGGTGATCACAATCCGTTGCCTGACGCTTGAAACCGCGACAACGTGGCGCATCTCTGGTATGATACGCCCGATGTTCAACGCATTTTAGCGGGCATCAACAGAGCCGCCAGCCGCCTCAGTGCCTCCGGGTTTCTTCGGCGCCATCGGTCTCCAAGGCATCGGGAGGATGCCGTCATCGTGCTTTTCACTTTGCAGTCTGCAATTCCTGGGAATTCGAGGAGGAAGTGAGAATGTCGACTTTTCATGTCTTGACCGGCCCTGCCGGACTTCTGGAGCGTCCCGATATCCGACGGATCTCGGTGACCGACGTGTTTGATGCGCTGAGCGAGGGTTATGCCGATTTTCGGGAGAAACCGTCGCACTATGCCTTCGTGGCGCTGATCTATCCGATCGCAGGTGCCATCATGATTGCCTGGAGTGCGGGCGCCGAATTGCTGCCGATGGTCTATCCTTTGCTGACCGGCTTTGCGCTGCTCGGGCCACTGCTGGCGCTGGGCCTGATGGATATCAGCCGTCGCCGTGAGCGCGGGGAGGATGCGAGTTGGTCCAAGGTGCCGGAGATCCTGAAGTCTCCATCGCTGCCATCGCTGCTCTTGATGAGCATCGGGCTGCTGATGATCTTCATGGTCTGGTTGTTCCTGGCGCGCGGTCTCTACGACACAATGGTCAGCGACAACCTGGCGCCCGGCGTGTTCAACTTCATGTCCGGCGTTCTCGGCCACCCGAATGCAGTTCCCTTCCTGATCTGGAGCAACGGCCTCGGCTTCCTGCTTGCCCTCGTCGCCCTGATGGTCAGCATCGTCGCGTTCCCGTTGCTGCTCGATCGGGATGTGGGTGCCGTTACCGCAGTCTCCACCTCTATCCGGGCGAGCCTTGCCAATCCTGTGCCGGTCGCCGTCTGGGGGCTGCTGGTTGCCGGGCTGCTCGCCATCGGCATGGCGACGCTGATGGTCGGACTGGTCGTCATCGTGCCCGTACTCGGACATGCCACCTGGCATCTTTATCGCAAGCTGGTCGTGGCACGACCGCGCGTCTGATTGTCCAACGCAACAAGGCCCGACGTTCGGTCGGGCCTTGATTTAATGGACGGCAGCTGAAGATCAGCCGAAGACGCGGTTGAAGATCGTGTCGACGTGTTTTGTATGATAGCCGAGGTCGAATTTTTCGCGGATGTCCTCTTCCGACAGGGCCGCACGGACTTCTGCGTCGCCGAGCAGCTCTTCCAGGAAGTCGGCGCCCTTTTCCCAGACCTTCATGGCATTGCGCTGGACAAGGCGATAGCTGTCCTCACGGGAGACGCCTGCCTGCGTGAGCGCGAGCAGGACGCGCTGGCTCATGACCAAGCCCTTGAACTTGTTCATGTTCTTTAACATGTTCTCGGGGTAGATCACGAGCTTTTCGACGACGCCGGCCAGACGGTTGAGCGCGAAGTCCAGCGTGATCGTCGTATCCGGGCCAATTGCGCGCTCGACGCTCGAATGGCTGATGTCACGCTCGTGCCAGAGAGCAACGTTCTCAAGCGCTGGGGTCACCGACATGCGCACGAGGCGGGCAAGGCCGGTCAGGTTCTCGGTCAGCACCGGGTTGCGCTTGTGCGGCATGGCAGACGAGCCCTTCTGGCCCGGCGAGAAGAATTCTTCGGCTTCCAGCACTTCAGTGCGCTGCATGTGGCGGATTTCGATCGCGACGTTCTCGATCGACGATGCGATGACGCCCAGCGTCGCGAAGAACATCGCATGGCGATCGCGCGGGATGACCTGTGTCGAGATCGGCTCGGCGACAAGGCCGAGCTTTTCGCAGACATGTTCTTCAACGCGCGGATCGATATTGGCGAATGTGCCAACGGCGCCGGAGATTGCGCCGGTGGCGATTTCGGCGCGGGCATTGATCAGACGGGTGCGGTTGCGGGCCATCTCGGCATAGAAGCGGGCGAAGGTCAGCCCCATCGTTGTCGGCTCGGCATGGATGCCGTGGCTGCGACCGATGCGGACCGTGTCCTTGTGTTCGAAGGCGCGGGTCTTGAGGGCCGCGAGCACGCGGTCAACGCCTGCGAGCAGAATATCGGCAGCGCGCACCAGCTGGATGTTGAAGGTCGTGTCGAGCACGTCGGACGAGGTCATGCCCTGGTGGACGAAGCGCGAGTCAGGGCCGATGAATTCGGCAAGATGCGTCAGGAAGGCGATGACGTCGTGCTTGGTGACGGCCTCGATTTCGTCGATGCGGGCGACGTCGAATTCGGCCGGGCCACCCTTCTCCCAGATCGTGCGGGCGGCTTCCTTCGGGATCACGCCGAGATCTGCGAGCGCGTCGCAGGCATGGGCTTCGATTTCGAACCAGATGCGGAACTTGGTTTCGGGGGACCAGATTGCGACCATTTCCGGCCGGGAGTAACGCGGGATCATCGGGCTCGTCTTTCGTTGGAACAGAAATTCTGGCCCCCCTTAGCAAAGTGGGGCGGCAAGCTCAACGGCTGCGGCGGGCCATGAGGATGCTCAGGGCAATAAGCAGCGCAAATCCGGCCGGCAGCAGGTGGCGCAGGCCGAGCACGGCGAATTGATAGAGGGCAGCCGCTGTTGTGAAGATCAGCTGGTAGACCCAGACGCGCGACGGGAAGGGCGCATGCCAGTGGGCGTAGAAAGAGCGATACTGCAGCGCATAGACGCCCGCCGTGGCGCCGATTGTGACAATTCCCAGCAGGGCCAGCCATCCTGCCAGAACCGTCTGGGGCTGTCGGCCTTTGGTCAGGATGTGGATCAGAGGCAAAGCGACGATCCAGCCGAGCAGACCGCCGCCTGCATAAACTGCGGTCAGCCCAAGGTCATGGCTTCCGGTGGCCCGACCGAAGACATGGATGGACAGCAGGAAACTCGCCGCCATGGCGAGCCCCCAGCCAAGGGAGCCAAAAAACCAGACACCGACGGAGGGAAGCCATCGCCGCTCTGTCAAGGTTTCACCGGGACGGCCAGCCAGCGCAGATTGTTGCCTTCGAAGCCGAGCGATACGACCTGGACCAGGGCCATGTGGGGCGTAGAAGAGCCGTAGGCTGGTGTCACGACGCCGCCAATCGCATAGGCGCTCGGGCAGTTGCGGCTCTTCGGAACTTTCGTGTCTCGGTAAACCTCGCGCCGTTTGGCGGGGTCTGCGTCGACGGCCACGGAAAGCGCAAAGCCCCGCACCTTGACGTCCATGCTGCGGCAGAGTTCTTCGCCCTCAGCGTCGAACTCCTCCAGATAAAGCCGGTGTATGCCTTCCGAGATGTAGAAGCTCGGTTGAGCCTGATATCGCAATTCGTGCGGCCTGTCCGTGAGTTCGCCAATGGGCGTGAGAGCGACCAGATGGCCGGGATCGTCACCAATCTTGCGGGCATCCAGGATTGTCTTTGCCTGAGCGAGGCTCTCACGCCGGGCTTCACCGACCGGCGCCTCTTCGCGGCGGATCAGGACAGAAACAGGCGTGCCGGGCACATATGTGTCGGTCTGCGTATCGATCACCTGGATTTCCGCATAGGCGAAACCAGAGCCATCCTGCTCGCCGAATTGCTCGAAGGCGAAGAACCTGCCGTCCGGCGAAAAGCCGATCGGCCGCATTTCCGCCACGTCACCCGCGCTCGCGGCAAAGGCCGTCATGAGAACGAGTACAATGGCGGAAAGTGTGATCCTCAACCGCGACCTCCCTCGGCTGCCTTGCGCAGAGTGTCGACGGTCTTGCGGTAGTCGTCAACGCCCTTGCCCTTGAAGATCGCAGAACCTGCAACGAGCGCATTGGCACCGGCCCTGGCGATTTCTGCAGCATTGTCCGCGGTCACGCCGCCATCGACTTCGAGATCGATCGGGCGGTTGCCGATCAGGGCATGGGCTCTGGCGATCTTGTCGGTCATGGCGGGGATGTATTTCTGACCGCCGAAGCCCGGGTTGACGCTCATGATCAGGATCAGGTCGAGGTCGTCCATCACGTGTTCGAGGACCGAGAGCGGGGTCGCCGGATTGATTGACACACCGGCCTTCTTGCCGAGTGCCCGGATGGTCTGCAGCGAACGGTGCAGATGCGGGCCGGCCTCGGCATGGACGGTGATGATGTCGCAGCCGGCATCGGCAAAGGCCGCCAGATAGGGATCGGCCGGCGCGATCATCAGGTGGCAGTCGAAGACGGCCTTGGTGTAAGGGCGCAGCGCCTTGATGATGGCGGGGCCGAAGGAAATGTTGGGCACGAAATGCCCGTCCATCACGTCGAGATGCACCCATTCGGCACCGGCCTCGACGACATCGCGCACTTCCTCGCCGAGGCGAGAGAAATCCGAGGCGAGAATGGAGGGCGAGATCAGGAGAGGGCGGGTCATCTTGGTATCCTCGACAGGCAGGACGATTGCGCGCCGTCTGGGCGTTGCTTGCCTTTGGCAGACGGGCGATGGCTCGGCGTCCGAATAGCACCGGCGATCCCGGGCGGCAACCATGCCTTCGGATGAGATGGTGGCCGCGTCGTGGCGCCGATGGGCTTGACGATCTAGGCTTGGGGCTTCATCCCTCGGACACGACAAAGCAGTCTGGGAGGACGACATGGCCAAGTTCGCAATCATCACCGGCGGCAGCTCCGGCATCGGTCGGCATCTCGTCTCAGCCTTCGTGCGCGATGGTTACGACGTCGCCTTCACCCATCTCGGTCAGCAGGGTGCAGCGGCAGAAGTCGAAGCGGAGGTCGCAGCCCTCGGCGGAAGAGCGATTGGCCGGGAATGCGAGGTGGCCAACAGTGCCGCCATCGAAGGATTTCTCGACGAGGTGATTGCTTGGGCCGGGCAGACGCCCGATGTTCTCGTCAACAATGCCGGTATTCAGACCTGGGCATCGATGCTGGAGCTTTCCGAAGAGCGCTGGGATGCCGTCATTAGCACCAATCTCAAGGGCACGTTCCTGAACACCCAGCGTGTCGCTCGCCGCATGGTGGAGGCGGGCAAGGGCGGCTCGATCATCAATCTCGGCTCTGGCTGCAACAAACACGCCTTTCCGAAGCTCGTCGACTACACGGCGTCGAAGGGTGGCATCGAGCAGCTGACCAAGGTCTCGGCCGTTGAGCTCGGGCCGCACCAGATCCGCGTCAATTGCATCGCGCCGGGTGCGATCGAGACGGCCCGCACGCAAGCGGAAGCCCCTGATTATGCCAAGACCTGGGGCGATGTGACGCCGCTGCGTCGTGTCGGCACGCCGGAGGATATCGCTGGGCCCATCCTCTTTCTCGCCGGTCCGCAATCGGGTTTCGTCACCGGCCAGACCATCTGGGTCGATGGCGGCGTGTTTAGCCAGGCCTTCTGGCCCTATCGCGATTGAGGACCTTTACTGCGTCTTCTCTGGAACGGGCACGAACCTGTCGCCCTGCCATTCCAGCAGTCGATAGGGGTTCTCCGTCAGTTCGTGATCCTCGCCGAAGGTGATCGGGCCGAGTGCCGTTTCAAAGGTGGTACCGATCAGCGCGTCCGCGACCGGCGTGCCCATGGCCGTTGAAATGCCCCAGGCATCCGCGAGGATGGTAACGGCAGCATGCGCCGGAACCACATACCCCTCCGCTGCGATCTGGCCCTCATCGGCTTCGCCAGCCAGTGAGTCTGCTGCTGCTCCCTGTGGTGCCTCGATCAAACCGACGGCAAGAACGCCATCCTCCAGGGGAACAGGTTCGTCCGCCGCCCGCATCGCCTCGCCGCCGAGCAGCGTTAGCGACATGCCCTCCGCCTTCGCGTCTCGGGCAATGATCGCGACATCGCTCCGGTCGCCGCCGATGAAGGCGTGAGTTGCACCGGCTTTCTTGACGCGCCGGACAAGGGCCAGCTGTTGCTCCTGTCCCGGACGGAAGGTGTCGACAAAGGCAGGCTTCAGGCCGCGCTCCTCAAGGCTCACCCGAACAGCTTCCGTCAATTCGCGACCGCGGATGGTGCCGTCTTCCAGGAGGGCAACGGCGGAGCCCGCCCAGTCGCGCAAGATCACGTCCGACAGCTTGGCCGCTTCCTGGTCTGCATTCGGCGCCAGTCGGAAGAGCGGCCAGCCGTTCTTGAGTGCATCTTCCATCAGTCCCTTCCAGCGGACCGAGAGCGTGAAGGCAGGCACATTGGCTTCCTTCATGGCGGGCAGGGCGTCCTTCAGGCTCTCGCTGCAGAGAAAGCCGATTGCAGCCCGTGCACCCGCTGCCGCGATAGCCTCGGCAATGGCCTTGCCGCTGCCTTCGTCGCAGCTCTCATCGATCTCGACGAGGGCAATCGAGAGCTTTCCGGCTGCCAGCGAGGCGCCTTGTCTTACCTGCTCACCGAGCACCGCAAACGGGCCGCTCTTCGGTGCGACAACTGCAAGCTTCAGCTCGGCAGCCGACGTTGCCCCGAGGCAGAGGGCCAGGAACAGCGGTGTCGCACTGACGAGTTTCAACAGGGGCTTCATCATCATGGCACGATCCTAGCCGAAAGCGCAGCCAATTGGAAATGCTGGCTTTCCGGACAAGACAGGGCTATCGGAACGAAATTGATCCGGTGTTGTGGAAAAGGTAATGCCTGCGGCCCATATTGCCTTTTCGACGGGGACAAAGGTCTAGGGGGAGACGTGAGTTTGAGCATGCAAGGTCTGGATCCGGTCGTCTATCGCGACGCCATGAGCCGTTATGCTGGACATGTGCAGATCGTGACGACGGAGCATCAGGGCATCCGGCGCGGCGTGACCATCACCGCCGCCTGCTCGGTATCCGACAGCCCACCGACCGTTCTCGCCTGCCTCAACAACAGCAATCCGAATAACGAAGTCCTGTTCGAAAGTGGGCATTTCGCGCTGAACACGCTCGGTGCCCATCATCAGGATCTCGCCAACGCCTTTGCCGGTTTTGGCAAGCTCACCTCTGAGGAACGCTTCGCGCTTGCCGAATGGCAGGTGCTTTCGACTGGCTCCCCGGTGCTTTCCGATGCGATCGTGGCCTTTGATTGTGTTGTGACCGACCGCAAGGTGACCAATACGCACACGGTGCTCTTCGGCGAGGTGAAGGCTGTGCATTTCGGTGCGCGTGAGCCGTCGCTCATCTATCTGGACCGGGGCTTTCGCACGCTATAAGCTTCCAGAAAACTGGGAGGAGATATGGCCGTAACCTTGGGAAAGGCGCTGCCGGAGACGATCGACGGTATCATCGATCTTCTGTCGGCTGAGGACTATCTGGCCGGCAGGCCGCTCGCAACCGTGCTGTTTCTGGCGCTCAGGATGAAGCGTCCGCTCTTTCTCGAAGGCGAGGCCGGCGTCGGCAAGACCGAAGTCGCCAAGGTGCTGGCAACGGCGCTCGACCGGCCGCTGATTCGGCTGCAATGTTATGAAGGTCTCGATGTCGCCTCAGCCGTCTACGAGTGGAACTATCCCGCCCAGATGCTGGAAATCCGCATGGTCGAAGCGTCGGGCGTATCGGACCGCTCCCGGCTCGAAAGCGACATCTTTTCCGAACGTTATCTCATTCGCCGCCCCGTGCTGCAGGCCCTTGAGGGGGAGCCAGGTCGCGCGCCGGTCTTCCTGATCGACGAACTCGACCGCACGGATGAAGCATTCGAGGCCTTCCTGCTCGAAGTGCTCTCGGATTTCCAGGTGACGATCCCCGAATTCGGGACGATCAAGGCGATCGAACCGCCGATCGTGATCGTGACGTCCAACCGGACGCGCGAAGTGCATGACGCCTTGAAGCGCCGTTGCCTCTATCACTGGGTCGACTATCCGGCCGCTGCCGACGAACTCGCCATCATCAGGCGCAAGGTCAAGGGCTGCAACGAGCAGCTTTCCCGCCAGATCGTCGCCTATGTGCAGAAGTTGCGCACGATCGATCTGTTCAAAAACCCCGGCATTGCCGAGACTATCGACTGGGCGACTGCGCTGACCGAACTCGACCGGCTGGCGCTCGATCCGGAGACAATCGCCGATACGCTGGGGACGCTGCTGAAGTATCAGGAAGACATTGCCCGCATCCAGGGGGGTGAGGGGCAGGCGCTTCTGTCCGAGGTCAAGGCCGAACTGCTCGCGGCGGTGGTGTGACCATGCAGGGCGCGGATCAACAGCCGGGCGGCGGGAGTGACGGCATTGTGGTGCCGCCACCCGTGCAAGGCGATGGGCGGCTTGCCGACAACATCGTGCATTTTGCCCGCGTCCTGAGAAAAGCCGGGCTGAAACCCGGCCCCGGTGCCGTGATCGATGCCATCGCGGCGGTTGATGCGATCGGTATCGGCTCGCGCGTGGAGTTTCATGCAGCGCTATCGGCCATCTTCGTCAAGCGCCATGAAGACCAGCCCGTCTTCGACGAGGCCTTCTCGATCTTTTGGCGGTCGCGGGATCTGGTCGGCAAGATGATCGCGCTGATGTCGCCGGTGGCGGCGATCGGGGAGCGGCAGAAGCCCAAGGCCGGTGGTGCGCGGGTGAGCGATGCGCTGTTTGCAGAGAAGAACCGCGAGCCAAAGCCCCGCGATGAACCTGACGTCGAGATCGATGCGCGGCTCACGGTCTCCGGCCAGGAGGTCTTTCGCCGGCTTGATTTCGGCCAGATGACGGCCACCGAACTCAAGGAGGCCCGCCGTGCCATCGAACGGCTGGCCATGCCGCTCGATCTCGTCCAGACGCGCCGCTTCCGGCTGTCGCCGCGTGGTCGCAGCATCGATCCGCGCGCGACGATGCGCCAGTCGCTGCGTTCGGGTGGCGACCTGATGCTGCCAAAGTTCCGCGAGCGCCGGCAGCAGCCGCCGCCGCTTGTGATACTCGCCGACATCTCGGGGTCGATGAGCCAGTATACCCGCATCTTCCTGCATTTCCTGCATGTGCTGACCGAGCGCCGGCGCCGGGTCCATACGTTCCTGTTTGGCACGCGGCTGACCAATGTGACACGCCTGCTTCGGCATCGCGATCCGGACGAGGCGATCGCCCAATGCACCGACGCCGTTGCCGATTGGTCTGGCGGTACCCGCATCGGCGAGACGCTGAGGCTGTTCAATCGGGACTGGGGCCGGCGTGTGTTGGGCCAGGGTGCCGTGGTGCTGTTGATCACCGACGGCCTGGAACGGGACGAGGTCGAACTTCTCTCGCGCGAAACCGATCGGCTGCACCGGTCCTGCCGGCGGCTGGTCTGGCTGAACCCGCTCCTGCGTTTTGCCGGGTTCGAAGCGCGCGCTCGCGGTGTGCGGGCCATGCTGCCACATGTTGACGAATTGCGGTCGGTGCACAATCTGAATGCGCTTGGCGATCTCGTGAAATCGCTCTCGGCACCACTGGACCGCGACTGTGATCCACGTCGCCTGATGAATGCCGGAAGGATGAGGCCATGACCCAGGACATTCTTGCACGCGATCCGCTGGCTTTGGCGGAGGGCTGGCAGGCCGAGGGGCGCTCCGTCGCCATTGCCACTGTCGTCGAGACCTGGGGGTCGGCCCCGCGTCCGGTCGGCAGCCATCTGGTGATCGACGCTGAGGGCAATTTCGAAGGTTCCGTGTCGGGAGGCTGCGTAGAGGGTTCGGTCATTACCGAAGCGTTGGAGCTGATCGAAAGTGGTGAGCCGCGCATGCTGGAGTTCGGCGTTGCCGACGAGACGGCCTGGCGTGTTGGTCTCTCCTGCGGCGGTCGCATCCGGGTTTACGTGGAGAGGCTCGGCTGATGGAGATTGCCCTGTTACAGGCGCTCAACGCAGCGCGGCGTACACGCCGGGCAGCGGTCGTTGTCACGGATATCTTGGGCGGACCGAGCCGTCTGGTGGTAGAAGGTGATTGCGTTGAGGGGCCGCTTTCAGGCGAGATTGTCCAACGACTGCGCTCCGGCAAGTCGGGTCTCGTGTCGATCGACAATCATGACTGGTTTCTCAATGTGCATCTGCCGCCGCCGCGGATCGCGGTGATCGGGGCTGTGCATATCAGTCAGGCTCTGGCGCATATGGCAGCACTTGCCGGTTTTGCCGTTCGTGTCATCGATCCGCGCACGGCCTTTGCCACGCCCGAACGCTTCGAAGGGGTCGATCTCGTTACGGAATGGCCGCAGGATGCGCTGGCCCAGCAACCACTCGATCGTTTCACAGCGCTGGTTGCGGTCACCCATGATCCAAAGATCGATGATCCCGGCATCGTCGCGGCGCTGAAGGCCGGGTGCTTCTATATCGGTGCGCTCGGCAGCCGCAAGACCCACGCGAAGCGGCTGGAGCGGCTGGCGGGAGAAGGGTTCGGTGTCGCCGAGACCAATCGAATTTCAGCCCCCATCGGCCTCGACATTGGGGCGGCCACACCGGCGGAGATTGCTGTGGCGACACTTGCCGACATCATTCAGGCCCTGCGTCGCCGGCCAATTGCCGATCACGCCGAGGCGGCCGCATGAGCTTCGGGCCGGTGCCGCTCGATGAGGCGGAGGGGGCGATCCTCGCCCATTCGATCCCGCTCGCCTCTGGCAGGCTTGCCAAAGGTAGCCGGCTGACGGTCGCGGATATCAGTCGGCTGCGGGACGCGGGCATTGAGCGGGTGATCGTGCGTCAACTCCATGCCGGTGATCGCACGGAAGACGAGGCCGCTGATCTTCTCGCCTCGACGATCCGAGGACCCGGGATGGGGCGGGGATCGTCAGCGACCGGCCGCGTCAATTTCTACGCTGCCGTCAACGGCCTCTTCGTGGCCGACAAGTCCGTGGTCGATCGGTTCAACCGCGTTGATCCCGCAATCACGCTCGCCTGTCTTGCCGATCGCAGCGATGTGCGGAGCGGCGATCTCGTCGCAACCATCAAGATCATTCCGCTCGCCGTGTCGGCCGCCAGCCTTGAGGTCGCAGACGGTGTGCTTGAGGCAGGCGAAGCCTTTTCCGTCCGCGCCTACCATGCGCATGCAGTCCATCTGGTCGCCACCGAACTCCCCTCGCTGAAGCGCTCCGTCATGGACAAGACGGTGCGTGTGCTCGAAACGCGCCTCGAACGTTCGGCGAGTCGCCTTGTCGGGGAGCGGCGTGTGCGGCATGAGGCGCAGGCTGTCGCGGAGGCGCTGGCAGTCAGCCTTGCCGTGCAGATGGGTCATGAAGCAAGTGGCCCGCCACTTCTTGTCGTATTCGGTGCCTCCGCCGTCTGCGACGCCGACGATGTTATTCCCAAGGCAATCCGGCTCGCCGGCGGCACGGTCGAGCGCGTCGGGCTGCCGGTCGATCCCGGCAATCTGCTGGTGCTCGGCCATATCGGCGAGGTTCCTGTGATTGGCGCGCCGGGCTGTGCGCGCTCGCCGAAGGACAATGGGTTCGATTGGGTGCTGAACCGCATTCTAGCCGGGCTGTCGCCATCAGCCGACGAGATGGCCGGCTGGGGTGTGGGTGGCCTGTTGATGGAAATCCCGAGCCGCCCGCTGCCGCGCCTCGCCGCAACCACCGGAACCGGAACTGCGCGCCCCGATCTCGGCATCGTCGTGCTGGCCGCTGGCCGGGCAAGCCGCATGGGCGAGGGCGGGCCACACAAGCTGCTGGCCGAATTCGAGGGGGAGGCGCTGGTGCGCCGCGTTGTCCGCCAGGCCGCAGAGGCACAGTGTGGCCCCGTCTTTGTCGTGACAGGACATCGCTCTGCCGAGATTGCGGCGGCGCTTTCAGGGCTCGATGTCGAGCTCATCGATAATCCGACCTACGCTACGGGCATGGCCAGTTCGTTGCGGGCAGGCCTGCTTGCCGCAGAAGCGGCCGGGTTGCCGGCGATCATGGTGCTGCTGGCGGATATGCCGAATGTTGCGACGGACGATATTCAGCTGATGGCTGAGACCTTGCGCAAGGCGGATTCGCCAGCCATCATCCGTGCCGTCGCCGATGGCCAGCGCGGTAATCCGGTCATCCTGCCGGCCCATACCTTCGAGGCGCTTAAGGCGCTGGAGGGTGACATCGGGGCCCGAGCTGTGATCGAGAGTTCGGGTATTCCCGTTATCGATGTCGAGATCGGCGCCGCCGCCCGGCTCGATGTCGACACGCCGGAAGCCGTGATTGCGGCGGGCGGAACCTTGAGGGACTAGTGATGGACAATGCCGCGATCGAGGAAATGTTCGAGGCGGTTGGCCCGGTCAGCATCCGCCGCATGTTCGGCGGCAAGGGCATCTATCACCATGGCATCATCTTCGCGCTCGAACTCTATGACGAGATCATGCTGAAGGGCGACGCCGAGAGCGCACCGCTTCTGGAAGCGGCCGGGGCGAAACGATGGGTCTATGAGGGCAAGGGTGGAAAGCCGGTCGCCATGCCCTACTGGACCGTGCCGGACGAGGCCTATGACGATCCAGATTTGATGGCGAAGTCGGCGCGGCTGGCCTTCGAGGCTGCCGTCCGTGTGACCAGTGCAGATCAGCGCAAGTAGGGAAGAACGGCCCGGGTAAAGACCGATAGCGGTTCCGGCAAAGCGTCCAGATCGTACCAGCCGATTTCCGAAAGCTTGTCCGGTTCTGTCAGCTGCGGTTCGCCTTCGGTCTCAGTCGCCTTGTAGAGCAGCGAAACCCAGTGCTGGCCGTCGGCTTCAATAATCTGTTCTGTGACGCCGAGATAGGTGACAGGGCCGATCGACAGGCCGGTCTCTTCCTCGGCCTCGCGGCGGGCGGCCTCTGCCGCCGGCTCCATATGGTCAACCTTGCCGCCAACAATGTTCCAGTAGCCGGCTTCCGGGGCCTTCATGCGCCTGCACAAAAGCAACTTGCCATCCCGAAGGATGGCAAGACCAACGCCGAGGCCGGGAAAATTAATGCCGGGTACGCCCATGACCGATCAGGCCTTGGCGGCTGCCACGACCAACATGAAAGCGGGAATGTCGTCGCCGAAGCCGACGGGGGTCGGGCCGTCGTCGTGATCGTTGTAGCGGCTGCGGCGACGATCGCGGTTGTCGTCATTGGCCGGAGCCTGGCTGCTGCGGTTGTTGCGCGGATTGTTGGCGTGACGCTTGTCGCCGCGACGATCGTCTGGGCGACGGTCATTTGCCACCGGCTCGGCCTTCATCGGTTCTGCCACTTTTACCGCCTCAACCTTCACTGCTTCCACCACTTCTTCCTCTACCGGTTTGGTATACTCGCTGCGCGTATCCGATTTGTGACCGCCGCGCCGCTCACGACCCTTGTCGCGGCCGCGTTTTCCACGGCTTTCGTCGTAGCTCTCGGCCGGGGCCGGAAGTGCGGAGATGTCGCCATCGTGCCATTCGATCTTCTGACCGATCAGCTTTTCGATGGCGTCGAGGAACTTGGTGTCGCTGCGCGTCACCAGAGTGAAGGCGGCACCCGAACGGCCGGCACGACCGGTGCGGCCGATGCGGTGGACATAATCCTCCGCATGGATGGGAACGTCGAAATTGAAGACGTGGCTGACATCGGGGATGTCGAGGCCGCGGGCGGCCACGTCGGAGGCGACCAGAAGCGTGATCTGGTTGTCCTTGAAACCGGCCAGCATGTTGGTGCGCGAGCGCTGGTCCATGTCGCCATGCAGGGCGCCGACCGAGAAGCCGTGGCGCTCCAGCGAGCGGAACAGGTCGGCGACGTCCTTCTTGCGGTTGCAGAAGATGATGCCGTTCTTCAGCTCGCTCTGGGTGCCGATCAGTTCGCGCAGCGTGGCGCGCTTTTCATAGTCCTTGTTGTGGCAGGCCACGAGGCGCTGCGTCACGGTGAGCGCGGTCGAAGACGGCTTGGCGACTTCGACGCGTTCCGGGTTCTGCAGGAAGCGGTCGGCCAGCTTCTGGATTTCCGGCGGCATGGTGGCCGAGAAGAACAGGGTCTGGCGGGTGAACGGGATCATCTTGGCGATGCGTTCGATATCCGGAATGAAGCCCATGTCGAGCATGCGGTCGGCTTCGTCGATGACGAGGATTTCGACGCCGGTCATCAGCAGCTTGCCGCGCTCGCAATGGTCGAGCAGGCGGCCGGGGGTGCAGATCAGGACGTCTGCGCCGCGCTCCAGCTTGCGGTTCTGCTCTTCGAATGAAACGCCACCAATCAGCAGAGCCACGTTCAGCTTGTGGTTCTTGCCGTATTTTTCAAAATTCTCGGCGACCTGGGCTGCCAGTTCGCGGGTCGGCTCGAGGATCAGCGTGCGCGGCATGCGGGCGCGGGCGCGGCCATTCTCGAGCAAGGTCAGCATGGGAAGAACGAAGGACGCAGTCTTGCCGGTACCCGTCTGTGCGATGCCGCAGATATCCCGCCGCTGCAGGGCCGGCGGGATGGCGCCTGCCTGGATCGGCGTAGGGATCGTGTAGCCGGCGTCGGTGACGGCTGAAAGAACTTTCTGGCTCAGGCCAAGGTCAGCAAAAGTTGTCAAAGGGAAGTAGTTTCCGTTCCTGTTCTCGCGAACATCCATGAGTCGCCCGCAATTCGGGCTCGAATGGTTGCGGCGAATAGTGGGAAACGGCCCGAAAGTCAAGGAAACAGGCGGATTTAACCCTACAAAGGCTTAAAGGTCATGTTTAATTCGTCCGGGTTGTCCAGAGGATCTGGATACCTGCGAACCCGATGGCCGTTCCCGCGACCCGGTTGACCCGTCTGACGACAGCGGGAATGCGCATCAAGGATCGGGCGCGACCGGCAATCCAGACATGACCGCCGACGACAACGACCTCGACCAGCACAATCACGGAGGCGAGGGCGAGATAGTCATGACCGCCGAAGGTCGCGCCGACGAAACCGGGCAGAAGAGCGAGATAAAACAACGGCATCTTCGGGTTGCCGAGGTTGAGTGCGATCGCTGTGAGGAAGGTGGTCGAGAGCCCCCGCCGATCGGCCTGGCGGGTGGTTTCTGGGATGACGGGCGTCTCCGTCCAGAGCCGATAGGCGACATAAATGAGATAGGCTGCACCCGCGTATCGCAGGACGATCATGAGCAGTCCCATCTCCTGTGCGATCAGGGCGAGGCCAAAAGCGGCAAGAGCGAGATAGATCAGGATCCCGGCCAGTGTGCCGGCGCCATAGGCAAAACCGAAGGCCGGGCCATGGGAGAGCGTGCGGGCGACGATCGTCATGTTGTCAGGGCCGGGGCTTGCGGCGAACACGAAGAAGGCGAGGGCGAAAGCCAGAAGCGACGCGGTATCCATTCCAAAATCTCCCCGTTCCACATCAGGTTGAACGGAAAAGGGATTCGCGTCAATTGATCAGTGGCGTGAGCTTCATGCCGGCGTTGAGGAACTGCATGGGGTCGACGGCATCGCCGTCGCGGCGGACCTCGTAGTGCAGATGCGGGCCGGTGGAGCGTCCGGTCGAGCCGGACAGGCCGACGACGTCACCGGTTGCGACTTCATCACCGACCTTGACCAGTACACGCGACATATGGCCGTAGCGGGTGGAGATGCCGAGGCCGTGGTCGATCTCGACCATGTTGCCGTAGCCGCCCGAAAAACCTGCCGTCACCACCTTGCCGGCGCCGGTGGTCTTGATCTCGGTGCCTGTCGGGGCGCGAAAATCGATGCCGGCATGCATGGCGAGGCCGCCAAAGAAGGGGTCCGGACGGTTGCCGAAGCGGCTGGTGATGTCGCGGCCCGGAGCGGGGTTTGCGAAGGGCAGGCGGCGCGCGGTGTCCCGCACCGATTCGAGCCGCGTCAGGGCCGCATCGAGCTGGTTCAGCGAGGCGTTGAAGTCCTTGTCCGAGCGTGGGGCCATATAGGGGCCGCCGACCGCATCCTGCGTCGCGAGCGCAGCCTGCTCCTCGACGGGAACCCCCTGGCGCTTGAGGATGCCCGTGATCTTGTCTGCCGTTGCGGAGGCGCCGCTTGCCAGCTGGTCGATGCGCTCAAGCTGTTCGGCCTCGATCTCCTTCAGAGATAGCGTCATATGCGAAAACAGCCGATCGGCGCGGTCGGCCACGTTTTCGCGTGTCATCGGCACATAACCCAGCGCGAGGCTGGAAGATGATGTCGTGTCGATCTGTTTCGGCGTGCCGAGCAGGGCGGCAAAAGCGGGCGCCGATCCGTCAATGATCGAAGCTTCATCTCCATCGGTCTTCGGTTTGTCGGCGGGAACGGGTCCGGCACCCGGGAGGATCGCGTCGGTAGTTGTGCCTTGCAACAGCGCGCCGATGCGGCCGTGGCGCGAGGTCAGTGCCATCTGCTGTTCGAGCAGCTTTTCGACCTTGTCTTCGACGACCTGCTGGTCGAGCAATTGCCGTGAGGTGACGCGGTCGACCTGGGCGCGTAGCGCTGCAATGCGATCTTCGTATTCATGCTGCATCCGCGCCTGGCGTGCCATCGTCGCGCCGATCAGGTTGTCGCGCAGAACAAGATAGGTGGTGGCACCGAGATAGCCGATTGACAGGGTGCCAAGAAAACAGATGCCAAGCAGGGTCATCCAGGGGCGGATCGTCATATGGCGAATGCGGTCGCCGCTGGCCAGGATGACGACGTGCTGCTGTTTGCGCCTACCGAAAACCTGGTTGTTCGATCCCGTCGCCACGGCTGTCTTCCTTCCCGCCTGTCCGTCCCTCCTGCTGCGGGGACGGCGGCATCACGGCGAGTCGTCTCAATCGATCCCGCCCGCGTGAATTACGCATTATTAGGGTTAATAAAGCGTTGAGCGACTGCGATGGGGGGGATTCAGGAATTGTTCTTCGAGGACAGAACCCGATAGAAGGATGGCGTGAGTCCGGCTTCCGCGCGCGCCACGTCGTTGAACGGCGCCTTCAACTGGCCGCGAAAATTTGCGCGCACCAGATCCTGGAAGGTAGCTGCCGGATCGCGCTTCTCGCGAGCGCAAAGGAAGCGAAACCATTTGGCGCCGACGGCAACGTGACCCTTTTCGTCCTCATAGATGACCCGCAGCACCTCGGCGCTTTCGAGATCGCCGGTCTGGCGCATCTTGTCCTGCAGGGCGGGCGTCACATCCAGCCCACGCGCCTCGAGAATCAGCGGCACGACGGCAAGACGGGCGGTCAGGTCGTTGCGTGTCGAGTGTGCCGCCTGCCACAGCCCGTCATGGGCGGGCATGTCACCGTAGTCGGCACCAAGGGTCCGCAGGCGGTCGCGCACCATCCGGAAGTGTTTCGCCTCCTCGAAGGCGACCCTCATCCAGCCGTCAAAGAAGGAATGCGGCACAGGTTCGCTGGCAAACCGCGCGACGATGTCGAGCGCCAGGTCCACAGCATTGAGTTCGATATGCGCGAGCGCGTGGAGAAGTGCTATTCGTCCCGGCAGGGTGTGCAGGGAGCGCTTCTCCACCGCCTTCGGCGGCACGAGTTCCGGCTTTTCAGGGCGGCCCGGGCGGTCGGGCATGACAGGGTCGAGCGGTGAGCGCAGCGACAGGCGCCGTTCCTGCCAGCGCAGAGCTGCCGTCTGGGCGAGCGCTGTCTTCTCGTCGAGATCGGCGCTCAGGATCGCAAGCGTTGCAGCCCCGCGCAGCGAGTGGAAAGGTGTTGTCGGCTGGCTCACCACGGTCTCGGACATCAGAGAGCCTGGGCTGCTTTCAGAACGGCCTCGGCATGGCCGGGTACCTTTACCTTGCGCCACACATCGGCGATCTTGCCGGAACCGTCGATCAGGAAGGTCGAGCGTTCCACGCCCATATAGGTCTTGCCGTACATGCTCTTTTCCTTCCAGACGCCATAGGCCTCCAGCGCCGCATGGCTCTCGTCAGCAGCCAGCAGGACCGACAGGTTGTGCTTGGCGGCAAACTTGTCGTGGCTCTTCACAGAATCGGGCGAGACGCCGACGACGGTTGCGCCAATCGCGGCGAAATCGGCTGAGAGCTTGGTAAAGTCGACGGCTTCGACGGTGCAGCCGCTGGTGTCGTCTTTCGGATAGAAATAGAGGACGAGCGGTTTACCGGAAAATTGCGCAAGCGATACGGTGGCGCCACCGTTGGCGGGCAGGGCGAAATCGGGGGCTTTGTCCCCGGCAGTCAATTCCGTCATGGGATAACCTTTCTTTTGCCTGTTTTCTCAGTGATTGTCGGCGCACTCGATATATAGTCCGCTTGGAAGTCGTCCAGAGCGACTGAATAGCGGCATCGATCGACGGAGACAATCACCAGGACATGTCGGAGATCCGGGGCGAAAAGCTACGGTTTCGCAAGCGGGACATCGTGCCGCTGCATGCCCTCCCGTCCGCGCAGGTCGAGGACCCCGTTATCGTGCATTGTCCACCGCCACGGCGCTCCATCCTGCGCCGGGTTTTCCGCGTGCTGGGCGCCTTCGCCGGTCTCTGGCTGGTGGTTCTCATGGGCGTCTATGCGGTGGTTGAAAGCGGTGCGCTCGATCAGGCGCTTGCCCGCCGCGCTCAGGCCGTTCTGGATGCAGCCGTCGCCCCGAAATTCCGCGCCATCGTCGGTTCCACCGAGGTGCGCTTCTCGGCCGACATGGAGCTGACCGTTGAGGCACATGACGTAAAGCTGACCGAAGCCGATCTCGGCCAGCAGGTCGCTCTCACCCAGTCGGTGAAGTTCATCGTAGAACCGCTGGCCCTGATCGGCGGGCGCTTTTCGGTGCGCGAAGTGGTGAGCGAAGGCGTCAGTCTCGACGCCCGATTGCTGCCGAAACGCGAGCCGTTCGACCTGAACAAGGTCCGGATCGATGGCGCGCCGGAGTTCCTCGCGAGCGCCTTTGAAGAACTGGACCGAATCCAGGGCTTTTTCGCTCGGGGCGGCCTCGACCGATTGCGCATCGGCGGTCTTGAGGTAGCGGCAACCAGTGTCAGCGGCCGTCCGCTGACACTCGCCATTGACGATATCGCCATGGAACGGGGAGCAGACGATTCGCTGTCGATCTTCGGCGCCATCTCGGTCAACGGCCAGCAGACGGAAGTGACGGCGCTTACCACCAATGTCGACGGGCGATCGCAATCCCTGACCATGCGGGTTGCTGATTTCCGGCTGACGCCGTTCCTGCTTCGCCGGTCCAGGAACGGCGACCCCCGGCAGGGCATCGACGGTTCGGCGGAACTTCTGCTGTCGGCAAGGCGTGGCGGAACTGCCGAGGCCCGCGCGCTCACCCTTGGCGTCAATATGCGCGGCGGGACCTTCTACTCCGACGGACAGCCGCAGGAGATCAGCAAGGCAGGTCTGAACTTCGCCTATGACTTCACCAAGGATACGATCGAAATCGTTGATTCGCTGGCGCAGTTCGACCGGACGATCCTGCCACTCTCCGGGGGGTTAATTGATCTGGATCGGTTGCCGGAGGGGCCGGAATTCGGCAAGGGATTCGGTATCGATCTGCTGGTGTCGGATGGCCGGGCCGATGTTCCCGATGCCGGTGAGACGGCCTTTCCCTTCTCGCTGAGGGGCTATGGCCGGTTCCTGGTCAACGAGAACATGCTGCAGCTTGACGCTGTTGATGCGAGCACTCCGCACGGCAATCTTGCCGGCAAGTTTCAGATGCGTTTCGGCGGCACGGGGCCGGAAATTCGGTTCAACGCTGCCGTCAAGAACCTGAAGACCACGGCGCTGAAGCAGCTCTGGCCTTACTGGATTGCCTCCAAGCCCCGCCGTTGGGTGCTTGAGAACATCTATGGTGGTGTCATTCCGAGCGGTACCATCGACGTGTTCATTCCGCAGAACAGGCTATCGATCGAACCGCAGCCGGTGCGTCTCGGCGACGACGAGTTGCGCATCGGTCTGGATGTCGAGGATGCCCGGATGAACCTGACGGGCACGATCCCGCCGCTTCGCGACGTCTACGGGCGGATCGACATGGTCGGTGAGCGGGTCGATGTGAAGATCAAGTCGGCAGGCTCCTATTTCCCTTCGGGCCGCGTGGTGACACTGGATGGCGGCAGCCTCGTGCTTGCCAAGGTCTATGACAAGCCGCTGATGGCCGATCTCGTGGTCGATGTCAGTGGTACGGCCGATGCCGTTGCCGAACTCGTTTCATTCAAGCCGATCGAGGCGCTTCAGAGAACGGAGTTCACCCCCGGTGATCTGGCTGGCCAGGTCAAAGGACGGGCGGAGGCCCGTTTCGGCCTGATTCAGGATCAGAAGCCGCCAGCGCCGGTCTGGAAAGCCTCTGTCGATCTCGACCGGGTCGATGTGAAGAAGCCCTTTGATGGGCGTAACGTGACCGATGTGACGGGAAAGCTTCTGGTTGACCCACAGGCTGCTCGACTTGAGGGGACAGCCAAGGTTGATGATGTTCCGATGGATGTCCGCGTCACCGAGCCGGTGGGAAGAGGATCTGATCCCGCATCACGCGAGCGGGTGATCAGCGCGAAACTGGACAATACTGCACGCAACAAACTCGTGCCGGGCCTCGGCAGCATTCTCGATGGTCCGGTATCCGTGGAACTCACCTGGCTCGGCGACCGCAAACAGGGCGTCTCCGTCGATCTGCGTTCCGCAACGGTGACCGTGCCCTGGCTCGGCTGGAGCAAGGGACAGGGCATCGGAGCGACGGCAAAATTCGATTTGACCAGCGGCGACAACAATCAGTCGACGATCGAAAACTTCGTGCTCGCGGGCGATGGCTTCGGGGCAGCTGGCGACCTGCAGGTCAATCGCGACGGCTTGCAGGCGGCAAACTTCTCCAAGGTTCGTCTGGCACCCGAAGACAATGTCGCGCTGACCATCCGCAACACCAAGGGCGTTTATGTGGTCAAGGCAAACGGCAGTGCCTTCGATGCCCGCTCGTTGATCTCGATCCTGAAACAACCCGATGCCGGCATTGGGGGTGACGGAAGTGGCGGTGGGTCGTCCGGGCCTGCGGTGCGAATCGAAGGTCAGCTCGACCGAGTGGTCGGCTTTGGCAACGAGGCCTTGTCCGGCGTGTCGCTCGTCTATTCCGGTAACAAGGGCCGTGTGAATGCGGTCGATTTCTCCGGTGTCACGGGTAGCGGACAGGCAGTGGTTACCAAGCTTCGCTCACCGGAGGGCCCGCGGGAACTCTCCTTTACCAGCAGCGACCTCGGGTCTGTCGTGCGTTTCCTCGACGTCTACAATCGCCTGAGTGGGGGGCTGGCCAATCTCCGGCTAACTGAAATACGGGCCGGTTCCTGGAGCGGCAATCTCGATGTGCGCAATGTCCAGGTCAACAACGAAGAGCGTCTGCAGTCGATCGTCTCGACCCCGGCCGATGCCGAAGGGCGCAGCCTCAACAGCGCCGTGCGGCGGGATATCGATGTAAGCTCGGCCCGTTTCCAGCGTGCCTTCGCCCGGATCGCCGTGGTCGATGGGACCCTGAGCGTCGAAAACGGCATCGTGCGCGGCGAGCAGATCGGGGCGACGTTCCAGGGCATCGTGCGCGATCGTTCAGGTCGCATCGACCTGACCGGCACGTTCATGCCGGCCTATGGCCTCAACAGGCTGTTCGGCGAATTGCCGATCATCGGGGCGATCCTTGGCAATGGCCGCGATCGCGGCCTGCTCGGGATTACGTTCAAGCTGACCGGGCCCAGCGCCAAGCCCAATCTCGTGATCAATCCCCTGTCTATCATCGCGCCCGGCGTCTTCCGCCAGATTTTTGAGTTCCGCTGACCTGTGCCGCGTCAGTCGCGTTCCAGCATGATAACCTGCAAGTGCAACTCGCGGGCCGCAACGAGCTTGGCATATCCTGCCGGTCCACCCGAATTGCGACAAACAAGGTGGGTCACGCCATGGGCGGTGAAGAGGTCGGCTTCCTGCGCCGGTTTGCTTGCGGGCTTGCCGAGCACCAGCGTGTAGTCGCTGATTGCGAGGCGAGCTTCAGGGGCATCGACCATGCGGATGATGAAGCGGCAGTCATCCCGGTCTGTGAACGCGTCGAGATATTGCCGCCCCAAGGCCAGGAAGACGGTTGCGCCTGAGGGTAGGGCACTTGCCGCCGCCTCAAGTGTCGTCACAGCCAGCCAACGGTCGCCCGGCTGCTTGCGCCAGCGGGGGCGCAGTTTCTGTTCGAGCGGGATACCGGCAATGGCGGCCGCCTTGATGGCATTCTCGCTGATCCGCCGCGCAAAGGGATGCGTGGCGTCAATGACGCGGTCGTAGCCGTGCTCAATGATATGATCTGCGAGGCCGTCGGCGCCGCCGAAGCCGCCGATACGAACCTCGCCACGCGGCAGAATGGGGGAGACTGTGCGTCCAGCAAGCGATGTGGTGACCGCATGTCCCTCGTCCACCAGCCGACTGGCAAGATCGCGCGCCTCGGCGGTGCCGCCGAGAATGAGGATCTTTTGCGGTTTGCCGTGTCCCGCCGCGGGTGGCGGATTTTCAGCTTTCCTACTTGGCATGGGCGATGATGTTTCCGCTGCGGTCGATGACGATCACGTCAACCTCGACCGGCGCATCGCGCAGGACGGATACGGCGGTGCGGCGCGCCGCCTCGGCAATGTCGGCAGCGACGTCAATGCCCGCTTCACTCATGATTCCAAAGACCTCCAATGCTGTGTTGGAGTTTTGAATCCGTTCGCGAAGAGTTTGAGTCAGGTTTTTCGCGCAAGGCAATGAAAGAAAATGCAGATTGTCGATCTGACTGCGGCCGGAATGCAGATCGAGCGCGCCCTGGGCGAGTTTGGCCATCTTGGCAAAGCCACCGGCGATCGTCAGGCGGGGCACGGGATGGGCACGCAGATATTTGAGCAGCCCACCGGCAAAATCGCCCATGTCCAGAAGGGCGCCGTCCGGTAGGCCATGGAAGGTCTGGGCAGCCCTCTCCGAGGTCGATCCGGTTGCCCCCAGCACGTGGGTCAGGCCCTCCGCACGGGCCACATCGATGCCGCGATGGATGGAATGGATCCAGGCGGCACAGGAAAACGGATGCACGACGCCTGTGGTACCGAGTATGGAAATGCCACCGAGGATGCCGAGGCGCGGGTTCCAGGTGTCTGCGGCCAGCGTTTCGCCGCCGGGAACGGTGATGGTGATCTCGACATCGGCAGACACGCCATGCGTCGCGGCCAGTGTTTCGATCTCGGCCGCCATCATGGCGCGCGGCACCGGATTGATCGCCGCCTCACCAACCGGGATCGGCAGGCCGGCCTTGGTCACCATGCCGACGCCGTCGCCTGCCACAAAGCGGATGCCGTTTCCGGGAGCGAGCCGTCGGACCTTCGCGATTACGGTCGCACCATGGGTCACATCCGGATCATCACCGGCATCCTTGACGATGCCCGCAAAGGCAGCGCCGCCATCGAAACCTTCTGCCGCCAACGCGAAGGCCGGTGTTTCGCCGCGCGGCAGGGTGATCGTCACAGGGTCGGGAAATTCTCGTGTCAGCAGCGCCGTGAAGGCCGCCTTGGTCGCAGCCGTGGCGCAACAACCGGTCGTCCAGCCGGTGCGCAAGGCCCCGCTCTCGGGCTTTTCCACCCGCTTGCCCTTCGGCTGTGCCTGCTGTTGATCCTGAGTGCTCATGGCTTGCTTATAGGCGAGTGCCGCGCTCTGCGGAAGGCTCGCTCGGTGGCCAAAGGGCGCAAAGCCGGCACGGCGCAATTGCAATTTCGAAGACCGGAGCCTAGACCAAGGACATGAGTGACACGACGCGCCTTGCCCTGCCCATGCACCTGCCGGCAATCGAGCCCGGCCATGTCTGGCTGGCCGGAGCCGGCCCGGGCGATCCAGGACTTCTGACACTGCTGGCGGCACGCGGCCTGGCAGACGCCGATGTCATCGTGCACGACGCGCTCGTCAACGAGGAGTGTCTTAAGCTCGCCCGTACCGGCGCAATTCTCGAATATGCAGGAAAACGAGGGGGCAAGCCGTCCGCCAAGCAGCGCGACATTTCGCTGCGCCTGGTCGAACTGGCCAAGGCTGGCCATCGTGTCTTGCGGCTGAAGGGTGGCGACCCCTTCGTCTTCGGTCGCGGTGGCGAAGAGGCGCTGACATTGATCGAGCATGGCGTGCCCTTCCGGATCGTGCCCGGCATCACTGCCGGTATCGGCGGCCTTGCCTATGCCGGCATTCCCGTGACCCATCGTGAGGTCAACCATGCGGTCACCTTCCTCACCGGTCATGATTCGTCCGGCGTCGTTCCTGACCGCATCGACTGGGATGCAATTGGTCGCGGATCGCCCGTGATCGTCATGTACATGGCGATGAAGCATATGGGCCAGATCGCCGCCAATCTGATGGCTGCTGGGCGACGTGCCGATGAGCCGGTCGCCTTTGTCTGCAATGCGGCGACTACCGAGCAGACCGTATTGGAAACGACGCTTGGACGCGCCGAGGCCGATATGATCGCGGCCTGCATTGAGCCACCGGCCATCGTCGTCATCGGCGAGGTCGTGCGGCTTCGTCCCTCGCTCGACTGGCTGGGTGCTCTATCCGGACGGAAGCTGCTGCCAGATCCCTTCGCCGTCGATCGGAAAGACACGGCATGAGCGGCATGCTGATTGCGGCACCGTCCTCCGGTTCCGGCAAGACGGTGGTCACGCTCGGGCTGATGCGGGCGCTGACACGGCGCGGGATCGTCGTTTCGCCCGGCAAGGCTGGACCTGACTATATCGACCCAGCCTTTCATGCTGCTGCCTCCGGGCAGACGTGTTTCAACTTCGACCCCTGGGCGATGCGCCCAGGCCTGCTGGAAGATCGCGCGGCGCAGTCGTCCGAGCAAGGCCTTCTGATCATCGAGGCAATGATGGGCCTGCTCGATGGTGCGGCCGACGGCACCGGCAGCGCCGCCGATCTTGCAGCGCTGCTTTCGTTGCCCATCGTGCTTGTGATCGATTGCGGCCGGATGTCACAATCGGTGGCCGCGATTGCCACCGGCTTTGCCCGTTTCCGCAAGGATGTCCAAGTTGCGGGCGTCATCCTCAACAAGGTCGGCAGCAACAGGCACGAGACCATGCTGCGCAACGCGCTTGATGGCACAGGACTCCCGGTTCTCGGCGTGTTGCGGTCATACCGGGATCTCAATCTTCCCGAGCGGCATCTGGGCCTCGTTCAGGCCAGTGAACATGCCGCGCTTGAGGCTTTTATTGAAGCAGCAGCCGATGCTGTCGAAGCCGGCTGTGATCTGCCGGCTCTGATGGCGCTTGCGCAGAGCGCGTCGAGCCCTCGACCGTCATTGGATCCGGTGGGGATCGCCCCGTTGGCGCAGCATATTGCCGTGGCCCGCGATATCGCCTTTGCCTTTTCCTATCCGCATCTGCTGGAAGGCTGGCAGCGGCAGGGGGCGGCGCTGTCCTTCTTCTCGCCGCTCAACGACGAGGCGCCATCCGAGGATACTGGGGCCGTCTATCTGCCCGGCGGCTATCCGGAACTGCATGCAGGCCGCCTTGCCGCGGCCGAAACCTTCAAGTCGGGGATGCGGCATGCTGCCCAAAGCGGTGCCGTAATCTACGGCGAATGCGGCGGCTACATGGTCCTGGGCGAGGGGCTAATCGATGCCAACGAAGAGCGCCACGAGATGCTCGGCCTTCTGCCGCTGGTCACGAGTTATGCCGATCGCTCCCGGCACCTAGGCTATCGCCGCCTGCGGTCGCTGGTACCTGATGTCTTTGGCGGCGCCTTTACCGCGCACGAGTTTCATTATTCGACGGTGGTGTCGGAAGGGGCGGCCGAGCGGCTGTTCGAGGCTGAAGATGCGACGGGTGAACCCCTTGGCGCGGTCGGCCTGCGTCTCGGGACAGTTTGCGGTTCCTACATGCATCTGATCGACCGGATCGGAGAGCCCGCATGAGCGCGCCGATCCAGCACGGGGGCGGCCTTGCGGCGGCAGCCGAAATCTACGGTGGCCGGATCGAGGACTGGCTCGATCTTTCGACAGGCATCAATCCGTGCCCGCCGGCGCTGCCAGAGATTTCGCCCCGTGCCTGGCACCGCCTGCCGGACCGCGAACTTGAGCAGGCAGCCCGGATTGCCGCGCGGCATTACTATCGATCAGGTGACCGATTGCCGTTGCCAGTGCCTGGCACGCAGTCGGTCATCCAGCTTCTTCCGCGGCTCGCGCAACCCGGTGCGCGCGTCGCCATTCTGTCGCCGACCTATGGCGAGTATGGCCGGGTGCTGCAGCAGGCCGGATATCCCGTCGACCTGATAGAGGATCTGGATGCGATCACAGACGCCCACGGCCTGGTCGTGGTGGTCAATCCGAACAACCCTGACGGTCGCGCCTTTCCGCCCGCGCGCCTGACCCAGCTGGCAGACGAATGCGATCAGACAGGCCGGCTGCTTGTCATCGATGAGGCCTTCGGGGACACCCTTCCGCATCTGAGCATGGCCGGAATGGAGCACCCCTCGGTCATCGTTTTTCGCTCCTTCGGCAAGTTCTTTGGCCTTGCCGGCATAAGGCTCGGCTTCGTGATCGCCAGGGATGACATTGCCGCGCGCTTTGCCGACTGGCTCGGCCCCTGGTCCGTGTCCGGCCCGGCGCTGGAGATCGCCCGTCATCTGCTTGCCTCGGATGTTGGATCCATCCAGTCCGGTATCGCCGAGCGCTGCGCTGCGCTCCATACTATCCTGCGAGAAGCCGGCTTCGTCATTCGCGGCGATGCCGGGCTGTTGACGCTGGTGGAAGATGCGCGGGCAGGGGATCTGCATACACATCTTTGCCGCCACCACATCCTGACCCGCAAATTCGACTACCGGCCTGACTGGCTCCGTTTCGGCCTCGCGGCCGACGAAGCGGGCGATCGGCGACTTGCCCATGCACTCTCGACCTGGCCGAGGGCCGGCGCATGATCCACCTTGTCCTCCTCCTCGCCGCCATCGTCCTTGATCGTCTCGTCGGCGATCCGCCCTGGCTGTGGCGATGCGTCCCGCATCCGGTGGTGATCTTCGGCAAGGCCATCGATGCTTTCGAAAAGCGCTTGAACGGCAAGAATTTCACGTCCGAAGGCAGGCGGCTGAACGGGGTTCTGACGATCCTCATCCTTCTGCTGCTCTCCGCGGTGGTCGGTGCGGTTCTGTCCCACGTGGCATCCCGGCTCGGTCCGTTGGGATCTGCGCTGGAGATTGTGATCGTCGCGGTTCTGCTGGCGCAAAAGAGCCTGGGCGACCACGTGCTTGCCGTCGCCGATGGCCTGCGAACCGGTGGCCTTGCCGGTGGACGTCAGGCGGTGGCCATGATCGTCGGGCGAGACCCCAATACGCTCGATCAGGCCGGCGTCTGCCGGGCGGCCATCGAAAGCCTGTCGGAGAATTTCGCCGATGGGGTCGTGGCACCCGTCTTCTGGTATGCGGTCGCGGGCCTTCCGGGGCTGCTCGCCTACAAGATGCTCAACACGGCCGATTCGATGATCGGCCACAAGAATGAGCGCTTCCTCGACTTCGGCTGGGCTTCGGCGCGGCTCGATGATGTCGCCAATTGGCCGGCTGCGCGGCTGTCGGCGGCGCTGATCGCCGCTGGGGCGGCCGTAAAGCTCGGTGCTGCGGCCGGCCGGCGATCTCTGTCGGCTGCCCTGCGTGACAACGGTCTGCATCGCTCACCGAATTCCGGCTGGCCGGAATCTGCCATGGCGGGCGCGCTCGACCTTCAGCTGGCCGGGCCTCGCGTCTATGGCGGCGTCCGCGTCAGCGAACCGATGATGCATGCCGCAGGTCGCTCCGAGGCGACCCTCGTCGACATCATTTCCGGGGTTTCGGTCTTCTATGCGGCCTGCAGCATTCTTGCGGCCCTTGTCGCGCTTCTGGCGGTCATCTCCTACGCCTGACCGGGTCCCGATAGGGCCTGAATCTGCACGGATGACCCTTTTTGGGCAGCATCCTCGCCCGTGTTTTCTTTTTCCCGGCGCAACTTACAATGCCCATCAGGGCAAGGGGTGCCTTCAGGGGGAAGACATGCGAGTTCGCGCAGCGTTGGGGGCATTGATCATGGCGGCGTTGCTGCCGCTTTCCGCACATGCGACGTCACTGGTCGCGCGTGTCAGTCTGTCGGCACAGACGATGACAGTCACTGAGAACGGCGTTGTCCGCTATCGGTGGAAGGTGTCGACCGGGCGCTCGGGTTACACCACGCCGACCGGTTCCTGGCGCGCCAAATGGGCGTCACGGCATCATCGTTCGCGCAAATATGACAATGCGCCGATGCCCTATGCGATCTTCTTTAACGGTGGCTATGCCGTGCATGCCACGTTCGACCTCAAGCGACTTGGGCGACCGGCATCGCATGGATGCGTGCGGCTTCATCCCGACAATGCTGCCCAGTTCTATCAACTCGCCCAGCGGACCGGTCTCGGCAATACCCGCATCCTGATCTCGAAGTAGGCCGCGCCTGGATTTCAGTCGATGCCGGCTGCAGAGCGCAGACGGTCGAGCCTCGGTACGATCACGTGCCGATTGTTTTCGATCACGATGATGCCGTCCTTGCGCAGCTTGGTCATCTGGCGGCTGACGGTCTCGATCGTCAGGCCGAGAAAGTCTGCGATATCCGCGCGCGAAAGCGGCAGGTCGAAGGTCTGTGCATTGCCGCGGTCGGGATCGATGTGAGTTGCAATAAGGTACAGAAAATTGGCGACCTTTTCCTGTGCCGTCTTGCGACCCAGGGTCAGCATCCACTCACGCGCCTCGTCCAGTTCCTTCAAGGACTGGCTGTGCAGCTTCCGCTCCATGTCTGGAACTTCGCCGACCATCCGGTCGACGACATTTCGCGGGAAGGTGCAGATCTCGGTGTCGGTTGCGGCCTCCGCCGTGATCGTGCTCTCGCCGAGGAAGGGCCGGCCGAGGAAATCGGGCGCAAATTGCAGCCCGACGATCTGCTGTCGACCGTCCGCCATCATCTTGGACAGCTTGATGACACCTTTGAGGATATTGCTGTAGCTGCCAACGGTTTCGCCCTGGCCAATCACCTCGTTACCGGCTTCGATCCGGCGGCGGATCGAGTGGCGGTTCAGTTCCAGCAGTTGGGCCGCGGTCAAAACCGAGCACAATCCGCCGTGGCGTGCTTCGCATGATCGACACACGGCCGGCGCATCGCATTCCGGCAATTGCTTGAGATAGCTGTCCATGATCACGCCGCCCTAGAGGCCGTGCGACGTCAATACGCATCGAACGACCAGCATGGCCTTTTTGGCCGCTTGGTTCCGTAGAACCTACTTCAGAAATGTAACAGCAAATTGATCGAAGTCAAAGGCCGCGTTGTCGCACAGCGCTATCTTTGGTCGCAGTCGACGTCGTTCCGGGACCCTGTACATCATGCAAAACTCACTTCTCTCAAAATATTCTGGGGCCGTCCCGCGTTACACAAGTTATCCTACCGCGCCGCACTTCCACGATGGGGTCGATGCGAGCGTTTATACAGGATGGCTGCAGGGCATCACTGACAAGCAAAGGCTATCCCTCTACCTGCACATTCCCTATTGCGACCGCCTTTGCTGGTTCTGCGCCTGCCATACCAAGCATACGTTGAAATACGAACCTATCTCTATCTATCTTGAATCATTAAAGAAAGAGATCGAAGCCGTTGGCCGCCTCATGACGCGCGATGCGATCGTGACCGCCGTGCATTTCGGCGGAGGCTCGCCGACCATGCTGCGGCCGGACGATCTCATCGCGCTCATGGCGGCGTTGCGGAAAGCCTTCCAATTCTCTGACGACGTCGAGATCAGCGTCGAGATGGATCCGAACGACCTTGACGAACCGCGCTATGATGCGCTCGCTGCGATCGGCATGACGCGCGCCAGCCTCGGCGTTCAGGATTTCCACCCAGACGTGCAGCGCGCAATCAACCGCATACAGACGTTCGAGCATACCAAATCGGTGGTCGATGCTGTCAGGGCGCGCGGTGTGCACTCCGTCAATTGCGACATTCTTTATGGCCTGCCGCACCAGACCGAGGAGACGCTGGCTGAGACCGTGCGCGATATCCTGTCGCTCTCTCCGGATCGCATCGCACTCTTCGGTTATGCGCATGTGCCGTGGATGAAAAAGCACCAGACGATGATCAGGCAAGAGGTGCTGCCCGGCATCGAAGAGCGTTTCGCCCAGATGAACCTCGCGGCCCGCATGCTCATCGAGGCGGGGTATGAGGCCATCGGCATCGACCATTTCGCGCGACCGTCCGACAGTATGGCCGTGGCCCAGCGGGAAGGACGCCTGCGCCGCAATTTCCAGGGCTATACGGTGGATGAAGCGGAGGCCCTGATCGGCTTCGGTGCCTCGTCGATCGGGCAGTTGCCACAGGGTTACGTTCAGAACATGCCGGCGACCGGTGAATATCAGCGCATGGCCGACAGTGGCGGGCTTGCCGCCGTCCGCGGGATCGCCGTCACCGATGACGATCGCATGCGCCGCCGCGTGATCGAGGAGATCATGTGCCGGTTTGAGCTGTCATTCGATGCGCTGCGGGCCGAATTCGGTCGAGCAGCGGAGACTATTGTCCGCGAAGCCCGCAGCTTTGTCGCGTCCAATCAGGACGACATCTGTCGGCTGGAGGGCGATCACTTTACCATCACCGATGCGGGCCGCCCCTTCGCCCGCACCATCGCAGCCGTCTTCGATAGCTACCTTTCCAACGGCAAGGGCCGCCATTCCATTGCTGTTTAGGCAACACTTGAGGGGCAAATGTTGCGGTCGCGAAAAACGGCCATTGGCATTTCCCCCCGTTTTCCCTATGTGGAACTCAGAATTTGAGACATATGAGGTACTGGCGTGACCGCTACATTCGACAAAGTTGCCGACATCATTGCTGACACAAGCGAAATCGATCGCGAGACGATTACGCCGGAAAGCCACACGATTGATGACCTCGGCATCGACAGCCTTGACTTCCTCGACATCGTTTTCGCGATCGACAAGGAATTCGGCATCAAGATCCCGCTCGAGCAGTGGACGCAGGAAGTCAACGAAGGCAAGGTTTCCACCGAGGAATACTTCGTCCTGAAGAACCTCTGTGCCAAGATCGACGAGCTCAAGGCCGCCAAGGGCTGATCCGTCTCTGAAGGACGGAAATCGTCATGTTGCTTGAATATTTCCAGATGATTGACAAGGTCGAGAGCGTGGATCTCGGCCTTGGTCGTTTGAAGGCCCAGTCGATCGTGCCGATGGAAAGCCCTGTCTTCGAGGGGCATTTCCCCGGCATGCCGCTGGTGCCTGGTGTCCTCCTGATCGAGACGATGGCGCAGGCCTCCGGCATGCTGCTGCTCGCGGTCAAGGATTTTTCTGCGATGCCCTTCCTGATGTCGGTGGACGGCGCGAAGATGCGCACTTTCGTCGAGCCGGGCGCCGTCCTCGATATCGAGGCGGAGCTTGAGCATGACGGATCGGGCTTTGCCGTCACCAAGGCGAAGATCACCAGTGCCGGCAAGAAGGTCTGCGATGCCCAGTTGAAGCTTCGCACCGTGCCGTTTTCCGAGGTGCCGCTGGCGCCGATCGTGCGCAAACGCGCCGAGGAAGTTGGCCTCATCGCCGCCATGGCCGCTCAGCCTTAAAGCCTTCTCTGTCGCGTAATGGCGCTATCGCCTCTTGACCTTGGGGGCTTATTCGGGAAAACCCGCATTTAACGTCGGCCCTCATGCCGGCGAGAGGATTGCATATGGTCAAACAGCCGAATGATGTGGTGATCACCGGGATTGGCATTGTTACCTGCCATGGAACGGGCAAAGAGCCGCATATAGCCCTCCTGTCGTCTCCTGTCGCACCAGAACCGGTGCTGGAGACGGAAAAATTCAAGCCCTATGTCGTGCACCGCCTGCCTGACATCGACTGGTCGGCCCAGATCGGGCGCAAGGACCAGCGGCAGATGGAAAACTGGCAGCGCCTCGGCGTGTTCGCGGCGGGCCTGGCGCTCGATGATGCCGGCATGAAGGATGATGTCGAGGCCTGTGGCTCGATGGATCTGATCGTGGCGGCCGGCGGTGGCGAGCGTGACATTGCCGTCGACAGCCTGATCGTTGACGAGGCGCTGAAGCGTAATGACCGCGAACGGCTGCTGATCGAAAAGCTGACCACCGAGCTTCGCCCGACACTCTTCCTCGCGCAGCTGTCCAACCTGCTCGCCGGCAACATCTCCATCGTGCACAAGGTGACCGGTTCATCGCGCACCTTCATGGGCGAGGAATCGGCCGGCATTTCCGCTATCGAAACCGCCTTTGCCCGTATCAAGGCCGGCCAGTCGACCCACACACTGGTCGGTGGAGCCTTCATCGCGGAGCGCGCCGACATCCTCCTTCTGGTCGAGGGCATCCGGGCCCACCAGACGGGTCCCTGGCAGCCGCTTTGGGCGCGTGATGGTTCTGAGGGTGGCGGCATGATCCTCGGTACGGTCGGCGCCTTCCTGGTGCTCGAATCCCGCGAACATGCAGAAGCCCGTGGCGCCCATATCTATGCAGTCCTCGACGCTGTCGAAGGAGATCGTGGCAATCGCGACGACGGCAAGCTTGAGACGCGCCTCAATCGCATCACGCCCGAGGCTTCGACGCTTTCGGCAGATGACACGATCCTGTTCTCCGGTGCATCTGGTCTTGCTGACTTGACGCAACGTGAGAAAGCTACGCTTGCGGAACGTTTTCCCGGTATGCCGGTGCGCGGCTTTGCCGGTTCGATCGGCCATTCGTTGGAAGCGCAGTTCCCGGCGGGCTTGGCGCTCGCAGCACTTGCCATCGATTCCGGCGCCATCGTGCCCGCCTTCGATGCCGCCCATGAGACTGCGCAGGGCAGTGCTGCCCGGCATGCCATCGTGACGACCGTCGGTTATGTGCGCGGCGAAGGCCTCGCCGTGCTGTCGGCAGATGCATGAAGAGGATTGATCGATGACTGACACCCGCTTCAAGGATCATCTCGGCCGCCCGATCGTCGCCGTCACTGGCATGGGCGTGATCACTTCGCTCGGCCAGGGACTTGCCGACAACTGGGCGAAGCTCACCGCCGGCCAGTCCGGCATCCACTATATCAAGCGCTTCGAGACCGAGGGCATGTCGACCCGCATCGGCGGCACGGTCGATTTCATCGCTGTGCCGGCCAACAATGCCGTCGAGCGTTCCTATGCGCTGGCCCGCGAAACGACCATTGAGGCGCTGGCCCAGGCCGGCCTCAATGGTGATTTCAACGGTCCGCTCTTCCTCGCCGCCCCGCCGGTCGAGCCGGAATGGCATGATCGCTTTGCCCTGGCCGAGCGCGCACCGCCGTCGACCGAGCCGGGCGATGCCTATGTGCGTTTCCTCGCCGCCATGCGCGAAAAGGCCGATCCGGTCTTCCTCGAAGCCGTTCAGTTCGGCTCGATCTCGGAGCGCCTCGCTGACAAGTTCGGCACGCGCGGTCTGCCGGTGACGCTGTCGACGGCCTGTGCCTCGGGTGCTACCGCCATCCAGCTCGGCGTCGAGGCGATCCGCCAGGGGCGCACGGATCGGGCGCTCACCGTTGCGACCGACGGCTCGATCAGCCCTGAGTCGGTCATCCGCTTCTCGCTTCTCTCCGCGCTTTCGACCCAGAACGATCCGCCGGAAAAGGCTTCGAAGCCGTTCAGCAAGGAGCGTGATGGCTTCGTCATCGCCGAAGGTGCTGCGACGCTCGTGCTGGAGTCGCTGGAATCGGCTGTCGCCCGCGGCGCCAAGGTGCTCGGCGTGATCAAGGGCTGCGGCGAAAAGGCAGACTACTTCCACCGCACCCGTTCGTCTCCGGATGGCGGCCCGGCGATTGCCACGATAAAGGCGGCGCTGGCTGATGCGGGCCTGTCCGAAGACGCAATCGGATATATCAATGCCCATGGCACCTCGACGCCTGAGAATGACAAGATGGAATATGGCGCCATGCTGTCGGTCTTTGGTGATCGGCTGAAGGATGGTATTCCCGCTTCGTCGAACAAGTCGATGATCGGCCATACGCTGACGGCAGCCGGCGCCGTCGAGGCGGTGTTCTCGATCCAGACCATGCTGACCGGCACGCTGCCGCCGACGATCAACTTCGCCAATGCCGATCCATCGATCGTGCTCGACGTCGTGCCGAATGTGAAGCGGGAGGCCTCGGTTTCGGCCGTTCTCTCCAATTCCTTCGGCTTCGGCGGCCAGAACGCCAGCCTTGTCATGACGCGGGATCCGGTCTAAGGCCTGCGCCAACAATTCGGGACGTCATCCTCGGCTTCAAGCCGAGGATCCACGAACCTCGCAAGAACAATGAAGGTCGGCAAATGCTCGGGACATGCCCGGGCATGATGATGAGAGCGTGACGACGCCTCATCCGCCTTAAGCCCTGAAGGAAACATGTCATGCGCGCATTGCAACTCGTCGAAGACCGCAAGCTTGAAATCGTCGACCTGCCGGAGCCGGATGCTCCCGGTCCCGGCGAAGTGACCCTCCGCGTCAAGGCCGTCGCGCTGAACCACATCGACGTCTGGGGCTGGCGCGGCATGGCCTTTGCCAAGCGCAAGATGCCGCTGGTCATCGGCGCGGAAGCCTCCGGCGTGGTCGAGGCGATCGGCCCCGGCGTCGGCAATATCCTCCCGGGCCAGCTTGCCGCCGTCTACGGCGCGCGCACCTGCGGGCTCTGCAAGCCCTGCCGCGAAGGCCGCGACAATCTCTGCGAAAACGTCTCCGGCGTACACGGCTTCCATCTCGATGGCTTTGCCCAGGAAAAGATCAACCTGCCGGCGCGCCTGCTGGTGCCGGCCCCTCCCGGCGTCGATGCGATCGGTGCAGCGCTTGCCCCGGTCACCTTCGGCACGGTCGAGCATATGCTCTTCGACAACGCCAAACTGCAGCCGGGTGAAACGATTCTCATCCATGCCGGTGGTTCGGGTATCGGTACGGCCGCGATCCAGCTCGCCAAGAAAATCGGCTGCACCGTCATCACCACCGTCGGTTCCGACGACAAGATCGAGCCGGCCAAGGCATTGGGCGCCGATCATGTGATCAACTACCGCACCGATCGCTTCGAAGGCGTGGTGCGCAAGTTGACCAAGAAGAAGGGCGTCGACGTCGTCTTCGAACATGTCGGCAAGGACACGTTTGCTGCCTCGATGTTCTGCCTGAAACGCGGCGGACGTCTCGTCACCTGCGGTTCGACCTCCGGTGTGTCGACAGAAGTCAACCTGATGATGCTGTTCCAGCAGCAGCTGAAACTGCTCGGCTCCTTCGGGTGCCGGATGGAAAACATGGCTGATGCCATGCAGAAGATGGCGCGCGGCCTCGTATATCCGGTCATCGACACCCAGGTTTCCTTCGATGACATCGACAAGGCGCTCGCCCGCATGGAAGGGCGTCAGGTGTTCGGCAAGATCATCCTGAAGATGGATTGATCCGGTGCGGATGTTCATCACCCGCATCGTGCTCTTCCTGCGCAATGCCTATCACTGGACCGTGGCGCAGGCGGCCTTCGGTTTTCTGACAGCACTCAAGATCCTGCCGGCCGATGCGGCTATCAATTTTGCCGACCGACTGATGCGCTGGGTGGGTCCGAAGACCAAGCGTCATCAGCTGATGCAGGTCAACCTGCGCAACGCTTTTCCCGAGAAATCAGAGGCCGAACGCGAGGCTATCGCCCTTGCGAGTTGGGGCCACATGGGCCGTCTCGTTGCGGAATATGTCTTCCTCGACAGGCTTTTCGACTTTGATCCGGAACGGCCGGGCGAGGGGAGGATCGAGGTGTCCGGCGTCGAGCAGTTCCTCGACCTGCGCGACAATCCACGTCCCTTCATTGTTTTTACCGGACATACCGCCAATTTCGAACTGCTGCCGGTCGCGGGCGCGGCCTTCGGTCTTTACGTGACGGTCCTGTTCCGCCCGCCGAACAACCCTTATGTTGCGGAAAAGGTCTTTGATTTTCGCCGCAAGCGGATGGGCAAGCTCGTGCCTTCCCATGCCGGTTCGTCCTTTGCGCTGGCCCGCCAGCTCGAGCATGGCGGCGGTGTCGGCGTGCTCGTCGACCAGAAGTTCAAGAAGGGCGTCGAAACCCGGTTCTTCAACGATCCGGTGCGGACCAATCCGCTCCTGGCAAAGCTTGCCCGACAGTTCGAATGCGAAGTCTACCCTGCGCGCTGCATCCGGCTTCCGGGCAATCGATTCCGCCTTGAGATCGAGCCCGCGATCAGCCTGCCGCGCAATGACAAGGGCCAGATCGACGTCAATGCCACCTCGCAGGTGCTCAACGACAAGGTCGAATCGTGGGTGCGGGAGTTTCCCGAGCAGTGGCTCTGGTACCACGATCGCTGGAACATTAAGCGCAAGATTTGATCCCCCATTTCTAACGTGTGTAAGCGGTTAGACGTAACATTTTTTGGGCTGGGCTCCGGCCGCCGCCCGCAGTAATTGAAGGTGATGCAACCTCATGTTAGGGCTTCGCTCGAGAGCTGTGTGATGGGCGGTCGATTTTCGTCACACCTGTGCGGGAGGTGATGAATGTCATTTGGCGAATTTCGAGATACGAATTTGCGCTCGTTGTCGGAAACCGTATCGCTGAAGAATCGTCAGTTGCAGCAGGCAATCCGCAGCGGAAACGATGATCTGGTCCGGGCGCTTGACCGCGAGATCGAGCCTTTGCTGACTGACCTCGTCAGCTACCGGGCGACCGATACAGATGACATCTATCTGCAGATGCAGCTAGTGACGTCGCTCATTCGCGAAGATGCCGACGATCGCTCCTGTGTCCTGCGTCATGCTTCCATGCTTACGCTACTCGTTGAGCGTTATTTCGGTCCCAGACGAGGGCAGGCGGCGGCCTCGATCAACGTGCCGCTTACCGTCAATCGCTTTGGTTCCGCGGACGACGAGATGCTCAACGAGACGATCCTTAACAATCTGCCGGAGCGGATTGCGGTCGTCACGCGCGACTATCGCTACCTCTTTGCCAATCCACCGATGGCCAGCATGCTGGGTGCCCGTCAGATGGATCTGATTGGCCAGAGCGTTCTCGAACTCTGTCTGGAACCGGAGATGCGGCACGGGATGCGGGAGGCGCTTGATCTGGCGTTTGCCGGTCGTAGCGGAGAAATCTCCGCCGTTTTCCGCTCGACCACGGACGGTGCGCTGATGCTGCGCGCCAGATACAGCCCGTTGCGGTCGTCGCATGGCATGATCAGCGGTGCAGTGCTCACGTTCGGGGACGCCGAGTCGATGATCGGCGGGATTGCCGCCTGATCCAGCTCACAATTTCTTTCAGCTAACCGGGTCGACCGCAGCCGGGCGCTCGTCATCCGGTCGCACTCCCATAAGCAGGTGCTCCCGCTCGAAAGCGATATGGCGGCGCAGCCCCTCGAAGAAACCGCGCAGCATGTAGCCGACGGCTTCCATGTTGACGGCGGAGCCGGAGCCGAGCCGCAGCAGGGCATCCGTGAGTTCCTCGGCGAAGCATTCATCTTCACAATGCTCGAACTTCAGGCGCTCAAGTGTCAGTGCAAGGTGATCGTTTGTGTCATCGCCCGCCTGCAATTGCGGAAAGAGTACCGTCTCTTCGTAGTGATGAATGCCCTTGATCAGGGGCCCCAGCGCCTTGGCCGCATAGATGCATTTCTGGCGGTTGATGCTGCCCGGCAGCGAATCGGCGATCTCTTCGAGTTCGAGGCAGAGGGCGAGTTGCTCCTCCTGCGCGCGGCGGAGCCAGTCGAGGCCCCATTTTCCCGCATCCAGACGAGGATTTCCCGTTTTCGCGTCGTTCGGCTTCGCCGTGTATGTCGTCATGGTGGTCAGCATGCCTGATTTCTCCAACGGCGTAGCGGTCTGCAGCACGCCAGCACTCCCAAGACACGCGTGCCGGGCCTTCTGCGCGCACTGCCCGGAATTGGTCCGAGCGTCCGCAAACCCGGATGCGAAGCAGAAGGTCGCGAATTTCTCCAGATGCTGCATTGACCTGGATCAAGGTGGTTTGCCCCTGCCGATGCGATTGGTGCATTCGACGCGAGAGGATTCTCCTGACGGAGCAGACGTATCGCGATGAGATCAGCAAGCCGTTGGGGGATTCCAACAATGAACTATACTGTCGAGACTATGGTGATGGCGCTTCTCGCCTTCGCCGCGCTGCTCGGGGTGGCCTTCACCCAGGACAGCCTCTTTGCAGCCCATATGTGGGTTGCCTTCTTCGTGCTCACCGCCGGCACGATCGTGATGCTGCGGCGGATGCAGTTCGCACCGACCACGGCGGGTGCCTTGAAGCCGGTTGCGGCGAAAGCGACGCAGTCGGAATATTTCGACGAGGTCGTGCGATACGGCGTCATCGCCACCGTGTTCTGGGGCGTCGTCGGCTTTCTCGTCGGTGTCGTGGTTGCCCTGCAGCTCGCCTTTCCCGATCTCAATATCGAGCCCTGGCTGAATTTCGGCCGGCTTCGTCCGCTGCATACGTCTGCTGTCATCTTTGCCTTCGGCGGCAACGCGCTGATCGCCACGTCCTTTTACGTGGTCCAGCGGACGTCCCGTCAGCGCCTGTTCGGCGGCAGCCTCGGCTGGTTCGTGTTCTGGGGCTATCAGTTCTTCATCGTCATGGCCGCCACCGGCTATCTGCTGGGCATTACCCAGGGCCGTGAATATGCGGAGCCGGAATGGTATGTGGACCTGTGGCTGACCGTCGTCTGGGTCGCCTATCTGATCTCCTTCATGGGCACGATCATGACCCGGAAGGAAAGCCATATCTACGTGGCCAACTGGTTCTACCTGGCCTTCATCGTCACCATTGCCATGCTGCACATCGTCAACAATCTGGCGATGCCGGTGTCGTTCCTCGGTGTTAAGAGCTACTCGGTGTTCTCCGGTGTCCAGGATGCGCTGACGCAGTGGTGGTATGGCCACAACGCCGTCGGCTTCTTCCTGACCGCAGGCTTCCTCGGCATGATGTATTACTTCGTGCCCAAGCAGGCCGGTCGTCCGGTCTATTCCTACCGCCTGTCGATCATCCACTTCTGGGCCCTGATCTTCATGTATATCTGGGCCGGTCCCCACCACCTGCACTATACGGCTCTGCCGGATTGGGCGCAGACGCTGGGCATGGTCTTCTCCATCATGCTGTGGATGCCCTCCTGGGGCGGCATGATCAACGGTCTGATGACGCTGTCTGGCGCCTGGGACAAGATCCGTACCGACCCGATCATCCGCATGATGGTCATTGCGATTGCCTTCTACGGCATGTCGACCTTCGAAGGTCCGATGATGTCGATCAAGGCCGTCAACTCGCTCAGCCACTACACCGAATGGACCATCGGTCACGTTCACTCCGGCGCACTCGGCTGGGTCGGCATGATCACCTTCGGCGCGATCTATTACCTGACCCCGAAGCTGTGGAACCGCAACCGGCTCTACTCGCTGCGCCTGGTCAACTGGCACTTCTGGCTCGCCACGCTCGGCATCGTTGTCTATGCCGCCGTGCTTTGGGTTGCCGGTATCCAGCAGGGTCTGATGTGGCGCGAATATGATGCCCAGGGCTTCCTGGTCTACTCGTTCGCCGAATCTGTCGCTGCCATGTTCCCCTACTACGTCCTGCGTGCCGTCGGCGGTGCCATGTACCTGCTGGGTAGCGTGATCATGGCCTACAACATCCTGATGACCATCCTCGGCTATGAGCGCCAGGAGGCCCCGATCCCCGGATCGGTCGCTCCCGCCGCCCTGCAGCCGGCTGAATGAGGGGGGCAACCATGTCCATTCTAGATAAACACGCCATCCTCGAGAAGAACTCGAGCCTTCTCTTCCTCGGTTCGCTTCTGGTCGTCACCATTGGCGGTATCGTTGAGATCGCCCCGCTCTTCTATCTCGAGAACACCATCGAGAAGGTGGAGGGCATGCGGCCCTACACACCGCTCGAGCTGCAGGGTCGCAACATCTATATCCGCGAAGGCTGCTATGTCTGTCACAGCCAGATGATCCGTCCGTTCAAGGACGAGGTCGAACGCTACGGCCATTACAGCCTCGCAGCGGAATCGATGTACGATCATCCGTTCCAGTGGGGGTCGAAGCGCACCGGGCCGGATCTCGCCCGCGTCGGTGACCGCTACTCGAACGAGTGGCACGTCCAGCATCTGAACGAACCACGCGACGTCGTGCCGGAATCGATCATGCCGAGCTATTCCTACCTGAAGGAGACCCCGCTGAAGGTCGCCAGCATTCAGATGGATCTGAAGGCCAGCCGCATCGTCGGCGTGCCCTATTCGGACGAGATGGTTGAACTGGCGGCCGCCGACCTCGCCGCCCAGGCGGATCCGAACGCCGACACCTCGGCGCTGCTGATTCGCTATCCGAAGGCCAAGGTCGGTGACTTCGACGGCAATCCGGCGCAGCTCTCCGAGATGGATGCGCTGATTGCCTATCTGCAGATGCTCGGCACGCTGGTGGACTTCTCCACCTACGACGACGCCACCGGCTATCGCTGAGGAGGGACCCATGGAAACCTATACCGCCATGCGTCACTTCGCCGACAGCTGGGGCCTGCTCGCCATGGCCCTGTTCTTCGCCGGCGTCGTCCTGTTCACCTTCCGCCCGGGCGGCAAGAAGTCCGCTGACGATGCAGCCAGCATCCCTCTCAAGGAGGATTGAAAATGGCAGACAAGAAACACATCGACGAGATCAGTGGCGTTGAGACCACCGGTCACGAATGGGATGGCATTCGCGAACTCAACAACCCGATGCCGCGCTGGTGGGTCTATACCTTCTACGTGACCATTCTGTGGGCGATCGCCTATACGGTCTTTTATCCGGCCTGGCCACTGCTGACGACCAATACCAAGGGGCTGCTGGGTTACTCCAGCCGCGCCGAAGTGGCGCAGGAACTGGCTGCTGCCAAGACATCTCAGATGGTCTATCTCGACAAGATCGCAGCCTTGCCGCTCGATCAGATCGTCGCCGACAAGGAGTTGAACCAGTTTGCCATTGCCGGCGGTGCCGCCGCCTTCAAGGTCAACTGCTCGCCCTGCCACGGTTCGGGGGCTGCCGGTGGCGCCGGTTATCCGAACCTCAACGATGACGACTGGCTGTGGGGTGGCGATCTCGAAGCGATCCACACCACCATCGCGCATGGCATCCGCTATGACGGCGATCCCGATACCCGCGTATCGGAAATGCCGGCCTTTGCCGACATCATTGATGCCGAGCAGATCAAGCAGGTTGCCGCCTATGTCATCAGCCTGACGGGTACGCCGAGCGATGCGGCCCTGGTCGAGCCGGGCAAGACGGTCTTCGCCGAAAACTGCGCTTCCTGCCACGGCGAAGACGCCAAGGGTGGTCGGGACTTCGGTGCGCCGAATCTCGCCGACGCCATCTGGCTGAAGGTGGATGGTGAAGCCGGAATTGCTGCCCAGGTGCGCCAGCCGCGCCATGGTGCGATGCCGGCCTGGACCGCGCGTCTCGGCGACAGCACGGTCAAGCAGCTCACCGTCTACGTCCATTCGCTGGGCGGCGGCGAATAATCCTCGCCTCTATGCCCTCACGTCTCTGCAGGCCGCATTCCGATGCGGCCTGTTTTCTTTTTCATCCCTCCAGGTCCGACCTGCGACCGATTGCAGCGGCTTTGCCACAGCTTGACTTAAGTCAAGGCGGGGTGCCGGGGGAGGTGGGAAAAGGCGAGCATCAGAAGAGGGTTCTTGCGCCATGAATATTCATCCCGATCAGAACAAGCCCGTCGAACCGGTCGAGATCGAAAGACACGACGCCGAAGCCGTCATGTCGGCCAAGACGCGTGGGCCGCTTTACGAAGCGCGCAAGAAAATCTTTCCCAAGCGTGCGAACGGACAGTTCCGCCAGTTCAAGTGGATCGTCATGGCGATCACGCTGGGCATCTACTATCTGACGCCCTGGCTGCGCTGGGACCGTGGTCCTTACGCGCCCGATCAGGCCGTGCTGATCGACATCGCCCATCGCCGATTCTACTTCTTCTTCATCGAGATCTGGCCGCAGGAATTCATCTATGTCGCCGGCCTGCTGGTCATGGCCGGTTTCGGGCTGTTCCTGATCACATCGGCCGTCGGCCGCGCCTGGTGCGGCTATACCTGTCCACAGACCGTCTGGGTCGACCTCTTCCTCGTCGTCGAGCGTTTCATCGAGGGCGATCGCAATGCCCGCATCAAGCTCGAAGGTGCCCCCTGGACGTTCAACAAGATCTGGAAGCGGGTGGCGAAACACGCGACCTGGATCATCATCGGCGTTCTCACAGGCGGTGCCTGGATCTTCTACTTCGCCGATGCGCCGTCGCTCGCCGTCGAATTCGTCACCGGCCAGGCCGATCCCGTCGCCTATATGACCGTCGCGATCCTGACGGCCACGACCTATGTCTTCGGCGGTCTGATGCGCGAACAGGTCTGCATCTACATGTGCCCCTGGCCGCGCATCCAGGCAGCGATGCTCGACGAAAGCTCGCTGGTCGTAACTTATAACGACTGGCGCGGCGAGCCACGCACGCGGCACGCCAAGAAGGCGATCGCGGCCGGCGAGCCCGTGGGCGACTGTGTCGACTGCAATGCCTGCGTCGTCGTCTGTCCCATGGGCATCGATATCAGAGACGGGCAGCAGCTTGAATGCATCACCTGTGCGCTGTGCATCGATGCCTGCGACGGCGTCATGGACAAGATCGGCAAGCCACGCGGCCTGATCGCCTATGCGACGCTCGAAGAGTACCAGTCGAACATGGCGCTCGCCACCAATGACAACACCACCCCGATCCAGCCGTCCCGCGTCCGCAATGCCGACGGGTCGTTCTCGAACAAGATCCGTCACTTCGACTGGCGCGTGATCTTCCGGGCGCGTACACTGCTCTACATGGCGGTCTGGAGTGCGGTGGGTATTGGGCTCCTGGTCTCGCTCGTCGGCCGTGACCGGCTCGAGCTGAACGTACTGCATGACCGCAATCCGCAATTCGTTCTGGAATCCGACGGATCGATCCGCAATGGCTATACGCTGCGCATCCTCAACATGGTCGCCACGCCGCGCGACATTGAGGTTTCGCTGGACGGCCTGCCGGAGGCGGTCATGAAGATCAACGGTGTCAACGAGCCGCCGGCCCGCACCTTCACCGTCTCTGTCGAGCCAGACGAGGCCACGACCCTCAAGATCTTCGTCACGCTGCCCGCCGAATTCGCCAAGGTCCAGACACAGGACGTCAACTTCATCGCGAAGGACAAGGACAGCGACGAGCAGGACATCTATTCCGCCACCTTCAATGCACCGGGAGCCAAGAAATGACCGCCAGAACGCAGAAGGGCTTCACCTTCACAGGTCGTCACATGCTGGCAATCATGGTCGCCTTCTTCGGCACCATCATCGCCGTCAACTTCACCATGGCCTATCTGGCGACCTCGACTTGGAGCGGTCTGGTGGTGAAGAACACCTATGTCGCCAGCCAGCAGTTCAACGGCAAGACTGAGGCGATCCGGCAGATGCTGGCGACCGGGATCACCGGTGAGCTGTCGGTCAAGCGCGATGGTGTCCGCTACCACCTGACCCTGCCGGGCAATGTACCAGTTGTCGCCGACAGCGTGCTCGTCCACTTCAAGCGCCCCGTCGGCGAACACCAGGATTTCGAGCAGGTGCTGACACCGGCCGGTGACGGCGTCTACCTCGCCGAGCGTGAGGTGCTTGCCGGCAGCTGGATCGTCGAGATCAAGGCTGAAAAGGACGGAAAGCTGATCATGCACGAAGCCCACCGGATCGCCGTTTCGGGAGAATGACGATGAGTTGCTGTGCAGCCGGAACGGAAGGGGCGCTCGATATCGAGCGGGCAGGGCATGCTCTGCCGTCTGCCGAGGAACTGAAGCTCTCGAGCCGGGCCGTTGGGCCGGGGCTCTGGCAGGTGGATCTCAGCGTACCCGCCGTGCATTGCGGCACCTGTATCACCACCGTCGAACAGGCTCTGAAGGCCTTGCCGCAGGTTGAGCGCGCCAGGGTCAATCTGTCGACGAAACGCGTTTCCGTGGTCTGGAGGGAGAGTGTCGACGGCCTGGAGACCGATCCCGTGTCGCTGCCACGCGCCATCGCTGCCACGGGCTACGAATCGCATCTGTTCACGGCTGCAGAAGAGGCGTCGGATTCGTTGCGCAACCAGTTGATCCGGGCCGTCGCGGTCTCCGGCTTTGCCGCAACCAATATCATGCTGCTCTCCGTTTCCGTCTGGTCGGGGGCCGACGCCTCGACGCGCGATCTCTTCCACTGGATCTCGGCGATGATCGCCGCACCGGCTTTGATCTATGCCGGGCGCTTCTTCTACCAGTCCGCCTGGAATGCGCTGAAACACGGCCGCACCAACATGGACGTACCGATCGCCATCGGCATCACGCTCTCCTATGCCGCCTCGCTGTGGGAAACCATCCATCACGGCGAGCAGGCCTATTTCGACGCAACGGCGTCGCTTCTCTTCTTTCTCTTGATCGGTCGTACACTCGACCACGTCATGCGCGACCGGGCGCGCTCTGCCATATCAGGGCTGGCGCGCCTCAGCCCGCGTGGGGCCATGGTCATCGGCGCCGATGGCGCGCAGGACTACCGTGCCGTCGAGGATATCAAAGTCGGCGACCGGATCGCCATTGCCGCCGGCGACCGGATCCCGGTCGATGGTGTCGTCATAGCCGGCGAGAGCGACCTCGACGTGTCGATCGTCAACGGCGAAAGCGCGCCTCAGTCCGTAGCACCGGGCAGCGCCGTCCAGGCCGGCACGCTCAGCCTGACGGGCTCGCTGACGATCTTGGCCACTGCAACCGTCACCAATTCCTTCCTCGCCGAAATCATCCACCTGATGGAAGCCGCCGAAGGGGGCAGGGCGCGTTACCGGCGCATCGCCGACCGGGCGGCCCAGTTTTATTCGCCGGCCGTTCACCTGCTCGCCATTACCTCCTTCGTCACCTGGGGCCTGTACGACGGCGACTGGAAACATGCGATGATGGTGGCGATTGCCGTACTCATCATCACCTGCCCCTGTGCACTCGGTCTTGCTGTTCCGGTCGTCCAGGTCGTGGCCGCCGGACGGCTGTTCAAGGCGGGCATCATGGTCAAGGACGGGTCTGCGATGGAGCGGCTGGCACAGATCGACGCCATCGCCTTCGACAAGACCGGTACACTGACACTCAGTCGTCCGCGTCTGGTTGACGGGCCGCCGGTCACGGCCGAAGCCTTTGCCGTCGCCGCCGGCCTTGCTGCCCATTCCCGGCATCCTTTGTCGCGCGCGCTGTGGAGCGCCTATACGCTGCAGCCGCGTGCCTTCGACGGCGTTCGCGAAATACCGGGCGCCGGTGTCGACGCGCAAACGCCCGAAGGCGTCTGGAGGCTCGGTAACCGTTCCTTTGCCTGCGCAGCGGCGAAGATCGATCCGATAGCCAATCCCTATTCCGAGGTTGTGCTGTCGCGTGACGGCGTCGAGGTCGCATCCTTCCACTTCGAGGATATTGCCCGTCCCCGCGCCGAACATTCCATCCGGCAATTGAAGGCCTCGGGTTTCAGGCTTGGCATCCTGTCGGGCGATCGGGCCGTGGTCGTGGCCAAACTCGCCCGCGATCTCGGCATCGAGAGCTGGCGATCGGGGCTCAGCCCCCGGCAAAAGGCGGAGGCCTGTGCGGAAGCCGCATCTGAGGGCAGCATGTTGCTGATGGTCGGGGATGGCATCAACGATGCGCCGGCGCTCGCCGCCGCGCATGTGTCGATGGCACCGGCGACGGCTGCCGATGTCGGCCGGCAGGCCGCCGATTTCGTTTTCATGCGCGAAGGTCTCGAAGCCGTACCCTTCGCCATTGAGGCGTCGCGACGTGCGGGCCGGTTGATCCGCGAGAATTTCGCGCTTGCCATCGGCTATAATGTGATCGCCGTGCCGATCGCGCTGCTCGGTTACGCAACGCCGCTGATCGCAGCCGTCGCCATGTCGACCTCCTCGATCATCGTGGTCGCGAACGCGCTGAGGCTTAACCGCCTGTCGATGGAAGAGCCGCAGACGAATGAGGCCGATGGCGAACGCCGTCACGTTGCGCCCACCGCCCGCCCGAGGCTCGCCGCATGAACATGCTCATCTTTCTGATCCCGATCGCACTCTTTCTCGGCGGGCTCGGCCTGTTCGCCTTCCTCTGGTCGCTGAAGAGCGGCCAGTATGAGGATCTCGATGGGGCGGCCTGGCGGGTGATTACCGAAGACGACGACAAGCCGTCTGCCTGACAAGCTGTACCGCCTGATCAATTTTCAGCCTTGCCGCAGCGCGTCATGAATGCGAGAAAGCCCGCGTTCTTATAACTTGCATGCGGAGGTTTCATCGTGCAGCAGGCAGAAATCGGATTGATCGGTCTCGGGGTCATGGGCTCCAATCTCGCACTCAACATTGCGGAAAAAGGGAACCGGATCGCCGTCTTCAACCGAACGCCGGCGCGCACGGATGAATTCCTGGGCGAGGCGGGTGATCTGGCCGGCCAGATTATCGGTTGCCACACGATTGAAGAATTTGTCGCAGCCATCCGTCCGCCGCGCCCGATCATCATCATGATCAAGGCCGGTGAGGCCGTCGACCAGCAGATGGCGGCGCTGATGCCGTATCTGGCAGCGAATGACATCATGATCGACGCCGGCAATGCCAATTTCCGCGATACGGTTGCCCGCTTCGAAAAGCTGGCCGGCACCGGCTTTACCTTCATCGGCATGGGCGTGTCCGGCGGTGAAGAAGGCGCCCGCCACGGTCCCTCGATCATGGTCGGCGGCACGGAAGAGAGCTGGAAGCGCGTCGAACCCGTGCTCACGTCGATTGCCGCCAAGTTCAACGACGATCCTTGCGTCGCCTGGCTCGGCACCGATGGTGCTGGACATTTTGTCAAGACGATCCACAACGGCATCGAATATGCCGACATGCAGATGATTGCCGAAATCTACGGCATCCTTCGCGACGGGTTGAAGCTCTCGGCCCAGGAAATCGGCGAGATTTTCGGCCAGTGGAACAAGGGGCGTCTCAACTCCTACCTGATCGAAATCACCGAAAAGGTGCTGAAGGCGACCGATCCGGAAACGGGCAAGCCGATGGTTGACGTGATCGTCGACGCTGCCGGCCAGAAGGGCACGGGCAAGTGGTCTGCCATCGAGGCGCAGAACCTCGCCGTGGCCGCGACCGGCATCGAGGCCGCTGTTGCCGGCCGCGTGTTGTCGTCGCTGCGGGATGAGCGCATTGCCGCTGAAAAGCTGTTTGGCCTGCCGGCCGCCATTGACGCGCCGAAGGATCGTGCAGCCTTCATCGCCGACCTCGAAAACGCGCTGCTTGCCGCCAAGGTGGCCGCCTATGCGCAGGGTTTCGCGGTCATGACCGCGGCATCGGATGAGTTCGGCTGGTCGCTTCCCATGCCGACCATTGCCCGCATCTGGCGCGCCGGCTGCATCATCCGCTCGCAGTTCCTCGACGAGATCACCTCGGCCTTCACCAAGGATCCGAATGTGCCGAACCTCGTCGTGACGCCGGCTTTCGCATCGATGGTCAAGGAGACCGATGGGTCGCTGCGCCGCGTCGTGGCGCATGCAGCACTCGCCGGCCTGCCGATCCCGGCGCTCTCTTCGGCTCTGTCCTACTTCGACACCTATCGTCGTGGTCGTGGCACGGCGAACCTCATCCAGGCGCAGCGTGACTTCTTCGGCGCGCATGGTTTCGACCGTCTGGATGGCAAGGACATTCATCACGGTCCCTGGGCTGGCCAGTTCTGACAGGGCAGGCATTACATCTCTGATTCGACAGACCCGCCTCCAAATGGGGGCGGGTTTTGTCGTTTCGATAGTAAGAGGTGCGGCTTGGGTCTCTCAGGTCTGCGGGCACGTCCTGATTGCGTGGCAGATGGCTGTGCAGAAGCCGGGATGGCTAAAATCCTAACGAACACATTGAGAAGAGGTTAATCCCTGCGCCCTAGCGTTGTCGTGCGGTTAATATTGTCGTGCGCAATCGAGGCTTTTCTTTATGTCGTTCGTAAACGTTCCAACCATCATGGTCTGCGGTTTTGTCGTGCAGGCAGCCTTCAGTCTCCTGTTCTGGCGCAACTGGCGTCTGGAACCTGGACGGCAGGAATTTCTTATATGGTCTGCCTCCGCCGGCAGTGCTTCGCTTGGCTCGCTGCTGATGGCATTGCATTCCGGCAGCTACGGTCTGGGCAGCGTGACGATCGGACCAGGCCTGGTTTTGATGAGCCTGGCGCTTGCCTGGCAGGGGTTCAGGCGTTTCGAGCATCGCGACGTCGACCTGAATCTTGCCTCTGCCGGTCCGCTGTTGTGGATGGCGCTGACCACCATCGTACCGATTTTTCAAACTGGCGTCGTTGCGCCGCTTGCGCTTTGGGGTGTGCTGACCGGCATCTATGCCGCTCTCGTGGTCCACGAACTTCGCGTCTCAGGTCGCAAGGAGCAATTGCCAAGCCGCCAGATGATCTTGGCCTGGTTCGGTGTTCATGGCGGTATCGGCGTTTTCACCGCTCTGGCCGCGCTGGTCTTGTCCCTTGCGGGTACGGATGAACCGTCCATGCAGCCACTCTGGCTGGGGCTTCTGGCTCTTGAGCTTCTGCTTCATGGCATGGTGAGCTGCGTGTCGCTCCACCTTCTGTTGAAGGAAAGGCTGCAGCTCGAGAGCCAGTGGGCTGCGGCCACCGATACCCTCACCGGTCTGGTGAACCGTGGCAAGTTCCTTGAAATGCTGCAGAGCCTGTCGTTGAAGGTCCGCGGCGAGGGCGCCTTTCTCTATGTCGATGTCGACCATGTGAAGCGGATCAACGACCAGTTCGGCCATTCGGGTGGCGACCATGTTCTGAAGACCTGCGCCGAACTGATCGCCCGGGAATTGCCGCAGCACGCGCTGCTCGGCCGTCTCGCCGGCGCGGAGTTCGCCGCCTATATCCCGTTCTGCGACCTGGAAAAGGCCGAGACGCTCGGCCATGTGATCTGTGAAAGCGTGGCGCAACAGATCTTCACGCTGGGCGATGCGCTAGTCGGTGTCACGGTCAGCGTCGGCGTCGCCCATGGCGCGATGCAGGTCACGCCGGACGAATTGCTGAAGCGTGCCGATGCGGCCCTTTATTCGGCAAAGGTCAACGGACGCAATTCGGTGGTGGTCTGGCACGAGGGCGAGCGTCCTTCCTATGCCTGACAGCGTACCAGACTGGCTCCGGCTATCGGTTGTGCGCTCAATCCCAGCGCGGCTCGCTGACGCTCTGCAACAGTTGCGGTTCGACGCCATCGATGCGGGCTATGACCGCCTTGGCGAGTTCCCGGCCGGCCTGGCGGACATCCTCCTGCGCGACGATGATCTCCGGCCTGATCCATTTGAGGATCGGTATACCCTGCTTGGCGACTAGGTCCATCTCGCGGCCGACGCGCAAACCGGCCGCCTCGATGCCGGCATTGGCGGCAATTGCGCTGCTGCCGGAGGAGGAGATCAGCCCGTCAGGGGCGTCCGGACCACTCATCATGTCCTGGACGCTGGCGCGGATATGGTCCAGCGGCGCATCGATGTTGATGTGCAGCGGCACTTCCTCGGCGCCAAATGCGCGGAGGCCACGCATGAAACCCCGGAATGTGTGCTCGTAATAGGTGAGCTTGCTTGGCGGCGGCAAAAGCGCGATGCGGCGTCGGCCCTTGTTGACCAGGCGCTCGACCGCGCTGAAGGCGAAGGCCTCGTTGTCGAAGTCGTGATAGGGATGCGCCTCGCGCATGTTCGTCCGCCCATGGGTGGCGAACGGCATGTTCTGGTCCATCAGCAGCTCCACCCGCGCATCATCGGGTTCGGTGCGGGATATGATCACACCATCCGCCGATCCCGTTTCCAGGATGTAGCGCACCGGCAGCATCGGATCCTTCGTATGCGCGTGTGGCGTCACCACGATGTGGTAGGGCGTGCCTGACAGGACCTCGGAGATGCCGACGACCATCTGGTTGGAAAAGCCCAGCACTTCCTCGTCGATACCGAGAACCAGCGCGATCACGTTGGTCTTGCCGGTGCGAAGGCGCACTCCCGCGCGGTTCGGCTGGTAGCCGAGCTGTCGGGCGACCATGCGCACCCGCTCCTTGGTTTCAGCGCCGATATCAGGTGCGTCCTTGAGCGCGCGCGACACCGTGGTGATCCCGAGGCCGGTCATGAATGCGATCGTCTTCAGCGTCGGCCGTTCTTTCGGCGTTGCCGGCCGATCGATGAGGCCGTTGCCCTGCTGTTCTGTCATCATGTCCCCGCCATCAGCATAAGCCACGCTTATAATTGGCTTTTCCCCGACTGCAAACCCGCCGTTACGGTGCTCCTCCCGAAGTGGCAGGCTGAAAATCTGAAACGATACAGTCGCTTTGTCGAGCGTTTTCTTATGCTGCGGTGCGAAGACATTCAACCGCAGGTATGGCATCGTCTCCTGCCGGTCGCCAACACGGACTATTTACAAGCTTTTGCTGTTCCGCAGCAAATTCGTTCGCCAAATCCGTCAAAGCTCTGAATATTTGGCATGAATATTCTGCTGCAGTGCAAATTTCACGGCGTTCAAAGCGTTTCGAATGAAGCCTCCAGAGGCGTGTTTTCCCGCAGATCACCCGGGTTCGACATTTTTTATCCATCACGTGGTTGCGCTTCAAAATTCTTTGACATAAGTTTTTCCGGCAACGTTTCAGTGAGGGAGGAGACTCATGAATTACCGTAGCTTCGCGGCAGCTTTGGCCGCAACCGTCGTCATGCCGTTCGCGGCAGCGCAGGCAACAGATCTCGAAGTCACCCATTGGTGGACATCCGGCGGCGAAGCCGCGGCCGTCGCCGAGCTCGCCAAGGCATTTGATGCCACTGGCAACAAATGGGTCGATGGTGCGATCGCCGGATCCGGCGGCACCGCCCGCCCGATCATGATCAGCCGCATCACCGGTGGTGATCCGATGGGCGCCACCCAGTTCAACCACGGTCGCCAGGCCGAGGAACTGGCTGAGGCCGGCCTGATGAAAGACCTGACGGCTGTCGCCGAAAAGGAAGGCTGGAAGGACATCATCAAGCCGGCAAGCCTGCTTGAAAGCTGCACCATCGACGGCAAGGTTTACTGCGCCCCGGTCAATATCCATTCCTGGCAGTGGCTGTGGCTTTCTAATGCTGCCTTTGAACAGGCCGGCGTCGCTGTGCCGAAGAACTGGGACGAGTTCGTCGCAGCAGCGCCAGCGCTCGAAGCCAAGGGCATTATTCCGCTCGCCGTGGGTGGTCAGCCCTGGCAGTCGGCCGGTGCCTTCGACGTGTTGATGGTCGCCATCGCCGGCAAGGAAACCTTTGAAAAGGTGTTCAAGGAAAAGGATGCGGAAGCCGCAGCCGGACCCGAGATTGCCAAGGTCTTCAAGGCGGCGGACGATGCCCGCAAGATGTCCAAGGGCTCCAACGTTCAGGACTGGAACCAGGCAACTAACCTGGTGATCACCGGCAAGGCCGGCGGCCAGATCATGGGTGACTGGGCACAGGGTGAATTCGCTCTGGCCGGTCAGGTCGCAGGCAAAGACTATACCTGCCTTCCGGGCCTCGGTGTGAACGAGATCATCTCGACGGGCGGCGACGCATTCTATTTCCCCGTTCTTGACGACGCGGAAAAGTCTGCAGCTCAGGACGTCCTCGCATCGACACTGGTCGCACCCGCTACGCAGGTGGCGTTCAACCTCAAGAAGGGTTCGCTGCCGATCCGTGGCGACGTCGATCTCGCAGCCGCAAACGACTGCATGAAGAAGGGCCTTGACATTCTCGCCAAGGGCAACGTCATCCAGGGCACCGACCAGCTGCTTTCGGCCGACAGCCAGAAGCAGAAGGAAGACCTCTTCTCGGAGTTCTTCGCCAACTCGTCCATGACCGTCGAAGATGCGCAGAAGCGCTTCGCCGACATCATCGCATCTGCCGATTGAGTTTGATGGTGACGACTGCCGGCCGGAGCCGCTAGGGTCCGGCCGGTCCATGCCAGCAACTCGACCGGAAAGACGGCGTGTCATCGTCTTGTGGACCGTTTGGCCCTGCCTGCAGGCGCCCGTGCCGCAAACCGTCGTCTTTTCCCGTGTCCAGGACCAGGAGGACTGACCCATGGCGAGCACGTCGCATGCCGGTCGACCCAGCAAATTGTTTCGCAATCTGAATGCCAAGATTGCCTCCATCCCGATGATCCTGACGGCGCTCGTCATTTTCCTCGGCGGGACCATCTGGACGGTGGTCTATTCCTTTACGAATTCGAAGCTGCTGCCCCGGCTGAAATTCGTCGGCCTCGACCAGTATGAACGGTTGTGGGACGCGCCGCGCTGGGTCATGTCGATCTCGAACCTGGCGATCTACGGGCTTTTATCGCTGATCTTCAGCCTGGTGATCGGCTTCCTGCTGGCGGCCCTGATGGACCAGAAGATCCGTTTCGAGAATGCCTTTCGAACGATCTTTCTCTATCCGTTCGCTCTTTCCTTCATCGTCACCGGCCTTGTCTGGCAGTGGATCCTGAACCCGGATTTCGGGGTGCAGTCGATCGTGCGCTCGCTCGGCTGGGAGACCTTCGTCTTCAACCCGCTCTATAATTCCGACATCGTCATTTACGGCATCCTCATTGCCGGCCTCTGGCAGGGAACCGGGCTTGTCATGTGCCTCCTGCTCGCGGGGCTTCGCGGCATCGACGAGGATATCTGGAAGGCCTCGCGGGTCGACGGCATCCCGATGTGGAAGACCTATCTCTTCATCGTCATCCCGATGATGCGGCCGGTCTTCATCACCACGCTCGTCATCATCACGTCCGGCATCGTGCGCCTTTATGATCTCGTCGTCGCCCAGACCAGCGGCGGCCCGGGCATCGCGTCCGAAGTGCCCGCCAAATATGTCTATGATTACATGTTCCAGGCCCAGAACCTCGGCCAGGGCTTCGCCGCCTCGACGATGATGCTGCTCACCGTCGCCATCGTCATCATCCCATGGGCCTTCCTGGAATTCGGAGGTAAGAAACGTGGCTAATCCCGCTTCCCTCAACGTCACCGGCGTCGGCATGGACGCGGCCTCCGGGTCGCTCGGGTCCGAACCGCGCGGCGCTAAGCCCAAGCGCACCTTTTCCGGGCGCAACATCATGCTCTACGGATCGCTGATCTTCTTTGCGATCTACTATCTGATCCCGCTCTATGTGATGATCGTTACGTCGCTGAAGGGCATGCCTGAGATCCGTCTCGGCAACATCTTTTCGCCGCCGGTCGAAATCACCTTCGAGCCCTGGGTCAAGGCCTGGGCCACGGCCTGCACGGGCCTGAATTGCGACGGTCTGTCCCGTGGCTTCTGGAATTCGGTTCGGATCACCATCCCGTCGACGCTGATCTCGATCCTGATCGCCTCGGTCAATGGCTATGCGCTGGCCAACTGGCGGTTCAAGGGCGCGGATCTCTTCTTCACCATCCTGATCGTCGGGGCCTTCATTCCCTATCAGGTGATGATCTATCCGATCGTTATCGTGCTGCGTGAACTCGGCATCTACGGCACGCTGACCGGCCTCGTCATCGTGCACACCATCTTCGGCATGCCCATCCTGACACTGCTGTTCCGCAACTATTTCACCTCGCTGCCGGAAGAGCTGTTCAAGGCGGCGCGCATCGACGGGGCAGGGTTCTGGCAGATTTATCTCAGGATCATGCTGCCGATGTCACTGCCGATCTTCGTCGTCGCGATGATCCTGCAGATCACGGGCATCTGGAACGACTTCCTGTTCGGCGTCGTGTTCACCCGGCCTGAATATTACCCGATGACGGTGCAGCTCAACAACATCGTCAATTCGGTCCAGGGCGTGAAGGAATACAACGTCAACATGGCCGCAACATTGCTCACCGGCGCTGTGCCGCTCATCGTCTACTTCATTTCCGGACGCCTCTTTGTCCGGGGCATCGCCGCCGGCGCAGTCAAGGGTTAAGCTCATGTCTTACAGTGTATCGATCAAGGACCTCTCTTTGAGCTTCGGCGCCGTCAAGGTGCTTGAGAACCTCGACCTGGATATCTCCGAGGGCGAGTTCCTCGTCCTGCTCGGCTCGTCCGGCTGCGGCAAGTCCACACTTCTGAACTGCATCGCCGGGCTGCTTGAGCCGACCGACGGTCAGATCTTCATCAAGGGCCGCAACGTCACCTGGGAAGAGCCCAAGGATCGCGGCATCGGCATGGTGTTCCAGTCCTATGCGCTCTATCCGCAGATGACGGTGAAGAAGAACCTGTCCTTCGGCCTGCAGGTCGCCAAGATGCCGAAGGACGAGATCGAAAAGCGCGTCCAGCGCGCCGCCGACATCCTGCAGATCGGCCCGCTTCTCGACCGCAAGCCGTCGGCGCTCTCGGGCGGCCAGCGGCAGCGCGTGGCGATCGGCCGGGCTCTGGTGCGCGATGTCGACGTCTTCCTGTTCGACGAGCCACTGTCGAACCTCGACGCAAAGCTTCGCTCGGAGCTGCGTGTCGAAATCAAGCGCCTGCACCACAACCTCAAGAACACGATGATCTATGTCACCCATGACCAGATCGAAGCCCTGACGCTGGCTGACCGTATCGCCATCATGAAAAGCGGTGTCATCCAGCAGCTCGCTGATCCCGGCACGATCTACAATCGGCCGAACAACCTCTTCGTCGCCGGTTTCATCGGCTCGCCGTCGATGAATTTTCTGCATGGCGAACTGGTCAATGAAGGTGGCCAGGTCTATTTCCGCACCCATGACGTCTTGTTCTCGATGACCGGCTACGAGGCACAGGAGCCGCTCGCGGGCGGACGCAAGGTGATCCTCGGGGTCCGCCCGGAGCATATCAAGGTGGAAGAGGAAAACGGTATCACTGAGCTGCATGAGGCGATGGTCGACATCGAAGAGCCCATGGGAGCAGACAACCTTCTCTGGCTGAAACATGCCGGCCATACCCTGTCCGTGCGGATCAGCGGCACGCGCCGCTATGCGCCCGGAGCCCAGGTCCGCCTCGGCTTCGACATGAGCGTCGCCTCGCTGTTCGACGCCAAGACGGAAGAGCGTATTTGACAAATCCCCTCTCGTCCCGGCTTCGGCCGGGGCGTCTTTTTCTTCTGCAAGGACTGGTAGCATGAGTGAGACGGCAAGCGGCGGCGTCATCGATCTTCACGGTGCGTGGGAGATTTCCACGGCGCAGGGCGAGCATCAGGCAGCCATGACCGTGCCCGGCGACGTCCACTCCGCTCTTCACACTGCCGGCGTTATTCCCGATCCCTATTTCGGCCGCAACGAGGACGTCGTGCAGTGGGTCGCCGAGCGCGACTGGTCGCTGGAGCGGCGTTTCGTCCTGTCTGATATCACCGGAGACTGGTATCTCGACATCGACTATCTCGACACGGTTGCGGTCGTCTTCATTAACGACGTCCCCGTGCTGTCCGCCGACAATTGTTTCCGTCGCTATCGTCCCGATGTCAGCCATGCGCTTCAACCGGGCGAAAACACCATCCGCATCCTGTTTCATTCGAACATTACCGCGGGTGCCGAACGCCAGGCCAAGCAGCCGTTCTACATTCCGTATTCGACGGGGAACTGCCCGATCCCGAATGGCAACATGTTGCGCAAGCCGCAATGCCATTTCGGCTGGGACTGGAACATCGCGATCGCGCCGTTCGGGGTTTACGGCACTTTGTCGCTGAAGCAGCTCGATCCGGCCCGTATCGAGCATGTCGAAACCGAGCAGGTGCATCAGGCCGATGGTCGTGTCGAGCTCAAGGTTACCGCTACCATCTACGCTGCCGAACCGGCCGTTGTACCCTTGCATTTTGCTCTCGACAGCGAGCGCGTGCGTCTTGATGTCGGAATTGCCGCCGGCGAGACGAAGGTGGTGCACGTCTTCGAGATCGACAGCCCGCGCCTCTGGTGGCCGGCGGGTTCCGGTGAGCAGGCTCTGTATTCACTGACGGTTGACCTGCCGACGGAAAGCGTCACCCGCCAGATCGGCCTGCGGACGGTCGAGCTGATCACCGACCCGGACGAGGCCGGCAGTCGCTTTGCGCTCAAGGTCAATGGCCGCGAGATCTTTTGCCGCGGCGCCAACTGGATCCCGGCCGATGCGCTGTTTTCCCGCTCGTCGGAGGAGAAGACCACGGATCTCCTCAATTCGGCCGTTGCTGCCCACATGAACATGATCCGCATCTGGGGCGGTGGGTTCTACGAGGTCGACTGGTTTTACGATCTCTGTGACCGGCTCGGCCTGATGGTCTGGCAGGACTTCATGTTCGCCTGCAACCTCTATCCCTGCACCGAGGATTTCCTCGACAATGTCGCGCATGAAGTCGAATACCAGGTGCGCCGGTTGTCCAGCCACGCCTCCATCGTCATCTGGTGCGGCGACAACGAACTTGTCGGCGCTCTCACCTGGTTCCCGGAATCCCGCGATAACCGCGACCGCTATCTCGTCGCCTATGACCGCCTGAACCGCGTTATCGAGCAGGGCGTCAAGAAGACGTTTCCGCAGGGCATCTGGTGGCCGTCGAGCCCGGCTTCGGGCTATCTCGATTACGGCGACGCCTGGCATGCCGATGGCTCCGGTGACATGCATTACTGGTCGGTATGGCACGAGAACAAGAGTTTCGATAATTACCGAACTGTCAAACCGCGCTTCTGCTCGGAGTTCGGCTTCCAGTCCTACACCTCGCTGCCGGTCATCGAGAGTTTCGCCGACAAGGGCGATATGAACATCGCCTCGCCTGTGATCGAGCTGCACCAGAAAAATGCCGGCGGCAATGAGCGAATCGCGGGCACCATGTTCCGCTATTTCCGCTTCCCCAAGGATTTCGCCAATTTCGTTTATCTCAGCCAGATCCAGCAGGGCCTCGCCATCAAGACCGCCGTCGAATACTGGCGCTCGCTGAAACCCCATTGCATGGGCACGATCTACTGGCAGCTCAACGACACTTGGCCGGTCGCCTCATGGTCGAGCCTTGATTACGGTGGCAACTGGAAGGCCATGCATTACATGGTGCGCCGCTTCTTCCAGCCGGTGGCCGTCGCCGCCATTCCGTCCGAGGACGGCACGAGCATTTCGCTCTCCATGGTCAATGATACGCTGGATACCGTCACGATCGACGCCAATCTCTTTGTGCTGACGCTCTCAGGCGATCGCATCCCGTTCAAAAGCGTGCAGTGCGATTGCGGTCCTGACGCAGCAGACGTGCTTGTCACGCTCGATGCCAGCGAGATCCCGGCCGACGGCTTGCTCGCGTGGAGCTTCATCGCCTCTAACGGCATGAGCGGGGAGGGGCACTTCCTCAACGGCACCTACAAGTCGCTCGAACTCGAACCGTCGCGTCTGGAAACCACGGTCACCCCCACCGTCGACGGCGGCTTCGAGATCACCGTCACCGCCCGTGGCCTGGCGCTGTTCGTCATGCTCGAAAGCCAGACCCCCGGCCGCTATTCCGACAACGCCTTCGACCTCGCGGCCGGCGAGAGCCGCCGCATCATCTTCACGCCGGACACAGCACTTCCCGCCGGAAACGTTCCAGACTTCCGCATCTACGATCTCTACACCTGCCAGTCGGCAGACTGACAGGCGACACCATAACGGCCCTGGACCCCCGATCCAGGGAAAACGAGGAGGAGACTACCCCTATGACCACACTCGGCTTCCAGCTCTACAGCGCCCGCAATTTTCAGCCGTTCAGCGGCATCTATCCGAAACTCCAGGCCGCCGGTTACGGCGAAGTCGAGGGTTACGGCGCCCTCTACGCCTCGCTCGCCGATGGCGAGCTGGACGCTTTTCGCGGGGAGCTCGACCAGAACGGCCTGACCATGCCGACCGCCCATTTCGGCCTCGACATGATCGAGAACGATCCCCAGCGCGTGGTGAAGATCGCCAAGACGCTCGGCATCGAGGCGGTCTATTGCCCCTATCTGATGCCCGATCAGCGTCCGACCGATGCGAGCGGCTGGTTCGCCTTCGGCCAGCGCCTGCAGGCTGCCGGCAAGCCGCTGCGCGATGCCGGTCTCATCTTCGGCTGGCACAATCACGATTTCGAATTTGCGGCGCTGCCGGATGGATCGACCCCGCAGGAGCAGATCTTCGCCGGCGGCCCGGAACTCGATTGGGAAGCTGACATCGCATGGGTCATCCGTGGCAAGGCGGATCCCCTTGCCTGGATCGAAAGCTATGGCAAGCGCATCAGCGCAGTCCACGTGAAGGATATCGCGCCTACAGGCGAGAATGCGGACGAAGACGGCTGGGCCGATGTCGGCCATGGCACCGTGGACTGGAAGGGCCTGATCGCGGCGCTGAAAACCACCCGCGTCAAGCACTACGTCGTCGAGCACGACAACCCGAAAGACATCGACCGGCTGATCACCCGCTCGATCGCCGCCTTCAAGACCTATTGAACCCCCAAGATCTATAAACCCTTCGCAGCAAGCAGGACATTTCCCATGGCACGCGAACTCGGCGTCGGCATCATCGGATGCGGCAATATCTCCACCACCTATTTTTCGCTGGCGCCGCTGTTTCGCGGCCTGAAGGTCGTCGCTTGCGCCGACATCAATATGAGTGCGGCGCAGGTGCGCGCCGAGGAATATGGCGTAAAGGCGCAGACGATCGAAGACCTTCTCGCCAATGACGAGGTCGACATCGTCGTCAACCTGACGATCCCGGATGCGCATTATCCGGTTTCCAAGCGCATCCTCGAAGCCGGCAAACACGTCTATTCGGAAAAGCCGCTGGTGCTCTCGCTCGAACAGGGCGAGGACCTGCGCGCGATTGCAAAGGACAAGGGCCTGTTCGTCGGCTGCGCACCGGATACCTTCCTCGGCGGTGCACACCAGCTGGCCCGCGCCTATATCGACAAGGGCGGCATCGGCCGCGTCACGTCAGGCACCTGCCACGTGATGAGCCCCGGCATGGAGATGTGGCATCCGAACCCGGACTTCTTCTTCCTGCCCGGCGGCGGCCCGATCCTCGATCTCGGCCCCTATTACATCGCCAACCTGATCAACCTGATCGGCCCGGTGAAGCGCGTCGCAGCCTTGACCTCGATGGCGAACGAGACCCGCACGATCACCAGCCAGCCGCGCAATGGCGAGACGATCCCGGTCAAGACGCCGACCAATATCCATGCGCTCCTGTATTTCCAGAATGGCGCGACGATCACGCTGTCGGCGAGCTGGGACGTCTGGAGCCATCGCCACGCCAATACCGAACTCTACGGCACGGAGGGTTCTCTCTATGTGCCGGACCCGAACTTCTTCGGCGGTGTCGTTGAAGCTTCGGGCCGCAACAAGGATATCCAGCCGCTCGAAGCCTGGGACCATCCCTTCGGCCGCAACAACCAGGAAAGCCCGCAAGGGCCCCGCGCCAACTACCGCACGGCGGGGCTCGCCGACATGGCCGTCGCCATCCTCGAAGGCCGCGATGCCCGTTGCTCGCTGGAGCGCACGCTGCACGGCGTCGATGTCATGGTGTCGATCCTGAAGTCCGGAGAGACGGGAGAGTTCGTCACACTGACAACAACTTGCACCCAACCGGCGGCTCTGGGTATCGACGAAGCGCAGGCTCTTCTGCGCTGATTTTCCCACCCTAACCCCTCCCCACAAGGCGGAGGGGCTTTTCTGCGTCTGCCTATAGGATTCTGCTGCGTCTCCGCTAAGTTGCGGCTTGCGTCGGGCAAGAGGCGTCCAGCCATTTTCTCCCCCCTTGTGGGGGAGATGGCCGGCAGGCCAGAGGGGGTCTTTTGCGTCCGTCGTGAACATGCATCCGGGAGAGAACCATCCATGACCTATACCCCCGCCGAAAACCGCTATGAGCGGATGACCTATAATCGCTGCGGCAAGAGCGGGCTGAAGCTGCCGGCGATCTCGCTCGGCCTCTGGCACAATTTCGGCAATGACACGCCGCATGCCACCAAGCAGGCAATCTGCCGCAAGGCGTTTGACCTCGGCATCACCCATTTCGACCTCGCCAACAACTACGGCCCGCCGGCGGGTTCCGCCGAGGAGGCCTTCGGCGAGATCCTGAAGACCGATTTCCGCGGTTACCGAGACGAGCTGATCATCTCGTCCAAGGCCGGCTACAACATGTGGCCCGGCCCTTACGGCGAATGGGGCAGCCGCAAATACCTGATCGCGTCCTGCGACCAGAGCCTGAAGCGCATGGGCCTCGACTATGTCGACATCTTCTATTCGCACCGTTTCGACCCGGATACGCCGCTTGAGGAAACCTGCGGCGCGCTCGATCACATCGTACGCTCAGGCCGGGCGCAGTATGTCGGCATTTCCTCCTACAATTCCAAGCGCACCCGCGAGGCCCATGCCATCCTGAAGAGCCTCGGCACGCCGCTTCTCATCCACCAGCCCAGCTATTCGATGATCAACCGCTGGATCGAGGAAGACGGCCTGATCGACACTCTGGAAGACCTCGGCGTCGGCTCCATCGTCTTTTCGCCGCTCGCGCAGGGCATGCTGACGTCCAAGTATCTGAACGGCATTCCGGAGGGCGCGCGTGCCACCCAGGACAAGTCGCTCGATCCGGGCTTCCTCAACGACCGCAACATTGAAAACATCCGGGGTCTGAACCGCATCGCCGAGAAGCGTGGCCAGACGCTGGCGCAGATGGCGCTTTCCTGGGTCCTGCGCGGCGGCCACATCACCACGGCGCTGATCGGCGCATCCAAGCCGAGCCAGGTCGAGGATTGCGTCAAGGCGATCGAGACGCCCGACTTTACGGCGCAGGAACTGGCCGAAATCGACGTTTTTGCCAAGGACGCCGACATCAACCTGTGGGCCGCTTCTGCCGAGCGCAAGGGCCCGCCACGGAAGAAGAAGTAGAAACCCATCTCCCCCCTTGCGGGGGAGAACGGGATTTCAGCAGCTTAGCGTCAGCTAAGTGCTAGAAATCCCAAGAGAGGGGCTTGTCAGTCAGGCAGCCCCTCTCCTGAAAAATCTAGGGCTTGAGCCTTCGGCTAAGACCCTGATTTTTCTTAGTCTCCCGCAGGGGAGAGGTAACTGCGGAGGAACCACATCCCATGATCATCAACCCCATCCTGCCGGGCTTCAATCCGGATCCGTCGATCTGCCGCGTGGGAGACGACTATTACATCGCCACCTCCACCTTCGAATGGTTTCCGGGTGTGCAGATCCATCATTCGCGTGATCTCGCCAATTGGGAGCTCGTAACGCGTCCGCTCAATCGTGCCAGCCAGCTCGACATGCGCGGCAATCCCGACAGCTGCGGCGTCTGGGCGCCTTGCCTCTCCTATGCCGACGGCCTCTTCTGGCTCGTCTATACCGACGTAAAACGCTTCGAGGGCTCGTTCAAGGACGCGCATAATTACATCGTCACCGCGCCCTCAATCGAAGGCCCTTGGTCCGACCCCATCTATGTCAATTCCTCCGGCTTCGACCCGTCGCTGTTCCATGACGACGACGGCCGCAAGTGGTTCCTCAACATGCAGTGGAACCACCGGCCCGAGGCGCGAAACACCATCGGTCACGCCAAGTTCGACGGCATCCTGCTGCAGGAATGGGATCCGAAGACGAAGCGGCTCACCGGCCCGATCAGGAACATCTTTGAAGGCAGCAAACAGGGGCTGGTCGAGGGGCCGCATGTCTTCAAGCGCAGTGGCTGGTATTATCTCACCACCGCCGAGGGCGGCACCGGCTACGACCATGTCGTCACCATGGCCCGCTCACGCTCGCTTGAAGGGCCATACGAGCTGCATCCGGACACGCATCTCATCACCTCGAAGGACAATCCTGAAGCCGTGCTGCAGCGCGCCGGTCACGGGCAATATGTCGAAACGCCTGACGGCCAGTTCTACCATACCCATCTCTGCGGTCGCCCCATGGCGCCGAAGCGCCGCTGCACATTGGGCCGCGAAACCGGCCTGCAGAAATGCGTCTGGAAAGATGACGGCTGGCTCTATCTCGAACAGGGTGGCGTCGTGCCGGCAGTCGAGGTGCCACCCCCTAACGGCGCGGTAAAGCGCGAAGAGCCGGTCGATGTCGTCAGAACCTTTGACGGCCTGGACTTGCCTGGGGAATTCCAGTGGCTGCGCACGCCGCAACCCGAACGCCTGTTCAGCCTGAGCGAGCGGGCAGGGCGCCTGCGCCTCTTCGGTCGCGAGAGCATCGGTTCGTGGTTCGAACAGTCGCTGGTCGCCCGTCGCCAGGAACATCACCGCTTCCGCGCCGAAACACGGCTGGAGTTCTCGCCCGAGACCTATCAGCAGGTCGCGGGCCTGACCCATTATTACAACCGCACCAAGTTCCACGCGCTCGGCATCTCCACGGACGAGAAACTCGGCCGCTCGCTGATCATCCTGTCCTGCCCCGGCAACTATCCCTCCGGCAATCTGGAGTTTCCAATCGGAATGGGCCAGTCGATCCCCGACGGCGCCATCGATCTCGCCATGGAGATCACCGACAACGACCTGCAATTCTCCTGGCGCCCGGCGGGTGAGGGCAGGTGGCAGCCCATCGGCCCCATCCTCGACGCCGGCGTCGTCTCGGATGAAGGCGGCTTCGGCGAGCACGGCTCCTTCACCGGCGCCTTTGCCGGGATGTTCTGCTTCGACATCACCGGTCGGGGTAGACCGGCCGATTTCGAACGGTTCGTCTATCGGCGGGGGTGAGGGGCGCACCCGCTTCCCTGATCGTCATCCTCGGGCTTCGTCCCGAGGATCTGCCGAGGTCTCAACTAAATCGACGGTAGAAGATGCTCGGGACGGGCCCGGGCATTTACTGAGGCCGACAAACGGGATTGGGCGGTGTCTGTCCTGGGTTTGTAGCCGGGTTTTCCGCTGCGGGCGATCCAGTCGAGGATGGTGCCAAACTCGCCTTGCAGGGTGATGCTATAGCTACCGCGTTTCTCGCCTGGGGTGACCACAACGCGATCAACGATCTCGCGGATGGTGTCTGCAGCTTCTAACGCGTTCCCGGGTTGGGAAAGCGTTTCGGTCAAACGCTCGATTCTGCGCCTATAGGTCTCCGCGATGCCTGGATGAAGATCGGGTACTTCCTGCGGGAGATCGGCCAGACGCGCCGTGAGGCTGTCCTGTCTGGTTTCGAGCTCAGTCAGCCGCTCGGACAGCGCGCGATGCCAGCCTCCTTGCTCGATGACGCGAACGATCTCAGCAATAGCTTTTGCAGCCTCGGCAAGCTCGCGACGGTCGGCCTCGGCGGAGCTGCGGCGCTCGCGTTTGAGCCTGTTTGTTTCCTCTGCATAGGCGCGCGCAGCTCCCGCCATCATGTCCGGGGTCATCAGACGCTCACGCAAACCCGCCAGCACCCGGTCTTCGAGCGCCTTACCAGGGACGGTGCGGGCATTGTCGCAGCCGTTGCCGAGCACATGGTTGGAGCAGGTCAAGCGGTCCTGTCCGCGCCGGGCATAGGCGCCGCCACAACTGCCGCAGAACACCAGACCGGACAAGAGCGTGCGCGGGCGATGGGTGGCGTTCATCCCGCCGTTCCTTAGCCCCCGCATGGCATCACGCGAGCAGTCGATCTGCTTCTGGTAAAGGGCGGTCAGAGTATCTTGTCGTACTTTGGCTGCATCCCAAAGCTCCTGAGGCACGATACGAAGCTCGGAGGCCTCGGTGCGTATCCAGTCGCTTTCGGGGTTGAGGCGGTATGTGGAGCGCCCGGTGTCGGGGTTCTTGAGCTTCTTCTGCCGGTTCCAGCGGATGACTCCGATATAAAGCTCACAGTTCAGGATGCCGGAGCTAATGATGCGGTTGCCCCGGATGGTGGCATCGTTCCAGCGCTTTCCCGTGGGACTTGGAATGCCCTCACGGTTCAAGTCGGCGGCGATGCGCTGCGGCCCTTTGCCGGCGACATATTCGCGGAAGATGCGCCGCACGATTTCGGCCTGCTCCTCGATGATCTCGCGTTCGCCACGGATCGGCTCACCGTGAGCGTCGAGCCGGTGAACAACGCGGTAGCCGTAGGCGTTGCCCCCGCCGATCTTCCCGGCCTCGACGCGGCCCCGGATGCCGCGATGGGTCTTGATGGCGAGGTCCTTGAGAAACAGGGCATTCATCGTGCCTTTGAGGCCGACATGAAGCTCGTTGATCTCGCCTTCCGACAGGGTGATGATCGTTACGCCCGCGAAGCGCAGGCGTTTGAAGACGCCAGCCACGTCCTCCTGATCGCGGCTGATGCGGTCCAGCGCTTCCGACAGCACCACGTCAAAGAGGCCTGCCTGCGCATCGGCGAGAAGTGACTGGATACCAGGACGAATGAGCGATGCGCCGGAGATGGCGCGGTCGGAGTAGGTTTCCGCGACAATCCATCCCTCGCGACCGGCGCGCTCGCGGCACTGCCGCAACTGGTCCTCGATCGAAGCATCACGCTGGTTGTCGGAGGAATAGCGGGCATAGAGGGCAACACGGGTCATGGGCATGTCTCCTTGTTGATCCGCAACGCTGGCGGCATGGTCAGCGGCGTTCGGGACGGCTGCATTCGTGGGCGAGACGGGCGCTGTTGTAGCGCCCGCAATCCGCCTTTCCTTGCGTCCCGGCCGAACGCCGGAGCGAAGACGGCCGGTCAAGGCTGGCGCGGCACGCGCCACCGCGTTAGCGGCTCGGCCTTGAGGGGACGACTTTGCTCTGGCCCGCTCGTTCAAGCCAAAAAAGGCTTTCATCGCACCATACAGATTTCGGATTGTGCGGCCCTCGATGGGAATCCTAACTGGAAGCAAAGTTCTGATGCAAGCCGTTTTCGGTCGTCCGCACAGGCCACGACAGCGCTAAACATCATCCGCCGCGCGTTTGCTCCTGTTGTCGTTGGCGGCCTGCTGCGCCTCGAAGTGTTCCCGCGCCATCTGCCTGCCGATCATTCGCGCAATCGACAGCACCGCCGCGTCAAGCTTCCCGGGGGCATTGGCCTTGCACTCGCTCTCCTGCCCATGAGGCGCACGGTCGTTGTTCGCCGGCCTCTCTCTGTCGGTGCGGCTTCCGTCATCGTCCATCGCCGCGCTCTCCCCTTGCGAAGCTGGATAGGCTCGTGCGGGAGCGCCCGGTGTTCAACCGGAGGATACGGTCTGATGCGGGCATTGGATGCTACCTCCTGCTGCTCGTTTCTGACTGCTGCCAGACCAGTCAAAGCAGGAAATAATCGCTTTGCAACAGTTACTTAGCCGCGATCGCACCGCAGCGTAGGAAGAGCGGAAAAAACGTATGTCTAACGCGTGATCTTTTTTGCCAGTCGCACGCCTGGGCCGCCGCCGTTCTCCGGGATGAACTCGATACCAGCGCCTTCGAACGCCATTTGAATGGCGCTTAGCGTCGAAGCGTGCGCCGATTTGCCAGATTCGATACGTGTAATGGTCGCTGCTGTCACATGAGCTTCGCGGGCCAAATCCCGGACACCCCATTTCAGGGCCGCTCGCGCCATTCGGATTTGCTCTTCTGTGATCAAAATTATTACCTTGACATAATTTATCGAGCCGCCAAATTATGTCCGTGATATAATTTGACTAGTGCTAACGGCTAAGCGGAGTGCGGTAACACTCCACTCAGCCTGACCAAAATCCAAGCTGACTGGAGCTCAGATCATGGCTGATTCTGACAATACCACGACTTTGCCGTACGTCACCCGCAGGAAGATGCTGTCAGGTACCGCGATCGCGATGGGAGCATGGGGCTCCGGCGCCTTCGCATTGGACACCGTCATGCGAGAGGGATCGTCGGACCCTGTCCTGACGCTCTGGCGTCAATGGCAGGATGCCCACCGTCTGGCGGACCGCCTTTGCCGTCGGCAGCAAGGTCTCGAACGGCAACTCATACGGACCATTGGCTTTCCTTTCTCAGTCATCCGGCTGTCCGATAGCGAGCCTGTGGCTGCGTATTCCCGCGAGGCGATCCATGATGTGCTTCGTCTCGCTCCTGAGGAGGCAGCGGCCTGCGCGGAGGCCGAGGCCGAGTTTGAGGCTCATAAGCTGCGATGGGACCGCGCCGACAGGGAGATCGGTTATTCAGCCACGGTCCAAGCCGAGCGGGATTCCGCTGATCGAGCGTCGGACCTGCTCGACGCCATGGCTGCTACGCCCGCAACTTCGCTGGCCGGGGTAGCGGCCAAACTCGACGCTGTGCTGAGGGAAGGCAATATCTGGGAGGATGGTTCCGAGTTTCCTTGGCCCCACATCCGATCGGTGCTTGATGACATTGCGCGCATAGCGCGGCATGATGCCAATGGCGTTGCGCCATGATTGTCTCGATAGGGCACTCCGGTCTCAGTCGCGAGGCCCCCGCAGACTCCGACCCCGTCATTATGTTCTGGCAGCGATGACAGGATTGCCGTCCATCGGCCCCGAAGACTTTAGGTGCGCTCAGCTGCGTCCTTCAGCCAATCTAGGAGGATTTCCTCGCTCGCCGAAACTAGCCAGGGCCGATAGACATCCCCGAGCTGAGCGATTTCGCAGATGAGCGTCAAGCCTACTTGCGGATTAGTTCGATCGTGTAGACAGAAGGTCGGCGACGCTTGGCGGTGTGTAGCCCTGCTCGTCCTCTAGAAGATCCGCGACGAGGCCCGCCAGCCTAGCACGTCTGCCACTGTCGGCCAGATCCTGACAATGCGTCGCAAGTGCGCTGGAACGACTGATTAGGACGCGGTGCCGTCCGAGGAAGGCATAAGGTTTCCCATTGGGCGTTTCGAAGTCTCGCAGGTATAGGGTCCCGGACCAGCGCCCCCGCACTTCCGACAGCACTTTGCCGGGTTGACAAGTGTCGACGCGTTCGAGTTGTACCACTTGAAGGCAGAGATGCCCGAATTGCGCGGCCGGTAGATACAATACCGAACTGTCTGGGTCTGCATCGAACAACATGGATGCCGAGCGATCGGCTTCCATTACATAGATTGGTTCTGCCGCGCCTGAGAGACTGGCCAGCATGCCCTTAACGAAAGAGAGACCGGCCTCGCCTTCATTCTCGAATGAGGCGAATCGGCCGTCGGGCATTTTGATGAAAGGTCTCTGCTGCATAAAAAACACCTTTCCCTTGAGGGTGTGGAGTTCATCAGCTCTAGCGTAGACCGGAGCCTGTTCCGACAACGGGTGTAACTTGAACGGCATAAGGTCCGGGAAGCGCTCAACCGCGACCTGCAACTCGTTGCCTGTATAAACATCAAAGACATTTCCGCCATGCATGGCCGCCTGCTGGCGTAGCGCGGTGACGGTCGCGAGATCTCGGCCGTTGGTCTCGTCAAGGAACGCGCGATAGCCATCGTGGATGAGGCGCGTCACTTCCTGTGAGAATTCTTCCGAGGAAGCGCTTTCAACGAACTGATTGCGATCAAGGGAATAGGAAATGCCCTGCGGAGTGAGGCGATTGGCGAAATAAATTCCGACGCGGCCCAGATCGAAACAGATGTGGCGTTCTCTTATCGGTGCCGGAAAGCCGCACACGGTCGTCCGCGAATGACGGAAGTGACCAATCGCATTCATCAGCGAGTTGGTTGGATTGAGCAAAAAGGTCGGTTTTCCGTTCTCCATTCGGTAGGCGAGGAGCAACGAGAGCTCAGTGTTGCCGAACGAGCTCCGCCACTGGAAGAGCTTGATATCATGCTCCTCGAGTGCGCGATGCCGGCTACCCAGGAGTGCATCTAGGGGAACGTCCGGCACCTCTAAAGGCACGGCTACTCGTTCGTTGTCGAGACGAAGCGTCACTGGCACATCCGAACAAAGAATCTGGGCGCATGCGCTGGTAAATGTCTCATCGATCGACACATCGCCGCGAAGCTTGAGACGCACTTTTGTTCCGCAAGGCCGGATGACTGGGCGGAAGACCGTGTACTCTTTGAGTTCATCTAGGGATACTTCGAACGCCGTCCCATGCGCCTCGCCAGCGCTCTTTGGGTCACCACGGTGAGGTTCGAACGAAGCTGTTTCAACGTGGGCTGTTTCCGCCAGGGTGAAGACTGACCAGAAACCGACACCGAAGCGAGCTATGGGAGAGTAACCGGCTGCCGAATAGCCTGGCTCGGCCGAGCGGCTGCTTCCTACAGTAAGCAAGTTATTCAAGATCACCCGTTCGGTCATGCCGCAACCGTTGTCCTCGACCACGATTTCGTGCCGCTCGCGATGGAAGAGAACCGAAACAGCCGGGTGATAGGCGTCTGCCGCGCTCGAATAATGTCGCCTATACCGGCAGGCTTCGACCGCGTTCTGCAGGAGTTCGCGTATCACCGGGCCGCTTTCCCGCCAGACCGCGCTTGATGCGATGAGGGCAATGACGTTGCGCTTGTTGAGCCTGACGCCCAGACGTTCGAACCGCCCTCCTGGAAACGCAAGATTGCGCGCGAAAGGCTCGGGGCGGATGCGAAGCCGCGGCGCCATCATGCGCCGGTCGAGATCGCAATAGCCCCTTATCCAGCCCTCCATTTCGTCCAGCGTCCGATGCGCGAGAGCGAGAACCTCAGCCTTTTCGAACGTACCCGAGACATTGACGCGCCCATTGAGATCGATAGCCAAACTATCGCCGACGCAGACATGCTTCATATTCTCAAGATAGGACGTTTGAGCCTCTGGGCTTGGATCTGCCGCGATCGCAGCTAGGACTCCGTCGACTACCCGGGTGTCGCTGAACTCCAGCGCATCGGCCACGCATATGATGACCGCAAGTTGTCGGACATCGATTAGCCTTTCCTCGGCGGCATAGGCGTCGGGGATTTCCCCTTCCAGAACGTCAATCGAAAGGTTGTGGGCACGCATTATTTTATCAAGCGCATCGACCAGATTGACTGGCACGGCGAGGCTGCTGCTATGCTTATGAATGTAGTGCCCACCGCGCCTTGAATGCTCGCGGCGCAGATGCGACTGAAGCCGCCTATCCGTCTCCCAGCCAGACTCATTGGCGATGCCCAGATCTGCCATAAGTTGGTCCGCCTCGCCCGGAAACACGGTCATCCCCAAATCATGGGCGTAGGCAGCAAGGATGAGGAGATAGGTCTCGGCGGCTCCAAACGCCCTTAACCCCTGTCCATCGAGACACTCGGGAACGACCACCTGCTCGACTCTTCGAAGAACGCGGAAGCCATGATGTGCATCATGACGCGTGTAGTAGGGGAAATGCGTCGCAGTGGTGGCCAAGATCGGTGCGACGACTTCCAGGAAGTGAGCGGCCTTCTCGGCGAGGGCCGCATCAAGTTCGACAAGGTGCTGGAACAGTCGCGTCGAACGCAGTTCGACAAGTGGTTCACGAATTTCCAAGTTGCGTCACTCCGCTCGGCTCCATTGTTCGCTTGTATCTACTGGATCGGTCCGATCTGACCAATTGACCAAGCGGTCGTCAACGACCGCTTGTTGACGCATTCTTGCCATTCATGTCGTAGCGCCGTTTTTCAGAATGGCCAATCGAGCTTGGTCAATTTGCGAGGACAACACCTCTTACTCAGGAATGCTGGTCTCAGCCGGAAAACCTCCTCACTGCTCATGTCTGAGGCCCCACACATCGCGCCTAGCCACTGAAATCGTTTAAGTATTTGTGAATTCGGAGGCTGCGCCCATCAGGCGCACCTCGCGGAAATGCGCCGTAAGCCCCTGAAAACACACGACCGAACAAAGGCGCACATCGCCTGCTTTTATCTAGCCCTCCACCCCTGGCCCTCCATCCCTAGCCTTCGGGCCTTCCACCCTCCGGCCGGCCAACCCTTGCGCGAACCTTCATTAAGCTACGACAAAGGCATCGCGCATTGAGGGTTTGAATGTTGCTTCCTAGAGCTGGATTTGTACGTCGGAGACTTAAGCAGTCGTGCTATCGAGGCTCAAACTGCCGGCAATATGATCCGGCGGCCCTTGGGGGCCTCTTTTTCGTTGGCGGGGCAGTTGATATGCTCACGCGTGAGGTGAGGTGCATCGAATGAACAGACGTGGAGCAGCCGAAAAGGCCAAGAAGGAATTCGGGCGATATAAACGTGACCGGTCGCGCAAGCTGCTTCGTGGCTTCCTATCAATGGCCAATGACGCGGACTTTTTGGCGCTTCTGTGGGCTGTCGATGCGCTGCAAAGCGGTCGAGAGCAGCGAGCCCGGCACTACATCACCTATCCGAAGGAAGCCGCGACGACAGACATTTCCTCGTCCTTCTTTGCCTACAAGTGGGACTTGGAGACGTTGGCAACAGAGCTCCTCACAGGCTCAAAGATGCCGACCAAGAAGGGTTGGAACAAGCACGTCAATTGCCGTGTATGGGGTGCAGCGGCACAGGCGGTGAACCACCTCCGCGAAGTCGAAGATGTCGAATCCGCGCTGCACATCGACGGTTCGACCATTATGCTCGAAATGCACCGCGTCGCTCAACGGCAGTTTCCGTGGCAGCGCGGTTACGCCAACCCACAGCACATCTACCGGTATCTCTATGTCTACGGTCAAGGCGCTTGCGCGACCCATTTCGAGACTATCCATGGCGTATCGCTGGCCGACTTCTCCATGATCGCCGTGATCCTGTTCTGGCAGCTCAGCGAGAACCCGTGGATTGTACGGTCGGACCTTACATCGGTTGGGATCTCCAAGGAGACGGTCGAGGCAGCACTGAAGGTGATGGCGCTGCCCCTGGAGGATGGCCGCGCGGAAGCAAAAGCGATGCAGCAAAAGGCAGCGGTAAATGCCGGTGGGGCGATTACCCGCACGATCTACCAGCCGTGCCTTCTGCGCCAGTTCCCCATCCTCATCAATCCAGTGGTGGGCGGGCGACTGCTGGCCCCTCTGCCCCAACTGGTGTTGTATCGAGCAACCGCAGGCCTCTATTATGACGTAGTGCGCGGGGGCTCGGCTCTCGTCAACGATGCCAATGCACGATTTGAGGAGTACGGGCGGATGCTCATTCGCACTTACCTCCCGCGCTTCGAGGTACAGCCAGTTCATAAGTACCAGTTCAATGGCAACCCCGTAGATTCACCAGATATTCTGGTCAAGGACGGGGGGGAAATTGTCGCCGTGTTTGAATGCAAGGCCACCAAGCTGTCCTTCGACGCACAGTTTTCCGAAAACCCAATGGTGGCGGCGAAGAGCGCCTACGACCAGATGACCAAGGGCATCTTCCAGCTCTGGCGGTTTTTTTCCCATGCGCGACGCGGGCTGTTTAACGCCGAGCCGGTCGCGGCGAACGCCCATGGCGTCCTGCTGACGATGGAGACATGGTTTGCTATGGCGAAGGAGCTTCAAGCAAAGGCGGTGGAGGATGCAAGGGCTAAGGCTGCCGGCGACCCGAACATTACCGACGCCGACATGCGTCCCATCGTTTTCTGCGCTGTCAGCGAATTGGAGGACACGCTGGGCTGGGCAGACGAAGACTCCTTCTTAGACCTTCTAAAACGGTCGAGTGAAGAGCGGTTCAGGGGATGGTCAATCATGGCGGTTCAGCGGGAGGCACAACTGCAGGCGCAGAAGAAGTGGCGAAAGTTCCCGTTTAGCATGGAGGAGGTAATGCCATGGTGGTCGAAGATCGAAGACACGAAAGCGGAGTCCGAGAAGCTGACTGCGTGATATGACGGCAGCCGGTTTCGTTCCGCGCTGACGTATATGCAGCACCCAATCATCGGCAGTTACAGGAATCTCGTGGCTTACGTGCGCCGCAACCAAACGTTACTTGTTGCTCCGCGATACAGCTTCCTGTGAACAACGCTGAATCATACAAATTTCCAACTTTCCGGAAGTGGCGCTTCGGCTATCTTCAATTGAAGAATTTCTAATCTAGCTCCCCAAGGCGGCAAATGTCTAAAGACACATATAAAGTTCTCGTTCAACAGATGACTGAAGACCGGGCAAAAGATGCCGGACTGAAGGATGTTACGAAAGCATGGGAGCTGGTAGTCAACGGTCTAGTCATGGCCCCCTATGATTTGAGCGTTGATGAAATCGAAGCCGGCAACACCGATGGTGGAGCGGATGGCCAAGTTGACGCGATGTACGTCATCGTGAACGGCATGGTGCTCAACGAGGAAACGCTGGAGAACAAGACTATCCCCGAAAAGGGACCACTTGAGATCGATATCGTTATCATCCAATCCAAGTACACCGATAGCTTCGAGGAAAACCCCTTGAAGTCTGTACGCGCTACTGTGCGTGACCTTTTCAGCTTGTCCAAGGACTACTCGGCTTTAGAGTTCAAGGAGTACAACTCAAGCGTTCAATCGAAGTTTGCACTGGCTAGGTTTGCGGTACTCGCGTCATCAGGCCGCGCAGCTACGATTAAATGCCGTGTCTATTACGCAACGAAAGGCAGCAATGCGAACATTCACAACTCTGTCGTTGCAACCGGAAACACCCTTATTCAGGAGTTCGGAACTTCCGCAGCCACAAAGGACTCTGATATCGTCTACCTTGGAGCTGAGCAGGTAATCGACCTCTCCAGAATGCCTCAGATCCATGTCAGGCAGCTTGCCTTTCAAGAGCAGTTGTCCCACGACGAAAACTCCTTCGCATGCCTGGTCCCAATTGACGGAATTATGAACTTTCTTAGTGACAGCTCAGGCAATCTCATTAGATCGCTGTTCGATGCCAACGTGCGCGATTTTCTCGGCACCACGACCGATGTCAACGAGGGTATATATCAAACGTTGGAAACTCTCGGTGGCGAAGACTTCTGGTGGTACAACAATGGCGTCACGCTGGTTGCAGACGCTGTTGACCCAAAAGGTAAACACCTCGCGTTGACTGACCCGCTCCTCGTCAACGGCCTTCAGACCTGCAACGTGATTCATGCGTTCATGTCCTCGTCGGAGGTTACAAGCGAGGCAAAGAAACACATCGGCGAGAAGCGCATACTGGTTCGAATTATCAAGCCAACATCTGATGCTGTGAGAGACGGGATCATTCGGGCTACCAATAGCCAGACGCATATCCCCAAGCCCTATCTGCGCGGTATGGACCGGGTCCATCGGAACATTGAGGACTTTTTCCGCAAGCACGGACTATTCTGCGAGCGCCGTAAGAACCAGTACCGTAACGAGGAAAAGCCGCGATCTTCCATCGTAACTTTGACGGAAATGTCGCAATCCCTCGTAGCTGCACTTATGTTCAGAGGTGGCGATGCCCGAGGCCGTCCGACGACTCTTATCAACGATGACAAGGACTACCAGACGCTTTTCTCGGAGAGTTATCCGCTCGACACATTCCTAACAGTCATTCGGACCAAGCGGGAAATAATGAACATCCTCACCTCTATTGAGCCACCGAGAGGTGCTGGGTTCCGAAATAACGTTGTCTGGCATGCCCTGGCATTCGTGTCGGGTGTGTATTTCCACAACACCAAGCATGCCGCATCAGGCTGGGCCACCGTAAAGATTGATGCTGAATGGTTGCCGAAAGCTGTTGCGTACGTTGTCGGACAATTTGACACGGAAGGCGGCACGGACGGCGTCGCGAAATCTCCAGGATTTCAAGAAATCATAGCAGCTGCGGCGGCTGGCCTTCGCACGCCGCCGATTCCAGAGCCCGCTCAAACGCCAGCAGGGATGAGTGACACTTTATTTTGAACGCGCTGTGGGTGTTTCTCATGCGTCCTCGGTATCCTCCTCGGCGTAGCGGACTTTCTTGTTCGCAAACTGTCACTTTGGGACTTGCAACCCCGAAGGTTCCGGTTTGGGAAGCATGATGACTACCCGTCAACCTTCCTTCGGGCCTCGGCAGCTCTGAGCACAGATCCTAAAATTGTGGGGGGAGTCAGTCTGCCCATTTCGCGCCGAACATAAGCCAGATGAGAGCCATCAACGGCATAGACGTATTTCCGAGCCTGCCCTACCACCATGCTGTTGACCTCGCGTACGATCTTGCCCGCCGGAAGGGAGGCGAATTGCTTGGCGAAATCAACTGTCATCGCTGCGAGGAACAGCCGCGTTGGGCTTATCGGCAAGGCGTAGTGTCCGGCGTATTGCAACATGCCTTGCGTAAACATCACCGGCCGGTCTGACGTCATCAGTCTCCGTTCGACGGAGCTGGTGTCGATAATCATCCAGTGCATGCGTAGGAAGAGGTGTAGCACGGGTGGATGCTCGATAAAGGTCGTGATCGCGAACATCGCTGACCGTTCAACGTGGGTGGCATCATTCTTCACCATCCAGTCTTCAAAAGCGGCGGGGTCGTCCGCCTGACGCATTGCGGCGTATTTCGCCTGAAACTCCGGCTGAGGGGTCATGATGATGTCGGCGTAGCTCTTTTTGAAAATCGCAACCTCTTCGGGATTGCGCAGCATCATGGACAAGACGAACCGCGCCCAGGCGTTGCGGGTTCTCACACCGGCCGGTGTAATATCCCCGAGGAGCAGATCACGGGCATGGACGGCCTCATCATCGATAGGCGCCATGAACGCGCTTTCCATTTTATGCTCGTCGGCCGGATCCACACCGGGCAGTTTGTAAAGATCGACGGCGTAACCGGTTGCGCTACGGTGAAGGCGCTTGCTGACAAGCACACCGTCTGTCCGCCGCTGAAAGACTTCAATCTTCCCGTCGGGTCCCTCCCACGGCTTGAGGTAAAATTTGGGGATGTAGTGGGACTTCAATAAACCTCGTCCTTAAAGATGCGTCTGCTCTCGTCGTGGCAGTCAAGGGGCCTTCGGCTTACCTTTCCGATCATGGATCTCCTTTACTCTCTCGGCCAGCTTCGCTTTTCGCCCTTCGAGAAGTTCTGACATCGCGTCTTCAATAGCCTCGTAGCAGGTAAGCAAATCCTCGAAATCCACGACACCGTCGTGGCTTCCCACATTACCGACCAACCGAAGTGCGTTCAGAGCATCTTCGTGACCTGGCCTTGCAACCTTCAGCAGCTCGATACGGTCAAAAAGGTCGAGACGTGCATTTTTCTCGTCACCCTTCTTACCCTTACGCGCGATACCAAGCTGGTCGAGAAGAAACTCGGTCACGATCCTCAGCCGGTTAGCGCAGGCAGCGTAGTCCGCCCAGAACAACGCAAACGAACGCGACAGGTGTTCTTTCGAGTCTTTGTTCAACCTGCTTGGGTACTGGATGATCTCTGGGGCCGGACACATGATAAATGGCCGATAGCTGGTGACCTCATGCGTGACCGGCGTATCGGTTTCATGGTCATAGTCGTGGTGATACTCTGTGGTGTAATTCCCCGCGACAACAACGATCTCACCGCACAATCCACGATTACAGCGCAAGAACCCCTTGAACCGGCCAGCCTCAAACACGTCATCTTCTTGATCATTGAACTTGTTGTAAGGTGGCTCTTCCCGCGCAAAACTGCTCGTGTCCATCCGCAGAGCCCCATTATTACATCTAGGACATTTCATTCGAGCAAATGATCCGTAGCTCTGCCGCCAGATGTTTCGCTCCATACCGCCTCCGAATCACTCTTCTGCCTGATTAGGTCGGCGTATTCTTTGCACAACTTGAGCAAGAGTACTGCGTCCCCGCAATATTCCTCAATGAGCCTTAGTTCATGGGCGGGGTCGCACACGCGACCATTCCGACTGTCGGCGCTGCCATAGAATAACCGCAGCCAGGTTGTCGGCCTCTGGCTCTTTCCCTATACGTTCAGCAAACTCGACACGGGCAAGAGCCGACATAGCTTCTCGGCGGGTGCGTTCACGTTCAGCAGTTTCAATCGGGCTCTGCTTGGCGGGCAGATTGACGTTACGCCCCGCACCGTTCGCCAACCACTTGCTTAGGCTCGGAATCAGTTTGCCGCCGTTCTTCTTCCTGGTCAAAGGCCGCGAAGGTCCGGGGAGCCGCCAATAGCCGCTCGGCCTCTCCGGCGACATTCTTTTCCAACCAGACCGCCCAAGCTTTGGGAACATCCACCCGAAGAACGTCCTTTGTCAAAACGACCACACCTTGCCATAGAACCCAGGGCGCGCGTCCACCACATCGCCTCTTCAGTACACACGTCCCACCGACTTGGGACGTGCCGACACCCTACGCTATAGGTTGGCTTGTGTGGGCTGGCCTTAAATTTCAACGGCTAGCAAATGTCGGTCTCGGTCAAAACCTGCCCGAGCATGACGAGCCGGTTGGCAATCACCCCAACCGCTCAGCATGCCACTTCAGATGATCCTCCATAAAGGTCGAGATGAAGTAGTAGGAGTGGTCGTAACGATCGTGCATCCTGAGCGTCAGGCCAATATCCGTGCCCTTGACGGCGTCTTCGAACAGCCAGGGCTTCAACCCCGTCTCCAGAAAACTGTCAGCCTTGCCCTGGTCGATCAAAAATTCCGGAAAGCGGGCGCCATCCTCGACCAAAGCGCAGGCATCGTACTCCCGCCACTTGGCCCTGTCGGGGCCGAGATACTTTTCGAACGCATCCTGGGTCCAGTCCGCCGTGAGCGGATTGACGATCGGGGCAAAGGCCGAGCAGCTCTTGAAGCGGTCGCGGTTTTTGAGCGCAATCGTCATGGCGCCATGGCCGCCCATGGAATGGCCGAAAATGCCCTGGCGGGACATGTCGGCGCGGAACTGTTCGGCGATCAGTGCCGGCAGCTCTTCCGTGATGTAGGAATACATCTGGAAGTTCTCTGCCCAAGGTTTTTCGGTGGCGTTCAGATACATGCCCGCACCCTTGCCCATCTTCCAGTTGGTCAGTTCGTCCGGCACGTCATTGCCGCGCGGGCTCGTATCCGGGCAGACCACGATCAGGCCCAGTTCGGCCGCCATCCGGCGATACTCGCCCTTTTCCGTGACATTGGCATGGCTGCAGGTCAGGCCTGAGAGATACCAGAGAACCGGACGCTTCTCGGCAATCGCCTGAGGCGGCACGAAGACGGCGAAGGTCATCTCGGTGCCGGTTGCCTCGGAGGCGTGGGAGAAAACGCCCTGCATGCCGCCAAAGGCGGTGTTCTGGGAAAGGATGTTCATGGATGGGTTCCTTGCATCGAGTAAGTCAGCCGGCGAGCGACACAGCCGCATTGACGGCGGCGGCAACCAGCACGGTGTTGAAGAAATAGGAGACGGTCGCATGCACGAGGTTGAGCTTGCGCATTGCGGTCGAGGTAATCACCACATCCGAGGTCTGCGCCGTCATGCCGATGACCAGCGAAAAATAGAGAAAGTCATGGCCGCAGGGGTCCGCCGTGCCGGGAAAGTCCAGCCCGCCGCGCCGGCCGTTTTCATTGGCGCGCGAGGGACGCCAATAGACATGGGCGTAATGCATCGCGGCCATGGTGTGGATCGTCAGCCAGCCGAGCACGACGGCGGCAACCGCGAGTGTCAGTTCCGCGTATCCGGCCTGCTGCTCCCGGTTCAGCGCCAGGAACAGCGCACCTATGGCCGCGACGATGGCGAGCACGGTCACGCCCAGGATGACGAAGGCCGGGGCATCGGCGACATCCGCATGCTGCTTCAGATAGGACGGAGTGAGGCGCCTGAGCCGCAAAAAGGAGAGGGCGAGATAAACGGTGAAAAACAGGATTGCGGGCAGTTCAATCGTTACGGAGGGTTCGTAGATCACGACGAAAGGCAACACTAAGATGGCCACGCCACCCGCCACGATGAAGGAGCGGTAGCGATGATCGAGCACGGAATTCATCAGATTTTTCAAAGCGTCGCGCTGCCGTCTTGCCCCAGGGATAAGGCCCTACTTCTTGATGCGGCGGCAGAGCCTGTCAAGCGTTTCGAGAAAAGCCGAACGATCACGCTGGGAAAAGGCAGCGTTATAGCCCTTGCTCTCGCCGGTCTCGCGCAGATGGGCCCCGAGGTCGCGCATGGCCGTCGCCATGCCGATATTGGCCGTGTCGAAAATGCGCCCCGTCGGCCCCGTGACCAGCGCACCCGCCGCCACGCAGCGCCCGGCCAGCGGTACATCCGCGGTGACCACGATATCGCCTTCGCCGCAACGTTCGGCGATCCAGTCGTCGGCGGCATCGAAGGCGCCTGAGACAATGACGTTCTTGACCATTGGATCGCGCGAGGGGCGTAAACCGGAATTCGCGACAAAGGTCACCGGCAGGTCATGGCGCTCGGCGACCTTCAGGATCTCCGGCTTCACCGGACAGGCATCGGCATCGACATAGATTTCGGGCATCGGCTATCCTTTCCGCAGCATGTCCACATGCGGAATATCATCCTCCAGATACTCCTCCGAGATCACCTCGAACCCGAGCGACCCGTAGAGCTTCCGCAGATGGCTCTGCGCCGAGATCTCGATCGGCTCGCCCGGATGACGCTTCTCCACCTCGGCAATCGCCTCGCGCATCAGCGCCTCGCCCAGCCGCTTGCCACGATGATTGGGCGAGACGGCGACACGGCCTATACGGGGATGTTGCTCCGGCGTCGGCCGCCAGAGCCGGGCGCAGGCGAGCAAGTCCTCTCCGTCGAGGAGCCGCAGATGCAGGCAGTCGATATCGTTGCCATCGAGCTCCGGATAGGGGCAGTGCTGCTCGACGACGAAGACGTCGACGCGCAGCTTCAGCATCGCGTAGAGCTCGACGGCGGAGAAGTCGTCCATCCTCCGCACATCGACCGTATAGGCAGACCCGCTGGTCAATAGACCACGACGCCCCGGATGCTCTCGCCCTTGTGCATCATGTCGAAACCCTTGTTGATGTCTTCGAGCGGCATCGTATGCGTGATCATCGGGTCGATCTGGATCTTGCCGTCCATGTACCAGTCGACGATCTTCGGCACGTCGGTGCGGCCGCGTGCGCCACCAAAAGCGGTGCCCATCCAGTTGCGGCCGGTGACCAGCTGGAATGGACGCGTCGAGATCTCCTGGCCGGCACCGGCCACGCCGATGATGACCGACTTGCCCCAGCCGCGATGTGAGGCTTCCAACGCCTGGCGCATAACCTTGGTGTTGCCGGTGCAGTCGAAGGTATAGTCCGCGCCGCCGATCAGGTCGCCGTTGCGCTTGGTCATGTTGACCAGATAGGGCACGATGTCGCCCTCGACTTCCTTCGGATTGACGAAATGCGTCATGCCGAACTTTTCGCCCCAGGCCTTGCGATCAGGATTGATGTCGACGCCGATGATCATGTCGGCACCGGCAAGCCGCAAGCCCTGCAACACGTTCAGACCAATGCCGCCGAGGCCGAAGACGATTGCCGTGGCGCCGATTTCGACCTTGGCAGTGTTGATAACAGCGCCGATGCCGGTCGTGACGCCGCAGCCGATGTAGCAGATCTTGTCGAAGGGCGCGTCGGGGTTGACCTTGGCAACGGCGATCTCCGGCAGCACCGTGAAGTTCGCGAAGGTCGAGCAGCCCATGTAGTGATGGATCTTGTCCTTGCCGATCGAGAAGCGGCTCGTACCGTCGGGCATCAGACCCTGGCCCTGGGTCGAGCGGATGGCGGTGCAGAGGTTGGTCTTGCGGGAAAGACAGGAATAACATTCGCGGCATTCCGGCGTGTAGAGCGGAATCACATGATCGCCCTTCTTCACCGAGGTGACGCCCGGGCCGACATCGACGACGATGCCCGCACCTTCATGGCCGAGGATTGCCGGGAACAGACCTTCCGGATCGGCGCCCGACAGGGTGAAATCGTCGGTATGGCAAATGCCGGTCGCCTTCACTTCGATCAGCACTTCGCCGGCGCGTGGGCCTTCCAGCTGAACGGTCATGACCTCGAGCGGCTTTCCAGCCTGAACGGCGACGGCGGCGCGGACATCCATGGATTTTCTCCCAGTTGATTTGTTGTGGCGGACTTTTGCACGCTCCCGCTCTCCGGCTCAAGAGGGCAGGGGTGCTTTTGACAATAGTCTGATTTTTCAGGCGTTCAGCCCAATCACGCTTCGATCAACGGCACGTGTTTCGCCGCATCGCGGCGCATCTTGCCGGTCAGGCGCGGATCCTCGGTCACCTCGACGAAGGTGGCGTAGGGGGTAAACCCGGAGCGGCGGTAAAAGTCGATCGCGGCCGGATGGTCGAAATGGCAGGTGTGCAGCCAGACCCGGTTTATCGGCTTTTCCCAGGCTTTCGTCAGTGCCTGGTTCATCAGCCAGCGACCGGCCCCCTGTCCGATCGCTTCCGGCACCAGGCCGAAGAAGACCAGTTCACATTCACCCGGCTTGCGGAAATCCAGTTCCAGCAGGCCGGCGGGGCGTCCGTCCTTGCAGGCGGCGTAGATCTCGACGCCAGGTGCTGCCAGTGTGGTACGCAACTCGTCATCGCTCATTAGCAGCCGCGAGACCCACATCCAGTCTTCGCCGACAGCGCGGAACAGGTCACGATAGGTATCAAGTGCAATGTCGGTCCAGCGCATCAGCGTCATGTCCGCCGGCCCTGCCGTCTGCGACAGCGTCGGAGGCTGGCGCATGTCGAGGCAGGTCACGACATTGGCGATGGTGCCGGGGGGAAGGGCGGAATAGCCGAGGGGCAGGGGAGGATTGTCACTGTGCATCACCCATTGGACCGAGGCGGTACGCGCCTGTCAAGTCCTTGTCCCGGCTGAAGGATCAGCCGAACAACCTGTCGCAGGCATAGACCACGGCATAAACATGGATGGCGAGCGCCGCATAATAACCGAAACCGGTCATCAGGCGCTCGGCCGGTGTCATTGGCACCAGTTCGTCGCGCGGCTTGGCGCCCTTGGTGCGAATGAGGCTCAGCAGGGTGAAGACCGCAAGCCCGACCAGCAGGGTCTGGGCCGAAAGTCCGATCCGCCAGCCGGCCCAGAGAACCACGCCGGTGACGCCGAAACTCGCGATGGCCAGCATCCTCTGATTCTCAAAGATCTGCCGCAGCACCTGGCCGCCGTCGAATCGGTAGGTCGGCAAAAGGTTCAGGAGATTGAAGGCACCAAGAATGACCAGGAAGACGAGGATCGGACCTCCGGTGCCGTCGGCATGGGGCAGTCCGATCACCGATTCGTGTACCGCGACGAGGATTGGGACCAGAAAGGCCGACATTCCGGCCCCCATCAGGGCGCAGGTCGCCACCTCGAACAGGGTGTTGTAGGGCCGCCCGCCGACGGCAATGCCGCCCAGAAGCGGCACGAAGATCATGCGGGCGCTCGGATGGCCAAAGGCGCGATAGGCGATCATGTGGCCGAGTTCGTGCAGCACGATGACGAGGGTGAGAAAGGTCGACATCATCAGCCCGGCCATCCCGAGGCCGAAGAAGGGCCAGAGCATCAGCGTCGAGACGATGACCAGCAGTGTCTGCCAGAGCGGATGTTCGAGATGCGCCAGTGTCGAACCCTGGCGCCCTTCGACATGGTCGCGCAGGGCGGCGAGTTCCCGCCGCAACAGGAAGAAGCGGAACAGGAAGAAGGCGAGGCCACGATAGGTGTCAGTCTGCTCTACCGTGACCAGGCTGCCTGCCGGGATACGCTCGACCGTGCGCGTCTCGGTGAAGCCGTCCCAGAAATCCTGGTCGAGGGTACTGTCCGAAACGACCCTCAGCTCGCAGGAAAAGCTGCCGCCCGTTGTCATCGAGGCGCGGTCCACTGCCATGGTGCGGCGGCTCGGGCGGCCGTGGCGATCGGGATGCCGATAGGCGAATTCGACCAGATCCGGATGCCCTTCGACGGCTGAGACCGAGATCACGCTGGGATGCCAGGCCGTGAGGTCACCCGCCGGCCGGGTGATGTTCCACACGTCCTCGGCGCGCTCGCGCACGATCTGGCGCACGCGCAGGGTCCGGCGACCGAGAGGTGCCGCCATCAGCAGCCACAGAACCCCCAGATTGACGGCAAGCAGAAACACCGCAGCCTGATGCGTCGCCAAATATCGATCTCCCGATTGCCAGAATGAGACCGCACCCTAGACGACGTGATTTAGTTTTTGGTTGAGAGGAATGCTAAAATGCCACTGATATCGGGCAGGTTTAGCCCAGATCAGGGACTCGGTTCCATCGCCACGGGCTCACCAGCGCGCTTTCGTTCCCGCCACAGGATGAACAGGCCGGAAGCGACGATGATGAGGATGCCGAGCCATTTCGATGGTGTCGGAAAGTCGTCGAACAGAAAATAGCCGAGAATGACGGCGGCGATGATTTCGAAATACTGGAAGGGTGCAAGCACGGAGAGCGGGGCAAGCCGAAATGCGCGCACCACCAAGAGGTGGATATAGCCGGAGATGGCGCCGAGCAGGATCAGCAGACCCCAGGCGAGCGGCGAGCCGGGCAGGGACACCGCGAAATCCGCATCGCCGATGCCTGTTCCGGCCATCAATGCCAGCCCCATGAACAGCGTGCCGCCGATGCCGGCCATGGTCTGCATGGTCATCGGGGAATCGGCCTCGCCGATGGCGCGGTTGAGGAACATGTAGAGCGCATAAAGGAAGGCGCAGGCGACGGGCAGCAGCGCCGTCAGGCCGAAGATTTGGTAGCTCGGCTGGATGACGATCATCGCGCCGCCGAAGCCGACGGCGATTGCCAGCCACCGACGCCAGCCGACCTTCTCCTTCAGGAACACGGCCGACAATGTCGTCAGGATGAAGGGTTCGACGAAATAGATGGCGAAGACGTCTGCCAGCGGCATGTATTTGACCGCCATGAAGAACATCAGGCTGGCCGCCCCGTGGATTGCGCCGCGCAGCAGGTTGATCCAGGGGCGTTTGGCCGAAAGCGCGCTTGCACCATTGAGCAGCACCAGCAGCGGCAGCACCGAGAGCAGCTGGAAGAAGAAGCGGTAGAAGGTGATCTGCCCCGGCGACATGCCCTCGACATTCGCCATGTATTTGGCGATCGCATCCATGATCGGCAGGATCAGCATGCAATTGGCCATCAGGACCATGCCACGGACGGGATTGGATGCGGTTGGCTGCATGGTTTGCCTTCAGAATCGGCTGCTGCGAAGGGTGCCGGAAGCACGGGAAGCGCCACCAAGCACAGGCCGGCAGCGCGATCAAGGCAATGCAGGGGCTTGACGTATCACCACGGAAAAAATCCGACGGCAGCGAAAATAAAAGGGAACCTTTTCTGACTGCGGCCGTTTCAGCCTGTTCAGAACCGCCGTTGGATGGCTCCGACGGCGGTTTCACGCATATTCGTGGCGCGTCGGCGGCGGCCTAATCCTGAGTTCTGGGTTATCCTTCAAACGGGATGCGAGAGTGAGGGCCTACGGCCTGCGGGCGGGCCTTCTGATCGAAGAGGAGATGGCCGATGAGCGCCCGAAAGACGTTTGCCCGTATGACCGATTCCAGTGACGATACGCTTGGCGGGCGCCTGTCGGCTGCTCGAGACAGTGCCGGCCTGTCGCTTGCTGACGTCGCCAACCGGATCGGCGTGCGCAAGGAGAGCCTGCTTTCCTGGGAGGCCGATCGGGCAGAGCCGCGATCCGCCAAGCTGGTCGACCTTGCGGGCATCCTCGGCGTCTCACCGATGTGGCTGATGACCGGACTCGGCTCCGGCCCTCTTGAGGAAAGCAGTGACCTGCCTCTGGAGGCGTTGCGGGTGCAATTGCAGCGGCTGACGGCGGCGCATCAGGAATGCGGGCGTCTGATCTCCGATATCAGCAGGCAGATCGATCGCTATGAAGCGTCGAACACCCGTGACAACGGCAATCGCAGCCTTGACGGGCCGGTGATGGGCCGGGCCTGACGCGAAAGCCGTCTGTCCTTACCCTGCGGTGACCGTCGGCCCGAAAACGTCTTCGAAAGCCTCGCGCAACCTGATGTCGACATCGGCCATCATCACCGGCAGGCCGAGATCGACGAGGCTGGTCACACCATAGGCGGAGATGCCGCATGGTATGATGCCGGTGAAGTGGCTGAGGTCTGGTTCGACATTGATCGAAAGCCCGTGGAAGCTCACCCATTTGCGCAGGCGGATGCCAAGTGCCGCGATCTTGTCCTCGGCCGCGGTGCCATCGGGCAGGGTCGGCCGGTCAGGGCGCCGTACCCAGACACCCACGCGGTCTTCGCGGCGCTCGCCCTTGACGTTCATGCTATCAAGCGTGCGGATCACCACCTCTTCGAGGGCTGCCACATAGGCGCGCACGTCTTGGCGCCGGCGCTTGAGGTCGAGCATGACATAGGCCACGCGCTGGCCGGGTCCGTGATAGGTGTATTCGCCGCCCCGGCCCGTCGCATGGACGGGAAAACGATCCGGCTCGATCAGATCCTTCGAGTCAGCGCTGGTGCCCGCCGTATAAAGCGGCGGATGCTCGACCAGCCAGACGAGTTCATCCGCTTCGCCATCGGCAATCAGCCCCACCTGCCGCTCCATTTCGGCGACCGCTTCTTCATAGCCGACGAGGCCATCCGAAACCCGCCAGCGCACGGGGGGACAGTCCTCGCGGGCAAACATGTTGTGGTCGAGATCGGTGCGCTGCATGGGAAATCCGCCTTCAGGGACAAGAGCCGAAAAGCCTTGTTTTCCTTTTACTTGGCAAGAAAGAGCCGGCAGTTCAAGGGCGTCCACCCGGCGCACCACAAGGGGTTATCCACCGGTCCCGCGGATTTTTCAAAAATCTGTCATGGCGGGCTTGTGGACCCGGAATGCTTTTGCTACATGCACCCCCGCCGGAGCAATTCGGCCTACCACGATGCGGTCGTGGCGGAATTGGTAGACGCGCAGCGTTGAGGTCGCTGTGGGGCAACCCGTGGAAGTTCGAGTCTTCTCGACCGCACCAAAAAAACCCGGCGCTTGCGCCGGGTTTTTTGTTTTCACGAACGTGGCAAGACATCGACTTGGCTCGGCGAGCTCGCGCAGGTATGTCTCGGCTTGTAATTGGCCGAATACCTGCAGCGTTTAAACATAGATGTCCTTTAGGTCGCTTTCGGCCCGCTGGGTAATCCTATGCTTCATGCTCGGATTCGGCGTCTGCTTCGCGCATGATCTCGTCGAACGATTTGTCGGAGACGGGGCTGTGAAAGCCTTCGTCTATTGCAGCGACAATGGCCTTGCGCTTCTCCGCGATCGGGAGTGAATCAAACCATGCGCGTTGCTCAGGCGTCGGAACGGCCCATGGGTAGACATCGATGCTGATGGTTTCGAGTGTGTCCATGATTGAAGTATAGCAAAAATTGAGAAGCGCGCCAGTTGGGCTTGTGCTGCAAGTTGGCTCGCTCTGCCGTGCAAGGGGGGAAGCCCAGCCGAGGCGGGGCCTCCGGTCGTTCAATCCCCATCATCAGGAATGTCGCTATCAACCCCCAGCGTCGTGATAAAATTCTTCACGTCGCTCACACCTGATACGCCCAGCACCTTCAACTCGATCGCCCGACGCTCCTCGGCGGTATCGACGGCGCCGCGCAGCGTGACCGTGTGGCCGTCGACATGGATGTCGAGGCCGTTGAGCACATCGTCGTCGAACGCTTCCAGTGCTGTCGCGACATCCGATTCGAGCTGGTCGTCGTCTTCGCGGCCATCCGTTGTCGGCAGCACAGGCGTTGCCGGAGCCGGTTCAAAGCCATCCGCGTTGACCTCGTCGACGCGAAAACCCCCGTTGCGCTCCTGGTCGAAATTGGCACCGGTTTCGCCATAGCCGCGATTAGCGACGGGGGCTGCGGTCGCGCCCTCGCCATCGGCGTAGGGCCAGCCTTCGGTGATGTTGCGCTGGTCTTCGTCGCGCAGGTCTTCTTCGCCGGAAAATTCGGTCTTCGGATCGCCCTTGGCCATGAAATGGCTCCTTCATCATGAGAGATGCAGGGGGAACGTCCGGGCGGGCATTTTGTTCGGCGCTCCCCGTGTCAGCGGCCGGCCTTGTCCCATTTCTTCAACAGGCGGTCGCGTTTCAGCCGCGACAGCCGCTGGATCCAGAAGATCCCGTCGAGCTGGTCGACTTCGTGCTGCAGGCAGATGGCGGCAAACCCGTCGAAGTCCTCGGTCAGCACGCTTCCATCGGCCGTCTGGTAACGCAGCGTGATCCCGCGCGGACGGGTGACTTCCTCAGTGAAGCCGGGCATGGAGACGCTGCCCTCCACATGGGTCATGGTGTCCTCGGACGCATATTGGATCTCCGGGTTGACGAAATCGCGCCGACCGCCGAGTTCGGCCAGGTCGAGCACAACGAGGCGTTCGAAAATTCCGCAATGGGCCGCCGTGATGCCAACGCCGGGGGCGGCCTTCATGGTTTGGTAGAGGTCATCGAGCCGTTCGACGAGCGCTTCGTCAAAGACGGTGACGGCGTCACAAACGGCTTTCAAGGCGGGGTCGGGATAGCGGCGGATGGCAAGCAGTGTCACGGGATCAGGTTTCCGGCGGGCAGGGTACCCGGCAGACTCGACCGGGTTTGCCGACAACGGTAACAGCAAGCGGCGGGCTTTCACAGGCGTCGGCGGTTTCTGCCTATCTGCTTGTTGACATGAGCATTTTTGCCGCCATTCTCCCGAACGGCGAACCGAGGCTTTCAAAGCAGGCGAGGGCGGGCAGATGACAGAGACCGAAGAGGACATGCTCGACCGCCCGGTGGCCGAAGAGGTGCAGGCCGACATCTATGACGATGACGGCTATATCCGCCACGACTTCCTAACCATGGTCGGCGCCGCGATTGCCGATCGCGACGTGCTATTCCTGCGCCAGCATGTGGCCAAGCTGCACGAGTCGGAACTCGGCGATCTGATCGAGGCGATCCAGCCCGACCAGCGTGTCGCCATGGTGCGCCTGCTCGGCGACGATTTCGACATGACGGCGCTGACCGAAGTCGACGAAGCGATCCGCATGCAGATCGTCGACCAGATGCCGAATGCGCAGATTGCCGCTGCCATCGGCGATCTCGATTCGGACGATGCCGTCTATATTCTCGAAGACCTCGACGACGAGGACCGGGAAGAAATTCTCGCCCAGCTGCCGTTCACCGAGCGGGTCCGGTTGCGCCGGGCGCTCGACTATCCGGAAAGCTCGGCCGGCCGACGGATGCAGACGGAATTCGTCGCCGTGCCACCGTTTTGGACGGTCGGCCAGACGATCGACTACATGCGCGACGAGGAAGACCTGCCGGAAAGTTTTACCCAGATCTTCGTCATCGACCCGACCTTCAAGCTGCTCGGCGCCGTCAATCTCGATTCGATCCTGCGCACCAAACGCGCGGTGAAGATCGAAACGATCATGCACGAGACCAACCATCCGATCCCGGCCGAAATGGACCAGGAAGAGGCGGCGCAGCTGTTCGAGCAATACGACCTTCTGTCGGCCGCCGTCGTCGACGAAAACGACCGGCTGGTCGGCGTGCTCACCATCGACGACGTCGTGGACGTGATCCAGGAGGAGGCGGAGGAAGACTTGCTGCGCCTCGGCGGTGTCGGCGATGAAGAACTCTCCGACAGCGTCGCGGAAATCTCCCGCTCACGCGTGCCCTGGCTTGCCGTCAATCTCGTCACGGCCTTCATGGCCGCCTCGGTCATCTCGCTTTTCGAGGCGACGATCGAGCAGGTGGTGGCGCTTGCGATCCTGATGCCGATCGTCGCCGGCATGGGCGGCAATGCCGGCTCTCAGACGATGACAGTCACAGTCCGGGCACTTGCCACGCGCAATCTCGACATCCACAACGCGTTTCGCGTCGTCCGTCGCGAAGCGGGCGTCGGCCTGATCAACGGTCTCGTCTTCGGCTGTACGGTCGGTCTGGTCGCCGGCCTGTGGTTCCAGGATGTCTCGATCGGCGGGCTGATCACCACGGCCATGTTGATCAACATGTTCGCCGCCGCCATGGCTGGCATCACCATCCCGATGATCCTTAGCCGTGCTGGCGCCGATCCGGCGGTTTCTTCTGCGGTCTTCGTGACTGCGATCACTGACACGACCGGGTTCTTTTCCTTCCTCGGTCTTGCCACCTGGTGGTTCATGTAAGTGTCGCAAAAATTGACTTGTACGTAAAAGTCAATAATATGACGGCTCGCACAGGGACAGACCGGACGTGAAGAAGTATTTTAGCATAACAGAGCTGACGCGTGAATTCGGCGTTTCCACGCGCACGCTCAGATTCTACGAAGACGAAGGCCTCATCCATCCGGAGCGGCGCGGTCGCACGCGGCTTTATCGCGCGGCTGACCGGCGCCTGCTGCAGGAAATCCTGCGTGGTCGGCGCATCGGCTTCACGATCAACGAAATCCGTGAGATCGTCCACGTCTACAAGGAACCGCCGGGCGAGATCGGCCAGCTCAAGCTGATGATGAAGAAGATTGACGAGAAACGCGAAGATCTGCGCCAGAAGCGCCGCGACATCGACGAAACCCTGACGGAACTCGACCAGGCCGAAGAGGCCTGTCTGACACGCCTGGTGGAAATCGGCGTCGGCACCTGATCAGGCCGCGTCTTCCGCCTGTTCTCCTCAGAGCCAGCGACGGGTGCGTTTGCAATAACATTCGTAGTCGAAGCCGAACCGCTGCTCGAGGTGATGTTCCTCGCAACGGATGACGGACCATTGCGCCGTGAGGGCAGCCAGAAGCGCTGCGGGCAGGAACCAGGCGCTGGCACTGATCAGGCCGATCGACAGCGTCAGCAGCGTATAGCCGAGATAGATCGGGTTGCGTGAATAGCGAAACGGACCGCAGGTGACGAGGTGCCGCGCGCCGCCCGCTCCGTGCACAGCCGTCTGGCGCTCGATCAATGTCTTCACGGCCCAGATGTCGAGGCTGACGGCCGCCAGCGCAAGCGTAAAACCAAGGGCCGGGAGCAGCAACGGGTTGAGAGCCACCAGTGGCATCGGAGCAATCAGCCGTTCGGCTGACAGTGCCAGTGTTACGGCACCGCCATAGATCAGGGGCGGCCAGGGATAACGCAGGTGCTTCGCACGGTAGGCATTCATGATGAATTTCCCCGTTACGGCGTGGACTGGATCCCGGCCGTGCATTCGGCGGCCAGTGCCAGAATGCGCTCATCCTGATCCGGCAAGATTGCGCCGGACTGGAGCGGCGCCAGCAGGCCCTGGGCCTGCAGACGCTCCAGCGTGCAGGCACAGAAGGCCTGACACAGCGCTGGCGTATTGCCCTGTTGTTCACAGGCCGGCGCACAGCTGCCGATATAGGACTGCACCGGATCAAGCGCCGGCGGCGGCATGATGTGGCTTGCGGCAAAGACCAATGCGATCAGCACCGGCTGGTGCAGCAGATAGACGGTCAGCGAATGCCGTCCGCCCCAGCGCAGCCAGGCAGGACCGTCCGGCAGGCGGGTGAGGCGTGAAAGCAGGTTGTAGTCGACCAGCAGGCGGGCGACGGCGATCCCGAGCAAGAGGGCGCCGATCCACGGAAAGAGCGGCACATAGTCATTCGAGCGCGGCATATGATCCGATAGCCCTGTGAACCACAGAAGGGGCGTATCGAAGACCGATGACCGATAGAAACCTGGCAGCGCCAGCGCGGCCAGCGCCACCAGCACCGTGACGACCACCGGCAGGCGCAGGAAGGCGAGGCCGATCAGGCTGCCGAGGGCGATCGAATGCAGGATGCCGAAAAAGATCCATGCGTCAGGCGTGAACCACCAGCTCGCGGCAGAAATCGTCAACGCTGCGGACAGGATCACCGCGAAGCGGCGCAGGAAGGCGTTAAGGCGTAGCGTTGGATAGTGAGCCAGCACCAGGCTGAAGCCCGCGAGAAACAGGAAGGTCGAGGCGATCGCGCGGGCATAGAGGCGCAGGAATCCGGTCGTTGAAGTGGCGGGCGCGAGATAACCGAAGAATTCGAGGTCCCAGCTGAAATGATAGGTTGCCATGGCTATGAGCGCCAGGCCGCGCAGGGCATCGAGCCAGAGCAGGCGGGGTCTCTGAAGGAGGGTTTCTGCCGGTGGAGTGGCGTTGTCCGGAAGGCTGTCTGGCACGCGTCATCCTCTCTGCTCGTCTCGGTCGCCGCGTCCGAAGCGGGCCGCGCTTTAGCCGGTGCCTCATCGTGCAAAGGCGGCGATTTGATGACGCGTCTGGAGTTCTCCCCGTTGTCCAGCCGGCACTTGATCGTTCAGTCGGCCGGGTCGGTCAGCAGCGCACGGCGCGCTTCGGAGAAGAATTGGCGTCTGATCAGGACGACGAAGACGATGGTGGATGACAGCATGAACACCCAGGGGCTGACGAACCATCCGAGATAGCCGATCGAATAGAAGATCGCGCGCAATCCCATGTTGAAATGGCTGGCGGCGATGATGTTCATCTTGATCGTGCGCTCTGCGGCGGCGAGCGTCCGGGCCGGATTCTCACGGGCCTCGTCCAACATCGGGATCGCGCCGAACAGGATGGTGCAATAGTTGAAGAGCCGGTAGGACCAGCCAAATTTAAAGAAGGAGTATCCGAAGAGCGCGATCAGGCCGCAGACTTTCAGTTCGAAGGTCGCTCGCCCGCCCTGAACGATGAAGGGGATGTCTTTCAGGATCGCATCCACCTGCTCGGTCGCTCCCAGAAGGGCGAAGCAGCCGCCGATGGCAAAGATGGTGGTCGAGGCGAAAAAGGCCGTGCCGTTCTGCAATCCGCCCATAATCTGCGTGTCGATCATCTTCAGGTCGCGATGAAGCGAATTCATTATCCACTCGCGCCGCCGGTCGGCCATCGCCGTTGTCAGGCTGGTGCGCGACAGGATGCGGCGGCTGCCAATGATCCAGGCATAAGCGAGCCACAGCAGGACAAACAGCGCCATGGCGGCATAGTCGGCAACGGTCATCGAAACGAATCCCCTTCTGATCCCCGGCGGAATTATCCCGCCGGCGGCCTTCTCCACAATGGAAATTAACCAGTCGCAACGTTTTGGTCCGAAATGGGGCAGGCCTACGTGTGGCCAGTGTTAAGATTTACCCTGCCCATGCCATTGTAATATAACACATCCATGCACGGTGTGCATGCCTGCTTCGCAAAATGCGTCACGCTTTTGCCATTTTTGCAGTTGCGAAGCGGCCGCGCTTTTAATACATGATAGGCCATAAAGCGGTCGGGGGACGGCTTTAATCACCACGTGACTTCATTTGGAGTTTCCATGGAAAGCAGTTTCCAGAAGTCGTGCTGGGGTGTCACTTTTCGCGCTCTGATGGGTTTTGCCGGCGTACTTTGCCTGGCTTATCTGTTCGGAAGCATCTGACGCCTCGCATGCAAGCATCACAAACAGCGCGGTCATCTCGACCGCGCTGTTTGCGTTTGAGGGCGACACACACCATCTCAGCCATGTCGCGGCCATGAAAGCCGATGTCGATTGCAAGGCGCATTCGTGTTAGGCGATGCTCTAGGGTCGAAACCCAATCAGGATAGCGGTTCTGTTGGCGATGATGGGATTGAATGGAAGCAAACAAGCGCAAGGCAAGACCCATAGGTCTTGTCGAGCATTGATTGCGATCAGTCGGCCCATCATCGCCAATCCTTCGGACAAGCTCGCTCTTGTGCCTGCGGGCGTCGGAAAGGTTTGAAAATGATCAGCATTTCCTGCACCTTTCCTCCTGCTCAATCACAAGAGTGAGCTTGCATAACCACTATCATGATTGGGTTTCGACCCTAGCCTTTGCGCTTTCAGTCCCGCATGCGAGGAGCCTCATGTTTCTTTCGGTATTCGACGTGTTCAAGATCGGCGTCGGCCCCTCGAGTTCCCACACCATGGGTCCGATGACGGCTGCCAACCGGTTTCTCGACCTCATCCTCTCGGACCAGTGGCCGCGCCCGACTGGAGCCCATGTCGCGGCGCTGAAAGCCAGCCTGCACGGCTCGCTCGCCTATACCGGCATCGGCCATGGCACCGGCAATGCCGTCATCATCGGCCTGATGGGCGAGGCGCCTGACAGTATCGACCCTGACCGTATGGACGGCATCATCGCCGAGGTGGAGCGCACAGGACGCGTGAACCCGCCCGGGCATCCGGCCTATCACTTCCAGCCCAAGGACGATCTCGTCTACGACAAGAAGACGCCTCTGTCCGGTCACGCCAATGGCATGCGGCTCTCCGCGCTCGACAAGGATGGTCGCGTTCTGCTCACCCAGATCTATTATTCGATCGGCGGCGGCTTCGTCGTGACCGATACCGAACTGCTCGCCATGCAGAAGCAAAAGAAGCAGGCGTCCAGCCAGAAGGTGCCCTATCCCTTTGCTTCGGCCAAGGAAATGCTCGCCATGGCAGCGTCGTCGGGTCTCACGATTGCACAGATGAAGCGGGCAAATGAAGAGGTCGTGCGCTCGCGCGAGGATCTCGATGCTGGGCTCGACCGGATCTGGGACGCGATGCTGAGCTGCATCGACCGGGGGCTGCGCCAGGATGGCCAGTTGCCGGGCGGCCTTAAGGTGCGTCGCCGGGCGAAATCGATCCATGATCAGTTGCAGGAAGAATGGCGCTCCAACCGGCTCAATCCTGTTCTCGCCAATGACTGGCTGTCCGTCTATGCCATGGCGGTCAATGAGGAAAATGCGGCCGGCGGTCGTGTGGTGACGTCACCGACCAATGGTGCGGCCGGCGTGGTGCCCGCCACCATCCGCTACTACCTGCACTTCCATCCCGATGCCGACCAACAGGGCATTCGCGATTACCTGCTGACGGCGGCGGCCATCGGCGGGATCATCAAGCACAATGCTTCGATCTCGGGCGCGGAAGTCGGCTGTCAGGGTGAAGTCGGCTCGGCCTCGGCCATGGCCGCCGCCGGTCTCGCCGCCGTTATGGGCGGCACGCCGGAGCAGATCGAGAACGCCGCCGAAATCGCGCTCGAACACCATCTCGGCATGACCTGCGACCCCGTTGCCGGCCTCGTCCAGGTGCCCTGCATCGAACGCAACGCGCTGGGCGCCGTCAAGGCGGTTACCGCCGCCTCGCTGGCGCTGAAAGGCGACGGAGTCCATTTCGTGCCGCTCGACGCCTGTATCGAGACCATGCGCCAGACCGGCAACGACATGAGCGAAAAATACAAGGAAACCTCGCTCGGCGGTCTTGCGGTCAACGTCGTCGAATGTTGAAGCGGGCAGGGGCTTTGTTCCTGTCCTGATACCATCTACGACGTCATCCTCGGGCAGGTTTTGACCGAGACCGACATTTGCTGACTGTCGAGATCTGAAGGCAGCGCCCCCCGCAACCGTTCCCTACGCCATCGGATCCCTCCAATGGTCAATGGCACCTCGTAAGGCGAAAAGCACTGGCAGCGGGTTCAAGCGGAGTTCTAGGGGAAGCAGAAGAGGGCGTTTCAATTTCGAGTGCACATACCGCGTATCGATTATCTGCGACACAAAATCCTGACTTGCAACTTTGAGGATTCGCGCGATGAAGAAACTGCATCTCCGATTGACTGCGGTTCCACTCGCAAACTAGAACTGAACGTGGGGGAATTCATCAGAATTCATTGTCGAAGCTGCCATCGATAGAAACGTTTAGCGGGAAATGATTGGAATAGATTTATTCGCGGGCGGGGGCGGTATGACAATGGGCGCCAGACTATCGGGCGTCGAGGTTCGAGCAGCGGTGGAAAACCATCCCTCAGCCTGCCTGACATACAGTGCCAACCATACCACAGCGACCGTGATCGCAACGGACATAGCGAAGGTCACGACGATCGACGTCGGCGTGCGGCAACAACCGCTGGTGCTGTTCGGCGGACCACCTTGTCAGGGATTCTCGACGTCTAATCAACGGACCCGTCATGCCGACAATCCGAAGAACTGGCTTTTTCGAGAGTTTCTGCGCATGGTCGAGACCCTTAAGCCGGAATGGGTCGTATTCGAAAACGTGGCGGGGATACTTCAGACCGATGGCGGCCGCTTCGCCGAAACCTTCCGAGATCAGCTTAAGGCTATGGGATACAAAATTGCGTTCGGCATTCTCAACGCCGCCGATTTTGGCTGTCCGCAGCGGCGCTCGCGCTACATAGTGATCGCTGCTCTAAATATGGTCCCCGAGCTTCCGACGCCTTCTTCGGATATTGCCGTGCCCACTCTCTGGCAAGCGATCGGTGATCTTCCCAACCTACTCAACGGCGCTATGGTAGACGAGCTTGAGTACGGCGGCGCCCCGCTCTCTGAATACGCACAGCGAATGCGTTCGAGCCTAGCGAAGTGCACCGGTCATCTTGTCAGCAGGAACGCAGACTCGATCGTGGCGCGATATGCCCATATTCCGCAGGGCGGAAACTGGCGGGACGTTCCCGGCATGATGCGAGACCCTGTCACCGATCGGCGCCGTTACCATTCAGGGATCTACAAGCGGTTGGTGCAGGACGCGCCATCCGTCGTCATTGGAAACTTTCGAAAGAACATGCTGATTCATCCCACTCAGGATCGAGGCCTCTCGGTCCGCGAAGCCGCTCGGCTTCAGAGCTTCCCGGACAACTACGTTTTCCATGGATCGATAGGATTCCAACAGCAGCAGGTTGGCAATGCTGTGCCCCCGATCCTCGCGAAGGCCGTATTCGACAAGGTGATGGAAATGTCCAGCCAGGCGGGAGGCCGATAACGTGCCCGAGCTGATTTCCGTAGATTCTGCTTTAGAACAGTGGTTCAAGAAATCCTTGAAACGCAACGCCAAGCTTCCCCGCCGGGGGGGCAAGTACTTCGAGCACTACACTTCCATTAAGCAGCGTCTCGCCGACAAATACTACTCCGTCACAGGCGCTGCCCTGGCGCAGGAAGGCGATCGATACACGAGGCACGACATCGGGCACGTGGACGATGTCATCGAGACCGCGGGGCTGATGCTCGGCTTGGAATCCGACAGCTCAACGCCCGCCACCCAAAATCTCAAGGCCTACGAGGGCTTTGTCCTGCTTGTGGCCATCCTGCTGCACGATGCAGGAAACGCGATGCGCCGCCAGGGGCACGAGAGGAAGGCTGCCGAGATCTTGCGCGACGTGGGCGAGGCAGTGGGACTGAGTGACATCGAACGCAGGATAATCTCTTCCATCGCACAGGCGCATGGCGGGGAAATGGAGGACGGCAGCAAGGACACCATCACAGGCCTTATGAGCGAGCCCGTCCCAAACATTCAAGGCATCGAGGTTCATGCTTGGCGGCTTGCCGCATTGCTCCGTTTTGCGGATGAACTGAGTGAAAACCACACGCGCGCCGACGAGGTCGCGATCGGGAACGCCGCAACACCGCCTCTGTCGCTGCTAGCGAACTTGTATTGCCTCGTCATCAACAGAAGGGTGGATTTCAAAGGTAAGTCGGTGCATCTTTCTTTTACGATCGACAAACAGCTTCTTCCACGCACGTTCCAGGTTCCAGATGGAAACGGCGGAATGCGGGAGATCATGTTTGTCGACTACATCGCCGAGCGATTGGAGAAATGCGAACGCGAGCGGCGCTATTGCAACCGATTTCTGGCAGGCTTCGCAAGCTACGAGCGTATCCGTGCAAAGCTAGTGATCATGGACGGCGATCGCGAGATCGACACCGTCGCGGTCGATCTCGAAGAGGTAGGCTATCCGGGCTTTTCCAAGAAAGTCAGGGACCTCCAGCCCAAATTTGATGCTTTCAAACTGCGTGACAAGCATTGCGTGACACCGGATCAGGAGCCAATCGCGTGAGCACAAACCCGTTCGGCGTGCAGAATCCGGAGCATGTGGATGCCGAATACATTGCTCGAAACTTTGTTGAGGTACAGACCGACTTCCCTCGCTTGAAAGAGCACGGTAACACGTTCATCCATGGAGCGCGCGGCACTGGAAAGAGCATGCTGCTTCGCAGCCTTGAACCGCGGGTCATGATCCTGCAGGAGAAGGCGGCGAAACTGAAAGATCTTCCATTTGTGGCAGTTCACGTTCCTCTGCGAACCGCAGACTTCGGCGCTCCTGAGTTCAACAGGTACAAGGGTTATGCCGTCCACGCAATCGGCGAGCACCTGCTTTCCATGCATGTCGCCCTGAGGGTCGCGCAGCTTCTCGAAAGCTTCCGCAGTGAGATTTCAGAGGCCTCAGCGGAGCGTTTTCGCGAAAGGTTCGAAGAGCTCTTTAATATCGCCGGAGGATCTGTAGATCATGACGCGACGTTGCAGTCGTCGCCGGGAGGATCGCCGTTCCAGCGAGTCGCAGATAAATGCGAGAGGAACATCTTCGAGGTGCGCCAATTCCTCGTGAGGCAGTGGTTTCGTAATTCGGAGCCGGACTATGTTGGCGCGTTGGCAGGATTCCTGGATTTTCTCGTTCCTCTGACACGGGAGATCAAACGTCTCGACGGCGTTCCCAGCGTTCCCCTGTTTGTGATGCTGGACGACGCCGACAATCTCCCAATTCCGTTGCAGCGGGTGCTGAACTCTTGGGTGTCGACGAGAAGCACGGGCGATATATGCCTCAAGGTCACCACCCAGCTCGCCTATGCTACCATGCGGACCCTCGATAACCGGATCATCGAGAGCCCGCACGACTATGCCGAAGTGAACTTGACCGCAGTCTACACGGCATCCTCCGACACATACAGCCGCCGCCTGCACGAGATTGTGGCCAAGCGTCTGCAGAACTCGGGCATCCACTCGTCCGTCGACCAATTCTTTCCACTAGACAAGGCACAGGAAGAGCGGTTGAAGGTCATCGCAGCCGAGATCTCTGCGGAGCATACCGAGATGAACTTGTCGTCCGAGGTTCCTGTGGGTTCTGCTCGTAGCCGAGATGAAGTGAGACGCTACACTGTGCCCCAATTCATGCGAGAGATTGCTGGGTCCTCGAAATCGGCTCACACATATAGCTATGCTGGATTCCGGTCTCTGGTCGACCTATCCTCCGGCGTGGTGCGTTGGTTCCTGGAGCCAGCGAGCCGCATGTATGACAGGATGATAAGCGAGGGGCTGGGGGACGCTGGAACAGTCACCCAAATTCCAGTCGGCGTTCAGGACGCGGTCATCAAGGACTGGTCCGCGGAGTTCCTTGAGCCGCTGACCCGCCAGACGACGGAAATCTCCGATAATCAGACTGACATGAGCGAGGGTATCGAGAGTCTTCATGCCGATGGTCATGAAACCGTGCTCTACGAACAGCTTCGGAATCTGATCGAGGGACTGGGAAGACTGTTTCGAGGAAAGCTTCTCGACCCTAACGCGAGCGAGCAGCGGGTTTTCTCGGTCGTGCTAAGAGATCGGCCTAAGCCTGAGCTGGAGCGCGTCCTCAACCTGGGGGTCCGTCTCGGCTACCTACAGAGATCCGACTATGCCGCAAAGGAAGCTCTGGGCGGAAGGCGGCCGCGCTATATCCTGGCAAGACGTCTTGGGCCTCATTACAAGCTCGACATATCAGGATACGCCGCACACCTGTCGATTATGTCGAAGGATCTGGAGGTGGCCATGCGAAACCCTGGAGAGTTCGTGAAGAGTCGCCTGAAGAAGGACGGCTCTGCTGACAGCCAGTTTTCTCTGGACCTTGATGGAGACAGGCTTTGAGCATTCCGGTAACCGATCTTTCCGCGCGGCTCTGGAAAAAACCTAGGCCGATCGTCGCTCGAATGAGTTTCGAAGAGCGGTCGGCTGTGGTAGCGCGCACCGCACCGGCCGGTATGCTTCGCAAGGGCATTCTGTTCGCTTCTGAAGGACGGAGCGATCTAGCGGAGGCGAGGTTGAGCGAGGTTAAGAGGCTGCATCCCGACCTCCGGGTCGTCCAGATTCGGACCAGCGATCCGCTCGGGACCGCTGAGGTGATCCATGAAGCGCTGAAGTCAATCAGCCTGGTAGATTCGGTGATTGACGTGACTGCGTTCCGGCGCGAGGAGCTTCTCATGCTCCTGGAGGTTCTCCGTGGCATCGACAGCGCGAAACGCCGAAACTGCGAACTGGTTTACGTGAGCGCGGGCGAGATGGCAGACCCGCTGTCAGGAAAGGTAACGCAATGCCGATCGGTCGTCGGCTATGCAGGCGCCATGTGGCCGTCGCGTCCGACCAGGCTTGTGGTACTGATGGGTTTCGAGATTCCGCGCGCACGCGCGATCATCGAAGCCTACGAGCCTAAATATCTTGTGCTGGGGCGAGGTCTGCGTTCCGAATCCATCAGTCAGACTCTTTCGGACAAAAACGACATGTTTTTTAAGGAGCTTGCGTCCAGTTACGCAAATATCGAGGCGACCTTCGAGTTCTCGGCCCGGGATCCTCTGGCTGTGGTGAAGGAGCTAGAGCGCTCGATAAAGAACTCTGAAAAATTGAATGTCGTTCTGGCCCCGCTGCACACCAAACTGTCAACGATCGGCGTCGGCATCTATGCCCAGAGCCATCGCGACGTCCAGGTCTGCTATGCCGAGGTCGGCGCATACAACGAGGAAACCTATTCCACCATCGGAAACACCGCCTACGTGCTGCCGCTCACCCAGCTCTTCGCACAGCGGGCTCCATGATCATCGGAACCCTCACCGTGCCTTGAGGGAGGTAAGGTCGAGGGCCGTACTGAGTTCCTGCCATTCGCGTGAGCTCAGTCCACTATTCTCTTGGTTGACCGCCTCTCCGGCAATCATCCGGCGTACCGCCTTGACTGCGGTTCCCGACAATTGAACCGCTTCCATCCGGTATTCCTTGAAGGCGGAGTGGGCGAGTGGAACCCAAGCCGCCATAATCTCTAACATGATGTCTGCATAGGCGCGTATCTCGTACTGCGCGTGCGAATCGGCCCTTAACCGCAGGAAGTTCATGAGGTTATGCAGATCTGTCTTCCAGTACCATTGGGTGTAGAAGTTTAGCGAAAGGTTCATTCGGGCAAGCTCTCGGGCAAGCCCTGAGCGGTCTTCGCGATGGTCAGGGCTGCCAACATCGTTCAGCATCGTGGAGTAGTCGCCGTACACCTGCTCCGCGTCTCGGCGCAGCAGTGACAGGACTTCTGCCGCCTCGTCTCCCTGCAGAACGGCTCCGCGCCCCTGACGGTTGGACGTCGACTGCGCGGCAAGGTGTTCAGCCTGGGGGATGTAGAACTCCTTGTCGAGTACTGAATACCGGGCCGAATACTCGTTCACGCTCGCCGTGCGGTGGCGGATCCATTGCCTCGCGACAAAAATCGGCAGCTTCACATGGAACTTGATCTCGGCCATCTCAAAAGGAGTTGTGTGGAAATGGCGGAGAAGATACCGGATAAGGCCTGTGTCTTCCTGGATTCGTTTTGTGCCTCGGCCATAGGATACCCGTGCGGCCTGGACGATCGCGCTGTCGTCGCCCATGTAGTCGACCACCCTGACGATGCCGTGGTCAAGAACTGGGAACGACTTGTGCAGTATCTCCTCGAGGCCGGGCGCCACCGGTCGCAGGGTCTTCCACGGATTCGACCTGATGGATTCGATTTCCGCAGCTTGCTCGCTCGTTAATCCATTCAACGGTGTCACCTCTGGAGTTCATGCGTTGCATATTTCCCGTATAGATCGGGATTGTCAAAACATCTATGCGCCTAGAAACAGCAAAAATGCGGGCCGGTTGCGTCCGGAATTGCGTAAAAAGGAAGAAATAGAGCATTAAAGGCGACACCGTTTTCGCCAGAATCGGTCTAGCCTGCCGAGCAGATAGTCTTAACGATATGCGCTTCAAACGCCTCAAGATTGTCAAACGCGATTTCGAGTTTCGCCAGCCGCCCCTTTAGCAAAATTGCGCCCTCCAGGGCGAGCGGATTGAGGAGCGGGCTCGATGTCCTAGAAACAATTGTTGCGAATAGGCGATCAAACTCCAATTTCTGGTCGCGGCGACTGGGTAAAATCTCTCCTAACGAGAAAACACGCCATAAAGCAGCGCGGATAACCGGGTCGTTAAACGTAGTGGGTCCCAGTATCGTGCTCAAAGGTAAAACTTGAGATCCATCTTCGATGACAGCCAGCTTGAAAAGCACAGATTTAGAATCGGTCCGCCATTGTTGAGCAACTGCGGCCACGCAACATACGACGTCCGCGTTTGAGACCTCGCCGTCCACATTATTTTTCTCTAGGAAAAGAGATTTTGGACCCAGCTTTAACGTGCGCTCCCCGACTCGGTTTTGATCGACGAGATAGACTTCATCAACGAGCCCCTCTGATGAAAAAAGAACCCCTTTTCTGTCATTTCGCGGCGCGTCCTCGTCGTGGGAATTGGTATTCGGAATACCTGAGAGTAGACGCAGTTCTTTGCACCAAGGACACTTCTCCTGTCCCCAATCTGGCAGAACAACTTCCTCGATAGACAAGTACTGTCCGTCGTCACCAATCACATGTTTAAGATTTTGAGCCCGCTTCAATAGCTTTTCAGCAGAGTCAGGCCGATCCAATCCAATCACAAATGTAACGTCCATGTCGTGCAAATGGTCGCGCACCAACTTTGCATAAAGCCCAAGTGTAGTGCCGCTGATTGCAAGAGAATCTACGATCCAGACCGGACCCGCTACGTTTTGCGCTCCCACTTCCGATATTGCGTCGATAAGATCTTCAAAGCGCGCTCCGATCACCTTGAATGTCTGTGTGTCACAGCATTCGTCAATTAGGTCCGCCATTGCCAAATTGGGTCCGGTGTCCAGGAGCAGTAAAGTCTTTGGCGGTGCAAGTTGCTTAATCTTATCACGTGCTCGGGCTTGAAACGTATCGGTTTTAATAAGTTCCTCGCAGCTCACGTAGAACGCGTTGTGCCTTGAAGGAAAGCTTTTGATTGAATGAGAATTTGCATGAACCCTGAATATATTCATGCCCGCGTACCTCTCAAAGAAATCCTTGTATTTGCTTATGTGCTTCAGGATGGATACTTCTGCCGGGCTAACGAAATCTGGAAAATAGGTCCGCTTGTTGATGGGCACAGCATACGCGGATTTGCTTGTTACCGAGGCTCCTAGAGTCTCCTGCGTACATAACGACGGGATCGAGCTGCTATTTCCCAATTTGAGTAGCGACACCACCTTCAAGTCTTTCGCACTTGTAAGGTGCGGCCTGATCCTCCGCTTGATCCGCTGCCAGGAGAGGCCTGACATAGTCGCGCTGAACATCAAAGTCACTGGAGTTTGCTGATCCAGTATCGCTTTGGTGAGCACATCGTTCAATTCGCGCTCTGGCTCTCCGGAATCATCAAAATAGTTGCCGAGAAATAGGACATTTGGTTCTTCCCTTTTACAGATCTTGCCGATCCGTTTTGCCGCATGGTAGCAAATCGTCGAAATCGACCAAGTTTCCGCGACAATTGTCTTCGAGGTACGTAAATACGAAAAGAGAAATATGAATACATCATCAAGGACTGAAACGTCCTTCTGAACATTGCCTACCCTGTAAAAAATATTAGACTCCATGCCGCTCGGCAACTGGAATATGTCATCGCCGTTCATGCGGTAAACTACATGCTGGTCAGACACAATGTGGCTGAGATATATTTGAGAAAGCCGATCGAAAGGAATGTGCGAATCCGGAACCTGATTCCAGAGTGGAATGTTTCTTACACCTAGGCCATTACAAGTCAGAAACTGTACGTTTTGACTTCCGATACGTTCTTTGACTTCGGCGAATATTTTACGAATTTTCGATGGCTGCAAACTTGAGGCCTTAGATAGACCATCGCGAATGATCACGTTATCACCGTTGAAATCACGCAGCTTCCTCAGGTCGTATATTCGGTTCGCAATCCTTTGCGCGAGCAGTGCACCATTATCCGTGTCAATCGTTTCTTCAATGCTTACCCAAATTAATTGGGTATCACCGTGCGGCAAGATCGTCGTACGTATTTGATTGTGAACAGCTGCATCCATGGTCAAAACACAGGTATAACAATATCAACGCTGGTACCAGCGCGGATAACGTCTGACTTTTCATTTATTTCAATAGATTTTTGTTGAATTCCATCAAAATATACACAGTATATTTGAGAGTTAGATTCCACCTGCAGGTAGCCTTTGCTAAAAATTACCTCAGAGATCGCGTTATTAATGCCGTGTCCCGCGCCAGGAATGTTTGTGCTTGAGAGTTTTTGCTCAATGATACTTGCTAAGCTGGTTTCAGGGTCGCCTTTGCCCGAGGAGATTTGGTAATAGCGCACGATACCCGGTCCGTCGTCAGTGATATTCACAACGATGTAATACTTTGCGGGTGATGCGCAGTTCAATCGGTAGCTCTGAAAAGCTCTCAGTGTCGAGAAGTAAGCCGACTGATCACTGTAAACAAATCGGCGGAATCCAAAGAACCAAAACCTAGATCGCTCCCTTTGATGCTGCTCCGTATACTGATATTTAGGAGCGTGGGAGGCGTGAAAAGCATGATTGAGGATGTTGTCATAGATCTCGCGCGTTGCGCGGGTTATTTGCGGAACCCATGCATGAGTGCGACGATTGAAATTGTTATCGCCAATCTTTGAAAAAAACCGATATAAGTTTGCGTCCGCTGATTTAAGATTTGAATTGAATTCGATTTCCGAAAAATATTGTCTCGATGTTCCGTATGCAAGCCCGAATGGTAGCAATATCTGATACGGGAGAATTACAGACGACAACGTTCCAGCAATGTTTTCGTCGAATAAAGCTCCGCCACTTTGCTCTAGAAAGCGAGACTTCTCAGTAAAAACTTTAGGTATCGGTTCATTTAGCAGGATATGACGTATTCTGAATATCATCGAAAGACGAAATACGTTCACCTTAGAGTATCCGCTTTCATCCGCCTCAAGTATATCGGATATCGCTGAGAGTCTAACGCGATCTTGGGCAAGGGAACTCACAGTGGCGATCGCAGCAAGATAGTTTTTTGCACACGTACCGAAAGCACTTTTTGCAAGTGCCGAGCGAACCTTTTTTACCTCGATGTCTTTTGACACTATTACACCACTGAGATTCAAGTCGAAGTTAAAGCGATTGTATCATCTCTGCTGTTCAACATTGAATTGAATATAGCCGTCGGTATCTCTGATGCAAGCGTCTTCGTCGGGGTGAACGCCCCATGTGAGCCGTAAGGTTAAAGTTGTAGTTGTGCGACAAATTCCGGAGCGCACAGCATGCGCAGGTGGCTGATCCTACGGCCGATGCCACGACCTTGCCAGTAGCACCAGGTGCATGGGTAGTTGACCGCAGCCGTAGGCAGCGTTGAGTTGCAACGTTAAACACGATGGATTTTAGTTGATGGATTTTAGTCAACAACAGGAAAGGTTGCTGTCATGGGGATATGCCAAAAACTCGACTGATTAGGAGGGCGAGATAAAAGCAGGCGATGTGCGCCTTGGTTCGGTCGTGTGTTTTCAGGGGCTTATGGCGCATTGGCGCGATGTGCGCCTGATCGGCGCAGCCTGCGCATTCGCAAATACTTAAACGATTTCAGTCGCTCAGCGCGATGTGTGGGGCCTCAGACATTAGAAGTGAGGAAGTTTTCCGGCTGAGACCAGCATTCCTGAGTAGGAGGTGTTTTCTCGTACATTGACCAAGCTCGACCGGCATTCGGAAAACTGGCGCTACGACATGAATGGCAAGAATGCGCCCGAAGTGGTCATTGGCTCTGCGCGACACACCGTTTGACTTGGGGCCTTGAGCGGGCTGTCTGTTGTCCGCGTCTAGCAGTTGGAAGCTGCCCTTCAAAGCAGTGGCTGGATGAGGCCCCAGCCCTCTCCATCAGAATATCACGAATAGTTCAGACTCAATCTTGACATCAATGCTCATATTTACGATTGGAACATGACTCGCCGAGTCATGTTTTAGGGGGCGTTGATGTTTCGGGGTATTCGACCGCTTGTTGCGGTTTTGTTGTCGAGCGTATCGGTTGCGGGTGCGCATGCCCAGGAAGCGGAGACGACGCTTTCTCCAATCTTCATCTTCGGCAAGAGTGACCGCGTTTGCGTTCCCGCTGGCACCAAGCGCGAGGCCGGCGACAAGCGGCCGCTTTGCGCCGGTGAAGGCATCAACAGGGACTATGTCACCGGCGACACCTTCGACCGCACCCAGCTCGACCGACTGCCGAGCGGTTCGCAGGCGCAGGATTTCGTCAAACGCCTTCCGGGCGTCATGACGGGCGGTGCGCCGGGAGAAGACAAGGAAGCCCGCGTTCTTGGCCTCGACAAGGAGTATACCCGCACCTCGATCGACGGCATTGTTCTGCCGGATGGTGGCGAGAAACGCGAATTCAACCTCGACAATCTGCCCGCCGGTCTCGTTGATTCCGTCGAGGTGATCCGCGGGCGGCGGGCCGACATGGAAGCCGACGGGCTAGCGGGTCGCATCGAGGTGAAGCTTGCGGAAATCCCGGAGATTCCGCGCTACCAGATGAACAGCGCCCTCGGGGGCAGCTCCGACGGCCAGACGCTGTTCGATCTCGGGATCATCGGCGGTGGGATGTATTCCGAAAACTTCGGTGCGCAGGGCGGTCTGACGCGGGCGCGCAATTCCAACAGCAAGACCAAGGAAAAGTTCACGGCGACGGGCCTTCTGTCCGAAGTCGAGGATGAAGAAAAGTCGATGAACACCTTCGGTGCTCTCGGCGACATCCTGTGGCAGAACGACGCCAACGCCTTCCACCTGAAGCCTCTGTATCTCGGGCTCGACGAAGATAAGGACAAGGTGAAATACAAGTACAAGGCCGACGGCTCTTCCAACGGCTCGGAAGCAGAAACCGAGCAGAAGGAAAAGCGCACTTACGGTTTGAACGGCTCCTGGCGGCATGACCTCGACGCTTGGGACGGAGCCAGCTTTGAAGTTCGGGCGGGCCACTATCGAACGACCGAAACGAAGGACAAGGCCAAGCGGACATTCAACGCGGCTGGGGTCGAGACCACCAACAAGTATGAGACCGAACTTGAAGACAAGCTCGACCGGATCACGTTCGGGCAGGTTGATGTGCTTCTGCCTTTCGATCTGGGCGGCATCCAGCATGATCTGAAGACGGGCGCGATGCTTCGCGTCCGAGATCGCACCAAGGAAAAGCAGAAGACGGTTGGCGGGGTCGTGCAGGCGCTCGACGCGAAGGAAGTCTATTCGATCGACGAGGTTGTCTGGTCCGGCTACGTCCTCGACGATCTCGATTTCGGCAATGGCTTCTCGATGGCACCCGGCGTTCGTTTCGAGGCGAGTGACCTCGATGCGGCCGTCGCCGACGGCACCAGTGGGGGCGGCGACGTCTTCGACGTTCTGCCATCGCTTCCGGTTCATTTTCAGGCAACCGACGAATGGTCGGTGGATGCCGGCGTGGCGCGGCTCGTGAACCGACCCAAGTTCGACATGCTCATCCCGCAGAACTCCAATACCTTGTTGGGCAACCCGAACATGGACCCCGAAAGGGCGTGGGCTGTCGATGCCAGCATCACCTACCAGACTGATGATCTAGAACTCTCGTTCGGCTTCTTCCACCGCCGTATCGAGGATCTGATTGAGACGGTGGACACAGGAACGCTGAACTCCGATGGCGACAGTGTCTACCAGTATCAGAACGTCGGTGATGGCTGGACGAACGGCATCATCCTCAGCCAGCGCGTCAGCCTCTCGGCGCTCGACGTTCCAGTATTGTCAGGCTTCTCTCTGTTCTCCACCCAGACCTTTGCCCGCAGCCAGGTGACGCTCGCCGACGGCACGCAGCGGGAATTCAAGGAGCAGGCGCCGTTCTTCGGTGACCTCGCGCTCGAATGGACCGACCCAAGTGATCGGCTCTCGCTCTCAGCAGGTCTTGGCTACACGTCGAAGATCGAAACGGCCGGTGACAGCGCCAGCGAAGGACGCGATGCCGAGCTCACGCTCGATCTCGCGGCAAACTTCAAGATTAACGAGACCTTCGAGTTCTACGCGCTTGCGAAGAACGTCACGGGGACGGAACGGGTCACCCACAAAGCCGACGGCACTACGGAAATCCAGGACGGCGTGAAGAGCTACTTCGGTGGCATCAGGGCCAGATTCTGACAATCGCCAGGCCGGGGCACATCCAGCGCCCCGGCTCCCCTCAACAATGGAGCCGAGATGTGAAGATCATGGGCGCAGAGACAGACTTGGTCGCGGTTGCCGGCAATCAGCACTGTCCCCGCACGCCGCTGGCGACCCTGTTGCGGGAGCTTGCGGTGATGATGCTGGCGCATCCGTGGCTGCTGGCACTGACGACTTTGCCGAACATCATTTCGCCCGCCGTGGCGCCGGTCCAGGCCTGGTTCGCCAAGGAAGTGCTCCAGGAGATCTCGCAAGGGGAACGGTGGTTCACGCTTGGTGAACTGCTGACCTATGCGCCCTACGCGATCGTCATCTTTCTCGGTCTCACCAGCCTGCACATCGTCGAGAAGGTGACCAATCGTATGTATGATGATCGCCTGTTGATCGACGTGCAGCGGCGCTGGTTCGAGATCCGCGGCGACGGCTGCGCGGGCGATCACGTGGCCAAGGCCACCAACGACTGCAAGAATGTCGTCAAGCTTTTCGACCTTGCCCAGAAGGAAATATGGGTCGTGGTCATTGGCGTTCCCGCTGTTCTGATCTGGCAGTTGACGCTGGCACCGGAAATGCTGCCTGCGTTGCTCGTTTCAGCGCTCGTGCCGTTCCTCGCCTCGCTTGCCTTCGGAGCCATCATCCAGCAGCTCAGCCATCGGGGGCTGGTTCTGCTCAGCGGTGTCAGTTCGGCCATTGCGCAAGGCAACCGTAAGCGGATGCACGAGGAGCAGGAGAAGCTCTACGTCAACCGCGTCAAGTTCGAGCTGACCAAGCAGGCGAGCGAAGCGATCGGCGATTTCGCCTTCTGGCTGTCGCTCGTCTTCCTGCTTCTCGTCTCACTCTCCGGCGTGTGGCAACTGTTGCCGCCGGAGCTGACCGCCGCCCAGATTGGTGTGTTCTTGGTCAACCTGAAGCTTTTGAACCAGCCGCTGAGCGCCGTCACCAAGATGCACAACAAGATCCGTGAAAGCTGGCCTTCTGTCCGGCGCGCGCTTCGCCCGCATGAAACCCGCGTCGAGGAGCTTTCCCTTTGACCGAACGGACCAAATGCACCTGCCACGATATTGACGAGGAGACCTTCCGCGCCGCCTGCCGCGCCGGTGCTCACAATGTCAAAACCTGCTTCAAAACCATCGGATGTCTGCCGAAATGCAACAACTGCATTCCGCTGGTGAGAAGTGTGCTGAGCGAGTTTCAAAACTCAGCACAGAACGACGTCGCTTTAGTGGCGGCGAAACTGCAAGCTTCAAAAAGTGAGGATACATATGAAGCAGATGTTCAAGACCAAAATCGCCCACATGCTGGACAATGGTGACAAGCTGGAGCTTGAAGCCTTCGTCGAGGCAACGAGCCATGACGACGCCTTCGCGCAGGCCAAGGATCGACTGAAGTCGGTCGTTGCCGAACTCGCAGGCGTTGCCGATATCGAGATCGACAAGAGCAAGGTCGAGCTCGGTGCCCACAAGCACCACTGAGGGTCAGCCATGACGATGCATGAAAGCAAAGTCCTGCTGAACACCTTCTGGGATCTCTCCGTGGATGTCCAGCAGGCCGTGGCACGGTTTCTCGTCGGCTCCAAACTCGGTGAAATCATCGTCGCGAAAGCGCATGGTGTCACCGAGGTCGAGATCAACTATTTCCGCCACGGTGCGGTCTACAAATTGATCTGGGACGACACCACCAAGAAGCTTCTGGGTGGCACGGAAGCTGTCGTCATCAACGAAGTCCTGTCCGGTATGACACCGGAGGCACGCAAGATCGTTGAGGATGGCGGACATTCGATCCGTCACATCAAGATCAAGCATGCCGACTTCGACGACCGCGAATATATTCACGTCCAATATCTGGGCGAGGATCGTCATATCACCGGCCGCAAGCTGGAGATGGACGGTCGCCAGTTCGTGAAGCAATACCGAGCCGCCTGAGTTATCAGGCCTTGAACAGAACCTCCACGTTCGCGTGGAGGTTCACCAAATCAAGCGATGCCGCGCTCACTGGCATTGTTTTGCGTGGCGTGCCGTATCGGGAGAGATTTGCTTCGGCACCTGGTTCAGTGCGGGTATTCCTCAGGGTTCACCCGCTCGATCGGCAACACGCGTGACGTCACGCTGGCGCTCCTGTGCTTCGTACTGTTTATGGCCTGGAAGCTTCCGCCGTGGATCGTGGTGGTTGTAGCTGCGGTCGGCGGTTTTGAGTGGCCCTGATTGGCTAGGATAGCCTTGCCAAGCATCATCACTGCAACAGGATGGTCCGCTATCCGGTTCACATGATGCCGGACAACGGGCAGAACGACGACGCGTAAATTCACGCTCCCCGATACCTTGCTAGATGACCGGTTTGGGGCCGATAGACGACAATCCTGTCATTGTTGCCAGAGCGTTATGACCGCGCCAGACTATGTGAGGTCTCGCGACTGAGATCGGCGGCCCCATCGAGGAAATCATGGCGCAACACCATTTGCGTTTTGCCACGCTATACGCGCAAGGTCATCAAGCACCGATCGGATGTGGGGCCAGGGAAACTCGGCGCCATCCTCCCAGATATTGCCTTCATCCAGCACAGCTTGGAGTTTGGCCGCTACACCGGCCAGCGAAGTTGCGGGCATAGCTGCCATGGCGTCGAGCAGGTCCGAGGCTCGATCAGCGGAATCCCGCTCGGCTTGCACCGTGGCTGAATAGCCAATGTCACGGTCGGCCCTGTCCCATCGCAGCTTGTGAGCATCAAACTCGGCCTCGGCCTCCGCACAGGCTCCTGCCTCCTCGGGAGCGATACGAAGCACATCATGGATCGCCTCGCGGGAATATGCAGCCACAGGCTCGCCCTCGGACAGCTGGATGACCGAGAAAGGAAAGCCGACGGCCCGAATGAGTTGCCATTCGAGACCTTGCTGCCGACGGCAAAGGCGTTCTGTCAGACGGTGGGCGTCCTGCCATTGACGCCAGAGCGTCAGGACAGGGTCCGAGGATGCCTCTCGCATGACCGTGTCGAAGGCAAAGGCGCCGGAGCCCCATGCTCCCATCGCCATGGCGGTACCTGACAGCATCTTCCTGCGGGTGACGTATGGCAAAGTCGTGGTATTGTCAGAATCAACCATGATCTGAGCTCCGAACAGCTAGGTTGTGGCCAGGCTGGACGCGGTGCGCGAATACCGTGTTCAGCCGCGTTAAGACCAATGATGCAAGGACACTATTGATCCTTTTGGATCATATCGGAATGATCTAAAGGGATCAATAGACTTTGACAACAGCAGGACAGATGCGGGCAGCTCGCGCATTGATTGGAATATCACAGGCAGAGCTTGCTCAGCGGGCTGGGGTTTCAGTGCCGACGGTTAAGCGTTGCGAAAGTGAGGGGGAGAACATTCCCGTCGTCGCTTCCGAGACGCAGAGGAAGATTCAGATCGTTCTTGAAGCTGAAGGCATACAGTTCATCCCGGAGAACGGCGGCGGCCCAGGCGTGCGACTGGCAAAGAAGATCACACGTTAGACATACGTTTTATCCGCTCGTCCTACGCTGCGGTTCGATCGCAGCTAAGTAGCTGTTGCAAAGCAATTATTTCCTGCTTTTTCTGATCTGGCGGCAGTCAGAAACGAGCAGCAGGAGGTAGCATCGCCATGCCCGTATCAGACCGTGTTGTCCGGTTGAACACCGGGCGCCCCCATACGAGCCTGTCCCGCCTCCCAATGGGAGCGCGCGGCGATGGCCGATGACGGGAGGCGTTCCGACAGCAAGGGACCGGCCAACGACAACCGTCCGCCTCATGGGCAGGAGAGCGAGGGCAAGGCCAAGGCTCCCGGAAAGCTTGACGCGGCTGTGCTGTCCATTGCGCGAATGATCGGCAGGCAGATGGCGCGGGAACACTTCGAGGCGCAGCAGCACGCCAACGACAACAGGAGCAAACGCGCGGCGGATGATGTTTAGCGCTGTCGCTGCCTGTGCGGGCGACCGAAAACGGCTTGCCTCAGAACTCTGCTTCCAGCTAGGATTCCTGTCGAGGCCGCACAGTCCGAAAATCTGTACGGTGCCGTGTAAGCCTTTTTTGGCTTGAACGAGCGGGCCAGAGCAAAGTCGTCCCCTCAAGGCCGAGCCGCTAACGCGGTGGCGCGTGCCGCGCCAGCCTTGACCGGCCGTCTTCGCTCAGGCGTTCGGCCGGGACGCAAGGAAAGGCCGATTGCGGGCGCTGCAACCGCGCCCGTCTCGCCCACGAATGCAGCCGCCGCGAACGCCGCTGACCATGCCGCCAGCGTTGCGGACCAACAAGGAGACATGCCCATGACCCGTGTTGCCCTCTATGCCCGCTATTCCTCCGACAACCAGCGTGATGCTTCGATCGAGGACCAGTTGCGTCAGTGCCGCGAACGCGCCGCGCGCGAGGGCTGGACTGTCGCGGAAACCTACTCCGATCGCGCCATCTCCGGCGCATCGCTCATTCGCCCCGGTATCCAGTCACTTCTCGCCGATGCGCAGGCAGGCCGCTTCGAACTGGTGCTGTCGGAAGCGCTGGACCGTATCAGCCGCGATCAGGAGGACGTGGCTGGCGTCTTCAAGCGCCTGCGCTTCGCAGGCGTAACGATCGTCACCTTGTCGGAAGGCGAGATCAATGAGCTTCATGTCGGCCTGAAGGGCACGATGAACGCCCTGTTTCTCAAGGACCTCGCCATCAAGACCCATCGCGGCATCCGGGGCCGCGTCGAGGCCGGAAAGATCGGCGGTGGCAACGCCTACGGCTACCGCGTCGTTCACCGGCTCGACGCACACGGCGAACCAATCCGGGGCGAACGCGAGATCATCGAGGAGCAGGCCAAAATCGTGCGGCGCATCTTCCGCGAATATGTCGCCGGCAAGGGGCCGCAGCGCATCGCCGCCGACTTGAACCGTGAGGGCATTCCAAGCCCCACGGGGAAGCGCTGGAACGATGCCACCATCCGGGGCAACCGCATCATCAGTTCCGGCATCCTGAACTGTGAGCTCTATATAGGCGTCATCCGCTGGAACCGGCAGAAGAAGCTCAAGAACCCTGACACCGGGCGCTCCACATACCGCCTCAACCCCGAACGCGACTGGATACGCGCCGAGGCCTCCGAGCTTCGTATCGTGTCGCAGGAGCTTTGGGATGCAGCCAAAGTGCGACAGGATACTCTGACCGCCCTTTACCAGAAGCAGACCGGCAGCTCATGCGGCGTCATTCTGGCCGGGAGGAACAGCGGGATGAACGCCACCCATCGCCCGCGCACGCTCTTGTCCGGTCTTGTATTTTGCGGCAGCTGTGGCGGCACTTATGCCCGGCGCGGCCAGGACCGCTTCACCTGCTCCAACCATGTGCTCGGCAACGGCTGCGACAATGCCCGCACTGTCCGTGGCCAGGCGCTGGAGACCCGCGTTCTGGCGGGTTTGCGTGAGCGTCTGATGACCCCGGACATGATGGCGGAAGCTGTGCGCGCCTATGCAGAGGAAACCAATCGCCTCAATCGCGAGCGCCGCAGTTCCGCCGAGGCCAACCGTCGCGAGCTTGCCGACGTTGCAAAGGCCATTGCCGAAATCGTTCGCGTCATCGAGCAGGGAGGCTGGCATCGCGCCCTGTCCGAGCGGCTGACCGAATTGGAGGCCAGACAGGACAACCTCACGGCGCGTCTTGCCGATATCCCCCAGGACGTTCCGGATCTTCATCCAGGCATCGCGGAGACCTATAGGCGCAGAATCGAGCGTTTGACCGAGACGCTTTCCCAACCCGGCAACGCGCTAGAAGCTGCAGACACCATTCGCGAGATCATCGACCGCGTTGTGGTCACCCCAGGCCAGAAGCGCGGCAGCTATAGCATCACCCTGCAAGGCGAGCTTGGCACTATCCTCGACTGGATCGATCGCAGCGGGAAACCCGGCTACAAACCCAGGGCAGACACCGCTCAATCCCGATTGTCGGCGGCAGTAAATCCTCGGGCTTGTCCCGAGGATCTACAGCGTCTGCCACTTGCTCGACCTGCGCCCGTCTTATCCACCATTGGCCTCGCACCCGGTGCCACCCTCGGCGGATCCTCGGGACGAGCCCGAGGATGACGGAGGTGGTGAAACACATCGAAACTGTTGAGCACACACCACCTGCGACACCCCGGCCCTTGACCCTCTGGCCAGACCGGTTATCCCGGAGAGCATGGCACTGCATCTCCTCAAGCTCTGCGTCGGAGCGGACTCCATTGACGATCTGCGCGACTGGGTCGCCGAACGCTGCCTTGTGGCCGTTGCGGCGGGGCTGGAGCCGCATTCCTCCCATGTCACCCGCATGGTGCCGAAGCGCATGGAAGAGCTGCTCGACGGCGGCTCGCTTTACTGGATCATCAAGGGCCAGCTGTCGGCCCGTCAGAAGCTCCTCGATATCAAGACTTTCACCGGTGGCGACGGCATCTCCCGTTGCGAACTGATCCTCGGGCCTGAGGTCATTGAAGTGGCACCGGCACCGCGTCGCCCCTTCCAGGGCTGGCGCTATCTCGATGCGGACGCCGCCCCGCGCGACTTGTCCGCGTCCGGTGCCAATATTGAAGATATGCCCGACGATCTGAAGCGGGAACTCGCGGAACTCGGACTGCTCTGATCCCGAGGGCTGGTGGAGGTTCGCGCTTGTGAGCCCCAATATCTCACGTTACCCTAAATTTCGGGTGGGTCGCTGCGCCATGGGGGCGAGAGGCGGTTCGGGATTTCGGGGGAAACATGCCGTCTTTGAAATTGCCTTGTCTTGCATTGGCCATCGGCCTCTGCGCGTCGCATCCGGGTGTCGCGGAAGAGCCGTCAATCGACCTGAAACTCTTCGGAAAACATGAGATCGACGGCGGCCTCAGCAACTGCCATCTCGCCTTCTGGCAGAGCAACAAGGATCCCGATACCGACAAATACGCCTATCTCATCTACATGCCCTACGACCAGAACGGCATGCCGACCAAGGCGGTCATCGAGGTGGGCAAGGAGCGTATCGCGCTTGGTGAAAGCGCGCGCGGCGACATCAACCTGCCATCACGGCTCGGCTATCGCCTCTATTCCAGCGATGACAGCGCAACGCATGTCATTCTTCAGATCAGGGAAGCGACGGAAGAGGGGTCTTTGGTGAGCGTCGCGAAGGCGCAGGTGACGGTGGTCCGGGATGGCCTGCCGCCTTTCGTTGCCAGTGCCAAGGGTGTTATCGGATGCCCCGCAGCAGCGGCCGCGGCCGTTGCGGCTGCGGAGCCACCTCCACCCGCACCGACGGAGCAGGCTACCGCTGCCGCATCCGCACCGGCTGCGAACCCTTCGTCCCTGTATGCCGGACCGGATGGTCTGCCGCTCGGGCCCGCCGTGCTCCTTACAGCGACCAGCGAGGTGCCTGCTGCGGTGCGCAAGGAAATCGCGACCTATGCGCCCGACGAGTGCAGTGAGCCCGAGACGCTCGCCTATCCCGGTCAGCGTTATGCGCTCTCCGAGAACTTCATTCTCTGGGAAGTGCCGTGTTTTCTCGGCGCCTATCAGGGAACCAGCATCTTTGCCATCACGCAGAATCCGCCAAGCGACTGGGCGACCATGCTGAGCCTGCCCAATCCACCGGCGCTGGAAGGGGAGAACAATGCCCAGATGATGAACCCCGATGTCCAGCCCTCCCGCGGGATCTTTGCCACGACTGAAGTTGGTCGAAGCGAGGGCGACTGTGGAACCTATCGGATCTTCCGCCTGATGGATGCGCCCGGCGAAACCTTCGAGTTCCAGCTGATGGAATACCGGGAGAAGATCGAATGTGACGGTATGCAAAGCGAGCCGTCATCCTGGCCCCTGCAGTTCCGCGCCGAGAATTGACGGCGCAAGGTCCGTCTTGCTGTAGGAAGCTTTTTGGGACCCGCGCGGAACAGCCAGAGCGGTTGCCATCGAAACAGCTGAATCGGGGTCCATGTGCATCCGGGTCAGGTGGGCGGATCGGCCAAGCGCCATGGACAGGGGATTTGCGATGTCGAGAGTTGAGGATGATCATGGTCGGCTCAAGCCCATACGGCAGCCGATGGGGGAATGGCGGCGGATCGCCTATCGCTCCGGCCTTGCCTTTGCGGGTGTCATCGCGCTGTTCGGCGCCTATGTCGGCATCCTGATCCTGTCCGGCAATTTCCATGAGGTTCTGCCGGGCCAGTTTTATCGCTCGGCGCAGCTGTCAGGGGAGCGGCTGGGCAAGGAGATCGACCGTTACGGGATCAAGACAGTGATCAACCTGCGCGGCGAGAATGTCGGCAAGGGCTGGTACGACGACGAAATCAGGGCAACGGCTGCCCATGGTGCAACGCATGTCGATTTCCGCATGTCCGCGCGCCGGGATCTGACGCCGGAGAAGACGCAACAGTTGCTGACCTTGCTCAAGACGGCCGAGCAGCCGATTCTCGTCCACTGCATGTCCGGCGCCGATCGGACCGGGCTCGCCTCGGTCATTTTCCTGCAGCAGGTTGCCGGCATTGACGAGGAAGAGGCCGAATGGCAGCTGTCGCCGCTCTACGGCCACATCAACCTGCCCTTCCTCGCGGCCTATGCCATGGACGACACCTGGGAAGCCCTGGAGAAGGTGATCGGGCTGGACAGCTGAGCAGGGGACGCCGGCTTCACGGCCGAGGCCCTGGTGTCCTTTGGTGCCAAAGCATGCTAAAGGCGCGGCCATGATGACAGAAACCGACTTCCTCACCCGCGACATACCCGGTCCCAAGCCCTATGGGCAGGCGGTATTTGCCGTTGCGCCGATGATCGACTGGACGGACCGGCGCGAGTTCTCTTTTTAAAACAATCGGATACTCGGGGGCTCGTGTACCAAGTACCACCAATTCTCAAAGTTTGTGATTGGTGTTTGTAGGAGAAGCGGATGTCGCCTTAGGGGCCGTGGATTGGCGAACAAATGCGATGCGCAGCATTGCGCCGGCATTTCAGTAACTCACACTACCGGGCTCGTATCTTTAAAGCGGTCGGATACTTAGTAGCGGCCACTAGGCTTCCACCCCTTTATCATGTGCATGTGCTGAGCTGAGCGATTGCAGACTTCCCGTCGCGGGGGTGTCCTTGGGTCTGTACTGCCGAGGTCTCCCGGCCCAAGATTCGTGACCCTGAAAAGAAGCTATGCCTCCTCCCGCGGCAGTCGTTTTCGTTAAGGATCGTCGCATCAAAGCTGGAGCACGAGTTGTGGCTTCTGTTCGCTGGCTTCGGTGTTCAGCGAAGACAGAGTGATCCCAAGAAGCCGCACTGGATGTTTAAACGGGAACACCGAGGCGAGTAGGGGCTCAGCTATCTCCAGGATCATGTCGATGTCCGAAACGGATCCCGCCACGGTCCTACTGCGTGTCGCTTGGCTGAAATCAGAATATTTGATTTTGACGGTCACGGTCTTTCCCGTCAGGTCGTTTGCCTCGCAATAGCGCCAGACCTTTTCGGCCAGGGGCCGTAGCTCCGCCCTGGCCGCATCCAGATCATCGATGTCCTCGGCAAACGTGTCTTCGGCACCGACGGACTTGCGGATCCGGTCGGGCCTGACCTGCCGCTCGTCAATGCCGCGCGCGATGCCATAGAAATACGGGCCGGACTTGCCGAAGTGTTGCTGAAGGAAGGCGAGCGACTTTGATTTCAAGTCAAGCCCGGTCTCAATGCCATGCCGTTTCATTCGCTCCGCGGTGGCCGGCCCGACACCATGGAATTTCTTCACGGGCAGCGCCTCGACAAAGCCTGGGCCGTTCTTCGGCGTGATGACGGCCTGGCCGTTCGGCTTGTTCAGGTCGCTCGCCATCTTGGCCAGGAACTTGTTGTAGGAGATGCCCGCGGACGCATTGAGGCCGGTGACGGCCTTGATCCTGGCGCGGATTTCCAGGGCGATCTCGGTGGCGATCTCCATGCCTTTCAGGTTCTCGGTGACATCGAGATAGGCCTCATCCAGCGACAGCGGCTCGATCAGCGGCGTATACTCCGCAAAGATCGCCCGGATTTGCTGCGAGACCTGCCGATAGACGTCGAAGCGCGGAGGCACAAAGATCAGGTCAGGACATTTGCGCTTGGCCGTCACCGATGGCATAGCCGAATGCACGCCAAAAGTCCTTGCTTCGTAACTGGCAGCCGCCACGACACCGCGTGCAGCCGATCCGCCAACGGCCAGTGGTCGCCCGCGCAGGTCCGGATTGTCGCGCTGTTCGACCGATGCATAAAACGCGTCCATGTCGACATGGATGATTTTGCGCACAGGTGCGCTATGCATTGCTTCGACTTTCGATGATGCCCAGTGACGGTGGCGTGCCCCGGCCAAGCATTTGCCGATCCTTGCGATGGTGGCACCCAATGATCACAGCAAGACATCCTCACTGTCCAAGGTGGGCTTGGGCTGAGGCGGCACGATCATGAGCATGCCGGAGGGGAGGGGGCGTTGCAGATGACGTGCCTCGTCCCATGGCGCTGTCAGCCAGACATCGACCTCTTCCGCTGTGGTCAGAATGGCCGGCATGGCCTTTTCATGGATGGGAGAGACGATCTCGTTTGGCGAGGTCGTCAGAAAGCCGAAGAGTTCATAGTCCTGCGCGCCGTCTCTTACTTTGCGTACGCCCGTCCAAGGTGTCCAGAGCCCCGCGAAAAACATCAGCGGCCGATTATCGCTGCCGGCAAACCAGGCGTTCGGTACGCGCCCGCCTTCAATCTTGCTGGCGGGGTCAGGCTCGGCAAAGGATGTGAAGGGGACAACGCATCGGCTGGCAGCGCCGAGCCATCGGCGCCAGTGAGGGGAACCCACGTTGCGGATATTGGTGACACCAGGATCATAATTCTTCACGTAGGCCGGCGGTGATGGCATGCCCCAGGTAGTGCGCGCAATCTCTCTGGCCCCGTCGGCACCCACCCGGACAACTGGCGCCTGGTAGCCAGGATAGACATCGAAGCTTGCCTCGTTCCAACCCATCTGGTCACGGATGGCTTTGGTGAACTGAAGGACGGCTTCACGCGTGGTGGTGACATTGTAGAGATTGCACATCGATCCCCTCCTATTTCCACATGGCGCGCATGCGCTCCGCAACATCCACGCGGATCTGCTGTGCGCTTCGCTCTGACCTTGCCGCAGACACCGTCGGCCAGGTCATGACCTCGAAGTATTGTAGAAGCATGGCCGGGATGAACCGCGTTCGGGCTGCATAAACATGCCGGTCCCCTTGCGGGTTTTGCCCATGGGTGAAGAAGCGTTGGGGCGTGACCAGCGCCAGATGATCGCGAGCGCGCGTCATGGCAACGTAGAGCAGCCGGCGCTCTTCTTCGAGTTCCTGGGTGGTTCCTGTCCCGAGATCCGAGGGAATGCAGCCATCCACCACGTTCAGCATGAACACTGCGCGCCATTCCTGGCCCTTGGCCGAGTGTATGGTGGAGAGGATCAGATAGTCCTCGTCGAGCAGCGGCACGCCGGCCTGGTCGCTGGTGGCATCGGGCGGATCGAGCGTCAGTTCGGTCAGGAAGCGTTCGCGAGAGGGATAGCCGCTGGCGATCTGCTCAAGTTGAAGCAGATCCGCCTTGCGGGTCTCGGCATCTTCATGGATGCGGTCAAGATGCGGCTCATACCAGAGGCGTGCCTGCCCGATGTCAGCCGGCCAATCCGCTTCCGTCTTGCGCAGGTTCGTCAGCAACCGAACGAAGGATGTCCAGTCTTCGCCGGTCTTCGGCGGAGCTGGGATTTCTGCCAGCGCCAGCAGCGGCTCGGGGTCGGCAGCGATGGTCTCAAGGATGTTGCCGGCCGTCTTCGGTCCGATACCCGGCAGCATCTGCAAGAGCCTGAAGCCGGCCACACGGTCTCGCGGGTTCTGCGCGAAGCGCAAGACGGCCAGCATGTCCTTCACATGGGCGCTGTCGAGAAATTTCAGGCCACCAAATTTGACGAAGGGAATGTTGCGACGGGTAAGCTCGACTTCGAGCGGACCGCTGTGGCTGGACGTGCGAAACAGAACGGCTTGGCTCTTGAGCGTCATCCCGGTCTCGCGATTGGCAAGCACCTGGTCGACGATGAAGTTCGCCTGCTCGGTCTCGTCCTTGACGGTGACGAGTTTTGGTCGCTCCAGCGAATGCCGGTCGGTCCACAGGTTTTTGGTGTAGCGCTCGCGCGCCAGACCGATGACGCCGTTTGCGGCAGCCAGGATCGGCTGGGTCGAGCGGTAGTTGCGATCAAGCGTGATGATGTCGGCGGCCGGGCTGAAGGAGGCCGGGAAGTCGAGGATGTTGCGAATTGTCGCTGCCCGAAACGAATAGATCGACTGTGCATCGTCACCAACCACGGTCAGGCCACGCCCGCCTGGCTTGAGCGCCATCAGCACCGAGGCCTGTAGGCTGTTGGTGTCCTGGTATTCGTCGACCATCACATGGTCGAAACGATTGCCGATATCGTTGGCCAGATCCGGATCGCTGACCATCTGCGCCCAATAGAGCAGGAGATCATCGTAATCGAGAACGTTCTGTGCCTGCTTGGCCTCGACGTAGGCCGCAAACAACTGTTTGAGCTGTTCTTCCCAGGTCGCCACCCATGGATAATGCAGCCGCAGTATCTCGCACAGAGGCGTCTGCGAATTCACCGCGCGCGAATAGATCGAGAGACACGTTCCCTTGGTTGGAAAGCGGCTTTCCGTCTTGGAAAATCCGAGCTCGTGACGAGTAAGGTTCATCAGGTCGGCACTGTCTTCGCGATCATGGATGGTGAAATCCACGTTCAGCCCGATTTGCTCGGCGTAGATCCGCAAGAGCCTTGCGCCGATCCCATGGAATGTGCCGGACCAGGAAAGAGCGTCGGTCAGGATACCGGAATTTGCACCAAGGACCTGTTTGCAGATCCGCTCGACACGGCGCGACATCTCGGACGCGGCACGCCGCGAAAATGTCAACAACAGCATGCGCCTGGGATCGGCACCATTGACGATCAGATGTGCCACTCGGTGTGCCAGTGTGTTGGTCTTGCCGGAGCCGGCACCGGCGATGATCAGCAGTGGTCCAGCCGTCTTTCCATCCGGAAGGCCTATACCGTGTTCCACAGCACTCCGTTGCTGCTCGTTCAGTTTGTCCAGATAGGCAGCCGTCATACCGTCATCCCTGAAAAGTGCCTATCCGTCTTGCGGTGTGCGTCAGAAGCTCACCGCCTACATAGTTGCATCTCATCGAACCCTTGTCGCACTTCACGAGGTTAGCATCAGAGTTGGCGGGATTCTAGAACAAATAATGAACGTACCAGGGTTCGTGGCTGCTACAGTAGACAGCAAGAGGTCCTCTCGCGTTCTGCGCATTCTCTCTTCCAGAGGGTTCGTCGTTAGCCCTGCAAGTGGCGCAATGCGATCGAACGTCTTCTGCCGTGAACAGCCAATGATTTTTATCGGCGGCAGCAGTTTTCCGCGAAGTGTACCGCGCTGATTCAGTTCGTGAATCTCTTTCTCTGCTAAAATGAAGGAGGATTTTCCTATTTTTGAGAGCTTGACTCTCGGCCGCCGTCAGAACAGAACGTGAACTTCATCAGGGAAAACGGCATGATACCGTTCATTTGCTCAACACGAACCGAGAGGATTTGCGTGAACGATGGCGGGTGCGCGCGAGCACGTCATAGCGGATCTGCGTAATCGCATTGCCTGTCTTGAGGGAGGGAGGGCGAAGCAATCAGCATGTCTACCTTTCGGCGTCGCCGAGATCGACCAGGTGCTGCAAGGTGGTGGACTTGCTCGCGGCGCATTGCACGAATTCGCCGGCGGTGGTGCCGGAACCGTCGATGGTGCGGCGGCTGCCCTGTTCGTTGCAGGGATCGCCGCACGCACCAAGGGCAAGATCGTCTGGTGTTTGACACGGCCGGATCTGTTCTTCCCTGCACTTGCTCAGGCAGGGCTTGATCCCAACCGGGTGATCTTCGTCGAGGGCGACCGTGAGGAAGACGTGCTTGCCTCCATGGAGGAGGCGCTGTCCTACGGCGGTCTGGGTGCCGTGGTCGGTGAACTCGTCCGGCTTCCGATGGTGGCCAGCAGGCGGCTTCAGCTTGCTGCGGAGAAGAAGGCTAGCCTGGCGCTTGTTGTGCGCCGATGGCGCCGGCAGACGGAGGCCAATGACTTTGGCCAACCGACGGCCTCCACAACCAGATGGCGGGTCAGCGTCTTGCCATCGCGGGAGCTGCCGGTACCCGGCGTAGGGCGCGCAACCTGGTTGCTGGAGTTGATGAGATCGCGTGCGGGCGAGTGTGCTGAGTTTATCGTTGGAGCATGTGATGACCAGGGTCGTATCGATCTACCTTCCAGATCTTCCGACGGATCGCATTCGTCGCGCCGATCCCGCCATTCCGGCTGAGCAGGCGATTGCCGTGATCGCAAAGAGCGGCTCAAAGCGCTGGGTGTCGGCGGCGGATGCGGCGGCAAAGGCGGCCGGGGTGCGTGTCGGCATGCCGGCGGCAAAGGCCCAGGCCCTGTTTCAGGGGCTGATGATGATCGATGCCGATCCGGCAGCAAACGCAGCCGCCCTTGAGCGTATCAGTCTATGGGCACTTGCCCAGTATTCGCCAATCGTCGCCATCGATGGGTCGGACGGCATTGTCATGGACACGGATGGTGCCGATCATCTTCAGGGCGGTGAAATTCTGATGCTGACAGGCATCGCCAATCGCTTCCAGGCGAGGGGGCTGACGGCACGTGTTGCGATTGCAGACACCTGGGGGGCCGCGCATGCCTGTGCACGTGCGATCACCCGGAACACCGTCATGGTGCCGCCTGGCGAGACAACGCGTGCGGTCGAGCACTTGCCGATTTCCTTGCTGCGTCTGCCTCAGAATACCGTCAGGGATCTGCAAACTCTTGGCTTTCGCACCATCGGCGAGTTGTCAGCCACCGCGCGGGCACCGCTGACGCTTCGCTTCGGCCCCGAAATCGCGCGTCGCCTCGACCAGATCTTTGGGCGCCTCAGCGAGCCGATCGAACCTGTCCGCAGTCCGGAACTGGTTGAGGTCAGTCGCGCGTTCCAGGAACCGATCGGGGCGGCTGAAACCATCAACAAATATGTCGGTCGTCTGGTCGTGCAGCTCTGCGATGCCTTGCAAAGCCAAGGGCTGGGAGTTCGACGAGCCGATCTGATTGTCCATCGGGTCGACAATACTGTCCAGGCCATACGGGCGGGGACCGCCAAGCCAGCGCGCGACGTCGCTTGGTTGACCAAGCTGTTCCGGGACCGGACGGAAAAGATCGATCCGGGCTTCGGGATCGAAAAACTGACACTGATTGCGATCATGGCGGAACCGCTGGACGAAGCGCAGAGATCGTCTGATCTTGTCGAAGACCAGGTCCAGGACATCACACCGCTCATCGATATCTTTGGCAATCGCGGGCAACGGGTTTACCGGCTGGCGCCCGTCGCCTCTGACGTGCCGGAACGCAGCGTTCAGCGTATCGCCGCTGTGGCAGACGATGTCACTGTGTCATGGTCCCACCACTGGCCGCGCCCGGTCCGCCTGCTGGCCTTTCCGGAGCTGATCGAAGTGATCGCGCTTTTGCCCGACCATCCACCGGTTGCCGTGACGTGGCGTGGAAAACGCCGAAAAGTGAATCGCGCCGACGGCCCGGAGCGGATTTTTGGCGAGTGGTGGCAGCGCACCTCCGAATGGGCTGCGGTTCGGGATTATTTCATCATCGAAGACGAGGGGGGCGAACGGTTATGGATCTTTCGCGCCGGTGACGGGGTCGACGGCGGGACCGGCTCGCACAAGTGGTTTGTCCAGGGGATCTTTGCATGAGATATGCCGAGCTTCAGGTCACCACCCATTTTTCGTTTCTGCGTGGCGCATCGTCAGCCGACGACCTGTTTGCCACGGCCCGCGATCTTGGCATCGACGCGATCGGTGTCGTCGATCGCAACTCGCTCGCCGGCATTGTGCGGGCACTTGAAGCATCACGCGCCACCGGGGTTCGTCTGGTGGTTGGCTGTCGTCTCGACTTAGTCGACGGCATGTCCATCCTTGTCTATCCAACGGACCGGGCCGCCTATTCGAGGCTCACCCGGCTGATCACCCTTGGCAAAAGCCGTGGGGGCAAGAGTAACTGCATCCTGACGCTCGACGATGTCGGCCAGTACTGTGATGGCCTGCTTGCCATCCTCGTCCCCGATCTTGCCGATGACACCTGCGCGGTTCAGCTTCGAAAGCTGGCAGAGATCTTCGGCGACCGGGCCTATCTGTCGCTGTGTCTCAGGCGTCGACCCAATGACCAACTGCGACTGCATGAATTGTCGAACCTGGCGACCCTCTTCAAAGTGAAGACGGTCGTCACCAATGACGTCCTGTTTCATGAGCCCGCCCGACGCCAGCTCCAGGATATTGTCACCTGCATCCGCCACAACACGACGATCGATACCGTCGGCTTCGAGCGCGAACGTCATGCAGACCGGTATTTGAAGCCTCCTGAAGAAATGGAGCGTCTGTTTCCCAGGTACATCGACGCGCTACGACGAACCATGGAGATCGTTGATCGCTGCATGTTCTCGCTTGAGGAGCTCACCTATCAGTATCCGGAGGAGGCGATCGTTCCGGGAAAGACTGCTCAACAATCCCTGGAGCATTATGTCTGGCAATGCGTGCCCGACCGTTACCCCGAAGGTTTGCCGCCAAAAACGCTGCAGATCATCAGGCACGAACTCGAGCTGATCGAGACGATGAAATATGCACCCTACTTTCTGACGGTCTTTTCGATTGTGCGATTCGCGCGAAGCCAGGGCATTCTCTGTCAGGGGAGGGGATCGGCTGCGAACTCCGCCGTTTGTTATATCCTCGGCGTCACATCCATCGATCCCGAAACCAACGACCTGCTGTTCGAGCGTTTCGTCAGCCAGGAACGCGATGAACCTCCCGACATCGACGTCGACTTCGAACACGAGCGGCGCGAGGAGGTCATTCAGTGGATCTACCGGACCTATGGAAAAGACAAGGCGGCTCTTTGCGCGACCGTGACGCGCTACCGGGCGAAAGGCGCAATCCGCGATGTCGGCAAGGCGCTCGGTCTGCCGGAGGATCTGATCAAGGCCTTGTCCTCGGGCATGTGGTCCTGGTCGGAAGACGTAAGCGACCGCAATGTGCGGGAGCTCAATCTCAATCCCGACGATCGACGCCTGGTGCTGACACTGCAGCTTGCGCAGCAACTGATGGGCGCGCCCCGCCATCTCGGACAGCATCCGGGCGGTTTCGTTCTCACCCATGATCGCCTCGATGATCTCGTTCCCATCGAGCCGGCATCCATGGCAGATCGCCAGATCATCGAATGGGACAAGGACGATGTCGAGGCGCTGAAATTCATGAAGGTCGATGTTCTGGCACTCGGCATGCTCACCTGCATGTCCAAGGCTTTCGACCTGATCCGCACGCATAAGAATGATGATCTGGATCTGGCAAAGATCACGCAGGAGGATCCGGCAACCTACGCGATGATCCGCCGCGCCGACACGCTTGGCACGTTTCAGATCGAGAGCCGCGCACAGATGGCGATGTTGCCGCGCCTGAAACCCCGGACATTTTATGACCTCGTCGTCCAGGTGGCAATCGTGCGTCCGGGGCCCATCCAGGGCGACATGGTTCACCCTTACCTGCGCAGGCGGGAGGGCAAGGAGAAGGTCGAGTATCCGACACCTGAACTGGAAGCGGTTCTCGGCAAGACCCTTGGCGTTCCCCTGTTTCAGGAATCGGCGATGCGCGTCGCCATGGTCTGTGCCGGCTTTACCGGTGGTGAGGCCGATCAACTGCGTAAATCGATGGCGACCTTCAAGTTCACCGGGGGGGTCAGCCGCTTCAAGGAAAAGCTGGTCTCCGGCATGGTCAGGAATGGCTACACATCAGAATTTGCCGAAAAGACCTTTTCTCAGCTTGAAGGCTTTGGCTCCTATGGCTTCCCGGAATCCCATGCCGCCTCTTTTGCGCTGATCGCCTATGCCTCCAACTATGTGAAGTGTCACTTCCCGGATGTGTTTTGCGCAGCGCTTCTCAACAGTCAGCCCATGGGCTTCTACGCACCCGCCCAGATCGTCGGTGATGCCCGAGCGCACGGCGTCGAAGTGTTGCCCGTGTGTATCAACCGATCCCGTTGGGACTGCACCCTTGAGGAGAGCGGTAACAACGGGCGGCATGCGGTCAGACTGGGTATGCGGCTGGTGAAAGGCCTTGCGGTTGCGGATGCAGCACGGATCGTGGCGGCCCGGATGAGTGGGACATTCGCGAGTATTGACGACATGTGGCGGCGATCGGGTGTACCGGCAGCCTCGCTGGTCGAACTCGCAGAGGCCGATGCGTTTCATCCGTCAATGAGGCTTGAGCGGCGCGATGCGCTCTGGGCCATCAAGGCTTTACGCGACGAGCCCTTGCCGCTCTTTGCGGCAGCAGCGGAGCGCGAGATGAGAACGATTGCCGAGCAGGTCGAACCCGGTGTTGAGCTCCGGCAAATGACCGAGGGTCATAACGTCGTTGAAGATTATGGCCATACGGGCCTCACGCTTCGGGACCATCCGATCGCCTTTTTGCGAGCGGACCTGGCCAAGCGCAGCATCGTTCCTTGCGAAGAGGCGATGACGGCGCGGGACGGTCGCTGGGTCATGACAGCAGGCCTCGTGCTCGTTCGACAAAAGCCGGGCTCTGCGAAAGGCGTGATGTTCATCACCATTGAAGACGAGACCGGACCGGCAAACATTGTCGTCTGGCCGAAACTCTTCGAGAGGCGGCGGCGTGTCGTGCTCGGAGCATCCTTGATGGCGATCAGCGGGCGCATCCAGCGGGAAGGCGATGTCGTGCATCTCGTGGCACAACAACTTTTCGACTTGTCCGCGGACCTTTCCGGGCTTGCAGATAGAGACATGGAGTTCAAGCTGACAACCGGTCGAGGCGACGAGTTTGCCCATGGCTCGGTTGGAGGAGGCGATACGAGGACCCGAGCTCATCCGCCAGCACCCCGCGATATATTCATCCCAGACCTGCATATCGACAGTCTGAAGATCAAGTCGCGGAATTTCCAGTGACCTGGTCCATGCTTGTCGTCAGCCCGACTGCACTCTATCCTGCCATCGATGATAAACGGCTCACCAAATGACGCGTTCGAGCGCGCTCTTGAGCACTTTGCCGAGGGCTATTCACAAGGTGTGTTCGATGGCCGTCGCTGGGGTGTGACCGTCAGGCGATCGCCGGATCACAAACGTATCTGGCTTTACGCCGAAGACCTGACGGGAACCGATATCGTCAGCTTCAATCTCTATCGCTTGGAAACCTCCGGAATAATGCTCAAGCCATGTGAGATGTCATCGGACAAAGTCGTCGCCTTCGTGCTGGGTTACCATAGGGAGACATACTGAAGGCGCTCGTGATAAGACCGGCCTCTGAAGCAGCCGAAGTCCGGCCAGTGAGTTTGACGGCCGCTGCTTACCCAAGATCGTGTTCCTGGTGGGAGGTGCGCGATCAGCCGTTGATCACTGCACTTTGCCAACCAGGCCGGATCGCTTTCTTGTCTGTGAGGAGCTTCGATGTCGGCCCATAGCGCCGAGATTGGATTGAATATTCGAACGACGCCTGGGTCTCGCGTATTTGGGTTCGAAGAACGCGATACCCGTTCGCCATTCGGTCCAGGCATTCGAGCGTTTCACCCCATGCCCAGCCGCCATACGCCGTACCCGCATCCGAGCGAATGACAATCTCGTAGAAATGCCCTCCGTCGGCCTTGGGCATCTGGAAAATCAGGTCGCAGTTGTCCTGATTGTCTTCGCTGCCCTGTAATGAGCACAGATTGACCTGAGCAACCTTGGCCTGCGTCAGAACTGATGCGGGATAGAAGGGGCGCCCCTCGAACCAGAGAAACTCGCTGATCGCATAGCCAACATCGTCGGCTCGCTGGTAGGGCTCAATGCGGCCATCGAACATCATGTACTGGCTCATAAAGGCAATCATGCTGGAGTTCCTCGGCCGCAAGCCATGTTACGTTGCAGCGGAATTGCTAATGCGATCATGCATTGCAGCTTTCTGCGTTACACCAACGTCAAATAGCAGCCAGGACGTCTTCCAATTTTCAACCTGTCATTGTTAGATGGGAGAAATGGGGACGATTCCGTGTTTGAAGGCGCAAGCGAGATACAACTCCGGCTCTTTGGGATACCGCAACGCGGTGACGCGCATGATGAGCGTCTTCCAGCAAAGGGATTTATCCTCGTCGCAGCGCTTGTCTTGGCGCCTCATCAGGTTCTGACCCGTCACGCCGCAGCGTCTCTGCTGTGGGAGAATGGAGGGGACAAGCGCGTCTTCGGGAATCTGCGTCAATTGCTGCTGCGGCTGCAGAAGCTGCGTGGAGACGATGGCCGTTTCATCGACAGCGACGGACATTATCTGAGGGCCGGTGCGCTGGCCAAGCGCTCTGATTTGTGGCGTTTCCTGGAGGGATTGAACGCCGAGGCGGTCACTGAACGTGTGCAAGCACTTCTGTCGGTCAGCGGCGAACTCTTGCAAGGACTGGACACTGGGCACGACCATTTTCATCTCTGGCTTCTTTCAGAACGCCGGCGCATGAAAGACCTCTTCTTCCACACCTATGTGCATGCGCTCGAGGAACTCACCCGCTTCGGTCGCGCCCGGATCACGGACATTGCAAAACTGACCGAGGTCGCGCTGCGCCTTGATCCTTCACGGGAAGAGACCCACAGGGCTGCCATCGCAGCTTACGCACGCATCGGTGCGCTTGAGGAATGCGACCGGCTTTTTGAGGGACTTCAAATTCACCTTCGTATGGAAAGGCGAGCGCCGGACCAAGAGACGGTCGCACTCTTACGGAGAGTTCAGACTACGTCCCTGCAGATTGGCGACAGCAAAGTAGCACGTGATCTCGTGTCCGAGCCCCTGCAACGCAGCAAGCAGAGGGTTGCATTTCTCAGGCCCGTGCGTGTCGATGGCAACCCTGCCTCCGCTGTTTTCAACGCGTTCGTCGAAGATGTTGCCAACAGCCTCGTCCGTTACCGTACCTTCTCGGTCCTGGCCACTCACAGCACCTTTGCAATCGGCGCTGGTGATCGCGATGAGCGATTTACGGCTCTCAGGGCAGACTTTTGTGTTGCGGCGCGTGTGCTCGACAATACGCGCCTCTCGGTCTCTCTGATCGCGGAAGGTGTGGGCGAAATCGTCTGGTCCCTAGAGGTGGAGCTGCGCCAGGACCAGCTCCATGCGGCCTTCCGCCTGCTGTCGAAACAGGTTGCCACCGCACTTGCGCGAGAGATTGAACGTCTTCAGATCGAGCCCGGACGACATCTGGATGATCAGGCTTACAGGGCTCTTCTCGAAGGACAGCAGCTTTTAAGCGGCAAATGCGATCTGCCGCTCGTTCGACGTGCGCGTTCCATGTTCCGCAAGGCGATCGGTCTCGATTGCTGTCTGGCCGTGGCCAGGGCCCGGATAGCCCAGACTTTGCACCTGGAGTGGTTGATGCTCGGGGGGAACGATCCTCACCTGCTCCACCGGGCAAAGGCAGAGGCTGAGGCCGCCACTGACAGCGATCCAGCTCTTGCTGCGGGTCACTGGATGACTGCCGTGGTTGCCCTCTACCAGCGCGATTTCGATCGATCTGCGCAAACGTTTTTTGAGGCAGAGGCGCTGGCGCCTCACTCGGCAGACCTTTTGCTCCAACATGCCGATGCGCTGGCGCATTTCGGGGATCGCGAGACGGCGTGGCTGAAGTTCCAGCATGCAATCGATCTCAACCCCCTGGCGCCGGATATCTACTGGTGGGCAGGCGCCAGTATCGCGTTCGATCGTCAGGACTATTCCGGCGCGGTCGAGCTCTGTGGCCATATGAAGGACGATGAGCCGGCACTGCGCGTCCTGACCGCGAGCCACGCACTCAACGGCAATCTCGAAAGCGCACGGCTTTGCGCCTGGCGCTTGCAGGAGAATTATCCTGGTATGAGTGCCAGAGAGATTGCAGCCTTGTCGCCGGATCGCGATCCCGCGGCAAACGAGAATTTTTATGAAGCACTGCGCTTGGCAGGGATCAGATAGGGGACAGCCATGACGAATTCAGCATTCTACATTATTGGGAAACGTGGTTCCGGCGTGTTGTTCGTCAGAACAACACCGCTACGGGTCGCGAGCGTTTCGCACGAGGCGATCACGGCCTATGAGGCGGACCATCCGGGAGTTGACGGCTATGCGCGCGTTGCTGCTGCGGCAAAATCGATGCTGCTCAGTCAGGACGGTCAACCCGATAGCGGACTCGACGAGGTGCAGATCCAGGGCATCGAGGCGCTGATTGCCGGGCGCGCGGTCGTTTCCGAAGCGGACTTTGCCTTCGTCGGGGAGGTCACCGATGCCGGCTGGGACTTTAATCGCAAGTCCCAGTCGCCGCTTGAGGGTGCCCTCCAGGCCGTCGGTCCCTCCGGCCCCTCAGCCGGTGAACTGTTCGAAGCGATCCTGTTCGATACGCCGAACACAGCGCCCTGACCGATGGATCGTATGACGGCGGAGCTCCCGTCGCGATCCGCATCGGGCTTGGAGGGTCTGCGCGTCCCTCAAGCCGCGCTTGACCCCGAATTCCTCAGGCGTTTCGGGATCACGCGGGTCGGTGATATCACCGATCTCGATTGTTTGGGCGTACCGGTCTGGTTTGCTGTTCGGCCAAATTCCCGCGGGCTCTCGGTGTCGCAGGGCAAGGGGCTGATGGCCGATCAAGCCCGGATTTCGGCGATCATGGAGGCAATCGAGGGTGCGGTTGCCGAGGACACCCAGAGGCATGTCTCCACTTTCGGGTCGGTCGAGCAGATGCTTGCACTCGGTCAATCCCTTATCCCGTTTGCCTCTGTCGGTCGCACTGACGCTGGCGTTCTGGACCCAACTCGGGAGCGGGCCTGGGTGAGGGGTGTTTCGATCCGGACAAACGGCGATTGTCTAGCGCCTTTCGAGCTGATCGGCATGGATTTTCGGGTCGACATGCCCTGGGATCGGAGCACGTTTCAGATGAGCTCGGAGGGTCTGGCTGCGGGTGTCGACCATGACCGGGTCGTTCTTCATGCGCTGCTCGAGCTTGTCGAGAACGATGCCTGTTGTCTAATTGATACCTTCGAGACACGGACGGTCGTGCCACGGCCTGTTTCGCTCAGACATGGTGTGAACCCATCACTGGACGCGCTCGTGGAGCATCTCCTTGATCGGGGAATTGTGGTCGAGTTCCAGGATCTGACGACCGACCTCGGTGTCCCGGTGGTGATGGCAAGCCTTGATCGTCCGGTGATGACAGGGGATGGCCCGATAATGCGCAGCTCAGCAGGAGTGGCATGTCGTCTGGCGACCTATGACGCAGCACTCGCCGCCCTGCTTGAGGCTGTTCAGTCGCGATTGACCGACATCAGTGGTGCCCGGGATGATCTTTCACCGCATCGCTTCCTGCGAGACAACGCGGCTTTTGAAAGACGGCGAACGGAGCCTGAGTCCGAGCTCAAAGCGTTCAGTCTCGATCTGCCCGCCGATGGCTGTCAACCGACTTGGATGCTGCTTGCAGACCATCTGTTTGGGGCTGGAGTTGCGGACCTGTACGTCTTTTCGCTGGAGACCGGCGTCAAGGGGCTTCATGTTGTACGGGTCCTTGCCAGCGGCCTCAATGCGGTGCGTGGTGGGGTGCAGCAGATGACGCCACAAATGCTGGAGCGGCTGGTGGCCGGTCGCCCGTCGTCATGAGGCCGGTCGTTTTCGCTGGCCCATCGATTTTCGGCTTGGACCGGTCAGGACTTGATCTCGACGTTCGGCCTCCCGCGAGTTCGGGCGATCTTGTTGCAGCTGTGCATCACGGTGCCACGACCATCGGGCTCATTGATGGCCTCTACGGTGATTGTGCCTCGGTCTGGCACAAGGAAATACTCTATGCCCTGTCGAAAGGGGTTAGCGTCTTGGGTGGCGCCAGCATGGGAGCGTTGAGAGCGGCGGAATGTGTCAGCTTTGGAATGATCGGTGTGGGACGCATATTCGAAGCCTATCGTGATGGAGAGCGGCTTTCCGATGCGGATGTCGCCGTGACACATGGGCCCGGGGAACTAGACTACCGCCCCTTGTCGATCGCGCTGGTCGATGCACAAGCAACCCTTGCATCTCTCTCAGACATGTTTCTCGCCGACGAGTTTGCGGCTCTTCAGGATGCCGCCAGACGTTTTCACTTCAGCCAAAGGACGTGGCGATCCGTCGTGTCATCGGCAGGGCTCAGCGCCGACCATCTGCACGTCCTGAAGTCGAATGCCGTTTCCGTCAAAAGACAGGATGCCGAACAGCTGCTCAATGTCTTGGCAATGGGCGAACTAAAACCTCAGGCGCCGGGCACCTGGAATTTCCAGAATACAGCATTCTTTCAGGCGCTTCTGAAACGGTCGCCGTCGCTGGACGAAAACCGTTGAGCTCCGCCTTTGAGAGGCTGTTGATGGCCGACTGCGGGGGGCTCATCAGAGACTTAGCGCTTGTTCTTCCGACCGCCTTTCTCGCTGAAGACACAAATCGCGCGGCCGGGGAGGGATCGGGGTTGATCGCCCCAATTTCAAATCTGCTGTCATCCTTGCCCGCTGAATTGCGCGTCCACATCTTCGTCGATCGCGTTGCATTCGAGGGTACGAGGCAGTGGCTGGATGGACTGATCGCGAATTGTCAGGCCAACCTGGTGCCCGTGGGGTCGGATGTCGGTGTAATCAGGAGCCCGTGGATCCAAGACCATATCCATGTTCGGACAGAACGCGCGCAAGGCCGGGAACGGACCGAAATTGTCGCCCGACCGAACGATATCCTGGCCTCGGCGATTGCATCACATCTCGCAATGGACTGCGCGTCCGAGGGTCTCGTCGTGCCGGGCGGAAACCAGCTTGTCGGCCAAGGGTTCCGCCTCGTCGGCTACTCTCAAACGGATCCAACTGGCTTTAGACAACACCGCCCACACGACGGTGGGGACTTGTGGCGGGCGATTTCGGAGATGGACGGCCGCGATACTAGCCTGTTCGGCTATCGTGCCGCGGACCTTCGACAGAGGCGCGTATTTGAGGTGGGCGGCACTCGGGGAGTGCGTGCGCAGTCTCATCGTCAGCCGAATTTTTCGGAGCGGCACAACCGCCTGGAGGATCGCATTCATCAGTGCGGTTTCCACGTCGACCAATATGTTTCCGTCACAGGCCTGTTTATCGATGATCGTCCGCTCCTTCTGGTCGCGGATCCGATCTCGTTGGACCCCAATGGCGAAAGGGCCTGTCTAATGCTGAAAAGGCAGCTGGATGCCTCGGTACTTCTACTTGAGGAACAGGGCTTTGCGGTTCAGAGAAATCCGTTGCCCTTGGCAGTCGTTGCGGATACAGGCAAGCGACTTCCGCGTCTCTACAACAATGTGCTCCTCGAAAATGCTCTCCGCTTTGGGCGCACTCGGCCACAGGTCTGGGTGCCGCAATTTGGCGATAGGGAAGCATTGGAGGATTTCGATAGCCGCAACCTCGCCATATGGCGGCAACTTGGGTTCGACCCGGTCCCTGTTCCGGGCTGGAGTTGTCTTGCCAGCCGCAACGGTGCGATCCGCTGTGCTTCGAAAGTTCTTCGGCGTGATGGGCTGTAACTGCAACAACTGAGCCGGCCTTGCTGCATCAATGCGTTTCAGCACTCTCGAAAATTGTATTGCAAGTGTGTTTTACTCAATTGTACGGTGGGGCAGAATGATCTTTTTGCGTGTGCCTCACTTTCCGGAGACTTTATCTATGCAACCGAAGACGCCAAGCTCAATAGACATGCATGTCGGCTCCCAGATCCGCTTGCATAGAAAAATGATTGGTATGAGCCAGACCGCGTTGGCTAAAAGGCTTGGGATCACGTTTCAGCAGGTTCAGAAATATGAAAAGGGCACCAACCGGGTTGGCGCCTCCCGGATCCAGGGGATCGCGTCCATCCTCGGCATTAAAGTCAATGTGCTGTTCCCAGACAGCCTGTCCGGGAGTGACCATGAGGCTAGTTCAGGGCGGGAGGGTCGAGAGCTGGAAGCTTTCGCCGCTTCAAGTGAAGGCTTCGCTCTTAATCAGGCGTTCACCAAGATAAAGGACGCAAACGTGCGCAGGCGTGTTGTTGCGCTCGTTAGTGCGCTCGCGGCGGCGGGGGAAACTCGGACTGATGATACGCCTGCTCTGGTTTAACGCAGCTGTGACGTTCGTGTAACGGCAGGTCTGGTCAGATACAATCGTGCTCAAGAAGTGGCACGGCGAACTGATCAAACCGGGGGCGGTCATGGCAATGGTTGAAACGGCGGATTTTCCGCAAACTGACTCGGATTCCGACGAGGTTCTCGCACTGGGTCGGATGGTCTCTTTTGTCTGCCAGCGTGCGAAGCAATTGAACCTGGGTATGTCGACATACCTCCTGGAAATGGCCTTGACATCGCTTGTTCAGGACATTGGGGAACGCGAAGTGCCGAAATCTATAGCTGCAGAACATTCCGTTCTGCCTACGGCAAAGGAATTCCACTGATTCGGGAGTTTGGTCAGAAGATGGAGCTATAGCAGCGGCGCAAAACATCACCAGTTAGCGCTCCGAGACCGGCCTGCATGCCTGCCTCGTGCTCCTTCGATATCCGGATAATCCGCTCATCTGTGAAACGGTTGCGCTTCATTCCCTGGTTCTTTCGATGGGCCTGAGCTTACTTCAAATTGGATGAGTTCAGCGGGGCAAGGTGACAGACTACAACTTTTACCCACGTTAACGGATCCCTGGGTGCCAGCTCCGCTGCGGGGTAGCGACAGCGAGCCGGCGTGACCAGGGGGCGACGATAATGGCGCGGGCGTGCCCAGCCCTATCAACTCTGAACAAGTGATCGGTCTCGACCCTTGGCAAAACAGAATGAAACTTTCGCCAGCAGGCGGAAGTCGTCACTGCTGGCGGAAGGCCCCGATCATATCTCTGGACACATCTTCGGCAAAGCAGATGGGCGCATAGCCGCCAGGCTTGGAATATGCACTTCGCTTTCCGCATCGCCGGCCTCCACGATCCCGGCTATAGGGGCATGGGCAGGAGCCGGGATAGTTTTCGATTGATTGAGCGATGATCCGCTGAACGATGGTCGCGTCAGAAATCGCAGGCACGGAAGGAGGCTGCTTCTGTGGCGGTAACTCGGCCTGTCGAGGTACGTCTTGTCCTGCCGAGCTGTCAGACAGGAAGCGTGTCGCAATCCATCCCATTCGTTGCGTCAGTTGATCGCGGACCTCAGACCAGTCGGTAGTTGTGCTCACCGGCGTCACCTCACGTCCCTTGTCAAAGCGATCGATGATCTGATGTTCGGTGCTCGGGCCAGCGCGAAAGGCGACTCCATTGCCAGTCACATACATTGGTTCCGCACGTGCCGCCGCAGTCGGAGGTCGGTTTGTGACACCAGAGGGCTCTGGGGCGACAAGTTTTGGGGATTGCTCAGGAGAAACAGCTGCGGGCTGTGGGGCAGAATGTGGTGGCGAGGGCTTGTTGTCCTCCCGGCCAAACAGGACGAGCACAAAGAGAAACACACCAACCCAAGCCGCGATCTTCCGCATCGGGACCACCATCAGCCGCGCTGCGGCCCGTTATTTCTTGGGTCTGATTACCCTCGGGCTGATGTTGTTATAGACCTGTTGCGCATCGAACGCGCCAGGAGATGATGCAGTGCCGCCAGGAAGTTTCAAGACTTGCACGATCAGGTCTTGCCCGGGTTTGACAATGTCGTAGGTCACGCCAGGATTATACGTGGTGAAGGCCGTATTGCCGTAGACGTTGGTCTGGAAGGTACCTGGGGTCGAGCCCATCGATCGATTTGTTGCGTCGTTTGCGGTGACGACAAGGAAGTGTGTCCCCCCGGACGCCAAAGTCACCTCGGCAGCTTTCAACAGGCTGTAGTCCTGGATTGTGGTAGGATCGGTGAAGCCGTTTCCTCGCGAGGAGATGCGGTAGGTATCATTGGTTATTGGAGCGGCGATAACCCCACCGGTGGCGCCCATCTCCTGATATTGCGTCTGGCAGCCGGAGAGAGTAGCGGCTGCAGCTACGGCTAAGGCCAAGCGCCTGAAAGTCATTGAAATCCCCCTTGCTTCACCTCACCAAAAGAGAAGTTCTCCTTCAAGTCAACCAGAGGCTGCGACTTATTTTGACGCCGGGGGGAGCGCTTGCCGACCCGCTCACGCGACAGTTCGGTTGAAGCTAGGCCTGTGCCTTCTCTCCTCGGCATATCGGACAGTGTGGCTGACGATAAAACGAGCTTCGTGCACATCTTGGTCAGTTGGTTGCATACTGCTACCGAACGAAAACAATTGCTCTCGCGACTTATTGGCGTGCGGCTTCAGCGCCTCTTTGAGTTGAGCCACGGCTATCGTGCCTGTCAAATCTATCTCTTGCTCGAATGCTTCGAAAACGGGATCGGACAGCGCCTCACTCAACCGTCTAACCTGCTCCGTGAATTCCCATACCCCACCCCGGCGTTGATGCCACGTTGTTCCAGAGAACATCCAAGTATCAACGAAGTGCGAACCGAGACTTCTAACGGACTGCGCAGATTTTTTTGCGCGGTTAGCAACGGCACGGGTCCTCTGCAGCTGAACCCTCATCGCATCCCGGTGGTGCCGGCTAGCCTGCTCAACCTGTTTGGCGACATAGGCGAGAGAAGAAAAGGCGACGATCACTCCTAACAGCCCACTCAGTGCCGATACCCATTCACGCAGGCACAGTTCATCTGGTCGGCACAAGGTTTCGTAGGCGAACATGCGAACGGCCAGAACCACGCAGAAGAACATGCTTACGGCTACCGCTACAATCGAGCCCATCCAGTAAGCCGAAAAGTTCTCCGAACGTCTCATTATTTCGCCCCCGCCAAGTCAGGCCGGAGACTATTTCGCGAACCTGGGAAACGCAACGCCGCCCCACCACCCCAGACGAGGGCGGCAGTCTACGCGGCTGCTTAGCGCCTTCATTTCGGCCGTTTAGCTTTCTGTTGAATTTCCTCGAAGCTGGCTCGGTGGCAAAAGCGCGCACAAGGCGGGCACCGCCGACATTCTCCTCGATCCGGGCATTTAAAGCGCCCACGCGGTCGAACTGCGATTTCCAGTTTGCCGTCGTCCGACCACCGAAGTGAATGACGAAACCGGCGGTCAACGGACAGAGCATTAGCACCATGGTCGCGTGCGGAACATTGATCGTGAACATCAGGATGAGAGGAAGTCACGAAGCATGATCTACTCTCAATCGGGCGTGGGGTATCTGCTAAGCGCACACGGGTCTCAGGTTTAAGAGCTGGCGGCGATCTCCTGACGTTCGTCGCGCCTCTCCCGCATATAGCTAGCAAGTTTCTCCCGCTTCTGCTCCGGCTTGAGCAGCACGCAGGTCGCGCAATAGTCGACGGGGCTTTGCGTCGTATACCAACGGCAACATCCGCCGCGGCTGAGAAACCAATCCTCTTCAGGTGGGTCGTCATGCAGGGTGACGTCAATGTAGTCGACCTGCTTGTTAGTTAGCTTTGAGCGCTCGCCGCGCACCAGCAGGCGGCCGAGCGCCATGCCTCTATCGGCATCGTCTAAATCCTTTGCGGTTCGCAGGAAGGCGCTTGCAGCCATGTCTGCAACCAGCCGCCACTGCGCCTGCTCGGAGAGGCCGGTCATTGGTCGCAACTGGGCGATGATAGGGTCGAAGACGCGGACGAGAGTAAGCCGACAGAGGTTAATCCGGGCTAGATCGTCGAGCTGCTTTGTCGGCAACAGGATCCGGGGGTCGATCAGAGGATCAATATGGATGACAATGCCACTCTCGCGGATGCCGCTCAACGTGACATGCGTCCAGGGCTCGTCCCACGGCCGAAGGCGCAGCTCTTCCAGTCGCCCCGGATTGATCATGAAGCGACCACCATCCAGTATCAGGGTAGCCATGGCGCACGATAGCCTGTGCGCCATGTGCCCTATCAGATAGGAGCACCGCGTCTTCGGCTCGAGCCGTTCGCCGGGCCCGTCCGTGCGGCGTCCCTGTGCCGCAAGCCACTCCTTCAAGTGGGGGCCACCGTCGCATGCCAGGTGCGACCAAGTCAGATCGTGCGAGTGTGCGGGAGCCTCCGTCGTCAGCAACAGCGGAAAGATTTGAACGCGGGTCCGCATCTGCGCAACGCAATCGCTTGCATTCTCCTCGATTGCTTCGATCGTGTCGACACCCATGACGAACACCATAAACTCCTTGAAGGTAATGTCGGAAAATTGAGAAACAAAAGACCACGCGGCTAGCCTGCCGCGTGGCCCATGTCATCGGTCAGAACTTGAAGCTCGTCGAAATCAGGAAAGTCCGTGGGCCACCCGCATACAGGTAGCCACGATCCACGGATGCCCAATAGTCGGTATCGAAGACATTTTCCACCGAAGCGCGCAGCACGGCTTCGTGTCCTGCCATCATGAACTTGTAGCGCGCGCCGAGATCAAGACGCGTCCAGGATGGTAAGGTCTGAGTGTTGTTCTGGTCGACATATTGCCCGCCGGTGTGGATCACCGACCCTGTCAGCGTCAGCCCCTCGACCGAGGCCACATCCCACTCGGCACTGAGACGCCCCTGGAAATCGGGCACGCCAATGGCGTCATTGCCGTCATATGTGCCGCCCGCAGTCCGTGTCAGCTCGCCCTCAATGAACATGACGCCGCCGATCAACCGTAACCCATCGACCGGTTCGCCGAAGACGGTGGCTTCGATACCCTTGTTGACCTGCTCGCCGTCGGCCTTGTAGGTGTTATCTGCCGTATCCGTGAAGGCATTCTGCCGTGTGATCTGGAAAGCTGCGAGCGTGGCGCCATAGTTGCCCATGTCCAGCTTTGCGCCGACCTCGATCTGCTTCGAAACCAGAGGCGCCAGCACTGCGCCAGCATTCACAGTACCCGTCGGCGCGGTGCCACCGGCCTCCAGCGCCTCAATGTAGTTTCCATAGATGGAAAGATATTCCAGAGGCTTGACGACGATGCCGACCGCCGGGGTCAGAGCATCTTCGCGGTAGCTCGCCGTTGTGGCGCCGGTGGTGCCGTTATAGCTGGCGGTTCGGACTACTGTCTGGCGAAGTCCTCCGAGCAGCATCAGGCGATCGTCGAAAAAGGACAGCTCGTGATTGAGGAATAGACCGCCCGAGGACGAGAAGGACGTCTTGCCGCCGATGTTTGTTGCAGGAAAAGTTGGCGTGAGTGGTAGGCTCGGATTGTACAAATTGCTAGATGTGTCCGTCGCATCCAGGTAATTCCCGCTATACGTCGTGTCGTTATAGCTGACGCCGAGGGATGTGCGATGGGTGACCGAACCCGTCTCGTACTCACCTCTGAGGACCGCTTCCGCGGCGCGATTGATGGCATCCGTAGCGCCAGTATCGCAGTCCAACAAAACGTCGCCCGCGCTGTTCTGAATGATTGCACCGCATCCGCGATAGCGCTCTTTCGTCTTGAGCAGGCCACCAGCCACCGACAATGTCCACTGATCGGTAAGATCATACTCGACGCGGGAAGCAGCCCTTGCTTTGTTCTGAGTGAGTTCCGTCCCCAACGCATTCCAGTAATTCGAGTTTTCAGGCGCGCGGGGAACCGCGATGCCGGCGACTATCTCGGTGCCACCCTGATACTGGTCGGTTTCAAAGTCGCTGTAATCCAGGTCGAGCGTCGCGCGAACATCCTCGCCTTCATAGTCGAAGGCAGCCGAGGCGAAGCCAACGCTTTTCTCGACTTCGTCGATGTTCGCATCGCCGCCGCGCAGGACACCGTTGACGCGCACGCCGAACTCATCGGCTTCACCGAATCGCCGACCGACATCGAGATGGGTCCCGAAGGTCCCGTCAGAGATATAGCGTGTCGTGATCTCTGTGAGTGGTTCTGCACCTGCGCGCTTTGGAACCAGATTGATGTTGCCACCGATCGTCAGGAAGCCGCTCTGTCCGTAAAGCAGGGCGCTCGGTCCCTTGGAAATTTCCACGCGCTCGATCTGCTCAAGGCCCGGTTGGCGCCAGTTCAGGCCGAACAGGCCATCGAAGCTCGTATTGCTCGAGGCCCCGAGGAAGCCACGGATGCTGTAGACGTCGTCGGTGCCGCTGGAATTTGTGTTCTGGAAGACTGCGACCGAGGCATCATTCTTCAGGACTTCAGCGATGGTGCGAGCCTGCTGGTCCTTGACCGTCTGCTCGGTAATGGCGACGACGCTCACAGGGGCGTCAAAAATGCTCTTGTTGCCGAGCACGCCAAGCCGCGCACCCTTGGCCACCTGTCCACCCGCCATCACGGCCGGAGGTTCGCCGATCGTGCCCGTGCTAGATGCCACTTGAGCGCCTTGCACTTCGATCGTCTCCAGAACCGTGCCAACGCTCACGGCACCAGCGGCGGAAGTGCCACCTGGCGCCGTCACGGTGACAGAGGTTGGCCCGGTGAACCGGTAGTTCAGCCCGGTGCCGGCGAGGAGTTGGGAGAGTGCTGCCTCCGGGGCGAATGTTCCCGAGAGCCCTGTCGTCCGGAGTCCCTGCGTATTGACGCCGTCATAGATCAGTTGAAGCCCTGCGGCGTCGGCAAACCGGTTGAGTGCCTGGGCCAACGGGCCGGTCGGAATTGAGAACTGACGCGTCGCCGCTTGCTGCTCCTGCGCATGCGCGACGGATGTCGATACGATTGAAACACTCGAAGCCAACACGGTCGACGCGATCAGCATCGACCGTGTCGCGATGATGCCTGAGTTCGCGATATGTTGACTTATTCCCCTGATACGCATGGTCGCCCCTTCTCTGAATGCCCAGGACCGATTGCGCGCGCCTTGATCGTGGCTATCGCGGTCGATCAAAGCACTAGACGTATGGGATCCAGAAAAGAGGAGTAAAGGGAACCACTTTTTAATGTGTGTGGTTCAGCCGTAGAGCAGGATGAGCAAATCGGTCAGGCGTACGGATCGAACGCCGAGGGACTGTTCGATACTGTTCAGCGCGCCGACGGGATCGCGCAGGTCGAAAACGCCGCTGACGATGCGGTGCCTCAGCCGCGGATCGGCGATCTCGATCCGACCTTGGTGATAGCGGTTGAGTTCTGCAACGACATCTCCGAGCGGTTTGTCGACAAAGATCAGCTTGCCTCGGCTCCACGCCGTTTCGACCTCGGCGTCGACCTGTTCTGTCGCGCCGATGCCCTCACGCGTATATCGAATTCGCTGGCCGACGGAGAGGGTCACAGACTCGCCAGCGCCCTGCGCGTGCACGGCAACCCGTCCTTGCAGTACCGTCGCCGTTACGCCCGAAGCATCGATCGCGACGCTCCATATGGTTCCGAGCGCGCGTGTCGTTCCGCCCTCTGCTTCCACGATGAAGGGACGGCCTGGATCCGGCACCACGTCCATGAGTGCCTCACCCTTTAGGAGGCGTATGCGACGTTCCCCGGCTGTGTAGAGAACTTCCAGGGCCGATGCGGTGTTCAAGGTGACTATGGAGCCATCATCAAGACGCACTTTGCGGGTGTCGCCGACGGATGTCATGGCATCGGCCACCAGGCGCGTTGGAATATCGGCCGTCAGGATGCCGGTAACTGCAACCAGCAGGGCGACGGACGCCGCGATGGCGTATCCGGCCGCTCTCCACGTCTGGCCCACAGATCGGGAGGGGCGACAGTCGTCGCCGGGTGACAGGAAGGTCGGTGGGGTAGCCGGCCGCGGTGCATTTTCGAACAAATCCCATGTTTGGGTCACATGTTCATAGGCTGCGCGATGCTTGGGTTCTTCCAACCAAAGCTCCAAGCGTAGCATATCGTCCTCGGTTGGCGTCCCGGATGACAGGAGCACGTGCCATGCTGCGGCCTGTTCGATCAATGTTGCTCTCTGTGTCATTCAAATGCCTGCAAGACGGGCGCGTATACTTTGGGACCATGCTCGAACGGATGAGTGGGCCTGGCGTTACGCGGTTTGAACCAGGTCGCGGGTCAATCTCGGTATGGCAACTGTCGCGAAAAATGCGCCAGCGCGAATCGGAGGTGCTTTTCCACCATGTTGCGACTGATGCCCATCCGCAATGCGATTTCGTCCGTCGTTAGATCGTCGAAACGGCGTAAAATGAAACACTCCCGGCACCGCGGCGGGAGTTCATCGACCGCCGCGAGGAGCCGGGACAATTCCTGACGCCCGGCAAGCTGGCGTTCCGGATCGACGGCGGCGGATGACTGCATCGTTCTGAGGCCAATCTCATCCGTGCGAGTACCTCTCGTCCTTTCGCGACGCGCATTGTCAGCGAGAAGGTTCTTGATGACGCGGAACATGAAGGCCTTGGGATTGAGAACCTGTTTCACTGGCTGGCCGGCCAGCTTGAGATAGGCCTCGTGGACGAGATCCTGCGCCATGACCGGATCTCTGGCCTTTCGAGCCGCGTAAGCTCGCAGCGTATCGTATTGATCCTCGAAAGCGCTGTCCCACCCGGTCATCACATGTCTATCCGTCGTGATTGTGTTGCGGAAAGGCTGCTATTGAACGAGCCCCTCGCATACCGAACCACTACGATACATGAGTATAAATATCTACTTTATTTCCGTGCCTGCGAGCTGACCTGTTCTCAATTCTGCGACGGGATGCCGTTCGGCAACGGTTTTCGACGTATTTTGGGCACGACGAGTGGCGTGCCGCTGCTGGGATCGGTGATAACCAGGGCCTCGAGGCCGAAGACCTTATGCACCATTTCGGGAGAGACAATGTCCTGCGGCCGCCCTTGGGCGATGATCTTGCCTTCGCGCATCGCAACAAGCGTGGTTGCGTAGCGGCAGGCGAGGTTGAGATCATGGAGGACCATGACCACAGTCCGCCCTTCGACGAGGTGGAGCGATTGAACGAGATCGAGGATGTCGATCTGATGGGCGAGATCGAGATAAGTTGTGGGCTCGTCGAGCAGCAGAATGTCTGTCTGCTGCGCAAGGGCCATTGCGATCCACACCCGCTGGCGCTGTCCACCGGAGAGTTCGTCCATCCGCCGCATCGCCAGATCGGCCACGTCGGTGGCCTTCATGGCTGCGGCGACCGCTGCCTCGTCGGCCTTAGACCAGCGTTGGAGAATTGTGTGATGCGGTGTGCGACCGCGCGCGACCAGGTCGAACACCAGGATACCATCCGGCGCCACGGCCGATTGGGGCAGAAGCCCCAGCCGACGCGCGACGTCGCGGGTTTTTTGCTGCGCGATATCGCGACCGTCCAGCAGGACCGCGCCGCTTGTAGGGTGTAGCAGCCGGGCAAAGGCCCGCAGCAGCGTGGATTTACCGCAACCGTTCGGGCCGACAATGACGGTTATGCTCCTGTCCGGAATGCGGAGAGACAGGTCCTTGGCAATGTTACGGACCCCATAAGACAATGAGACTGTTTCTGCGGCGAGTCCATGCGCCAGCGAGTGGGACATTGACATCACAGATCTCCTTTGCGTGCTTGCCGCGCCAGGATCCACATCAGATAGGGTGCTCCGAGGAGTGCCGTGGTGACGCCGACGGGGAGGATAGTGGGTTGTAGTGCCACCCGGGATACGAGATCTGCACCGAGCATGATTGTCGCGCCAACCAGGGCCGACGTCATGACGCAGACATTCGGTGACCCAACCAAGCCGCGGGCGATCGGTCCGGCGAGGAAGGCAATGAACGCTATGGGGCCGGCCGTGGTGACAGCAAGGGCCGCCAGACCTACGGCAGAAAGCACTGTGAGGCCGCGCACCTGCAAGGCCCTGACCCCGAGGCCTCTCGCCAGATCATCGCTGAGCGCCAACCGATCAAGGTCCGGGGCCACCCAGAGCGCCAACGGGAGAAAGAGCGCAAGACCGATGACAGCAGGCTGCATCGACGCGAAGCTGGCATCGTTTAGGGAGCCGGTCAGCCAGAGTGTGGCTTGAGCGGCCTGAATCGTGTCAGCGCGCCGCATCAGCAAGTCCACCCCGGCGGTCAGCGCAATGTTCAGCCCTATGCCAACAAGGATCAGCCGTCCGACCCCACCGCCGGCCGCGAGAAGTGCACAAAGGCCTGCCGCAAGCAGTGCGCCAATCAAGCCTGCAATCGGCATGCCAAGCGTGACCTCCCGGAACACCACGATCGACAACAGAGCTCCGAAGGCAGCGCCGGCATTGATGCCGAGGATATCGGGCGAACCCAGAGGATTGCGGGTGAGCGACTGCAGAAGGGCGCCCGAGACAGCGAAGGCGATGCCGACGACAATCGCTGCGACCATTCTGGGAAGGCGGAAGGTGTTGACCACCAGGCGGTCGACAGCACCGCCGTCTCCGGCAAGTGCGGCGAACACCTGCGCGGCGGAAAGCTGGATGTCACCCGATGCAAGCGAGACGAGCGCGAGAAGGATCGCCAGCATGGTGAGAGCTGCACTCACGATGACGCTTCGGGAAGTGAACCTGACAGAATGCCATTGCCCCCGCCATATGATCGAAGGGGAGGTCTTCACAACTGCACCATCCGGACGCGGCGCACTATAAACATAAAGGCTATGCCTCCGACGGCGGCGGTGAGTATACCGACCTCGATCTCTGCAGGAGCAAGCAGAATCCTGCCGAGAACGTCGCATGCGAGGAGAAAAAGGGCGCCCAAAAGACCCGAATAAAGGATCAGCCACTGATTGTCAGGGCCGCACCAGGCCCTGGCGAGATGCGGCACGACCAGGCCGATGAACCCGACCGGCCCGACAGCGGCAACGGAAGCGCCGGTGAGCATGGCAATCGTCAGCAGGGCCGCGACCTGGACTGTGCCGGTATTGATGCCCAGGCTTCGGGCCATGTCCTCCCCAAGGGCAAGCGCGTTGAGCGCGCGGCCGATGACGAGCGCGATCACGGCGCCGACCAGGAGGAACGGCCAGAGCACCAGGAGAAGTCCCGCATCCGATCCGGCCAGCGAGCCGGCACCCCAGAACCGAAAGGTATCGAGAGTATTTCCGTCGACAAGCAGAAGAAAGCGAACCAGAGCATAAAGTAGCGCATTGACCGCAGCGCCGGCCAGAGCAAGGCGGATCGGAGTCACGCCGCCATTGCCGATACCACCCAACAGGGAAACGCCAAGGCTCACGACACCAGCACCACCCACGGCAAACCAGACGAACTCCTGGTAGCTCGACAAGGAGAAAACGGAGATCGCGATTACAACTCCTAGGGAAGCACCGGCATTGATGCCGAGCAGTCCCGGGTCGGCGATCGGGTTACGGGTGACCGACTGCATGACCGCACCGGCAACACCCATTGCAAAGCCGATGAACAGCCCGAGCGTCGTGCGTTCCGTCCTGAGTTCCCAGATAATCCTGTGTTCCGTTGACCCGTCATAGGCCAGTAGCGATTGGATGGTTGTCGACAGAGCGATCATTCGCGAGCCTACAGCAAGTGACAGGCAGGAAATGAGCAGGAGGCCAAAGAAGAGAGTCGCCATTCCCAAGGTCAACCGAAGGCCATGAACAGTCCCTGAACTCCCTACAGACATCTTAGTTGTCTTTGAAGAGATCATCGACGAGATCGAGCACCGCCCGGTCCGTCAATGGTGAGGTGTAGAAGAGCTCCACGGGGAAATCGTGCACCTGCCCAGCCTTCACAGCCGGTAGATCATTCCAGCCGGGAATTGACCTCATGCGATCATAGGCCTTGGTATCGCGGGTCCCGTCCGGCCGAATGTTGCGCCAGAGTAACAGGACGTCCGCGTCGTCGAGAAGGTCGATTCTTTCCTCGGAAATGGACCGCCGTTCGGGATAACTTGCCGGCACATGGGCCGACGGGAGGAAACCGAGATCCTTATAGAGGACGCCGAGTTGGTTCGCCTGCATCAGTACGAAAGTGCCGTCCCCGAAATTGTTGACCAGCGCGACCTTCAGCCCTGGCGGCAGCCGCTTGCGAACCTCATCCTTTCGCTTCTCGTAGTCTGCGATGAAGCTTTCGGCGATTTCTAGTCGATCAAAGGCATCGCCATAGCGGCGAAGAAGACCACGCCAACCACCATTGTCGTCTGGATTGAGCCAGATCGTCGGCGCAATGGCCGACAGCAGGTCATAGCCGTTCGGTTCCATCGTGTAGTTTGAGATAATGACGTCCGGCTTCAGGCTGATGAGGCTTTCAAAATTGATCTGAGGGAAGATAGCGACCGGGGTAATCCCCCTGAGGTCAAAGACTTGCTGATAGGCGGCAAAGGGGTAACCAATCTCGCCCCGCAAAGGGCCACCGGCAACTACTGGCAATCCGAGAACGAGCGCATAATCGAGATCCGTCGAGTAATTGGCTACGACGCGCTTTGGCTTCACGGGGATTGAAACTACCCCCTTGTCCGTCATCAGCTCCTTCATGGCCGTCTGAGCGGCAAGCGGCAGGGCGAGCAAGAGGAAGGCAAATGCTGCAGTCAACCCAGGAGCGAGCCTGGCAAGGAGAGGCTTTGGTCGTCGCGTCGATGGTGCACTCGCACCGATGCGGTCCTGATCACGTTCAGCATTTAATCGCACCATGAATTTCCCTCAATCGGCAGTAGCAACAGCAATTTGCTTCCCGGCGCGGAAAGCGCGCACGTCCGATAGACGTTTGAGCTAGGGATTTGAGGAGGTAACGGAAGCTGTTGCGATGTTCGAATTTTAGCGGTTGTGTCACTAGCTCGCTCACTGCAAGGTTTGGATTTTGATTGGGACCTCACTCAACGGCTGGGACTGTTGGCTTCTCCTCTTGGCCACTGGCGGACCAAGGCGGCAATGATCTACAAGGCGACAGGCAATCTGCGCAGTATCAAGATGCTACTTGGGCTCGCCATGATCGAAAACACAGCCAGGTATCTCAGTGCCGGCATCGAAGATGCTCTTGCACTGGCGGAGCGTAAGGAGATTTGACCGCGAGGCTGATGTCCCGCGGGCCTCAGGTATCGGGACTGAAAGGTTGGCATGTCCGCTTCGTGTATCGCCCAGATTGAAGCGGACTGTCCGCAGACGGCCCCAAAGCTCATCGGACGTGAGCTGAGGGTCTCCTGGCTGCCTCGTCGCCAAGCGATTCGAGTACCTGTTGAACGCACTCGCGCGACTTGATTTGCCTGCGGAGCGTGCTGCAAACGTTGGCGGTCACAATATTGAGAAGATAACTTGAAAATGGAAGGACCGATTGGGCTTGAACTGCGTTGCCCCTTTATGCTCACCCAATTGACACTTGTAGAAGGTGTCTGATCGAAAGCTGAAGCAATGACGCACAGAACGACGACAGTGATTGTCGTTGAAGACGAAACGATCGTCCGAATGGACATCGCCCTGTCGCTTCAGGATGAAGGCTTCACCGTACTCGAAGCATCAAATGCTGACGAAGCGATAAGACTTCTCGATACTCATCCTGAAATCAGACTCATGTTCACGGACATTGACATGCCCGGCAGTATGGATGGGCTGAAGCTTGCAGAGGCCGTGCGAAACAGGTGGCCACCGGTGAATATTATTGTTGCGTCGGGACATCGTCTCTTGCGAGACGATCTTCTTCCCATAGAAGGCAAGTTTTTCAGCAAGCCATATGACCATGGCCGAATAATATCGGCCATGAGAGAAATGTTGGTCGCCTCGTGAATAAGCGTTCTGGGATCAAACCCGTCCAGGCGGTCATTTTAGTTCCGTGGCACCCGCAATAGCTGGAAGTCCTTTTACAGGCAGTCAGGTTTACTCAGTAAGACTGCTCTGCTGCGGCTTTTGCTTGCATCCGTTCGCCCTTGCAGCCGAGAACAGTCATTCTGGATCTGCATTTTTTGGTAGAACAAGCGGAACGACTGCGAGAATGAGCAAAACCACAGCCGTAGACAATACTGCGGTTGCCTCCAACCCAAGTCCAGCGATCACACCTATTCCGGCTGTCGCCCAGATGCTCGCCGCCGTGGTCAATCCTTCTATCTGATGCGGCGCTGATCGAACCATGATCGCGCCAGCCCCCAGGAAACCAATACCCTGCACGACGCCCTGCAATACGCGGGATAGGTCTGCCACGTCCATTCCGCTTTGCAAGGGTCCGATTACGAAAAGTGCTGCACCAACGGCGACAAGCATGTGTGTACGCACGCCGGCGCTTCTCCCCTTACGTTCGCGTTCGTAGCCAAGGATCCCGCCCAACATCGCCGCAACCACGAGGCGGACTGTGATGAGGGTCAGCGTAGAAGCGTCTGGAATATCCGCGAACTCTCTCACCATTGCAGACCAAATTACCTCAAGCACGCGCTTCTTCCTTATCCAGTTTGCAAAGCAGATAGCCAAACGGAGTGACACAGACAGAAGACGGTGCCAACAGAATTCGCAGGGTCGGAAGTGCAGGGCAGCAGCCACGGACTAGTAGATCCCCTGCAAGGAGGAGAGAGGTTGCGCTATGCCGAAGCGCGCAGACAACGCGCAACACTCTTTGCGGCAGATGCGGCCCCAAATCAAAATTGCCGTCACATACGCTGCTGCGATGCTGAGCGCCGACGAGCGTGCGACCAGCGATGTTACCGGTAGAATTTGCCTTTTAGGATCTGGGCATCCACCGCATCGGTCCACTAGCGGCTTTTCAGTGTTCGGCCAATTTATAACATGCCCCATTCCAGCCGGCCACTTCGAAGCAGTTCATGTCCGCCATTGGCGCACAGGCACGTTACACCGCCATCGTTGGATGCCTGCTTTGGAGCGCCTCGGAGCATAGCCCATGCGACCGAAAAGACGGCGACAAACGGATAAAACTGCCTTAACCACGCGTCCTCCGGGCGAGGCCCGGCTCGAAGCCTTCCTCGGTCTGCGCAGGGCAGAAATCAGGCGACAATTGACGAACCGGCCGTATGCCGGTGGCTGTGCAGACCGCATGCTTCCGCTGCTTCGATGATCGAGTCGGTATCGATGCCGAAATGCGCGTAGAGATCTGATATGGTGCCGGTCTGACCGAAATGCTCGACGCCGAGGCTTGTCAGCGCATGACCGTGTACCGAGCCGAGCCATCCCAGTGTGGCCGGATGACCGTCCGTGACGGTGATCATATGGGCATGATGGGGTAGGGGAGCGAGCAGATTTTCCACGTGGCTGCGCGCGGCGGCATATCCGTGCCGTCTGGCACGTTGTGCAGCCGTCCAGCCGGCATTGAGCCGATCGGCCGAGGTCACGGCCAGTACCGCCACGTTGCGATGCCGTTCCGCCAGGCGTCCGGCGGCGGTCAGCACCTCTGGCGCCACACAGCCCTGATAGGCTAGGACGAGAGAGGTATTCTGTTGCGGTTCGCGAAGCCAGTAGGCGCCATCGACAACACCTTGGCGAAACGCCTCGCTCTCGCGGCGCACCGGTTGTTCCAATGGCCGCGTCGTCAGTCGCAGATAGACCGCGCCGCCGGCTTCGTCCCGCAGCCAGGTCCGCGGGTCGTGGCCGCCTTTGCCTTCCCGCTGCATGTAGTCGAACGACCAGTCCATGATCACAGAGAGTTCGTCGAGATAGGCCGGTTCGAAGCTCGCCAAGCCGTCCTGGCTCATGCCGATCAACTGCTGTCCGATGGATTGATGCGCGCCGCCCTCCGGTGCCAGCGTCACGCCCGACGGCGTGCCGACGATCATGAAGCGGGCATCCTGATAGCATGCATAGTTCAGCGCATCGAGACCGCGGGCGACGAAAGGATCATAGACGGTGCCGATCGGGATGAGCCTTTCCCCGAACAACTGATGCGACAGACCAGCGGCTCCCAGCAGCAGGAACAAGTTCATCTCGGCGATGCCGAGTTCGATATGCTGTCCCTTGGGGCCAAAAGACCACTTCTGCGTGGAGGGGACTTTCTCGTCCTGGAACGTATCCGCCAGCGCGCCCCGCGCAAACAGCCCGCGCCGATTGACCCAGGGCCCGAGATTGGTGGACACCGTGACGTCAGGTGCCGTCGTCACGATCCTTTTGGCGAGGTCGTCATCGCGTCTTGCAATCGCGTCCAAGATCTTGCCGAAGCCTGCCTGTGTTGAGAGTTCCCGATCATCCAGGAAGACCGGCCCCTGCGATGCGATAGGGTCGGCGGCATAGCGGCGCGTGCCCTTGGCGAAGAAGGGTACGCTCTTGAGGTAGGCCCTGACGGCCGATGTATCTTCGATGGCGCCGAACTCCTCCCATTCCTCGCCGACAGCAACTCCGATGCGGTTTTGCAACTCCTCCATCTGGGTCTTGGTCATGAGCCCGGCGTGATTGTCCTTATGGCCGGCGAGCGGCGTACCCCACCCCTTGATCGTATAGGCCAGAAACACCGTCGGCCGATCATGATCGATGCTTGCGAACGTGTTCGTCAGCGTTTCGAGGCAATGGCCGCCGAGATTGTTCATCAGTTCGGCAAGTTCGGCATCCGTACGGCGCTCGATCAGATGCGTCACTTCTCCCTGATCGCCGATCTCGTCGGTCAGGCGCTTTCGCCATGCCGCGCCGCCTTGAAAGGTGAGTGCCGAGTAAAGCTGGTTCGGGCAGCGGTCGATCCAGTCGCGCAGTGCGGTGCCGCCGGGCTCGCGAAAGGCGGCCTCCTGCAAGGCACCGTATTTCAGTACCTTCACGTCCCAGCCGAACGCCGTGAAGATGGCCTGGATGCGCTTCCACAGACCCTCGCGGACGACGCCGTCGAGGCTCTGTCTGTTATAGTCGATGATCCACCAGGTGTTGCGCAGGTCGTGCTTCCAGCCCTCTTGCAGGCACTCATAGATGTTGCCTTCATCGAGTTCGGCATCCCCCACAAGAGCGATCATACGACCCGTAGGGAGTGGCGAAGAAAAGGATTTGGCGTCGATATAGTCCTGGATGATCGAGGCAAAGGCCGTGATCGCCACTCCCAAACCGACCGAGCCGGTGGAGAAGTCGACGTCGTCACCGTCCTTGGTGCGGCTTGGATAGGACTGGGCGCCGCCAAATCCGCGGAAGTTGATGAGCTTTTCTCGGCTCTGATTGCCCATCAGATACTGGATCGCATGAAAGACCGGGGAGGCGTGGGGCTTGACCGCGATCCGATCCTCCGGCTTCAGGCTGTGGAAGTACAGCGCCGTCATGATCGACACCATCGAGGCCGAAGACGCCTGGTGCCCGCCTACCTTCACCTCACCCTTTTCGCGAATGTGGTTGGCGTTGTGGATCATCCAACAGGCATGCCAAAGCACTTGGCGTTCAAGATCCTTCAAAATCTGGAGATTTTCCTGCGACAGGCTCGATTTCATCTGCGGTCCTCCTCTTATGCAGTGAAAAGCTATCACCCCCGTTGCGGATTTGCTGGTCTATCTCACTTGCCAGCCGCCCATATTTCGGGAAGATTTGCCGGATTAATTGGGAAAGTGGAAATTTCATGCCTGCTGTCAGCTATGACCTCGCGACATTGAAGCTTCTGGATCTGCTGCAGACCAATGCCGAACTGAGCACGGCGGAACTTGCCGCAGCGACGGGTCTTTCTGCATCTCCCTGCTGGCGGCGTGTCAATGACCTGAAAGAAGGCGGCGTGATCAAGGGGACGGTTGCGCTCGTAGACGCGCAATCCCTCGGTCTTGCCGTGAACGTCTTCGTGCATATCTCGTTGAAGCAGCAGGACAGGGCGTCGCTCGACATCTTCGACGAGGCGGTGCGGTCGATGCCAGAAGTCATGGAATGCTATCTGATGACGGGTGAATCGGACTATCTTCTTCGTGTCGTCGTGGAAGATCTCAGGAAATACCAGGCGCTGGTCATCGATCGGCTGACAACGATCCCGTGCGTCTCCAATATCCGCTCAAGCTTTGCACTGGGGCAGGTCAAGTACACGACCGCACTGCCCACCACGCATCTTCGAAAATAGCACGGAGAAGTTGATCTGGCGTTCGGGATAGGCGGATCTGTATGTCCAAGATTGCGGATCACGAATGTACGGCGGGAAACGCGCCGATCGTTCGGTGCAGCGAACCCGCGCTTTTCCGCATCAGAGAACGGGAGCAAACCAGCATCTGTCAAAAGTGCGGTAGAGCAATCATGCCGTCATGCATGACGATGCTGTCTGCGGCATCATCAAAGCCGCCCTTTGCCATGAAGTTGCTGGCATTCCTTCACTGCGGCGGCACGACGCTCGTCAAGATAGGCCGCGAGGTCGTTGAGGTGAACGCCCTTCGCACATTTCTGCGAAGCCTCCATGCGAACAAGGGGAAGGGCGATGTCGCCGGCCGATACCTTGCGAACAAATTTATCGGTTGTCAGCCCGAAGAAGCTCTTGGCCACCTCTTCGGCCGGTATGATCGGCCGGCCGGAATACATCGCCATCAAAAGGAAAGCTGTGTCCACGATTCACACTCGCTCCTGGAACGTCTTTGGGGCGCGCTGATGGGGCGATGGGGCCGGACCCACTGCGCGGCATGCTGACCTGTTGCGCAGTCTTGTTTCAGAATGCGTCGGGCATGGCGCTCCAGTCCTCCTGCACAGGAAACTGCCTGTACTTTGAAACGTCCATGGGGTTGGCGATTGGTCGGGATGCTTCAGGCCAATCCTGACCACAGCACCGCGTTACGAAAATCAGGGACGCCATAGTTTTTGCGACGTCGTCTTGGTTTACGTTTAGGGTTCAGAGCAATGTATCGCCGGTCAGATCGGTTTCTGATGGCCTAAACTTTCATGGAAATGCTCCGAAGTGAATGCGAGATCGCGCGCAGTTTCGCGCGTCGGATCGTCGGCCATAGGGTATCATCGTTTACGGTCGCATTTGATCGCGGCGATGCTTCCCGATACCTGTGCCGCCATGGCTGCCAGAACCGTTTGGTCGAGGTCTCCAACGTGACTGCCATCGGCGCGGCTCACTTTCATCACTTAACTTCCTGCCAGCGGGAGCCAAGGGGTCTTACCCCTTGCTCCCCAGCAAATGCCATCTGCGCATGGCAGGGCCGCCGCCTCGCAAGCCGGCGCGATAGCAGTCACACTCCAACAGTTCCGATCCGTCCCTCCTGGCGAGGCAGCCCGGCCATGCTCGCTGGCATTTGCCCCCTCCATCCCCGCGCGCTCACGCGCCCCCGGGAGGCATGTCGGGGACATGCCTCCGGCATTAACGGGAAAGGATTGGAACAATGGCAAGGACACAGAAGAAGGCGAAGGCCAACGAGGTCGCAATGAAAGATGCGGTGGACGGAGCGATGGCGGGTGCGGAAATCCGCAGCATTGGAGAGGCGGTGGCGGGTGTGATGGCAGATTTCCCGGCACCGGATACGAGTGTGGACGCCGCCACGGCGGTTGCAGCCCTCGAGATCGCCACAAACGGTGCGGAACTCTTCATCCCGCTCGAAAAGCTCAAAAGGTCGCCGCGCAATGCAAGGAAGGCTCCGCACAGCGAGGTGCATATCGAGGCCCTTGCAGCCAGCATTGCCGCCAAGGGCATGCTGCAGAACCTTGTGGTCGAGCCGGAGACGGACGATAGGGGCGAGCCAACCGGTTTCTATCTCGTGACGGTCGGCGAAGGCCGCAGGCTGGCGCATTTGCTGCTGGTCAGGCGCAAGGAAATCAGCAAGTCGGAAAACCTTCGCTGCGTGCTCGATACCGCGAACGATCCGCATGAAATCAGCCTTGACGAAAACGTCACCCGCGAGGCGATGCACCCGGCAGACCAGTTCGAGGCGTTTCGCGCACTCGCCGAACATCGGGGATGGGGAGCCGAGGACATCGCTGCCCGTTTCGGTGTGACGGCCCATGTGGTGAAGCAGCGGATGCGTCTTGGTGCGGTCAGTCCGAAGCTGATTCAGGTCTATCGCGATGGCGAGCTGACGCTGGATCAGTTGATGGCTTTTGCCATCACCGATGACCATGCCCGTCAGGAACAGGTCTATGCCGGGCTTGGCTATAACCGTGAGCCTTGGACGATCCGCCGCGACCTGACACGCACGCATGTGCAGGCGCATGACCGCAAGGCAATCTTAGTTGGCCCTGACGACTATATGGAAGCGGGCGGCACCATCATCCGCGATCTGTTTACCGAGGATCGCGGCGGATATTATGCCGATCCGGCACTTCTGGACAAGCTTGTCATCGCCAAGCTTAACGGGATCGCCGCAGACCTGCGCCAGTCCGAAGGCTGGAAATGGGCGCAAGCCCTCATCGACTTCCCGCACGCCCTCGGCCTGCGGCGTGTCTATCCGCAGACAGTGGAGCTTTCCGAGGAAGACGCGGCGGCCTATGCCGCAGCAAGACAGGAATTCGATCAGCTGACAGCGGAATGGCAGAATACGGACGACGACTTTCCACCTGATGTGGATGAGCGTTTCGCGGAGCTTGAAGCCGAGATCCAGCGCCTCGATGCCATGCGCAAAGGCTATGACGCCGACGACACCAGCCGGGGCGGCGTCTTCGTGACGCTGAACCATGATGGAACGGTCCGGATCGAGCGCGGCTTCATCCGCCCGGAGGATGAAATCCCGGAACCGGAACAGGTGGAAACAGGAGGCGTCTTCAATGGTGTCCGTGTCACGGCAGACGGGGAAGTCATCGAAGAGGATGAATATAACGCGGAGGGCAACCAGATATCCGGCCTTGCGTCGCAGGACGAGGCGGAGGGGGATGCAGGTCAGCCACTCACCGATCTTCTGACCCGCGACTTGACGGCGCACCGGACGCTTGGCCTTCGCCTCGCACTCGGAGAGCAGCCGGATGTCGCCCTGGTTGCCGTCACCCACGCGCTTGCCGCTCAGACATTCTATCGCGGCGTCGATGCACACGCTCTCGAAATCCGCCCCATCAGTGCACAGCTTGGCGGGCATGCTGCTGGTATCGAGGATACGGCCCCCGCGAAGTTGCTGGCGGATCGCCACAACGGATGGGCCGTAGATATGCCGCAGAACGTGGCCGAACTCTGGGACTTCATCGCCGGGTTGGATCAGGTGAGCGTCATGGCATTGTTTGCCCATTGCGCATCGCTGACCGTCAATGCCCTCAAGCTGCCATGGGAACAAAGGCCCCGCGCGCAGCGGACCGCCGACAAGCTGGCGACGGCACTCGCGCTGGACATGAACCAGCATTGGACGCCAACGGCGCGCAGCTATTTCGGGCGCGTCACCAAGGCGCATATTCTGGCAGCGGTGCGCGACGCGGTGGGCGACGCGGCATCGGATCGCATCGCCGCCTTGAAGAAGCAGCCCATGACGGAAGCAGCCGAGCAGTTGCTGGCAGGAACCGGATGGTTGCCGCCACTGCTGCGCACCGCATGGCCTGGATCGACAATGGCACCGGAAGGATCGAACCCAGTCACTGCGGTCTTCGGTGCCTTTGAACCTGACACTGATCGAGGCGAGACCATCCTCCCGGAAGCTGCCGAATGACATCACGGGCCGGAGCCATGTTGCTCCGGCCTTCGTCATTGTATTGGCGAAAAAATCGGCCGCGCTCATGAGGCGCGGCCGGACCTCGAAGGGAACAGGCAGGCCATGGCCAACACGATGCGCTGGCGCAATTGGGCGACGGACCGATCGCGCCGATTGCACCGTCATATCAGGGCCGGCGGTGTCCATCAGATGGGACATGCCTTGCCACACCAGGGATGGGCAGCCCGGCGTACCTGACCTAAACCATGCTGGCGAGTGCGGCGAAGAAGACGGATTGCGCAGTTTGATGATGTGCACATTGGTGTCGATGTCGGTCTCCTGCCATATCGGCCCGGATCCATGACGCATGAGCGCGAGCATCGAAAGGTCCGGGCAAAGGGCCGCACGGATCGGCAAAGGTTCAACGGCCAGCATGAACCGAAGGCCTTGCGCCGCGTGAGCCGAAACGCCTTTGTCCAGAGGCAGGCGAGGTGTCGACATCTGCCATGACGCGGTTGTCTCTCTGACTGACGAGAGTGCGCCCAACACGAACTCGATTGATCTGGTCTGACCGAAGACCGGCGGCAAATGGCCGCCTCGATCTCAGTTCCGCAACGTCGGTCATCCGCTTTTTTCCGCCGCCGGCGCGGCCGGCTTTGCATCGCGAAATCAAAATAGCGGCCGCTCGACGCCCTCCATGTCATTGCGGCCCAACAAGCCACCCCCTTGCGCCAGGCGCAACAGGGACCCCGGGGGTGCGTCTCGATCGTCTCCGGTCCGTCGACCATCATCGAGATCGCGATGGGCGCGATCCGATCAGCAAAAGGACTTAAATCTCATGGCTACCATCGGCACCTTCACCCGCTCCGACAATGGCTTCACAGGCTCGGTCAAGACCCTCACCCTCAACGTCAAGTCCGTGAAATTCGTGCCCGCCGAGGGCGACACCGAAAACGGCCCGGACTACCGCGTGTTCGCCTCCAATGTGGAATTCGGGGCCGCATGGAAAAAGCAGTCCGACAAGGGCAACACCTATCTCTCCGTCAAGCTCGACGATCCGAGCTTCGCCGCTCCGATCTATGCCAGCCTGGTCGAGGCGGAAGGCGAGGAACTGTCCCTCATCTGGTCGCGCCGCCGCGCCGCCAACGGATAAGGTCAACGGCCGGGCCCCGCGAAAGCGGGGCTTTGCCATGCTCAGGTCCGCCGCCACTGTTCGAACATGCGGGGAGCTGCGCTCACATGGCTCTGTTTTGGGCCTCACGGGTGTTCAGCCGATCACTGTAGGGAGCCAAGGGAAACTTTTCCCCTTGCTCCCCGCAAACGCCGCCTGCGCATGGCAGGCCTGCCGCTTCGCAGAACGGCACGGATCCCCACAGACGATCTCCGCCATTTCGTTCCGCTCAAGTCTGGCAGGCCGGCCATGCTCGCCGGCATGTGCCCCCTCCATCCCCGCGCGCTCACGCGCCCCCGGAAAGCATGTCGAGGGACATGCCTTCGGCAGTAACGGGAAGGAAAAGGAGCAAGGTCATGAATTTCATCGAAAGCAATCAGAGCCGCCAGCAGGTCGCCGATGGGTTCCACGTTGACGTATCGCGTGGCGCGCATAACGGCCGGGTTTCGTCAGAGTGGTTTTCGCGCCCCGACGATGAGCGCTACCTGTCGTTGACGGACCTCTTTGACAGTGTGAAGGCGAGGGCGGATCGTGCGACGACCCGCACCGTGGAAAGCCGCGCTGTGCGGGTCGAGGCAAGCCGTGATAATGCGGAACGGTTGGCGCTGATCGTGCCCGGACGTGATCAACCCATTGCCCCGACGCATTGGAGCTTTGGTCAGCTCTGCAGCCTTGTCGGTGCTCCCTCCACCTACATGCGGCAGCTGCCTGCGCCGCTGGCTGGAATCAATCTCCAGCATGGCCTGCTGTCGCACCGCGCTGAGCTTGTGAAGACCTACGAAGCGGATACCGGCCGCATCGAACTTCGGGCGGTCACCGGTCCCGACTACGGCAGGATATACGACCATGAACTCGTGGCGGCGGTGATGAAGATCGCCGGCAATGGCGTCGGCGATACCATGTGGAAAGTGCCAGGCGTGCTGGATTGGGCGTCGATGACGCACAACCCCTTCGTGGACATTACCAAGGACACAACGACGCTTTATGCCAGCGACCGGGACGTGTTCCTGTTTCTGGTTGACGACACACACCCGATCGAGGCCGGACGTCTGCCAAACGGCGATCCTGACTTGTATTTCCGAGGCTTCTATTGCTGGAACAGCGAAGTCGGCGCCAAGACGCTCGGCATCGCCTCCTTCTTTCTTCGTGCCGTGTGTATGAACCGCAATCTGTGGGGCGTCGAGAGTTTCGAAGAGATCACCATCCGCCACAGCAAGTTCGCCGCACAACGCTTTGCCTATGAGGCGGCACCGGCATTGACGCGCTTTGCCCAGTCGAGTGCCGCACCCTTCGTGGCCGGGATCAAGGCGGCGCGGGACAAGATCGTCGCTCGCACGGACGAGGACCGCGAAAGCTTCCTGCGCAGGCGTGGATTCTCGAAAGCGGAAACCGGCCGGATTATCGAGACCGTGTTGCGCGAGGAAGGCCGTCCGCCGGAAAGCGTCTTTGATTTTGTGCAAGGTCTGACGGCCCATGCCCGCACGAAAACCCATCAGGACGGGCGTCTTGAACTGGAGGCAAAAGCAAAGCTCCTGCTGGAGCGCGCGGCATAGACGACAGGACCGGGCGCCGCGTTGCCAGGACGTCGCGCCCGGTTCAACCCCGAAAGCGTGTGCACTTCGATTTTGTGGCCGATCGAAGCTCACTCGAAAAGCTGTAGCGCAGCACGAGCGGCTGTGGTGCCAGGCGGACCGCCGCAGCTCGCCGGGCGTTGCCCGGCTCGCAAGATCACACATCGGTCGTCCGAGATGACGATCGAATACACCCTGTCGTGCAAGAGTCGGACCTTCAGAGTGCAGCACCGAAGGCTGACAACTCCTGATATGTGAGGAGGGACGCAAGCGCCGACTTGGAGGAAAGTCATTGAAAGCGAGACATCATGGGAGATTGCGGCATGGCCCAGCCAGACACTAGCCGTCCGTCTACGGCTATCACCCCAGGAGGCATGGCATCACCGTCCCTGCAGGTTGGCTCCGGCACGGCCATGGCCCATCACGGCGAGATTCTCCAGGGTGTCTTTCCAGACGATGATGGCAGGCTCCACCGAGGCCTGCTCACGCTCCCGCTTCCGGGCAAACAATCGCATGTCACATTCTGGCCTGATGCCGGACCGGGCATACGCACCCGCCCCGAAGGCAGAACCAAGGCGGCCCGCGCGGCCCGGCTCGCACTTGATGCGCTGGGGCATCCAGATGCCGAGGGCTGCCTCACGATCGAAAGCGCGATTCCGCTTGGGTATGGCTATGGATCGTCGACCGCCGATGTCGTGGCGAGCATTTACGCCATTGCTGCGGCGGCCCAGGCGCAGATCAGCCGCACGACTTTGTGCCGCCTTGCCGTTGCTGCCGAGACCGCGACAGATGCGATCGCCTTTGTTGGACAGGCTGTGCTGTTTGCCCATCGCGAGGGGAGGGTGCTCGACTATCTGCCCGGCGATTATCCGCCGCTCTATGTCATCGGCTTTTCCTCATCGGAGGACGAACCGGTCGATACGGTCGCCATGCCACCCGCCCGCTACACCAGCACCGAGATCGAAACCTTCCGGGTTCTGCGGGGCCATGTGCGTCACGCGATTGCGCAGCAGGATGCGAGATCCATTGGGCGCGTCGCAACAGCCAGTGCCCGGATCAACCAGGGCTATCTGCCGAAGCGGCGGTATGGCGACCTCGTCCGGCTGGCGCAGACTGGTGGTGGCCTTGGCGTGCAGGTCGCGCATAGCGGCAACCGGATGGGCATCCTCCTCGATGCGCGCGAGGACAGCGCAGCGGATCGGGCCGAGAGCCTTGCGCGTGTCGCTGAGAGGGACGGGTTCACCGATATCATCCGCTTCGCGGTGAATGCGGACGGTGCGCCGGCATGGGTGCTGGAATGACCATTGAAAGCTATCTTTCGGGTTTTGAGACGCCCCGGATCGTCCCGCTCTCAGCAAACCTCCATGCAGCGCAGTTTCGTCTCATGAAGCTGCTGCCCGCCCGTTTCATGCTGGATCGGGCCGAAGAGCGCGGGCTCCTGAAGCGAGGCAGTCATATCGTCGAAACGAGCTCCGGCACCTTTGCCCTGGCGCTCGCGATGCTGTCGGTCGAGCGTGGCTATACGCTGACGATCGTCAGTGCCACGAGCCTCATGGATGCGTCGTTCAAGGCAAGGCTGGAGCAATTGGATGCATCCGTCATCCTGGTGGATGACGTCGGGCGCACTGGCAATCAGGGCGGCCGCCTTGCCGCACTTCATCGCGTCCTCGGCAGCCGCCCGGATGCCTTCTGGCCGCAACAATATGATAATCCCGACAATCCTGCCGCCTATGCGCGGCTCGCGGAAATCCTTGTCGAGAAGATCGGTCGGATCGACTGCCTGGTTGGCTGCGTCGGATCGGGCGGCTCGCTGTGTGGCACGGCAAGCTATCTGCGCCGGCTGTTTCCGGGGCTGCGTGCGATCGCTGTGGATACCAACAACAGCGTTCTGTTCGGGCACCGGGCTGGTCCCCGTCTGCTGCGCGGGCTCGGCAACAGCATTGTGCCAAAAAACCTCGATCATGCCCTGATCGACGAAGTACACTGGGTCGGTGCGTTTCAGGCCTTTGCCGCCACCCGGGACCTCTATCGCCATCACGCCATGTTCGTCGGTCCGACCAGCGGTGCTGCCCATCTCGTGGCGGACTGGTTCGCGAGGACACACCCGAACCAAACTGTCGCCGTGATCCTGCCGGACGAGGGCTATCGCTACCAGTCCACGGTCTATTCTGACGACTGGCTGGAAAGCCATGACGGATGGCCGTCTGTGCGGCGAGCCGCACCGTCAAAGCTCTTGCGCATCGCGCCGGCGCGCGAAGACGCCTGGACGCATTTCGACTGGTCGCGGCGCCGGCTGCAAAACGGTTGATCCACTCTCCGTACAAAGCGGCAGGGCAGCGCGGGACATCGTCATGCGAGCGAGGCAATAAAGTCGCCCCACACGGAACGCTTTTGCCGGGGGACGTCGATCCCGGTTTCCGCTTCGCGGCGCAGTGCTAAACCTCCTGCGGCGTCCCTGTCTCCGTCAAAAGCGTGTCGAGAATTCCCGCTTTCACGGCCCTTCAGGCGGGGCCGTCGCTATGCTGAAAGCTCCGATACTCTTCATTTTCTTCTGTAAGGCGGCCATCTGCCGGGCATCGATATGGAGCATATTCATCGGGGTCCGACATGCCTTATCCAGATCCTTCGCCCAGGAGGATGGTGAGCAGTTCGTGCCGCGTGTCGGCGAAGGGATTGACGACCGTCACGCCGCCCCAGGTAAAGCCCTCATGCATGTCTTCCGACAACAGGATACGGCAACCAGCCTGCGAGGCGACCGTGAGGATGACCGCATCCCAGATGCTGAACTGGTGATCGCTGACGAGATCCATGGCCGTGACCATCGTCTCGGCCGTGGTGGTGGCAACCGGAAACGTATCGCGCCAGCCAAGCACCGCATCACGCGCTTCGCCGCGGCTTCTGCCCGCCTTGCGCACCAGGACGTTGAAGAGTTCACCGAGGGCCTGAACCGGGATCACGACGGACGTCTGGGCAATGCGTTGCAGCAGGTCAAGCGCGATATCCCGCTTCTCGCTGTTGTTCACGCCCTCGGCATAGGCGAGAACATTAGTGTCGAAAGCAACCTTCACACTTAGTCCTCGTAAAGCTCATCGCGAGACCAGCGGCCCGCTTCGACGACCGGCTGTTTGGCAAGGCGCGACAGCAGGGCGGACCGCGCGCCGGATGTCGTTTCCTCCGTTGCGTCCGCCGGCAGGATACGGGCGACAGGCTTGCCGTGGCTGGTGACCACATAGCTGTTTCCCTCCCGCACACCCCGCAGGAGGACGGAGAAGCGACGATTGGCATCTGCAGCGGAAACGGCTTCTTCCATGACGAACCTCAGAAAGTAGTGATATAACCTACAATAGGATCCAGGGCTTGGTTTGGCAAGATGTCATGGGGTCCGCTGCAGCGCAGAGTGGTGCGTTCTGGACTTCGACTTTGACGCTCGGAGGTCCCGCCAGGAATGCGGGCCGCTGGGCCGCGAATGAACCCTGTGTCTCGGACAATGGCGCGATGACCTGACATCGCGCCATTCAGTTTGAGCAGGCCTAACGCGCCATCCGGGTTTTCAGTGTCTTTGCCAGAGGTGCCATCAAGACGGCGATCGTGAAGAGGATCACCGTCAGGCTGATCGGACTGTCGAGGAAAACCAGCGGATTGCCGAGGCCAAGGATCAACCCCTGCCGGAGGTTTTCCTCGAACAGCGATCCCAGCAGGAAGGCGAGCAGCAGCGGAGCCAGATCGAAGCCGGCCTTGCGCAGCCCATAGGCGATGAAGCCGCACCCGATCACCACCCCGACATCGAACAGACTGTTGTTCATGCTGAATGCGCCGATGACGCAGAAAAGCACGATGAGCGGCGCCATCATGGACTGCGGAATCCTCAAAAGCAGCACGAAGACGCGGATCAGCGGTACGTTGAGAATGATCAGCATGGCGTTGCCGACCAGCATGCTGGCCACGATGCCCCAGAAAAGTTCGGGATGTTCGGTCAGGATCTGCGGACCCGGCACGACATTCTGCATCAGCAGCGCGCCCATGATGATGCCAATGACTGCATTGGCCGGAATGCCAAGGCAAAGCATGGGAATGAAGCTTGCCTGGGCGGCGGCGTTGTTGGCGCTTTCCGGTCCCGCGACACCCTCGATCGCGCCCTTGCCGAAACGTTCGGGTGACCGGGAGATCCTTTTCTCCAGCATGTAGCTGGCGAAACCGGCAACGAGTGCGCCGCCGCCGGGCATCAGCCCGAGAAAAAAGCCGAGCACTGTCCCGCGTGCGATGGGGCCGGTCGAAACCTTCCAGTCGGTCGCCGTTGGAAGCAGGTCCCTTAAACGGTAGGACGGCATCGGGGCGGTGTTTGGCGATGCTTTCCGCTCGATCAGCATCAGCATTTCGCTGACCCCGAACAGACCCATGGCAAGAACGGCGATATTGAAGCCGTCGCGCAGATAGCTGACACCAAAGGCGAAGCGCTCCTCGCCGGAGATCAGATCGACGCCGACCGTCGACAGCAGAAGGCCGAGCGAGACCATCGTCCAGGCTCTGATGCGCGACCCTTCGCCGATGCTGGCGGCCAGCACTAGGCCGAGCGCCACGATCGATGTCTTTTCGATCGGCCCGAAGGCGAGGGCAACCGAGGTGAAGGCCGGACCAACGATCGTGATGGCAAGGGTCGCACTGATGCCGGCGATGAAACTGCCAAAGGCGCTGATGCCAAGGGCGGCACCCGCGCGGCCCTGTTGCGCCATCGGGTAACCGTCGAAGCAACTGACAAGGCTGGCGGCTTCGCCCGGCACGCGCATCAGGACAGAGGTGATGGACCCGCCATAGAGCGAGCCGTAATAGATGCCGGCGAGCAGGATAATGGCCCCGGTCTGGTCGAGCATCATCGTGACTGGTAGCAGGAGGCTGACTGTCGCAGAGGGCCCGAGGCCTGGAAGAACGCCGACGGCAGTTCCAAGGATTGCGCCAAGCAGCGCGATAGCGAGATGGGTGGGTTCGAGCGCGATGCCGAGACCCATGACCAGTTGCGAAAAGGAATCGAGCATCACAGGCTCCATTCGCCGCGCGGAAGCGGCACGGATAGCAGCCCTTCGAACAAGCCCCAGGTCGAAAAGGCAAAGGCGAAGGCCAGAAGCAGTGACCTGGTCCAGTCCATGCGTTCAATGACCCTGAAGACGGCAACCAGAAAGAGGAATGCCGAGAGCGCAAATCCGATCACTTGCAGCATCAGGCAGAAAAGCCCAAGCGCTGCGCAATAGGTCAAAAGACGGGGAAGCTCGACGGGTTCTGTTGCTGCCGTCTTTTGCAGGCTGCATCCGAGGCTTGTGCAAACCAGGAGAAGTGCGGCCAGAAAGGGGAACAGGCCTGAACCGGGTTCTCCATAGGCCCAAAGCTGGAGACTGGCGGCGTTCACCGCCGCGCCGAGGCCAAGGACCATCAGGGTGTAAGGGACAAGGCGGGTAATGTTCATAGACGGATCCCCATCTCATCGATCTGCTGTCCGATCCGCGTATAGGCCTGCCCGGCCATATGCGAAAATTCATCGCTCTTCTGGAACAGCGGATAGCCGTTGATGACCCGGATGAAGTCGGCATACATCGGACTGGCGATCATCTCGCCGATCGCATCTTCCCACCAGGCAATGATCTCCTGCGGCAAACCGGCTGGTCCAAACAGGCCATAGGATGCCGGAATGGCAATCGGATAGCCCCGTTCGGCAAAACTGACCATGCCAGCATGCTCCGCATTCGGATTGGGGCTGGTTTCGGCGAGCAGGCGCACGGAGCCGGCGGCCAGATGCGGGCCGAAGTCCGAGGACACGACCATGTCGATATGGCCGCCCAACAGGGCCGTCACCGCATCGGCACCACCGCGGAATGGCACAAAGGTCGCCTCCGCCTTCTCCGTACGGAATGCCGCATCGGTTGCAATATGGGCAAGGCCGCGGGGTGCAGCGGTTGCCCACCGCAGCTTAGACGGTTCCTTGCGGGCATAGTCGAGAAGCGCGTCCCAGGTTTGGAAAGGGCTGTCGCTGCGCACGAAGCAGGGCACCGAGATCCCGGCATAACTTGCGATATAAGTGAAATCGCGGGTGGAATCGTAAGGGACTTTCTGAAGATGCGGAGCAACGAGCAAGGGACTGACCGAATAGAGTGACAGGACCGATCCATCAGAAGGTGCGCGGCGCACCTGATCCGTGGCGATCGTGCCACCAGCCCCTGGACGAAAATCTGGCGTGGCCACGACACCGCGTGCCTCTTTGACATAATTGGCAACGACGCGGGTGGCGATATCGCCGGCGCCTCCAGCAGCAAAGCCGACGACCAGAGCTGGATTTCCCGCTGGATAGGCGTTTTGCTGCGACCAGGACATTCGTGGCGCGATTGTCGTCAGAAATGCGGTGGCTGCTAAAAATTTTCGTCTTTCCATAGGCATAGGTGTTCCCCTTATTCTTGAAACATATGCGTGGCCGGCCGGTCATGGGCCGATGTCAGTGCAGTCCTCCGTTCGCGAAGACCGCGAGGGCGCTTTCGACATCACCAAAGGGCGATGCCGTGTCCGGCGATGCGGATCTGTCAATGTCTTTCAGGCCGGATGCCGTCACCACCGCCACGACCTTTTCATCGCTGTCGATGATGCCTCGCTGTCTGGCCTCTCTGATCGCCGCAATCGGGATCGTCGAGGACAGTTCGAGAAACAAGCCTTCGGTGGCTGCGACCTTCTCCTGCAAGGACACCAGCCCCGCATTGGAGATGGCCAAGGCCGCGCCGTTCGTTTGGCGCAGTGCCTTCAGCGCCTGGAAGGTGCTGCGGGTCGCGCCAATCGAGACGGCCAGCGCGTCGAAGGCTGCAGGCATATCCGGGATACGATCCGTCTGCTGCGTGATGGCCCGCTCCAGCGACCCGTGCACCTCGGCCGCCAGCAGTTTCGGCATCCTGTCGATTTCACCACGCTGAAGCAGTTCGCGAAAACCGAGCCAGATGCCGGCCAAGGCGTCGCCGTAACACACCGGCAAGGCACACCAGTCAGGGGCTTTGCCGCCCATCTGTTCGACGATCTCGAAAGCAATCGTCTTGTAACCCTCGATCCCGATTGGATGGCTGCCGACGACGGGATGGCGATAGGGCGAGGTCGCAAACCACCCGAACTTTGCCACGCCTTCCGCTAGAAAAGCCCAGCGGTCTGACTTGTTCTCGAAGGGCACGACGTCGGCTCCGTATTTCCGGATCTGCGTCAGCATCGGGCCGGCCGATCCTGCAAGCGTTGCGACGACACAGGGAAGTCCGGCCCGCGCGGCATAGGCAGCAAGGGATGCCCCCGCATTGCCAGTCGAGCTTGTTGCCACCAGTTTTGCGCCCGATTGCACGGCTGCCGTGATCGCAACGGTCGAAAAGCGATCCTTGTGCGACCATGTCGGATTGTTGCCCTCGTTCTTCACGAGAAGACCGGGGATGCCGATGGCCGCGCCGAGCTTTGGCGCCGGCAGCAGCGGCGTGAGGCCTTCGCCAAGCGAGATCGCGTCCTGCCTGTCGAATGGCAGGCTGTCCGCATAGCGCCATAGCGAGGGCAGGGACCTGTCCGAGCCGACCGGCGGCCGGCCATCGGCGCGTCGGTAGACCATGTGGAAGTTCGATGGCGCCTCAGAAAAGCAGGTTGGGCACCCCTTGGAATCCATCGCGAAATCGAGGGAGAACTCCTGCCCACATCGGTAGCAGGCATATGCCGCAGCGCGAGCCATCAGCCCAGCACCGTCATGCTGTTGCCGTTGTTCGACAGCATCTCTGCGCCGTCGGCCCGGACGACGAGCATGTCCTCGACCTGCAGGCCGATACGCCCGAGCTCGTAATAGGGCGTCTCGATGCAGACAACCATGCCTTCTTCGAGCACGTCACTGCTTGTTGCCGAAAGCAGCGGTGCGTCGTAGCCGTCAAGGCCGATGCCGTGTCCGACATGGCTTCGCTGATACTGAGCGATCCCTTCGCGCCGGACAGTCTCGACAACAGCCTGGAAGACATCGCTAGCAGCAATGCCCGGCCGGATCAGTTCGATCCCGCGTTGAACGCCCTTGTTCAGGGCATTGTATTTCGCCTGGATCTGTTTTGTGGGTGAACCCAGGCTGGCAATACGGGCAATATCGGCGCGGTAATTGCCATAATGACCGCCCACGTCGAAGCGGATGATGTCGCCCTGGCGCAGCCGTCGCTCGGAAGGCTGGACGTTCATCAGCGCGCTGCGTTCGCCAAAACCGATACAGCCGAGAACGGGTACAGCATCTTCGCGAACCGTTTGGCCATGAAATGCACGGGCGAGCTCGATTTCGGTTACGCCCTCGGTGGCGATGGCGAGTGCCGCCGCGACCGACCGTTCGGTAATGGCCGCGACCGTTCTGAGCCGGTCGATCTCCAGTGGCGTCTTGACGGCACGGATGTTGCGAAAGAGCGATGCCGCCATGACCCATGTCACTCCGGGCAGGTCGCCGCGCAGTCGTTCGGTGTCGCCGGGGAGAAGCCCCATTTCGTCAATGCCGATCCGGCCTTTCTCAAGTCCGGCCTGCCGGATTTCCAGGACAAGGGCCCTGATCGCATCACCGTCGTCGCCAAGCGCATGAAGCGTCGCCTGACGGGCACTGACCGGGTCGAGCTCAACAGACGGCGCGTGATCGATGGGGAAGGTGCCATATCGGCGAACTCTCGCTGCCACATTTTGATCGGCCACCAGGTCCAGCGTCGATGTGCCGGCGATGACGACAGGCTGCTCATCGGCTTCACCTGAAGTCCAGACGACGAAAGCCTGCGGGCCGCGCCGTATCCATTGTGGCAGCGACCAGAACCCGCTGGTGTAGAGCACATTCTCAGGCGCAGTGGCGACAATGGCGTCGAGTTGATGCGCGGACATCGCAGACCGCAGCCGCTCGTGATTAAGCAACATCGGTTTCTGGCCTCCCTTTGCTCGAAGTGGTGTCGTCGAAGCCCATAGCTTTCGAGATGCGGGCGGCGGCACCCAGCACTTTCTGCGCAATGTCTGTGATCTTAGTCTTCGGTTGGAGCGCGCGGGGGAAGGCGACGCTCATCGCAGCGATGGTGCCGCCGGAGGCATCGTAGATCGGGGCCCCAACGGAGATCACACCCTCGATGTTCTCCGAAATTGCTGTGGCATAGCCGAGCGAATGGGCGAGATGCAGCTGTTCAAGCAGGCCTTGCAGGTTTGTCAGGGTCCTTGACGTGCGGGACTCGAAAGGACCTTCCCCGAGCAGATTGGCAACTGCCTCATCCGACAGGTTGAACAACAGCGCCTTTCCCAGCGCCGTCGAATGCAGCGGCATCACTTCCCCCGGCTGGGCGCGGATGACCACCGGACTGTCGGACTGGACGCCAAGCACATAGACGCCGGTGGCGCCGCGCCGCACACCCAGAAATCCGTTGAAGCCACTCTCCGATGCCATGGTCTGCAGCTCAGCCTCTGTGAGCGACAGCAGCCGCCCGCGCTGAAACACATGTTGCGCCAGTCCGAGGACCGCGTAACCAATCTGATAGCGGCGGGTATCTGCGTCCTGCTCGACATAGCCCTGCGAGGCCAGCGTGTTGAGCATCCGCTGCGCAACGGCGGGGCTCAGATCCAGCCGGCGCGCGATTTCTCTGACGCCGAGCGCCTCGTTCGAAGTTTTCAGGAGGCCGAGGATGTGAAGGCCCTTTTCCAAGGAGAGGCTGTTAGACATCGAGTGTTCCCATTATCGAAACAGTGTTCCATATAGTGCACATTAAATGCACTCGGACCGTGTCCTGTCAAGGCGAATGTGCACTATAGTGTGTCGTCATAGAGTGCGCGCGAACCGAACAATCACCCGATGGATATACGGGCGATTGTCGGTCTCAATGTTTTGCGCATCCGGCGTGAGCGGGCTCTTTCACAGGAAGAGCTGTCGCATCGCTCTCGGCTAACTCGGGCTTATCTGAGCGGTCTCGAAGCGGGGAGACGCAATCCGACGATTGTGTCGCTCAGTCGCCTGGCGGAGGCCTTGGGCGTCGAGGTGAAGGACCTGGTGTCTTAAATGACGCTGATTGGATCGTAGATTTACGCTATCCATATCATAGGGTTATGAGATCGATTGCCAGCGCACTTCAGATCTCAGTTCCTCCTCGGGGCGTCTGGTGGCTGTCGCCTGATCAGAACCTCGAAATCGATCTGCATTGCAGATGACAGGGCCTCGACTGCGTCGAGCGTCGGAGAACTCAGCTCCCGTTCCAGCTTGCCGATGTAGCTTCGGTCAAGCCCAGCGAACAGGGCAAGGCGTTCTTGCGAGAGCCCGCGCTGCTGTCGGCAGAGCCGAAGATTTCTGGCAAAAATCGCCGTCAGTTTCATGGGGAAAAATAATCAGACTGAATTTTAGAAGGCCACATACTATAGTCATCATTCGCACCTTCCCGGTCTTGTATCGGCGCTTTGTGATGGTGATAATCGCATCAGGATCGTTGTTCTTTAGAACTTTTCCGATGATCCTTGCCGGCATATTCCGCAGATTTGCGCAGATGTTGCGGTCATGAAAGAAGGTTCAACAGGAGTCGCGTCCGTCAGGCGAGGCTCATGATTGGCTTTTCATGCCTTTTGCTCGTGAGACGACGAATGATTGGTCTATCAATTTCACAGTTCAGAAAACTGACGCCCCGGGAAGTGGAAGTGCTCACCTGGACGTCGCAGGGCAAGACGGCCTGGGAAGTGTCCGTCATCCTGAGCATTTCGAAAAACACCGTGTACACCCATCTTCGAAATTCGAAAGACAAGCTCGACACGTCGAATGTCGTTCATACGATTGTTGAAGCAGTGAGGCGGAATCAGATCAAGATCTGACGTCCCGCCATAGTTAACTTATCCCGCCGGTTCCTCTGTCCATCGCTCCATTTTGTCCCGATCCGCCGCTGGCCGTGTCGTCAGCGGCCCTGTGCCTCCTGTTGTGTCGCGTAGGAGTACCCCCATGGTTTCCGAGAGAGTTTGGTCCTCGCCGCAGTTCGCCATTCAATTTCCGCTCCTTGATCGCAGCGGCTTTGCCTTCGAATTTCTCAGACGAAACAATGAGTATCGATCTGACTTCGCAGCCATTGCCAGTCAGGGCGGCACTGTGGCGAAACGCGACGCCCTACAGGGTCTGACGTCCCGCTGGGGGATTGCCTTTCGCGCTGGATCCTGATGTCCCCGCATGGTTGTCGCACCCCCTTTGGCGTCCAGATCTGGACCCGGAGGCCATCGTCGTCACTGAAGCTCCATCCGGTTTTTCAGGATGCCTCGAATTGGATCCGAAAGACCTGCCTGTATCAGTGTGGGGAATGGATCGCGACAGTGCAGTCTACATTCCAGCCTCCGGGACGAGTGACAGTTTGCGGATCTGGTTTGCCGGGAGGTCGCCGCCCTCCAGACTGGCTGTCATGCTGCCGATGGACCATGACCTTGAGGTTCGTCTGCACAGCCTGCGGCGAATGCACCGATGGCTGACACGCAGAGAGGCGGGTCCAGCCATGCGCCAGCAACAGATTTCCGCGTTTCATCGCCATCGCTTCATTCTCATGCTGAGGATCCTGGACGGGCTTCGTGACGGTGCATCGAGGCGCGAGATCGCCAGTGTCATATTCGGTCGGGACGTGCGCTCCATCTCCGCTATCGACTGGCAGAATACTTCTGCGCGTCGGCACCTTGCTCGTCTGATAGCTGAGGGCAGGGACTATGTCAGCGGTGGCTACCGTCGAATCTTGCGGGGTGGCCCAACCAAGGGACAGCTTTTCCATAGCGCCGCTCACGAGCGGACCAGTTCCGCCTGACTGGTGAGGCTGGCATTCGATCGCCGGGGACAGGTTGCTTGATGGCAAATTCTGTCACTCCGCCGAACCGCAGTTTCTTCGCCATTGTCGCAGTCGACCCGCCGCTTTGACGGTGGCCGCGATGGAGGCAGATGATGCAGGAAAAAACCGACAGCACCTGGCCGCGCTTCGTGCGCACTGCGGAAGCGGCCCGTCTTCTCGATCTTTCGCCCCGCACGCTCGAAAAGCATCGCTGCGACGGAACCGGGCCGGTCTATCACAAGCTCGGCGGCCGCGTTGTCTATGCCGTCACAGACCTTCACGCCTGGATTGACGCATCTGCACGCCGGTCCACGTCGCAAGCCGCTTCGAGCGCCCGCATGCCGCAAGTGTCGATGGCCGCTCGCGCCCTTGGCATGACGCGCTGATCGTCGCGATGACCGGGCACAGGACATATCAGGGGCAGCAGCTCGAGCTGTTTCAGCCAAGCGGCGGCAATATTGCCGCCCGCGATGCACAGGACCTCATGTCCTGGCCGTTCTTCTCACTGGCCAAATCCCGCCGCGTGGCGCCGATCGACTTTCGCATGGGCGATGTCGCGATCCGGGTGGAGGCGACCGCTGAACATGGTATGGCGACGATCTGGGACGCGGACATCCTGATCTGGGCTGCATCGCAGATCGTCGAAGCGCGCGACAACGGCCTGCGGACCTCACGGCTGATGTCGGCCACGCCTTATGAAATCCTCACCTTCATTCGCCGGGACGATTCCGCCCGCAGCTATGAAAGGTTGAAGGCAGCCCTCGACCGACTGCAATCCACCACGATTGCCACCACAATTCGCCAGCCGTCCGCGCGGCGCAGGCATCGCTTCTCATGGATCGCCGAATGGAAGGAGCGGCTCGATGCAGAGGGGCACCCGCTTGGTATCGAACTCATCCTGCCAGACTGGTTCTATGCCGGGGTCATCGACGATGCACTTATCCTCACCATTGACCGGGGCTATTTCGATCTCAGAGGGGGCTTTGAGCGTTGGCTTTACCGGCTCGTGCGCAAGCACGGCGGGCGCCAGACAGGGGGCTGGAGCTTCGATCTCAAGCACCTGCACCTGAAGTCCGGCAGCCTCTCGCCCCTCAAGCACTTTGTCTATGACCTGCGCGGCATCGTCCAGCGTCAACCACTGCCTGGCTATCGCCTGGCACTTGTCACCGATCCGGACAGTCGCGTCCGGCTGACCTTCCAACCAACCTCAACCGATCCGTCTGGCATTGCCGCGTTCCGCGCGCCGCGCCGCCGGTCGATCAGACTGTGAGCAAGCTGTGGACAGACCCGTGCTATCGAGGACCGCCAAGCCCGTGCTATCGGGGACCGGATTCCCGTGCTATCCGGGACCGAAAGCGGCGTTAAGCCTCCGTATTCTTTCGGGTATCCGCTCCTGTAACATTCCTAACCCAGATTCCTTCGGAATCTTTCTAACGGACCGCCCTGCATCGGCCGCCGGTGGATCGCCGGCCGCACCATGCGTCTGCGACCTCATTGCACCCCTCTCGTTTTCTACCGTGGGAGCGGGACAATGAAGACGGGTATGCACATTGACAGCATTTCGTCTGACCAAACCCTGGTCGAACTGACATGGCGCGAAAAGCGGATCGAACACTGGATCCGCTTTGGCCGGATCGCTGAAGAACAACGCATCGATCGTCACCGCCGCATCATTGGCTTTGCTCCTGGTAGCGTTTTCGCCTTCGTCCGCTGGGCGGCGAACGATTACGGCACTGTGGTTTCCCGTATCGATATCCTGCGCGCGGTGGCGGTAGGTGAGGCGTTCCAGACGCTGCCCTTCGTGCGTCCCGGCGGCGACATCCTGTTGCGCATCCACGGTTGGCCGAAGGTTGAAACGGTCCTGAACACCATCGACGCGATCGAGGCACTGGGCATCGATCCGGCCGAGGTCGCGCCAGATCACTGGCGACATGTCCACAACCGCCTCAGCGTCAACGAGCCGTTTCGGACCTACACCAGCGAGCTGCATCGTGCCTGGCTGAAGCGGCGGAGAGTTCTCCCAATCGCAGACGATACCACCGGCAACGATCACACTGGAGGCACACCATGACGCGCTTCGCATGGGTGATGGTGACATGTCTTTCCGCAATCTCGACTGTTGCTTCGGCATTTATCGAAATGCCGAAAAAGTTGATGTGGAATGTAAGCGCCAGCGCGCCGATCGGTCTTTATCGGATCGTTCGGGTTGATCGCATCGCGGTCACTGATCTGGCTGTTGTCATGCCGCCTGACGAACTGGCAAGCCTTCTGGATGAGCGACGCTATCTGCCGAAGGGCTTGCCATTGCTCAAGCGGGTGCTGGCGCTCAGGGGCACTGAAGTTTGCCGCTCCGGCTCTGACATCATCGCTTACGGCAGGTGTTACGGACGGGCCCGCGACCGAGATAGCCAAGGCCGCGCATTGCCTGTCTGGCAGGGATGTCGGCAGATCGCCGAGGGCGAAGCCTTCTTCATGAACTGGGATGCATCCGACAGTTTCGACAGCCGTTATTTTGGGCCGCTTCCCCTCACAACCGTCATCGGCCGGGCGATCCCGCTCTGGACGGCCGACATTCCTCATCCGGCCACAGACAGTTTTCGCAAGCCGGTATCCGCCGAGCCGTGATGGTTCGCCCTCCACCAACGAAAGGATGTCGCATGACCCAGATTGATACCTTCACCCGCAACAGTGACGGCTTTTTCGGCCGCGTCCGCACGCTCACTCTTAATGCCGAAGTGACCATCCTGCCGGCCGATGACACCGACGCCGAAAATGCGCCTGATCATCGGATCTTCGCTGATGGCCTGGAAGTTGGCGCGGCATGGGACCGCACCGGAGAGAGGGCAGGGGCGTATCTGTCCGTCACCATCGACGATCCGTCCTTCGTCGAGCCGATCCGTGCCCGGATGTTTGCGTCCGACACGAACAAGGATGAGTGGGCCCTCCACTGGACTCGCAAGACGCGGCGCGACGAACAGGGGTGACGATCATGCGCTGCTATCCTTACCGCGCATCAACAAGTGTAATCTCCTTGACCGATCGAGCTGCGATCAATCCCCTCGACCCGATCGCCTGCAGCCAAGCCGGCGCGCGCAACGAAGGTCAGGGGCGGCGGTCTGTTTTCCGGGAATTGGGCACGTCATCTGGCGTCGCCCGCCTGGAAAATACTGGGCGGCGGCGAAGCCTTGCCCTTGACCGCAGCGAGCACGATGGCAGGCTTATGGGGGTTCGGGACGGCAATGCACGCGCTGTTGTCCTGACGATCACCGCGATGTTCGTCACGGTCATCATGATCGTCACGCAGACATGCGTTGCGTCAGCTGACCCTCTGAAACCCGATGCTTTGCCCGATTACGCCGTCGCGGTCGCGCCGCCGTCAGATCCATGGGCAAAGCACGTCACGGATGCTGCAAAACGCTTCGCCATTTCCGATCGGTGGATACGCGCCGTGATGCAGGTCGAAAGCAACCTTGATCCGCTTGCCGTCTCGCCGAAAGGCGCGATTGGACTGATGCAGATCATGCCCGCCACATGGGAGGAACTGCGCATCCGCTATGCCCTTGGCAGCGATCCCTATCAGCCGCGTGACAACATTTTCGCCGGCTCTGCCTATCTGGCAGAGCTGCATGATCTCTACGGCTCGCCGGGTTTCCTCGCGGCCTACAATGCCGGCCCCGGTCGCTATGAAAAGCATCTTGTCTCTGACGAACCCCTGCCGGCCGAGACCGTCGATTATGTTGCGAAAATCATGTCGCTGATCGATGGAGATAAAGCCGCCCCCAAGCGCACAGTCGATCACCCGTCGCCCCCTTCATGGTCGATTGCACCGCTGTTCGTCGCGCGTTCCCTTGCCGTGAAGAGCGATGATAACCAGATCACCAATCTCCCCTCCAATCGTTCCTCAAGCGCTCATACGATCGTCGACTTGTCGGCGCTCGCACCGCCGTCCGATGGCGTCTTCGTGCGCCGCAACGTCGTCGAGGAGGCGTTGCGATGATGGTCGTTGTTTCTGCTGCTGGATCGGGCTGGATCGTATGGCTTGCCGCGCGGGGAGGGGCGTCGGGAGACACGACCGAAGGAAGGCGAGATAAAAGCAGACGATGTGCGCCAGCGTTCGGTCGTGTGTTTTCAGGGGCTTATGGTGCAATTGCGCGATGTGCGCCTGATCGGCGCAGCCTGCGCATTTGCGAATTCTGCAAGGATTACGTCGGTTTTGCGCGATGTGTGGGGCCTCAGGCATGAGCGGCGAGGAGAGTTTTCGCATACGGCCTGGCCGTATTCGCTCTACCCGCGCTCAAGCCGCCCGGCCCTTCATCGCCCAGGCCCTTGCGGCCGCTGAGCGGGCCGGCGGCAGGGTCTCGCGCTCTGGCAAGATCAGTTCGAGTAACCACTCGCGTTTCGGGCGTGGCCAGCGCGCCACCGTGCAGGCCAACCGATTGCTCACCGGCCGTTCACGCAACACGGTCATCAAGACGCGGGTCGTCCGCCATAGCGCTCGGGCGACGCCGCTCGCCGCCCACCTCAGCTATCTCCGGCGCGAGGGCGTGACCCGGGATGGAGAGAAGGCCCGGCTGTTCGGACCTGAGACCGAGGACGCCGATCCCAAGGCCTTCGCGGAGAGGTGCGATGACGACCGGCATCACTTCCGGTTCATCGTCTCGCCCGAGGACGCGTCCGAGATGTCCGACCTCAAGACCTTTGCCCGCGACCTGATGGGGCAGATGGTGAAGGACTTGGGCACCCGCCTCGACTGGGTCGGCGTCGCGCACTGGAACACGGATAATCCGCACGTCCATATCATCCTGAGCGGCCGTACCGATGACGGCCAGGACCTCGTCATCTCCCGCGACTATATCAAGGAAGGCATGCGCGCCCGCGCACAGGATCTCGTCACCCAGGAACTGGGGCCGCGCACTGATCACGATATTCGCCGCAATCTCGAACGGCAGATCGAGGCGGAGCGCTGGACCGATCTCGATCGCCAGCTTGCCCGAGACAGCTATCGCTCCGGCGTCGTCGATCTCGCCCCGCAGTCTGATCGCCAGCCCGACGAATTCCACTCGATGAAAGTCGGCCGGCTGCGGAAGCTGGAGACGCTTGGCCTCGCCGATCAGGTTGGCCCGGGCCAATGGATCGTATCCGAGAAAGCCGAGGCGACTTTGCGCGAGCTGGGAGAACGCGGCGACATCATCAAGCGCATCCATCGTAGCCTGACCGATCAAGGCATTGAGCGCGGTGCCGCGAATTATGTGCTGGCGGGCGAAAGTCTCGACGAGTCCGTTGTTGGGCGGCTGGTCGATCGTGGTCTCGATGATGAGCTGAAGGGCACGGCCTATGCCGTGGTCGATGGCACCGATGGGCGCACCCATCACATCAAGCTGCCTGACCTTGATGCCGCCGGCGACAGCGCACCGGGCTCGATCGTCGAGTTGCGCAATTTCGATGACACGCAGGGCCGCCGCCGGGTCGCGCTCGCGGTGCGTTCCGATCTCGACATCGAACGGCAGATCAGTGCGTCCGGTGCGACCTGGCTCGACCGGCAGGCGATTGCCCGCGACCCCGTGGCGCTTGGTGGCGGCGGCTTCGGTGCGGAGGTGCGCGACGCGATGGATAGGCGCGCAGAACATCTCGTGGGTCAGGGTCTGGCCGAACGGCAATCGCGCGGTGTCAGCTTTTCGCTCGGTCTGATCGATACGCTCCGACAGCGGGAGGTGGACGCGTTCGGCCAGAAGCTTGCAGCCGAGACCGGCAGGCCGTTCACGAAAGGGGGGACCGGCGAGTACGTCGCCGGGACGTATCGGCAGCGCTTTGCGCTCGCGTCAGGCCGCTTCGCGATGATCGACGACGGGCTCGGCTTTCAGCTCGTCCCCTGGACACCATTCCTCGAAAAGCAGATCGGCCAGCACGTCAACGGCGTCTCGCGCGGCGATGGCGGTGTCGACTGGAGCTTCGGGCGCAAGCGCGGGCTCGGAATGTAATCCAATCAAGAGGGGAGCACGCCATGTCGGCGACCAAGATCCTGTGGGGCCAAATCATCACTGTCTGCCTGATCGTCCTGATGACCACCTGGGCGGCGACGCAGTGGACGGCTTGGCGGCTGGGATTCCAGCCGCAACTGGGTGTCCCATGGTTCAAGCTGGCGGGTTGGCCGATCTACTATCCACCCGCCTTCTTTTGGTGGTGGTATTTCTACGATGCCTACGCACCACCGATCTTTATCGAAGGGGGTTTCATTGCCGCCTCTGGGGGCTTCATCGCTGTTGCCGTGGCGATCGGCATGTCGGTCTGGCGGGCGCGCGAGGCGAAGAATGTGGAAACCTACGGTTCCGCCCGCTGGGCAGGCCCCGACGAGATCAAAGCGGCCGGATTGCTGGGCGCGGACGGCGTCGTGCTCGGTAAGCTCGATCGCGATTACCTTCGCCATGACGGCCCGGAGCATGTGCTGTGCTTCGCGCCCACACGGTCCGGCAAAGGCGTCGGCCTGGTGGTGCCGTCGCTGCTGACCTGGCCGGGTTCGGCAATCGTCCACGACATTAAGGGCGAGAACTGGACGTTGACCGCTGGCTTTCGCGCGCGCCATGGCGATGTCTTGCTGTTTGATCCGACCAACGCGAAGTCGGCCGCCTACAATCCGCTGCTGGAAGTCCGCAAAGGGGAATGGGAGGTTCGCGACGTCCAGAATATCGCCGACATTCTCGTGGATCCGGAAGGCTCTCTGGAAAAGCGCAATCACTGGGAGAAGACAAGTCACGCGCTCCTTGTTGGAGCGATTCTCCATGTCCTCTATGCCGAGGTTGACAAGACACTCGCTGGCGTCGGTGCCTTCCTGTCTGATCCTAAGCGGCCCATCGAGTCGACGCTTGCCGCCATGATGAAGACAGCGCATCTCGGCGAGGCCGGGCCGCATCCCGTCATCGCGTCCGCCGCGCGGGAACTGCTGAACAAATCCGACAACGAGCGATCCGGCGTGCTGTCGACGGCTATGTCGTTTCTCGGGCTCTATCGTGATCCCGTCGTCGCTGAAGTCACACGCCGCTGTGATTGGCGCATCGTCGACATCGTCGGCGGAAAACATCCGACCACGCTCTACCTCGTGGTACCGCCGTCGGACATCAACCGGACCAAGCCGCTGATCCGTTTGATCCTCAATCAGGTCGGTCGGCGTCTGACCGAGGATCTACAGGCGAGGGGAAACCGTCATCGGCTTCTCCTGATGCTGGACGAATTTCCGGCACTCGGCCGCCTCGACTTCTTCGAGAGCGCGCTCGCCTTTATGGCCGGATATGGCCTCAAGGCGTTCCTGATTTCACAGTCGCTGAACCAGATCGAGAAGGCTTATGGACCGAACAATTCGATCCTCGACAATTGCCACGTGCGTGTCAGCTTTGCGACCAATGACGAGCGCACCGCCAAGCGGGTGTCTGACGCGCTGGGCACCGCTACCGAGATGAAGGCAATGAAGAACTATGCCGGTCACCGGCTCTCGCCATGGCTGGGGCATTTGATGGTTTCGCGCTCCGAGACCGCGCGGCCGCTGCTCACACCGGGTGAAGTCATGCAGCTTCCGCCATCGGACGAGATCATTATGGTTGCCGGCATCCCGCCGATCCGGGCGAAGAAAGCTCGATACTACGAGGATAGTCGCCTTCAGGAGCGTATTCTGACCCCGCCGACGCGGACCAAGCCCGAAAGCGGACAGGCTGACGACTGGAGCAACCTTGAACGTCCGAAGCAATCGGTAGTGAATACGCCGATTGCCGTAGAACCGCCGACAGAGGACGATCCGACGGAATCCGAACGCAGACATCAGCCCGAACTCAGCCGGACGAAAACTGTCGAACGCAGGCAAGTCATCGAGAACGAATTCGAGATCGATCCTCGCGATGTGGTCGAAGAGAACGCGACGCGCCTCAGCCGGATGAACCAGACCATGCACCAGGTTGCCCGCCAGGCCTCGCTCGATCCGGGCGATGGGGTCGAGCTGTAGGAGAGGACTGTGATCAAAACTCCCAAGAAGCAGCGCCTTTCTGTCTATCTCGATCCTGACGTCATGAAGGCACTCGCTGCCTATGCTGCTCGGCGCGATCAATCTCTATCCATGATCGCAGAAGCGGGTATCGCGTCTTTCCTGTCACCCGACGCGGCCGAGCGACAGGAGGCCGCTACCACTAAGCGGCTCGACCAGCTCGATCGTCGCATGACGCGCATGGAACGCGACGTTGGTATTGCCGTCGAGACCTTGGCGGTGTTTGTACGTTTCTGGTTGACGACAACGCCTGCGCTGCCAGAGCCTGCCGCTCAGGCGGCCCGGGCCAAATCGAGCGAGCGCTATGAGGCGTTTGTTGCCGCGTTGGGGCGCAGACTGGCGAAAGGTCCCAGGCTGACACAGGAGATTTCCGAGGATATTGGGCAAAGCGGCCACGAAAAGCGTTGATTTTCTTTCATAAGCGGTTTGTGCGTCAACACGTTAAACTCCCGAGATATCGTAGGATAGTCTGGGGTTGAGATGGCAAGTATGGATCGCATCAAGATAAATCTGCGGTATGAATTGTGTATCATGCGGATTGCTGCGTATTCGTATGCAATATAGCCCTCAAATATGATCCTCAATACATCCGATAAGGGTTACTTATCGATGGTTATAGCGACAACTATCAATCGTACTATGTGAGGAACTTTAATATTCATATAGAGTTCCTTTAACAAATCATTTACTATGATTTCAATGGCTTACGATCTCGCGAAAATCAGCATGACAGGGTTGATGCGACCGGCTTTCGAGGCCGGCGTCGCTCTCACGCGTCTGGACGAACGTGTCGCCCGTTCGCCGGTCGGGCAGGGCTTCCTCGAACGATCCCAGTTCACCGACGCCTGCGCCTCCCTATGGATCGACGGCGAACTCGTCCATCTCGAGGACCTCGTCCTCCATGACGCCACGAAGGATATTCGCACGCCGACCCACGAGCTGACAATCGCCCGCGACGTTTTGCGAACTCGCAGGCGCATTGCAGCCCAACCACCTGGCTGGGCGCTTTCAACCGACGGCGTCCGCACTCTCAGAAAAACCGCGGAGATCACGTCGGCCGCCGCTGAGGCGGAGCCGGCAACTGCCAACATGCGCCCGGTCGCGACGGATCCGGAAGGGGAGGCAGAGGATGGTGATGAGCTCGAAAATCTCCTCGGCGTCGACTACGCTGCCATCGATGCGGTTCTCGCCCGGTCGGAGGCGGCGATCCAGAGTGCCACACGGCCTGGCCGCGCTGATACCGGCGAACGAGACCCTCTCGTCTATGATCTTGACTGGGACGAAGACGCGCGGCTCGACGAATGGCGCAGCGTGTTGCGCCAGACCGAAAACTTGCCGGCAATGCTGCAAGCGGTCGTCGCGCTCGATGCCTGGAACGAGCTTTCCGTCCTTCAGCATGCGCCCTGGCTTGGCCGGCTGTTCGCCGCCTCGATCTTGCGCCAGGCCGGCATCACCACCGGTGCCCATCTTGCACCCATTAATCTCGGCCTGAAAACCATCCCCGTCGATCGACGCCGGCATCGTGATCGGGAGACCCGGTTGCTCGCCATTGCTTACGGCCTGATCGCGGCCGCCGAGCTCGGTCTGAAAGAGCATGACCGGTTAGTTCTGGCGCGCACAATGTTTGAGCGAAAGCTGGGCGGACGCCGGACGTCTTCAAAGCTGCCGGAGCTGGTCGAGCTGGTGATGGCAAAACCATTGGTGTCGGCCGGGATGGTGGCGAAGACGCTGGACGTCACGCCGCAGGCGGCGCGGCGGATTGTTTTGGAGCTGGGCCTCCGCGAGATGACGGGCAGGGGGAGGTTTCGGGCGTGGGGCATAGTTTAGATTGCCGATGAGAGTGCCGCTTAACGTCGTCTGCTCGTCTTCCCAGGCTGCGACACCACAACTGCGGTCCGCCTTTTAATTCTCTCGAGACCAGACTTCAGTTCGTGATGGTGTTCCAGATGAGCAGAAGCGTCCCACACGAAGGTAACGATCTTGTCGAACGCCGTCGTGGTGCTGAAACAGAGGGAAGATTGCCTACAATTTTAGCGCGAGCTCGGTTAGAGGGCGCCAATACCCGTTTGGCTATAATCCCTCAAAAATAGTTTTGCGCAAGTTGCTCTTGCTATCGATGCGTGCGCAAAGCACTGTTAATTTTGCTAGAATGCCCGGGGGAATCATGAGCCAGATTGCAATCGATCTTTATTCGGGCTGCGGAGGAATGTCGGCCGGGGCCGCCGCCGCGATCCCTGACTTGCAGGTAAAATGGGCGCTCGACATCGATGCCAACGCTACCAGGACCTTCGCGAATGCTCACCCGGAAGCTGTGGTCGACTGCTGCGACGTTTCCCTGGTGTCGGCCTCCGACGTCGTTGAGCGGGCAGGGATCGAGAAGATCGATTGGTTCTTCGCAGGCCCGACTTGCCAAGCTGTGAGCACGATGGGTGTCTTCCATCTTGAAGACCCGCGAAACGCTCTATTTGTGCACTTCATCCGATTGCTCGATGACTTTACTGCCGCAGGCCGGAAACCGCGCCATGTCGTGATGGAGAACGTGCCCGGCGTGGTTTACGGCCGAAACCTTGTCATCGTCAGGGAGCTGTTTAAGCTTTTCAAGGAGCGTGGCTACCACGTGTTCGCCGACGTCGTGAACATGGCGGACTACGGTCTGCCCCAGCTTCGGAATCGCTTCATCCTCATCGCGACCACCAACGAGGTTTCCCCGACGTTCCCGCGGCATACACATGCTCCTTTGAAGAAAGGCGACCTGAAGGAATATGTTTCGGTCAGCGAGGCCATTGGTGATCTGACTTTTGGCCATGCCGACAGCAAGGCTGTAGTCAAGCTCGCTGCCCGGGGGCGCCCGACACGTTTCCAGTCGTACGTGCGCGACGGCTCCGGCTATGCGCCGAACCACCACTCCAGCAACCTTTCCGAAATCAACAAGAAACGGGTTGCCGCGGTTCCGCAGGGCGGTTCCTGGAAGGATATTCCACCGGAGCTTCTTCCTGATCGTTTCCGCCGCGTCCGCCTGACCGACTACGCGACACTATACGGCCGCCTTCACGAGGCTTCGCCCGCCTATACGATCTCCGCGGGCTTCAACAACGTCACCTCCGGCTGCTTCACTCATCCCCTCCACGACCGCGCATTGACCGTCCGCGAGGGCGCGCGCCTGCAGGGTTTCAGGGACTCTTTCGAGTTCCTCGGCCCCAAGGAGGCGCAGTATCGGCAGGTGGGCAATGCCGTCCCACCGTTCTTCATGATGCAGTTGGTCAACCACCTGCTGTCCGGCGAAGAGGGCGTGTCAGCGCGCATTACTGCCGCGGCGCTGGAGACCGGCAAGAAGCTACCGAAGATGGTGAAGCGCTTCACCAACAAGAAGAACGACTCCACACGGTCGCGCGACGGATATGGTGGCGGCACCTATTGGCCAGCAGGATGGGGCGAACCGATTGCCGCCGATGCGGTCACTGCCAACGGCTATCGGCTCAAGGAAGACATGCCGCTTCGCTATCGGCGCCGTGACGAATGGCGCGTCAACCGGGATCGGTTCGTGGATCAGGACATCGTCAAGGTCTACGACGCACAGCGTATGCGACGGGTGCCTGATGGATCGATTGCTCTTCCACTCGTCAACCAGGACGACGTCGATGCCATCGACCGGGCAATCGTGCAACTTCTTGCGGTCGTCGGTGCTCGTGCCGGATCGTTGGAGGTGGATGCTCCGGTTCGCTACCTTCGCGCCCGGATGAAGCTGCTCCACGATCAGTTGAGCGAGAAACAGGCGGCAGATCTTCCCGCGATGGAGATCGTGGACGAAGAAGAAGCCATCCGCTTTGGAAAGGTCGGCATTCTCCAGCAGTTCGCACGGCTCGCGTTCGAAGACTCCGATCTGGCCGACATCGATCCTGTTCGGGGGCCGCATCTTTTTCTTCATTGGCAGCGCGGGGAGGCGGAGGCCATCCGGATCGGGAACGACTTGCACGCAGAATGATAGGTAAGGTTGTGCTTATGGAGTGAAGGATCTACTTTAGATAGGCGGGACGGGGTAGGGGGATTTGGTAAGCTTGGAGGAAGAGTGTATCGAGAGGTACTTTCTCGCGCCCGGTAGCTCCGGGCCGATCGGGAGCGTGTACGTTGCTGACGAAGACCTCCTGGAGATATTTGGTGTCGCGGAATTGGAACAGGCCCGCAGGCAGCTCATCAAGTCTATACCGCATGTCACGATCCTGAGGTCCCGCTTTTCTGGACTCACTTCTCCCTTGCAGGGTCGGTCACCGGACTACGTCAGGATACTCGTCTTTTTATGCTGGATGCAGACGACGAAAATGCGCCAGCGTGGAGACCGGGATTTCCGTCAGTTGCTGTCGAAACAGCTTGGCGAGGACTTCACTGGGTTCAAGATGAATGGCCTCGACATGATGTGGGAGCACCTGCAGGAGTTCCTGCTGCGAGTTCACGGCATCAACCTTGTGCTTCCCGACATCATCCCGAGTATCAGCCGCATCGGCCGTACGCTGCAGATGGCCTTTCCGACGTGGCGTGATAAGGCGACCCTACGGAAGCTGCGCCAATATATCGCTCCAGATCATGTTCTCGATCCACTCATGATCGCCAACCGGATCAATACCTCGCGGTATTTACTCGGCGATACGATGCAGTCGTTCGAATACAATTTCGAGAAGTTCGACACCGCACGGAAACGCGGCCATCGAGAGCACGAGGCAACACCTTTCTGGCAGGCCTGGTATGGTGTTGTCGCCGAGCAGGCGTCGATCGAGGAAATCGAGGTCGTTGAGAGCGACTTCGGGGGCTACGAGCTTTTCCGAGTTCCACCTGTCGGCGAACGGGTACCGATTTCGACGCCGGAGGACGCGGCGAAGCTGGTTCCCAAACCTCTTGCCAAGCTTATCTCAAGCGGACTGATCTTTCTAGAAAGGCTTGGCTACGGCAGATATCGCGCGCAGGCCAAAACGCCTTCGGACATCCTACTGATGCATGTGTCGAAGCTCGCCCAGTGCGATCGGACGACGATACGCTCCTCCGTAGCGGTCAACGCCAGTTGGGTCGTAGTTTCGACCCGCGGCAGGCTCGATGAAACCGCACCTGCGGCACTCGGAAAGCGCGAGTTCGGATGGCACGATGGGATAAGGGTCGGTACCAGCGCTTATCTCGGAAGATCGCCACTCACGCCGACGATAGCTGGTTCCTTGCCTGAGGCTATAAAGGTGGAAGTCGGCGGAAGATCCGTCGAGCTTCTTCGGGTTGGCGACGAGATGGTTTTGTCGCCGGGCGTGTACTCCGGCACCGCCTTAGCCAGGAGCCTCGGGAAGTCGCAGGAAATCCTGATGGTCGCGCGAGCGAACGAAGTCGGCGTGACACGTAGGCTCGCTTTCGATCTTGCGAGAAACATACCGGAGGACGACTTCCATCATGGAACAGCGCCTTCGACAGGATCCGAGTTAGAAATCTGGAGTGGTGACAGAGTTCAGCCGTGCGATGAGCTCGTGACGATTGGCGAGGGCCTTTATGAACGCACTGCCCGCGGCCTTCCGCTTTCTGAAGCAGTCGAGATCGTTCGCCGGGCGATACGGTTTACAGAAAACCATCCCTCTGAATGGGACATTCTACGATCATTTGCGGATGCTGGGTGGCTCGAACCCACGTTCCTTAGACACTTCCCAGCGCGGCGTGTTTTGCAGCGGGAGCTGTCCGCGCATTCTGTCAACGAGACCACAGTCGTCGTCTGTGGGCCAACACCGCTGGCAGTCGTAGACAGGCTGTCGGTAGCGGCCCTCGCCGCCGGCGGCGCGATGGAGACGTGGAATGGCGCCTCTTCATGGTCGCTTCCGCGGTACGTCTTCCGTGCGTCCAGCGACAGTGTCCGCAGGGAGTTTCTGCGACGGGCAGAGCTAGCCGAGATGCCTGAGTGGCGCGCGGCAGTTCCAGATTGTGCGGACCACGGCGATCCACACGGCTTCTGCGTCGTCGGGGAGCTTGTCCGGGAGCGCGGGTTCTTCGCGGCGGCGTTCGACAAGCAGATGACCGATGGCCTCTACCGTATCGAGCGGCCTGAGGGACGCATCCACTTCTATTACCGCTCGGTGATCCCTGGAAAGTTGGATCAGAACTACGTCTCACCATCCGTGGCGCTACTCTCGCATCATCTCCGGCTTGGCGTCGGCGACGTCTTCGAGTTCAGGGATGGTGTCGTCTTCGCTCGCGCGGTCGGGGTGAAGCTTCCGTCTAGCTGGGCGAGATGGGCTTCGAACCTGTCTCTGTGCAATCCCGGCCCGTCGAACGTCTCCGGTGTCTGGCGTTACGAGTATCCGGCCGGAGACGGAGCGGTGGGCGCGATAGCGAAACTCGTTCCGATCAGCAAGAAAACTGCCCTGCCTTCGGGCTGGCGGGAAAGTTTTCTCCGGTCGGCGTCCAATCGTGACCGGAAAATCTACGATAATCGCTCGCGGCGGGTCCGCGCGGCCACAGGTATGCATGGGAAGAGTTAGTCGATGTCAGGTATGGGTAAAACAGTCTTCCAGGTCATCAAGATCCTAAGCCACGGTGTTGCCATGGTCGCAGAGGTGCGGGGAGGCGACTCCGGCATTGGGAAGATCCGCGAAACCAGGGAGCCGCGCATGGTCCTGGGCGGCGTCGACTCTCTCTGGATTGTTACCGGGGAGAAGGACGAGCCAAAGCTTGTTCTAGAGGACTTGGAGGAGCTGACTAATGTCAACTTGCCGATGGTGTCGTCTCTCTCATCGACCATCCGTGCCAGCTCTGCGTTCGAGCTTCCGGCGACCGTCGAGGCGTTCAGCACTCCAGGCCAGCGCAAGACCACCAACTTTGTGACGGTGACGCGCATACTTGCCGCCCACAGCGCGCGTAACATCACCTTCGAGGAGGTCGTCCTTCGGCTGCGCGAGGGCAGGCTCGATATACCGTCGAAAGAGATCATCGCAATCGAGGTGGCCCAAGGCGAGTGGCTCACCAGCCAGTTCGTCCGCCTCCCTTCCGGGTCTTACGGCCTTTCACCCGGCGCGGATCCGCGAGCACTTCCCGTCAAGACCATCGAGAACAGGGCTGACTCGATGAGATTGTCTTCAGGGCTGCTGGTCTTCCTGTCGGAGCCTAGGTGGAGCCTCGCAACGGAGAAGGACATCCGTCCCGAACAAGAGGTGCTCGAGTCTGCGGAGCGCTGGCTCAGTCGCTCGAAGCTTGCAGCGGACACGGGGCCGGATGGCGGCGATGTCCTCGAATTGCTGCGGTACCATGTGGCGACAACGGTCAACGAAGACGAGAAGGCCGATATATTCGCGGCGGCCCGGCTTCTAGCGGGACGCCAGTCGATAATCGACATCATACCTCAAATACTCGCCAAAGATCATGCATTCCAGAAACGCGTTCAGGATTTCGAACTTCAGGAACAGGAGCGGCTCAAGGAAGGGCTCCGATCCAAGGTGGAAGCCGAGATCGAGGCAGAGAAGGCGCGCCTAGAGGAAATCCGCTTCGAGATAGTCGAGGCTGAAACGCACCTCGCACTCACGGGCCAGCGTGAGCTCCTTCTCCGAAACGAGACCGAGAAGCACGATGAGGTCATGAAGGCCCGCATCGCCGAGGCAGTGAGCCAGTTGCATGATAGCGCCGTGGCACAGGGCGATCATCTGCGCCGGGAACTCGATGAACTGCGAGACCTGGTGTTGCAGATGCCCAGCCATCCCCCGTCCGTCGTTCTTGCTCCGCCCGCAGAGATGTTGGAACCAGAGCGTCCGAAGGAGGATCGCCCCGCAGCCCCCGCAAAGACCGACGAAGATGCGCGCAAGAGCATTGTTGCGGGCCTTGCATCGGCCACCGGGCTGACACAGGCCGACGTGATTGCAATTCTGCTCAAATCCACGGACGAGGTTCCAGTGCTCGTCGGTGAGCGGGCATCGGGCGTCGCGGCTGATATTGTTGCCGCCATTGGCGGTGACGACAGCGCCGTGGCATTCTGCGATCCGTCGCGCATCTCGTGGCATGATCTCATGCGTGACGAGACGTCCGGCCTCTCCGCGGCAGTGGCGAAAGCCAAGGCAAACCCGGACATCCTCGTCCCGATTGCGATTTGCGGTATCACCAATGGCCCGTGCGAGTACTGGCTTCCCCAGTTCGTGGAGTCGCGACGCGTCGGTCGTCTGCCTCGCAATCTTGCGATCATTGCCAGCGCAGGGGTCGACGGCTCGAGGGTTTCGGTACCGGATTCGGTCCTTCGCATCCTGATGCCTGTCGAGGTGCCAGATAGCGCCAAACCCGTCCGCAGGCTGTTTGCGGGATCATGGCCCGCCGAGCTTGATGCCAATCGCACGAACCTTGCCGAGGCCATCGACGTGCTCTCGCAGTCGCAGGACTTCGAGAACGGCGCGCTCCAGCGTGCCGCGAAGACGTTGTCGCGGTTGCCGCAGGGCGCAGCAATGGCCGATGTCGCCAAACTGCTGGTGCAGCAGGCCAAGTGGCTGTCGAGCATTTCCGCCGACGGGCATTACGAATTCAAAAACCGCTTCAAGAATATCGAGGGCTGAACATGTTCGATCCGATTGGTGGCTTCAACAGAATGATCGAGCAGTTTCTGTCGTATCTGGATACGGCCTACCGTATCGACGATCAGAAGGTGTCCTCGATGCGGCGGGATCTTCTATCTACGCCCGGAGAGCTCGCTCTCGATCCCATCTTCGAGGCGGTTCCCCGCTATGAAACGACAGGATACGGCCTGGAAGCGCTGATCGAGGACAAGGATGGCAAACTGCCGGGCTTCTCGAAGGCGGAGCGACAGGCATTCGTGAAACTTGCTCTCTCGGGGCTTTTCGACCGCGACACCAAGAGTGCCGAGATCCGAGGTGCCTACCAGCCATACCTTCATCAGGTCCAGATGCTCTCGAAGGGAGTGCAGGACGGTACGCCGGGAATCGTCACTTCTGGCACGGGCTCGGGCAAGACGGAATCGTTCATGCTCCCGATCCTTGCGCAGCTCGCCAAGGAGGCCACGACCTGGCCCGCCCCAGTACGCGCTGTGGACGACGACTGGCTCGAGGATGGAAAGAGCTTCCAATTCCATCGACGCAACGAGCATCCAGATCGTCCGAAGGCGGTTCGGGCACTCATCCTCTATCCGTTGAATGCTCTCGTCGAAGACCAGATGGTGCGTCTGCGCAAAGCGTTGGACTCCCCGGCGGCCCAAGCGGTGATGCAGACGCATTTCAAGGGTAATCGTCTCTTCTTCGGGCGTTACACTGGCAAGTCTCCCGTGACGGGATTTCTCGACCATCCGCGGAGGAGCAAGGACAAAGCTTGGAAGAAGCGCAATGCGAAAAATCGGCGTGAACTCAAGGTCGAACTGCAGCGCTACCAATCCATCCACTCCCGTCTGGAAGCGGGTGACGATCCAGATCTGCACTACATCTTTCCGACGACGGATGGCAGCGAGCTTATTTCCCGTTGGGACATGCAGGAGACGCCTCCGGACATCCTAGTAACCAACCAGTCGATCCTGAATGCGATGCTGGTTCGCGAGGTCGAGGACAGCATCCTCACGCAGACCCGCGATTGGCTTGCCGAGAACGACGATGCTCGCTTCTACCTCGTCCTTGACGAACTCCATCTCGTTCGCGGTTCTTCAGGTGCGGAGATGGCGGGCTTGCTGAGAATCTTCCTCGAGCGGCTCGGGCTTTCAGATCCAGCCCATGCCCATAAGCTCAGGATCCTCTCGTCCTCCGCGTCGCTCCCGATGGACGAGGACAACGCTGCGGCGAGCATCGAATATTTGCGGAACATGTTCGGCGATGCTGGAACCGCTGGTGCTGCGGATACTAGCCAAGTGTGGAAAAACAGCGTGGTCACGGGGAAGCCGATCGTCGTGCCGCGCCCCGACCGGACGCCCTCGCGCGACAGTCTTGTCGCGCTGGCCCATGGACTGCAGGATCTCGATTACAGGAAGCAGCCAGCCGAACTGCTGCAGCTCTTCATCGACGCCGCGCTGAGCATGCCGGGTGCGGCCGCTGCCAATTCGCATTCTCTGATGCTGGATGCGACGGCTTCTGCGGCTGCTATGCTCGACTTTGCGATGCAGGACGCCACCAAGCCAGGAGCCAAGACCCCTCGCTCGGTCGAGGACATCGGGAATATATTGTTTGAAGGGCCGGACAGGGAGGCAGTGCGCGGCCTGCTGGCGCTGCGAGCGATACCGGATCTTCCCGAGGACGTGCTGCCTGAGGAACTGAGGCCTTCTCGCGGTACCATCGCAAGCCTGCCCGGCTTCAGGATGCACAGCTTTGTCCGCAATATCGAAGGCCTCTTCGCCTCGGTGGGACGGGATGCGAACGGCGTCGTATCCTGGGGCCGACCGAGCATCGAGCGTGGCCAGGACTACGACGAAAAATCGGGATCCGAAGGCCGGAAGCGCATGTTCGAGATGCTCTATTGCGAAGCATGTGGCGATCTCTATCTCGGAGGCAAGCGTGGTGAGACCGATCCCGGCTCGTCGCGGCGGGTTTCCTTGTTGCCCGCACCGCAGGAACTCGAGAAGCTTCCGGAAAGTGCTTCCTCTCTCCGGTTCGAAGACGCGAGCTTTCGCGAGTTTGCCCTGTTCTGGCCTCAAGGCCGCCAGCCGGAGCGCGAAATTCGCGTCGACCAGACGCCATATGAATGGATCGCCGGCTACCTCAACCCGAGGACAGGTGTTGTCGGCGAGCAGGATAGCGACGAGAGCGTCAAGGGATACCTGCTGCGGTGGCGCGGTGACGACAAGTTCCACAAGCGCACGATCGAAGACGACGGCACTGCCGTTCCCTACTGCTGCGCAAAGTGCGGCACCGACTACTCCGGCCGATATCGCCAAGCGAACTCGAAGAAGAGGGAGGGACGTCTCTCGCCGATCCGAAGCTTTAGGACCGGTTTCGGGAAGACCTCGCAGCTTTTGGCCACCGAACTGGTCGCCGCCCTGAAATCTCAAGGCGGCGACGGAAAGCTCGTTGCCTTCTCGGATAGCCGTGAAGATGCGGCAACGCTCGTCCTCGACGTCGAGGTTCAGCACCAGCGCGATCTCAGGCGCGAGATCCTGATTGCTGCTGCCACGCGTCTGGCCGCAAATCTTCGATACACCGACGAAGACAAGGCGGAACTTCTTCGGCTCAACGCCGAAATCGCCGCGCTAATGGGCGATGGCCATGAGTTCGAACACCTCATTCCCCGGCAGCGGGCGCTCAATAAGAAACGGAACGCAGACGGCAAGGAGCCGAGCGTGCCGCTGAGCGATCTCTTCGAGTTCGCCCGCGAGAACGTCCGCTACGATACCCGGCCGATTCTGGGCGAGCTGATGAAGCTTGGCTCGACGCCTGTCGAAGGCGCGGACACATACAAGAACCGAGTCTCAAACAAGCCATGGTACGAATTCTTCGATCAGCGCGACGACGGCGAAGTCACTTGGAAGAAGGAAAGGCTGAACGAGAACGTCGATTTGGTTTCGAGGGCAAGGACCGAGGTGCAGAGGGATCAGCCGCCCGATGCTACCGACCTCCTCTTCAGCAAGACCTACTTCGCGCTCGAGGAGACCGGTCTGGGGTGGCCAAGCTTTTATGGCTCCGAAGAGTACACAGCCGAGAAGTCGAAGGACGATGCGATGCTCCGGATCTTCGCCGACGCCTATCGCGTTACGCCCAATCTCTACATGGACGAGGTTCGCACAGCTTGGTCGACGGCGCACGATATGCTCGGCCGTGGCGACAACCGCCTGCGTCGATTGATGTCGAGGCTTTTCCCGCAACAGCCCGAGAGGGAATGCGATCTCTTCCTCGAGAAGCTGAGGAAGACGCTGGGTCAGACACGCCTGGCGGGATCCATCGACATCAGCCTGCTTTTCTTCCGAGCGGCCAAGCCGTCGGGTAAGGCGTGGCGATGTGACCGATGCGGCCGTGTCCATCTCCATGCGGGCTTCGGGAAATGCACGCGGTGCGGGGAAGAGCTGACGCGTTCGGACGAACTGACGGCTGAAGTCATCGCGAAGGGCAACTTCCTTGGGCGGCGCGTCAAACGCTCGGTCGAGACGGACGAGCCCCTCTTCCGTCTGAAGTGCGAGGAGTTGACGGGCCAGACGAGCGATCCGGCTGAACGGCTCCAGCAGTTCAAGGGCGTCTTCGTCAAAGGTGCCAAGGAAAGTGATCCTGACTTCAGGTGGCGGAAGCTGTTCGACACTGTCGACCTGCTGTCGGTGACGACCACGATGGAAGTCGGTGTCGACATCGGCTCCCTTCAGGCTGTGTATCAGGCCAACATGCCGCCTCAGCGCTTCAACTACCAGCAGCGCGTCGGTCGTGCGGGTCGACGCGGGCAGGCGTTTTCGACGGTTCTGACCGTATGCCGGAGCAAAAGCCACGATATCCACTATTTCCACAACCCGATCGAGATCACAGGAGCGGCACCGCCTCCGCCGTTCATCACGACGGGCCTGACCGATATTCCGTCGCGCCTGCTGCGGAAATTCTGGCTCGTGAAAGGGTTCAAGCTCATGCGGGGGAAAGTCGGTCAGGACTGGCCGGGCGACGACATGATTCCCGGCGACATCCACGGCGAGTTCCTCTATTGCAGCGAATACTTCCGAGACGACAGGAACTGGAGCGCCAAGCTCGCGGAAGCGCTTGAAGAGACGGACGATCACAGGAGGCGGCTTGCCCGCATCCTCGCCGACGTCTCGAAATGCGATGCTGACAAAATCCTTTCGGCGGTGACAGCCGAGAAGATCCTCGAAGCCATCGAGAGTCTGCGCGCCGAACTCGTGCAGCAGCCAGTCGGCATCGCTTCGGCGCTGGCAGAACGCGGCTTGCTACCACTATACGGCATGCCGACACGCACCCGGAACCTGTATGTCGACCTTGCGAAGGGGAAGGTGAAGGACGATTTCGACGCGGACTGGGATACGATCGACCGCGACCAGGACATGGCGATCTTCGACTTCGCGCCGGGCAGCGTTCGTACGCGTGAGAAGTTGCGTCACCGATGCATCGGGTTCACAGGCGTCCTTCCAAAACCGGACGAGCATGCGACAGACTTCGGTGTGCCGATCAAGCCTTTCGGCGAGTGGTGGAAGGACGACTTCCAGCTTCGCTTCTGCGGATCCTGCGGCGCATGGAGCAGGGGCGGCAACGAAACCGCAGAATGCCCGTCATGCGGTGCTGCAACGACTGATCCGGGCATCCGCTGCATCACGCCCGCAGCCTATCGCACGGAATTCCGTCCGACCGACGAAAATCTGGCTTCGAAGGTGGGGCAGCGGATGACACTTGCGAGCATCGGCAAGGTCGACAAGGCGAAAACAGACGCGAATCTTCAGGTGAACTTCGCCGAGCAGTCTGAGATCTTCCTCGTCAATCCCGGCCAGAGGAACGAAACGGACTTCACCGGATTCCAGCTGCAGGAGGCGGTCGATCAGGACGCGAAGCGAATTTCGTGGTGGTCGAGCACCAAGCCTCTGGTGAAGCTGTCCGGGCAGGCCATCAGCGCGGAGGTCGTCGCCGAAGACAAGGGGCAACGCTACAGGGCGGACGAGAATGTCATCAGTGCGTGGCTCTCATCCACGAAGATTACTAACTCGCTGCAGATCAGCCCGATCCGGCTGAACCCGAACTTAAGGCTGCTCGACATGGACATCGGCCTGTCGATGGGACGTCGCGAGCCTGCCAGAACCAGTGTCCGCGCGGCGGCAATATCTGCGACCGAGATATTGGTGCAGAGAGGCGCACTTGATCTCGATATCGCACCGGAAGAGTTCGACGCCTTGGCGCCGAACATCATGGTGACGGCGGCTGGCGAACGGCTTCCGTATCTGCAGATATCCGACGCCCTGCCAAACGGTTCCGGCTTCTGCCGCCATCTCCTCGGCGACAGCACCATCCCGGTTTCCGGCCTCATCAAGAGCATTCTGGACGAGGCCGTGGAATGGCCGCGGCGGGCGGTCGCTCAGGCTGCTCACCGAGCGACCTGTGGTTCCTCGTGCTATCGCTGCCTTCAGCGATATAACAACCGCAACTTCCACGGCCTGCTCGACTGGCGGCTTGGTCTTGCATATCTGCGGGCCATTGCCGATCCGTCCTACGACGCCGGGTTCGCTGGCGACTACGGTTGCTTCGAGGTGTCGGACTGGGCGGCGTCGGCGGTAGACCTTGCAGACCAAACCAAGACCTTCATTCCGGGCAACACGGTAGCACGGACGAAGGGCCGGGCAGATATCCCGACGTTCTCGTTGGACGACAGCGGCACGCGGTGGGGAGTCGTGGTCCATCCGCTTTGGGATGCAAGCAAGCTATTCGATCGGCTCGGGCTGGATCGAACCCACGTCGCGATCGACAGCTTCGAACTTGCTCGACGGCCTTTACACGTCCTGCAACGGGCGCGGGCCATGGTGAGGTGACGTCCTCTTGATAACTACGGTGGAGACGATCTTCTCCACCCCCTCATGCTCCCAGAACCTCAGGACCGTCCAGCCCAGATCAGTTAGGCGCGTCGTCATGTGCGGCGACATGATGGCTATCCAAAGCCGTTGTTGCGCTCGCTCGTTCCTTTGGAGTGAGTTTGCCGTCGGCGCTTGGCCCCTCATGCCGAGACGGCAGTGGGTATGGGAGCCCCCAATCATTGGTAGACCGGCTTGCCGATCCTCAGACAATGTCAATCGGCGACTGTCGGGGTGCGATTAAGCGGGAGAGTTCGACTACGGGATGAAGACATTCACGCGGTGGTGTTCCAAATAGCTCAAACTATCGTTGTGCAGTGGCCTCGGTGGCGGTCGCTGAACAATGTGCATTCCTAACTTATCCGCGTCGCTATCTGACAGGTGTGAGGAGAACATAGGTCTGCCGTCGCCCTCGAAGCCCAACAGGCCCCGATCAAATAGGAAGTCCGCGTGCGGGGCCAGCATTAAACCATTCGCTCCATCGAGCCTCTCCGCCGCGGTGCCACATGCACGCCAAGGTTTGATGTGACTCGCTATCAGCAGGTTGGGTGTAGCAAGCCCGGTAATTCGACATTCAGGTTCGAACTCGAAGACCCGTTTTCGGAACAGGCCTTGCCCCCTTCGAGCTCGCACTAATTGCTCGCGTACCGTCTGATCCAGCGACATGTCGTGCTGGATGTTGCGTTCAACGACATCGTCAATAGTCGTGGCAAAATCAGCTGCCGTTCTAGTGGGCGCAGCGAGGAGATCGGCGGCAGGCAGCCGCGCGGCGGCCAGTATAAGATCAACCACTTCGCGATCGACCTCGGCTAGATATGCTTTCTGATTGCCATTTCCGCTTTGCGGTTGGATTGGAGAGTGTGTCGTTGGGAGCAGTGGGGCGAGATCTCTTATTAGATCTTTTGGGCGGACTGCAAAGTTCGCATCAAGCCATTGCACGGGAAGAAGCCAGCCCGTGGCGCTCCAGTAGATTCCGATGTTGCCGAACTCCTCCGGCTTGGGCGCGCTGATAGCGTAGTCGGCTACTATGCCAAATCGCCCGACTAGCCCTGCGGCGTAAGATAAAACCACATCGCCCGGCGCAGCACGGCGCATATTGTCGTAGAACCGGCTCCTCGCGCCATTGGCTTCTCTAACAGGCGACCACAAGTAGCCCCCATCCACCTCTTGGCGCATTGTCTGCGCGTGATTTACCCACCAGTAGCGCACGCAGCTACTATGGCACCTTCAGCCTCACAATTGAACCTGATTTTGCTTCGATGTTTCGACGCCACCATGCTATGCCTGCGCTGTGCCTACTTGATACGTTTTGTTTGGCCATAACTAACGGTGGAGCGCAGCGTCTTGCCCCCGTTACGCAACTGCCTGAACAAAAACGGTATATTCGACCTGAACCACACTACTTTTTTCGAAGCGATTTCGGCACGAATTTGTCGATTTCTTCGTCGCGAAAAGTATAGTCTTCGTTCCTCTGCAAGGCTCTTTGTGCATCGGCATAGGCTTTGGCGGTAGTTTGTGGCGCCCCTAAATAAATTGCCGCCAGCTTCTTCTGTAGTTCATCCCGGCGCTTCAACGCCTCTTCCGATGGGATCCCTCCCATTCGAAGATCGGCCAGCAGAGACAGATATGATTCCCGTATTGGCCATAAGTTGGCGGCGGCATCCCTGTGCTTTTGTGCGGTACCGCCTGGGTCAAAACCCTTCATGTAACCGGAAGCCCACAGGCCGACGATCGACAGAAATGCTGTTGCAAGCTTCAGCCAAAACTGGTCGAGAAACACGACGGACAACGCGCCGGACGTGGTGAGAACGGACACGCCAATCTGACAGAGCTTATATCGCTGCAGCGTCGCCGAGCACCGGTCGGCCATCTTTTCGTGGGTCTTGTGGGTGTAGACGACACGGCCAAAGCATTCGCGGATCTGGTCCTCAAGCGGCGAGAAGTCGCCCCGGTCTGGCTGATGTTCAAGCTGCATCAGCGTTCACCTGACTGCCTTGGATAGGAACATGGATGCGATCGGTCGCAACCACGACGCCGTTTTGGACGGCGTAGCATTCTACGATATGATCTCCCCTGAAATTGGTGTGCTCGGTTCGTCTCATGCTGCCTCGATCTCCGTCAATTTGTCCACGGATGCAGTCCCGACGGCGTGCCTCCTCGCCGCGATTGAGCACCTTCCAATAAAGGTTGAAGTCGCCCTGGATGTCGTGATCGACAACGCTGAATGTCAGCGTCTTGGCCGTTTTGAGCGGCAGGTTCAGCCGCAACATCTCTCTTAGGAACCGTTCTCGGAACCCATTTTGCGAGACCTCACAATCTAGGGTGATGCTATTGCGTATATCGACCGGATACCGGTTGTCGATAAACTCCTCGGTGTTCCTCCACGAAGATGAGGCAAAGGCTGCCTTTTGCGCCGCCTGTTCTGCAGCAGGGAAACCGCGACCATAAATTTTGCGCCACTTTTCATTCTCGGTAGTCGAGCCCGCGGCAGCGATGGCGTCCAAAGCCAGTTCGTAGGCCTTTTTTGCCTTCTTCTGAAATTTCTTCTTCACCTTGACACGCTGGCCGCTCCCAAGAGCGGCGTAATAGTCTTGATCAGGACGTTCTGAGAGGAATTTGAAGAAATCGCGGCTCATGTAATCATAGTAAAGGTAGCTCTTTTCATCATATTCATTCGTCGATTTTAGAAAATTATAGGTCAGTGTGTCGATCAGCAGCCCACCCATCGCAAGGCCATGTTTGTTCTTCCAAGCTCGAGCCATCTTGCAGAGGCGACGCAGGTTCTTGTTCTTCTGTACGTTCGCCTCTTTCATGGCGGCGATCTCTTCGCGGGGCTTCGTAATTTTCCATGACCCACCATCATAGGTGTCAGGGTATTTGAAGCTTCCGTCCGCCTGTTCAAAAACCGGTTGGACTTCAATATGAAAGTCTCGGTAGAGCACCTGGATGACAAGGCGATCCTTGAGAACAGTTGTGTTCGGGTAGCGGCTCTTGATCGCATTTTTGGTGTCATCGAGAAGACGAGATTGCCCGCCGTCCTTGTAACTATCCCATTTCCCGGCGGGCATAATATACAGCATGTCGAGGTCAGAAATGCCCTTGATTGCGGTCCACCTGCCGTATGAGCCAACTTGCAGAGAGTTCGAAACTTTCGAGTCGGTGTCGCGGAATTTTTTGTTTAGTGCGGCCGTAACCTCGCCGTAGCGAAGGCTAATGGTATCGTCATTGTCTACCGCAATATTGCTGAGAAACTGCTTGAACGTGTCGGCAATGCTCATCGGCCTGTTACCTCAAAAATGTGGTTTGGTGGGGAAATCGATGTGTTCATCTCATGCTGCGGCTGTCTTGCGACGAAGCCGACCCATCGGTCGGTTGGACTGGGAAAAGCTCCAACGTGAAAGGGTCACGCCGCCGGCTCAGTCCGGCGCCACGGGTTTGACATGGGTGCTTCACCCTGCTTAGCCCGTCCCTTCCTTCGAAGTGCGCCCAACCGCCGTTGGGCAAGCGCCTTGTCAGGATCGTTGCACCGCACATTCGGCAAGGATGGAAGTAGCTTGTTTTCTCATTCGCATCGGTAGCCTGACGGCGAACGAGAGTCTCACGGACCGAGATGACGTAGCCTGACGACAGCTGTCTCGGGTGCGCCTTGCGTGCAAACCGGTCCTTTTTCATGAATCAGTTCCTAGATCGAGGGTGATCTCTTTGCGAAGAAGCTCTGTAGTTCGATGAATGCCTTGAAGATCCGAGTTGTGCAGGAATCGGTGGTTGATCTTTCTCAGAAAAGATCAGGCATCTGACCGCTCATTTCAAGAGGGAAGGTTTACAAAAATGCAATTATGGGCTATTTTGTAAACTGAAATCTAGGAGATCGATATGATCGGCAACAAATTGAAGGTCGCTCGGCAAGCGGCTGGGCTGTCATTGAGGGCATTAGCGGATGCAATGAATGGCGTGGTGTCAGCGCAGGCGATTGGCAAGTATGAGCGAAATGAAGATATGCCCGGCTCCAAAGCCTTGATAGCTTTGGCCAAAGCCTTGGGTGTGTCCGAGGAATTCCTTCTAAGTGAAGATCAGCTATCCCTAGAAGGCGTGGACTTCAGAAAAAAGCTGGGAACGTCTTCCAAAGAGGAAGCTGCAGTCCAGGCGCGAGCCATCCATATGCTCGAGCGATATCTTGTGATCGAGGATCTTCTTCACTTGCGCAGTGTCGAATGGGAGCAACCGCGAAGCGCGCCATATCCAGTTTCAGACATTCGCGATGCGGAAGATGCAGCACGCTCGGTCCGTGATGATTGGGGACTTGGAAACGACCCTATCCCGCAGCTAGCCGAGCTATTAGAGGAACGAGGAATAAAGGTCCTCTCGATGGACTTGAACGACGTCGACGGTTTAGCGGCGAGGGTTCGTCGCAAGGACCGCGACGCCGCTCGGGTAATTGTTATCAAGCGGGGAACGTGGTCAGAGCGTAAGCGGTTCAACCTGGCACACGAACTTGGACATATGGTGATTGCACCAGCCGAGGGAGTCGACGTGGAAAAAGCAGCTCATCGATTCGCCGGTGCTTTTCTGATGCCAGCCGACGTCTTGCGAGCAGAAGCCGGTGCTCATCGGTCGTCTATAAGTGTTGGCGAGCTTGTCGCGCTAAAGAAAAGGTTCGGGGTAAGTGTTCAGGCACTCGCTTATCGGTGCAAAGATCTGGGAATTATCAGTCAGGCGGCATGTTCACGACTATTCAAAGTTTTCGAAGAGAGAGGGTGGCGGCACTATCCTTACGAAGAGCCAGAGAGCATGGCTCCCGAACTTGAGGAACCTAAAAGGTTCGAGCGTTTATGCTATCGTGCTTTGGTTGAGGGCATATTGGGCGAGTCCCGTGCCGCTGAAATGCTCGATATTTCCGTTCGCGAACTCGACAAACGCCTGGACCAGACGGCAGTCTGACGCATGGCGATTCTGATTTCCGATACCTCAGTCTTAATTGACCTGGAAAGGGCCGGCCTTCTCGAGTTCATGTTTCTTTTGCCGTTCGAGTTCGCCGTCCCTGACCTGCTATATGAACGGGAATTGGTCGGCGAAATCGGACAGACGCTTGTGCGACTCGGCTTAAGGGTAGAACCTCTGACGTCTGCTGAGGTTCGCAGGGCCACCGAGGTCAACCGTGCCCACGCTCGCCTCTCTGCTCCTGACACGTTTGCATTCGTGCTAGCGCAAACTCGGGGTTGGGGACTGCTTACGGGTGATGGAGTGCTTCGAGAGCTTGCGACTGCCGAGAGGCTTGAAATGCACGGTGTGCTGTGGGTGATTGATCAGTTCGCCGATGGTGGCCATGTGCAGTTCGAGCATTTGCATTCCGGCCTTAGTCGCTTAGCAAATCACCCCCGGTGCCGCTTGCCATCAGGCGAAATCCGCCGTCGGCTCATCCGCTTCTCGAGATAGGCCACGTTGCGCTCTGCATTGCAGATTTAATTTTCAATCAAATACTTAGCTCAATTGCCAAAGCGGATCGTAGGTTCATATCCGTTCAAGGCGTTCAGGTAGAATTTAGCCAACTCATTTCTTCGTGACGGATTTCGGCTTCGGTTGATACAAGCGCCGTTTAACGTTTGAGCGCAAAGCATTGCGGACATCCTTGTCCACGATCGAAAGGTCGAACCATTCCGGATCAAAATACCCACCGCACCAACTGATGGTTTCGGCATACTCAGGATCGTCCCGATCGGCGATGATCTCTAGAAACCGCTCGTAACCCGATACGCCGCCCACATCCTCAGGCGGCCGCGCCCTTTCGCCGGCGACACAGCTCCCGTGTTTTGGCGTCGCAGCGAGCGTCAAGAACTCCTCGACCACGATCCTATGTCGCCAGCCATCCCCGAAATCATAGTGGTAGCTGAAGACAGAGCCTTGCTGGAAGTCCAGCAGGCGAACCTCGCTCTGATCGAAGACCCGAGGATCTTCATCGGCCGCATCCTCAGTCAGGAGCTCGACGTGCCCATAGCGGAGACCACCTATGCGGAACTCGTAGAGATGATAGTTCCACCAATTGAACGCGGCCTGAATTCCGAGATGCAGATGCTCCAGGTTCCAATGGACCGGCAGGACCAGACGGCGCCACACGTCCGGTGCGACCTCGTCGATGGATACTTTGATCTGCACAGCATTTGCGGCTTTGAACATTTTCTGAATGAACATGGTCGGCGGCGGATCGTCAAGATTGTTGCTTACGCCGCATGCCCGGATGTTTTAAGGCGCAAAGCGCTCGATTCTCATCAAGACCTTCAAGCACCAGGTCAACTTAATTGACCGTTCGACCGGTCATCAAGTTCCTTCTCCATCCTACTGGTATACCTTGATAGTCTCCCTTCTGGCGAACCTTTGGAAGCATCTAGCCGCGCGCCTTCGTGCCGCCAACGTCTCAAGGGCTTCCCATTGCGAAAGTCTGTACATTTGCCCAAGAATCCGGCAATCCGATCGAAAATCATATTCAGTGATGATTAATAATGTGACATGATTATAAATCACGTTATTGTCCAGTAATGTGATTGCCGCGCTGCGTCATGATAATATAGCAGTGTTTGCACCACGTTAGCGGCTATGGGCTCTGGAGGGCGCGATCTGGCACGATAATTGATTGTAAGTAAAGTAAGCTGACTGGTGGTCTGTCGGCGTTAATCACGGAGCATTCAATGGCAATGGATTTTAGGGACCTTACAATGATCTCCCGGCGCTCGCTGCTCAAGGCGGGTGTGGTTGGTGGCGCGACTGCGTTGGCGCCAGGTTTCATCGGTTCGGCTTTCGCGCAGGATCGCGCCAAGACGCTGGTCATCGCCGCGCCCGCGACGCCCCTGAGCCTCGATGTGGAGAATTCGCTGTCGCTCGGTACGATCGACACCGTCGCCGCCTTTTACGACTATCTGATCGAATTCGGCAAAGTGCCCGATCCAAAGGTGCCGGGCGTGATGCGTGAGGACCTCGCGCCGAATGCGTCGCTGCCGGGCGGCTACAATCTCAAGGGCAAGCTTGCCGAAAGCTGGGAATTTGCGCCGGATGGGAAGTCGGTGCGCTTCGTACTGCGAAAGGGCGTCGTCAGCAACTGGGGCAACCCGTTCACCGCCAAGGATGTGAAATACACCTTCGACCGCAAGTTTGAGGTTAAGGGCGCCGGCTCCTTCATGACATCCGTCATGGGCCTGCCCAACAAGGACGCCGTCGTGGTCGAAGGCGAGCACGTCGTTTCCTTCAAACTCGACAGTCCAAATCCGATCCTGATGATTGTCTGCGGCCATCTCGCCAACCCGATCTTCGACTCCGTCAAGTGCCAGGAAATGGCAACAGCGGACGATCCCTGGGCGCGAAAATTCCTCGACACGAACGTGGCCGGCTTCGGGCCCTACAATCTCAAAACCATCGTCCGGGGCCAGCAGATGGTCGCGACGGCGCGCCCGGACTATTACGATGCAAAGCCGTTTTTCGAGACGGTGGTGTTCCGTGAAGTGCCAGCATCCGCTACAAGGCTGCAATTGCTGAATGGCGGCGCGGTAGATATCGCCCAGGCGCTGGCCCCAACGGAGTTGAAGAGTCTGGCCGCCAGCCCCAAGGCACAGGTGACCTCGATCGAGGCATCCCAGATGCTATGGGTGGAGCTCAACACGGCGTTCAAGCCGCTTGACAATCCCAAGGTTCGCCAGGCGCTGAACTATGCGATGCCGAAGGACGAGATCGTCAGCACCATCCTGCAGGGTTTCGGCAAGAAGCAGACCGCATTCATGCCGGATTTCTATCCCGGCGCGACCAGCGAATTCTACAACTACGATTTCGACATCGACAAGGCTAAGGCACTTTTGGCCGAAGCAGGATTTGCCGATGGCTTCGCGACCACGCTCTCGTACAATGCCGGCAATCCGATCGAAGAGCCGATTGCCATCATGTACCAGACGGCGCTCAAGAAGATTGGCGTGACGATCGAACTCAAGAAACTCCCGGCCGGCACCTTCTTCGACAGTCTCGTCAAGCGCACCGAACCGATGATCTTCAATCTCGATGCACCCTTCACGCCGGATCCGGGCTTCTCGCTCAATCTCTATTTCCACTCGGCGTCCTTCCTCGACTTCTCCAACTACAAGAACGAGAAGGCGGATGCGTTGATCAAGCAATCGCTATCGACGCTGGACGAAAAGGCGCGGATGGCGGCGACCAAGGAGGCCCAGAAGATCATCAACGACGACGCGCCCTGGGCTTTGATCGCTAATCCCGGTTTTCATCTGGCGCATGGAAAAGATGTCGGCGGTATCGTCTATTACACGTCGAACCGGCTGAATTTCCAGGATTACAAGCGTGTCTGAACCGGCTGTCAATCGGGAAGTCGAATCTAACGTGGAAGCTGGTGGCGGGTCGATACCCGCCGCTGGCCCTACGCTGGGCGCGACACGAGAATTTCTCAACTTTCTCGGCAGCCGCAAGAGCTTTGCGGCTGGTTACATCATCGTCATTCTCACGGCGGTGACCGGGCTGATTGCGCCTCTGCTGCCGCTGCATTCGCCACTCGATGCCGATGCGACTGCTTACCTGCTGTCACCAAGCTGGACCCATCCGATGGGAACCGATGCCGCCGGCCTCGACATATTCTCCCGTGTCCTGCATGCGCCGCGGATCGATTTGTTCATCGCACTGGTTTCGACACTCTGGGCAGCGGCGGTGGGCGGTGCGCTAGGCGCCATCACCGGCCTCTGGCATGCCAAGCGCGGGCTCAAAGGCATGGCTGCACTGTTGATCCTGCGCGTTACCGATGTTCTGCAGGCCTTTCCCGTTTTTGCACTGGCTCTGGTTCTGGTGGCAGTGTTGGGGCAGGGCGTCAGCTCCATCGTCATCGCTATCGGCGTGGTCAATATTCCGATCTATCTGCGGCTGATGCGCGGCGAGGTCCTCAATATCCGCAACAAGGGCTATGTCGAAGCGGCCCATATTGCCGGCGCCGGCGATTTCTACCTGCTCAGCCGGCATATCGCCCCCAACGCCGCCGCGCCCCTGCTGGCGCAGATGACGATCAATACCGGCGTTGCCGTGCTGCTGGCGGCCGGCCTGTCCTTCCTCGGGGCCGGGGTGCGTGCCCCGACGCCGGAATGGGGTTCGATGATCGCCATGGGCTTCCAGAATATCGTCACCGGCCAATGGTGGCCGTCGATCTTTCCAGGTCTCGCGCTGGCGCTCACTGTGTTCGGGCTCGGCCGCATCGGCGCCTCGATCCAGGCATGGTCCAATCCGCGCGAGCGATTGCGGCCCTCGCGCCGGCGCTGGAAGACATTTCTTGCCACGCATGCGCCAGCCGGGGGTAAAAGCTGATGCAGATCCTGCGCTATCTCGCCGTTCGGCTTCTGTTTGCCGTTCCCCAGTTGCTGGGGATCGCAGCTGTTGCTTTCTTCCTGCTCAAACTCATTCCCGGCGATCCCGCGCCGATGATGCTCGGCCCGCTTGCCACCCAGGAGGCTGTCACCAAACTGCGCGTGGAAATGGGGCTCGATCAACCGCTGCCCGCGCAGTTTCTCGCCTATCTCGGACGTCTGGCGCATGGCGATCTCGGCACGTCGTGGCAGACGACCAACCCGGTCCTCGTCGATATCGCCCAGCGACTTCCGGCAACGCTGGAACTGGTGACCCTGTCGCTGATCATGGCGCTCGCCATCGGTTTGCCGCTCGGCCTGCTTGCCGGGCGAAAGTCCGATGGAATATCGGCGCGGTTTTCTGACATTTTTTCGGTTGTTGCGGGCGCGTTGCCCGATTTCTGGCTGGCCCTGGTGCTGATCCTCATTTTCTACAGCATTTTCAACATCGTGCCGCCACCCATCGGACGGCTGGACTTCGCCGTGTTTCCCCCACCCGCAATCACCGGCTCTTATGTCGTCGATGCATTGCTGTCGGGAGACTTCCAGACTTTTAAGGCCGCCGCCGGACAGCTGATACTGCCGGTGGCGACCCTCGGACTGATTTACTCGGTGCCGGTCCTGACGATGACGCGTACCACCGTGTCGCGCCTCAACGACAGCGATTTTGTGCGCTTCGCCAATGCCAAGGGCATGAGCCCGTCCCGGGTCTCGCGCCATGTGCTGCGCAACGCGATGCCGTCCGTCGTGACGGTCATCGGCATTCTCTATGGCACGCTGGTCGGCAGTGTCGTCCTGGTCGAGGTGGTCTTCGCCTGGGGCGGCATCGGGCAATATGCGGTTTCCGCGGTGCTCAACGCAGACATCAATGCCTCGCTCGGCTTCATCCTCGCAGCTGCCGTTGTCTCGCTTCTGGTCCATCTCATCGTCGATTTCATCGCCCTGCTGCTCGATCCGCGGCTACGATCCCAATAAGGAGTTTTTTGCATGACCTACGTCAAGGATACCAGGACGCTGACACTGGCGGGCGGACTGGCGGTGCTACAGGCGGCAATCGCCGAGGCCGAAAAGATCGGTCAGCCGATGTGCATTTCTGTCGTCGATACTGGTGGCAATCTCCTGGCCTTCGGCCGGATGGATGGTTCCAAGGCGCTGTCCGTCATTTCGACCCGCAACAAGGCTGTAACGTCCGCCCTGTCCAACGAACCAACCGGTGGTGCGCATGCCGATGTCGAGCTGCAGGTGACGCTGGCTCAGGAAAACAAGTGGACTAACCTGATCGGCGGCATCCCGATCCGTGTGGATGGTTTCGTGCTTGGCGCGGTGGCGGCCGGTTCCGGCACGGGCACGCAGGATCTTGCCGTAGCGCGGGCAGGTGCTGCGGCCATTCCGGGCGCCGACATGTTTCTCGATTTCAAGCCGATGGGCGCCGAGGACACCGGCATTATCAGGGGATCGCATCCGGAGAAGGTTCATGGATGACGCCGCAAGGTCGATGTCGGCCTGGACCGACCCCTTGCCATCGGCGGTCGAGCTGGCAAGGCGGATCACTGTCGGGGAGATGTCGGCACGTTCCGCGGTCGAGACCGCGCTTGCGAGGATCGCAGCGCTGGACGACGCGCTTTGCGCATTCTGTACCGTCACGGCCGACCAGGCACGCCGCGAGGCTGAAGCCGTCGATCGTCGTATTGCCGCCGGTGAAGCTGTCGGGCCGCTGGCAGGCGTGCCGTTCGCCGTCAAGGACCTGATCTCGACTGCAGGCGTGCGTACGACATTCGGTTCGCCGCTATACGCCGACAATGTGCCCGATGAGGACGATATCGTCGTCGAACGCCTCCGCGCGGCCGGCGCCATCATGGTGGGCAAGACCAATACCTCTGAATTCGGCTATGGTCCTGTCGGTCGCAACCCGCTCTTCCCGCCGACCCGCAATCCCTGGAATACCGAGCTGACGCCGGGTGGTTCGAGCGCAGGTTCATCGGTGGCCGTGGCGACCGGCATGGTGCCGCTGGCACTCGGCAGCGACGGCGGCGGCTCGATCCGCATTCCGGCTTCCCTCAATGGCATATTCGGCATCAAGCCCAGCTGGGGCAGAGTGCCCGTCTATCCGGGTTGCCGCGACGAGACGGCGCCCGGTGCATCGGGCTGGGAGGCGCTCGAGCATATCGGCCCGCTGACCCGCACGGTTGCGGACGCGGCACTCGCATTATCGGTGCTCTCCGGGCCATCGCCGAAAGACAGGCATTCGCTGCCGAATGAACAGATCGACTGGATGGACATCTCGGCGCCCTTGGGTCCTGGTCTCAGGATCGCGTTTTCCGCCGATCTCGGCTTCGCATCTGTGGATCCGGAGGTTGCTGCGATCGCAGCCGGGGCCGCGCAGGTCTTCGCCACCGAACTCGGCTGCGTCGTCGACGAAGCGTTTCCGGCGGTCGGAGATACGCAGGCGACGTTCGAGGCGCTGGTGGCGCTGGATACCGATCGCGTGGGGCTTCGGACGATGGCCGGTCAGCAGGGTTTCGCTTTTGCCGGAGTGCTTGGCGCCCTTCTCCAGAGGCAATGGACGGGGGACGATTTCACCAATGCCATCATGGATCGCAAGCGGATCGCCAATGTGATGTGGCGTTTCATGGAGCGCTACGACCTGTTGTTGACGCCGACATCGGCCGTCTCGGCCTTTCCGCTCGACCTTGAGGGGCCGGCCTTGATCGGGGGGCACCCCGTGTTGCCGTCCGCCTGGACACCTTTTTCGGCGCTCGCCAACCTGACGGGCCAGCCGGCGGCGAGCCTGCCTGCCGGGTTCACGCGCGACGGCCGACCTGTCGGATTGCAGCTCATCGGCCGCCATCAGGACGACATCGGCGTCCTACGTGCCTCCGCTGCTTTCGAAATTGTTCGGCCCTGGCAGCATGTGTGGCCGCTGTCGGATGATCGGAGGTAATCGGCATGAGACGTTTCAACAGACATTTCGTGCAAGTTTACTTTGGCTATTGCAACTTTACTGTCGCTCAAGCAAATAATCCAGGGAGTTAAATCGTGCGACCGTTACCCACGTTTGGAAAGAATGATTATGGACGAATCCGGCGCCAAAAGGGACGAACTGCAGGTCGGGGCGAGGCTGAAACATGCCCGGCTCCTCGAGGGCATTCGCATCCGGGAGCTGGCCGAACGCGTGGGCTGTGCCGAAAGCATGATTTCCAAGATCGAAAACGGCAAGGTGGCGCCGTCGCTTGCCATGCTGCAGCGGCTGGTGGAAGCGCTGAACCGCGACCTTTCCTCCTTCTTCGGCGCGGATATCAATTCGCCCGGACTGGTACAGAAGGCCGGCGAGCGGCCGATCTCGACCACCGACGCGATCCGGGGCGGCGACGGCGTGAGCTACGAGCGTTTGGTGCCCTTTGCGGCGGGCAATCTGCTCGAGGGCAATATTCATCGTATCGAGCCGGGTGCGGAGAAAGTCGACCAGATCACGCATCAGGGAGAGACCGTCGGCTATGTGATCGACGGCGAGTTGGAGCTGACCATCGAAAACAGCACCTACAAGCTGGCGGCCGGCGATTCCTTCTTCTTCAAAAACCATCTCACCAATCGCTACCGCAACACCGGTACGGTCTTGACGCGCGTCATCTGGGTAAACACGCCGCAAGTGCATTGATCGGTCAGGGATCGGTGGCCACGGCGGAGCAGGCCGCATGAGCACCGACCAGCCACTGCTTTCCGTCCGCGGACTGACCACGAAAATTCTGACAGCCGCAGGTCCGCGGACTGTCGTCGATGGGCTCAGCTTCGACGTGACCGGCAATGAGATCCTCGCGATTATCGGCGAATCCGGCTCCGGCAAGAGTGTTGCCACACAATCAATCATGGGCCTGATGCCGAGCCCTCCGGCAAAGGTTGTCGGCGGCCAGGCGCTGTTCGAGGGCCGCGATCTGCTGGCCATGTCGCCGGCAGAACTCCGCGCCCTCAGGGGAAGCCGTATCGGCATGATCTTCCAGGAGCCGATGGCGGCATTGAACCCGATGATGGCGGTCGGCGATCAGATTGCTGAGACGCTGGTGACGCATCGCGGCCTGGCCTGGAGTGCCGCCCGGGCCGAGACGCTGCGGCTGCTCGACCGGGTGCGGATTCCCGACGCTGCGGGCCGCGCAAACTTGCATCCGAGCTCGCTGTCCGGCGGTATGTGCCAAAGGGTGGTGATCGCCGCTGCCCTTGCCTGCAAACCGTCGCTGGTCATTGCAGACGAGCCGACCACCGCGCTCGATGCCACGGTACAGGCCGAGATCCTCGCCCTGATCCGCGACTTGCAGCAGGAGGTCGGTTGCGGCGTCATCTTCATCACGCATGACATGGGCGTGGTGCGTCAGATTGCCGACCGTATCCTGGTGATGCAGGCAGGACGTTCGATCGAGACGGGGAGCAGGATCGACATACTCGACCGGCCGACGCAGGATTATACGAGGCTCTTGATCAAGGCGACGTCACCCGCAACGCCCAAGCCACCGGCGCCGGCCGCATCGACCGTATCCGCTCCACCGCTGGTGATCGAGGATCTGATCGTCTCGTTTGCGCGCACGCGATCAATGACATCGTTCAAACAGCAGGATCGGCTGTTCGCCGTCGATGGCGCAAGCCTGACCGTTTCGGAGGGAGAGACCGTGGCACTGGTCGGCGAGAGCGGCAGTGGCAAGACCACCATCGCACGCGCCATTCTGGGGCTGGTCGAGGCCGACAATGGCCGGGTGCTGCTGAAGGGCCAGGATGTCAATACGACCGGAGGACGGACGCGAGGCCGTGCACAATTCGTCTTCCAGGACCCGCAATCGTCACTCGACCCACGATATCGCGCCTGGCTTTCGGTCATCGAGCCGCTGATGCTTGGCGGAGAGAGGGACAAGGTTTTGCTGCGCGCCAAGGCCGAGGACCTGATGGCAAAGGTCGGGTTGGATGGGCGCTATCTCGATCGCTATCCGCATGAGCTGTCGGGTGGCCAGCGCCAGCGGCTGGGCATCGCCCGCGCGCTCAGCGTCGAGCCTGATCTTGTCATCGCCGACGAGGCCGTCTCGGCGCTCGATGCGACGACCCGGCTGCAGGTGCTCGAACTGTTTGAACAGATTCAGGCTGAGACGAAGTTGCCCATCCTGTTCATCACGCATGATTTTGCCGTCGTCACCCGTATCGCTCATCGCGTCGCTGTCATGCGCTTCGGTCGGATGGTGGAAATTGGCCCGACGGCCTCGGTTCTGGCTGAGCCGCGTCATGCCTATACACGCGCGTTGATTGCCGCGGCGCAAGGTGGCGAGGTGGGAGCACTTCCGGCGTCGCGCGGCCACAGGATCGGCCTGAAAAACTCCGAGCGTGACTGGCGGCCGCTGGTCGAGGTCGCGCCGGGACATTTCGTGGACGAAGAGGGAATGGTGGCATGAGGTTCGACACGATCATCAAGAGCGGCACCGTGGTTACCGCAGCCGACACATTCCGCGCGGATATTGGCATCCTGGATGGCAGGATTGCCGTGCTGGCGGGAGATCTCGATGATGCCGACGAGATCATCGATGCGACCGGACTGCTGGTGATGCCAGGTGGAATCGACAGCCATGTCCATCTCGAACAGCCCGGTTCTCTTGGCATCGTCATGGCCGACACGTTTGAGACAGGCACGCGTTCGGCGGCCATCGGTGGCAATACGACGGTTCTGCCATTCTGTTTGCAGCAGAAGGGTCAGACGCTGCGCGAGGCTGTCAAGGACTACACCGAGCGCGCCCAAGATCATTGCTATGTCGATGTTGCATTCCATCTGATCGTCACCGATCCGACACCGCACGTGCTTGGCCAGGAATTGCCGGCACTGATTGCGGAGGGCTTTACCTCGATCAAGATCTTCATGACCTATGACGATATGAAGCTCGCCGATCGGGAAATCCTCGAGGTCCTTGATGTTGCCCGCCAGCACAACGCGCTGGTGATGGTGCATGCAGAGGGCTACGATTCCATCCGCTTCCTGTCCGAGCGGCTTGAACGCCAAGGCAAAACGGCGCCATTCTACCACGGGGCGTCACGCCCCGTCGCCGTCGAGCGCGAAGCCACCCATCGCGCGATCAGCCTTGCCGAAGTTGTCGAGACCCCCGTCATGATCGTGCATGTTTCCAACCGCCAGTCGATGGAAGAAATCCGCCGTGCGCAGATGCGCGGCCTGCCTGTTTATGGAGAGACCTGTCCGCAGTATCTGGTTCTGACCGAAGCCGACATGGACCGCGCTGGAATGGAGGGCGCTAAATATGTCTGCAGCCCGCCGCCTCGCGATATCGATAGTCAGGCGGCGTGTTGGGAAGGGTTGCAGCAAGGCGTGTTCGAGGTCTTCTCCTCGGATCATTGTCCCTATCGCTATGAAGACGAAGCCGGCAAGATGAAGCCGAAGGGCAAGACCAACTTTCGCTACGTTCCGAATGGCATTCCCGGCATTGCCACGAGGATGCCGATCTTGTTCTCCGAAGGTGTCGTCAAGGGCCGTATCGATCTCAATCGCTTCGTGGCGTTGACGTCAACGAACCACGCCAAGCGTTACGGCCTCTATCCACGCAAGGGCACTATCGCTGTTGGAGCGGATGCCGATATCGTGCTCTGGGATCGTGCGCGCGAAGTCACGATCCGGGATGAAATCTTGCAGGACGGTTGCGACTACACGCCCTACGAAGGTCTTGAGATAACTGGTTGGCCGGTTCTTACGATGTTGCGTGGAAGTGTGGTTGTTAGAGAGAACGAACTGAAAGGAGCTTTCAGCGGAATTATACTTTCCCGTCGTTGATCGGCGCAACGCAGTTGACCGTTCGATTCCGTTCAAGGCAATAGAGTTCGCGAGCGATTGGATATGAGCTCGGGACGTCCATATGAATTGGATTTGAGCGTGTTCCAAAGCAGGTTCGCTTGACCGCGGTGCGATCAAGATATCAAAGACGGGGTTCGGTTGATTGGAGCTTCGTGCCTAAATGAATTGCTGGCGCTCTGAGGCCTTGGGTTGTCCGCTAGCCGTGTGATGGCTTCGCAAACCTTACCCCGGCACCGCCCCCATTTTCCGGGATAAACTCAATCCCTGTATTTTCCAGCGCTGATTGAATGGCTTTAAGATTTGCGGCGGTTATCGTTGGTGCCGTGTCTTCCGCCTCAGCGCGCCGAACAGTGGAGATCCCTACCATCGCAGCTTGGGCAAGGTCTTGTGCGGTCCAACGGATCAATCCGCGTGCGGCCCTTATTTGAGCCCCTGTTATCGGCTTCATAATGATCGTTTCAGTTTGAACATTTTTGGTTCATATGGTATTTATGGGTTCAGCAGCATTTGCCCGCCCGCCTTGTGCGGCAAAGACACTGCGGCTGTACTAAGTGCTCGTAACACATAGCACAGCCTGACCGTAACCCAAGTTGATAGGAACTCGGATCATGGCTGATTCCGACAATAGCAGAACTTTGCCTGTCGTCACGCGACGCAGATTGCTTTCCGCGTCGGCGACGTGGCTGGCGGGGCAGGTTGGTGGCGTGGATGAGGGGCTTCATTTCGTTTACGGTCGTCCCAACCGTGGCGATCCGACGCTGATGTTGTGGCAGGAATGGTGGGCGGCGCATGAGCAGGTCGAGAAGCTGTGCCGAAGACAGCAGCGCCTTGAAACCGCTCTGATCGCTGCTGTCGGTTTTCCCCACGTCGACATTGTCTTTCCCGATCAGGATCGCGTGGTGGCGGCATTCTCCCTGGAGGATATCGATCGCCGTTTTGCGGGTTTGCCGGAAGATGCCGAGGCGGAGCGAACGGCGAGGGCGGTTCTGGTCGAGCGGCAGGCCGTCTGGGACGCGCTGGACGAGCGGCTGGGATACAGTCGTGCCAAGCAGGCGGAAGACGATGCCTTTGCGCTGCGGGCAGAACGATTGAATGAGCTGTTTGCGAAGCAGGCTCACTCGGTTGCCGGTGTGGCCGCCAAGCTGCATGCTGTTCTTGCCATGGGAGAAGACAGTCCAGCCGATCAATTCCCGTGGCCGCAGATTCGGGCTGCGATGGCGGACCTGCTCAATCTCAATAGGGGATCTTCGGCTGATTAACGGGTCCGCGCTTCGCAAGTAATTTTTCGCTCCTCTACGAGCGCCTACGATCTTGGAAAGAATCGTGTTGCCGGCACGGAATTTGTGCCTTTCTTGATTGTCCCTGTCGCCATCTGCCCGTTTTGCGGATGGCCCAAACGGGGGCATCATGGCCAATCATCATCACGAAGGGCAGGCTGTATCGCGGGGCGCACGAATGCTTCGGACGGCACTCGGTCCAGCCATCGCCCGCTATCTCGAAGATCCCAGCATCGTTGAAGTGATGCTGAACCCGGACGGGCGTCTGTGGGTCGATCGTCTGAAGGAAGGTCTTGTCGCCACAGCCGATACCGTGATCCCGGCCGATGGGGAGCGCATCGTGCGGCTGGTCGCCCATCATGTTGGCGCCGAGGTGCATGCAGGCGCGCCGCGCGTCTCGGCCGAACTGCCGGAAACCGGCGAACGCTTCGAGGGATTGCTGCCGCCTGTCGTTGCCGCCGCCACCTTCGCCATCCGCAAGCCGGCCGTAGGCGTCTTCACCCTCTCCGATTATGTCTCCGCCGGCATCATGAGCCAGGACCAGGCCGAGGCGCTTCGACTGGCGGTAGAGAGGCGCAAGAACATACTTGTCGCCGGAGGCACATCTACCGGCAAGACGACGCTCACCAATGCTCTGCTGGCGGAAGTCGCCAAGACGTCCGATCGCGTCGTGCTGATCGAGGACACCAGAGAGCTGCAATGCGCCGCTCCCAACCTTGTGGAGCTGCGCACGAAGGATGGCGTGGCCTCGCTTTCGGATCTCGTGAAGTCATCGCTACGATTGCGTCCGGACCGCATTCCGATCGGGGAAGTGCGCGGGGCGGAAGCCCTCGATCTCCTGAAGGCCTGGGGCACCGGCCACCCGGGCGGCATCGGCACGATCCACGCCAATACGGCGATAGGCGCACTGCTTCGGCTGGAGCAGCTCGTGCAGGAAGCCGTCGTCACGGTCCCCCGTGCGCTCATCGCCGACACTATCGACATCATCGCCGTTCTGTCCGGCCGTGGCGCCAGCCGTCGCCTCGTGGAAGTTGCCCTGGTCGATGGGCTCGATCCAGTCAGCGGCGACTACCGCACCCTCAATGCTCACCTTCCTCCCGCCAACCAATTTCTCCCGAAAGGAGACCAGCAATGAATACGTCTGGCTCGTCTGTGTTTCGTGTTCGCAACCGCCTTGTCCATGCGACGGCGCTTGCGTCAATCGCGCTGCTGACGGCGGCACCCTCCCATGCCTCTGGCTCGTCCATGCCGTGGGAGGAGCCGTTGCAGCAGATCCTGGAATCCATCGAAGGGCCGGTCGCCAAGATCGTCGCAGTGATCATCATCATCGCCACCGGCCTGGCGCTCGCCTTCGGCGACACCTCCGGCGGCTTCCGCAAGCTGATCCAGATCGTCTTCGGCTTGAGCATCGCCTTTGCGGCCAGTTCATTCTTCCTGTCGTTCTTCTCTTTCGGCGGCGGAGCGCTGGTCTAATGGCGGGCGGTGTTCAGCAGGTAGACGAGGTGCGCGGTTACTTCGCCACTGTGCATCGGTCGCTCGCCGAGCCGATCCTGCTCGGCGGCGCTCCCCGTGCCGTGGCCATCGCCAACGGTACGCTCGCTGCTGCCATCAGCCTCGGTCTTCGCCTCTGGATCGCCGGGCTGGTGATCTGGTCCATCGGCCATTTCGTGGCCGTCTGGGCAGCCAAACGTGATGCGCAATTCGTCGATGTCGGCCGCAGGCACCTGCGCTACCCGGCGCATATGTGCGTGTGAGGGTTTGCCCATGATGAACCTTGCCGAATACCGCAAACGTCCCTCACAGCTCTCCGATTTCTTGCCATGGGCGGCGCTGGTCGCCCCGGGAGTCGTCCTCAACAAGGACGGGTCGTTCCAGCGGACCGCCAGGTTTCGCGGACCCGATCTCGACAGCGCCACGCCGGCCGAGCTGGTCGGTACCACGGCACGGCTCAACAACGCGCTTCGTCGCCTTGGGTCCGGATGGGCGATATTCGTTGAAGCCCAGAGGAACCACGCCACCGACTATCCAGAAAGCCTCTTTCCGGATCCGGCGTCAGCGCTTCTCGACATAGAGCGGCGCGAACAATTCGAAGAGTCAGGCCTTCTCTACGAGAGTAGCTATTTCCTGACCTTCGTCTGGCTGCCACCCGCCGAAGAAGCCTCGCGGATCGAGAGCTGGCTCTACGAGGGGCGGGAGAAAGGCGGCGTCGATCCATGGGAACTGTTGAACAGCTTTGTCGATCGCACGGACCGGGTCCTTAACCTGGTGGAAGGCTTCGTTCCGGAAGCCGGATGGCTGGATGACGCTGAGACGCTCACTTATCTGCATTCAACCATTTCCACCAAACGCCATAGTGTCCGTGTTCCGGAAACACCTGTCCACCTGGACGCGCTGCTGGCCGATCAGCCTTTGGCCGGCGGCCTGGAGCCGAGGCTTGGCGATTTCCATTTACGTACGCTGACGGTGATCGGGTTTCCGACTGTCACCTTTCCCGGCATCCTCGACGATCTCAACCGGCTGGCCTTTCCCTATCGGTGGAGCACCCGGGCGATCATGCTCGACAAAACCGACGCGACCCGGCTCGTTGCGAAGATCAGGCGGCAGTGGTTCGCCAAACGCAAATCCATTGCCGCGATCCTGAAGGAAGTGCTGACCAACGAGCCATCGGTGCTGGTTGACAGCGATGCCGCCAACAAGGCGGCCGATGCGGATGCAGCTCTACAGGATCTCGGCTCGGATCAGGTTGGGGAGGCTTACGTCACCGCGACGGTCACGGTATGGGACGCTGATCCGGCAATCGCTGACGAGAAACTGCGATTGGCGGAAAAAGTCATCCAGTCACGCGACTTCACGACAATCATCGAAAGCGTCAATGCCGTCGAGGCATGGCTCGGCAGCATTCCCGGCCAGACCTATGCCAATGTCCGCCAGCCACCGATCTCGACACTGAACCTCGCCCACATGATCCCGCTGTCCGCAGTCTGGGCGGGACCGGCGAAGGACGAGCATTTCGGCGCGCCGCCATTGTTCTATGCTCGAACCGAAGGTGCGACTCCGTTCCGCTTTTCGCTGCATGTCGGCGATGTCGGCCACACCATGATCGTCGGGCCGACCGGCGCCGGCAAGTCCGTTCTGCTGGCCATGATGGCCCTGCAGTTCCGTCGCTATCGCCGCTCCCAGGTGTTCGCCTTCGACTTCGGCGGGAGCATACGCGCCGCAACGCTTGCCATGAATGGCGATTGGCAGGATTTGGGCGGTTCGCTTTCCACCGATACATCGCCCATCAATCCTGTGTCACTCCAGCCGCTTGCCGGGATCCATGACACGCCGGAACGGGCATGGGCTGCCGACTGGCTCGTCGATATCTTGATCCGCGAGGGCGTGACCATAACGCCTGAGATCAAGGAATATCTCTGGACGGCACTGACATCTCTGGCTTCCGCGCCGATCGGGGAGCGGACCATCACCGGCCTGACGGTGCTGCTGCAATCCTCAGCGCTCAAGCAGGCTTTGCGTCCCTATTGCATCGGTGGCCCATACGGTCGCCTGCTCGATGCGGAAATGGAATGGCTTGGGGACGCGCAGGTGCAGGCGTTCGAGACTGAAGGGCTGATCGGCACGGGAGCGGCGCCCGCCGTACTTTCCTATCTGTTCCACCGGATCGAATCCCGCTTCGACGGTCGGCCGAGCCTGCTGATCATCGACGAAGGCTGGCGGGCGCTGGACGACGGCGGCTTTGCCCAGAAGATCAAGGAATGGCTGAAGACGCTACGCAAGAAGAATGTCAGCGTCGTGTTCTCCTCTCAATCGCTTGCCGACATCGAGGCCTCGCCGATCGCGCCCGTCATCGTCGAAAGCTGCCCGACGCGCATCTTTCTCGCCAACGAGCGGGCCATCGAGCCGCCGATCACCTCCATCTATGAGCGGTTTGGGCTCAATGCGCGCCAGATCGAGATCATCGCAAGGGCGACCCCGAAGCGGGACTATTACTGCCAGAGCCGCCGGGGCAACCGGTTGTTCGAGCTTGGCCTTGGATCTGTTGCGCTGACGCTTTGCGCCGCATCCACCAAGGCTGACCATGCGCTGATCGATGAACTGATCCGCGACGGAGCGGGCCCTTACTTCCTGGAAGCCTGGCTTAAGGTCAACGGCCTGCACTGGGCCGCCGATCTTGTTCCCGACCTTCCCAACGTCATCGACCGATCGGCGGAAATGACGAGCTGTCCGGACTCCTTCCCCCTGTCACCCGAAGAGGAGATTGCCCCATGAAGCATTTGTTCCTGGGCGTTCGCTGGCGTCGTGCCCTTGCAACCAGCGTTCTTGCTGTCACCCTGGCATCGTCACCCGCACGGGCACTGATCGTCTACGATCCGACAAACTACAGCCAGAACCTGCTATCGGCTGCCAGGGCGCTGGAGCAGATCCAGAACCAGATCACATCGCTTCAGAACGAAGCTCAGATGCTGATTAATCAGGCGAAGAACCTCACCAGCCTGCCGACATCGATGCTCTCGCAGATCGAGGGGAATTTTTCCGAGATGAAAGACCTGCTCGGGGAAGCGGATCAGCTTGCCTACGACGTCCAGGCTATCGAAGAGCGATTCAACGCCACTTATCGAGATTTCGCGGCTGGGGATCGGTCGGCCTCTCAGCTTGCATCCGCCGCACAACAGCGCTGGCAGCAGTCGGTATCCGCTTTCGAGCATTCGCTGAAGGCGGGAGCCGTGGCAGTCGACAATATTGAGGGTACGCAAGCGCAAACCAGCGAGCTGGTCGATGCCAGCCAGTCGGCTGTTGGCGTGCTGCAGGCGACCCAGGCCGGCAATCAGCTCATGGCCGTGCAGGCAAAACAGATCGCTGATCTGACCGCTATGCTCGCCGCACAGGGCCGCGCCAGTGCGCTGGAACAGGCCAGGGCTGCGGCAGCACAGGAGCAGGCCCGAGAGCAGTTCGGCCGCTTCATGACCGGCTCGCCCTACAGCCCGTCCAGTGTCCGCATGTTCCACGATTGAGGAGCAAGGAGACAAATGGCCCTGAAGATCGTCGCCCTGCTGCTTGCCGTCTTCGCCCTTGGTGCAGGGCTGACCGCCGCAGTCGTGGCCCTGCAGGATGAAGACGCGACCGATGCAAAAGGCTCCAGTATCGGGCGTCCGGGCGGCGAGCCCGTCAACACTGGGCTCGCGCGCTGCCGCGACCTTGGCATGGCGGCAGCCGATGACGCTACCTGCCGCAAGGCCTGGGCGGAAAATCGCCGCCGGTTCTTCGCAACCGATCGACCGGTCGCGCCGAACACCGACGAGGTGCTGTCGCCATGAACAATACCGGCATCATCGACCGTTTCCTCGAAACCTTCACCGCCTATATCGACAGCGGTTTCGGCCTGCTCGGCGGGGAGGTTGCTTTCCTGACCTCGACGCTGATCGTCATCGATCTCGTCCTTGCCGGCCTGTTCTGGGCATGGGGCACAGATGAGGATGTGCTGCAGCGGCTAGTGAAGAAGACCCTCTATATCGGTTTCTTCGCCTTCATTATCGGCAACTTCAACCGGCTCGCCGGAATCGTCTTCGAAAGCTTTTCCGGGCTCGGTCTCAAGGCCGGCGGCTCCAGCCTCTCGGCTTCGGAACTGTTGCAGCCCGGTCGCGTCGCGCAGGTCGGCATTGACGCGGGCAATCCCATCCTTCAGGCCGCCGGCGAGCTGATGGGCTACATCGCCTTCTTCGAAAATTTCGTGCAGATCTTCGTGCTGATGGTCGCCTGGGTCATCGTTCTCGTCGCCTTCTTCATCCTCGCCATCCAGATCTTTGTCACGCTGATCGAGTTCAAGCTGACGACGCTTGCCGGTTTCGTGCTGATCCCCTTTGCGCTGTTCAACAAGACAGCCTTCCTTGCCGAAAAAGTGCTCGGCAACATCGTCGCCTCCGGCGTCAAGATACTGGCGCTGGCCGTGATCGTCGGCATCGGCTCCGGACTGTTTGACGAGTTCACATCCGGTTTCTCTGAACAGCCGACCATCACCGAGGCGCTGTCATTGGTGCTGGGCGCGCTCTCGTTGATGGGCCTGTCGATCTTCGGTCCCGGTATCGCCTCGGGCCTGGTTTCCGGCGCTCCGCAACTCGGCGCCGGTGCCGCCGTCGGAACCGGTCTTACCGCGGCCGGTCTCGGGGCCGCCGGCTATATGGGTGCCAAGGCTGGACTGGGAGCTGCGACAAGCGTTGTCGGCGGGGCGGCAAGGGGAGGGGCAACGCTCGCGGGCGGTGCCAGGACCGCCTACGGGCTTGGTGACGCAACCGTGGGATCGACAGGGACTGGCGGTGGAGCTGCCGGTTTTGCCGGTGTGGCAAAAGCAGCCGCAGGTCTTGCCATGAACAAGGGCAGGGCCATGGCGTCCAACGCATCCCAATCCATGAGCTCCAGCTATCGCTCCGGACAGGCAGGCGCATGGAAGGGGACAGGCGGCAGGAACGAGGTCGGCGTCGGCATGTCAGATCCCGCCAACGATCCCTTCTTTGCGGGTTCGCCGTCCGCAAGTTCCGCTGCCGTGTCCGGCTCCGACATCTCGCCCTCGACGCCGCCCGAATGGGCGCAGCGCATGAAGCGGAGCAGCACCGTCAGTCACGGTGTGAGCACCGCCGCCCATACGGTCCGCTCCGCCGATCACAGCGGCGGCTCGATGTCCGTCTCTCTCAACCAGGATGACCGTTGATGAACATTTTTAGGCGACATTCCGTGCGCTACGCACGCACCCCGGAACCGGAAACCCCATACCAGAAGGCCGCGCAAGTCTGGGACGAGCGCATAGGCTCTGCTCGTGTGCAGGCGAAAAACTGGCGGCTGATTGCTTTCGGGTCTCTGTTCCTGGCCGGCGGGTTTGCATCGGCGCTGGTCTGGCAATCGACGCGCGGCACCGTGGTGCCATGGGTGGTGCAGATCGACAAGTTCGGCGAGGCGCAGGCTATTGCCTCGGCGGTAACCGACTATCAGCCGACCGATCCACAGATCGCGTGGCATCTCGCCCGTTTCATCGAGCAGGTTCGCAGCATTCCAGCCGATCCCGTCATCGTGCGGCAGAACTGGCTTCGCGCCTACGAATACACCACCGATCGCGGGGCGATCGCGTTGAACGATTACGCGCGTGCCAATGACCCGTTCACGAAGGTCGGCAAGAACCAGATCGCTGTCGAGATCTCGAGCGTCATCCGTGCATCACCCGAAAGTTTCCGTATCGCCTGGACCGAACGGCAGTTCGAGAATGGCCAGCTTTCGGCCACCGAACGCTGGACCGCCATCCTGACCGTCGTGCTCCAGCCGCCAAAGACCCCTGACAAGCTGCGCGCCAATCCACTCGGTGTCTATGTCAACGCAATCAACTGGTCGAAGGAGCTTTCGCAATGAAGGGGGTATACAGGAAAAGTGCATCACTGCTGCTGGCAACGCTACTATCCGCATCGGCACTTGCCGGCTGTGCGAAAAAGTACATTCCGCCGGAGATCGATTATGACGATGCGGCGCCCGCCGTACTGACTGCCGATCCGGTTGCTCCAGTGCAGGTGGTCGAACTGCCGAAACCTCTGCCGCTACCCGGCCAGTTGAAGCCAATCAACGGGGAGAAAGGGAAGGCCGAACCCGTCGATCCGAAGACACGGGTGACGTTGGCCAATGAAGCTGCCCGCATCCAGCCGGTTCGCGACGGCTTCATCAATGCCGTTCAGGTCTATCCCTTCTCGGCTGGCGCGCTCTATCAGGTTTATGCCGCGCCGGGGCAGGTGACGGATATCGCCCTTCAACCCGGCGAGCAACTGGTCGGCTCCGGCCCCGTCGCGGCCGGTGACACCGTGCGCTGGATTATCGGTGATACCGAAAGCGGCACGGCGTCTTCAAAGCAGGTGCATATCCTGGTGAAGCCGACGCGCCCCGATCTTCAGACCAATCTGGTCATTAACACCGACCGGCGGACCTATCATCTGGAACTACGCTCCACACCTTCGACCTACATGGCATCGGTCTCATGGCAATATCCGCAGGACCAGTTGATCGCGCTGCGGCGGGAGACTGCGAGGGCAGCAGAGACACAAGCCGTTGCCACCGGCATCGACATCTCGAAGCTGAACTTCCGCTACCGCATCGAAGGCGATCCAGCACCCTGGCGGCCGATGCGTGCCTTCGATGACGGAGCCAAAGTCTACATCGAGTTCCCCTCCGGCATCGGACAGGGCGAAATGCCGCCGCTGTTTGTGATCGGATCGTCCGGCAATTCCGAACTGGTCAATTACCGCGCCCGTCAAAACTATTATGTCGTCGATCGGCTGTTCGCTGCTGCCGAACTCCGGCTTGGCGACAAGGACAGCGCAAAGCGTGTTCGCATCGTCCGCACCGATGGTCGATCAGTGGCGAAGCGGACCACGCTGTTTTCCTCGGAGCGCAGCCGATGACAGGGTCTGCAAAATCATCGGACATGGGCCTCAAGGCCGCACTGCGCTTGCGGCCCGAACCGCGCCGCGTCACGCGCATGTCACGCAAGGTGCTGATCGGTCTCGGCGGCGTGGCCAGTATCGGCATCGCAGCGGCACTGTTCTGGGCGCTCGATACCAATCGGCGCGGCAACCAGTCCTCGACAGAACTCTATAATACCGACAACACGACACCGGCCGATGGCCTGGCCGGCCTGCCGACAGATTACACCAACATTCCGAAACTGGGACCGGCACTGCCGGGAGACCTCGGTCGGCCAATTCTTCGGGCGCAGGAGGCGGGCAAGCCTATCGCAACACCCAGCATCCAGACGCCGCGCGTCGATCCAGAGGAACAACGACGCCTTGCAGAGATTGAGGCCGCCCGTCTGGCAAAGCTGTTCACTGACAGTCGAGGTGAGCGAACGACAGGAGGCCAGACAATCGCATCGGCAATTGCACCTGCTTCTGCCGTCGATCCCGCCACCAGCATGCCCATTCCGTCCGAAACGCCGGCGCTGGACGCCGGGTCCGCGCAGAACATGCAGGAGCGCAAGCTCGCCTTCCTGAATGGCGGGACTGACCGGCGAACCGTGAGCGCCGACCGGATGCAGGAGAAGGTGTCTCCATATGTCGTACAGGCGGGCACCGTCATTCCGGCCGCCCTGATTACCGGCATCAAATCCGATCTGCCCGGGCAGATCACCGCGCAGGTGACGGAGCATGTCTATGACAGCCCGACCGGCTCGCATCTGCTCATTCCGCAGGGCGCACGGCTGATCGGTGCATACGACAGCCAGGTCGCATTCGGGCAGTCACGGGTGCTGCTGGTCTGGAACCGCCTCATCATGCCGGACGGCTCCTCCATCGTGCTGGAGCGTCTGCAAGGTGCGGATACGCAAGGGTTCTCTGGGCTGGAGGATGAAGTCGATCATCACTGGGGGCAACTGTTCAAGGCCGCAGCGCTTTCGACGCTGCTTGGTATCGGCACGGAACTCTCGTCCGATAACGAAAGCGACATTGCTCGCGCCATCCGCGAGAGCGCCCAGGACAGCGCCTCCGACATCGGCCAGCAGATCGTTGGGCGACAGCTCAATATTCAGCCGACGCTGACGATCCGGCCGGGTTTTCCGGTTCGTGTTATCGTGAACCGGGATCTGGTGATGATGAAATACAGAGTAGACGGCTAAATGTAGCTCCCCCCATTTTTCACGTAGTGGCCAATGTGTTGATCTGCCTTCGTGCCGCTGGCCGCTTTCGGCGGAAGAAGCGAGCGGTCGCCGGACTGACGGGGCGCAGATCGAATTTAAGATGAAGCGCATAGCTGCCTAGGTTGTTTGGCCGATGCTGGAAGCGACCAAGAGCCCCGCCGTAGTTGTCTTCCACTGCGCTTGGCGCACATAGCAGGCTCGGAGCCCATCAAGGCGCATAAACACGCATTCCATTCGCTATCGGCACCATAGTGGAACTGATCCCACCCGATCACCGCATGCGCCATCGGGGTCTCTGTGGCGGCCTTTGCGCTGGAAGAAGGGGAGGCGGCTATTTCATTGCAGTTTCGGGATTGACACCTATAACTGCCATGCGGCTCTTTCCTGGCGAAGCGTGCTGTTGACTTGAATGCGCCAACCACCCAAGCGGAAGATGAACATGCCCAAGCAGAAAAAGCCTGCCGTCGTCAGCACGGGTATTGTCGGCCTTGATGAAATCCTGCGCGGTGGTCTCCCGGCATCGAACCTTTACATGCTCCAGGGTGCGCCGGGTTCAGGCAAGACCACTGCCGCACTACAGTTTTTGCGTGCCGGTGTCGAAGCCGGCGAAAACTGCATCTATGTGACCCTTTCGCAGACTGCCGCCGAACTGAAGGTTATCGCTGCGTCGCATGGCTGGACCCTCGACGGGATCCGCGTCGAAGAGTTGTCCACGTCTGGAACGGTCCACGAGGCTGATGATCAGAGTATATTTCTGACGGCCGACCTTCGGCTGGATGAAACACGCAAAGCCGTTGAGGCGGCGATAGAGGAGCACAAGCCCCGCCGACTCGTCTACGATTCCTTGCTGGAGATACGCCTCATCACTGGCGACAGCCCCCGGTTTCGTCGCGAACTCATCGGTTTCAAGTCCTTCCTTTCAAAAAGGAATGTCGTGGCGCTGCTGCTGGATACCCAAACGGCCACGACCGATCGCAGCGGCGAGGAGGTCGAAGGTCTCGCGCACGGCGTTATCCGTTTCGACAAGTCTCTCGAAGAGTATGGCGGTGTACGTCGCCGCATCGAGGTCTCAAAGATGCGCGGTGTGCCAATAGCAGATGGGTATCACGATATGGCGATTCGCGAAGGCGAAGGCGTCATCGTGTTCCCTCGCATCATGCCAAGCACTGCGGCGGAGAGCACCAAACCTCAGTTGATCAAGTCCGGTGTCGATGAGCTGGATGAGATGTTCGGCGGTGGCCAAGAGTCTGGAACAACAACGCTGGTGATTGGCCAGTCGGGCACGGGCAAGTCGACCATGTCGTCACTCTACGCGACGGCAGCACTCGAACGCGGCGAGAATGTCGCTTTGTTTCTGTTCGAGGAGCGGTTGGAGACTTTCTTTCGCCGGTCGGAGGGTCTGGGGATGGATCTGAGGCAGTTTCATAAAGATGGCAAGCTGATCTTGCGCGATTTTAATCCCAATGAAATCTCTCCCGGTGAATTCGGACAAATCGTCCAAGATGCGGTAACGGCAAACAAATCGAGGGTCGTCGTCATTGACAGTTTGACCGGCTACCTGAATTCTCTACCGCATCGAGAAAAGGCCGTTCGCGACATTCAGTCGCTTTTAAAATACCTTGCCCGTTCGGGTGTCCTGACCATGCTGATCGTGGCGCAGCACGGGCTAATCGGCCAGAATGTTGGCATTGATGTCGATGTCAGCTTCCTCGGTGACACTGTTCTCCTATTGCGGATCATGGAGCACGAGGGACGGCTTCGGCGGAATATCACCGTCGTCAAGAAGCGTCATGGACCGCATGATCTCAATATTCGTGAACTGATTATCGAAAGCGGAGGCGTTAGCGTGGTCGCGTATAATCCTCTTCCAGATCCAAAATGACTGCAGTCTTACCTAAGAGTGAGCTGGACTGGGTGCTCGTCCTTGCACCGTTTCGCAAAGACGCCGCCTACATCGCTGCCTTTCTTCAGGAACAGAAGATTGATGTGATTGCTGCCAAGCCGGATGCGGATCTGGGCGAGCATCTGGCCATGTCGCCGGGCATGATTGTGATCACGCATGAAGCACTCAATTCGTCTGTTGTCACGCGAATTGCCGTGCATCTTGCCGCGCAGCCCGACTGGTCCGAGGTGCCAATCATCGTCCTTTTGGAGAAAGCAGCACCCGTTGATCGTATTCGAAGCCAACTGCAAACATCTTGGCCGGGTGCGCGCGTGTTATTTTACACCCGTCCCATCGCGCCGCTGGAACTCGTGAACGGCATCCAGTCAAACCTTCTGGTGCGGCTCAGACAGCGTGAGGTGCGGGATTCCATCGAGCGTGAAAAGGAGCTGCGCTTGGAGCTCAATCACCGCGTCAAAAATATTCTCGCAAGCGTTCAATCGATTTTTCAGATGACGAAACGCGGTGCGGCAACCGTGGAAGACCTGGCCAGCGATTTTTCTGGCCGCCTCCAGGCTTTGTCCAAGGTGCATGCCGCCGTCTTTGAGGCTGGTGGTGAGGCGGTCCGCTTGTCTTCCGTGGTCGAGCTGACGGTTTCCCCATACAATCGGAATGGCGTCATCCGTATCGATGTCACAGGTGAGGATATAGTTGTCAGCCGGGACGCCGGAACAACAATAGCGTTGTGCCTGCACGAGCTCATAACCAATGCAATTAAGTACGGTGCGCTTTCCCAACCGGATGGACACGTTGACCTCGTATGGTCGATTGCCGCCGACGGACCACGGGAGTTTTCTCTCAGTTGGACTGAGGTCGGGGGGCCCGCTGTGCGCGAGCCAACGCGGCAAGGATATGGTACGCGCTATGTTCGGTCCGCTCTGGGGTCTCTCTTCGGCGTCGTCCCTAACATCATGTTTGCCCCCGATGGCTTTCGCTGCAGTGTCCGAGGCCCGGTCGAACGCATTGGCGGGAGTTGACTGCCATTTGTAACAGTCCGCATACCCGAGCGGTCATAACCGTCTAGAAAATATGCACAATTTAAAAGGATCTATTCGCCTAGAAGCGCGTTGCCTCTTTTAGCGCAGTCAATTGACATATATGCGACGTCTCCGACAGAAAGCATAAGCAATGGCGCCGAAGGGGATCACAGTTATTGTCGTCGAGGACGAAACGATCGTCCGCATGGACATTGCAATGTCGCTTGAGGGTGATGGTTTCATCGTGCTCGAAGCTTCAAATGCCGACGAGGCAATAGAAATTCTGAATGCGCATCCGGAAATCAGGCTCATGTTCACTGACATCGACATGCCTGGCAGCATGGACGGCCTGAAGCTGGCAAAGGCCGTGCGTGACAGATGGCCTCCCGTAAAGATCATTGTGGCGTCAGGCCACCGCCAGTTGAGCGATGACCTTCTTCCCGTAGAAGGCAAATTCTTCAGCAAGCCTTACGACCATGTCAGCGTCGTATCGGCGATGAGAGAAATGCTCGTTGCCTTGTAGGGCGAGGGCATGGAGTTGACCTGACACCCAATTTCCAAATGGGCTTCAGGGAATATAAGCAGAAATCAAGATGGGATTAGCTTGACCTCGTGTCGAAGGCGCCAGCGGCGAGCCGGCCCTCAAACGTTACAGGCTTGATTGGCCATGTTTCCGGGAAAGGAGCCGCTCAACCTCTTCTGGTGGTTCGGGCCGGCCAAACAGGAAACCTTGAACCTCATTGCAGCCCGCTGAAAGGAGGAAGTCTGCCTGCGCCTCGGTCTCGACACCCTCTGCCAACACATCCAATCCCAATGTGTTTGCAAGCGAGATGATCGCCGACACGATTGCGCAGTCGTCGGGGTCATGCGGGGACTCGGATATGAATGAGCGATCAATTTTGAGTCTCGACAGTGGAAAGCGCTTCAGCATACTCAAGCTCGAATAGCCCGTGCCGAAATCGTCCAGCGCCAGCTTAACTCCGAGTTTTGTCAATTCCTTCATTCGAGTGACGGCTGCATCCACGTCCTTCATGATGAGGCTCTCAGTGATTTCGATTTCGAGCCATCGAGGTTCAAGCCCCGTGCGTGCCAGGACGTCTGCGACCATGGTGGTCAGGCCAGGGTCCTGGAACTGCCGCGCAGACATGTTCACCCCTATCGTCATGGGATTTAGCCCCGCATCTTGCCAGGCTCGCCCTTGGCGGCAAGCTTCCTCCAAGACCATCGCACCAAGTTCCAGGATAAGCCCACTTTCCTCCGCTATTGGAATGAAGCTACTAGGCCCAAGCAGGCCCTCCGTCGGATGGTTCCACCTGACGAGCGCCTCTACGCCTGTGATAACTTTCGTCCGAAGGTTCTTTTGGGGCTGGTAGTGGAGGATGAATTCGCTGCGGTTCAAGGCGCGTCCTAGTTCTTCTTGGCGAAGGAGTTTCTGGGAAGCCTCATGCGCCATTTCGAATGCGAAAAGTGTCACGCCGTCACGACCGTCTCGCTTCGTGCGATACATGGCAAGGTCGGCACGTGCGAGAAGCTGTGAGGGCGTTGCACCGTGGTCAGGATACACCGCCACACCGATGCTCGCCGTTGCCCTCAACTCATGTCCGTTCACCGTGTGAAGACGACCGATAGATTTTCTGAGTTGTTCTGCCTGAGCGATCAGGTCGTTACCAGCCTCAGGCAGGACCACAACGAATTCATCCCCGCCAATACGCGCCGCAAGTCCGTTAACACCGATCGCGTCCACGATGACGGCAGCAACCTCCTTAAGGAGTTCGTCTCCCGCCTCATGGCCGAGAGTATCGTTGATCAGTTTGAAGTTGTCCAAGTCCAGGAAGGCAACCGCCACTCCAGTGGCGCCGTGTGCTGCTGAGGCAAGCATTTCCTTCAACTTGTGATCAAGACCGTCGCGTTTGAGCAATCCTGTTAGTGCGTCGTGCTCCGCCAAAAACCGGATGCGTTTCTCAGTCAGGATGCGGTCAATGGCTATGCCCGCCAACCGCGCTGCCGACGTTATAAACTCGCTCAATGACGGCTCAGGGCTCCGACCCAACAATGTGACGACTAGTACGGCGTGGAGGCTGCGGTCGGAGGCGCGAATTTCGACACTTAGCACGAAGTCTTGGGGGGCTCGTATTTGTTCAACGAGTTGCTCTAGCTCGCACGCCGCCGTGGTCATATCAGCGACGCTCACTGTCGTGCCCTTTGGCCATCCAGAAGTGGGGCAGACTGCAAGCTTTAGTTCGGTCTTGCCGTGCGGCACGAACAAGACCGTTTCGACACCATCGGCGGCCTGCTCAAGAAGGGCTGAAAAGCGCTCGAAGAACTGATGCGCGGGGACCGCTTCAATGATCATTTCGAGGAGCCGAGCCTGTACTGACATAAGACGCTCAGACGCCTTCCTGGCGGTGATGTCGCGGGATGCACCGACGACACCAACGATTTGACCTTCGCTGTCCTTCAACGGAACGCGCGACATCATCAGCCATCGGTCTTGCCCGCCTTTTAAGGCGCGCTCCTCATACCCAAGGTCGGCAATGCCTGACGCTATTACTCTCTGCTCAATCTCTGCAATCGGCGCTGCGAGTTCGGGGCCATGCAGGTCGAAATCGGTTAGGCCGATAATTTCGTCAACGCTCGACAGCCCATTATTTCGAACAACAGCGTTGTTTGCGAACAGGAACCGCCCATTGAGATCCTTCGCATAAATGTAATCGGGAACGTGGTTGATCATAGCCTCAAGCCAACTGTACCGGTCAGCGAGCGTCGGCCCGTTCTCTCTGAGCAAGCTGGCCACGTACTCCAGATGCTGGGAAAGGGTCGACGCGGACTCGTTCTCCTCGCGAACAATCAGCCTCGGTTGTGTGTCAGATTCAAAGCGCACGCGGGTTGCTCCTAATTCTAGACAAACTTACAGCGGAGACGTTAGAGCATTGTTACGCTTAGTCAGTTGGTCTTGATCCCACGCACTGGCGGGCGCGAAATTCGTTGCCGCGCTGACTCGAAAATCATCGTTCTCTCTTTCGACGTCCTGCAGGTCTCCGGCGGCTCGTAATCGTTCGATGCCGTCAACCCCATGCGGCGTCTCGGCCGCTGGATGCGGATGATCACCATCCCCAACCACTCCACTGTTGCCAAGGCCTATCAGGAATCTGAGGCCAATGGCCGGAGGAAACCCTCCTCGTAATGCGACCGGGTAGAAGATGTCTGCGAAGAACGGGCCAAAGTCACGCTGCTGACCCTCGATGCATCGGCCGATCTGAAAGAGCGCTAAAGCGGCCCCCCGAACCAACCCTCCGGCATCGCCTAACGCAGAGTGTCGCCCAATATGTCTGGTACGGCTTTGAGGAGCTCTCTACTTGGTCTCAATCACCACCTTGAGACCATCCCAGTCAGCATACTTATCACCGGTTTCACGGATATGCGTATAACGTTTCAGGCTGATCCATGAACGGTGCCCGCTGACCGCAGCCACATGGGGGATATTCCAGCCCATCTCAAACAGCCGTGAAATGCCCTCGTGACGTAGGTCGTGAAATCGGAGATCATCGATGTCCAACAATTTGCAGGCTCGCGTGAAATTCGCGGAGATGGCGTCGGTGGAGTAGGGGAATATCTCCGACTTGCTCTTTGGCATGCTACCGATGATCTCGATAGCCTGATCGGGAAGGTCCACCCAGGTATGATTGCCGATTTTTTCTCCAGGATGCTTCATATCGCGAACAAGGACGCGTTTGTGCTCTCTCTGAAGGTCTTTCCATCTGATCCGCGTAATTTCCTCCTGGCGACGGGTCGAAAATAGCGCGAACGCGATGACCTTGTGCATTGGCATCGCCTGGGGGACCTTCTTCCGCCGTTCAATGAAATGGGCGATCAGACGATCGAGCTCATCCAAAGTCGGTCGCCGATCGCGTTGCGCTGACCGGGATATGATACCCATCCGACGGGCAACTTTGACAGCATCCTTTATCTCCTGCTCGTCGAGCCGATAGCCCCACATCGGCCGCGCGATTGAGAAGATCGCCCCGAGATGACTGGCGTAGTTTCCGACGGTCTGCGGTTGCGCTGTCAGCGATTGCAGGAATTCAACTATGTCTTTCGATTTGATAGAAGAGCAGGGCATGTTGGCGATGTCGTAGTTTTTGATCGCCGTCAGGACTTGCGCCTTTGTGCGACCAATATCTTTGACGCTCTCCTCGGTGTAGCGGTCAATGACCTTGGCCAATGTTGTCGGATCATCATTTTTAGATTTGGCGACTGCCCCTGGTTTGGAGAGTTCCCGTTCGCGTTTTGAGATCCAAGCCGCGGCTGCAGGACGTCTGTCAAAGGTCTCGGTCTCGTGATAAGTCAGGCCATCCTGCATGACCCGCACTCGCGCCCGGTAAGCGACGCTGCCATCCTTGCGCTTGCGCGCGCTGATCGTGCCCATGGCCGGCTCCTAATTTGGTCCACGGATTATTGTATTTGGTCCACTGGACCAAAACCAGTGTTAAAATCGACGAAAATAGCGCCGAACGAGCGTAAACAAGACGATGAAGAAAGTACCGTAAGTGACTGTTAACAAAGAAAAGGCAAATTATTTCAACGCTCCCGTTTTTGCCGTGGCACCGATGATAGACTGGACGGATCGGCATTGCCGGTTCTTCCATCGACAGCTCTCGGGGCGTGCGCTTCTCTACACCGAGATGGTGGTGGCGGATGCGATCATTCATGGGCCGCGTGAGAAGCTGCTTTCGTTCGACGCGGCCGAACATCCCGTTGCCTTGCAGCTTGGCGGGTCGGATCCGGGAAAACTTGTCGAGGCGGTCAGGATCGCTTCGGATTTTGGCTATGACGAGATCAACCTGAATGTCGGTTGCCCCTCGGACCGGGTGCAGTCGGGGACGTTTGGGGCGTGTCTGATGCAGACTCCTGAGGTGGTCGAGGCCTGTGTCTCGGCGATGAAGCAGGTGGCGACGGTGCCTGTTACCGTCAAGTGCCGGATCGGAGTGGATGAGCAGGAGCCGGCGGAGGTGCTTCCAGAATTTCTTGCGCGGATGGTCGGGGCAGGGGCCGATGCGATCTGGATCCATGCGCGGAAGGCCTGGTTGAAGGGCTTGAGCCCGAAGGAGAACCGAGAGATACCGCCGCTGGATTACGAGTTGGTCTACCGGATGAAGCGGGAGAACCCTGGCGTTTTTCTCGGCATCAATGGCGGCATTTCCGATCTCGACCAGGCGGTGGCGCATCTGGCGGTCATGGATGGCGTGATGCTCGGGCGGGCGAGTTATCACAATGCGACGCTTTTGACCGAGGTTGATGCGCGGATCTATGGCGAGGCGGCCAAGCCGGTCGACTGGGATCGTGTCCGGGATGCGATGATAGGTTATGCGGAGCGGGTGATCGCGTCGGGCGGGCGGCTCAACCATGTCACGCGGCATATGGTCGGGCTGTTCCAGGGCTATGCGGGTGCCCGGCGCTATCGGCAGATCCTGTCGTCGGAGGCGACCAAGCCGGGTGTTTCGCCTGTTCTGATTGCCGAGGCCTTTGCGGCGGTCGACATTGCAGGTGGGGCGAAGACACAGGGTGCTTCGAGCACATCTGCCGCTGCCGAATAAGCTATCGCGGCATTCAGGCGTTTTTCAGGCTCGGAAAGCGAAAATGGCGTCCCGGGGGACGCCATTTTAAACTTTTGATCAACCAGCCTGGATGTTGACGGCCTTGGGGCCCTTGCCCATGCGGTCCGGCTCGGTGTCGAAGGTGACCTGCTGGCCATCCTGCAGGGTCTGCAGGCCCGAGGCCTGGAGCGCCGAGATGTGGACGAACACGTCCTTTGCGCCGCCTTCCGGGGTGATGAAGCCGAAGCCCTTGTCCTGGTTGAAGAATTTAACGGTGCCCTTGGTGGCCATGGGAGAGTTCCTTATTCCCGTGTTGGTCGTCTTCGCTGCGGCCGGCGGACCGGAAGCGGCTGGTTGAAGTTCCGCCGAAACGGAACCGTCGAGGGATCGCGATAACGGGGAAAGAACGTCTACCGGCGGGAGAAGGCCCCCATGACCGCAGATGCGGTCGATACTAATCTGTCCAGTCTCCGGGATCATTGCTGCCCGAACGTCACAAGAGGTAGGGTCATTTCCGCAAGTTGGCAAGTACGAAAAGTCATACTATCAGGCGCAAAATTGCCTCAACGGACTGAATTCCTTGAGATTTGATGGGTGGTAACGATGCCATGTCGGGGTGTGCCGCCATGCCCGCGCCTTCCCGCATGCACCATCGCGGCCGGGGACGACGCGGTGTTCCGTCTTGAAGCGGCCGCCATCCCGGTCTAGGGGAGGGAGGGTCGGGGGCAGGGCAGGACCGACCGGACGCGGGAGTGTAAAAGTATGGCGAAGACGGGTGCCGCGGTGATCGACCCTTACGAATTCCTGGGCGTGGCGCGCGATGCCGACGAGGCCGCGATCAAGGCCGCCTATCGGAAGCTGGCGAAGAGCGCCCATCCGGATGGCGGCGGCGATGCCGAGGCCTTCGCGAAGATCTCCATCTGTTACGATCTTCTGAAGGATCCCGTGCGCCGCCGGGTGTTCGACGATACCGGCTATGACCCGCAGCTCGCCGAACCCGCCGATCTCAAGGGCGTCATGGTGCTGGAAACGCTGATCAACGACATGATCCTCGACGAGCGCGAGCCGGGCAGTTTTGATCCGGTCGCCGGCCTGCGCCGCAAGCTGACCGACGACATCCTGAAGGCCCGCTTCCATATCCTCGAGCTCGAGCGCCACCGGGCGCGGGTGCGCAAACATCTCGACCGGCTCGGCCGCCGGCCCGATGCCGATGTGCTCGGCTCGATGCTGCGGGCGCGGGCGCAATCGATCACCGACGCGATCAAGGCATCGGAGGCGCAGATTGCGGCGATCGAGCGGGCCTATACCATGCTCGAGGGTTATTCCTACGAGATGGAGCCGCTGGCGATGCCTGCACAGGGGGGGATCGAGGTCGAGGATCTGCCGAAGGCGGCGGAGTAGGCTCTTCTCTCCTGGATTGACCCTCATCCGGCCCTTCGGGCCACCTTCTCCCCGCGGCGGGGAGAAGGGGATTGCGGCAGCGTTGGTGCCCCGGTCCATGGTTGCCTTGCGGCATACCCCCCTCTGTCGGCTGCGCCGACATCTCCCCCACAGGTGGGGAGAATGGAGGCCGCCGTCATGCCGGCTTGCCCTCCATGGCCGGCTGGCGCTTCGCCGGCTTGGAGTGCCTGACAACGCGGCGGACATGGGTGCTCATGGCCGGGTTGGGGTCGGTTGCCTGCCAGGCGGCGAGGGCCGCATATTCGTGCTCGGGATGCAGGCCGGGCCGGCTGTGAATGCGCTGGACCTCGGCGAGACGCACCCGCAGTTCCGTTGCATCCCCAGCGTCTTCAGGCCAGTGGGGCGGCTGCTTATCGAGGCAGACGCGATGGCGCAATTCGGTGGCGAGCATCAGCACCTCCCGGCGGAGGGCAGGGTCTGCGGTCGCGATGCAGGGCGGCAGCCATTCGCCGGGCGCGACCGGCCGCGCCGCCAGATGCGCCTGCCCGCCGCAGAGCCTGGTGCGCCGGCACTGCCGCCGCCGGCAGACGGCAGGGCTGCCTGATACGGCGATCAGGTCGCGGGTGAGGCGCAGTACCAGCGGTTCGGCGATCGGGACGCCGCTTGATGTGTGGACGTTTGGCATGTCGGTGTCCTTTCGGTTGGGGTGTGGGGGGTGGCCCTTCGAGGGGCGCTTGCGCCAGCCTCGGGGTGGGGCGGGGAAGGGGCCGCGTGTGCGAGGCCCGTCTCCCCCTTGGTGGGGGAGAAAGCGATTTCGATGAATTAGGCCAGCGCAAGCGGCCTAAACATCTGAAATCGCAAGCGAGGGGGGCCGTTATGTCGTGGCAACTGAACCGATCCCCTCACCAGGAAAATCTGAAGTTTAGGCGGCTTGCGCGCGCCTAAGCCTTCGATTTTCCGTCCTCCCCCACATTGGGGGGAGGTGGAACTAAACTGTCAAAAAACCCAAGCTTCGCCGCCGGTCGGGATCTCTCCCTCCGGTTCGGTCTCATGCTTGTCTCGGACGAGGCGCCAGAAGCAGCCTGTCTAAGTAGTGTATGTGGCTCCTTCCGGCGCCCCGTTCGGCGTCTATTCCCGCTGCATGCGTCTCTCTGGCAAGGCGGCGACGGTCTTCGGGACTTTCGTCCCGAGGAATGACCGGGCGCGGGTCCGGCTTTGACAGAGTCCCTCCGAAGAGTGTTCTGCCATAGCCTGGCCGGTGGCCCGGGAGGTTCCCGCCGGATGGTGCACCATTCCGACCGGGACCCTCGCCCGGGGGATGATCGTCTGGCCATTTGCGGCTTAGGCCGTCATCCCCGCCGTTTTATTCGCCCCGCTGTCTGGATGTTCGCGACAGCATTGGCGCCTTGTCTGTGTGCCTCTGAGGCACGTCCTTCCGATCGGGGTATCCAGGTTTTGCGGCATCCGACCGCCAAACCCTCGTTCCAGCCCCACGTCCGGAGGGAGACCGTTGCAGCGGGCCGGGATCTAACACCTGCGACAGTGCTTGACCCCGGCGCCGGCCCCGCCTCGCCTGACATCGCATCGTCAGGTGTATCCGAGGGCGGGACAGCCCAGAGTCTACGAGAGGAAAAATGGTGGGGGATGAAAAAATGTGTCGGAGTTTGATTTTGTTAAATAATCGCTGGAGTTCATCCCCCTCCGACTGTCGGAATTGAGGGGTTTTTGGCGGCTTGTGCGGTGCCTATCTCCCCCCTTGCGGGGGAGAAAGCGAAATCGAGGAATTGGCCCGATCAGGGCCAAATCTCAGATTTCGCAAGAGGGGGGCTTGGTGAGGTATTCGCCTAGAGAACCGTGCCCCTCTCCAGGAAAATCTGAAGTTTAGGCGGCTTGCGCTCGCCTAAGCCTTCGATTTTCCGTCCTCCCCCGCTTGGGGGGAGGTGGGAGAGCGACTGGGGTAAGTGGGATCGCGGAAAGGTGGACGATTAAAAATATCTTTGGGCGACTTAAGTGGGTGCCCCTTGGAACTGGTCCCCTTCGCAATTTTTGGCTGCACAGAGAGTTGGAAACGCGAATAACTTTCAAACTGCGGTCAAGGCAGTTGATGCAAACGCATTTTGTCAATGTGTCGTCCCACGACAGAATGATGTAATCTACTGGAGCTTATCCTCAAGGAAGTGGTCGTAAATTCTATTCAGCAGGTCAGTATAAGCCTTGAAATAAGCGTCAAGCTTCGTCGAAGAAACATTCACGTGGTTTTTCTTTCTGTGAGCGATCGTGATGCGATCGTCGACCATGTTATCAATGTGTTGCCTCTCCACTTCTCTCAATGTGGTCCACTCGACTTTAAGTTTTTCTTCGAATTCAGAGTCAAACAGCCCAATTAGTTCCAAAATTTTTGTCGATTTTGGGTTTTGGTAGCTTTCGCAGACTTTTTCTATTGGCCTGTAAATTCGGCTGTTAGACCTGCGCTTGGCATACTCCATGAAGATACGTTTCAGATTTTGTTCGAGGCTTCCGCATATGGAAACGCATATTTGCTGGCTCGACAAAGATATCAATTCATCCTTGTCCTTGCCTGCTCCGTGTTTAACTGCAGATATCTGATACTTTATCCTGTCGAAATCCGCCTGAAGTTCTTGACGCTTCATAGTTTCGCAAACGCCTTCTCGGCTTCTTCCATCCGTTTTTTAACGTTTTCGTCATCTGCTGTTGATCTGATGTAGCCCTCTACGAACCGTGCATTATTCAGCAGTTCCGAGTATGCTGCTTTTACGAGTTCAGGGTCAGGCTTCTGGCGTTTCGGCGCTATTATTTTTTTTGCGATTGATACAGCTACTGAATCGAAGACCGCTGTATTTAAAGATCGATCCGGACGGAATGCTCTGTTTCCAAGGCATTCAACAACATAATCAATCGTAGTGGTGAATATCTCTGCTAATTCTTTTGTCTTTTCTTCGGTAAAGTCTCTTTTTTCTTTCATATAATCGTTTAGGAAGTGCTTCATAGGGCTTGAGTATGCATCGCCGTTTTCGTAGAACGCCATAAATCGTAGAATAAGCTCTACATCTTTGAGACGTTTACTTTTTGGACCGTAAAGCATTCTCCATTTCTCGTTGTCATTGAGCTTATGAATGTAATTATTGAAGTCCCCGTGGCATATGCAGGAGCGTATTTCTTGTGGAGATAGCTTTATTCCTCCAGTGTTAATCCTTTCGAACACCTCGTATACGCTGTTTATCTCACCCTCTGGCAGATCCTGCTTAAATACTGTCGCGTGAATAACCGCATCATCGAGTCTAGCGCGATCGGCGTCATCAAGTGTTTTGTAAGTTTTCCCGTTGAATTTCGTTTCCAAGCCAGAAAGTACAAACTCTTTTCCATTTATCAATCCTAAAGAAAAATAATGCAGCGATTTCAGTCGTTGCTGTCCATCTATTACAAGATGCTTTCCGCTTTCTGCTTCTTTGAAAAGGAAAATCCCCGGCACGGGGAGGCCTAGAAGCAACGATTCTATAAATCGTGAGCACTGGTTCTGCGACCAAACAAAAGCCCGTTGGAACGGGGGAATGTAGAATAGCTTCTTTTCCATCCTAGAGACTAGCGTCTCCACAGGATAATCAACGCCGAACGAAGAAATTGAAAACAACTCGCCAGTCGTCGAAACATCTTCCTCTTGATCTTCAACGTTTTCGAGATCTGCTAAGTTTTCCCTCAGTTCCTTTACACTTTCCAATTACAGTCTCCCTGATCCGAAGTTCCATGCGTTGGCCGACACATCTATCACCGTTGGCTTAACGTGTGAAGCTGTGCGACACGCTCGCGATGGTCGAGCGTGGCCTAACGGTCGAGTAAGAATTGCGATGATTGAACCGCGATTTTGCTGCGTCCGCACTACGTCCTTGTCCCTTTAAGGCCGCAGCAACCACACACCCGACCACCAAAGCCACCGCCACACCCCGCACTAGCCATCGCACGCTGTGGGATGGGCTGCGCAAGCCGGCGGTCATCTAGCTGAGGACATCAGAGAGCAGGATTGCGAGGTCTTGCATGGGGTTCCGAAGCTGGTGTCTGACGAGGGTGCAGTTTGCCCCTCCCTAACCCTCCCCACAAGGGGGAGGGGATGCCCCTCATCCGCCCTTCGGGCACTGCCGGCCCTTCGCAGCGCTCAGGGCGTTCGTTACTGCCATCGATTCACTGGATCGATGGCTTCGCTTCGCGTACCGTGCCTCACCCCCGCAGGCGGGGAGAAGGAGGGGTCAGCGGCCCGGACGCCCCGTTTTGCCCTTCGTCCTTGCCTTGCGCTTGCCGTCCGCCGGGTCCTCGTAGGAGCCGGCGCCGGAGCGGGCGCGGATGATGGGGCGGGGGTCGTCGGGATTCCCCTCATCCGCCCTGCGGGCACCTTCTCCCCGTGAACGGGGAGAAGGGGGAGCCTCCGGCTTCTCCGGCAGCTTGCCAGTCACCGGTTTTTCGGTGCGGCCGACGGTCATTTCGTCGAGGGTGTTCTTGCGGAAATAGGAGCTTTCCGGGCTCGATTTTGGCATCGGCACGGCGCCGTCGGTGCCGGGGCCCATGTCGTCGATATGGGGTTTGGAGAAATAGCTGCCCTTGCCCTCGGGGACGCCTGACTTGTTGCGGCCGGAGGGGGAGATGCGGGGTTGATCGGAGTTCGGGGTACCCCCCTCTGTCGCCTGCGGCGACATCTCCCCCACAGGGGGGGAGAGTGGGCGGCCGCTGCTGCGGCTCTTGCCGCTCTTCGGGCTTTCTCCGGCCTCCTGCCTTGCCATCGGATCGTCCATGGTGGCGAGTTCGGCGGCTTTGAGGCGTTTGATTTCGTCGCGCAGGCGCGCGGCTTTTTCGAAATCGAGGTCGGCGGCGGCGTCGCGCATGCTCTTTTCGAGCGCGTTGAGATGGGCCTGGAGGTTGTTGCCGACGAGGTGGCCGCCGTCTGCGAAGCCCTTGCCGCCTGTGGCGCCTGATATGTCGGCGCGGACGTGGTCGCGCTCATAGACGCTGTCGAGGATGTCGGAGATGCGGGCCTTGACGGATTCCGGTGTGATGCCGTGTTCGGTGTTGTAGGCGGTCTGCTTTTCGCGGCGGCGGGCGGTTTCGTCCATGGCGCGCTGCATCGAGCCGGTGATCTGGTCGGCATAGAGGATGACCTTGCCGTCGACATTTCGGGCGGCGCGGCCGATGGTCTGGACCAGCGAGGTTTCGGAGCGGAGGAAACCCTCCTTGTCGGCATCGAGGATGGCGACGAAGCCGCATTCGGGGATGTCGAGGCCTTCGCGCAGCAGGTTGATGCCGACGAGCACGTCGAAGGCGCCGAGGCGGAGATCGCGGATGATTTCGATGCGCTCCAGCGTGTCGATGTCGGAATGCATGTAGCGGACGCGCACGCCCTGTTCATGCAGATATTCGGTGAGGTCCTCGGCCATGCGCTTGGTGAGCACGGTGACGAGGGTGCGGTAACCTTTCAGCGCCGTTTCGCGGATTTCGCCGAGCACGTCGTCGACCTGGGATTTGGCCGGGCGGATTTCGACCGGCGGGTCGATGAGGCCCGTGGGTCGGATGACCTGTTCGGCGAAGACGCCGCCGGCTTCTTCCATTTCCCAGCTGCCGGGGGTGGCGGAGACGGCGACGGTCTGGGGGCGCATGGCGTCCCATTCCTCGAAACGCAGCGGACGGTTGTCCATGCAGGAGGGCAGGCGGAAGCCGTATTCGGCGAGTGTGGCCTTGCGGCGGAAGTCGCCGCGATACATGCCGCCGATCTGGGAGACGGAGACGTGGCTCTCGTCGATGAAGAGCAGGGCGTTGTCGGGGATGTATTCGAACAGGGTCGGTGGTGGCTCGCCGGGTTTGCGGCCGGTGAGGTAACGTGAATAGTTCTCGATGCCGGCGCAGGAGCCGGTGGCTTCGAGCATTTCGATGTCGTAGCGGGTGCGCTGTTCCAGCCGCTGGGCTTCGAGCAGGCGGCCGCCCTTTTCGAGCTCGGCGAGGCGGATTTTCAGCTCGTCCTTGATCGACTTGATCGCGCCGTTGAGGGCGGGGCGCGGCGTGACATAGTGGCTGTTGGCGTAGATCTTCACCGTCTTCATGTCGCCGGTCTTCTTGCCGGTGAGCGGGTCGAATTCGGTGATGCTCTCGATCTCGTCGCCGAACAGCGTTATGCGCCAGGCGGCATCCTCCAGGTGGGCGGGGAAGAGTTCGATCGTGTCGCCACGGACCCGGAAGGAGCCGCGGACGAAATTGATGTCCTGGCGCTTGTATTGCTGGGCGACGAGGTCGGCCAGGAGCTGGCGCTGGTCGATGCGGTCGCCGACCGACATCTGGAAGGTCATGGCGGTGTAGGTCTCGACCGAGCCGATACCATAGATGCAGGAGACGGAGGCGACGATGATGCAGTCGTCGCGCTCGAGGATGGCGCGGGTGGCGGCGTGGCGCATGCGGTCGATCTGTTCGTTGATCGAGGATTCCTTCTCGATGAAGGTATCCGAGCGCGGCACATAGGCTTCCGGCTGGTAGTAGTCGTAATAGGAGACGAAATATTCGACCGCGTTGTCGGGAAAAAAGTTCTTGAACTCGGAATAGAGCTGCGCAGCAAGCGTTTTATTGGGCGCGAGGATGACGGCGGGGCGCTGGGTGGCCTCGATCACCTTGGCCATGGTGAAGGTCTTGCCGGAGCCGGTGACGCCGAGCAGGACCTGGGTTCGGTCATTGTTGGAGAGGCCCTCGACGAGGTCCTTGATGGCGGTCGGCTGGTCGCCGGCGGGCTCGAAATCGGAGGCCATGCGGATCGGCACGCCGCCTTCGGATTTCGCCGGACGGGCCGGGCGGTGCGGCATCCATAACTCGCCGTTCTTGAACAGCGGATTGCCGCTCTCGATCAGTGCGGTGAGGGCCTCGACGGTGGCGGTGACGGCGCCGGGGGCGAGCGACTGGGCTTCCTCGAGCGACATGTCCATGCCGGCCACGGGATTCAGGCCGGCGGCGGCGCGGGTGGCCGGGTCGGAGGAGGCGCCGATCGAGACGCCGCGGGACGTCTTGGTCGAGGTGGTATTTTTCGCGGTGGGTTTGGTGGTCGCCTTTTCCAGCGCCACCTTCTCCGCGTGGCGGCGGGCCTCGATCTCGATCTTCTTGCGATGTTTGCCGGCTTTCGACGCGAGTTCGCGCTGGCTCTCGACCGTCGATGCCTCGGCCTCGGCCTCGAGCTGCTTCACCCAATCGGAGACGGAGCCGCCCAGGGGGGCGCCTTCAAACGGGGCTTGCGGGGCTTCCTCGAATCCGGTCGAGGGGGCGGAGGATTTGGGAGATTTGGCCATGGCCGGAATATGGAGAAGCGCGCCGGCAAAGGGAAGGGGCGAGGGTGGGGAAATCAGAACGAAAACGCAACGGGAGGGTGGGCTGTTGCCAGGGGGGTGGCAGGAGGGTGGATTCCCCCGACGACTTCGTCACGCCACCGACAGATGACCGGTCTTCCGTCTGCGCTTGACGGTGGTGGCCTGGTGTTCGGCGATCCAGGTGGCAAGGGCCTTGGGGGGCATGGGGCGGGCGAAGAGGTAGCCTTGCGCCATGGTGCAGCCGAGGCGGGCGAGGACGGCGGCATCTTCGGCGGTCTCTACGCCTTCAACGACGATGTCTAGGTTGAGCGATTGGCCGAGGCTGACCATGGCGGTGATCAGCTTCTGGTTGGTTTCGCTGCGGGCGACGTCCTTGACGAAGCTGCGGTCGATCTTCAGCCGGTCAACCTTGAGGCTGATCAGATAGGCGAGCGAGGAATGGCCCATGCCGAAATCGTCGACGGCAAGTTTGTAGCCCGCCTCTTCCAGCCGCTTCAGCTGCGCATCGGCCAGCGCCGGATCGAGGATCGCCTCTTCGGTGATTTCGATTTCAAGCGCTGCGGGGCAGACGGCATGGAAGGCGGTGACTTCTTCCAGCATGTCGGCGACGGAGTAGAGGGCGAATTCGCGCGGCGAGACATTGAGCGCCACGGTCGCGCCATCGAGGCCCATGTCCGGCAATTGGCGCGCCAGAGCGCAGGCATCGCCGGCAATGCGGGCGGTGAGGCGTTCCGACAGGTGCATGGCCTGGGCGGCGTTGACGATGTCGGGCGGCGCGATGAAGCCCAGCTGCGGATGCTGCCAGCGCACCAGGGCTTCGAAACCGGTGATGCGGCGCGAGGCGAGGTCCAGCTGCGGCTGGAACCAGGCGCCCAGCGCGCCGCTGTCGATCGCGGCGCTGAGATCCTGTTCGATCAGGCGCTTGCGTTCGGCAATCAGGCGCAGCTCGGGATCGAACTCACCCAGCTTGCGACGGTCGCCGCGCTTGGCTTCGTAGAGCGCCATGTCGGCGCAGACGAGCAGCTCCTCGGCGCTGCCGGCATGGTCGGGATAGGCGGCGAGCCCGACGCTCAAGCCGACGATGGCGCGGTGCTGACCGAAGCCGAGTGGCGTGCGGCTGGCCTCAAGCACCCGGGCTGCATGGGAGCGGGCGCGCGCGACGGCATTCGGCCCGGAAGCAATGACGGCGAACTCGTCGCCGCCGAGGCGCGCGATCAAGCTGTCGTCGTCGACGAGGTTTTCCAGCCGGTTGCCGACCTCGCGCAGAAGCGCATCACCGGCGCTGTGGCCGAGGGTGTCGTTGATTGCCTGGAAACGTTCGACGTCGAAAATCAGCAAGGCGACCGTCTCGCCGAGCACGGCGGCGCGGGCGATGTCGCCTTTCAGCCGGCCGTGGAAGAACATCCGGTTGGCCAGGCCCGTCAACATGTCACGATTGGCCAGGGCCTCAAGGCGGGTGTTCTGGCGCAGGATGTCGCTGTTGGCACGGGTGAGGCTGTCGGCCAGTGCGGTTGCCTCGTGACGGGCGACCTGGCTGTTGATGAAGATGTGCTGGGCCCAGATGCTGCGGCGGATGAAGACGCTGATCAGCAAGGTGAGACAAACGCCGATCACCAGATCATTTGGCTCGCCATGACGCAGCAGGCTGACGACCAGTGCGCAAAGGATCGGGACGGCAAAGGCAAGTGCCAATGGGGTGTAGCCGATCTGCTTGACGATCGAGCCGGTGGCCATGCCGCCCATGATGATCAAAAGGGGCGTATGTTGGCCGAGTGGCGCGAAATCGGGCGTGACGAAAGGGAGAGCAGCCCAGCAGAGGCCGAGCGCCAGGCCGCCCAGGGACAAGACGGACAGGCATCGCCGCGGATCCGTGCGAACCAGCCCCTTCTGTCGCAGGTCGCGCAGCAACCAGAGGCAAGCGCCGAGCATTGTCAATGAGAGAGTAAACCACAGGCCGATGGGCCAGCCGAAGCCGCCGTCGAGATGAAGGATCAGTATGACGAAGGCAAATGACAGGAAGTTGTAGAGGATGGTGGCGTGATAGCCGCGCTCGATGTCCGCCACCTGCGCTTGCAGCACGGCAAGGGGAAACTCGCCAGTTCGGCTTTGTTGAAAACCCATACTCAAACGCCCAACCTAATCGCAATAGTCAAGCAATAACAGCAGTGGTTTAACGGCCAGTTACGGCCTGTGGGCCATTTAGACTAAAAGTCATGGGCCAATTGTTGGGGGCGGTCGACCGCCGTTCTTCATCGCCGGTGACCATCAGGGGTTGATCAACGTTTTGGCGCAGCCGGCAGCTTCGCACTGGCCAGAGTTGCGCCGGAGTCGAAATGGTTTGGGGTGCCCGTAAAACGTCGCGGGCTCCTTGGCCCGCCCGGCAAAACCAGCGATGATGGGGGAAGACTCGGCATTCGCCGTTTCGTCGTCCCCCTTCTCCTCCCCGGTGTTGCCATGCCCACATTTTCCCCCGCCGCCCTCTGGCCCATCCTGCTTCTGTCCGCCTCGAACATATTCATGACTTTTGCCTGGTATGGGCATCTCAAATACAAGACCTCGGCGTTGTGGATCGCGATCGTTGCCAGCTGGGGCATCGCCTTTTTCGAATACTGCCTGGCGGTGCCCGCCAATCGCATCGGCTCTGAGGTCTACTCGGCGGCCCAGTTGAAGACGATGCAGGAAGTCATCACGCTGATCGTGTTTTCCGGCTTCTCGGTGTTCTTCCTGAAGGAAAGCCTGACGATCAACCACGCGATCGGCTTTGCTCTGATTGCGGCCGGCGCGGCGTTTGTGTTTCGCGGCTGATGGCGGCTGCGCGGCCTCCAGGGGCTGCGCCGCCTCTCTTAGAGTGAAGGCACGGGGGTGGGTTTGCCCTCGGCATCCAGTGCGACCATGACAAAGGTCGCTTCGGTCACCTTCTCCATGACATGGGTCAGATAGCGTTGCGCCCAGGTTTCGACCTTCAGCGTCATGGAGCTTCGGCCTACGCGGATGATGTCCGTGTAGACGCAGAGCGTGTCTCCAATCTTGACCGGGAGCGCGAAGGCCATTTCCTGGACGGCTTTCGTCACGACACGGCCACGCGCGCGTTCGGCTGAACGGATGCCGCAGGCAAGGTCCATTTGGGCCATCACCCAGCCGCCGAAGATGTCGCCTGCCGCATTGGCATCAGCCGGCATGGCGAGTGTGCGGAGTGTGAGTTCTCCAAGCGGAGCTGCAGTGCTGGTGAGGGTCATTTCATACTCGAATCTTGTTGGTCCGAAGGCCTTCGAACAGGAGAGCCCGGCCTTGCAGCGGGCGCAAACTGCAATTTATTACGGATGAGAATTAAGACCTTAGAATTGACAGTGGCAAATTTAGGAAAACAGAAGGTGCGAATATCACACTTTATGAAAATTTGACTCAAGCCCGAGGTCCCCATGAAATCCATGTCTCTGTCGGTCCGGCTCTATGCGCTCGTCGCAATTGCCCTGACCGTGCTGGTTGCGACGCTGACCTACAGCCTGTTCAACGCCTATGACGCGTTGACCAATGAACGGCGGGCGGGTTTGGCGCAGATCAATGACAACGCTATCGCGATCTTCAACAAATACTACAAGATGGAGCAGGACGGCAGCCTGACCCGCGCCGAGGCGCAGGAGCGGGCGAAGGATGTGGTTGCGGCCATGCGTTATGCTCCGGATGGTTATCTCTGGATCAACGACATGCAGCCGGCCATGGTGATGCATCCGATCAAGCCGGAATTGAACGGCAAGGATCTGAGCCAGAACAAGGATCCCAACGGCAAGCATCTGTTCGTCGAATTCGTCAATGTGGTGAAAGCCAATAAGGAAGGCTTCGTCGACTACTACTGGCCGAAGCCGGGATTCGAGGCGCCGGTCGAGAAATTCAGCCATGTCATCGGCTTCGAGCCCTGGGGCTGGGTCGTCGGCACCGGCGTCTATTCGGACGACCTTGCGGCACTGTTCCGCCAGACGGCGACCGAATATGCCGTGATCATCGGCATCGCCATTCTCGCCATCCTGTTCTGTGCCACCATGGTGGTGCGCAGCGTGGTTCAGCCGATCAACAGGTTGAAGACGGCGATGAGCGATATCGCCGGTGAGCGCGTTGATACGGAAATCACCGATATCGACCGGCGTGATGAGATCGGCGGCATGGCAAAGACGCTGCAGGTGCTGCGCGACAGCGTTCGTGATCGCATCGAGATGCGCGACCGCGAGGCCGCCCAGCAGGACAGCCTGAACGGCGAGCGGGCACGCAACGAGACACAGCTGCGGACGGCCGCCGAACGGCAGAGCCATGCGATCGATGCAATCGGTTCTGCGCTGGCGCAGCTGGCCGACGGCGATCTCACGGTGCAGATCGATGCGATCGGTGCGGACTACGAGAAGCTGCGGGCCGACTTCAACCGCGCGGTTCAGTCTCTCGGCGGCGTTCTGATTTCGATCAACCAGTCGAGTGACGTGGTGACATCGAGTGCCGGCCATATCAGTGAGGCGACCAACAACCTTTCGCGTCGCACCGAGCAACAGGCGGCGGCCTTGGAAGAAACGGCCGCGGCCCTCGACGAAATTACCGCGACCGTGCGCACTGCGGCCGAGCGGGCCAACGAGGCGCGGCAGATGGTGGCTGAGACCAAGACCAGCGCCAACCGTTCGGGTGAGATCGTGCGCAATGCGGTCGATGCCATGGGCCGGATCGAGGGGTCGTCGCAGAAAATCAGCCAGATCATCAGTGTGATCGACGAAATCGCCTTCCAGACCAATCTCCTGGCGTTGAATGCCGGCGTTGAGGCGGCAAGGGCAGGCGAAGCGGGCCGAGGCTTTGCCGTCGTCGCGCAGGAAGTGCGCGAGCTGGCGCAGCGTTCGGCCAATGCGGCCAAGGAGATCAAGACGCTGATCAGCGCCTCCGCCCATGAAGTCGATACCGGTGTCGGGCTCGTCAGGGCAACGGGGGACGCGCTTCTCGACATCGAGCGGCTGGTGAACCTGGTGAACGACAGCGTCGACACGATCGCCACCGCCGCGAAGGAACAGGCGACGGGACTTGCCGAGATCAACACCTCCGTCAATCACATGGACCAGATGACGCAGCAGAATGCGGCGATGGTGGAAGAGACCTCCGCCGCCGGGCAATCGCTGGCCGAAGAGAGCCGCAAGCTGCGCCAGCTCCTGTCACAGCTCAAGGTGCATGGCGGCGAGTCCATGCGCCGGGTCGCCTGAGACCGCAACGACTTTTGCTTCAAACAGGGCCGGTGGAGAGATCTACCGGCCCTTTTGCATGGGTGGTTTCCTGCTGTCCGGCGTTCATGGCACATTAAGCCACAGTGTCGTATTCTGCCTAAAGTTGTCCCATAGCGGGCCATGAGGGTGAAATGAGTTTTGTGTTTTCGTCCCTTGGCTGCCGTCTGACGGCAGTCGCAATTCTGGCTTCGCTCACTGCCGGCTGTTCCGGCAGCGATCGCATTCCGCTTGCCGATATCGGCGGCCCGCAAAAGGGCGACGTACTGGTCGGTCGGGTCGACAACAGGCGCGACGGGCGCGTGCTGATCGGCCGCGTGGGAACGGTGTCGCCAGAGGCGGTTGCCTATGCGCCACCGGCAGCGCCAACCAATGGCGGAAGCGCCGGGATCGACTATCTCGAAAAACCAAACCTTGCCGCTGCTGAACCGGTGCAGCCGGAGTTTTCCGGTGAACCTCAGAGCCAGACGGCGATGGCGATCCCCGAAGGGGGCGTCAATATCGACGGGGAACTGGGTGTCGGGGATGCATCGAGCAATGTTGCATCTGCCGATTTTTCTTCCGGCGACGCGGTCGCCGAAGGGTATCACGAGACAGCGGGCGTGCAGCCGCAGATCGTGACCCAGGGCGGCGCGATGGCGATTGCCGAGGGGCAGACGAGCCAGCCTGTGGTGGACGGCATCGGCTTCGACGAGCCGACCGAAATCGTGACGGGGCCGAGCGGGCCGCAGCCGGTCCAGGAGACGCAGGTTGCCGAGCAGATGCAGGAGGAGGGCGGGATCCTGCCGCTTTCGGCCGACAGCGGCAATTCGGGGATGGATGATGCGGCGCCGGTTACGCCGCGACGGGTGGCGGCCGCGCGTTCACAAGTGTCGGCCGGCAAGGATTGCTCGCTTTATCTCGACAAGCGCAATTGCCGCTGAGATCACCGCTTCGATAATACCTCATTTCGCGAATTGCCTGGCGTTCGCCGGCGATGACGTTGCCGACAGTGAAACCTGCGGAGGGCGTACCGGGAGGGGCGCCTGCGGGCTTGCTGCCTGATGTGATGCAGCCTAGAGCCAAGGGCTTGTTCGCAGCGGGGTGTCTCTCTGCCGGTGCTGCGACTTCCAAAACCTTGCTGCCCTGTGACCGTCCGGCCGGAGGGTCTGTTCCATCAGGAGTTTGCCATGCCCGCGATTGCCGATATCCTGTTTTTTGTCGCCCTGCTGGCGGTTGCCGGCGGTGTCGCGGGGCTCTTGGCCGGCGTGTTCGGGATCGGCGGCGGGGCGGTGCTGGTACCGGTGTTCTACCAGGTCTTCGGTTATGCCGGCATTCCAGAAGATGTGATCATGCATCTGGCCGTCGGCACCTCGACGGCGCTGATCGTGCCGACCTCGATCCGTTCGTTCAAGGCGCATCAAAAGCGCGGGGCTGTTGATATGGAGCTCTTGAAAGGCTGGGTGGTCGCGGTGCCGCTCGGGGCGCTGCTCGCGACCGTGGTTGCGGCCTATGTGTCGAGTGCGGGCTTGAGGTTGTTCTTCGCTGTCATGGGCCTGGTGCTGGCGGCGCGCATGCTGTTTCTGTCGAACCGCCTGCATCTCGGTACGGAACTGCCGGGCCAGCCCTGGCGCTTCCTGACCGGGTCGGCGATCGGGCTGTTTTCAGGGCTGATGGGGGTCGGCGGCGGGGTGTTCAACAATACCTTCATGACGCTTTTCGGACGGCCGATCCACCAGGCGGTGGCGACGTCCTCAGGCGTCGGCGTGCTGATCTCCATCCCAGCCTTTTTCGGCTTCATCTATGCGGGCTGGGGCGAGGCCGGCCTGCCGCCATTCTCCACCGGCTTCGTCAACTGGATCGCCTTTGCGGTGATCTTTCCGATCGCCATGCTGGTCACGCCCTATGGCGCGCAGCTGGCGCATAAGCTGAACAAGCGGCAGCTGGAGATGGGCTTTGCGGTGTTTCTGTTGTTTGTGTCGGTCAGGTTTTTCTGGAGCCTGTATGGGTGAGCCGTGGGGGCGCCAGATTTTTGCTCGGCTTGACAGAATCGGTGCACTTCTGATGCTTAATCCTGGTGGTTCGCGTCGAACGCTCCGGAGGGTTTCGACTTGGATCGCAAATTTTATTCTGCCGAGATCGATATCCTGCGCTGCCTGGCAGCGGTCAGTGTTGCGCTGTTTCACTTTACTTGGCTGAATGGCGCCCATGCCCATGCGTTCTGGTCCTCGTTCTGGTCCTGGGGGTGGGTCGGGGTCGAGATCTTCTTCGTGATCTCGGGGATGGTGATTGCGGCGAGCCTCGAGGGCACGACGCCGCAGCGTTTCGTCAAGGCCCGATTTCTGCGGCTCTACCCGACGGCCTGGATTTGTGCCTGCATCAGTCTGGCCGTCATTTGGGGCACGGGCATAGGGGCCTATGAGGCGCTTGGGATACAAGTCTATCTCGGCCCTAGTGCCTTGGTGGGGTCGGTGGTGCTGATCTGGTCGCAGTGGCTGGCGAGCGCCTATTGGACGCTGCCGATCGAGATTGCCTTCTATCTGCTGGCGGTATGCGGTCTCGTCTGGGGTTTTGCCCGGCAGGTGAAAACCCTGGCCATGATCCTGCTTGCGTTGAGCACGCCCTATTACCTGGCGCTCGCCTATGCCGCCGTGACACATTGGACCACGCCCTTGCTCGAACCCCGCTATGGGCTTGAGAACATGGCGCTGCTTCGCCATGGGCCCTATTTTGCGCTCGGCGTATACCTGTTCTGGCGCACCGCCGGCCGGCCGTTTTCGCGGGTGGACCGGATGCTGGCGATCTATGCCTTCATCCTCTCGGCCATCCAGATCGTCGATCGCTCCTATCACATCGCGCCGTATTATGCCCGGCCGGTCGACCCCGCACTCCTGTCCGGCGTGACCGTCGCCGTCTTTGCCTCGGCCGTGGCGCTTTTGGCGCGGTCGACGAACCGGTCTTTCAGCGGCGGATTGCCGCGCGGCCTCAAGCTCGTGCGGGCGCTCGGCCTTGCCACCTATCCGTTCTACCTCCTGCATGAGGCCGTCGGCGGGGCCGTGCTGTCAGGGCTGGGCGAACTTGGCATCGGTCTCGCAGCGTCTATCACGGTCAGCGTGGCGGCGACGGGGCTGATCGCCTATGGCGTCGTGCGGGTGGAGCGACATCTGCGACGGGCATGGGTTCCGTCGCGGTAGCGGTCGAGGCACGGCCGATTAGGTCTCAATAAAACAGTAATCACTTCTTGAGTTTGTCACAAAGCTGGTCTCTCCTGTGGCCACCGATCAACGGTGACAGCAAGAGGGAGACAGCGATGGGCCTGTTCAATTTTATCAAGAACGCCGGCAAGAAGCTCGGCATCGGCGGCGATGACGACGCGCCGGACGCCGAGGCCGTGCAGAAGGAACTCGCCTCGCACGGGCTCGGCACCGATGCCGTCAAGGTCGAGGTTGTAGAGGATAAGGTGGTGCTGAAGGGCACGGTCAAGGACCAGTCGATTTTCGAGAAGGCCGTGGTCGCCGTCGGCAATACGCTCGGCATTTCCTCGGTCGAGGCAGCAGAGCTGACCATTGCCGAGACGCCGGACGCAGCCCCGGTCGCCGCCAAGGAGCCAGTCCTCTACACGGTCAAGAAGGGCGACAATCTCTGGAAGATCGCCGAGGCGCAGTATGGCAAGGGCAAGGGCGCGAAAAACACCCTGATCTTCGAGGCCAACCGGCCGATGCTCAGCCATCCCGACAAGATCTATCCGGGGCAGGTGTTGCGGATTCCGGAATTGGCGGATTGAGAGGGGGCGCGGGTTGCCGCGACGGTGGCCCGCGCGGCTGGTGGCAGGCGTCGATGAAGGACTGGAAGCTGCCACCGCCTTTTTTCCCCGTTGCCTCGCTCCGTGCGATGACTATCATCGCGACTCTATAATTGGGCGAGGGAAGACGTGTCAGTGCAAGCAGGGGTCGAGGCGTTTATTGCGCGCTGGCAGGGGCAGGAGGGCGGCCAGGAACGGGCGAACTACGCGCTTTTCCTCACGGAACTCTGCGATCTTCTGGAGCTGCCCCACGCCGAGCCGGCCTCTGCCGCCCATGAAGGCAACGACTATGTCTTCGAACGGGCGGTGAAGGAAACGGGTCGCGACGGGGCGAGTTCGCAGAAGCGCATCGACCTCTACAAGCGGAACTGCTTCGTTCTGGAGGCCAAGCAGAGCCGGTTGTCGGGTGAAAAGAACGAGAGCCCACTGCTGCCGGGTCTCGACCGCACCACCGAAAGCACACCCCGCGGCCGCCGCCAGAGTGCCAATCGCGCCTGGGACGTGCTGATGATGAATGCCCGCGCGCAGGCCGAAAACTATGTGCGCCTGCTCCCGACCTCCCACGAGCCGCCGCCCTTCGTGCTGGTCGTCGATGTCGGCCATGCGATCGAGGTCTATGCCAATTTCCGCCGCGACGGAAAGGCCTATGACCAGTTTCCGGATCGCCGCTCCTTCCGCATCTATCTGGAGGAACTGCGCGACGAGACGGTGCGCGCCCGGCTGAAAGCGATCTGGACCGATCCGCTGTCGCTCGATCCCACCCGCCATGCCGCCAAGGTGACGCGCGAGATCGCCACGCGCATCGCCAAGGTTTCCAAGGCGCTGGAGGAACAGGGCCATGCGACCGAAGAGGTCGCGATGTTCCTGATGCGCACGCTCTTCACCATGTTCGCCGAGGATGTCGAGCTTCTGCCCAAGGACAGTTTTAAGGGACTGCTGGAAGACTGCGCCAAGAAGCCGGAAATCTTCCCAGGCATGATGCAGGATCTATGGAAGGCGATGGACGAAGGCGGCTTTACCGCGACGATCCGCGAGAAGGTGAAGAAGTTCAACGGCGAGTTCTTCAAGAACCGCCGGGCGCTGCCGCTGGCCAAGGAAGAGATCGGCGAGCTTGCCGCCGCCGCCCGCTACGACTGGAAGGATGTCGAGCCGGCCATTTTCGGCACCTTCCTCGAGCAGGCGCTCGACCCCAATGACCGCCGCAAGCTGGGCGCCCATTATACGCCGCGCGCCTATGTCGAGCGGCTTGTGATCGCAACCGTCATTGATCCCCTGCGATCCGAATGGGACGCCGCGCGTTCGACCGCCGACCGGCAGAAGGCCGAGGGCAAGGCGGATGCGGCCGTGAAGACCGTGCAGGCCTTCCACGACAGGCTCTGCGACACGAAAGTGCTCGACCCCGCCTGTGGCACCGGCAATTTTCTTTATGTCTCGCTGGAGCTGATGAAGAAGCTTGAGGGCGAGGTGCTGGAGGCGCTGGTCAATCTCGGCGGCCAGGAGGGGCTGGCGCTCGAAAGCCATACGGTCGACCCGCACCAGTTTTTAGGCCTCGAGGTCAATCCTCGCGCGGCTGCCATTGCCGAGCTGGTCTTGTGGATCGGCCATCTGCAATGGCATTTCAAGAACCGGGGTGTCGCCCCGTCAGAGCCGATCCTGAAAGCCTTCCACAACATCGAGAACCGCGACGCGGTACTGCTCTGGGACGGCTATCCGCTGCCCCAGGTGAAGGAGGGTGTGGAGACCTATCCCAATCCGCGCCGGCCGAAATGGCCTGATGCCGACTACATCGTCGGCAATCCGCCCTTTGTCGGCGGCAAGGATATCCGTGCGCGCATGGGTGGCGCTTATGCCGAGGCGCTGTGGAAGGCGCATAAACACATGAACGACAGCGCCGATTTCGTCATGTACTGGTGGGACCGCTCCGCCGACATTCTGCTGCGCCCCAAGACCCGGCTGAAACGCTTCGGCTACGTCACCACCAATTCGATCAGCCAGGTGTTTCAACGCCGTGTGATGGAGCCCTATCTGAACGCCAAGAAGCCGCTGTCGCTTGTCATGGCGATTGCCGACCACCCCTGGACCAAGGTGACCCGCGACAGCGCCGCCGTGCGCATCGCCATGACGGTGGCGCAGGCTGGAAAGCTGGATGGACGGCTGATGGAGGTGACGGCGGAGGAAGGGGTGGAAACGGATAGCCCGGTGATTTTGTTCGAAGAGAAGGCCGGGCGGATCAATGCAGATTTGACGGTGGGGGTAGATGTGACCCAACTGGTGAATTTGCGCGCGAACTCGCAGATCGCGCACAAAGGTTTCCAGTTGAACGGCGATTGTTTTGTTATGAGCGCCAATGAAGCAACCGTATTGCTTGGGGACCGACATCAGAAATATGCGAAGCGCTATTTCATTGGGCGAGACATCAATCAGCGTGATCGAAATCTCACTGCGATCGATTTGTTTCCAATGACAAAGGAGCAGCTGCGAGAAGAGATTCCTGCGGCGTATCAGTACTTGATGGTCAAGTCTGAGCCAGAAAGGCGAAGCAACCCGATTGAATACAGGCGGGAAAATTGGTGGCTTTTTGGCCAACCGAGCGTAGATCTTCGTGAAGCAGCCCAACATCTGACAAGAGTTATCATAACAGCAAGGCAAGGCCGCCATAGGCTTTTTTCGTTCGCCGATGGGAACGCAATCGCGGAAAGCACAGTCGTTCTTATTGCCCACGATTCAGCACACGTTTTAGGAATTCTCCATTCTCGCTTCCATGAACTTTTCTCATTGCGAACTGGTGGATGGCTGGGAGTTGGCAATGACACTCGATATTTCCATACAAAAACCTTCAATCCCTTCCCATTCCCCGATGCCTCCGAGGCTCAGAAAGCCGCAATCGGCGTCCTCGCCGAAGAACTCGACGCCCATCGCAAGCGCGTGCTGTCAGACCATCAGCATCTGACGCTGACCGGCCTCTACAATGTACTGGAGCGGCTGAAGGCGGGTGCAAAGCCTGATGATCTCGACGCCAAGGAGAGCCGCATCTTCGACGACGGCCTGGTGCTGATCCTGAAAGAACTGCACGAAAAACTCGATCTCGCGGTGGCCGACGCCTATAGCTGGCCGGTGAATTTGGCCGAAGAAGAGGTACTTGCCCGGCTTGTCGCGCTCAACAAGGAACGCGCGAAGGAGGAAAAGCGCGGGCTGGTGCGCTGGCTGCGCCCAGACTACCAGATCCCCCGCTTCGGCTCCGACAAGGAAAAGGCCGAACAGCTGGAGGCCGATCTCGGCGAGGCCATTCTGGAAGCTGTTTCCGGCCCGAAGCCGGGCTTGCCCGCCGACGAACGCGACCAGACCGTGGCGATCCACGCCGCGCTGCTGTCTGCCGAGGGGCCACTCGATGCACTTTCGATTGCGCAGAGCTTCAAGCAGGGCCGCAAATGCCTTCCCGCCGTCGAAGCCGTGCTCGCCGCATTTTTCCGCATGGGGCTGGTGTCGAGCTCGGACGGCCGGTGTTTTCAGCTGCGGCGCGCGGCTTGAGGTTACACCCTCCCCTTGAGGGGGAGGGGCGGAGCGAAGCTCCGGGGTGGGGTGAGCGGGCGGCGGGCGTGAGCGTTCACCCCACCCGCGCGTTCCGCGCGACCTCCCCCTCAAGGGGAGGTAGGAGTACGGCTGACGTTCTACCGTGCGGCGCTACCGCTCTGTCGGCTGCGCCGATTTCTCCCCCCTTGTGCGTAGAGTGGGTGCGCTGCGCAAGTCCCCTCCCAAACCCTCCCCACAAGGGGGAGGGCTTAACCAGGCCTCGCCTTTTGTGGCTCGTGGCTTACACCACAATCCCTGTCCGATTGCTCGACATCGTCAGCTTGCGTTCGGCGCGCTCCTGCTGGGGGGAGCGGTTGTAGAGTTCGCGGTAACACTTGGAGAAGTGCGAGGCGGAGACGAAGCCGCAGGCGACGGCGACTTCGACGACGGGCATGGAGGACTGGACGAGCAGGTGGCGGGCGCGGTCGAGGCGGATTTCGAGATAGTAGCGGGCGGGGGAGCGGCCCATTTCCTGCCGGAAAAGTCGCTCGATCTGGCGGCGCGACAGGCCGGCGTCGTCGGCGATTTCGAGAAGCGATAGCGGTTCTGCGAGATTGGCTTCCATCAGCTCGATGATTTGCAGCACCTTGGAATTCTGCACGCCGAGACGGGCGCGAAGGGGCAGCCGCTGGCGGTCGTTGGCGGAGCGGACGCGGTCGGTCAGGTGCTGTTCGCAGACGCGGTTGACCAGGCCCTCGCCAAAATCCTGGCCGATCAGGTTCAGCATCATGTCGAGCGAGGCCGTGCCGCCGGCGCAGGTGTAGAGATTTCCGTCGACTTCGTAGAGATCGGCATAGACTTCGGCCTGGGGGAAGGTTTCGGAGAAGCCGGGCAGGTTTTCCCAGTGGATGGCGCAGCGCTTGCCGTTCAACAGGCCGGCCTGGGCCAGCACATGGGCGCCCGTACAGAGGGAGCCGACGGCGACATTGCGGTTATAGGCTTCGCGCAGCCAGGCATTGACCGACTTGTTGTTGAACTCCTCGACATAGATGCCGGAACAGACGATCGCCATGTTCGGGCGGTTTTCGCCGCCGAGAAAGCGGCGCTCGTCGGCGAGCGAGGAATTCACCTCGATGCCGATGCCGGAGGAGGAATAGACCTTCTGGCCATCGACCGAGGCAAGGCGCCATTCGTAAGCCGCATAACCCAGCATGCGGTTGGCGATGCGCAGCGTTTCGATGGCGCCCGCAAAGGGCAGGAGGGTGAAATGCGGGATGAGGAAGAAGACGAGCGAACGCTTCTTGGTCTGCTGCAGTTGCTTGCTCATGATGATGCCCAGTTCCCGTTCTGTCGTTCCCGTGTTTTGTCGACATGCTCGACTGGAAACGGGTCCGGGGATGTTCTTCCTGCGACATTGTCATGAAATCGCGCGGCGCGAAAGTATTTCGCGCCGCTAAAAAACGACATTTTCCAATGTGTTTCAGCCTGCGACGAGGCGACGCGATTCCTGGCATCGATCCATAACAGCAGGCCCTTGAAAAGCATGGGATTTGGGACGGCAGCCCGTGATGGTGTCTGCGGGGCGGGTTTTGTCCCATTGCGACGTGGCCAGCGGGCCGTGTCGCGGTCTGTCCGATTTTTCGGCCTAATGGCGGTGGATGTCGCCCGCAGGCCAGCCGAGATCCTTGCGGAGATCGAAGGGCAGGGCATCGAGCGCACGCTGCTCCTGCCGGCGACGACGGGCTGCCGCCATCTTGCCTGAGAGTTCGCCCAGAAACCGGACGGCGCGTTCAGCTAGGTGGGTCGCGGAGAATTCCGCGCGGGGCTGGCAGAGGATGGGGGTGTCACAATGTACCAGGCTCATGGCCGTTTTCCTTTCTTGGTGCTCCCTCTTGGGATGATGGTGTTATGCGCTTCGTTGTTCCATCAATCCAACGAATGTTATTTATAGTCGTCATTCACAAATGTTATCGATTGGCGGGTGGCGGACAGACCCAAATCGCGGCGCAGATGGTCTGGCAGCGCATTGATCTGGTTGAGCACCGCGCCGCGCGCCTGGGCGAGGCTCAAGGTGGCGAAGATGTGGATCAGCGCCTGCGGGACAGGGCGAGATAGCGTCTGGTACGTCATGGCCGTTCTCCAATTTGGGTGGTGCAAAACAGCTTGCGCCCGGATTGACATTCAATCAAACGCGATTGTATCGTCTTCATGTTCAAATTTTCTGAAGGCGCACCGCCATGACCCTGATGCTTCGCCAACCGCTTCCGCTGCTCGACAATGACGTGCTTCGGACCTTCGTCGCCATCGCCGAGACCGGCGGTTTCACCTCGGCCGCCGACCGGGTGTTTCGCACGCCATCGGCGGTGTCGATGCAGATCAAGAAGCTGGAGGAGCAGCTGAACGTGACGTTGTTCCTGCGCGATGCGCGCTCGGTGACGCTGACGGAGAGCGGCGAGGTGCTGCTGCCCTATGCGCGGCGGATGCTGGCTTTGTCGAACGAGGCGGTGGGGCGTTTTCGCATGCCGGAGATGAAAGGGGTGGTGCGGCTCGGCGCCCCCGACGATATCGGCGAGCGTTTCATGCCGACGATCCTCAGGCGCTTTGCCGAGCTCTATCCGCTGATCATGGTGGACCTGACGGTGGATACCTCGGGCGCGCTTCGGCGCCGGCTGGCCGAGCAGCGGCTGGATCTGACGCTGGTCAATTGCGCGCCGGGCCAGGTGGTGCATGAGGGCGAGGTGATCCACCAGGAGCAGCTGGTCTGGGCCGGCGCGAAATGCGGTACGGCGCACTTGCGCGATCCTCTGCCCGTGTCGATCTGGGAGGATGGCTGCTGCTGGCGGGCGGATGCGCTGGCGCGGCTCGACAAGGATCGCCGGCCCTACCGGATCGCCTATCTCTCGGCCCATACGATGGCGCAGCGCGCGGCCGTGATCGCCGATCTGGCGGTCGCGCCCCTGCCGCGCAGCTACCTCACCGACGACATGACGGCGCTGGGGTCGAAACACGGGCTGCCGGAGCTTGGCTCTTTCGAGGTCCGGCTTTTGACCGGCAAGGAGACGAGCGAGACGATCTGTGCGGTGGCCGACAGCGTGCGCTACGCGTTTTCCGAGATGATCGGGATGGCGGCCTGAGAGGCCGGCAGCGTATTATTCGGTAGAGACTTAGGTAAATAGCGAATAGCGAATAGCGAATAGGGTTGGCGTGCATATGACGGATGACAAGCAGCAGGGGCTCAGGCTCGAGGATTTTGTGGGCCAGGCCTATGACAAGCTGCGCTATGGCGACACAGACCGGCAGGGGCATGTCAACAATGCTGTGTTTGCCACCTTCATGGAGACGGGTCGTGTCGAGCTGATCTACAACCCTGAGGAGCCACTGCTCGACGAGGGTTTTTCGTTCGTGCTGGCCAAGCTCGATATCGATTATGTCGCGGAAATCCTGTGGCCGGGCACGGTCGAGATCGGCACGCGGGTGCTCCGTGTCGGGCGCTCTTCCGTGACCATGCAACAGGCGGTGTTCCAGAACGGCAGGCTGTGTGCCTCGGCCGAGACTGTTGTGGTGCATTTCGACCAGGCGACGCGCAAATCGCATGCGTTTTCGCAAGGCCAGCGGGAAAAGCTCGAGGCGATGATTTCGGCGGGGTGACAGCGCCGGAGGGCCGCGATCGTTTTGTGGGGCGGGAATCGCAGGATGCGCCGCCCCATTTTCATTGAAGCGCTGCGATCAGCCCTGCCGCTCGTAGAGCACCTGGCTTTCCGTCAACACTTCATCCAGTCCGCGGCCTTCCTGGAAATGGGCGAGATGATCCGGATAGGCGACGCCCTCGGGCACCTTTGGGCAGATTTCCGGCGTGCCGAGGCGGGTTTCTACCGGGATGACGCCGGCCCAGACGCGGGCATCGATATCGGCGGGATCATCCGACACGCCGCCTGAACGGATCTTGGCCGAGGCTTCCTCAATGCGCATGCCGATGACCATGGTGCCCTTGGCTTCCTGGGGATCGTTGTCGCGCAGTTCGGTAGAGCGGCCGGGATAGAAGCGGTCGACGACGGCTTTCAGTGCCTCCGCCTTTTCGTCCGGGTCGTCGATGATGCGGGCGGTGCCGAAACACATGGTGGAGCGGTAGTTGGCGGAGTGGTGGAAGCCGGAGCGGGCGAGCACCAGGCCGTCGAGATGGGCGACGGTGAGGCAGACGGGGATGCCCGCCTTCTGGCTCTTCAGCATGCGGCTGGCCGACGAGCCATGCCAGAACAGCCAGTCGCCCTCGCGCCAGTGGATGGTCGGCGTGCAATAGGGCTGACCGTCGATCACATAGGCGACATGACAGAGCAGGCCCGCATCGAGCACGGCATAGACGGCATCGCGGTCGTAAGCCGCGCGGTCATGCAGGCGTTTTGCGCGGTTGCGCGGGGTGACGGGGAAGGTTTGTGGATCGGGGATCTCGTTCATGCTTGCCTCCTGACGGCTGATGCGGCAGGGATAATCCGAGCAATTGGTCCAAAGAAGATCCACCATGCACAAAATTATCCGAACCAATTCCGACTGGTCGGCGAATACGCCGGTCCTACCGGCGCAGGGGCCGCGGCGGCTGGCGCTTTATCGTTCGCTGCGCGGGCTGATCGAAAGCGGGCAGATGAAGCCCGGCGACAAGCTGCCGACGACGCGGGATATTGCCGGGCGCTTCGGGGTGTCGCGCGGGGTGGCGGTGGCGGCCTATGAAATGCTGGTGGCGGATGGCTTTGCCGAGGCCCGCGTCGGGGCGGGGACCTATGTGGCGGAGGCCGTGCCGCTGCTGCAGGCCGCGCCCGAGCCTCAAGCGGTGGTCGCCCGGGAGGCCCAGGCGCCGCTGCCCGGGGCGCTTGGCTGTTCGACGGCGGACGCGACGACGCTCAGGATCTTTCGCATGCTGATGAACCGGCATCTCGCCAAACCTTCGGCCCGGCATTTTCACTACAACGATCCGGCGGGGAGTTTTGCGCTGCGGGTGGAGATTGCCGCCTACCTGAAGGCGGCGCGCGGCGTGAATTGCGAGCCGGACCAGGTGATCATGACGGCGGGGACCCAGCAGGGGTTGGATCTGGCCGTGCGGGCGCTGCTCAAGCCCGGCGACCCCGTGTGGATCGAGGACCCCTGCTATGTCGCGGCACGCGAACTCTTCGAGGGCACGGATCTGTCGGTGACGCCTGTTCCCGTCGATGGCGAGGGCATCGATGTGGCGGCAGGGATCATCGCGCGGCCGGATGCGAAGGCGGTCTATGTGACGCCGTCGCACCAGTATCCGCTCGGGGTGACGCTTTCCATGGCGCGGCGGCTTGACCTGATCGACTGGGCGCGGGCTGCCGGCGCCTATATCATCGAGGACGATTACGACAGCGAATTCCGCTTTGCCGGTCCGCCGCTCAGCGCCCTGCAGGGCATCGATGGTGAAGGTCGGGTGATCTACATCGGCACATTTTCGAAGACGCTGCTGCCGGGCTTTCGCATTGGCTATCTCGTCGTGCCGCGGCATTTAAGTGAGCGGATACTGACCATTCGCCGGCTAACCGACCGGTTTCCGTCAACGCTGGCCGAGGATGCGCTGACCGAATTTATGCGCGACGGGCATTTTTCGGCGCATATCAAGCGGGCGCGTAAGCGGGTCAAGGCGGCGCGGGATACACTGGTCGCGGCGCTCCGCTGCGATCGCCTGGAGGTGACGGTGCCGGAGCAGGGACTGCACCTGGTGGCGGAACTTGACACCGGCGAGGACGACGTGGCGCTTGCGGCCCGAGCGCGGGCCCTCGGCTTCGGCGTCAAGGCACTGTCGCCGCTTTATGCCGGGCCGACGGAACGGCGCGGGCTGGTGATCGGCTTTTCGGGGTTTAAGCCGGAGGTGCTGGCAGAGGTGGCGAGGCGGTTTGTGGCGGGGCTTTGAGAGGGGGCATTGCGGCAGGGTGACGTGAGCAGGGCTTTTGCCGTGCGGTACCCCCCTCTGTCGGCTGCGCCGATATCTCCCCCACACGGGGGGAGAGTGGGGCGTCGCGTATGCCGCTTCCTCGCAGGCATGATGGAGGCGTGCGAGAGGTCGGCGTGTCGGCCGGTCTCCCCCCGTGTGAGGGAGATGTCCGGCAGGACAGAGGGGGGCCCCCACACGTAATCGCTCCCTTGTGGTGGAGCAGCCCGTCCTTCGACCGAATGCCGAAGCCGCTGCTGGCGTGCCGCAAGGCGCGGGTGGTGATCACCTCGGATACGCCGACATTCTTCCTCAAATGGATCTATGGCAATGGCTGGGTGAAGGTGCTCCGCCGGCAGATTTTGGCCTTCGGCGGCTTCAAGGATTTGAAGGTGAAGTATTTTGGCCCGGTGCGCGGGGCAAAGCCGGAGGCGCTGGCGAAGATGGTGCACGATGCGGCGGGGATTTTGGGGTGGGGGGAATGTCCGGTGTTGGGGTAGGGAGCGGACTGTCCGGCTTAGTCAGCGATTACGTCTGCGCTGACTTACTTTAGTCCATTCGTTTGAGGGTAGATCAAAGAATGCACTAGTCTTCGAGGCGTGGTATTAGTGCCGAATGCAAGACGAAGTCATACAGTTAGACACAAAGATACGCTTTTAATCAGCGTCCCGGATTGGCGCCCGAAAGATGCTACGCCCCTTCAGGGATTTGCGTTTAGCCTATGCGATAACAGCCGGCTGCTGCGCTTCATAGCGCAGATGCCGACCGACATCTTCGAGCTCACGCCTGACTATCTTCCTTCGCTGGTCGCCTGCCGAATTGCCGGGCAATCGCCTGTTAGCTGGTATGGCCAGTCGCCTCGCGCCATTCAATCCATGCCAATGCCGATTGAGGCTCCATTTACGGTCATCGTGCTCAGTCGCGGAGAGGATGTGGCAGACTATCGAAAATGGCTCGCAAGCTGTCCAGGGCCGGTCACGATTGTTGCCGAGAACGGCGGTTCAATTCCGTACGCCACGCTGTCATATGGCGCATTGCGTCATCGGTTTCTCGAAGTTTGCATCGAACTCAGAAAACTGGGCAAGGTTGCGGGACTTGATGAGGCGGAGGCTGCAATCAAGTCGTGGACAACTCCGCCACAAAAGAAGGCGACATCTGAGATCAAGGGGCATGGCACGATATCGCCAAACCTCGCGGCGCTGCGGATCTGTGGCTACAACGATCTTGGCGCTGACAGGTTCGAACGCATTGATGACGGTGAACAACCTTATACGGATCAGATCGTCCTTACGACCAACATGGTATTTGACGAGCGAGAAGCGCATCCGCCTAGCGTGGCAAACCAAGTCTATCCGAGATGTCCCGATCTAAATCTCTACCTTCCAGCCACTTACGATCTTCATACCGCAGTCAAGGTCAATCCAGAATGTGATCCTGGCACGCTCCGCTCTATGCAAGCCACAATCCGGCTTCTAGATCGACAATCGAGTTACAATTTTGGTCTGACTACCTTGCCTCAAATGAAGAGCATTATGGGCGTGACTCCCGAGGAACTGAAAGATGGCGTGAAACCGGGTTCGAACCCGATGATGCAATTGCGCCAAAGTGAAGTTTGGCTTGGAACAGAGGCTGTTGCGTGTCTCGCAGCATCAGAAATCTCCTCCGTGATCCGGTTGCCAAATCGCCTGAACCGCTCTCGCGGTGTTGTCCGTCAGTTTGCGCAACACTATCGTGCCGACAAGCCGCAGATGCTCAAGCGTGCGGAATTGTATCGTGGAGTTCAACAGTCTATCGCAGCTGGGTTTCCGTCCGATTTGCAAGCCCTTATAGCGCGGTCTCAAGATGGCATCCGGATAATTGCCGATGCCCATATCGAATGGTTGGATGTTGAAGGCGTTCCGCTGGGTTTGCGGTACAATGTGTCACGGATTCCAGTGACACCCGGAAACCTATTCATACAGACTTTGTCCAGCGTGCCTCCTATCCTAACGACGCCTGATGATTTCAAAAGTGTTTTGGTGATCAGCGGTCTCACGGAAGACGATCATATCGCCAAGCCATTCACTTTGGCGTTTGAGCAGTTCGGCAAGCAATGGCGCGATAAACTCGATGTTCAATTCGTTCGAGTGGCATCCCGACAGGAGTTGATCGAAGCAATAAATTCGTTTGAGGGCATGTTGATGCTCTTTGACGGACATGGTTCACATAAGCCAGATCAACCCGGCGTGCTCTGGCTCCGCAATGAGGCTGTCAATATCTGGGAACTACGCGGGGAGATCAAACGACCGCCTCCCGTAGTGATTCTAAGCGCCTGTGATACACACGCCGCTGATCGCAACCATGCCACAGTGGCCAATGGTTTCCTGGCTCTGGGATGTCGGTCAGTACTTGGTTCAGTATTCCCACTTCACGCGTACCATGCAGCCGTATTCACAGCGCGCTTGCTCTATCGTGTCGCCGACTATGTACCAGCGGCGATAGGCATGTTCAAACGATCACTAACTTGGCTTGAGGTGGTTTCTGGAATGCTGCGGCGTCAGTTGGTAACCGATGTGTTGCGTCATCTTACGGCAAAAGGGTTGATTGCGCAGGCGAATTTTCACGAACTGCATCTAAGTCTATGCGCGATGGTCGACTTAGAGGGTGGCGATGCGTTCCCCAACATGCGCCGCGTACTGCTTGAACATGGCATCTCGGCCACTGCCCTGGACCGCGAGATGCACGCCGCAATCGCGGCATCTACTACGATAAGCTATCTGCACTTGGGGCGGCCTGAAACGATACTTATCAATTCGAACGAGAATATGGTTGCCTGGGCTAATGAATATGCGGGGGGCAGTCATAAAATTGCAACCAATGAGTAACGGCGTTTCATAATCCGCATGAGAAAAGAATTCATCAGAGTTTTTAAGGCTTGTTTCTGTGTGATACTGGGCTAGCGCCCATCAAGCCACAGGAGTTTCTACTCCCTCGACCGCCGCCGTCTCCGCCCGCCACCGTCGCCATCCCCCTCCGCCAGCACCTTCCGCTCCGGCAGCGTCACCGCCGCCGACAGCTTCGGGAAGGGGTCGACCTTGTTGGGCAGGGCCATGGCGTCGATGAAGAGTTGCTGGAAATGCGGCTCAAGCGCCGTTTCGATCTTCTCGATGCGGGTGACGGTTTCCTCGATTTCGCGGCGGTAGTCGCGGTTGAGGAGGGCCATCAGGGCGCCGGTGCCGGCGGCGTTGCCGACGGCTTTGACTTCCGAGAGTTCGCAATCGGGAATGAGGCCCAAGACCATCGCGTATTTCGGATCGATGAAGGAGCCGAAGGCGCCGGCGAAGCGGATCGTGTCGACGGTGTCGATGTTGAGCTTTTCCATCAGCAGCTTGATGCCGGCATAAAGGGCGGCCTTGGCGAGCTGGATGGCACGCACGTCGTTCTGGGTGACCGTGATCTTCTGGGCGCCGTCATGCAGCAGGTAGGAGAAGGTGCGGCCGTTTTCGAGGATGCGGTGGCTTTTCGCGGCCATGCCGCCGTCGACGACGCCGTCGGTGGAGATCACGCCGGAGAGATACATTTCGGCGACGACTTCGATGATGGCCGAGCCGCAAATGCCTGTGATGCCTGTCTTTTCCGCGGCTTCAGTAAAGCCCTCTTCGTCGGACCACTGCTCAACGCCGATGACCTTGAAGCGGGGTTCGAGGGTAACAGGGTCGATGCGGACGCGTTCGATGGCGCCGGGGGCGGCGCGCTGGCCGCAGGAGATTTCAGCACCTTCGAAGGCGGGGCCCGTCGGCGAGGAGGCGGCAACGGTGCGATCGCGGTTACCAAGCACGATCTCGGCGTTTGTGCCGACATCGACGAGCAGCATCATCTTGTCCTGGCGATGCGGGCCTTCCGACAGCGTGGCGCCGGCGGCATCGGCGCCGACATGGCCGGCGATGCAGGGCAGGCAATAGATGCGCGCACCGTGATTGATGGCGAGATCGATCTCGCGCGACCAGGTGTGGATCGCACCCGACACGGCAAGCGCAAACGGCGCCTGGCCGAGTTCGGTCGGATCGATGCCGAGGAAGAGGTGGTGCATGATCGGATTGGCGACAAAGACGGCATCGAGAATGTCGTTCGGATCGACGCCTGCCTCGGCGCAGACCTTGACCGTCAGCTCGTTGATCGCCTGGCGCACGGCCTTGGTCATGGCCTCGCGACCATCAGGGTTCATCATGACATAGGAGACGCGGCTCATCAGATCCTCGCCGAAGCGGATCTGCGGGTTGGATGTGCCCGAGGAGGCGATGACGCGGCCTGACAGCAGCGAAACGAGATGCATGGCGATCGTCGTCGAGCCGATGTCGCAGGCGATGCCATAGGCCTCGTTGTGCAGGCCTGGCCAGAGCGCGATCATGTTCGGGCGTGAGGTTTCGAGATCGCGGTGGATCGCAGCGGTGACGCCCCAATTGCCCTTGCGGAGCGTCTTCTGGACTTCGGGCAGGAGATGCTGGGCAACCAGGATGTTCTTGAGGCCCCAGTCCTTTTCCAGCATCACGTTCAGGCGGTCGAGATCGCCGAGCGGCTTGTGCATGTCGGGTTCGTCGACCTCGACGTAACACAGCTGGATGGCCGGATTGCGCGGGAAGGTGCGGTCGGTCGCGGCCTTACGGATGACCTGAGCATTGACCACGGTGTCCGGCGGCACGTCGACGACGAGATCGCCGAGGATCTGGGCCGAACAGGACAGACGTCGGCCGGCCGGGATGGTGCGGACCTCGGCGTATCGCTTTTCCTTCGGCCCGACGGGCGAGATGTGGTCGTTGGAGGAGGTGATGCCGTGCTTGGCAAACTGGCCTTCCTGGACCTCGATCTGGCAACGCCCACAGGTGGCGCGGCCGCCGCAGACGCTTTCGACATAAACGCCGAGCGTGCGCGCGGCCTCCAGCACGGAGGTGCCGACGGGGAAACGGCCACGCTTGCCGGAGGGCATGAAGAGGACGAGGGGATCGGTGGTCTCGGTCATCAGGGTCTTTCGGTTTCGAGGGACGTCTCCCTCATTGTTGGTGTCGGGGGGGTATACCCCCCTCTGTCACTGCGTGACATCTCCCCCACAAGGGGGGAGAGAGGTGCTTCGCCTTCGCCCGCGTTGCCTCGACGGTCGGCTGAGGTGGTGCGTCTATCCGTTCTCCCCCCTGGTGGGGGAGATGCCCGGCAGGGCAGAGGGGGGCTCGCCTGAGCCGTTACCTTTGCGTCGCACGAATTCGAATGTCACCGGCGTGAAGCCAGACAGGTCATAGTCAGACAGATCCGCCGTGGCGACGAATTTTTCCGCGTCTTCATCGCTAGTGAAGGTTGGCAGTGTCTTCTTCGTCTCCATCCGGCTTCTCCAGCTTATTCCGTCGCAGCACCACTGCCCACACGCGCTGCACGACCGCCGCGGCGGCCGCCGCCGGTCGAGGCAGAGGCGGGGGAGGCGGCAGGAGATGCGTGGCCGCCGCCTTCCGCCGGCTTGTAGTCACGATAGGTCTTGATCCAGTTGTAGCAATTCTCGTCGGTGCCATTCAGAACATTGGCGGCGCGGACGGCTTCCATTTCCTGCGGGCGGCAGGGGTTCATGATGGCGGAGGTCATGCCGGCGCCAATGACCATCGGGATGAATCCGGCATTGATGCCGTGGCGATGGGGCAGGCCGAAGGAGATGTTGGAGAGGCCGCAGGTGGTGTTGACCTTCAGCTCCTCGCGCAGGCGCCGGATCAGGGCGAAGACCTGCAGGCCGGCGGAACCGATGGCACCGATCGGCATGACCAAGGGGTCGACGACGATGTCATGCGGCTTGATGCCGTAATCCATGGCGCGCTCGACGATCTTCTTGGCGACGGCGAAGCGGACGTCCGGGTCCTGGGAAATGCCTGACTCGTCGTTGGAGATGGCGACGACGGGGACGTTATACTTGGCGCAGAGCGGCAGAATGGCTTCGAGCTTTTCTTCCTCGCCGGTGACGGAATTGACCAGCGGGCGGCCCTTGGCGACCTTCAGTGCTGCCTCGATGGCGGCGGTGACGGACGAGTCGATCGACAGGGGAACATCGACCAGGCCCTGGACGATTTCCATGGTCTTGACGAGCAGGGCCGGCTCGGTCTCGTTCGGGTTGACCGAGGTGACGCCGGCATTGACGTCGAGCATGGTGGCGCCGGCGGCAACCTGTTCCAGCGCGTCCCGGATGACCGTGTCGAAATTGCCCTCGATCATCTCGGCTGCGAGCTTCTTGCGGCCAGTCGGGTTGATGCGCTCGCCGATCACGCAGAAGGGCTGGTCAAAGCCGATAATGATTTCCTTGGTGGCGGATGCGACGATGGTGCGGGTCATTTCAGTCCTCCGGTCGATGCCGGCTGTTGCGCGGCGAGAATGGGATGTGCCGGCAGATGCCGGGAAAAATCAAGGCGTGCGGCTCACTACGCTTGCTGCTGGGCTGCGCGGCCGGCGAGTTCCTGCTGGTCCTGCACCGGGTCGGCGCCGATCTCGCGCATGCGGTGGGCGGCGATGTCGTCGGCGCGGGCGTGTTCGCGCTTCCACGGCTGGCGGCCCTTCAGGACGCCGGATTCATGGACGATCTCGGCGACATATTCTTCCTGGCGATAGGCCATGACATGCACGCCGGAGACACCTTCGATCTCCTTCACCTCATTGATGATGTCGATGCAGAGCTGCTTGCCTTCCTTCTTCTGATCCTGCGCGCCCTCGAGGCGGGCGATCATATGGTCAGGAATGTGGATTCCCGGCACATTGGAGCGTATCCACTTGGCGGTCTTGGCGGAGGCGAGCGGGCCGACGCCGACGAGGATGTAGCATTTTTCGTGGAAGCCGAGGTCGCGGACCTTCGCCATGTAGTCGCGGAACATCGGCACGTCGAAGCAATACTGGCTCTGGACGAACTGGGCGCCGGCCTCGATCTTTTTGCCCAGGCGATAGGGGCGGAAATCATAGGGCGGGGCGAAGGGGTTGATGGCGGCGCCGAGGAAGACCTTGGGCGGGGTCGTCAACTTGCGGCCGGAGAGGAATTTTGCCTCGTCGCGCATGGTGCGGACGGTTTCCAAAAGCGACATGCAGTCGAGATCGAAGACGGGCTTGGCGCCTGGCTGGTCTCCGGCCTGCACGCCGTCGCCGGTCAGGCACATGATGTTGGCGACGCCCATGGCGGCAGCCCCCAGCACGTCGCCCTGGATGGCGATGCGGTTCTTGTCGCGGCAGGCGATCTGCATGATGGGCGCGTAACCCATGCGGGTCAGAAGGGCGCAGATGCCGACCGAGGACATGTGGCAATTGGCACCGGACGCATCCACTGCGTTGATCCCGTCGACCCAGCCGTCGAAAATCTTGGCGCGCTCATAGACATCTTCCGGGTCGGCGCTGTCGGGCGGGTTGAGTTCGGCGGTGACGGCGAATTCGCCGCGGCGGAGAACGCGTTCCAGGCGACCGAGGGAGGAATGGCCGGGCAGGGGATCGAGCGGCAGATGCGGACCCAGCGGGTTTTCGTCGATATGGGCCATGGATCAGGCTTCCTTTGCCGAATTCTTTTCCCGCTCTGCGGCGGCTTCTGCCGTGACGCGGAGCCAAGAGGATGTCTCGCGCAGCGACTGGTTGACCGGCTTCTGCACCTTCAGGATGGCATCACCATTGACCATATTGCGCGAACCGCTCCAGGCCTGGACCCAGACGCAGGGCATGTCGGGCTCGACCTCGCAATTGCCATTGGCGCGCACGCCACCACAGGGGCCGTTGCGCAGCTGCTTGGGACAGTTCATCGGGCAGGACATGCCGGTGGAGGACAGGACGCACTGGCCGCACATGCGACAGTCGAAAAGCAGGCCCTTCACATTGCGTTCGACGAAGGTGACGGGAGTTTCGACCCTGTTGTAGCCAAGCTTCTTCCAGACCGGATGTAGGAAGAGGAAGGCATTGGCGAAATTGCGGTAGACCCATTCGAGCAGACGTGAATTGCGCACGGCCCAGAGGCGGATCGTATAGGACCGGCGGGCGCGGCGATTGGGCGAAACGCCTGCCGGCGTGAAGGCGCCGGTCTTGGCCTTGGCGGCGGGGGCGGCATTGCCCTTTTTCGGCGGGCCGGGATCGACGAGGACAGGTTCAGCCATTGTCGCGGCCTCCGGCATGGACGAGGGCGACGAGGCGGGTCTTGTCGTAAGCGGCTTCGATTTCGGCGGCAGCGGTATCGGCTTCGGCTTCCAGGTCGTCGCCGACGGCGACCGGATCAGCCTTGCGCCAGTCGGCGAGATAGGCGTCGGTCTCGGCAGCACCTGATCGCATGGCGGCCATGTCGATGGCTTCGGTGAAGCGCAGGGAGAGTTCGCGCTTGGCCGATTTGCGACCCTGCTTGATGATCACCTGCGCTGGAATATCACGCCAGTAAACGACGATCTTGTCTGCCATGCCACTCTCTCCCTTTGCCAGCAGAATGCACGGGGGGCATTCGCCGGACTGCGCTTTTCACGACGTCGCAAGTCGCCAAATACGACTTAGACCCGTTTTACCAGATTCGCCTGAGGATGCCGTGCCAGATCCATGACCAGAGCGTGGGTGGGAAGCGCAGGGCTGAGGGGCCGGTGGGCGTAAGAGTACGGAGTGTGTCGTGCAACGCGTCCTCGATTGATCGGGCGGTGATGTCGAGGGCGGCGAGGGTGAGGACCAATGGATAAGTCGAAATGAAATCACCCGCTGCCGGCGTGGTCCGCACCTCGTAGAGTGTGCCACCGGTATCCGTGCCGGCGTCGACGAGGTGGAGCGTGGCGCCGAAGTTTTGGCCGTCGTTTTCGCGCAGCGACCAGTAGCCGCCCATCTGGCCACGATATCCGGGGTTGATACCCGCATGCAGGTTGATGACCGGGCAGGGCATGGCGGCGAGCTGGCGCGCGGACATCAGGCGTGTGGAGACCAGAAGGATCGCGCCTGGGCGGATTTCATTGACGAGGTTTTTTGTTTCCGGAGCGTTGATGGAGGTGACGGGGTGGATCGCTACCGTTTCCGGCAGGGTCTTGTCGAAGCCATGAGAGGCCAGGAGTTCTGAGACACGGCGGTCGGCGAGGCGCCGCAGCAGGCGGGCGGCGATCATGGTGCCGAGCTGGCCTATCGCGTTGATCCAGCCGAGCCTTTTGGCGCGGCGGCGGGTGATTTCTCCCTTGCCTTCCGGTTGTTCGAGAACAACCTGGACGTTGAAGCCGCGGCGCGCGAGATCAGCCACGACGATCGTCGGATTGAGGCCGCCGGCGGTCATGACGATGACCGGGCGGCGGAGATTTTCAGACGAGGTCTCGTTCATCAGACGACGAGGGCGACGACGGCGATCGCGGTGTAGACGACGAAGCCTGCCACGGCGAGCGACAGGACACCGATCAGACAGCCGGCGATGACACCCATGCAGTCACGCTGCGAATGGGCAAAGCCAAGCACGGCCAGCGCAAAGGCCGGTGGCCAATTGCCGAGCGGGATCGGCAGAAAGACGACGATCGCGAGGATCAAGGCGAAGAGACCGATCAGGCGTTCTGCAAACCGGCTTTCGAACAGCCAGAAGCGCGGAATGACGAGCTTCTCCGCCCAGCGCATCCAGGGGACCAAGCGCTTGACGATCGCCTCGAAGGTTTGCGGCTCGACGCCGTAGTCGCTGACGACACGCGGAAAGAAGACGCGGCCGCCGGGGGAGGCCATCATCTGCCAGGCGACGAAAATCAGCGGAAGTCCGAGAATGAAGGTGGCACCCGGGGGCATCGGCACGAGGTTCGGGAGCGCGAAGACCAGGAGGAAGGCGCCGAAGGAGCGATCCTGGAGTGCGATCGCGATGTCGCGGATCGTCACCTTGCGGTCCGTCGTGCGGGCCAGACGGACGAGAAGGTCCGAAAGGTTTTCGGGATGATTGTGTTCACGCGCAGTGGCAAGACCTGCCACCCATGTTTCTGCCCTGTCGGTCATTTCTGATTCTCTTGGTTTTGTTGACCTGAAGAGCAGTCTCGCAGGGGGAGATTACAGGGGGATTAAGGTGGGGCTGTGGCGTCCGACCGATTGCAGAGAATGGTTAGGGGATGGTGAAAGAAAATTGGGGCCAATATCATTTTACATAACGGCGCATGGTGCGAAGGCGGGCACGCGTTTGCGCATTCGTTTTGAGCCGTTGTCTCCAACTTGATAAATCACCTTACCACCCTGCCTTGATTTCTCCCTGATCCTTTGCGAGCGCTTGTGCCTTAAGTGCCGCTTGACCGGGGAGATTCGTCATGGCCCATCTGTCTCTGAAAAACTCTGCGCGCGTCGCGCTCGCGCTGTCGCTCGTGCTCGGGCTTTCCGCCTGCGGCAATACCATTCGCGGCGTGGGCAAGGATATCGGCGGGGTGGTCGACGCCACACAGGATGCCGGGCGCAATGTCGCCAATTCGGTAAACTGACCGGATATTATCAGGCGGCTGCCGGCGTGGAATTGCCTGCGGCGGCGGTGAGCTCGGGATCGAGGTCACCGTAGCCGGTGAAGCGGTATTCGTAATCGAGCTTCAGATAGTCGGCCGCCCATTTCGCCTTGGCTTGAAGTTCCGGATCCTCGGTCTGGGCGAGGTAGACGATCTTCGTGTAATTGCCGAAGACCATGTCGCGCAGCTCGGGATGGCGGTCGAGCTTCAGGGGCTCGATGACGAAGGCTTCGAACTGGCGGGTGATGAGATCCGTCAGGTAGAATGCCGTGAATTCCGTTTCGCATTCGGCGAGGAATTTTTCCGTACCCGTGAAGAAGGCGTAACAGTGCGGGCCTGAAAGGCGGGCTATGCCTTCTTCGGCGCAGATTTTGTCGACTTCGCCCTGGGTGCCGCATTCGGCGTAACCGATGAAGATGTTGTCGTGGCCAGCGGCGCGGGCTTCCTGGATCTTCTCGCGGAGCGCCGGGGCAATTTTCTGCGGGTAAACATGCCAGATCGCGGGCAGGCATTCGAGCGTCAGATGATCCAGCCCGTTCAATGCCTTAACGGCCAGTATCTCGCGCGCAATCGCACCGCAGGCGATCACGTGAACTTTTTCCGTTGTCATGCGTTGTTCCATCGTATTCCACCCGTCACATCGACAGAAGGTAAATTCACATGATGGCGAAAAAACTGACAGCCGGCGCAGCCCTCGTTCTCACCGTCTTCGCATTGTCGTCTTGCGGCAATACAATTCGTGGCGTCGGCCAGGATGCGGCCAACACGGTGAACGCGACCCAGTCCGCTGCAAACAACGTCGACGCAGCAGCTACCAACTAATCCCGGGGAGGGGCGTTCGTTCCAGCGCCCCGATCCGGATATCGTTTGAAGCATCAGGAGACGAGCATGACGCTCACGGGTATCGCGAAGGCCAGTGCCATTTATATGCTGGCGGCCATCCTGATCGCAGGCGGGCAGGTTGCCGTCGAACGGTTCTCGCCAGCCAGCCATCCAGCCCTTGTTGCAGAAGCCGGCCTCTGAGGCCGGCTTCTTCTTTGCCTAGTTTCAGGCGCGGGCGCCCATGCTGTTGTGCTTGCGGCTGATGAATTCCTTCGCCGTTTCAACAGCAACAGCGGCGTCGCGACAATAGGCGTCGGCGCCAACGGCCTTGCCGAATTCCTCGTTGAGCGGTGCACCGCCAACCAGCACGACGTAGTCGTCGCGAATGCCCTTTTCCTTCATCGTGTCGATGACGACCTTCATATAGGGCATGGTGGTGGTGAGCAGCGCCGACATGCCGAGGATGTCAGGCTTTTCGCGTTCCAAGGCTTCCAGATAATTCTCGACCGGATTGTTGATGCCGAGGTCGATGACGTCGAAGCCGGCGCCTTCCATCATCATTCCGACGAGGTTCTTGCCGATGTCGTGGATGTCGCCCTTGACGGTGCCGATAACCATCTTGCCCTGTTTCGGGGCGCCGGTGGCAGCCAGCAGCGGACGCAGGATCGTCATGCCGGCCTTCATCGCATTGGCCGAGAGCAGGACTTCCGGCACGAAGAGGATACCGTCACGGAAGTCGACGCCGACGATGCGCATGCCTTCGACCAGCGCCTGCGTGAGGATGTCGTAAGGTACCCAGCCGCGCTCCAGGAGGATATTCGTCGCTTCTTCGATCTCCTCCTTCAGGCCGTCATACAGATCGTCATGCATCTGCTGCACGAGCTCTTCATCGGAGAGTTCGGAAAGAATGATGTCGTCGTCGGCCATGATGGTGCTTCCCGCTTGGATTTCAACGCGATTCCGATCGCGCCGGGCAAGAGACTGCCTGATTGAAAGTTAAACCTCAAGTTCGTGAAAAACTCTTTTCGAAAGCGACGCGGCGCCCCTGAAAAGCGACGGGGACAGACAAGAGGCTTCGGCGACGATGTCTGTGAGACACAAGCGGTTGGCGCATAAAGGATGGTTTCACAAGTGGATTGGAATAGCATATTGGAGGAGAGAAGCAGCGTGGATGAGCGCTCGAGCGAGGAAACAGACATGGATGAGATCATCGAAGAACCGGGTGCCGGTCGTCGTTCGCGCGGCGAAGGACGTGGGGCAGCCGCCCGCAGGGCATCGCGCAGCGGCGGTGGCGCCGGCCCGGCGATGCCTTACATCACCCGCAAGATCCAGACCTATGACGTGCTGGACGAGGAAGGCCTGCAGCTGATCGAGCGCAATGCCGATACCGTTCTGGAGGAAATCGGCATCGAGTTCCGCGACGATGCCGAAGCGCTGGAGCTTTGGAAAGACGCGGGCGCCGATGTGCGTGGCCAGCGGGTGCATTTCCCCAAGGGTCTCTGCCGCGAACTGCTGAAAACGGCGCCTTCGGAATTCACCTGGCATGCGCGCAACCCCGAGCGCAGCGTTCGCATCGGTGGCAATGCGACGGTCTTTGCGCCGGTTTACGGCTCGCCGTTCGTGCGCGACCTCGAAGGTGTCAGGCGCTATGCGACGCTTGAGGATTTCCGCAATTTCGTGAAGCTCGCCTATATGGCGCCCTCGATCCATTCCTCGGGTGGCACCGTCTGCGAGCCGGTCGATATCCCGGTCAACAAGCGCCATTTCGACATGGTCTACAGCCATATCAAATATTCCGACAAACCGTTCATGGGCTCGGTCACCGCACCCGAACGCGCAGAAGATTCCGTCGCGATGGCGAAGATCGTTTTCGGTGACGACTTCGTCGAAAACAATTGCGTCATGCTGAATCTGATCAATGCCAACTCGCCGATGGTGTTCGACGAGACCATGCTCGGTGCTTCCAAGGTCTATGCGCGACACAACCAGGCTTCGGTCATTTCGCCCTTCATCCTGTCGGGTGCCATGAGCCCGGTCACTGTCGCCGGCACGCTGACGCAGATCCTCGCGGAAGTTCTGGCGGGCGCCTCGTTTACCCAGCTGATCCGCAAGGGTGCGCCTGTTCTGTTCGGCACATTTGCCGCTTCGATCTCGATGCAGTCGGGTGCCCCGACCTTCGGCACGCCGGAGCCGGCACTGGTTTCTTATGGTGCGGCACAGCTGGCCCGTCGCATGGGACTGCCCTTCCGTACCGGCGGTTCGCTCTGTGCCTCCAAGGTTCCGGATGCGCAGGCGGCCCATGAGAGCGCCAATACGCTCAACATGACGCTGCTTGCCGGTGCGAACTTTGTTCTACATGCGGCCGGTTGGCTCGAAGGTGGTCTTGCCGCCTGCTACGAGAAGTTCATGATCGACCAGGATCAGCTCGGCATGATGCAGAAGATGGCCCAGGGCGTCGACCTCTCGGAGAGCGGCCAGGCGATGGATGCGATCCGGGAAGTTGGTCCCGGTGCGCATTATCTCGGCTGCGCCCATACGCAGGCGAATTTCCAGACCGCCTTCTATCGGTCTGCGCTGGCTGACAACAATTCGTTCGAGCAGTGGGAAATCGAGGGTCGCAAGCGGATCGAGGACCGGGCGAACGCGCTCTGCCGTTCCTGGCTGGACTCCTATCAGGCGCCGGAGCTCGATCCTGCCATTGATGAGGCACTTCTCGCCTATATCGCAGGACGCAAGGATTCCATGGCCGACGCCTTCACCTGAAAGGGTCCCGTTGCCAGGGAGCAAGGCGGAGGTCATCGGGTGGCAGACATGATCCAGGAGGAAGTCTGGCGCCCACATTACAAATTCGAGGGGCCGCGATGAGCGGCCCTTTGGGCATTCTGGAGAGCCTCGATCCCCTGTTGGCGGCAGAGGGGCTGATGCGGCGGGGTGTCGTGCGGTTTGCAGCTGGCGAGGCGGCGCCGCAATGCGCTGATGGCCGTCCGGCGGCAGCCGTGGTGCTGGTTGGGGTGACGGGTGGGGACATGTGGCCACGGTTTTCCGCCTGGCAGCAAACGGCAGATGACGGCGGCGGAGCCAATTCGCTCGATCGCTGGTCGGAGGTAGTTCTGGATGACATCGCCAGCCAACTCGGGGCGCTTGCGCTTTATCCGTCGCGCGCGCCTTACCAACCATTTCAGTCCTGGGCGATGCGGGCGGAAGGCCTCAAGACTTCACCGCTTGGGCTGTTGATCCATCCGGTGTTTGGCCTCTGGCATAGCTACCGCGGGGCGCTGGCTTTTGCGGAGTGGCCGTCCGGTGTCGATGCGCCGGAGATTTCGAGCTCTTCAGAGCATCCATGCGACAGCTGCGTCGATCGTCCCTGTCTTTCGGCTTGTCCCGTGCGCGCCATCAGCCTTGGCGGATTTGATGTTGTCGGCTGTCGCCGTCATCTTGCCGGGGCTGAAGGGCAGGCGGGCTGCATGGTGCGCGGCTGCCTTGCACGCGATGCCTGTCCGATCGGTGTGGCTTACCGTTATCCGCAGGCTCAGGTTCAGTTTCACATGCAGGCGCTGAGGCTGCCGGCAGCATGAGGTGGGCTTGTTGCCTCTCAATTGCCCGGAATCAGCGCCAGAGTTGGGCTTTGACAAAGGGATGATTGGTGCGGCTCACCTTGCGAATGCTCTGCCCGCTTGCGGGCCTTTTCTTGGGCAGTGTTTTCGGGCTCGGCTCGGCAGATGCGACCGAGCAAACCTGCGCGGACATCCACGATCAGGCGGGGCTTTACACCGCCTGCCGCTTCGATCCCGAGCAAGTCGATATCCGGCTGCATCTCGCCGATCCCGAAGGGCGCATCTATGGTGCGTTTGATCCGCTCAGGCGGCAGCTGTGGGCGGAGCGGCGGGTGCTGCTGTTTGCGATGAATGCCGGCATGTATCATGACGACCGGTCGCCGGTCGGGCTTTATGTGGACTATGGACATGTGGTGAAACCCGCAATCACCGGCGGCGGATGGGGCAATTTTCATCTGCTGCCGAATGGCGTTTTCCTGATGAAGGATGGGCGTGCCGAGGTGCTGGAGACGCTGGCCTATCAGAAAAGCGGGATGACTCCGGACTTCGCGACACAATCAGGGCCGATGCTGGTGATCGACGGAAAACTGCATCCGCGATTTCTGCCCGACAGCGACAGCCTGAAGATCCGCAACGGCGTGGGCGTCGACGGCGAAGGACGGGTGCATATGGTGATTTCGAAGGTGCCGGTGCGTTTCTACGACTTCGCCACCTTCTTTCGCGACCAGCTTGGCTGCCGCAATGCGCTATATCTCGACGGGTCGATCTCGAGCGCCTTCATCGCGGATCAGAACCGCGATGACCGGTTGTTTCCGATGGGGCCGATGCTCTCGGTCAGCATGCCGGTCCCGCAGTAGGGATCAGACAGCGGCCTTGGGATAGGCGCGTTCCAGGCCGCCGGACCGGGTGAGGCCGGTACGGAAGGCGGCGAAGGCCGGGTGCTGGCTGGATTTGGCGGTTTCCGCAAGCCGGATCTGCAGGCGGGCAGGGGCGTTCAAGCCGATCCATTCGCCAGCCTTTTCGAGCTTCAGCGAATTGAGGAAACGGGCTTCGGCGGCGCGCTCGATGTAAAGGCGCAGGCCTTCCAGAAGCACCGCATCCTGGGCCGGGTTTTCGAGCAGCAGCTTCACATAGTCCTGGTCGGTCGCCTGCAGGCTTGCAAGCTTTGCGGCGACGGTTTCGCGGTCGATGGCGGACATGAAGGCACTCCTCGGTTTGGCGCAGGCTGGACACTGTTGTCTGACGGATGCGGCATCTGTCTCCGGATCCATTAGGCATGTCTACAGCATGGCAAGATTGCCCGAGGCTGGTTTGTGGCGATCAGAGGCGTTGGAAGGGGCAGGTGACCCGCCCCTTCGTCCGGATTTCAGCCGCGGCGACGGTTGCGGCGGCCGCTGTCCTGGGCGCTCGATTCGGTCGCCGTCTTGTTGCGCAACGGGCCGATGCGGTCGACGATGGTTTCGATCGTCGGGCGCGGGCCGGGGGTGTAGTCGTCGAGTGCGGCGCGCATGGCGGCGAGATGGCCGCAGGATGTGCCGCAGCAGCCGCCGATGATCTTGGCGCCGGCGTCGCGGGCAAGGCGGGCGTAATCGGCCATCAGTGGCGGGGTGCCGGAATAGAAGATTTCCGAGCCGCGGAATTCCGGAATGCCGCAATTGCCCTTGACGATGACGGTGGCGTCGGGATCGGCCTCGGTCATGTCGAGCAGGCTGGCAAGGATATCCGATGCGCCAACGCCGCAATTGGCGCCGACGGCCAGAGGTCCTGCGCCGATATCGGGCGCAACGCCGTGGATGTTCTTCGGGTCGAGGCCCATCATCGTCTTGCCGGCCGTATCGAAGGAGCCGGTGAAGGTGTAGGGCATGCCGACCTTCACGGCAGCTTCGGCCGCAGCACGGATCTCGTCGGGCGAGGACATGGTCTCGATCCAGGCGACATCGGCGCCGCCGGCTTTCAGGCCTTCCATCTGTTCAACGAAGGCGGCGACCGCCTCGTCATAGCTCATGGCGCCGAGCGGGATCAGCAGTTCGCCGGTCGGGCCGACGGAGCCGGCGACAATGACCTTGCGGGGGGCTGCGTCCGCGACGCCGCGGGCGATTTCGGCGGCCTTCTTGTTGAGCTCGAAGACGCGGTCCTGAGCGTTGTGCAGCTTCAGCCGGTGGCGGGTGCCGCCGAAGGAATTGGTGAGGATGATGTCGGCGCCGGCATCGACGAAATCCTGATGCAGCTTGACGATCTTGTGCGGCTCGGCCTCGTTCCACAGTTCCGGTGCTTCGCCGGCCTCAAGCCCCTGCGCAAACAGGTTTGTGCCGGTCGCGCCATCGGCGAGCAACACGCCCTTTTCGGCCAGGAGTTCGGAAAGCGGATTGGACAGGCTTGCCATGGTGGATCCTCTGATGATTTTCTCCATCATATAAAGAAGTCTTTATGTGATTTCAATTGCGGTTTTGCTGCTGGACGCAGAAAGCGAAACGGCCCCGCCGAGGGCGAGGCCGTAGGGTATTGATCGGCCGGAAGATTATTCGGCGGCGATCTGGTTGTCCTCGTGGCTCTTCGGCGTGACCATGGCGCCGATGATCTGTTGGAGATCGACGTGGCCGACGGGTTTTCCGGCATCATCGACGACATTGGCGGTGGTCTGGCGGGCCTCGGTCATCATCCGGGCTGCCGTTTCGAGCACCATGTCGTTCGGCAGCTGCAGGCCTTCGCCTTGTTGCGTCGAGGGAGACATGATGGTGCCGAGCATGATGACACGGCCGCGGTTCACTTCCTTGACGAAGGCCGAGATGTAGTCATCGGCAGGCTGCAGCACGATGTCCTGACCGGAGCCCTGCTGGATCACTTCGCCGTCGCGTAGGATGGCGATGCGATCGCCGAGGCGGAGCGCCTCATCGAGATCGTGGGTGATGAAGACGACGGTCTTCTTCAACTCCTTCTGCAAATCGAGAAGCACGGTCTGCATGTCGACACGGATCAACGGATCAAGCGCCGAATAGGCTTCGTCCATCAACAGAATATCGGCATCGTTGGAGAGCGCACGGGCAAGGCCGACGCGCTGCTGCATGCCGCCTGAAAGCTGATTCGGATAGTGCTGCTCGAAGCCTGCGAGACCGACGCGATCGATCCAGCGGCGGCCGATTTCCTCGCTTTTCGACCGGGGCAGGCCCTGGATATCGAGACCGTAGACGGTGTTCTCCAGAACCGTGCGATGCGGCAGCAACGCGAATTTCTGGAACACCATCGCCGTCTTGTGACGGCGGAACTCCCGTAGCTCCAACTGGTTCATCTGACAGACGTCGACGCCGTCATAGAGGACTTCGCCTGATGTCGGCTCGATCAGCCGGTTGATGTGCCGGATGAGCGTGGATTTGCCGGAGCCTGACAGACCCATGACGACGGTGATGCCGCCGCCGGGCATTGAGATGTTGATGTCCTTGAGGCCCAGCACGTGACCGTGCTTCTCGTTTAGCTCCGACTTCGAAATGCCGGCCTTGACCGCCTCGATATGGGTGGCGCCATTGGGGCCGAAGATCTTGTAAAGGTTCTTGATTTCGATGCCGTGACTAGCCATGGACAACCTCCGTGTGGCGCTGAAGGCGCTTGCCATATGCCTGGCTGGTGCGGTCGAAGATGATGGCGATCGCGACAAGCGCGAAGCCGTTGAGGAAACCGATCGTGAGGAACTGGTTCGAGATCGCCTGGAGCACGTTCTTGCCGAGGCCACCAACGCCGATCATCGAGGCGACGACGACCATGGCGAGCGACATCATGATGGTCTGGTTGATGCCGGCCATGACGGTGGGCAATGCTAAGGGAATCTGTACGTTCATCAGCTTCTGGCGGGGCGAGGACCCGAAAGCGTCGGCGGCTTCCAGGACCTCGCGGTCGACGAGGCGGATGCCGAGATTGGTGAGGCGGATCATCGGCGGTACAGCATAGATGACGACGGCGATAACGCCGGGAACCTTGCCGATGCCGAAGACCATGACGACGGGAATGAGATAGACGAAACTCGGCATGGTTTGCATGACGTCTAGGATCGGGTTGACCACGGACTGGGCCCGGTCGGAGCGTGCCATCAGGATGCCGATCGGGATGCCGATGACGATGGCGAGCAGGGTTGAGACTGTCACGATGGCGAGCGTCACCATGGTGTCTTCCCACAGCCCGACGAAACCGATGAACAGCATGCCGATGATGGTGATCGCAACGATGCGCATGTTGCGGCTGGCGATATAAACCACCATGACCATGACGGCGAGGATGACGAACCAGGGCGTATTGACGAAGAGCGATTCCAGGCCGTTGAGGAAGTGCTGCAGAGGCGCGGTCAGGGCGTCAATGACATTGCCGTAGGCGCGGACGAAACTCTTGAAGCTCTCGTCGACGGTCTTTCGGATGCCGCGCATGAGCGTCTGGTCGATGGACGGAAACTTGCACAGCAGTTCCGGCAAATAATTACATAAAGTCGAAGCCATTTGGTTCCCCTTATCGGCCCGTCGCTCGTTGTAACACCCGGGGGTGCGGCGGGGGCGGTTGCGGCGCTGCGTCCTTCGCCTCGGCCCGCATCATGGACGACAGGCTAACCGAGTTCCGCGTGGGAATTCATGCCGTCTGCGACGTCAAGAGCTTTCGAATGGCGCAATGCGGCACGCCGCGTCTTGGAACGTGCGGCGGGTGGATCACCCGCCGCAGTCAGTCTTGTGATCCAGAGATCAGAGAGAGGCCTTGATCTTCTCGGCAACTTCCGGGGCGACCCAGGTGGTCCACATTTCCGGATAGGTTTCGAGGAAGTGCTTGGCGCCGTCTTCGTTCGTGCCCTGGTTTTCGTCCATCCAGGCGAGAACCTTGCCGACCGTCTGGTTGTCCCACTTGCGGGTCTTTACGTAGTCCATGGCAACGCCGGCCTTGTCTGCGAAGCCCTTGGTGACGACCGTGTAGACGTCAGACACTGGATAGGCGTTGACCTTCGGATCGGCGCAATCCGGAACAGCGGTGCAGGCATCCCAGTTGGCCTTGTCATGATCGACACCGAAGGACAGCTTGACCATTTCGTATTTGCCGAGGATGGCGGTCGGGGCCCAGTAGTAGCCGAGCCAGCCCTTCTTGTTCTCGAAGGCATTGGCGATCGAGCCGTCAAGACCGGCAGCCGAGCCGGTGTCAACCAGTTCGAAACCCTTGTCCTTCGCGCCAAGCGCACGGTAGAGGTTGGCGGTCGAAACCTGGCAGTTCCAGCCCGACGGGCAGTTGGTCACGGCGCCCTTGGATGCATCTTCCGGAGCCGGGAAGAGTTCCGGATGCTTCAGCGCATCTTCGACAGTCTTGATGTCGGGATTGGCGTCAGCAATGAACTTGGGGATCCACCAACCTTCGACACCACCGTCGGAGAGCAGCGGAGCGGCCTGGATCAGGCGACCTTCGGCAATTGCCTGGTCGAGGGCGGTGCGCACGGCATTGACCCAGAATTCCGGCGCGATATCCGGCTGGCCCTTTTCGTTCATCGAGGCGAAGGTCGGCATGGTGTCACCGGTGACGACGGTCACGGTGCAGCCATAGCCGCTTTCGAGGATGATCTTGTCGACATAGGCGGCGACGCCTGCCGAAGCCCAGTTCATCTCGGCAATCGAAACATCGCCGCATTCTGCAGCCTGGGCGGACCCGGCAACTGCGTACATACCTGCGGCGAAAAGCGTGGAAGCGAGGAGCTTCTTCATGGAGTTAAGACCTCCCAGTCTTATATAGCAGCGTTCATCGGGACGGGCGGGGGCGGCTACTGCTGACCGATCCGCCAATGGCTTCAAGTTCTTGGAATGTACGGTCGGATCGCGTCTGGCCGGCCGCTGCACCCCTGGCGATCGGATCTTGTCATGGGGAGCAAACGCGCCCGGCCGATCTCGTGTCGCACGCCCAGCCTACGTCTTTGATTTCAGAAATCAACCACCTGCCATGTGACGCGGGCTCCGAACTCTGCATTGCAAACCATTGCAGCGACTTAATTTGCCGCATTTTAGCAGGCCGCAGGGGACAATGCGCACAAGCAGCAGGCAGGGGGATCTGGCGGAGCGGGATTGGCGTGGAGCCGCGCTCCCAGATGAGACCTCAACTATCCCAACTGCGGCAAAGATGTGGGCACGCGGCCACGTCACGAGGTGTGCAAAAAAAATCAAAAAAAGTTGGAGAGAGGCTCGATCCTAACCATACGGTAACGCCTGTCACGATAGATGAACGGGCTGGCGATCTTTTTCGCCGGCTGCGCCCCGGATCCTGTATTGCGTCCCGGGGCGTTTGTTTTTCTGGCATCCGCGTCGAATCCAGAAGGTCGCCTATGCGACCGAGCCGACTTCAAAGTCGGCTCCGACCTGACCTCAGGCCTTTTTCACAAGCACCGGCTTGCGCGGATCGCGGACTTCCCAGCGGGCGACTTGCGTGTTCGCGGGGGCGCGGCCGTTCCAGGCGATCGCGAGACTATTGCTGTTGTGCAGGATGTAGAGCATGGGTGTTTCCTCAAAGGCACTACGCTCTCTTCCGGAGCGCCGGTGTTCATGTCGCAGATAATCCTTCTGTCCCTGTTGCGCCAGAGCACAAACCGTCATGGTCTGTCGCAAATTGACGATTCCGGCACAGGCATGCGCGACAGGCTGTCGCAGTGTCGCATCTGCGGCCGAGTTTGCGGCAAAAGGGCGGCAAAGTCCGCCAAAACATGGCAATTGGCGGGCGGCGCAGACAGGATAGAATGGCATGACGAAGACAATAATGCTGCAGGGGACAGGCTCGGATGTCGGAAAGACGATACTGGTCGCGGGGCTCTGCCGGCTGGCATCCAACAGGGGGCTGAATGTCGCGCCGTTCAAGCCTCAGAACATGTCGAACAATGCAGCCGTATCCGACGACGGGGGCGAGATCGGTCGGGCGCAATGGCTGCAGGCGCTGGCGGCGCGCATACCGACCAGCGTCCACATGAATCCCGTGCTTCTGAAGCCTCAGACGGAGACAGGCAGCCAGATCATCGTGCAGGGCAAGGTCTTCGGTCAGGCGAAGGGCCGTGACTACCAGCGACTGAAGCCGCAACTGATGGAAGCCGTGCTCGACAGTTTCCGTCAGGTGGCCGAGGGCCGAGACCTTGTCATCGTCGAGGGGGCGGGATCGCCGGCGGAAATCAACCTGAGGGCGGGCGATATCGCCAATATGGGTTTTGCGACACGGGCCGGGGTGCCTGTCGTTCTGGTGGGTGACATCGACAGGGGCGGGGTCATCGCCTCGCTGGTCGGGACCCATACGATCCTGCCGGAGGAGGACCGGCGGCAGATTACCGGCTATATCATCAACAAGTTTCGCGGCGACGTGACGCTGTTCGACGACGGCATTTCGGCAATCGGCGAATTCACCGGCTGGCCCTGTTTCGGGGTCGTGCCGTGGCTGAAGGCGGCGAGCCGGTTGCCGGCGGAGGATTCGGTCGTGCTGGAACGGCTGACGCGGGGCGAGGGTGGGGCGCTGAAGATTGCCGTGCCGATTCTGTCGCGGATCGCCAATTTCGACGATCTCGATCCGCTGAGGCTCGAACCGGAGGTCGATCTCGTCTTCGTGCGCAGCGGTCATCCTCTGCCTGAGGATGCTGGCCTGGTGATCCTGCCGGGGTCGAAGTCGACAATCGGCGATCTCGCGGAATTCAGGGCCAATCGCTGGGACCGGGATCTTGCAGCGCATGTCAAGCGGGGCGGGCGGGTCATCGGGATCTGCGGCGGCTATCAGATGCTCGGGCGCACGGTGGCCGATCCACTCGGGCTGGAAGGTGCGCCTGTTACGGTCGAGGGGCTGGGGTTACTCGACGTCGATACGGTGATGGCAGCGGAAAAGACCGTGCGCAACAGCCGGGCGCAGTCGCTCGACTACGACGTGGCGCTGTCAGGCTACGAGATCCATCTGGGCGTAACCGAGGGACCTGACCGGATCCGCGCACCAGTTGCCATAGACGGGCGGGCGGACGGAGCGGGATCGCCGGACGGGCGGGTGACCGGGACCTACCTGCACGGGCTGTTCTCCAGTGACGCCTATCGCCAAAGGCTTCTCGACAGCTTCGGAATTGCGGGGGGCGGGGTCGACTATTGCGCCCTGGTCGATGCGGCGCTGGATGATGTGGCGGCAGAGTTGGAGGCGCATCTATCGGCGGACTGGTTGAAGGGATTGCTGGGCTAACCAGGCCTGGAGATCAGGACGCCTGTGCGGCATCCATCGGGGAGGCCATCAACTCGCCGCCGCCCATGGAATTGTTGGCATATTTGAACGCAAGTATGCTGAGCACCGAAGCGACCAGCAGGATGAATATCATTCTCATTGTTTTTGCTCCTGCTTGTCACTCGACAATGCAATTGCGGCGAAAGCAGTTCCGATCCGGTAAGGAATAACCGTTTACTTGCATAGATATACTGGCGCTGTTGCACATCTGCAACGGAGCGGTCGAGGGCTTGGCATCAGCCAATAGCAACCTCGGTGGGTGACGCCGTCAAACGGCCGCGGCCAAGAGAATTCTCCGCAGACTTGATCGCCAGAATGCTGAATACCGCGGCAACCATCACCAGGACCATCACACGCATCTTTGCCCCCACTCCACAAACCGGAGTTCAACATAGACCCGCGCCGGTGTGGGCGCTGCTAAGCTCATCGTTCGCATTTTAGGGATCGGTCGATAATTGTCGCCGGGCTTCAGCATCGTTCCAGCGGCATGCCGTACGCCGTTGCCTCGGTATGGACAAAATTGGCATGGCGGAAGAGGTGGGATTCGAACCCACGGTACGGTCTCCCGCACGCCGGTTTTCAAGACCGGTTCCTTAAACCACTCGGACACTCTTCCCCGTGAACGGCGTTATGCGCAAAGGCTTCCGATTTTGCAAGGGCTGTTGTTTGGCCGATGAAGTCCTGCCGGCCCGGATACATCCTGCGGCGGGCTTTGCGCGTTAACCATGCGCTTACCATGATTTCAGTTGGTTCGGCGCTCGGTTGCCGCATTTCCCATTTTGGCCACTTTTCCACAGCCTTTTGGCTCCAGCAGGCGTACGGGCGGGAGGCGGCTCCCGGTGTGGCAGGGGATGTCGCGCAGCCCGTCTGAGCAGAAGTGGGACACATGCATTCGATGACGGGCGGCCGGCTGGCCATGGGTGGGAAATGGCTGGGCGTGGCGCTGATGTGTGCCTTTACCGCCTCCTGTTCGACCACCAAGGAGACGGCGGAAAAGCCCAAGCGCTCGAAGGAGTATTTTGCCGAATCCGTCTATGGCGTGAAGGCGAGCCCGCGGCTGGTGGCAAGCGGCCCCGTGCCGAAGGGTGGCGGGCGCTACATGGTCGGCAAGCCCTATGTCGTGAAGGGCAAGACTTTCGTGCCCAAGGAAAACCCGCGCTACGACGCCGTCGGTGTTGCGTCCTGGTATGGCGACGCCTTTCATGGCCGGATGACCGCCAATGGCGAACTTTACGACAAACAGCATCTGTCAGCGGCCCATCCCACACTGCCGCTTCCGAGCTATGCGCGGGTCACCAATCTGACCAATGGCAGTTCCGTCGTCGTGCGGATCAACGATCGCGGTCCGTTCCATGCCGGGCGGTTGATCGACCTATCCAACAAGACCGCTGACATGCTGGATATGGCCCATAGCGGCACCGGCAAGGTGCGCGTGCAATATATCGGGCCGGCGCGGATGGACGGGCATGACATGCCCTATCTGATGGCCTCCTATGTCAAGAAGGGCGAGCGTGGGCCAGTCGTCGACCCGCAGGGCGAGATTGCATCCGGCGTGATGGTCGCCTCCAACGATGCCGCCATTCCGCAATACCGGCCGCAGCCGGAGCCCGTCTATCAGACGGCACTGTCAGGTTCGACGCCGAGCGGCGGGGCAGCAGCCCATACGCTCGACGCACAGCTGATGATGACGCAATCGGCTTCCTCTCAGGGTATGGCACCGGCGGGTGCCGAAGTGTTTGCAGCGCTTCCCCAGATCGGCCCTGTTCCAGGCTTCCGGCCCCATCATGTTCCGGGTTATGATGGCTCGGGCTATGCGGCGGCCTATGCAGAGGTTGAGAGTGCACCCGGCGCGCTTGCCTTCGACGCCATTCTCGTGCGCAATGGCGACCTCACCGAGAGCTCGATTCTCTCCTCGGTTGCCAAAGGCGGGATCACGCTCTCCAAGGGGCTCTGACTGCGGTATCCGGGGCGGATCTTATGCTCCGAAAGCGCCAGCCGTAGCCGAAATGTGATCATGCGTTCTCGCTTCCCCTTCATCGCTCTGCTGGTTGCCCTGTTTTTCGCGGCGTTCCTCCGGGTGCCGGCCTATGCGCAGGATGCCCCGAAGCCCGGCGGCTTGGAGACGAAGGCTGGCCAGGCCTATCTGATCGAGGCCTCGACCGGGACCGTGCTTCTGGCAAAGAACGAGCGGCAGAGTTTTGCGCCCGCCTCGCTTGCCAAGCTGATGACCCTCGAAATCGTCTTCCAGGCGCTGACCAAGGGCGAGATCCGGCCGGACACGATCTATCCCGTATCCGAATTTGCCTGGCGCACCGGCGGGGCGCCGTCACGGACCTCGACGATGTTTGCGGCGGTCAAGAGCCAGGTGCCGGTGGCCGATCTGGTCAAGGGGATCGCGGTACAGACGGCCAATGACGGTTGCCTCATCTTGGCCGAGGGCATGGCCGGCTCGGAAGCGAAGTTTGTCGAGCGGATGAATGCGCGGGCGGCGGAACTGGGGCTGAAGGACAGCCGTTTCGGCAATGCCACGGGGCTCCCGCATCCTGACAACCGCTCGACGCTCGTTGATCTCGTGACGCTCGCGCAGCATCTGCAGCGGGATTATCCAGAGCTTTACAAGACGTTTTCTCTGCCGGAATTCGAGTGGAACAAGATCCTGCAGCGCAACCGCAATCCGCTGCTCGGCATCGGCGCCGACGGTCTGGGAACCGGCTTTGCCGAAGGCAGCGGTTTTGCCATCGTCGCCTCTGTCGAGCGCAACGGGCGGCGCTTGTTCCTAGGGCTGGGCGGCCTTGCCACCGACAAGGAGCGGACAGAAGAGGCGACGCGGCTCATCAACTGGGGCTTTGACGGCTTCGAGATGCGGCAGTTGTTCAAACAGGGCGAGGTGATCGGCGAGGCGAGCGTCTATGGCGGCGCGCAATCGACTGTTCCGCTGGTGGCAGCAAGCCCGGTCGAGGTCTATGTGCCTGTCAACAATCCCGAGCGGCTCCAGGCGCGGATCGTCTATCGCTGGCCGCTTCGCCCCCCGGTCGAGACAGGCGCCGAGATTGCGGTGCTGAACCTCTTTTCGGGCGAGCGGCCCTTGCTCTCCGTTCCACTGCAAAGTGCATCTCCCGTCGAGACCGGCACGCTGCGCCAGCGCGCGGTGGACGCATTGATCGAGTTGCTCTTCTTCTGGCTTTGACACTGCAAAAAACGGGCGGGTGATGCGCTTGAAGGTTTCGCTTGCGCCCATCTTGCGGTAGAGGCACTGGGAGCGCCCAAAGGGCAGATGCGATACGCGCCTTGGGCGCGGGAAGAAGGCAAGGCGTTGGCAACCGGTCCCGGATTGTTCGTGAGTTTCGAAGGAGGCGAGGGGGCCGGGAAATCGACCCAGATCCGCCTGCTGGCCGAAGCCTTGCGCGCCCGCGGCCAGGACGTCGTTGTGACACGCGAACCCGGTGGGTCGCCTGGAGCCGAAGCGCTCCGGCATGTATTGCTTTCCGGGGCGGCAGAACCCTTCGGTATCCGGATGGAAGCCCTGTTGTTTGCGGCAGCGCGAGCCGATCATCTCAGCTGCTTGGTGCGGCCGGCATTGGCGCGGGGCCAAGTGGTGCTGTGCGACCGTTTCGTCGATTCCTCTCGGGTCTATCAGGGTGTAACCGGCAATCTGGAGCCGAAGCTGATGGCGGCTCTCGAGCGGGTGTCGGTGGCTGGTACCATGCCGGATCTGACGCTGATCCTCGATCTGCCGGCTGCGGTGGGGCTTGCCAGGGCAAGGCGCCGGGCAGGGGCCACGCAAAGTGCTGCCCAACCGGACCGGTTCGAGAAAGAACGGACCGAAGTGCATGAAAAGCGTCGCCAGGGCTTTCTCGACATTGCCGCGCGCGAACCGGAGCGTTGCCGCGTGATCGATGCGAGCCTCGACATCGACCGGATCGCACGGGATATCCTGGCGGATGTGACATTGGTCATGGCGCGGCGAAAGGGCCAGCGTATCGATCAGGCGGCAGGCCGATGAGCGAGGACAAAGCAGGGCTGCTGGACGGTGCGATTGCACCAGCCCTTAATACGCGCCTGTTCGGCCATGCGGCGGCGGAGGAGTTTCTGTCGCGCAGCTACAAATCCGGCAAGGGTCACCACGCGGTGCTGATCGAGGGACCGGAGGGGATCGGCAAGGCGACGCTGGCCTTCCGCTTCGCCAATCACATTCTGCGACATCCCGACCCGCTCTCCGCTCCCGATGCGATCGAGGACCCCAATCCCGAGCACCCGATCAGCCGGCAGATCGCCTCCGGCGCCAGCCACAATCTGTTGCACCTGTCGCGACCGGTCGATGAGAAGACCGGGCGGGTGAAGCAGGCGATCACCGTCGACGAGGTGCGCAAGGCCGGGCACTTCTTCAGTCAGACGTCGGGGACGGGAAACTGGCGGATCGTGATCATCGATCCGGCCGATGACCTCAACCGCAATGCGGCGAATGCCATCCTCAAGATCCTTGAGGAGCCACCGAAGCGGGCGATGTTCCTGGTGCTCTCCCATGCCCCGGGAAAGCTGTTACCGACCATCCGGTCGCGCTGCCTGCCGCTTCGGCTGCATGAGCTCGACCCTCACGCGATGGACCAGGCGCTCGGCCAACTCGGCCTTGCAATGCCACCGGAGAAGCGCGACACGGTGCTTGCGTTGGCCAAAGGCAGCGTGGCACGGGCGCTGAAACTGGTGAATTACGGTGGTGCGGATATACTGGAGGCCTTCGAGCAGATGCTGTCTTCACAAGGCCCCGCGCAGCGGCGGATGATGTTCAAGATTGCCGATGCTCTCTCGGGCAAGGACAGTGATGTCGCCTTCGGCTTTTTCATCGAGCATCTGGGCGATCATCTGGCGGAGACGGCGCGGCAGTTCGCCCATGCGGGGGATCTCTCCGCCGCCGAACATTATGCGCGGCTGACCTCGACGATCGGCGAGCAGTTGACGGTGGCCGGCGCCTATAATCTCGACCGCAAGCAGACGATCCTCGACGTGCTTGCGGCCGTGGCGCGCTGAGCGCGACAACGGCATCTTCGTGGCGCTGCAGCAAAACGGATGTTCCTAAAGGCCGAGGAATGTTTTAAGAGCGTTCGACCCCATTTGTCGTCGCCGTTCCTGGCCGGCCCTCCTGCGCCGCCATTGTCCGGCCCCAAGACAATCGCAACCGACGAAAAGACACCAAGACACCATGAGCGATCCGTTTTACATCACAACCGCCATCTCCTATCCGAACGGCAAGCCGCATATCGGCCATGCCTATGAGCTGATCGCGACCGACGCCATGGCGCGGTTTCAGCGGCTCGATGGCCGGGATGTGTTCTTCCTGACCGGCACGGATGAACATGGGCAGAAGATGCAGCAGACGGCGCGCGCCGAGGGCATTACCCCGGAGGCGCTGGCCGAGCGCAATTCCAATGCCTTCCGCGAGATGGGCAAGCTCTTGAACTCGTCCAATGACGACTTCATTCGCACGACCGAGCAGCGCCATCACCAGACGGTGCAGGAAGTCTGGCGCCGCATGGAGAAGAACGGCGACATCTACAAGGGTGGTTATGCCGGCTGGTATTCCGTGCGCGACGAGGCCTATTACCAGGAAGAAGAAACCGAACTGCGCGCCGATGGCGTGCGCTACGGGCCGCAGGGCACGCCGGTCGAATGGGTGGAAGAGGAAAGCTACTTCTTCAAGCTCTCGGCCTATGAGGACAAGCTTCTTGCGCTCTATGAGGGCCAGCCGGACTTCATCGGACCGAACGAGCGTCGCAACGAGGTCATTTCCTTCGTCAAGTCTGGACTGAAGGACCTCTCGATTTCGCGCACCACCTTTGACTGGGGCATCAAGGTGCCTGGTGACGACAAACACGTGATGTATGTCTGGGTCGATGCGCTGACCAACTACATCACGGCCACTGGTTACGTCGAAGACGAGAGCGGTTCGCGTGCGAAGTATTGGCCGGCCGATGTGCATATCATCGGCAAGGACATCATCCGCTTCCACGCCGTCTACTGGCCGGCCTTCCTGATGTCGGCGGGCCTGCCGCTGCCGAAGCGCGTATACGCCCACGGCTTCCTGCTCAACAAGGGCGAGAAGATGTCGAAGTCGATCGGCAATGTTGTCGATCCCGTTGATCTCGTTGGTCATTTCGGTCTCGATCAGGTGCGCTACTTCTTCCTGCGTGAAGTGTCCTTCGGCCAGGACGGCAGCTATTCGGAAGAGGGGATTGCCACCCGTATCAATGCCGATCTGGCGAACGGCATTGGCAATCTTGCCTCGCGCTCGCTGTCGATGATCAACAAGAACTGCGAGGGCAGGGTGCCCACACCCGGTCCGCTGACACCGGAAGATGAGGCGATCCTGAAGATTGCCGACGAGGCAATCGGCATCTGCCGCGAAGAAATGGGCCGCCAGCAGATCCACAAGGCGGTCGCGGCGATCATCAACATCGTCAACGAGGCTGACAGGTATTTCGCTGCACAGGCGCCGTGGGTGTTGAAGAAGACCGACGAGGCGCGCATGGGCACGGTGCTTTATGTGACGGCAGAAGTCGTGCGCCAGATCGCCATCCTGTTCCAGCCGATCATGCCGGCATCTTCGGCAAAGATCCTCGATCTCGTTGCTGTGGCCGAGGAAGACCGCGTCTTCGCCAAGCTTGGTTCGGCCGGACGTTTGGCTGCGGGCACCGAACTGCCCGCACCTTCGCCAGTTTATCCGCGTTATGTCGCACCCGAAGCGGCCAAGGCCTGACCCGATGCTAATCGATACCCATTGCCATCTCGACTTCGCTGATTTCGACGCAGAGCGCGACGAGCTTGTGACGCGGGCGCATCAGGCTGGCGTCAAGCAGATGGTGACGATCTCGACTCGCGTGCGGAAGCTTGAGACGCTGCTGGCGCTGACCGAGCGTTATCCGAGCGTCTTCTGCTCTGTTGGTACGCATCCGAACAATGCTGGCGACGAGCTGGATGTGACGGCGGACGAGCTGGTGCGGCTGGCGGATAGCCACGTGAAGATCGTGGCGATCGGCGAGGCCGGCCTCGACTATTTCTACGACACGCAGACGCCTGAGGACCAGAAGACCGGGCTGATCCGCCATATCGAGGCGGCCCGGCGCACGGGCTTGCCGCTCGTCATCCACAGCCGCAGCGCCGACGAGGACATGGCGGCAATCCTGACTGAGGAAACAGGGAAGGGCGCCTTCCCCTTCATTCTGCACTGTTTCTCGTCCGGCCAGGCGCTGGCCGATACTGGTGTCGCGCTCGGTGGCTATGTGTCGTTTTCGGGGATCGTGACCTTCCCGAAATCGGAGGAATTGCGTGCGATCGCCAAGACCGTGCCGATGGATCGGCTGCTGGTCGAGACGGACGCGCCATATCTGGCGCCGAAGCGCTGGCGCGGGAAACGCAACGAGCCGTCCTATGTGGTGAACACGGCGGAGGTGCTGGCCGAGGTCAAGGGCGTGAGCTACGCGGAGATGGCCGATATAACGACTGAGAATGCCTTCCGCTGCTTCTCGAAAATGCCGAGGCTCGCATGAGGGAGCGTCGATGAAGGTCACGCGCCGGTTCACGCTGCTTGGTTGCTCCTCGTCTCCTGGCGTTCCCAGGATCAATGGCGACTGGGGCAATTGCAACCCTGATAATCCGAAGAACCGGCGGACCCGCGCTTCCTTCCTGATCGAGCAGATCGGTGCGGATGGTGGAAAGACGGTGGTTGTCGTCGACACCGGGCCGGACTTTCGCGAGCAGATGATCCGCGCCAAGGTCGAACATATCGATGCCGTTTTCTACAGCCATGCGCATGCTGACCATCTGCATGGGATTGATGACCTGCGCGGCTATTTCCACAGCCAGCACAGGCGCATTCCGATCCACGCCGAACCCTATACAATGAGCCGCATCGAGGAGGGTTTTGGGTATTGCCTGAAGACGCCGCCGGGCAGCGCCTATCCGCCGATCGTTGAGCCACGGCTCATCGAGGATCTCGACGAACCGATCACGGTTTCCGGCGCCGGCGGGCCGATTTCGCTTCTGCCGCTGAAACAGCAGCATGGCGACATCATTTCGCTCGGCCTCAGGATTGGTGACGTGGCCTATTGCTGCGACGTTTCGGACTTTCCCGCTGAGACGGTCGCGAAGCTTTCCGGGCTGGACCTGTTGTTCATTGACGCGCTGCAATACCGGCCGCATCCGAGCCATCTGTCGCTCGACCAGGCGCTGGGCTGGATCGAGCGTTTGGCGCCGAAGCATGCCATTCTTACGCATATGCACACGCCGCTCGACTACGAGACCGTCATGGCTCAGACGCCACGTCATGTGGAACCCGGCCATGATCTTCTGGTGAGGGAAACCGGGCCGATCACGATCTCGCCCTGATCCGTCCTTCAAACATCAGCGTGAAGATCATGCGGAACAAGCCCTTTGAAAGTCCCGGCCTTACAAGTCTTTTAGGCAACCTGCGCAAGGCCCGCCTGATCTCCCAACTGCAGCGCGGGGAGTTGGCGCTGGTTTTGCTTGCCGGCTTGTGCGGCGTCGCGGCCGGCCTGCTGGTGGCTCTTGTCGGTGATCTCAGCCGCGTTCTGCACCACGCAGTCTTTAGCGTCGATGGCTCGCTGAGCGGCAGCGACATATCGGGTCCCATCGTCGTTGCCGGTCCCGTCCTCGGTGGTTGCCTCATGGGCCTGATTGCCTTGGTTCTCGGACGGTATCGACGGCGGCAGATGCGCGATCCCATCGAGGCCAATGCCTTGCATGGTGGCCGCCTTTCGCTCACCGACAGTATCATCGTCACCGTGCAGAACGTCGTTTCGAACGGGTTCGGGGCCTCGGTCGGCCTTGAAGCAGGCTATACTCAGATTTCGAGCGGTGTATCCTCACGGCTCGGAGCGGCGCTGAAACTCAGGCGAGGGGATATGCGTATCCTCGTCGGCTGCGGTGCCGCTGGTGCAATTTCGGCTGCCTTCGATGCACCGCTGACGGCTGCCTTCTATGCAATTGAACTGGTCATCGGAAGTTACACTGCGATGACGCTTGCGCCCGTCATCACCTCGGCGCTGGCGGCCAAGCTGGTCATCGAGCAGATTGCGCCGCGCGGTCTGACCATCACCATGGGCGAGGTGGGGACGATCGCTTATTTCGAATATCTGCCAGCGATCCTGTTTGGCTTTGTTTGCGCGATCGTCGGCATCGTCGTCATGCAATCGGTGTCCTTCGTTGAGGAGGTGTCGCGCAAGAGCCGGATACCGCCCGTCTTGCGACCCGTCATCGGAGGTGGGCTGATCGGACTTCTGGCGTTGATATCGCCGCAAATTCTGGCTGGCGGACATGGTGCATTGCATATCAACCTCGATGCCACGCCAGACATGTCGGTTCTCTTCGGCCTTTTTGTGCTTAAGGCTCTCGCAAGCGCGATTTCGATCGGGTCGGGTTTTCGCGGCGGTCTGTTTTTTGCTTCCTTATTCATGGGCGCGTTGCTTGGGAAGCTTTTTGCAGCGCTCTCGATGGCCTTGATACCCGGATTGATGCTGTCGACCGTCGTCTTTGCCGTCGTCGGCATGAGCGCCTTTGCGGCAGCGATCATCGGCGGCCCGTTGACCATGACGTTTCTTGCGCTTGAACTGACCGGCAGTTTCCCGATCACAACATTGGTGATGGCATCTTCGATCACGACAACGCTCGTCGTGCGGGTGCTCTTCGGCTACTCCTTCGCGACGTGGCGCTTTCACCTGCGAGGCGAAGCGATCCGCAGCGCGCACGACATCGGCTGGATCCGCGATCTCAATGTCCGGCAGATGATGCGCGTCGATGTTCGGGTATCGCCCGTAGATACGGGACTGGATACATTCCGGCGGGCCCATCCGCTCGGCTCGACACAGCGCGTCGTCATGGTGGATCGCGGCGGCCGTTATGCGGGCCTGATTTTTCCACCAGATGTCTACGCTGCCGCAGAGGAAGGTCCGGACAGCGGCCAGTCGCTCGACCGCTTCCTCAGGCATTCCGAGGACATGCTGTTGCCATCGATGAACATTCAGGAGGCGGCCGCAAAATTCGAAGCGAGCCGGAGTGAGGCACTGGTCGTGATCAACGACCTTACCGAGAGACGGCCGATCGGACTGCTGACAGAAAGTCATGCCTTGCGTCGCTACAGCGAAGAGCTGGATCTCAGGCGAAGAGAGGCATCTGGAGAGATCTAGATGTTCTGTGTTCAGCATCCTACGGTATCATCATAAGTTCCATAATCTATCTTATGCGATCTTTGTGTTGGCTTAGGATGGGCGTCCAATTTCAGTCCCCTCGATGATCAGATGTCTGCCACCTGCAGGATGGTCTTGGCCGAGATCTCGGTTTCCGAGGGATAGCCGAAGGCGTTGTTGATGTAGGTTACGCCGTCGATCACCTTGTTGCGGTTGAGATGGCTGTGGCCGTAGAAGTGTTTTGACGACCCCAGAGCGCGGATGCGGGTTTCCAGGCGGTCGGTGCCGAGGACGGGAAACAGCGCCTTGTGTTTCTCCGGATAACGCGCCGGCATCAGGTCGATGCGCGGAACGAAATGTGAGACACTATAGACGGCGTCGAAGCCTGATGTGTCTGGCATGATGTTCATCGCATCGAAGCGTTCGGCAACCTGAGCCGGGTTCATGCCCTGCCAGTTGCATTTGTAGAAGTCCATCCAGCCACGGCGGATCGTCGGGCCGGGTTCGCCGAAGGAATAATCATACCAGGCGAGCAAAGGCACGATCACCGTCGAGCCGATCGCCAGCGGACCGGTCTCGATACCATAGCTGGCGCAAATGGCATTGAGCGTTTCGAACTTGTCGAAGGATGGCCCCTTCCCGCTTCTCGCAGTCCAGAGATCGTGATTGCCGGGAAGAAAGAGAAGCTTCGCGTAACGCGGCACCAACTCGTCGAAACAGGTTTTCACGAGATCGAGTTCATCGGAGAGATCTCCCGCGACGATGAGTGCGTCGTCGGTGAAATCGGTCCGCGACAGCGCGCGCAGCCAATCCAGGTTCTCGCGGTAATCAACGTGGAAATCGGATCCTAGAAAGAGACGCATGCTCATCCGATCCGCTGCGGTTTCGAAGACATGCTAGCCTTCTAGTGGAATTTGCGCCGTGAGCAAGGCGTGGCTTCAGTCTCCGAGCGAACCAGCGTCACCGGTTAACGTCATAGAGCACCCTGCCCGGCCTTCCCCGTTTCATCCGGGTGTCATGCCGTCTATGCGGAGGCGCAGAGGCAGCGATCTGTGCGCCGCAGTTGTCTGTTGACCATCGGAATTTCTCGATTTACTTGTATGACAGGTTGGGTGTGATGGAGGTTGCATCCGGCCGCGGACAGGGCGGCGCATGTGGAGGCATGCGGGGCTTCAGCGCCAGGGCGATCATCGCAGGACGGCGCGACTGGACGATCATTCGGAGGAACGGCCGGGATGCCGGCATTGGGAGGACTGATCATGAAACTGACCCGCAGGGGCGCCACGCTGGCGCTCGCGACACTGTCTTTGGCTGGATTCTTCGCAGCACCGGCGCAGTCTGCCATGGAGCTGAAATGGGCCCATGTCTATGAGACCAGCGAACCCTATCACAACCAGGCCGTATGGGCGGCTGAAGAGATCAAGAAGCGGACCAATGGCGAGGTATCCATCTCCGTCTTCCCGGCATCACAGCTTGGCAACGAGAACCAGATCAATGAAGGACTTGGGCTCGGAACCGTCGACATCATCTATACCGGCGTGGCCTTTGCGGGCGCGATCCACAAGCCCATCGCCATTTCCAATGCGCCCTTCATTCTGAGGGATTTCGACCACTGGCAGGCTTATCGCGACAGCGATCTCTTCAAGCAGATTGCAGCCGGGTACGACGGCGCGACGGGTCACAAGGTGCATGCGCTGACCTATTACGGCCAGCGGCATCTGACGGCGAACAAGGAGATCACCAAGCCTGATGACATGAAGGGAATGAAGCTGCGCGTGCCGCCGGCACCGCTCTTCCTGATGTTCACCAAGTCTGTTGTTGCCAATGCAACGCCGATCGCCTTTGCCGAAGTCTATCTCGCGCTGCAGCAGGGTACGGTCGATGGACAGGAGAACCCCTTGCCGACGATCATGGCGAAGAAGTTCTACGAGGTTCAGAGCCACATCATGCTGACCGGCCACATCACGGAATCGCTGCTGACCATTGTCGGCGGCCATGTGATGGGGCAGTTGTCCGATGAGCAGAAGGCGATCATGGACGAAGTCCTGAAGGAAGCTGCCTCGCGCGCGACCGGGGAGATCCGGGCTTCTGAAGGCCGCTTGGCCGATGAATTCCGCAAGCTCGGAAAGACGGTGGTGGAGATCGATCGCAAGCCGTTCATTGATGCGGCCGTGCCTCTGCACAATGATCCGGAGTCTGGCGCCGGCTGGTCGAAGGAACAGTATGACGCGCTGCAGGCGCTCTGAGGCTGCCCTCTCCTGACTACGGCTGTGGCGCTTCGCGCCGCAGCCTGACCGTTGGCCAGCGAGCGCAGAGTGAGGCGCATGACACAGAAGCGACAAGACGAGCCTCTCAACGCAGCAACCATGCTGCATGTCGAAGACGAACCAGACCCGCCAATCATCTTCCGCGTCGATGATGTCCTGGCATTCTGCCTGTTCTGGCTTCTGGGCGGTGTCACCTTCCTGCAGTTCTTCAGCCGTTATGTGCTGAACGATTCGATCGCCTGGACCGAGGAGATCGGCCGCTATCTGCTGATCTGGGTGACCTTCTTCGGGGCTGCGATCGTCTTTAGGCGGCGAACCAATATCGCCGTCGAAGTCATCGTCGATATGCTTCCACGGGCGCAGGCGAAGATCATGCGATGCATCGCCGACGTCATCACGCTCGCCTTCGCCATATTGCTCGTCTGGTTCGCCTGGAGCTTGACCCAGCGGATGATGATCCAGCGAATGACGGTGATCGACGTGTCGATGAGCGTGGTTTATGGCGGCGTGCTTGTTGGCTGCCTTCTGATGCTCTGGCGGGCTGTCCAGGCCTTCGTCGCCAATGCCAAACGCGGCTGGGACCCTGTTTCGGATCCGTCGCAGATGTTCGATTGAGGTCTGCCGATGGTCCTGCTTCTCACCGTCTTCTTCGTGTTGCTGTTGGTCAGCGTGCCGGTTTTCGTCGCACTGGGCGGAGCCTCGCTCGCCTATACGCATTTCATCGGCAATCTGCCGGATTTCGTCGTGCTGCACCGAATGGTGGGAGGCGTCGACAGTTTCCCGCTGATCGCCGTACCCTTCTTCATTCTGGCGGGTAACCTGATGAATTCCGCCGGGATCACCAACCGGATCTATGATTTTGCCACGGCGGCTGTGGGTTGGCTCAGAGGCGGCCTCGGCCATGTCAATGTCGCTGGTTCCGTGATCTTTGCCGGCATGTCGGGGACGGCTGTCGCGGATGCCGGCGGGCTGGGCACGATCGAAATCAAGGCGATGCGGGACCATGGCTATCCGGTCGAATTTGCCGTGGGCATCACTGCCGCGTCCTCGACCATCGGGCCGATCATCCCCCCGTCCCTGCCCATGGTCATCTTCGGGGTCATGGCCAATGTCTCGATCGGTCAGCTGTTTGCGGCCGGCTTCATCCCCGGGTTGTTGATGGCGCTCAGCATGATGATCTATGTCACCTGGTTCGCGCATCGCCATGGCATCGGCCGCGATGCCAGGTTTGCCTGGGGCGTGCTCGGACGGTCCTTCGTGCGCGCTGTGCCGGCGCTGATGACCCCTGTCATCATTATCGGGGGCATGGGAACCGGCGCCTTCACACCGACAGAAGGGGCGATTGCCGCCTGCGCCTGGGCGCTTTTCCTCGGCTTCGTGGTCTACCGGACGCTGTCGCTCCGCCGCTTCTACCAGATATCCCTGAATACCATCGAGACCACGGCTTCGGTTCTGGTGATCGTCGCAGCCGCATCCCTGTTCGGCTGGGTGCTGACGGTCACACAGGTGACAGCGCAGTTTACAGCCTTGCTTTTGACGATCACCGACGATCCGCTGATGCTCCTGCTGATCATCAACGTCATCATCCTGATCGTTGGATGCTTCATGGAGACCATTGCTGCCATTTCGATCCTGGTGCCGATCTTCATGCCTTCGGTTCTGGCCCTCGGGATCGATCCGGTTCAGTTTGGAGTGATCATGGTGCTCAACCTCATGATCGGGCTGATTACGCCACCTGTCGGCATGGTTCTGTTCGTTCTGTCACGGGTGGCCAATCTGTCGATAGAGCGGACCGTCAAGGCCGCATTTCCCTTCCTGGTGCCGCTGCTATTGGTGCTCGTGCTGATCTCGGCCATTCCTGAATTGACGCTCTATCTGCCCACACTCTGGTACCGGTGACGTCCTTGATGTGAGGGCGCGCGCGCTCACTTCCGCTTGAACGGTCTTTTCATTGTCACGAATCGGCCTATCCTTTTGTTTCGGACTTCCTGAAACAAGGGGATGATGATGCGCATGCGAGTTGGAATTGCTCTCTTTCTCATGGCCGGCATTGTCTCTGCCCCGGCCCTCGCCCAGCAAACTGCAGGCACGGCCGCCGCCGGCCTCGCCAAGGATGTGATCGAGCAACAGATTACCGCCTTTCTCAACAATGACGCGTCGACGGCCTATTCATTCGCGTCGCCGGAGATCAAGTCGGTGTTTCCCAATGCCGAACGCTTTTTCGAGATGGTGAAGAAGAGCTACGCGCCGGTCTATCGGCCGGGCAATTATGCCTTCGGTCGAAACCAGGTCTCTCCCGACGGCACGGTCGCCTATCAGGAGGTGCTGATTTCGGCACCTGACGGCAAGGACTGGGCGGTCTATTATGAACTCAAGCGCCAAAGCGATGGCAATTTCGCCATCAATGGCGTGCGCATGAAGCGCGAGACCTCCAGCCAGGGCATCTGAGGTCATCGAAGAGGTGCGGGTGGCAGAGCCACCCTGCCCTTCGCGGTCGATCAGATCGGGTCGATGTCGCCGCGCGCCCACATCTCTATGGTTTCGGCCTTGAAGTCCTCAAAGCGGTCCTCAGCGATCGCCTGGCGGATACCCTGCATAAGCTCCTGATAATAGCTGAGGTTGTTCCAGGACAAGAGCATGCCGCCGAGGGCTTCGTTGGAGCGCACGAGGTGATGCAGATAGGCGCGTGAGTAGTCCCTGGACGCCGGGCAGGACGACTGCTCGTCGAGCGGGCGCATGTCTTCGGCGTGACGGGCGTTGCGGATGTTAACCTTGCCGCGACGGGTGAAGGCCAGACCATGGCGACCGGAGCGGGTCGGCATGACGCAGTCGAACATGTCGATGCCCTCGGCGACCGATTTCAGCATGTCATCGGGTGTGCCGACGCCCATCAGGTAACGCGGCTTTTCGACGGGCAATACGGGTAGAGTGATCCCGAGCATTTCCAGCATCACATGCTGCGGCTCGCCGACGGCAAGGCCGCCGATGGAATAGCCCTTGAGGTCGAGTTGCTTCAGACCTTCGGCCGAGCGGATGCGGAGCGCCGGCTGGTCGCCGCCCTGGACGATGCCGAACATGGCCTTGCCCGGCTGATTGCCGAAGGCGACGCGGCAACGCTCGGCCCAGCGCAGCGACAGTTCCATGGCGCGTTCGATCTCGCGCGGCTCATTGGGCAGCGCCACGCATTCGTCGAGCTGCATCTGGATGTCACTGTCGAGCAGGCCCTGGATCTCGATCGAGCGTTCCGGCGACATGTGGTGCAGCGAACCGTCGACATGGCTCTTGAAGGTCACGCCCTGTTCGTCGAGCTTGCGCAGACCCGACAGCGACATGACCTGGAAGCCGCCTGAATCGGTCAGGATCGGGCCCGGCCAGCGGATCAGCTCATGCAGGCCGCCGAGGCGGGCGACGCGTTCGGGGCCGGGGCGCAGCATCAGGTGGTAGGTGTTGCCGAGGATGATGTCGGCGCCACCTTCCCTCACCTGGTCGAGATACATGGCCTTGACCGTGCCGACGGTGCCGACGGGCATGAAGGCCGGCGTGCGGATCGTGCCGCGCGGCATGGTGATCTCGCCGAGGCGGGCCTTACCGCTGGTGGCCTTCAGATTGAACGTGAAATTCTCGGTCATCGGTCAGTCGTCTTTCCGGAAGAGCAGGCTGGAATCGCCGTAGGAGTAGAAGCGGTAGCCGGTCTCGATGGCGTGGGCATAAGCGCTGCGCATCGTGTCGAGACCGGCAAAGGCGGAAACCAGCATGAAGAGTGTGGATTTGGGCAGGTGGAAATTGGTCATCAGCAGATCCACCGCCTTGAAGCGGTAGCCGGGCGTGATGAAGATGCCGGTCGCACCCGACCAGGCGGGAATGGTGCCATCGTCAAGGGCGGCGCTTTCGAGCAGGCGCAGCGAGGTGGTGCCGACAGCGATCACGCGGTTGCCCCGCGCATGCACGGCATTGAGAGCCGCCGCCGTCTTCGCATCGATATGGCCGATTTCCTGGTGCATCTTGTGGTCGGCGGTATCATCCGCCTTCACGGGCAGGAAGGTGCCGGCGCCAACATGCAGGGTGACGAAGTGGCGCTCGATGCCGGCGGCATCCAGTTTGGCGAAGAGATCGGGCGTGAAATGCAGACCGGCAGTCGGGGCCGCGACCGCGCCCTCCTCGCGGGCATAGATGGTCTGGTAGTCCGTGCGGTCTTGTCCGTCTTCCGGCCGCTTGGCGGCGATGTAGGGCGGAAGCGGGATATGGCCGACGGTGGCGATCGCCTGGTCAAGATCGGGGCCGGATAGGTCGAAAGCGAGATCGATTTCGCCTGCCTCACCTTTTTCGGCGACGGTCGCGACGAGCGAACCCATGAGGCAGGTGGCGCTGTCACCCTGCCCTATGCCGAAATCAATGCGGTCGCCCGGCTTGATGCGCTTGCCGGGTTTGGCAAAGGCCTTCCAGCTGTTGGAGCCGACGCGCATGTGCAGCGTGCAGGAGACGGCGATTTCTTCCGCACCCTCACGATGGCGGATGCCTTCGAGCTGGGCGGGAATAACTTTGGTGTCATTGAAGACGAGTGCGTCGCCCGGCTTCAGGAAAGACGGCAGATCGTAGACATGGTGGTCTTCGAGCACAGGATCGGCATCTGGGCGAACCACCAGGAAACGCGCATGGTCGCGCGGGCTTGCGGGCCTTAGCGCGATATTGTCGTCCGGCAGGTCGAAGTCGAAGAGGTCTACACGCATCTGCTGTCAGTTCGGATGATTCTGTTCCGGGAAAACGCGAAAACCCGCCCAGGTGCTCAGCACCAAGGCGGGCTTCGTGTGCTTTAAGCCGATCAGGCGTCGGCGGCAACCTTCATCGACAGGATCGAATCCGGATCGCTGACGGGTTCGCCCTTCTTGATCAGGTCGATGATGTCCATGCCTTCGATGACCTGGCCCCAGACGGAATACTGCTTGTTCAGCCAGGGCGCATCGGTGAAGCAGACGAAGAACTGCGAGTTGGCCGAGTTCGGGCTTTGCGAGCGGGCCATGGAGCAGGTGCCGCGGACATGCGGCGTTGCCGAGAATTCGGCCTTCAGGTCCGGCTTGTCGGAGCCGCCCATGCCAGCACGGCCCGGATTGAAGTCTGCGCCGCCCTTCTTGCCGAACTTCACGTCGCCCGTCTGGGCCATGAAATCGGGGATAACGCGGTGGAAGACGACGCCGTCATAGGCACCTTCACGCGACAGTTCCTTGATGCGGGCGACATGGCCGGGGGCCAGATCCGGGAAGAGCGCGATGACGACCTTGCCCTTGGTGGTTTCCATCAGGATGGTGTTTTCCGGATCCTTGATCTCGGCCATGGTGTTTCTCCTTGGTTGGGGCTTTTCGCCCGGTAGATATCAGTTGCGGCCGACCGTCACCTTGATCATGCGATCGGGGTCGGCCACTTCGCCATTGCCGCCTTCGCCGCGCTTGATCTTGTCGACATATTCCATGCCGGAGATGACCTTGCCGACGACCGTATACTGGCCGTTCAGAAAGCCGCCCTCGGCGAACATGATGAAGAATTGCGAATTGGCGGAGTTCGGATCCTGGCTACGGGCCATGCCAACCGTGCCCTTTTCAAAAGGCACGCTCGAGAATTCGGCCGGAAGGTCCGGCAGGCTGGAGCCGCCCGTGCCGGCGCGCTGGCCGTCAAAACCGTTTTCCATGTCACCGAACTGGACGTCGCCGGTCTGGGCCATGAAACCCTCGATGACGCGGTGGAAGGCGACGTTGTCGTATTCACCCGTCGAGGCAAGCTTCTTGATCTGCGCGACATGCTTGGGCGCAACATCTGGCATGAGCTGGATGACGACAGGGCCGTCCTTGAGCTGAATGGTCAGATAGTCATCATTCGACTGGGCCTGGGCCGTGCCGAAGCCGGCAACGGCAAGAAGGAACGCGGTGGCAATATGGATGAGCTTCATGGTCACTCCAGTTCTGGTCATCAGGGCTCAGCGCCCGTATTTCGAATTGAGGGCGGCCAGGACCGAGCCGGGCACGAAGGCGCTTACATCGCCTCCCATGGCCGCGATCTGGCGAACCAATGTGGCGGTTATGGGCCGGGAAGCGGTTGCAGCCGGCAGAAAGACAGTCTGCAGATCCGGCGCCATGCGGGCATTCATGCCAACCATCTGCATCTCGTAGTCGAAATCCGTCCCGTCGCGCAGGCCGCGAACGAGGATTTTTGCATTGGCCCGGCGGGCGGCATCGATGGTCAGATCGGCAAAGGAGACCACTTCGAGGTCCCCTGCCCGCCCCGGCAGAACAGTCGCGAGTGAGGCGCGAATGAGAGCGGCACGTTCTTCATAGGAAAACAGCGGCGTCTTGCCCGGGTGGGTGCCGATCGCGACCACCAGGCGGTCAGCGAGGTTCATCGCCTGCACGAGCACATCCAGATGACCATTGGTCATGGGGTCGAAGGAGCCAGGATAGAACGCAGTTGCCATGGATGCCCGCTCATTGGTTTCGACGCCTTTTGTCATGGAAGCCGTATCATCGCAAGCACCTGCCCGTCTTCTACCAGGCGCTGCGCCGCGCTTTTCTGCCGCGCTTTTGCCGTGAATGACAGATGAACACCGTGTTCAAGGCCGCTTCAGGGCCGAATGGCTATTCCTTGATCGTGCCTCGAACCCGCGACATGACAAGGACGTTCCAATGCTCGCTCTCCTGATCACCTCTGCCCTTGCCGCCTCGCTTCTGGTCGAGCTCGGTCTTTCGGTCGTGCGCGACCTGATGGAGGCGCCTGATCAGGAGTTCGAAGATGAACGCCAGATGAACAAGGTGTTCAAGAGGACTTCAGGGACGATTTGTTAAACATCTATCTACACTGCACGGGAACCATTTTCGTGCGCAACCATTTAACGGCAGCGAATGCCGGTGTTTGAAGGACTATCGCAATGCATGACAAAGTTACCCTGATCAACCTCGTCTGGATGATGATGATGACTGCCATGGTTGCTACTTCGGCAACCTTCTACGTCAAAGATAGCAACGACGCCAAGTTTTACGGCCCTCCGATGACCGCCCGCTACCACAGCTTCGGCCATTAATCGGAAATCAAAACTTCGCCGCTAGAAACGAAACGTCACGCTAGAGAAGAAAGGGAAGACCATGTTTGTAACGCTTACGGTACTCGCTGCTCTGATCAGCGGCATGTTCGTTGCCTCGGTCGCCTCGGCGATTACGGCTCTGAAGCGCGAAGATGAAGATTTTCGGGCCATGGTGGAGCGCCGCAAGGCCTTCTGAGCCCCAATACAAGCGGTAAAGCCTGCGGATCCACACGTAAGGTCTTATAGAAAACCGCATTGAACTTGATGCAATACCTCCGTCAAAAAGCCCGCTCGGACTGATCGTCCGGCGGGCTTTTCGCTTGTCCAGTTAGTACACTCCCGCACTACAGGCGGGATTGGCCGGCCCAGATCAGGACCGGCCTCTGTCTCATTCGGCGGACGGTTCACCTTCGCCGGCTGCCTCGCCTGTGGCGGGGAGCTCGACACCCGCTTCGGCACCGGCCTCTGCCACGGCTTCGCCGTCAACCACTTCATCTTCGCCTTCCGGCTCGCTGATGCGTTCGACGGAGACGACCTTCTCATCCTTGGCGGTCGAGAAGATGGTGACGCCCTTGGTTGCGCGGCTCGCGATGCGGATGCCGTTGACCGGCACGCGGATCAGCTGGCCGCCATCGGACACGAGCATCAACTGGTCCTTCTCTTCCACCGGGAAAGCGGCGACGAGTTCGCCGATCTCTGCCGTCTTCGAGGTATCGGTGGCGCGGATGCCCTTGCCGCCACGGCCCGAGGTGCGGAAGTCGTAAGACGACGAGCGCTTACCGAAGCCCTTGACCGAGACCGTGAGCACGAACTGTTCGCGGGCCTTGAGTTCCTGGTAGCGCTCTTCCTGCAGTTCGCCCTCTTCGGCAACTTCCTCGCCAACCAGGGCGATATCGTCTTCATCGACGCCGCTTGCGCGGCGCTCGACGGCCGAGCGCTTGAGATAGGCGGCGCGCTCCCAGGGTTCTGCATCGACATGGCCGAGGATGGTCATCGAGATCAGGCGGTCGCCGTCAGCCAGCGTCAGGCCGCGAACACCAATCGAGTTGCGGCCGGCAAAGACACGGACCTCGTCGACCGGGAAGCGGATCGCCTGGCCGAGGGCCGTCGTCAGCAGCACGTCGTCATGCTCGGTGCAGGTTTCGACGCCAAGGATCTCGTCGCCCTCTTCCTCGAGCTTCATCGCGATCTTGCCGTTGCGGTTGACCTGGATGAAGTCGGAGAGCTTGTTGCGGCGAACCGTGCCGCGGGTCGTCGAGAACATGACGTCGAGGTTTTCCCAGCTCGTCTCGTCCTCGGGCAGCGGCATGATCGAGGTGATGCGCTCGCCGGGTTCCAGCGGGAACATGTTGATCATCGCCTTGCCGCGCGAGGTCGGGGTGCCGATCGGCAGGCGCCAGACCTTTTCCTTGTAGACGATGCCGCGCGAGGAGAAGAACAGCACAGGCGTATGGGTGTTCGCGACAAACAGGCGGGTGGCGAAATCCTCGTCCTTCATCGTCATGCCGGAGCGGCCCTTGCCGCCGCGACGCTGCGCCCGGTAGGTGGCGAGCGGCACGCGCTTGATGTAGCCGGCATGGGACACGGTCACGACCATGTCTTCGCGGGCGATCAGGTCCTCGTCGTCCATGTCAGGACCGCCTTCGACGATCTGAGTGCGGCGCGGGGTGCCGAATTCATCGCGGATGGCGGCGAATTCGTCCTTGACGATGGTCTGGATGCGGACGCGCGACGACAGGATGTCGAGATAATCGGTAATCTCGGCGCCGATCTTGTTCAGTTCCTCGTCGATTTCGTCGCGACCGAGAGCCGTCAGGCGGGCGAGACGCAGTTCGAGGATGGCGCGGGACTGCTCTTCCGACAGATTATAGGTGAGGTCCTCATTGATCCGGTGGCGCGGATCGTCGATCAGACGGATCAGCGATTCCACGTCCTTTGCCGGCCAGCGGCGCGTCATCAGCTGTTCGCGGGCGGTTGCCGGATCCGGCGCCTTGCGGATCAGCGCGATGACTTCATCGATATTGGCGACGGCGATCGCGAGACCGACCAAGACGTGGGCGCGGTCACGCGCCTTGCGCAGCAGATATTTGGTGCGGCGGCTGACGACTTCCTCGCGGAAGGAGACGAAGGCGCGCAGCATGTCGAGCAGCGTGAGCTGTTCCGGCTTGCCGCCGTTCAGCGCCACCATATTGCAGCCGAAGGAGGTCTGCAGCGGGGTGTAGCGATAGAGCTGGTTCAGGACGACGTCGGCGACGGCATCACGCTTCAGCTCGATGACGACGCGGTAGCCGTCACGGTCGGATTCGTCGCGCAGGTCGGAGATGCCCTCGATGCGCTTTTCGCGCACGAGTTCGGCCATCTTCTCGATCATCGTCGCCTTGTTCACCTGATAGGGGATCTCGGTGATGATGATCTGTTCGCGGTCGCCGCGCATCGGCTCGACGCGGGCGACGCCGCGCTGGACGACGGAGCCACGGCCTGTTTCATAGGCCGAGCGAATGCCCGAACGGCCGAGGATCATGGCGCCAGTCGGGAAGTCGGGACCGGGGATGATCTGCATCAGTTCCGGCAGCTCGATCGCCGGATTGTCGATCAGCGCGACGCAGCCGTCGAGCACTTCGACAAGGTTGTGCGGCGGGATGTTGGTGGCCATGCCGACCGCGATGCCGCCGGCGCCATTGACCAGCAGGTTGGGGAACTTGGCGGGAACGACGACGGGCTCCGACATGGTGCCGTCATAGTTGTCGCGGAAATCGACGGTTTCCTTGTCGAGGTCGTCGAGCAGCGCATGCGCGACCTTTTCCAACCGGCATTCCGTGTAACGCTGGGCGGCCGGCGGGTCACCGTCGACAGAGCCGAAATTGCCCTGGCCGTCGATCAACGGCATGCGCAGCGACCACGGCTGAGCCATGCGGGCAAGCGCGTCATAGATCGCGGAGTCGCCATGCGGGTGATACTTACCCATGACGTCACCGGTGACGCGGGCGCTCTTGACGTATTTCTTGTTCCAGTCGAGGCCCAGCTCGTTCATCCCGTACAGGATGCGTCGATGCACCGGTTTCAACCCGTCACGGACGTCCGGCAGGGCGCGGCTCACGATGACGCTCATGGCGTAATCGAGATACGACCGCTGCATTTCCTCCATGATGGAAATCGGCTGGATGTCGGACGGAAACTTGCCGCCGCCGGGAGTGCTTTGCTCAGTCAAATCAGGTCACGATCTCTGTTCGGAATCACTGGGGAATTTATAGCGGAACAGGCACGAATGCGCCAATTTTGACCCGGGTTATAAACAGGCTTTTGCGGCCGCGCAAAGGCATTCGGCATATTAGTGCAAGCCCGTCTCTTGCCAGCCGGAGCCGGCTTTGACTTTATGGTTCGCAACTTGCAAGGAGACCTGACATGGCCAGCACCGAAACAATGATCAGCGCGCTCACCACCCTGCTGGTCACGGTGGACCCGCCGGGGCTTGCGCCGCTCTTCCTCGGCCTGACGCAAGGCATGAATCAGGCACAGCGCCAGCAGGTCGCGGTTCGCGGCGCGGTCATGGGTTTTGCCATCCTTACCCTCTTCGCGCTGTTCGGAGCGACCATTCTCGGCGCACTCGGCATCTCGATGGGCGCTTTCCGCATCGCGGGCGGGCTGATGCTGTTTGCCATCGCCTTCGAGATGATCTTCGAGAAGCGCAATGAGAGGAAGGAAAAGACCACAGGGGACGCGATCACCAAGGACCACATCCACAATCTCGCGGTCTTTCCTCTCGCGATACCCCTGATTGCCGGCCCGGGGGCCATTTCTGCCACGGTGCTGATTTCCGGCACGATGGACGGCTGGTTTGGAAAGCTGCAGCTGATCATGGTGATCGGGGCCGTGCTTGCTCTGGTTTTCGTCTCGCTCTTCCTCGCCGACCGGTTGAACCGTTTCCTCGGCGTGACCGGCCGGGCATTGCTCACACGTCTGCTCGGTGTGCTGCTTGCGGCACTTTCCGTCCAGTTCGTCGTTGACGGGGTGAAGTCCGCCTTCATCGGCTGAGGAAAGCCCTAGATATGACACAAGAAGCCGTCTCCAGCCGCTGGAGCTTTATCCTGCGGCAGTTCAGCCGCCGTCTCTGGGTGCGCGCATCCGCCATCGGTGCGGTGGGTGTTCTGGCTGCGGTGCTTGCAGCTGTTGCGGAGCGTTTCGTGCCCTTCGACATCCCGGGATCGATCAAGGCGGATTCCGTCGACACGATCCTCAACATCATCGCTTCCAGCATGCTGGCCGTGACGACCTTCTCACTGAGTGCGATGACCTCGGCCTATGCGTCTGCGACCAGCAATGTCACGCCGCGCGCGACAACGCTTCTGGTTGAGGACCGCATGACGCAGAACGTGCTGTCGACCTTTGTCGGCTCGTTCCTCTACGGCATTGTCGGCATCGTGGTGCTGCAGACCGGCGCCTATGGCGACAAGGGCCGCGTCATCCTGTTCGTGGTCACGATCGGTGTTATCGCACTGATCGTCTTCCAATTGCTGCGCTGGATCGACCATCTGACCAAACTCGGTCGCGTCAGCGAGACGACGGGCCGCATCGAGGATGCCGCGGCACGGGCGATCGACGCCAGACGGCACAACCCATATCTCGGAGGTTGCCCCCTGTCGAAGGACGTCCAATCGAGAACCGACGGCATGATATCGGTCAAGGCTGGTGCGATCGGTTATGTCCAGCATATCGACATGCAGGCGCTTTCGAAATTGGCAGACAGGATCGACGGCGAAGTCCACCTTTTGCTCAATCCCGGCGCCTTCGTCTATCGCGATACGACAATTGCCTATCTGGATGTGGGCAAGGCCGAACTGCCCGAAGACGGCGAACCGGAAAAGGATCTGCGGCTTGCCGTGACGATCGGTAACGAGCGCAGTTTCGACCAGGATCCGCGTTTCGGACTGGTCGTACTCAGTGAAACCGCACAGCGGGCCTTGTCTCCGGCGGTGAACGATCCCGGCACGGCAATCGACGTTATCGGCCGGGCCACGCGGCTGCTCAGCACATGGTCGGAACCGTTGGAAGATCAGGACCCGCAATTTCCCCGCGTTTTCATTCCGGCGCTCACGGCCGAAGACCTCTTCGAAGATGCCTTCATGACGATTGCCCGCGACGGCGCGGCACAGGTCGAGGTCCAGCTGCGCCTGCAGAAATGTCTTGCGGCATTGAGCCGGTTGGGAACCGAGGAATTTCGCGCGGCGGCGCGGCGCCAGTCTCTATTAGCCCTGTCGCGCGCCGAAAAGGCCTTGCCGATCGAGGTCGATTTTCAGCGTTTGCGCGACGAAATGATGGGCTGAGGATTGCTCACCTTACCTCAGACACGCAAACGCCCTGCAGGAGCAGGGCGTTTACCAGGTCAACTTTGCTTCAAGCGATTGAGCCCTGACTATCAGAACGGGATGTCGTCATCCAGATCGCGCGAGAAGCCACCCGACGGTGCACTGCCGCCACGGCTGGCGCCACCGGCCGAACCGCCACGCGACGGGGCCGGCGAGCCGTAGCCGCTATCATAGCCGCCACCGAAGTCGCCACCACCCATGTCACCACCACGCGAGGCGCCGGCACCATCGCCGCGACCGCCGAGCATGGTCAGATTGCCGTTGAAGCCCTGCAGCACGACTTCGGTCGAATAACGGTCAGCGCCGCTCTGGTCCTGCCACTTGCGGGTCTGCAGCTGGCCTTCGACATAAACGGTCGAACCCTTCTTCAGATACTGTTCTGCGACCTTGCACAGGCCCTCGTTGAAGATGACGACCGAATGCCATTCGGTCTTTTCCTTGCGCTCGCCGCTGTTCTTGTCGCGCCAGCTTTCGGATGTCGCAATGCGCAGGTTGGCGATCGGCCGGCCGTCCTGGGTCCGGCGGATTTCGGGATCGGCACCGAGATTGCCGATCAGAATGACCTTGTTGACGCTACCAGCCATGACACTCACCTTACTGCCGCGCCGCCGCGGCGTTCAAAATTCAATCAAAACCCACCTTATCCCATTCATTGCAGCGATTGGGCGGAGAGCCGTTTAAATCCACAGCGAAAATGTTCTTTATTTGTTCTAGTATTTCTCTATGATCCTGTCAACAGAATCGAAATTCCACATCGGCAGCGCCTTGCGCCTCGACTCAAGCGCTCCGTTGACTACATAAGGACAGTTCTCCCAGGAACCGTCCCCTTCCCTTTGCCGATCAGAGCCCGACATGAGCGAACTCAAGACTATCTCCATCCGTGGTGCGCGCGAGCATAATCTCAAGGGCATCGACCTCGATCTGCCGCGCAACAGCCTGATCGTCATGACCGGGCTGTCCGGCTCGGGCAAGTCGTCGCTTGCCTTCGACACGATCTATGCCGAGGGGCAGCGGCGTTATGTCGAGAGCTTGTCGGCCTATGCGCGACAGTTCCTCGAAATGATGCAGAAGCCGGATGTGGACCAGATCGAGGGTCTGTCGCCGGCGATCTCGATCGAACAGAAGACGACCTCGCGCAATCCGCGCTCGACGGTCGGCACGGTCACTGAGATCTATGACTATATGCGCCTGCTGTTTGCCCGCGTCGGCGTGCCCTATTCGCCGGCGACGGGGCTTCCGATCGAGAGCCAGACGGTGAGCCAGATGGTCGACCGGGTGCTGGCGCTGGAGGAAGGCACGCGGCTCTACATCCTGGCGCCGATGATCCGTGGTCGTAAGGGCGAGTATAAGAAGGAACTCGCGGAACTGGTGAAGAAGGGGTTTCAACGGGTCAAGATCGACGGCCAGTTCTACGAGATTGCCGACGCCCCGACGCTCGACAAGAAGTATAAGCACGACATCGACGTGGTGGTGGACCGCGTCGTGGTGCGCCCGGATATCGCCAGCCGCCTGGCGGACAGTCTGGAGACCTGCCTTCGGCTCGCCGATGGTCTTGCCGTCGCCGAATATGCCGACAAGCCTCTGCCGTCGGAGGAAACCTCGGCCGGCGGTTCGGCCAACAAGTCGCTGAACGAGACGCATGAACGCGTGCTGTTTTCGGAAAAATTCGCCTGCCCCGTCTCGGGCTTCACCATTCCGGAAATCGAGCCGCGGCTGTTTTCCTTCAACAATCCATTCGGTGCCTGCCCGACCTGCGATGGTCTGGGCAGCCAGCAGAAGATCGACGAGGCTCTGATCGTTCCGGAGGCGCATCGGAAGCTGAGTGACGGGGCGATTGCGCCCTGGGCCAAGTCAAGCTCGCCTTACTACAACCAGACGCTCGAAGCCCTCGGCAAGGCCTTTGGCTTCAAGTTGACATCCAAGTGGTCGGATCTGTCCGAGGCGGCGCAGAAGGCGATCCTGCACGGCACGGAAGAGAAGATCGACTTTCATTATGCTGACGGCGCGCGATCCTACACGACGACCAAGACATTCGAAGGCATCGTGCCAAACCTGGAGCGCCGCTGGAAGGAGACAGACAGCGCCTGGGCGCGCGAGGAAATCGAGCGCTACATGTCGGCCGCCCCCTGCCCGGCTTGCAAAGGTTTTCGCCTGAAGCCGGAGGCGCTGGCCGTCAAGATCAACGGCTTGCATATCGGCCAGGTCACCGACATGGCGATCCGAAATGCCGGTGCCTGGTTCGAAACGCTGCCGGGCAAGCTGACCGACAAGCAGAACGAGATCGCCGTGCGCGTGCTCAAGGAAATTCGCGAGCGCCTGCGCTTCCTCAACGATGTCGGGCTGGATTATCTCAGCCTGTCGCGCAATTCCGGTACGCTCTCGGGCGGCGAGAGCCAGCGCATCCGGCTGGCCTCGCAGATTGGCTCTGGGCTGACCGGCGTGCTTTACGTGCTCGACGAGCCGTCGATCGGCCTGCACCAGCGCGACAATGCGCGCCTTCTCGAAACGCTGAAGCACCTGCGCGACATCGGTAACACGGTCATCGTCGTCGAGCATGACGAGGATGCGATCCTGTCGGCGGATTATGTCGTCGATATCGGACCGGCGGCCGGGATCCATGGCGGTCAGGTGATTGCCGAGGGTTCTCCGCAGGACATCATGGCGCACCCGAAATCGCTCACCGGCAAGTATCTCACCGGCGAGATGGGGGTCAGCGTTCCGGCGCAGAGGCGCAAGCCGAAGAAAGGCCAGCAGATCAAGGTCGTCGGCGCCAAGGGCAACAATCTGAAGAACGTGACAGCGGCCATTCCGCTCGGCGTGTTCACGGCGGTGACGGGTGTCTCCGGCGGCGGAAAGTCGACCTTCCTGATCGAGACGCTTTACAAGGCGGCCGCACGCCGTGTCATGGGTGCGCGGGAAAACCCGGCCGAGCATGAGCGGATCGACGGTTTCGAATTCATCGACAAGGTGATCGATATCGACCAGTCACCGATCGGGCGGACGCCGCGCTCCAACCCGGCGACCTATACCGGCGCGTTTACGCCGATCCGTGACTGGTTCACCGGCCTGCCGGAGGCCAAGGCGCGCGGTTACCAAGCCGGCCGTTTCTCGTTCAACGTTAAGGGCGGCCGCTGCGAGGCCTGCCAGGGCGACGGCGTGATCAAGATCGAGATGCACTTCCTGCCTGACGTCTACGTCACCTGCGATGTCTGCCACGGCAAGCGCTACAACAGAGAGACACTGGACGTGACCTTCAAGGGCAAGTCGATCGCCGACGTGCTCGACATGACGGTCGAAGAAGGCGTCGAGTTCTTCCAGGCGGTGCCCTCGGTGCGCGACAAGCTGCAGGCTCTGTTCGATGTCGGGCTGGGCTATATCAAGGTCGGCCAGCAGGCGAACACGCTGTCGGGCGGTGAAGCCCAGCGCGTCAAGCTTGCCAAGGAACTGTCCAAGCGCTCGACCGGCCGTACGCTCTACATCCTCGACGAGCCGACCACCGGCCTGCATTTTCACGACGTCGCCAAGCTTCTGGAAATGCTGCAGGAGCTTGTCAATCAGGGCAATTCGGTTGTCGTCATCGAGCACAATCTCGAGGTCATCAAGACGGCTGACTATATCCTCGACTTCGGCCCTGAGGGCGGTGACGGCGGCGGCCAGATCGTGGCGCAAGGCACGCCGGAGGAAGTGGTGAAGGTCGAGGCCTCCTATACGGGGCAGTTCCTCAAGGAGCTGTTGCAGCGGCGGCCGGTGAAGAAGGTTCAGGCGGCGGAGTGATCCGCCCCTACCAAAGGCGTTCGATGCGTCTCGGGAGTGGACTGCTCAGCGCTTTGCTTAGCTAATGACCTAAATTTCTTTCGCGGGAGGTATTTCATGACCAAATCCGGCATTATCCGCTGCGGCATCGGGGGATGGACCTTCGATCCTTGGGACGACAGTTTCTACCCCTCCAACCTGCCGAAGAAGCGGCAGCTGGAGCATGCCAGCCGGCAACTGACGGCGATCGAGGTGAATGGCACCTATTATTCAAGCCAGAAGCCGGCGACCTTTGCCAAATGGGCCTCCGAAGTGCCCGACGATTTCGTCTTTTCGCTGAAGGCCAGCCGCTTCTGCACAAACCGCAAGATCCTGGCCGAGGCCGGGCCGTCGGTGGAGAAGTTCCTCACGCAGGGTATAGAGGAACTGGGGCAGCATCTCGGGCCGATCCTCTGGCAGTTCATGGGCACGAAGAAATACGAGCCTGAGGATTTCGAGGCGTTTCTCGGTCTGTTGCCGAAGACGCTGAACGGGCTGCCGCTGCGCCATGTCGTCGAGCCTCGGCATGAGAGTTTCCTCGTCCCCGAATTCATCGACATGCTGCGACGACATGGTGTGGCAGCCGTGTGCGCCGATCATCACGACTATCCGATGTTTGCCGATCCGACGGCCGACTTCGTCTATGCCCGACTGCAGAAGGGTACCGATGAGACGCCGACCTGCTATCCGCCGAAGGAGATCGACGGATGGGCCGGGCGTTTTAAAACATATGCGGCCGGCGGCGTGCCCGACGACCTTGCCTTGATCGCGAAGGATCAGCCAGCAGCCGAGACGCCGCGCGATGTCTTCGCCTTCTTCATCTCCGGCGGCAAGGTGAATGCGCCGAGGGGTGCGATGGAACTGCAGAAATGCGCAGCGTAAACCTCCGGCTGCGTCTGACATCCGTCAATTTGTGACATTGGCGAAACTGGACTAGGCTCGGTCGCAGAGTCGCGGTCATGACCGTGATCTGGGCCGGCATGCTTCCCCTTTGGACGTGCCACGTCCAGACTTACAGCGTTCGGGGCATCAGCATGTCGGGTATTGCCGTCTTCATCCATCTCGCGGGCGCGGTCGCGCTGCTTTTATGGGCAACACGTCTCGTGCGCACAGGGATTGAGCGCGCCTATGGCGGCGTTTTGAAGGACAAGCTCCGGCTTGCGATCGGCAACCGGTTTTCGGCGGCGCTTGCCGGCTTCCTCTTCGCGGTCGCGCTACAGAGCGCCACGGCCGTTGCGCTGATCGTCGCCTCTTTTGCCGCCGCCGGTTATGTCACCTCGGCGATCGGTATTGCGACTCTGCTGGGTGCAGATTTCGGCTCGGCTTTCGTCGTGCGGATCCTGCGCTACGATCTGTCGCTGCTGATGCCGATCCTGCTTCTCGCCGGCACCGTCGCATTTCGCGCTACCAACGCACGGCACTGGCGCCAGCTCGGGCGTATCCTCTTCGGCCTCGGACTTCTGCTCCTGTCGCTGCGGCTGATCGGCGAGGCGTCGGCGCCGCTGCGCGAGAGCCAGATCCTGCCGGTGCTGTTCAATTATCTCTCCGGCGACTGGATCAGCGCCTTCCTTCTGGCCGCGCTGCTGGCCTGGGCCTTCCATTCGAGCGTCGCCGCAGTGCTGCTGACTGCGTCGCTCGCAGATCAGAACCTGATCCCGGATGCGCTGATCATTCCGCTGGTGCTCGGCATCAATTTCGGTGCGGCCATCATCGCAGCGCTGCTGACAAAAAACTCCGAACCGCTGACGCGGGTGGTGCCGCTCGGGAACGTCGTGATCCGCGGGTTGATGACGCTTCTGGCGCTGGGGCTGCAATTCGCCGTCACGGCCAGTCCGTCGCTGTTTTCCACCCATCCCGGCGAAGCCGTCGTGCTGGTGCATCTGGCAATGAACGGCGCCGTGCTGGTGCTCGGCCTGCCCTTTGCCGGACTGGTCGCCACAATGCTGGAGCGCTTCGTGTCGACAAGCCAAGCCCCGGCTGCCAATGACGACCGACTTTCGGCGCTGAACCCGGCTGACCTCGGTACGCCCGCGCAGGCTATCAGCAATGCAACCCGCGAGGTGCTCACCGTCTGCGACAAGACGGAGGTCATGTTGGATGGAATCTTCGAGCTGTTCGAACAATGGGACCCGAAGAAGACCCAGCGGATCGAGACACTCGACGACCAGATCGACGCGATCCATCGCGACATCAAGTTCTACCTCGCCCGCATTTCGGAGACGGCACTCGACCAGACCTCCGCCGCGCAATGTCAGAACCTGCTCGGGGCGACGATCAAGATCGAACAGGCCGCCGACATCATCTCGCAGAATATGCTGACGCGGGCGCGCAAGAAGAGCGAACGCAAGGCGTCCTTCTCGGCCGAAGGCTGGGCGGAGCTCTGTGCCATGCACAACGAGGTGCTGCAGAACGCCCACCTCGCCTTCAACCTGCTGGTGACCCGCGACGTGGAGCATGCCCGCCAGCTTGTCGCCCGCAAGGAGGCGATCCGCAATCTCGTCAAGGCGAGCGAGGAAAAACACCTACAGCGTCTGCGCCAGGGCAATGCGGCGAGCTTCGATTCGAGTTCGCTGCATATCGACACGATGCGGGACCTGAAGGAGATCAATTCGCTGTTCGTCTCGATCGGCTATCCCTTGCTCGAGGGCGAAGGGCTGCTGCGGCGAAGCCGACTGGTGCAGCCGGCGGAGCTGTAGGCGGTTGTCTGTCCATCTTGCCGTCAGACGGGAAGGACTGCGGCCACGAGATCTTCGGCCGTCAGGCCATTGCCGACGCGCAGCGCTGCCTGCCCATGAAGATGAACGCCGGCGCAAGCCGCCTCGAAGGCCGGCAGCCCCTGCGCCATCAGGGCGCCGATGATGCCTGCCAGCACGTCTCCCGATCCGGCCGTCGCAAGGCTTGGTGGGGCCATTTCCTCGATCGCGGCCCGCCCGTCGGGTGCCGCGATGACGGTATCGGCTCCCTTGTACACGACGACCGCACGGAGGGCGGAGGCGGCAGCGAGCGCCTTGTCAGGCTTACCCGATTTCTTGTCTTTTACAATCTCCGGGAAAAGGCGGGCGAATTCGCCCTCATGCGGTGTAATCACGAGTCGGGTTGCGTCTCCTGCGAAGGCGGCAAAGAGTGGTTCGCGATCCTCACGGAATGCCGTGATGCCATCGGCGTCCAGGACAAGGCGGCGCCCTGCCCGGCCCAGGTGGAGGGCGAAGGTGCGGGCCTTGACGTAGTCGCCGAAGCCGGGCCCGAGCACGAAGGTTTCGCGACGCGGGTCCTGCAGATAGCTATCGAGATCGGCGTTGGTGTCGAGCGCGGCCAGCATGATGGCCGTGAGGTGGGCGGCATTTGCGGCAAGGGCTGCCTTCGGTGACGCGATAGTGACCAGCCCTGCCCCGGCCTTCAGCCCTGCCATGGCGCTCAGGCGCGCGGCGCCCGTAGCCGTTTCCGGCCCGGAAAAGACGGTGAGATGGCCCCGGCGATATTTATGGTCTTCCGCGTGGAGCGCCCGGTGGTGTGCCTGCCAGAGTTCGGGGCTGTTGACACGGAGCGCCCCGGCTTCCGCAGTCACGATACGCCAGGGGATGCCGATGTCGAAGATCTCGATCGCGCCGCAGAGGGTTCTGCCCGGAAGCAGAACATGTCCGGGTTTGCGGGCCATGAAGGTGACGGTATGCATGGCCTGGAAGGCCGCGCCTCGCACCTTGCCGGTCAGGCCATCCAGACCGGACGGGAGATCGACGGCGACGACCGGCAGCTGGGCATCGGTGACACGACGAACGAGATCTGCGATTTCCGGAGCGACGTCGCGGGTGAGACCGGCGCCGAACAGGGCATCGATGAGCACGTCGCCCATTTGGGGTGTATATGTCACGATGTCGTTCGAAACACCGGCAAAGCTGTCCCGCGCGAGGGCGGCGTCGCCCTTCAACCGGGTCGGATCGCCGAGATGAAAGACGACGGCATTTGCCCCGGCCCGGGTCAGCGCATCGGCGCAGACGTAACCGTCCCCGCCATTGTTGCCAGGTCCGCATAACACCACGAAGCGCAGCGCTTCAGGATAGTGTCGAAGGGCTGAGGCCGCGACCGCCTCGCCCGCGCGGCGCATCAGGCCAAAACTGTCCTGGCCGGTTGCTGCGGCCGCCTCATCGATCCGGGCCATGGCGTCGGGAGTTATCAGAAATGGGTGGGTCATCGGCATCATGAGCAAAGTTAGATCAGAAATCTGGTTGGATTCAAACCTGCACGATTTCGGGCAAACTTGATTGCCTATTCTGTATTCATTTGCACATTAAATAGCCAGTCGTGACGGAAATTGCGGATCACAGGCAAACACTTAAGCCGAAGCCGCATTCTGAAAAAAGATCGGCGAAAATCCATATTTCAGTCGCCGTGGGCTGGCTTTTCGCTCCGTTTTGACAGAGATTTGGGCCGCTGGATGGAGGAAGCGGAGGTTTTTGCGAAAAATTCGCGGAAGACTGGCACGTTCCATGCATTCAATCCGGCGAACGGGGATCATCCTGTTCATTGAGGGAAGCGGAGAGAAATTTTCTCATGAAAAAGATCGAAGCGATCATAAAGCCTTTCAAGCTCGACGAAGTGAAGGAAGCCCTTCAGGAAGTTGGCTTGCAGGGTATCACCGTGACGGAAGCCAAGGGTTTCGGTCGCCAGAAGGGCCATACAGAGCTCTATCGCGGCGCGGAATATGTGGTGGACTTCCTGCCAAAGGTGAAGGTCGAAGTGGTGCTGGCCGACGAAAACGTGGAAGCCGTAATCGACGCCATCCGCAATGCGGCCCAGACCGGCCGTATCGGCGACGGCAAGATCTTCGTCTCCAATGTCGAGGAAGTGGTCCGTATCCGAACCGGCGAGACCGGCATCGACGCCATCTAATCAGACCCGACATCTAGGGAGGTTGGGTTCATATCGTCAGCTCTTGCGAGGAAGAAAATAATATGACGACCGCAAACGATATTCTGAAACAGATCAAAGACAACGACGTCAAGTTCGTCGACCTGCGCTTCACCGATCCGAAGGGCAAGCTGCAGCATGTCACGATGGACGTGGTCTGCGTCGACGAGGACATGTTCGCCGACGGCGTCATGTTCGACGGCTCCTCGATCGGTGGCTGGAAGGCCATCAACGAGTCCGACATGGTGCTCATGCCCGACCCGGCGACGGTCCATATGGACCCCTTCTTCGCCCAGTCGACCATGGTCATTCTCTGCGACATTCTCGACCCGGTCTCGGGCGAAGCCTATAACCGCGATCCGCGCGGCACTGCCAAGAAGGCGGAGGCCTATCTGAAGGCATCGGGCATCGGCGACACGATCTTCGTCGGCCCGGAAGCCGAATTCTTCATCTTCGACGACGTCAAGTACAAGGCCGATCCTTATAACACCGGCTTCAAGCTTGATTCGACCGAACTGCCGTCGAACGACGACACCGACTATGAAACCGGTAACCTCGGCCACCGTCCGCGCGTCAAGGGCGGCTATTTCCCCGTTCCGCCGATCGACAGCTGCCAGGACATGCGTTCGGAAATGCTGACGGTTCTGTCGGAAATGGGCGTCGTCGTCGAAAAGCACCACCATGAAGTGGCTGCTGCCCAGCACGAGCTCGGCATCAAGTTCGACACCCTGGTCCGCAACGCCGACAAGATGCAGATCTACAAGTATGTCGTGCATCAGGTCGCCAATGCCTATGGCAAGACGGCCACCTTCATGCCGAAGCCGATCTTCGGCGACAACGGCTCGGGCATGCATGTGCATATGTCGATCTGGAAGGACGGCAAGCCGTCGTTTGCCGGCGACGAATATGCCGGGCTGTCGGAAAGCTGCCTCTACTATATCGGCGGCATCATCAAGCATGCCAAGGCGATCAATGCCTTCACCAACCCGTCGACCAACTCCTACAAGCGTCTGGTCCCCGGTTATGAAGCACCGGTCCTGCTGGCTTATTCCGCCCGCAACCGTTCGGCCTCCTGCCGCATTCCGTTCGGCTCGAACCCGAAGGCCAAGCGCGTCGAAATCCGCTTCCCCGACCCGACGGCCAACCCCTATCTCGGCTTTGCCGCCATGCTGATGGCCGGCCTCGACGGCATCAAGAACAAGATCCATCCGGGCAAGGCCATGGACAAGGATCTCTACGACCTGCCGCTGAAGGAGCTGAAGAAGATCCCGACCGTCTGCGGTTCGCTGCGTGAAGCGCTCGAGAGCCTGGACAAGGATCGCAAGTTCCTGACCGCTGGCGGCGTCTTCGACGACGACCAGATCGATGCGTTCATCGAGCTCAAGATGGCAGAAGTGATGCGCTACGAAATGACCCCGCATCCGGTCGAATACGACATGTATTATTCGATCTGATCCACGGCAGAACGACGATCATACGACGCCGGCGGTCAAACCGCCGGCGTTTTTCGTTGATCTGCATGCATTTGCCCGAAGAAGCGCTTTCGCCAGCGGGCGCAGGGCGCTAGCCTTGCTTCATCCCCGCGACGTCGTCCCCCGCCGTTGCCCCGACTGGAAAGCGCTCACCGCATCATGCCCTGCGAGACGAAACCGTCCCCCGCACAAGCCACTTCTCCGCGCCTTCTCGACTGGACGCTGTTCCTGTTGGCGCCTCTGTTCTTCTCGTCCAACCTGATCTTCGGGCGCGGCATCACCGGCGAGATGGGGCCCTTCACCACGGCGCTGATCCGCTGGGCCGGCTCGGCGCTCATCATGTCACCGATCGTCTGGCATCACCGGCAGCAGTGCCTCGCCTTCGTGCGGCAGCATACGGCTCTCTGGCTGTTGCTCGGGATACTCGGCATGGGGATCTGCGGCGGAGTCGTTTACTGGGCGCTGACGCTGACCACGGCGTCGAATGCGACGCTGATCTACACCACGTCCTCGCTGTTCATCATCCTGTCCGAATGGTTGCTCGGTCATCGCAGGATCAGCGTTCGGGAGATCGCCGGCATGGTGATGGCCTTTGCCGGCGTTGCAGCCATCGTGCTCAAGGGCGATCTTTCGGCCATCCTGCATCTGCGCTTCAATCTCGGAGATCTCGCCATTCTGGCGGCGGCGATCTCCTTCGCCGTCTATTCCATCCTGCTGCGCCGGCCCGGCATTCGCGCCATGCCGCCACTGCCGCTGTTCGGACTGCTGGCGCTATCAGGCGCGATCGTGCTCGTGCCGCCGGGGCTGTTCGAGATCTTTTCCGGTGGCTTGCTGCCGGATACGCCGAAGGATTTCGCGATGCTGGGCGGCATCATCCTGTTTGCCTCTCTCGCGGCCTTTTATTGCTTTCAGCATGCCGTGCATGTCTTCGGTGCCGGTATTGCCGGCATGACACTTTATCTGATGCCGCCGATGTCGATCCTGATGGCGGTGGTCTTTCTTGGCGAAAGTTTCGAGCGCTACCATGCAATCGGCATTGTTCTGGTCACGGCTGGGCTGGTGCTTGCCACCGCCCCGCGGCGTAAGCTCTGATCGATCGGCACGGAAACTGCATGTCTTGATATTCGAAGACCAACTTCCCAAATAAGTCAGGGAAAGGAAATAACGCCATGAAACAACGAAGCGCTAAATTTGGTATCGGGGATGTCGTTCGGCACAAGGTCTTTCCGTTCCGCGGCGTCGTCTTCGATGTAGATCCGGAATTTGCCAATTCCGAGGAGTGGTGGAATGCGATCCCGGCCGAAGTCAGGCCCGCGAAGGATCAACCCTTCTACCATCTGCTCGCCGAGAATGCGGAAACTGAGTATGTGGCCTATGTCTCGGAGCAGAACCTTGAGACCGACGAGAGCCAGGAGCCGCTGCGCAACCCGCAGATCCAGCAGATCTTCGAGCCCCAGCAGACCGGACGCTACAAGCCGCGGATGAACTACGCGCACTGAGCCGTCGTGCTTACTTCCCAAACGAAAACGCCCGCGTCGGTGAGACGCGGGCGTTTTTTTTGTCTGATCTCGGATGTCAGAGACCGATCAGTTACCCTGCTTTGCAGCATTCTGGGCGTCGTTGATCGCCTTGTTGCGCTCTTCCTGCTTCTTCTGCATGGCTTCCTGCAGCATGCGCTGGCGCTCTTCAGCCTGCGACTGCGACATGGCTTCGCCATCGAATGCGCCGGTGAAACCTTCCAGCGGAATCTTGATCGGGTTCGGCGCACGGCGGAAGTTGATCGAGGTGAAGACCACCTCGCCGCCCTTCTTCAGGTTGGCGATGATCGCGTCCGTGAGCGGGATTTCTGCGGTGCAGCGATCCGGCAGGCAGACTGCGTAGTCGATCTTGGTGCCCTTGGCGCCGTCGATCTGCATGAGAATGCCCGGCGGGATAAGGCGTGCCGAGGGAACCGTGACCTGCAGAAGCTTGCGATTGACCTTGCCTTCGACCGTGATCAGGCCGACTGCCGTGATCAGCTGACCATTGGCGGCCACCAGCTGGTTCTGGACGACGCAGATGTCCGACTCTTCCTGCTTGGAGCAGGTCTTGAACCATTTGGCCGGACCCGGTGCCGCCGCTTCCTGTGCCTGTGCGACGACCGGCATGGCGGCCGCTGCGAAGGACAGAGCGAGTGCAGACACAGCCGTCCGCGTTGCATTGCTAAGTGTGAACATCATTCTAATTCCGTCTCCTGAAACCCCTGTCGCGCGGACTTTAAGCCGCGTCACCGATCCTGCTTGGCGCTCACCTGTCGTTTAAATGAGGCAAATGCATGGCCTGGCGATCCGGCCATCGTGTTACATCGCGGCGGCCGGAATATCCAGCTTTTCTTTGACGTGCCGCGACTCAAGCCTTGGCTAATTCACACGCGCATGTGTTGGATTTGTGGTGACTGTGTTAGCCTCCCGCACCTTTGAGATTCCATGACCGGGAGGATCGTCATCTTGCGTCGACTGTTGTTCAGCCTGCTCTTCCTGCCACTTGCGCCTCTCGCCCAGGCCGAACCCGTTCACGGGATCGCCATGCATGGTGCGCCAGCCCTTGCCGCGGATGCGCCTGACTTTGGCTATGTCCAGCCGGGTGTGAAGAAGGGCGGCAAGGTCAACTACGGCGTTGTCGGGACCTTCGACGCGATGAATCCTTTCGTGCTGAAAGGCATGCGCACCACGGCACGCGGCGTCTGGGATCCGGAATTCGGCAATCTGCTCTATGAGAGCCTGATGACGCGCTCGGCCGACGAGCCGTTCACGCTCTACGGCCTGCTCGCCGAAAGCGTGGAATGGGACGCTGACCGTACCTATGTGCAGTTCAACCTCAACCCGAGGGCTCGCTGGAATGACGGCAAGCCTGTGACCCCTGACGATGTGATCTTCAGCTTCGAGTTGCTGCGCGACAAGGGTCGTCCGCCGTTCAACTCGCGCCTGGCTTCCGTTGCCAAGATGGAAAAAGTCGGCGAGCACGGGGTGAAGTTCACCTTCAACGAAAAGGCCAATCGTGAGACGCCGCTGATCTTTGCGTCGGCCACCCCGATCCTGCCTAAACATGCCGTTGATGCTGCGACCTTCGACCAGGCAGGCCTGGCGATCCCGCTCGGCTCCGGTCCCTACAAGGTGAAGGACCTGAAGCCGGGCGAGAAGATCACTTGGGTGCGTGATCCTAGTTATTGGGGCAAGGACATTCCGTCCAAGATCGGCTTCGACAACTACGACGAGATCAGTGTCACATACTTCCTTCAGGAAGCGACGCTGTTTGAAAGTTTCAAGAAGGGCGATATCGACATCTATCCGGAGGGTGATGCCAATCACTGGCAGCGCGCTTACGATTTCCCGGCTGTCGCCAACGGTGACGTGATCAAGGAAAGCTTCAAGCCCGGCCTGCCCTCCGGCATGCTCGGCTTCGTCTTCAACACGCGCCGGCCGATCTTTGCCGACGTGAAGGTGCGCGAGGCGATCAGCACGGCTTTCGATTTCGAATGGCTGAACAAGACGCTGTACAACGGCGCCTTCACCCGCACGCAGAGCTACTGGCAGAACTCAGCGCTTGGCGCCTATGGCAATTCGGCGGACGAGAAGGAACTGGCGCTGCTGGGCGCGGCAAAGGACAAGCTCTCGCCGGAGATCCTGGCAGGTACCTATACGCAGTCCGCCACCGATGGCTCGGGCGGCGATCGCAAGGCATTGTCCAAGGCGGTCAAGCTGTTTGCCGAGGCCGGCTACAAGATCCAGGGCGGCAAGATGCTGGATGCCAGCGGCAAGCCGCTCGCCTTCGAGGTGATGACGCAGAACGAGGGCCAGGAAAAGATGGCGCTCGCCTTCCAGCGGACGCTGAAACTGATCGGTATCGACATGGGCATCCGCACCGTTGACGACGCGCAGTATCAGGCGCGCTCCAACAGCTTCGACTATGACATGATCATCAAGTCCTACACTTCGTCGCTGTCGCCGGGTGCCGAACAGGTCAACCGCTGGGGCTCCGAATCGAGGGATGCTCAGGGCAGCTTCAACTATGCCGGCGTCGCCGATCCCGACATCGACCGGATGATCGAGGCGCTGCTGCAGGCGCGCGAACCGGCTGACTTCCAGGCCGCCGTGCGCGCCTATGACCGCCTGCTGGTCGCTGGTCACTATGTCGTGCCGCTCTATCACCTCGGCGAACAATGGGTGGCGCGATGGAAGCATATCGGGCGCCCGGAGGCCGTTCCGCTTTATGGCTACCAGCGTCCAACCTGGTTCGATGCGCGGGTGCAGTAAACAGCGCAGCGACAAAGCGTTTCACGGGTCGGGGCTTGCTCCCGGCCCGTTTTCAATTAAGTCACGGGTGACCAAAGCCACCTGCTTGAGGAAGGAAGACACTATGAACCGCATCACCATCGACCTCGTCTCTGATGTCGTCTGCCCCTGGTGTTACCTCGGCAAGGCACGGCTGGAACTGGCGCTGGCCGAGGTTCAGGATGAGGTCAGCGTCGATATCAACTGGCGCCCCTATCAGCTCAATCCCGACTATCCGCCCGAAGGTGTCGATCAGCAGGTGGAACTGGCGAAGAAGCTAGGCGGCAAGGAAAACATGGACCGAGGCCATGCGCAGCTGCGCGCACTCGGCGCCGAGGTCGGCATCGCCTTCGACTTTGATGCGATCAAGGTTGGGCCCAATACACTCGATGCACATCGGCTGATTCACTGGGCCGGCCAGGAGAGCCGAGAGACGCAGGGCCGCGTCGTCGACCTGCTGTTCAAGGCGAATTTCGAACAGGGCAAGAATATCGGCGACAAGGACGTTCTGCTTGAGATTGCCGACGCGGCCGGCCTGTCGCGGCCGGTCATCGAGACGCTGCTTTCGGGCGATGCCGATGTGAGCCACGTCCTGGCAGAAGTTGATTCTGCCAAGCAGATGGGTGTCAACGGCGTGCCTTTCTTCATCTTCGACCAGCAATATGCGGTCAGTGGCGCCCAGCCGCCGGCGGAACTTGCCAATGCACTGCGCGAAATCGCCAAGGCGAAGGCGGAAGCGATGCGCAATCTGAATTGACGGTTAGCGCGAACACACTTATCCCGGTGGGGTAACCTCCTCCCCGGGATCACCGCCTTGTCTTCCGACACGACCTTCAAAGGCGTTCTGCTCGCCTTCATCTGCTTTGCCGCCTATTCCTTCAGCGACGCTTCGGTGAAACTCGTCGAGGGGCGCGTGCCGCCCTTCGAGGCGGGCTTCATCGGCAGCCTGTTCGGCTTTGTCGCCATCCCCTTCCTGATGAAACGCGGCGACCGCTATACCGACCTGGTGCGCAGCACCAACTGGCCGCTCTGGGGGCTGCGCTTCGTGTGCTCCGCCGTCGGCACTGTTGGCAGCATCATCGCCTTTACCCAGTTGTCGATGGCGGAAGCCTTTTGCCTGATTTTCCTGCTGCCGAGTTTCGCGACGATCATGTCGGTGATCTTCCTCAAGGAGCAGGTGGGCGTGAAGCGCTGGGCAGCAGTGCTGATCGGTTTTCTCGGTGTGCTCGTCGTATTGCGTCCTGGGTTCCGCGAACTGGAAGTGGGCCATCTGGCGGCGTTGATTTCGGGTTTTGCCGGCGCCGTCACGATCATCATTTTCCGCGCCATGGGGCCGCAGGAGAAAAACATCTCGCTCTATGGCGCAGGGCTATTGGGCAGCGTGATCATCTGCGCGGCCTTCTCGCTGCCGGACTTCCAGGCGCCCGGTGGCCATGACCTGATGCTGCTCGCCGCCTTCGGCCTGCTCGCGGCCGTCGGCAATGTCTTCATGATGCTCGCTTCGTTCTATGCACCGGCTCCGATCGTCGGGCCGATCCAGTATAGCCAGATGCTGTGGGCGATCCTGCTCGGCTATGTCGTTTTCGGTGACAAGGTCGACTGGCCAATGGGAATCGGCATTGCGCTGATCGTCGGCTCGGGCTTGCTGACGCTGATCCGCGAGCGTAAGCGCGACACGCCTCTGCCGCCGCCGGTGGCGGGCAAGGGGGACGCGGCACTGGCGATCAAGCCGGAACAGGGGGACTGAGGACGACACGTCCGGGATATCCACGCGCCACTTTGTGCTCGGTAGCGCTTAACCCTTCGCCAGTTCCGCCAGCTGCGTCATCACCACGGCCGCTCCCGACAGCCGCTTTTCAGGCGTCGGCAAGTCGCGGGTCAGGAACACCGAGTGGTCGGGCCGGATCTTGGCCATGGTGCCCTGCTTGGCGATATAACCGACCAGCGCTGCCGGATTGGGGAACTGTTTGCCACGGAACTGGACGACGACACCCTTCGGACCCGCTTCCAGCTTCTCAACATTCGCCTTGCGGCAGAGCGCCTTGATGTAGACGACCTTCAACAGATGCTGGACCTCGATCGGCATGGGACCGAAGCGGTCGATCATCTCGGCGCCGAAGCCGTCAATGTCGTTCAACTCGGTGATCTCGCCGAGGCGGCGGTAGAGGCCGAGACGGAGATGAAGGTCTGGGACATAGTCGTCCGGGATCATCACTGACGTGCCAACCTGGATCTGCGGCGACCAGCCGGTGTCGTGGACCTCGTCGACGCCCTTCACCTCGGCGACCGCCTCTTCCAGCATCTGCTGGTAGAGCTCGAAGCCAACCTCCTTGATGTGGCCGGACTGTTCTTCGCCGAGGAGATTGCCGGCACCACGGATATCGAGGTCATGGCTTGCCAGCTGGAAGCCGGCGCCGAGCGTGTCGAGTGACTGCAGAACCTTGAGGCGCCGATCGGCCCCTGCGGTCAGCACCTTATTGACCGGCAATGTCAGCAACGCGAAAGCGCGGACCTTGGAGCGGCCGACGCGGCCGCGGATCTGGTAGAGCTGGGCCAGACCGAACATGTCGGCGCGGTGAACGATCAGCGTGTTGGCCGTGGGAACATCGAGGCCGGATTCGACGATGGTGGTCGACAGCAGCACGTCGTAGCGGCCCTCGTAGAAGGCGTTCATGATGTCTTCGAGTTCGCTCGCCGCCATCTGGCCATGGGCAACGGCGACCTTCAGCTCGGGCACGTTTTCATCGAGGAAGCTCTTGATGTCGGCGAGATCGGCGAGACGCGGGCAGACGTAGAAACTCTGGCCGCCGCGATAATGCTCGCGCATCAGGGTTTCGCGGATGACCAAGGGATCAAAGGGCGAGATGAAGGTGCGCACCGCCATGCGGTCGACGGGCGGCGTGGTGATCAGCGAGAGTTCGCGCACACCGGTCATGGCGAGCTGCAGGGTGCGCGGGATCGGGGTCGCCGAGAGCGTGAGCACGTGAACGTCCGACTTCAGCTCCTTCAGCCGTTCCTTGTGCTTGACGCCGAAATGCTGCTCTTCGTCGATGATCAAGAGCCCAAGATTGGCGAAGTTGACGCCCGTACCAAGCAGCGCATGGGTACCGACCACGATGTCGGTCTTGCCTTCAGCGACTTCCTTCTTGACGAGGTTCAATTCCTTGGTGCCGACGAGGCGCGAGGCCTGCTGGACGCGGATCGGCAAACCGCGGAAGCGTTCCGAGAAGGTCTTGAAATGCTGGCGGGCGAGCAGCGTGGTCGGCACGACGACGGCGACCTGAATGCCGTTCATCGCGGCGATGAAGGCAGCGCGCAGCGCCACTTCTGTCTTGCCGAAGCCAACGTCGCCGCAGACGAGGCGGTCCATGGGGCGGCCCTGACCGAGATCCGAGCGGACGGCTTCGATGGCTGTTTCCTGGTCTTCGGTCTCGTAATAGGGGAAGCGGGCGGCGAATTCGTCGTAGAGGCCTTCCTGGGTGGTGAGAACCGGCGCGGAACGGGTCATGCGCTCGGCTGCGATGCGGATGAGCGCACCCGCCATATCCAGCAGACGCTTCTTGAGCTTGGCCTTGCGCATCTGCCAAGCGCCGCCGCCGAGCTTGTCGAGCGGAACTTCGGTGCCCTCGCCGCCGAAGCGGGACAGGAGGTCGATGTTTTCGACCGGCAGGAAGAGCTTTGCGTCGTCGGCATATTGCAGCTCAAGGCAGGCATGGGGTGCACCTGCGGCCTCGATGGTGCGCAGACCGACGAAGCGGCCGATGCCATGTTCGGCATGGACGACGATCGAACCCTCGTCGATGCTTGCGACCTCGGCGATGAAATCAGCCCCGCGCTTGCGGCGCTTGGATCGGCGAACCATACGGTCGCCCAGAATATCCTGCTCGCCGATAACGACGAGATTGGCGACTTCGAAACCGCCTTCGAGGCTGAGCACGGCCGTGCCCGCTTCGCCGCTCTTGAGCTTATCGACATCCTTCAAGGATGCGACGGGGACAAGCTTTTCCAAGCCATGCTCAGCGAGCACCTGCAACAGGCGATCGAGCGAGCCTTCCGACCAGCCGGAGACCACGACCTTGGCGCCGGAGGCCCGCTTTTCGGCGATGTAATTGACCGCCTGGCCGAAAACGTTGATCCGGTTGGCTTCGTCGCTCTGCTCGGCGCTGGCGGATTTTGCCCAGCGCGGAGTCGGACGGGCGTCGACCTCGACGACCAGACGGCTGCCGCCTTCGGCTTCGGCAAAGGGGGTGATGCGGATCGGATCGTAGGCGTCGAGGCCATGGCCGAATTCGGCCGCGCCCAGATAGAGGTGTTCCGGCGGCACCGGCTTATAGGGCGTGCCCTGGGCGAGATGACCCTTGCCCGGGCTCGCCGAGTTCAGGCGCGCCTCATAGTAGTCGCGGATCAGCTTGGAGCGTTCCTCGGCTGCTTCGCGCACCGTGTGATCGGTGACGAGGCGAAAACCCTTGAGATAGTCGAAGACCGTGTCGAGCCGGTCGTGGAACATCGGCAGCCAGTGTTCCATGCCGGCATAACGCCGCCCCTCGGAGACAGCGGCATAGAGGGCGTCGTCCCGGGTCGAGGCACCAAAGAGCGACAGGTAATTCTTGCGGAAACGGCTGATCGTCTCCGGCGTCAGCGTCACCTCGCTCATTGGGTTCAGGTCGAGAGAGCGGATCTGGCCGATGGTGCGCTGGCTGGCGGGATCGAAGGAGCGGATGCTTTCCAGCGTATCGCCGAAGAAATCGAGGCGAACGGGTTCTTCTGATCCGGGCACGAAGACATCGAGAATGCCGCCGCGCACCGCGAATTCGCCGACTTCACGCACCGTCGCGACGCGGTCGAAGCCGTTGCGTTCCAGCCGGGCGGCGATGTCGTCCATGCGCACCTGGTTGCCCGGACGGGCGGAGAAGGCCAGGCTTTCGATGACATCTGAGGGCACCAGCTTCTGCAGCATGGCATTGACCGTCACCAGGACGATCGCCGCATGCGGCTTCTGCTGCAACGCAATCAAGCCGGAGATGGCGGACAGTCGCCGGGCAGAGACATCGGCCGAGGGTGATACACGGTCATAGGGCAGACAGTCCCAGGCCGGCAGGCTGAGGACAGGGATTTCAGGGGCGGTGAAGCTGAGCGTCTGTTCGAGGTTCTGCAGGCGCTGACCATCGGAAACCACATAGGCGACGGGACGCCCCTCGCGGGCGAGCTCCGCCAGGATGAAGGCATCCATGCCATCAGGCACATGCGACAGCGTCAGGGCGGATTGTGCCTGGACGATCCTCTTCACATCGATCAGGGACATCATCAGTTACTTTGCTGGGTGGCCGGCCAGGACCGGCGAGAAATCCGGCCGCAGGGCGGCAATGCGTTCGAAGAGAGGGGTCTGCAGATGGCTGGGCACGGCTTCGGCGCCCGTGATGTATTTGACGAGGTCGTTGTCTTCCTCGGCCATGATGTGCTCCAATTCATCGAGCTGTGCATCGCTCAGGTCGGCGATTTCGGCCTCGCAAAACTGGCCGAGCATCAGGTCCATTTCCCGGATGCCGCGATGCCAGGCGCGAAACAGGATCCGCCGACGGCGCGGATCGAGGTCGGCACTGCTTCTCACCAGTCCAGTCATCTTGACATCCCTTCCAGTTCCTTGCGCCTCTATAGAGGAGGCTTTTGCAAATGTCAGCTTGCCAAGGGAGCAATTCCCGAGGCATTTTGCCCCGATCATGCGCCCTCACCTGCTCGATCCCCTCTTTGCCTCCGTCGCGTCCCTCACCGGTGTCGGCCCGAAGCTTGCCCAATTGCTCGCGACCCTGCTCGGCCGTGAGGATGCAGAGGATGCGCGGGTCGTCGACCTTCTATTTCTCGCGCCACACCGGCTGATCGACCGGCGCCACCAGCCGGGCATCGCCTATGCCCAGCAGGGGTCGCTCGTGACGATCACCGGACGGGTGGATCGGCACCAGCCGCCACCGCCCGGCAAGAGCAACATGCCCTACCGCATCTTCCTGCATGACGAGACGGGGGAACTGGCGCTCACCTTCTTCCGGGTCAAGGGCAACTGGCTGGAAAAGGCGTTACCCGTCGACGAGATCGTCATGGTCTCGGGCAAGGTTGACTGGTTCAACGGCCGGCCGTCGATGGTGCATCCGGACCTGATGGTGAAGGCGAGCGAGGCGGAAAACCTGCCGCTGGTCGAGCCGGTCTATCCGCTGACGGCGGGCCTTGGACCCAAGGTGTTGCGCAAGGCCGTCGAAGCGGCTGTCGAGAAGATGCCCGAGCTCGCCGAATGGGCGGATGCGGCATTGGCCACGAAGCAGGGTTTTGGCAGTGTGCGCGATTGCCTTGTGGCGCTCCACAACCCGCGCGACGAAAAGGATATCGATCCGCAGGCCCCGACCCGTCGGCGTTTGGCCTATGACGAGTTTCTTGCCGGTCAGGTGTCGCTGGCGCTGGTGCGGCAAAAGCTGCGTCGCGTACCGGGCGTTCCGATCAAGCCGACAGGCGAACTCAGCGGCAAGATCCGCGCCGCCCTGCCCTTCACGCCGACCAATAGCCAAGTGGTGGCGATCGAGGAGATCCTCAAGGACATGGCATCCGACCAGCGCATGCTGCGGCTGGTTCAGGGCGATGTCGGTGCCGGCAAGACTTTGGTGGCGCTGTTTGCCATGGCCGCGGCCGTGGAAGCCGGCGGACAGGCCGTGCTGATGGCGCCGACTGAAATTCTGGCGCGGCAGCATCATGCGACGCTCTCGAAACTTGGCGCGCCTGCAGGGCTCAGGATCGAGGTGCTTACGGGTCGGACCAAGGGCAAAGAGCGCGAGGCGATCCTGGAGCGCATCGCGTCGGGTGAGGCGCAGATCGTCATCGGCACCCATGCGCTGTTCCAGGATACGGTCACTTACAAGAATCTGACGCTTGCCGTGGTCGACGAGCAGCATCGCTTTGGCGTGCATCAGCGGCTTAGGCTGACGTCCAAGGGCATCTCGCCACATATGCTGGTCATGACCGCGACGCCTATCCCGCGCACGCTGGTGCTGGCCGCCTTCGGCGACATGGATGTGTCCAAGCTCACCGAGAAGCCGGCGGGCCGCAAGCCGATCCAGACGGTGACGGTCCCGACCGAGCGGGTGCCCGACGTGATCGAGCGGCTGCGGTCTGCCATCGCCGAGGGCAAGAAGGCCTACTGGATTTGCCCGCTGGTCGAAGAGACCGAAGAGAGCGAGCTGATGTCGGCCGAGGAACGGCAGGCGGTGCTCTCGCAATTCATCAAGGCGCCGATCGGCCTGGTGCATGGACGGATGAGCGGAGCGGAGAAGGATGCCGCAATGCTCGCCTTCAAGAGTGGGGAAACGCGGCTGCTGGTCGCCACGACCGTGGTCGAGGTCGGCGTCGACGTTCCTGATGCGACGATCATGGTGATCGAACATGCCGAACGTTTTGGCCTCGCACAGTTGCACCAGTTGCGCGGCCGCGTCGGGCGTGGCGACGAGGCGTCGAGCTGCATCCTGCTCTACAAGGGACCGCTTGGAGAAACCGGCAAGGCGCGGCTGTCGATCCTGCGCGATTCGGAAGACGGCTTCCTGATCGCCGAGGAGGATCTGAAACTGCGCGGCGAAGGTGAGTTGCTGGGGACCCGGCAGTCGGGCACGCCGGGCTTCAAGATTGCCAGCCTGGAGCATCACGGCGATCTCCTGGAGATCGCCCGCAAGGATGCGGCCTATCTGTTGGAGCGCGATCCGGAGCTGACCAGCGAGCGTGGCGAGGCGGTGCGCACTCTGCTGTATCTGCATCGCCGGGACGAGGCGATCCGCTTCCTGCATGCGGGATAACCAGCGAAGAGCTTATCTACGTTCCGCAGTCTGGCCCTGCACTGTCTCTTCCGGTTCAACGGCAGCGAAAGCGGCCATGGCGTCGGCGGCCGTCGGTTTGTAATCCGGCGACACAAGGCCGGCGGAAATCAGCAGCTTCACGCCCTCTTCCGGGCTCATGTCGAGCAGCATCAGCTTGCTGCGCGGCACGAACATGAGGAAGCCGGCTGTCGGCACCGGTGTCGGCGCCAGGAAGACGGCAACCATTTCTTCGCCGTCATGATTGAGTTTGGCGGCAATTTCACCTTTCGCATCGGTCGAGACGAAGACCAGCGCCCAAGTGCCGGCACGCGGAAACTCGATCAGGCCGACCTTCTTGAAGGAATTGCCCTGCTCCTTCAGCACCGTCTCGAAGATCTGCTTCGTACTTTTGTAGACGGTGCGCACCAGCGGCATGCGATTGAGGATGTTTTCGCTGTAGCGGACGATCGAGCGGCCGATGAGGTTGCGGCCGAGAAAGCCGACAAGCGTGATGAAGAGCAACGCAATCAGCAGCCCCGTGCCGGGAACCGCGAATTTCAGGTAGGATTCGGGGTTATAGCGGTCCGGAATGTAGGGCTTCACCCAGCTGTCGGCCCAGCGAATGAAGGTCCAGGTCAGGTAGATGGTGATCGCCATCGGCGCGCAGATGATCAGGCCCGTAAGAAAATTGTTCCTGAGCCGCGTCGCCAGTGAGATGGGGTCGGATTTCTCAGTCATGTCCGCCGTTATGCTGCAGCGCCGTAAAATCCCGGATGGAAGGCGACAATGCCGGAGGCTGCCGGGCCATGCAAGACCAAGATCTGGAAATATTCGGCCGGAACGTCGGGCAGGACGAGGGCCGGGTCAGCACGAAATCCGAAGCGTCCGTAATAGGCCGGATCGCCGAGCACCACGCATCCAGCGGCATGACACGCACGGAGGCGATGCAGGCCCTCCTCGATCAATGCCTGGCCAATGCCGCGCCCCTGCTTGTCGGGATGCACGCTTACGGGACCGAGGCCGTACCAGCCCGGCACTCCAGTCGATAGCGTCACCGGAGAAAAGGCACAGTGGCCGATGATCTCGCCATCCTCTTCTGCCACCAGCGATACCAACAGTGCAGCTGCAGCCCGAAGCCGTTCGATAATCTGTGGCTCGCTCTGGTCGCTATAGGGCATGCCGGCAAAGGCAAGCGCGGTAAGAGCGCCAATCGCAGCATGATCCGACGGGCTCTCGTCGCGCAGGATCATTCGACGGTCACGGATTTCGCCAGATTGCGCGGCTGGTCGACGTCGGTGCCCATGAAGACAGCTGTATGATAGGCGAGCAACTGGATCGGGATCGAGTAAACCATCGGCGAGATTATCTCGGCCACGACCGGAAGCACGATGGTGGCCATGGTCTCAAGCTTCGAGGCCGCGGCCCCCTTGTCGTCGGTGATGAAGATGATCTTTCCGCCGCGGGCCGCCACTTCCTGCATGTTCGATACGGTCTTTTCGAAGAAGCGGTCGAAGGGCGCGATGACGATGACGGGCATGTTCTCGTCGATCAGCGCGATCGGGCCATGCTTCAGCTCGCCGGCGGCATAACCTTCGGCGTGGATGTAGGAGATTTCCTTGAGCTTCAGCGCGCCTTCCATGGCAAGCGGATAGCTCGTACCGCGGCCGAGATAAAGCACATCCTTGTATTTCGACAGATCGCGCGACAGGGCCTCGATTTGCGGCTGCACGGCGTTCAATACCTGGCTCATGATGCGCGGCATTTCGGACAGGCTCTTGACCAGCTGCTTTTCTTCAACCTCCGTCAGCGTGCCACGCGCCCGGCCGGCGGCGATGGCAAGCGAGGCAAGCACAGCGAGCTGGCAGGTAAAGGCCTTGGTCGAGGCGACGCCGATTTCAGGGCCGGCGAGGATCGGGAAGACGGCATCCGATTCGCGGGCAATCGTCGATTCCCTGACATTGACGACAGCACCGATCTTCAGGCCGTTGTCACGGCAATAACGCAGCGAAGCGAGCGTATCGGCGGTTTCGCCGGACTGAGAGATGAACAATGCGGCCTGGTCGGGGCGCAGCGGCATTTCGCGGTAACGGAACTCCGAGGCAACATCGATCTCGACCGGCAGGCGGGCATAACGCTCGAACCAGTATTTGCCGACGAGGCCGGCGAGATAGGCCGTGCCGCAGGCGGAGATGGCAAGGCCGCTCAGCGAGGCGAAATCGATGCCGCCTTCGCTTGGGCGCACGACATGGTCGGCGAGATCGACGTAATGCGACAGCGCGTGGGAGATCACCTCCGGCTGCTCGTAGATCTCCTTCTCCATGAAATGGCGATGGTTGCCCTTGTCGATCATGTAAGCGCTGGCGGAGGATATCTGCACCGGCCGATCGACGGGATTGCCGGCGAGGTCGAAGATATGGGCGCCCTGCTTGCCGAGGATAGCCCAGTCGCCGTCATGCAGATAGGCAATGCGGTTGGTGAAGGGCGATAGCGCGATGGCGTCCGAGCCCAGGAACATCTCGCCATCGCCATAACCGATGGCAAGCGGCGGACCGGACCGGGCGGCCATGATGGTCGAGGGATCGTCGTTGAAGATGACGGCCAGCGCATAGGCTCCGGTGACGTGCTGGAGCATCTTGTGCATGGCCTCGCGGCGGCCGAGGCCCTGGCGGCGGTACTTCGCCAGCAGTTGCGCCACGACTTCCGTGTCGGTCTGTGTGGCGAACACTGCCCCCTCGGCGAGAAGCTCTTCCTTGATCTCGGAAAAGTTCTCGATGATGCCGTTATGCACGACTGCAACGCCATCGACGAAATGCGGATGGGCATTGGTCTCGTTGGGAACACCATGGGTGGCCCAGCGCGTATGAGCGATGCCGATATTGCCGGGCAGTGGATCACCGGCAAGCTTCGTCTCGAGATTGAAGAGTTTGCCCTCGGCGCGGCGGCGATCGAGAGTGTTGTCGTGGATCGTCGCCACACCCGCTGAATCATATCCGCGATATTCCAGCCTCTTCAGGGCATCGACCAGACGCTCCGCTACAGGCTGCTTACCGACGATGCCGACGATGCCGCACATGAAATTCTCCGTTTCGTATCAATCACGCGGACTTTTCCTAGCGGTTTCGCCGCAATAGGCAATTGTGCGCCAGGTCAAATTGCGTGTCGTCTCGTAATGCAACGCAGCATAACGGGCCGTGAAGACTGTCCGCTGATGTTACTTGGCGGCTTTCTTCGCAGCCTTGATCGCCAGATTGCGCTCGCGGATGGTCTTTGCACGGCCTTCCTTAAGCTCCTGGCGAGCGCGGCCGAAGGCGAGTGCATCGGCGGGCACGTCTTCGGTGATGACGCTACCGGACGCGATCAGAGCACCATCACCGATGGTGAGCGGAGCGACCAATGAAGAATTCGAGCCGATGAAAGCCCCCGCCCCGATGATCGTTTCGTGCTTGTTGACGCCGTCATAGTTGCAGGTGATCGTGCCCGCGCCGATATTGGTCCCGGCGCCCACCGTTGCGTCACCGATATAGGTCAGATGATTGACCTTGGCGCCGCGGCCGATCTCGGCCTTCTTCACCTCGCAGAAATTGCCGACCTTGGAGCCTTCGGCAAGATTGGCGCCCGGGCGCAGGCGCGCATATGGTCCGACGGTGGCACCTGTTGCAACATGGGCACCTTCGAGATGGGAAAAAGCGTGGATGACAGCGCCACCCTCGACGGTGACGCCGGGGCCAAAGACGACGTGGGGCTCGATTAGAGCATCCTGGCCGATCACCGTATCATGGCTGAGAAAGACGGTCTCCGGTGCGATCATCGTCACGCCCGAGACCATCAGTTCGTGGCGGCGACGCTCCTGCCAGATGCGCTCCAGCACGGCCAGTTCGGCCCGGTTGTTGCAGCCGGTGAGTTCGCTCTCCGGCGCATCGACGGCAACCACCTTTCCGCCGGCTGCACGGGCGATCTCGACGACATCGGTCAGGTAGTATTCGCCCTTTGCATTGGCGTTGCCAATGCGCGTGAGATAATCGAGCGCCTTCCTGCCGTTGATTGCCATCAGGCCGCTGTTGCACCAGGTGACGGCGCGCTCGGCGTCCGTGGCATCCTTTTCCTCGCGGATTGCGACGAGTTCGCCATTCTCCACCAGGAGACGGCCATAGCCGGTCGGATTGGCCGTGTGAAACCCGATCACCACGACGTCTGCACCGGCGGCGAGCGCCTCGCGGGCAGCCTTCAGCGGGCCGGAGGTAATCAGCGGCACGTCGCCATAGGCAACGAGAATTTCGTCATAACCTTTGGCGATTGCCTCGCGCGCGGTCAGCACCGCATGGCCTGTGCCAAGCCGTTCGGTCTGCAACACACTCTCGACCGTCATGCCGTCCAGGGAGCCAGCCGCCGCAACCTTTTCCGCATCGCGACCAAGCACCAGGACGACGTCCGAGACACCCGAAGCGCCGATCGAGGACATGACATGCGCGATCATCGGACGGCCGGCAACCGGATGCAAAACCTTGGACATCGAGGATTTCATGCGGGTGCTGTCGCCAGCTGCGAGAACGACGGCAAGGCAGGTGCGAGTCATGGAGGGCTCCGGGCATAGGAAGGGCTGTTTTCACTAGCGCTCGTCGCGCCCGGCTGCAAGTGTTGCACCGGTTCAGCCCATGTGAATGGAGCTGTCCACCGCTCTCAAGGCGGCAACCCGCCCCTGCTGGATCACCCGTTCGGTGGCGGCACGCGCGGCATCCGGGTCGCGCCTTTCCAGCGCATCGACGATGGCAAGATGCTGTTCGGTGATCGCGTCACCGCGCCCGGCAAGTTCAGGATCGAAGGCCATCGTAAATGCGCCGTCGAGTGAAGCCTTAATGAAACCGACCATGCTCTCAAGGAAGGGATTTGCGCCAACCAGGGTGAGCAGGACGTGGAAGCGCAGATCCGCTTCGACCTGGCTCTGCCAGTCGAGTTCGTCGGAACCGAGGAGATTGGCGTAATGACGGAGTTCTGCGCAATCCTCTGACGTCGCCCGCAGGGCCGCGAACGAAGCAGATGCCGGTTCCAGCACGAGACGCACATCATAGAGGTGGTCGATGAACTCCCGCGTGACACCTGAGCGGAAATGCCAGCGCAGCACGTCTTCGTCGATCAGGTTCCAGTGGCAGCGTTCGGTCACGCGGGTCCCGACGCGCGATTTCGCAACGATCAGGCCCTTGGCGGCCAATGTCTTCATTGCTTCGCGCAAGACCGAGCGGGAGACGTCGAATTGCGCTTCAAGCTCGCTGTCGCCGGGCAAAGGTTCACCAACCGAAAAACGGCCGCCGACGATCGCGAGACCGAGCTTTTCGACGACCTTGGCGTGGCTGGTCCGCAGATTTGCAACGACCTTGAGGTCTCGAACATCTTCCTTGCGCATTCCGCCTCATATCCCGGTCTTCGATGGTTCGGCTTGTTATACCAAAGACCAAGGCGGGTGAAGTCGTTATGTGAGTATTTGCGCATTCGTGCCAAAACTAAACAAGAAAGGGCGCTTTGAGCGCCCTTTCCACTTCGATTTCCGCTGCTGTTTTACTGCGGCAGCTTGTCGTCGACACCTTCAATGTAGAAGTTCATGCCGAGGATGGTGCCGTCATCAGCAGACTCACCCTCCTTCAGCCAGGCCGAACCGTCCTGCTTGTTGATCGGGCCAGAGAAGGGCTTGAGTTCGCCCGACTTGATCTTGGCTTCGGTGTCCATTGCCATGGCCTTCACGTCGTCAGGCATGTTGGTATAGGCCGCCATCGACAGGATGCCGTCCTTCAGGCCGTCGAAGGTCTGGGCGGAGGACCAGGTGCCGTCGATTACCGCCTGAGTGCGCTTGATGTAGTAAGGTGCCCAGGTATCGACGATGGCGCTGAGCTGAGCCGTCGGGCCAGCAGCGATCATGTCGGAAGCCTGGCCGAAGGCCTTGAGACCACGCTCTTCGGCGACCTGCATCGGCGCCGTCGTATCGGTGTGCTGGGTCAGCACGTCGACGCCCTGGTCGAACAGAGCCTTGGCAGCATCGGCTTCCTTGCCGGGGTCGAACCAGGTGTTGACCCAGATGACCTTCAGCTTGAATTCCGGGTTGACGGTGCGTGCGCCGTGCAGGAACGCATTGATGCCGGCGACGACTTCGGGGATTGGGAAGGAGGCGATGTAACCGGCAACGCCGGTCTTCGACATCTTGCCGGCGATCTGGCCGTTGATGAAGCGGCCTTCATAGAAGCGCGAATTGTAGGTCGCGACATTGGCGGCGGTCTTGTAGCCGGTGGCATGTTCGAACTTCACGTCCGGGAACTTCTCGGCGACCTTCAGGGTCGCATCCATGAAGCCGAAGGAGGTGGTGAAGATGATCGCGCAGCCGGAACGGGCCATGCGCTCGATGGCGCGCTCGGCATCCGGGCCTTCCGGAACGTTTTCGAGATAAGGCGTCTCGATCTTGTCGCCGAAATGGGCCTGCAACTGCTGGCGGCCGATGTCATGCGCCTGGGTCCAACCGCCGTCGGTCTTCGAGCCGACATGGACGAAGCAGGCCTTCGTCTTGTCCTGGGCGGCGGCCGGTGCCGCGACGCTGACGATGGCAGCCGCGGAGGCGGCCAGCGCGAGGAGGATGTTCTTCATGGTGTACCCCTGTCTGGTTAGGTTGAAGCTTTTGTTTTGATTATCGATCCGGCACAAACGGCTTGCCGAGGCAGGCCGGTGTGTTGATAAGTGTCGTGCGACGATTATGGGAGATTATGATCAGCACGACAATGGTCGCCGCATAGGGCAGCGCGGACAGAAACTGGGACGGAAGGCCAATTCCAAGCGCCTGGGCGTGGAGCTGGCCGATGGTGACGGCGCCGAAGAGATAACCGCCCGCCAGGAGGCGCCAGGGTCGCCAGGCGGCGAAGACGACGAGCGCGAGCGCGATCCAGCCGCGGCCAGCCGACATGTTCTCCACCCATTGCGGCGTGTAGACCAGCGACAGCTGGGCGCCGGCGAGACCGGCACAGGCGCCGCCGAACATCACGGCCAGATACCGCGTACGGATGACGGGAAGCCCCAGTGTGTGCGCCGAACCATGGCTGTCGCCGATGGCGCGCAGTTTCAGGCCGGAGCGGCTCTTGAACAGATACCAGTTCACACCTGCAACCAAGAGAATGGAGAGATAGAAGAACAGGTCCTGGGCGAAGAGGATTGGCCCGATGACCGGGATGTCCGAGAACAGTGGGATGACTATCGGCTGCATCTTGACGCCGGGCACGCCGACCACGCTTTCGCCGACCATGCCTGACACGCCAAGGCCGAGAATGGTCAAAGCCAGGCCGGTCGCCACCTGGTTGGCGACGAGTGACAGGGTCAGGAAGCCGAAGAGCAACGAGAAGAGCGCACCGGTTGCGACGCCTGCCAGCAGACCGAGATAGGGCGAGCCGGTCATGTTGGTGGCGATGAAGGCGCAGACCGCGCCAATGATCATCATGCCCTCGACGCCGAGATTGAGCACGCCCGAGCGTTCGGTGACCAGCTCTCCCATGGCGGCGATGACCAGGGGTGTCGAGGCGGTGATGATGGTCAGAAGGATCGCTTCAAACATGATCAAGCACCCTTTGACGCGGCGTTGCGGGCACGATCGAACACGATGCGCACCTTGTAGAGGATCAGCGTATCGCAGGAGAGCACGAAGAAGAGCAGCAGCCCCTGGAAGACACGCGTCACCTTGTCGGACACGCCGATCGAGAGCTGGGCGCCCTCGCCTCCGAGATAGGTGAGCGCCAGAACGAAGCCTGAGGCGATGATGCCGAGTGGATTGAGACGACCGAGAAACGCAACGATGATGGCGGTGAAACCGTAGCCGGGCGAGATGCTAGGCTGCAGGTGGCCGATAGAGCCGGAGACTTCCGATATGCCGGCGAGACCTGCCAGCGCACCGGAGAACATCATCGAGAACCAGACCATCTTGCGCGACGAGAAGCCGGCGAAACGCCCTGCCCGCTCGGATTGGCCAAGCACGACGACCTGGAAGCCCTTCAGCGTGTAGCGCATCATGAACCAGACGGCGACGGCCGCGACCAGCGCGAAGACGATACCGAGATGCGCGCGACCCGAGGACAGGATTTCCGGCAGGACCGCTTCGGACACGAAGGAGCGCGACTGCGGGAAGTTGTAACCTGCCGGATCCTTCCAGATACCGCGGGTCAGCCAGTCCAGGAACAGCTGGGCGATATAGACCAGCATCAGGCTGGTCAGGATCTCATTCGTGTTGAAACGGGTTTTGAGCAGCGCCGGGATCGCGGCATACGCGGCCCCGCCGATGGCCCCCATCACCAGCATCAGAGGCAAGAGAAGTGGCGATGTCCATTCGTAGAAGGTGATCGGCAGGATGGAACCAACGATGGCGCCAGCGACGAACTGGCCTTCCGCGCCGATGTTCCAGTTGTTCGAGCGATAACAGACCGACAGACCCACGCCGATCAGGATCAGCGGTGCCGCCTTGACCGCGAGTTCATGCAGCGACCAGACCTCGAGCAGCGGCTCGATGAAAAAGCTGTAGAGCGCCGACATCGGATCCTTGCCGAGCAGCGCAAACATGATGCCACCGAACAAGACGGTGAGCGCCAGTGCCAGCAGCGGCGAGACGATGGCAAAGAGGTTCGACTGGCGGGAGCGACGTTCTAGTTCAATGCGCATGGGCCGGCTCCGGGGCAGTCTGTCGGCCATGAACGCCGCCCATCAGGATGCCGATGCGCTCGCGGGTCATGGTCGAGGCGGGATAAGCGTCGGACAGCTTGCCTTCGGAGATAGCCGCAATCGAGGTCGCGACTTCGAAGATCTCATCGAGGTCCTGGCTGATCACGACAACGGCCGATCCGCTCTTGGCGAGATCGACCAGCGCCTGGCGGATGCGGCTTGCAGCACCCGCATCGACACCCCAGGTGGGCTGGTTGACCACCAGCACCGAGGGCTGACGGTCGAGTTCGCGGCCGACGATGAATTTCTGCAGATTGCCGCCGGAGAGCGAGCCTGCCGCCGGATCGTCACCACTCTTGCGCACATCCATCATGTCCGAGATGCGGCGGGCGGCCTGCTGGACGAGGCCATGACGGATTAGGCCGAGCTTGCCACCGGACAGATAGGCGGAGCGGTCTGACGCGTTGCGCGAAAGGAACAGGTTCTCCGACAGGCTCATGGCCGGTACCGCCGCATGGCCATGGCGCTCCTCGGGCACGAAGCCGGCGCCGAGCAGACGCCGCTCGTTGATGCCGAGCCTGCCGACGGCACGGCTCCGCAGGCGGACGGCCTCGGCGTCGCGGACCGGATACTCGCCGGACAGGGCGTCAAAGAGTTCGCTCTGGCCGTTGCCCGCAACACCGGCGATCGCCAGGACTTCGCCGGCGCGGACGGTGATGGAGACATTCTTCAGCGGCATGGCAAAGGGTGTGCGCGGGCTGACCGAGAGGTCTGTCACCTGCAACTGGATCGCGCCATCGGCGGGCGGCTCGACTTTCTCGACGCCAGCGACTTCCGCGCCGACCATCATCCGGGCAAGCGAGGCCGGCGTTTCCTGGCGCGGATCGCAGGCACCCGTCACCTTGCCGTGGCGGAGCACGGTGGCGCGGTCACAGATGCGCTGAACCTCTTCCAGGCGGTGGCTGATATAGAGGACGGAGCGGCCTTCGGCCTTCAGCTTGAACAGTGTCTCGAACAGCTTGTCGGCTTCCTGCGGGGTGAGCACCGAGGTCGGCTCGTCGAGGATGATCAGCTTCGGGTTCTGCAAAAGCGCGCGGACGATTTCGATGCGCTGGCGCTCGCCAACCGAGAGGTCCGCGACATGCGCGTCGGGGTCGAGCGGGAGGCCATAGGCTACCGACAGTTCCGCAGCCTTCTTCGACAGGTCGGCGATCGAGATCTTCTCATCCAGAGATAGCGCGATGTTCTCGGCCACCGTCAAGGCTTCGAAGAGGGAGAAATGCTGGAAAACCATGCCGATGCCGAGACGGCGAGCTGCGGCGGGATTGGGGATGACCGTATCCTTGCCGAGCCAAGCGATCGTACCGGCCGACGGCGCGAGGATGCCGAAGAGCATCTTGACCAGCGTCGACTTGCCGGCGCCGTTTTCCCCGAGCAGGGCATGGATCTCGCCATGACCGATCGAAAGATCAATGCCGTCGCAGGCCTTGAAACTGCCGAACAGCTTCGTCAATCCGGACACGGACAACAGCGGTTCTTGCCCCTCGGGCATTTGATGCGGCACAGGTCCCCCTCGCTTTCGCAGGCTTTCGGCCGGGTCTTGCGCCCGGTCCTTCGCTCAATTCATAACCGGTTTGCGGCAGCGCACAATATATAGGCAGAAGTTTTTTTTGGTTTTGCGCAGCTTGGTGCAGCGCTGCCTCAGCGCGTGCGTCCAAGTTGTGGGAAAAGCTGGAGGATGCCGCCAATGACATAGAGGTAGATGCCAGTGCCGATGGTGCCCGCGACGACCCAGGTCGGCGTCTCGAAATGCAGGAGCAGTGCATAACCGGCAAAGGCGCACCAGAGGAAAAAGACCGCCAGATTGAGCGGCCTGAGCCGCTTGACGCGCACCGGATGAAGGAAGTGGATGGGCAAAAAGGTCAGGAACACGGAGAGCAGCACAACGATCAGGGCCGTGGTGGCGCTTGCATCAATGACGAAGAGCGTGAAGATCACCATGTTCCAGACGACCGGGAAGCCCGAGAAGAAATACTCGTCCGTCTTCATGCCCATGTCGGCGTAATAGATTGCGCTCGAGACAACGATCAGGCCGGCCGCGACGAAGGACCAGGGCTCGCCGATCATGCCGCTCTGGTAAAGCGCGAAGGCCGGCAGCAACACATAGGTGACATAGTCGATGATATTGTCGAGCGTATCGCCTGACCAGTTGGGCAAGACTTCCTTGACCCGCACTTTTCGGGCGATCGGACCGTCAATGCCATCGACGAGAAGTGCGAGGCCCAGCCACCAGAACATGTCGACGAAGCGACGTTCGCCGGCAGCGACCACACCCAGAAATGCTAGGAAGGATCCGGACGCCGTGAGGATATGCACGGAGAAGGCCCGTATCTCGGCATAGGGCACGCGCTTGTAGTTGAAGATCTTCATGCCGGCTCCACGTCCACGCTCCTCTGGCGACCCCCGGTATCGACCGAATTGGCGTCATTTGCAACCACACTTGCCGGCTATGCCCGGTTTTCGGCGGGGGTCGCCATCATCGACTGCGCCATTTCTGCCCATGGATTTCCGCCAGGGGTCGGCTTACATATATCTCACGACAATTCGGGAATGAACGAGATGCAGCAGACATTCGACATCGCCGTTGTGGGCGCCGGCCCGGCAGGCCAGATCGCCGCGATCGCCATGGCACGCGGTGGCCGCCGCGTCGCGCTGATCGGCCCGCAAGCCGACGGTTCGGACCGCCGGACGACAGCGCTGATGCATCAGTCGCTCGACATGATGGCGCGGCTCGGCCTTTGGGATGCATTGAAACCGCAAGCGGCAGCGCTCCAGACCATGCAGATCATCGACGGCACCAAGCGCCTGTTGCGGGCGCCGACCGTTGCCTTTCGCAGCGCCGAGATCGACCTTCCGGCCTTCGGCTACAACATTCCCAATTCCGCGCTGCTGGAATGCCTCACCAAGGCCGTCGCCGACGAACCGCTGATCAGTCGTTTCACGGCGGAGGCAGAGACCATTGCGATCGATGAGAACGAGGTGCGAATCGTAGTGCCGGAAAGCGACGACGTTGTCGCCGATTTCGTCATTGGCGCGGATGGCCGCCGGTCGAAAACGCGGGAGAGTGCAAGCGTCGGCGTCAAGACGTGGTCCTATCCGCAGACGGCGATGGTGATGAACTTCAGCCACAGCCTGCCGCACCAGAGTGTTTCCACAGAATTCCACACCGAATCGGGGCCGTTCACGCAAGTCCCCCTGCCCGGCCTGCGCTCTAGCCTGGTCTGGGTCGTGGCACCCAAAGAGGCAGAGCGGCTTCAGGCGCTCACGCCGGCAGCCCTGTCGGCAGAGGTCGAGACGCGCATGCAGTCGATGCTCGGTAAGGTGACCGTGGAGGACGGCGTCCAGGCCTGGCCGCTGTCCGGCATGACTGCCGTGCATTACGGAAAGGGGCGCGCTGCTTTCGTCGGCGAGGCCGGCCATGCATTCCCGCCGATCGGCGCCCAAGGGTTGAACCTCAGCCTTCGCGATATCGCGGCGCTTGAAGATATTTTGATCGACCGCCAGTCCGGCCCCATCGCGGCCAACAGCGGTGATCGCTTCCACTCCAAGCGGCGTATCGACATCGCCAGCCGGACGGCCAGCGTCGATCTCCTCAATCGCTCGCTGCTTTCGTCGCTGCTGCCTGTACAGATGCTGCGCGCGGCTGGCCTGCAGGTGCTGGCAACAGTCGCCCCCTTGCGCAACCTGGTCATGCAGGAAGGCGTGGCGCCCGGACGTGGCCTGAAAAGCCTGCCGTCGATGTTACGGGAAAAGATCCGGCGGTAACATTCCGCCCTTGATCGCAAAGAGCAGAGCCGACACCGAAAAGACCGAAATGACCGTTGTGATCAGGATCGTCGCAGACGCCCTTTCCTGCCAGACCCCGTATTGCTGGCCGATGACGAAGACATTGGTCGCCGTTGGCAGGGCTGCGAGCAGGATCGCAGTATAGACCCAGAGCGGGTCGAAATTGCCGACCGCACTCAACACGACATAGACCAGAACCGGATGGATCAGCAGCTTGATCGGAACGATATAGCCGATCTCGGCGGGAATGCGCTTGAGCGGGCGCAGCGCCAGTGTCACTCCCATGGCGAAGAGCGCGCAAGGGGCAGCAGCCTGGGCGAGATAGTCGATCAGGCGCTGCAGAGCGAGTGGCGGTTCGAAGGCGAAAGCCGCGGCCAGGAAGCCGACAAGCGTCGCGATGATGAAGGGATGCGTGAGAATCTTTCGCGCGACGTCGAGGGCTAGCCGTGACGGCGGCCGATCGTCTCCGCCGGCAAAGGCCATCAGGGCGGGTGCCGCGATGAAATGGGCCGCGTTTTCGAAGCAGAAGACCAGCGCGACGGGAACGGCTGCTTTCTCACCAAAGGCGAGCAGCGCCAGGCCCGGACCCATATAGCCAATATTGCCATAGGCACCGGCCAGCGCCTGAACCGTCGATTCGGCAATGTTGTTACCGCGAACATAACGGCCAATGGCAAAGACCAGCAGGAAGATGGTGTAGGTCGCAGCAAGGCAGGCGGCGATGAAATCGATGCGCGTCAGTTGCTCGATCGGGGTTCGCGAGACGAGCTTGAAGAACAGCGCCGGAAGGCTGACATAGATCACGAAGAAATTCAGCCAGCCGAGGGCCTGAGCCGAATGGTCACCCAGCCGGCCGGAGACGTAGCCGATCAGGATCAGGCCGAAAAACGGCAATACCAGCGCGACGATATCGGCCATCGGCTTTTTCCTCCGCGGCGTCCTCGTGCGCCCTTCCCGGACTTAGCCGATTTGCGACAGGATTGGAAAGGTCTGCTGAAACCAGATTGCCATGTCGGAGACATAACCGAAGATGAAGGCGAGGCCGGTCAGGACGAGCAGGCCGCCCATGGCTTTCTCTACCAGTCCGAGATGGCGGCGAAACCGGGTGAGGAAACGCATGAAGGCGCCGGAGAAACCGGCCGCGATCCAGAAAGGCACGGCAAGGCCGAGCGAATAGATGGCGAGCAGCAGGGCGCCGTCGCCAACGGTCTCCTTCGATGCCGCGACACCGAGGATGGCGCCAAGGACCGGACCGATGCAGGGTGTCCAGCCGAAGGCGAAGGCAAGACCCATGACATAGGCGCCCGGCAGGGTCGCCGGCTTGCCGCCGCCGGAGAAGCGGTATTCGGAAGACAGGAGACCCAGCCGGAAGACGCCGAGAAAATTCAACCCCATGATGATGATGATCACGCCACCGATCTTCGACAGCAGATCCATGTGCTGACGCAGCATGCCGCCGATGGTCGACGCACCCGCTCCGAGCGCTACAAAGACGGTGGCAAATCCCAGCGTGAAGACGAGTGAGGTGAGGAACACGGTGCGGCGGGCGGCGGCATTTTCAGCCTCGGCGCCGCTGCGGAACTGATCGACCGAGATGCCGGCCATATAGCAGAGATAGGGCGGCACCAGGGGCAGGACGCAGGGCGACAGGAATGACAATGCGCCGGCAAAAAGTGCGCTCAAAAAGGATATCTCGGCAATCGACACCAAATGCTCCTGCGGTCCGGATCGGGCTCTACGTAATCCCCCGCCCCCCGCCTTGCCAATCACCTTTGTGTAGGCTGTGACAATAACGCAGAATTTCGCCCTCGATGGTGCATTTTTGTGGTTGACCCGATGGGGTCACGTGCCTATGTTCCGCGCACTTCTGAAGGCGGGTCAAAACCGCCTGGGAGAGCGTAGCTCAGCCGGTAGAGCAACTGACTTTTAATCAGTAGGTCCAGGGTTCGAACCCCTGCGCTCTCACCATTATAAACTTCATCCTTTCCGACTGACAAGCGGCCGGCACCGTTTGCTGCATTGCACATCACAAGCGCGATACTACCCAGGCCGGTTGTTGCAATGCCTGGGCTTCGCCGATATGACCCTGCGATGCAGACGCGACATTTTCGGATTATTGCCTGGCTTTTGCTGGCTTTTTGCATTTTTGCGACGGTCGTTCCGATCGGGCTTCGACCACAGGTGTCCCTGCCAGCCAATGCCGACAGGGCGCTTGCCTTTGCGGCACTTGGTCTGATGTTCGGACTTGCCTATCCGCGCCGTTGGCTGGTCGTCGGCCTCTTCCTTGTGCTTGCCGCCTTCTCGATCGAATCGCTGCAATACCTCTCGCCGAGCCGTCATCCCGGTTTGCCGGATGCCCTCATCAAGGCTTTTAGCGCTCTCTCCGGCGTGGTCGGTGCGCACGCGTTGCTGCATTTTTTCGACAAGCGGCGCGCGGCGCAGCGCCGGGCCTGACGCCCCGTCTCGCCGACTGCCGCACCGAGACATCGCGATAACCTTACCAATCTTTCACTGGGGAACCGGTCACAAAGCGGTTATGGCTTCGGAACGCCGGCCACCCTTGGGTTGACCGGGATCAAATTCGGGACGGAGCGGTTGCGTCATAGTCCCATCCGACACCATGCAAGCGAGGCCGGCGTGACCAGCGAACCCAAGACGAGCGAAACCCAAACCTCTCCCGACACGGCCGCCCTGCGCGATCTGCTGGCCGGAACAGGCAAGCGCAAACCGCGCTGGGGGTTGCGCCTGCTTATTCTCGCCGCGCTGCTCGGCGCCGCTTACGGTGCCTACGTCCTGACCAGCACATCAACCACCTACAACTACACCACGGCAGCCGTGAAAACCGGCGATCTCACCGTGATCGTTACCGCCACCGGCTCGGTCGAGCCGACCGTGCAGGTGGATGTGTCGAGTGAACAGTCCGGGACGGTGCGCGAGGTGCTGGCAGATTACAACAGCGAGGTCAAAAAAGGTGACGTTCTGGCCCGCCTGGATACCGAGAAACTGACGGCAGAGCTGAAGAGCAAGGAAGCGGCGCTGGCTGCGGCGCGTGCCAATGTCGCCAAGGCGAAGGCGGATGAATTGTCGGCCGAGGCAACCGTGAAGCGTCAGACGACGCTCGTCGGCAGCCGGGTCTCGACCCAGCAGGACCTTGATTCGGCGGAATTCAGCTATCAGGCCGCCCAGGCGACCCGAGAAAGCGCCGAAGCCAATGTAGCGGCCGCCGAAGCGGATCTGGAACAGGCGAAACTATCCTTGCGCAAGGCGACCATCGTGTCGCCGATCGATGGTATCGTGCTGTCTCGAGACGTCGATAGCGGTGCTACCGTTGCCGCTTCGCTTGAAGCACCGACCCTGTTCACACTGGCTGGTGATCTCCGGGAGATGGAGTTGCAGGTCTCGATCGACGAGGCCGATGTCGGCCAGATCGCGGTCGGCCAGGATGCAACCTTCACGGTCGATGCCTTTCCGGACCAGCGTTTTCCCGCAGAGATCACCGATGTGCGGTATGCCTCCGAGACGGTAAACGATGTCGTCACCTACAAAGGCATCCTGTCGGTCCGCAATGACGAGCTGTTGCTGCGCCAGGGCATGACAGCGACGGCCGACATCGTGGTGCAGGCGATCAAGAATGCACTTCTTATTCCCAATGCCGCGTTGCGTTACACGCCGCCGCAGGTGACGAATGCGAAGAGCGAGGAGAGTGGCGGCGGCGGCGGAATGTTCAGCTTGTTCCGGCCGCCCCGTGAGACCTCTGTCAGCGCCCCTGAACCGACAGGCAGTGAACGGACGATATGGGTGTTGCGCAATGGTCAACCGGTCGCCATCAACATCGAGATCGGCGCCAGCGATGGCCAGAATACCGTCATCGCCGGCGGGGAACTGCGTGAGGGCGACCTGGTCATTACTGATTCCACCACGAAAACGGGGTAAGGCCGCGTCATGTCCCCTTCCCCGCTCCTCGAATTCCGCCGGATCTCGCGCACCTATGGCCAGGGTGAAGCGACAATCCATGCGCTGAAAGAGATCGACCTGCAGATCGAGGCGCGAGAGTTCGTCGCCATCATGGGCCCGTCGGGCTCCGGAAAATCGACGGCGATGAATATCCTCGGCTGTCTCGATGTCCCTACATCCGGTCAGTACCTCTTCCAGGGGATCGACACGACAGGCTTCAACCGGGCACAATACACGCTTCTGCGGCGACACATGCTGGGCTTCGTCTTTCAGGGTTTCAACCTGCTTGCCAGGACCTCCGCCGTCGAAAATGTCGAGCTGCCGCTGATCTATCGTGGCATGGACAGCCGGGAGCGACGACAAAGGGCGCTCAGGGCACTTGGCCAGGTGGGGCTCGGAGGCCGCGAACATCACACCTCCCAGGAGTTGTCGGGCGGACAGCAGCAGCGCGTGGCCATTGCCCGCGCGATCGTCACCAATCCGGCCGTGCTGCTCGCCGACGAGCCCACCGGCAATCTCGACACCAAGACCAGCCGCGAAATCATGGAGCTCATCACCGCGCTCAACCGCGACCATGGCATTACCGTGATCATGGTGACGCATGAGGACGACATTGCCGCCTATGCGAAGCGCAATCTGCGTTTCGTCGACGGCCAGATCCAGTCCGATAGCGTGAATGTCGGCAGCGTAAATGCGGAAGGTGTCACCGATGTTCACTGAGACGATCAAGCTGGCGCTCCGCGCCATCCGCCGCAATCTCCTGCGATCCTTCCTGACCGTGCTCGGCGTTGTCATCGGGGTCGCGGCAGTCATTGCCATGGTGACCATCGGCAATGGGACGACGGCGCAGGTGTCGGCGGAGATTTCGAAACTCGGAACCAACCTGCTTTTCGTGCGTCCCGGTCAGTTCGGGCCCGGCCGCGCTTCGACCGATGCGAAGAAGTTCACCATCCGCGACATAGAGGCGATCCGCACGCAGATCAGTGGTTTGCGGGCCGTCGCCGCTGTCAATCAGTCGAGCCAGACCGTGATCTTTGGCGGCCAGAGCCGTTCGACCACGATCATAGGCAGCGGTTCAGACTATTTACTGGCGCAGGACTGGACGCTTGAAAACGGCCGGACCTTCCTCACCTCGGAGGAGCGCGGCGGACAGGCCGTCTGCCTGATCGGCGAGACCGTCCGCTCGAAGCTGTTCGGGTCTACGCCGGCGCTTGAGCAGACCATCCGTGTCGGCACGGTCGCCTGCGAGGTGATCGGCGTGCTGGCGAAGAAGGGGCAGAGCGGCATGGGAAGTGACCAGGACGACGTGGTGATGATGCCGCTGAAAGTGTTCCAGCGTCGGATCGGCGGCTCCACCGATGTTTCCAGCATCATGCTCTCGGCGAAGGACGGCGTTTCGACCTCCAAGGTGCAATCGGATGTCGAGCGGTTGCTGCGCGAGCGGCGCAAGATCGTGGCCGGCCGCGATGACGATTTCTCGGTCAACGACATGACCCAGATGGCCGCGACTCTGACGGGAACGACGACGCTGATGACCGGGCTGCTTGGCGCGGTTGCCGCCGTTTCCCTGCTGGTCGGCGGGATCGGCATCATGAACATCATGCTGGTTTCGGTGACCGAGCGGACGCGCGAGATCGGCATTCGGCTTGCCATTGGCGCGGTGGAGAGCCAGGTGCTGATGCAGTTTCTGGTCGAGGCGGTAACATTGTCGGTGTTTGGCGGTGTCGTCGGGATCGCGCTCGGGCTCGGGATTGCCTATGGCGCGGTAACCCTGCTCGGCGTGCCCTTCGTCGCCAGCCCATCCATCATTGCGCTTGCCTTTGCCTTTTCTGCCGCCATCGGCATGATCTTTGGGTACTTTCCGGCACGGCGGGCAGCGCAGCTGAACCCGATCGATGCTCTCAGGCACGAATAGGCCTGACATCCTTGACCAATCCTCGAAATGCAAAACGCCCGGTCTAAAGCCGGGCGTTTTCGTTTGTGATGTCGGCGATCGTGTTCAGCCGACGAAGGCGCGTTCGATGACGAATTCGGCCGGCTTGTTGTTGGCACCTTCGGTGAGGCCCGCCTTTTCCAGCAGTTCCTTGGTGTCCTTCAGCATGGCTGTCGAGCCGCAGATCATGCCTCGATCGATGGCCGGGTCGAGCGGGGGGACGCCGAGGTCAGTGAACATCTTGCCGTTTGCGATCAGGTCGGTGATGCGGCCCATGAAGGGATAGTCCTCGCGGGTGACCGTAGCATAATGCTTCAGCTTGTCGCCGACGACTTCGGCGAGGAACTCGTGATTCTTGATCTCGTCGACGAGGTCGAATCCGTATTTCAGCTCTGCCACGTCGCGGCAGGTGTGGGTGAGGATGACTTCCTCGAACTTCTCATAGGTTTCCGGATCGCGGATCAGGCTCGCGAACGGCGCGATGCCGGTGCCGGTCGAGAACATGTAGAGGCGCTTGCCAGGGGTGAGCGCATCGAGGACCAGCGTGCCGGTCGGCTTCTTGCGCATCAGCACCTTATCACCCGGCTGGATGCGCTGCAGGTGCTGTGTCAGCGGACCGTTCGGCACCTTGATCGAGAAGAATTCGAGCTCTTCGTCCCAAGACGGGCTGGCGATCGAATAGGCGCGGTAGAGCGGCTTTCCTTCGACCATCAGGCCGATCATGGCAAACTCGCCCGAGCGAAAGCGGAAGCCTGCGGGACGGGTCATGCGGAAGCGGAACAGGTGGTCGGTATAATGCGTGACGCTCAGCACCGTTTCGGCATAGACGCCTTCGGGCACGATCAGTTCGGCATTGTCGGTCTTCACAGGGGCATTCATAGGCTGTCTGTCCTATCGTTCGGTCGATTGGGATGAGCCTATAATCCAGACTGTCCCATTCCACAATTCAGCCGGCATGCGCATTTCGCAGCCGAGATATCCATTAAAGCGAAGGCGGCATCCTTGACCGAGGTCAACTCGCCGCCCTCACATCGCGATTTTAGAGGTCTCAGGCGCCAGTGGTGCCGAGACGACGCCAGCTGAACCCGCCGACCGTTTCGGAATCCCGAGCCGTCGGCTGGTAGCGCTGGGCAACGCCCGTGAGACAGTTTTCGGCAAGCCGGCGCTGGGCGACAGGATTGGTGACGGCAAAGCTGTCGAAGCCGGTGCGCAGCATCAGCGGCACCTGGTCGATCAAGACGTCGCCCACCGCGCGAAGTTCGCCGGTGTAGCCGAGGCGTTCGCGCAGCAGCGTTGCGTGGCTGAAACCACGGCCATCGCTGAAGGCCGGGAAGGCAACGGCGATCAGCGCGATGCGATCGAGATGCGGCTCCAGCTTCTTCACGTCATCGGCCGGTGCAACCAGTACGCCAAGGCCGACATCATTGGTTTCGCCAACGGCATCGAGGAAGGCGTCGAGTGGCAGCAGGGCCTTCTCGCCCTCGCCTGCCTTGCGCTCTTCCGTTTCGGTTACCCAGATGTCGCCCTCGACGAAACCGGTTTCTTTCCAGATCTTGGTCATGTCTCGTTCCGTCTCAAGCGGCTTCGGCGGAGGCGTTGCCATAAAGCGCGTCCTTGAACGGCTTGGGACCAACGCGGCGATAGGCTTCGAGGAAGGTTTCCTTCGGATCAAGTCGCAGGCCGAGATAGGTATCGACGATCGTCTCGACCGCGTCGGTTACCTTTTCCGGCTCGAAGCCGCGGCCGATGATTTCGCCGATCGACGAATTTTCGTCGCCGGAACCGCCCAGCGTGATCTGGTAGAGTTCGGCACCCTTCTTCTCGACACCCAGCAGACCGATATGGCCGACATGGTGGTGACCGCAGGCATTGATGCAGCCCGAGATCTTGATTTTGAGTTCGCCGATCTCCTGCTGCCGCTCCAGCGAGCCGAAGCGTTCGGAGATCGCCTGGGCGACCGGGATCGAGCGCGCATTGGCCAGCGCGCAATAGTCCAGGCCCGGACAGGCGATCATATCGGTAATGAGGTTGGAATTTGCAGTGCCAAGGCCCGCCTTTTCCAGCGCCTGGTAGAGCGGATAGAGATCACCCTTTGCGACATGCGGCAGGATCAGGTTCTGCTCGTGGCTGACGCGGATCTCGTCGAAGGCATAACGCTCGGCAAGGTCGGCGACCAGGTCCATCTGGGCGTCGGACGCGTCGCCTGGTGTGCCGCCGATCGGCTTCAGCGAGATCGTCACCATGCCATAGTCAGGATGGCTGTGAGCCTGGACGTTCTGCCGGACCCAGGATGCGAAGGCGGGATCGGCCTTCTGGGCGCGGGCAAGCGCTTCCCAGCCATCGGGACGAGCGGTCAGCGCCGGAGGCGCGAAATAGGTTTCAATGGCGCGGATATCGCCTTCCGGCAGTTTCAGCTCGCTGTCGCGGATCTGGTCAAACTCGGCTTCCACCTGACGCGTCAGTTCCTCAACGCCGGTCTCGTGGACCAGGATCTTGATGCGCGCCTTGTACTTGTTGTCGCGACGGCCGTGCAGATTGTACACGCGCACGATGGCAGTGATGTAGGTGAGCAGATCTTCCTCGGGCAGGAAGTCGCGGATCTTCTTGGCGATCAGCGGCGTGCGGCCCTGGCCACCGCCGACATAGACGGCAAAGCCTAGCTCGCCAGCCTCGTTCTTCTTCAGCTGCAGGCCGATGTCATGCACCTGGATCGCGGCACGGTCCTTATCGGCGCCGGTGACGGCGATCTTGAACTTGCGCGGCAGGAAGGAGAATTCCGGATGCAGCGATGACCACTGGCGCAGGATCTCGGCATACGGGCGCGGATCGGCAACTTCGTCGGCGGCTGCGCCGGCGAAATGGTCGGCGGTCACGTTGCGGATGCAGTTGCCGGATGTCTGGATCGCGTGCATTTCGACGCTTGCAAGATCCTTCAGGATGTCGGGGGTGTCGGAAAGCTTCGGCCAGTTATACTGGATGTTCTGGCGGGTGGTGAAGTGGCCATAGCCGCGGTCATATTTGCGGGCGACTTGGGCAAGCATACGCATCTGCCTGGAATTCAGCGTACCATAGGGAACGGCGACGCGGAGCATGTAGGCATGCAGCTGGAGATAGACGCCGTTCATCAGGCGGAGCGGCTTGAAAGCGTCTTCGGCGAGCTCGCCCGACAGGCGGCGGGCCACCTGGTCGCGGAACTGTTCTACGCGTGCCGATACGAAGGCGTGGTCGAATTCGTCATAACGATACATGTCTTACCTCCGGCCTTACGCCGCGATGAATGCGGGGTCGGCATAACCGTGACCCTCGGCATATGCAATGGTCGGGCCTTCCGCCCGGATACGCTCGCGCAGACGCAGCGGCCTGAGCCTGCCGTCCTTTTCCTCGATTTCGATGACGTTGACGTCAACGACGAGGTTGCTGGCAAACGCCTGCTTGCCGGCGGTCTCGAGGGCTTCGACGGCCTCGGCATGGCGCGCGACGAAGGCTTCCTGCAGACGCTCGGTCCACTGGCCGTTGGCATCGAGCCAGACGGCGATGCCGTCGGTCAGGCGGTTTGCTGTGAGAACCTTGTCTACCATCATCAAATCCTTGCAAGTTGCAGTTCGGCCGGAACGACCGCGCCAAGCGGCTCGGAACGGCTGAAATCGGCGCCGGCGACGGCGTCGCCGATGATAACCATGACCGGCCCGGTCAGCTCGGTGCGAGCCTCCAGACCCGGCAATTCCTTGAGCGTGCCGTGCAGCAGGCGTCTGTCGCGACGACCGGCATTTTCGACGACGGCGACCGTCGTGTCTTCTGCGAGGCCACCCGCCATCAAACGCTCGGCGACGGAGGCGGCAACCGTGCGGCCCATGTAGACGGCGACGGTGGCACCCGACAGCGCCAGACGCGCCCAATCCGGCAGGATATTGCCCTGAAGATCGTGGCCGGTCGTGAAGACCAACGACGAAGAAACGCCGCGCAGCGTCAGCGGCAGTTCGAAATCGGCGGCTGCGGCGAGTGCGGAGGTCACACCCGGCACGATCTCGTAGGCGATACCTGCATCCCGCAGGGCCGCCATCTCCTCGCCGGCGCGACCGAAGATCAGCGGATCGCCCGACTTCAGCCGGACGATGCGCTTGCCGGCATGGCCGAGTTCGACGAGGAGTGCGTTGATCTGATCTTGCGACTTCGAATGACAGCCCTTGCGTTTGCCGACGGCAATGCGCTCGGCATCGCGGCGACCCATGTCGACCACTTCACGCGGTACCAGCGCATCATAGACGATGACGTCGCATTCCATCATCAGACGGTGGGCGCGCAGCGTCAGCAGATCTTCGGCACCCGGACCGGCACCGACGAGGAACACCCTGCCCTCGACGCGATCGGCGGCGACGCCCTTCAGGATTCGGGTCGCCTCACGGCGGGCCAGGCTGATTTCCCCAGCGTCGACATGATCGGCGACCTTGCCCTTGAAGAAATCGCGCCAGAAGAGACGGCGCGGCGCACCACGCGGCACGAGGCGATCGACGGCACGGCGATAGGTGTTGGCAAGCCGGCCAAGCCTGCCGAGCGAACGCGGCAGGAGCCGGTCGATATCAGCACGGATCATCTGGGCGAGAACAGGGCCTACACCTTCGGTACCGATGGCGACTGCGATGGGTGCGCGATTGACCAAAGCGGGAGTGTAGAAGTCACACCAATCCGGCTGGTCCACCGCATTCGCCGGGATGCGGGCAGCGCGGGCAGCCCTGACGATTTCGCGGTCGGTGGGGCCCTCGCCCGTCGCTGCAAACACCAGACGCGCACCTTCGACCTGCGAAGGATCGAATGGATCGGCGATCTGCTCGATGGCGTTCGCGGAGAGGAAGGCAGCGTAGTCCGCTTCCGGCGCATCGGCGTAGGCGATGATCCGGGCTTCCGTGTTCTTCAGCAGGCGCGCTTTCGCATAGGCCTCGTCACCGTTTCCGAAAACGGCGGCGACCTCATTCTCGACCTTGAAAAAGGCCGGGAAGACCGAAAGCTGTTTGTCCTGCTGTGCCATGAATCATCCGGTGTCAGTGGACTGCACTATCGCGTTTCGGGCATAAGAATTGAAGAAACAGAAATTCCTTCGCCCGACGCCTCGCGTATTTCTGTCCTAGTCCCTTTACGGTTGCGAGCAAAATGCACCGTCCATCCACCAACTGACCATAGTGATATGGTTGGACCTCCGGCTTGGAAAAAGTTGGAGACAGCCCATCATTTCACTTTCAGCGTCTGATGCGCAAGCGCTAGGATCGCGATGCACAACAGCTCGGAGCATCACGTGACATCACCCGGACTTACTCGCCGTTTGCTCGACGTGATCGAGCACGACATCCTTCCCCTCACCACCAAGGGCGTTGCCGCCGGCAACAAGGTTTTTGGCGCCGCTGTTCTGCGCAAATCCGACCTTTCTCTTGTCGTGGCGGAGACGAACAACGAACTGGAAAACCCGCTTTGGCATGGCGAGGTGCATACGCTGAAGCGCTTCTACGAGCAGGGCGAGCGGCCTGACACCAAGGACCTGATCTTCCTGTCGACGCATGAACCCTGCACCATGTGCATGTCGGCGATCACCTGGGCGGGCTTCGACAATTTCTACTATTTCTTCAGCCACGAGGACAGCCGCGACGCCTTCGCCATCCCGCATGACCTGAAGATCCTCAAGGAAGTCTTCGGACTGGAGCCAGGCGGCTATCGCCGGCAGAACGCCTTCTGGCTCAGCCATGCGATGATCGAGATGGTCGCGTCTGCCAGCGACGCTGATCGCCCCGCCCTCTTCGAGCAGGTGAGCCGGATCAAGGCGACCTATGACCGCCTCTCGGAAACCTATCAGTCCACCAAGGGCGATAATCACATTCCGCTCAACTGAGCGAGGCATGCAGGACCATCATGGAATCCTCCAAGGACATCAACCGCCTGCTGGACATCATGGCAGCGCTGCGCCAACCCGAGACCGGCTGCCCCTGGGACATCGTCCAGACCTTTGAGACGATCAAGCCCTACACGATCGAGGAGGCCTATGAGGTCGCAGATGCCATCGAACGCAAGGATCCGGATGACCTGTGCGAAGAACTCGGCGACCTCTTGCTTCAGGTGGTTTTCCACGCCCGGATTGCCGAGGAAGAGGGGTTGTTCTCCTTCGGCGATGTGGTCGAGGCGATCACGCACAAGATGATCCGGCGCCATCCGCATGTCTTTGCCCGGTCGGATGCGGACACGCCCGAGGCCGTCAAGGCGCAGTGGGACACCATCAAGCAGCAGGAGAAGGCCGAACGTCTCGCCAGGCGTGTCGCGCGCGGCTCGGCGGCTGACCCGGATACTGGCTATCTCGGCTCGGTGCAGCGGTCGTTTCCGGCACTCACAGAAGCGTTGAAGCTGCAGGAGCGTGCGGCCAAGGTCGGCTTCGACTGGTCGGAAGCAGCGCCGATCCTCGACAAAATCGAGGAGGAGATCGGCGAATTGCGCGAGGCGCTGGCGGAAAACAAGCCCGACAAGGTCAAGGACGAACTTGGCGACCTGATCTTTGCCCTGGTCAATATAGGCCGGCATGTGGGCGCCGAACCGGAAAAGGCTCTTCGAGGAACCAATACGAAGTTTAGGAATAGATTCAGTTATATCGAGACAAAACTTCAAACAGCAGGCGAGACCCTTGATGGAGCATCGCTGGAGCGGATGGAGGAGCTTTGGCAGGCTGCCAAGGGCAAGGTCTAGGACCTCGTTTGCAAACGCCTCATCTGTCCTGCAGACCTTTGCCAGCCAGAATCTTGTCACGGGATTTCTCGATCCGCCCGATCCGCGTGGTAGCCTGTTTGGGTTGAGCGAAATACAGAGCGTATCCGCGCCTGCGTCCGGGGGTGAGTGCCTGGAATGCTTCGGAAAGTTCGACGTCCTCGTTAAGTCTCGCAACCAACTCATCGGGATAGACAATGTCGTCCTTTGGCAGATCGACCTTGGCGCCGATCCTTTCGAGCTTCATCGCCTCAATCACATAGGCATGTATGGTATCCTCCAGCGCTTTGATCTGCTCTAGGCTGGTGAATTTAAAAATGCGGGAGGAACGGGAGTTTTCTCCAGGCGCGACGAGCAGTTTCTGCTTGTCCTGGAGCAATACTCCCTTGAAGAAGCCAAGTGTTGCATTGTCCTTGAAGCCCCAGAGGATCGCAACATTTCCACCGTCCAATGTATAGACGGGCGAGCTCCACTTCCACACTTCGACTAGGCCACAGTCGCGAAGAATCTTTCGCAAAACTGCCAGTTCCGCTGGCCAGCGGTCAGCCTTCTCGAAGAACTTGTCGATTATTACTGCTGTGTTATCCATCTCGTGTGCTCTGCACGCTCAACGAGAATGTAACCGGAGACGGGCAGTGAGTCGACATTCGGGGCGAACTATCCCTCATCCAACAGGAAGGACGGGCCTAAGTTGCGGTACTTTAGCGCTCCCAGTCTTCCTTGTCTGTCGGCTTTTTACTCCCGAGCTTGCGCTCGAGTTCGTCGGCCTGGCGATCGGTGAGCCGTACGTCAAGGCTGACGCTGCCATCCTCATGGTCTTCACGACCATCGACCACGGCGTTTTCGTAGAGCCAAGAGACAACGCCGTGCTTGTCAGCGGGAATCGTGATTGTCGCCTCGGTCAACACGCCCGAGAGCCGCTGCGAGATGACGTCGAGCAGAGTATCGACGCCCTCGCCGCTGATGGCCGAGACCGGCATGACATTCTCGCGGCCAGCGGCCTTTTGCAGAATACCATCGTGATTGTCGGGATCGAGCCGATCGATCTTGTTCCAGACCTCGATGATGCGCGCTGCGCGTTCCTTCTCGTCGATGCCGAGATCGTCGAGGATGCGCAGGACATCGGCAGACTGGGCGCCATTGTCCGGATCGGCCATATCGCGCACATGCAGGATCAGGTCGGCTTCCAGCACTTCTTCCAGCGTCGCGCGGAAGGCGGCGACCAGATGGGTCGGCAAGTCGGAAATGAAACCGACGGTATCCGACATGATCACGGTGCGGCCATGCGGCAGCTTCATGCGGCGCAGCGTCGGGTCGAGGGTGGCAAACAGCATGTCTTCGGCAAGCACGCCCGCACCAGTGATGCGGTTGAACAGCGTCGACTTGCCGGCATTGGTGTAGCCGACGAGTGCCACGATCGGATGCGGCACCTTGCGGCGCTTGGCGCGGTGCAACTGACGGGTGCGGACCACCTGCTCGAGTTCACGCTCGAGCTTGATGATCTTGTCCTGCAGCTGGCGGCGGTCGGCTTCGATCTGGGTTTCACCGGGACCACCCATGAAGCCCGCGCCACCGCGCTGACGTTCAAGGTGGGTCCAGGAGCGCACGAGGCGGCCCTTCTGGTAGTTCAGATGCGCGAGTTCGACCTGCAGCGTGCCTTCCTTGGTGGAAGCACGACGGCCGAAGATTTCGAGGATAAGGCCCGTCCGGTCGATAACCTTGGCGCCCCATTCCTTTTCGAGGTTGCGCTGCTGTACCGGCGTCAGCGGGTGATCGACGATGACGAGGCCTGCGTCGAACTCGTCGAGCAAGGCTTTGATCTCGGCGATTTTGCCAGATCCCATAAGGGTCGCCGGACGCGGCTGGTTGACCGGCACGATCAGCCCCTGGACGATGACGAGATCGATGGCGCGGGCAAGGCCCATGGCCTCTTCGAGACGCGCCTCGTTCGATCGGCTCGGGGCTGGTGGCGCGCCTTCCGGCAGAGGTTGCGGCCGGCCTGGCTTCAGGACGGGGACAATGACGACAGCCCGCATGTCATCCCGGGGCTTTTCGTCCTCCGGGATGATCGAATCGTTCTTTGTGTCTCGGCTTGTGATGATCTCAGTCCTGTCCGGCAGCTGTGTCTTCGCTCTCGAACATCTGCATCGGCTGCCCCGGCATGATGGTCGAAATGGCGTGCTTGTAGACCAGCTGCGAATGGCCATCGCGGCGCAACAGAACGCAGAAATTGTCAAATGACGTGACAACACCGGTCAGCTTCACGCCGTTGATCAGGAAGATCGTCAGCGAGATTTTCTGTTTGCGAACAGTGTTGAGGAAAAGATCCTGCAGGTTCTGAGAACGTTCCGCCATGGCGCCGCTTCTTTCTTTCTTGCCGGTCTTTTTCGACCGGTGTGATTATTGTTCTTGCTGGCAAGGTGGGGAATAGGTCCCCTCGCCCCTCCACCGGAACAAGGTGGTATCAAATCACCGTCTTTTCCGCAACGTCGAAAAAGGCAGATCGGATGCGCTCTGACATGGCGCCCGGATGACCGTTTGCAATCGCCTGGCCATCGATTTCGACGATCGGAAAGCAGATGCTGGTTGCGGCCGTGATGAACACTTCGCGGGCGGCCAGCATCTCGTCACGGGAGAACTCCCGCTCCTCGACTGCAATCCCGAGTTTTGCCGTGACGTCGAGCAAGCCGGTCCGTGTTATGCCGCGCAGGATGCCGTGCTCGGCCGGACGGGTGACGAGCACGCCTTTGGCATCGACGATCCAGACATTGGTTGCCGCCCCTTCCGTCACCATGCCGCGGGCATCGATGTAGATTGCCTCCTGGGCACCCTGCTCCTTCGCCGCCTGGCGCGCCATGGCGTTGGGAAGCAGCCCGACCGTCTTGATATCGACGCGGTCCCAGCGATTGTCCGGCAGGGTGATCGCCTTCAGGCCGGTTTCATTCTTCTTCGCGATAACCGAGGGATCGGTGATCTTGGCGGTGATCACCAGGCTGGGTGGCGTATCGGCCGAGGGATAGACGTGATCACGACGGGCGACGCCGCGCGTGACCTGGAGATAGAAGAGACCGTTCTTCACCCGGTTGCGGCGAGCGACTTCCCGGATGACCTGCGACAGCGCCATCCGGCTCATCGGGCTGTTCATCTTCAGTTCCGACAGCGATCGATCGAGGCGATCGAGATGGCGGGTCAGGTCGACGATCACGCCGTGGCGGATTTCGCAGACTTCGTAGACCCCGTCGGCGAACTGGTATCCACGATCCTCAATGTGGACTGCGGCTTCCGAATGGGGAAGGTAGCGGCCGTTGACATAGGCAATCCGGGGCATGCGGGCCTGACCTTTAGAAATATTGGATCGATACGCGGAAGAGTTGCTCGACATACCTTACGGCGTCGGCGGCGGCAAAGAGCACGACGCGATCCTTGGCCTTGATCCTGGTGTCGCCACTCGGACGCAAAACAGCCTTGTCGCGATAAATCGCGCCGATGCGCAGACCCGGCGGCAGTTCGAGATCGCGGAAGGACTTGCCGACCAGCGGCGACGTTTCCAGCGCTTCCGCCTCGATCACCTCGGCCTTGCCCTTCTGGACAGCATAGACCGCGCGGATTCTGCCCTTGCGGACATGCTGGAGAACGCGCGAGATCGTGACGGCGCGAGGATTGATGTAGGCATCGATGCCGATCGATCCGGCGATGTCATGGAATGACGGGCTGTTGATCAGCGCCATGCCGGACTTGCAGCCGAGGCGCTTGGCCATGGCGGCGCTCAAGATATTGGTCTGGTCGTTGTTGGTCAGCGTCACCATCAGGTCGGCATCCTGGATGTCGGCCTGATGCAGGATGTTTTGGTCGAGCGCCGAACCGTGCAGCACAACCGCGTCCGACAGTTGGTCGGAGACGGTGAGCGCCCGTTCGCGATCGCTTTCGATGATTTTCAACCTTGTCTTCGGCGACATCTGGCCAATCGTGCGGGCGACATAGTGGCCGATATTGCCGCCGCCGGCGATGACGATCCGCGCGGCTTCCTGTTCCTCGTGGCCGAAAAGGCCGAGGGTGCGGCGAGCATGGTCGCGCTGGCAGATGACATAGGCAAGGTCGCCGACCAGGAGATGATCCTGCGAGCGGGCGACCAGCAGCTTGCCGTTGCGCCAGATCGCACAAACGGTCGCCATCAGGTCGGGGAAGAGTTCGCTCAACTGGTTGAGCGGGGTGTCGACAACCGGGCAATCCTCCATGCATTCGATGGCCAGCATGGCGATGTGGTCGTCGGCAAAGCGGACGATATCAGTGGCGCCGGGGAACGAGATGCGGCGCAGCACCATCTTGCCGACTTCGATTTCCGGCGAGATCGTCACGTCGATCGGCAGGTTGTCACGGCTGAAGAGGTCGGAATATTCCGGCAGCAGATAGTTCTGCGAGCGGATACGAGCAATCTTGGTCGGCACATTGAAAAGGGAATGGGCCACCTGGCAGGCGATCATGTTGATCTCGTCGTACAGCGTGACGGCGATCAGCATATCGGCCTGATCGGCCCCGGCTCGCGCCAGCACGTCCGGATGAGCGCCGTGGCCGACATAGCCGCGCACGTCGAGGGTCTCGGTGATGTGGGCGACCAGCGACGCCGAGGTGTCGATGACCGCGACGTCATTGTTCTCTTGCGACAGCCGTTCCGCGATGCCGTAGCCAACCTGACCCGCACCGCAAATGATGACCTTCATGGCGTATTTCCTGCGCTCGCCCGATCTCGTGACCGGACTCGTTTGCCTTGCTTATACGCCAAGCGATTTCAGTTTGCGATGCAGGGCGGAGCGCTCCATGCCAACGAATTCGGCGGTGCGGGAAATGTTGCCGCCAAATCGGTTGATCTGGGCGATCAGATAGTCACGCTCGAACATTTCTCGCGCTTCACGCAGCGGGAGCGTCATGATGTGCGTGTCATTGCTGGCCGAGACCTTGGGCAGCATGTCGGACAGATCCTGCGGCAGCATCTCCGCTGTAATCGCCGAATCGGGACTGTCGCCCTGGGCGAGGATCATCAGGCGCTCGATATTGTTGCGCAGCTGGCGAATGTTGCCAGGCCAGTCATTCGCCTGGAGAACCGCCATGGCATCCTCGCCGATCTTGCGCTGGCGGATACCGGCCTGTTCGGAGATCTGGCGCATGAACATGTCGACGAGGAAGGGAATGTCCTCGCGCCGCTCGGCAAGTGCCGGCACCTTGACCGGAACGACCGCCAGACGGTGGAACAGATCCTCGCGGAACCGTCCTTCGGCGATCAGACCTTCCAGATTGTAGGCGCTCGACGAGATGATCCGGACGTCGACCTTGACCCGCTTCGCCCCGCCGACCCGCTCGAACTGCTGCTCGACCAGGACGCGGAGGATCTTGTTCTGCGTCTCGCGTGGCATTTCGCCAATCTCGTCGAGATAAAGAATGCCGCGATGGGCCTCTTCAAGAGCCCCGATCCGGCGTGGCTGGCCAGGTGTGCCTTCGGTACCGAACAAGGCGACTTCCATGCGGTCCGGCGTGATCGCCGCCGCATTCAGCGATACGAAGGGACCACCGCCCCGGCTGGAGCGCTTGTGGATCATGCGCGCCACGAGCTCCTTGCCGGAGCCGGAGGGGCCGAAGATCATGATGCGGCTATTGGTCGGCGCAACCTTCTCGATCGTCTGGCGCAACTGCGAAACGGCAACCGAGGTGCCGATCAGTTCCACGGCATCGCCGGTGCGGCGCTTGAGGTCCGAGACTTCGCGCTTCAGCTTCGAGTTTTCCAGTGCGCGCTCGGCGATCAGGATGAGGCGGTCTGCCTTGAAGGGCTTCTCGATGAAATCGAACGCGCCCCGCTTGATCGCGGAGACGGCTGTCTCGACATTGCCGTGACCAGAGATCATCACGACCGGCAGGTCCGGGTGGCGCACCTTGATTTCGTCGAGAAGCGACAGACCATCCAGTCTGCTCCCCTGCATCCAGATATCGAGGAAGACCAGCCGCGGTACGCGGTCGGAGATGGCAGCAAGAGCGCTGTCCGCGTCGTGCGCCGTGCGGGTTTCATGGCCTTCGTCGCTGAGGATTCCGGAGACGATCTCACGGATGTCTTCTTCGTCGTCGACTACCAGAATATCAGAGGCCATAGACCTGTTCCTTGTCGTTCTCGTTGTCGATGGCGGCTGTCTCGGCGCGGGGGAGGATGATCCTGATCATCGCGCCCCTGCCCCGGTCGAAATCGGCCGGAGCGTCATGCAGCTCGAGTTGTCCGCCATGCTCTTCTATGATCTTCTTGACGATGGCGAGACCGAGGCCGGTGCCTTTCTCGCGCATGGTCATGTAGGGTTCGAGTATTCGGTGCCGGTTTTCCGTCGGCAGACCGCGGCCATTGTCGATGACATCCACCGCGAAACGGTCAGCGGCGTGGTCGAAATAGGACCTGACGAGGATCTTCCCCTTGCCTATTTCCTCGACTGGCACCGCTTCAATCGCCTCAACCGCGTTCTTGACGATGTTGCTCACGGCCTGGGCCAGCATACGGGCGTCGAAACTGCCCTCCAGCGGCTCGTTACCGAAGTCGCGATGGAATTCGATCTCGCTGCTGCCGATTTCACGCAAGAATACGGCGTCGGTGAGAATTGCGCGCAGATCGGCGCGCTGCTTGGCTGGTTTCGGCATGCGGGCAAAGGCGGAGAACTCGTCGACCATGCGGCCGATGTCTTCCACCTGCCGAATGATGGTGTCGGTGCACTGATTGAAGACCACCTTGTCGTCCTCGGCGATTTGCTTGCCATAACGACGCTTGAGCCGCTCGGCCGAAAGCTGAATCGGAGTGAGCGGATTCTTGATCTCGTGGGCGATGCGGCGGGCAACATCGGCCCAGGCGGTCGAACGCTGCGCCACTACGAGGTCGGTGATGTCGTCGAGCGTGATGACGTAGCTGTCTTCCGAGCCCCCCGTTTCCTCGCGCGTCACCTGAACATTCAGCGTGCGTTCCTTGCCGCCGCGGATCATGTTGATCTGCTCGCGATACTCACCACGATGACGCACCGTAGCCTCGGTCAGCACCCGGTCGACTTCTGGTGCGACGAGGGACAGCTTCTCGCCGATCAACTGGTCAGCCGGCAAGGCCAGGAAGAACTCTGCCGAGGGATTGACGATGGTCACGATGCCATTGTCTTCCACACCGATGACGGCTGCGGTCACACCTGACAGCACGGCCTCGATGAAACGCCGCCGATCGTCGACCTCGTCCTTCGCCTCAAGGATTTCATCACGCTGCGAACGGATCTGAGACACCATCTTGTTGAAGGTGCGCGACAGGCTGCCCACGTCTCCATCGGCGGCGCGCACGGGGACCAGAACGTTGAGATTGCCCGAGGCGATACTGTCTGCCGCACCGATCAACAGCCGGATCGGGCGGACGATCCGGTCTGCAACGGCGATAGCCGTCCAGATGGCGGCGAGCAGCACGATCAGCGCGAAGCCGAGATAGAGGATGGCAAAGGCGATCTGCAGCGTGGTCCGGCCGTCCTCCATCGACTGGTATTCGGCATTGTTCTCTTCCATCAGGCGCATGGCCTGCATGACCTTCGGATCCACAGCCCTGATGGTGTAGAGGAAGGTGCCCGAGATCGAATCGAGCTTGATGATCGCACCGACGAGGTTGGTCACCCCCGGCGGGATCAATGTCGGCTGACCGGCGGCCGCACTTTCGAGCGCGTCGCGGGGGATCGCCGGTAGAGGCTTTTCCGTCTCGATATCAGCCTTGGTGATGGCCGAGCCATCCTCGCGGACCAGGAAGGCGCCGAGCATGCCGCGGCCCCTGGCCTGACGGGTCATGAGTTCGACGAAACCGGTGCGGTCGAGATAAAACAGCGCGCGGTTACGCTCCAGGTCGTTGGCCATGGAAATCGCCTGGCCCTGGAGATAGCTGGCATTTTCCAGCATATAGGCCTGCGCGACATTCATCGACGATGAAACGATCGACTGGGTGCGGATCGAGAACCAGCGATCAAGACCGACATTGAGCGTGATCGAGGCAAAGATCGCAACCAGAATTGCCGGTGTGATCGCAATCACCGAGAACAGTGCGACGATGCGCACATGCAGCCTGGCGGCGGCGCGTCCCCTGTTGCGAGCCTTGAACAGGCGCAGGACCTCGCGGGCGATCAGGAACATAAGACCGACGATGAATAGCGAATTGATCACCGCAGAGGCGATGAGCACCCGCGACGTCGGTTCGATCGGCGTCAGACCCAGAAGAATCGGCAGCGTGAAGCTGGCACAGAGAAGCGCACCGCCGGCGAGCAACAGGCCAGGCAGCGCAAACGACGCCCTGCGGTCCTGCGCCATCGCCGCTTCCACATCTGCGGCGGAGGCTCTCCTCACCCGTGCCATCGATTTCCCCCGGATCCGCCGGGGCGGATCTCTTCATTGACGTCCGGCTCGCGGCCGGATCGGTATTTCATGTCATGCGGACAACCGTCCGCTCGGAACTGCCGTCCGGACACCAGACGACAGATCGTAAAGCTACGTGGCTTTTGAGCAACGCAATGTGGCGAAATTGCAACGGAGCCTTGGGGGATGTCAAGCCGAGCGGGAGCTGCGGTAGACCGAGACGCCCAGTTCCCGGATCTTCTTGCGCAGCGTATTGCGGTTGAGACCGAGCAGATCGGCCGCCTTGATCTGGTTGCCGCGGGTGGCCGTGAGGGCCGCCAGGATGAGCGGATATTCCATCTCCGTCAGCACCCGATCATAGAGACCGGACGGCGGAAGGGCCTCGCCGAAGCTTGCGAAATAGGTTCGCATGTTTTCCTCGACCGCCTGGGAGATCGTCATCGAGCCGCTCGCGACGCCGACCTTGGCGATCGGGCTGTCGGAAATGTCGGCACGCAATTCCTGCTCGACGACTTCACGGGCGATAACATCCTGCGGATAGAGCGCCATCAGGCGGCGCACGACGTTCTCCAGTTCGCGCACATTGCCCGGCCAGGCATAGGACTTCATCACTTCCAGCGCTTCCTGGTCGAACCGCTTGGCGTCGAGGCCTTCCTTTTCGCCCTGCTGGATGAAGTGGCGGACGAGATCCGGGATGTCCTCGGCGCGATCACGCAGTGGCGGCAGGCGCAGCGGCACGACGTTCAGGCGGTAATACAGGTCCTCGCGGAACAGGCCCTGATTGATCGACTGCTTCAGGTCCTTGTTGGTGGCTGCCACGATCCGCACATCCGTGCGGATCGGCGTGCGGCCGCCGACGGTGGTGTATTCGCCCTGCTGCAGGACGCGGAGCAGACGGGTCTGCGCATCCATCGGCATGTCACCGATTTCATCGAGGAAGAGCGTTCCGCCTTCGGCCTGCTCGAAGCGGCCGGTTGAGCGATTCTGGGCGCCGGTAAAGGCACCCTTCTCGTGGCCGAAGAGTTCCGATTCGATCAGGTCACGGGGGATCGCGGCCATGTTGATGGCGACAAAGGGGCCATTGCGGCGCTTGCCGTAGTCATGGAGCGCCTTGGCGACCAGTTCCTTACCCGTACCCGATTCACCGGTGATCATCAGCGTCAGATCCGTCTGCATCAGACGGGCGAGCACGCGGTAGATTTCCTGCATCGCAGCCGAGCGACCGACCAGCGGCATGCCGTCCTGCATGTCGTCGTCGAGACGCGCCGGACGCTTCTTCGGCTCCGACAGTGCGCGGCCGATGATGGCAATCAGCTCGGTCAGGTCGAAGGGCTTGGGCAGGTAATCATAGGCGCCTTTTTCCGAGGCCTTGATAGCAGTCATGAAGGTGTTCTGGGCACTCATGACCAGCACGGGCAAATCCGGCCGGGCCTTCTTGATGCGCGGGAGAAGATCGAAGGCGTTCTCATCCGGCATCACGACGTCGGTGACCACGAGATCACCCTCGCCCGCCGAGATCCAGCGCCACAGAGTGGCGGCATTGGACGTGATTCTGACATCGTAACCCGCGCGGCTCAGTGCCTGGTTCAGCACCGTGCGGATTGCGGCATCGTCATCTGCAACAAGGATCGTAGCCGTCATCAGTTCGTTCCCGTGGATTTGGCAAGGGGCGCATCGTCGAGCGCCGTCTCTTTCGACATGGGCATCAGGACCCGGAATGTGGTGCGGCTGGCCTGGCTGTCGCATTCGACAATACCGCCATGGCCGCCAATGATTTTGGCAACAAGCGCCAGCCCCAGCCCGGAGCCGTTGGTCTTCGTCGTGATGAACGGATCGAAGAGATGCGGCAGGAGATCGGAGGGAACGCCGGGGCCGTTGTCATGGACGCAGAATTCGAGTGGCAGCGAGATCTTCTCCCGCGAGCCGGCGACCGAGAGGCGAATACCCGGGCGATAGGCTGTGGTCAGCTGGATCTCGCCGTCGGAGCGTTCGCCGATGGCTTCGGCTGCGTTCTTGACCAGGTTGAGAAAGACCTGAACCAGCTGGTCCCTATTGGCGAAGACCGGCGGCAGCGAGGGGTCGTAATTCTCGGTGATGCGGATGTTGCGGGCAAAACCTGCCTTGGCGACCGCCTTCACCTGGTCGAGTACCGAATGAATGTTGATCGACTGACGATCGACCGGCCGCTCGTCGGAGAACACCTCCATGCGGTCGACCAGCGAGACAATGCGGTCGGTCTCGTCGCAGATCAGGCGAGTCAGCGCCCGATCCTCGTCGGTTACGGCGGTTTCCAGCAACTGGGCCGCCCCCCGGATCCCCGAGAGCGGGTTCTTGATCTCATGGGCAAGCATCGAAGCAAGGCCCGTTACCGAGCGCGCGGCGGCGCGGTGCGTCAGCTGACGGTCGATCTTATCGGCCATCGAACGTTCCTGGAAAACGACGACGACATTGCCGGGCTGGCTCAGCACCGGTGCAACATAGATGTCGACGAGCTTTTCCTGGCCGAGGCGCGGCGAACTCAGATCGACGCGATATTCGTTGACCGGCGCGCGGCGTTCACGGACCTGCTCGATCAAGGATAGGAGCGGGCTGCCGAAGGGGATGAAGGTCGACAGGCGATAGCGCGCCAGATGGGTAGCGCTCGCACCAAAAAAGGCCTCGGCCTCCCAGTTTGCAAAGGCGATATGGCCATTGGCATCGACCATCACCACCGGGTTCTGGATCGCGTTGAGCACGGCCATGGCCAAGCCGTTGCTCTTGTCGTTCGCCGTCATGCGGCCTCCTGTCTGGCGTTGTCGGGCGCGACCTCTGACAGGATACGCCGCATGGCATCCGCCACGAATTCGGGATTCTTGGATGTCATCACCGCAACCTTGTCCTCCGCCGAGGCCAGTGGCGCGTGGCGGTCGAGATACCAGCCGAGATGTTTTCGCGCATGGCGAACACCGACCTCCGGGCCGTAGTGGTCCAGCATGGCGCGGTAGTGATCGACGACAAGGCCAGGAACCTCCTCAACGGACGGGGCGTCTGCGCCGGCGATCCAACCGGCATGCCAGGGGCGGCCCTGGCAGGCGCGCCCGACCATGACAGCGTCAGCCCCGGAACGGCGGAGGATCTCGACCGCATCTTCCCGGCTCTCGACGTCCCCGTTGGCAATCAGCGGGATCCGGATCGCATCGCGGACCGCTGCGATGGCATCCCAATCGGCGCGACCTTCGTAGAACTGCATGCGGGTGCGGCCATGGATGGTGATCAGCTGCACGCCGGCCTGTTCGGCCCGGGCGGCGATATCCGGCGCGTTCAGCGAATTTTCGTCCCAGCCAAGCCGCATCTTGACCGTGACCGGCACCTTGACCGCCTTTGCCGTCGCCTCGATCAGGGAAAGAGCATGGTCGGGCTCGCGCATGAGGGCCGAGCCGGCATAACCGCCGATGACCTTCTTGGCCGGGCAGCCCATGTTGATGTCGATGATATCGGCGCCATTGGCCTCGGCGATGACGGCCGCTTCCGCCAGCCACTTCGCCTCACGGCCGGCCAACTGGACCATGTGGGGCGTGAGCCCTGCACCTTTCAGGCGCGACCAGCTTTCGGCGGCATTGAACACCAGCTCGCGGCTTGCCACCATCTCGGTCACAACCAACCCTGCCCCGAAGCGAAACGCGAGCTGCCGGAACGGCAGATCGGTCACGCCCGACATCGGGGCGAGAGCGACCCGGTTCCGAATGGAGACCGTGCCGATCTGGAAGGACGTGTCTAACGCGTGCACCACTGATTATCTTTCAGGCATAGATCTATTTTGCACTATTTTTAGACAGGGAACGATGACTTGCCAAGAGGCAATGGAGATCACCGACAAAAAATCGTGCAAATGCTGGAAAATGGTCTGGCGAGCCGATAGAGCACGGTTGCGAAGATAATGTGTCATGGACCGGACGGGGCGATGGAGCAAGAGGACAACGGCACAATTGGTGTGGTCGTGGTAGCGGCGGGTCGTGGCGAACGGGCTGGCACTTCGGTCGAAGGCCCCAAGCAATACCGCCGGATCGGCGGCAGGCCGGTGCTATGGCACACACTGAATGGCTTCCTCGATTGGCCCAAAACTGGCCCCATCATTGTCGTCATTCATCCCGACGATCGCGCCTTCTATGATGCGGCCACCGTGGACCTTGCCGGACGCGGGCGGATTATCGTGGTCACAGGTGGCGCCACCCGCCAGCTTTCCGTGCTGCGCGGGCTTCAGGCCCTTGCCGATGAAGGCGTAAGGCATGTCATGATTCACGACGGTGTGCGCCCATTCTGCGATGCCGCCCTGCTCGACCGGATTGAAACTGCGCTGCGCTCGGGCGCCAGAGCCGTGCTGCCGGCGGTGCCGGTCACCGACACGATCAAACGCGCCGATGGCCGCGGACGCGTGGCCGGAACAGTCTCGCGCAAAGATCTCTTCGCGGCCCAGACTCCGCAGTCATTTCACTTCCAAACCATCCTTGAGGCCCATGAAAAGGCGGCAGCGAGCGGATCAGCCGACTTCACGGATGATGCGTCGATTGCCGAATGGGCGGGTGTCACAGTCGAACTCGTCGAGGGATCGGCCGACAACGTCAAGCTTACCTTGCAGAAAGATATTGCCATGGCCGATGAAAAACTGAAGGCATCCAGCCTGCCGGATGTGCGCACCGGAAACGGCTATGACGTGCACCAGCTGGAAGCCGGAGGCGGTGTGACCTTGTGCGGCATCTTCATTCCGCATGACCAGAGGCTCAAGGGCCATTCAGATGCCGACGTGGCGCTGCATGCGCTGACCGACGCGCTGCTTGCCACCTGCGGCGCCGGAGATATCGGCGATCATTTTCCGCCCTCCGACATGCAGTGGAAGGGAGCACCATCGCGCATCTTCCTTGAGCATGCGGCGAAGATCGTGCGGGATGCCGGCGGCACGATCATGAATGCAGATATTTCGCTTATTGCCGAAGCACCTAAGATCGGGCCGCACCGTCAGGCGATGCGGGAAAAGCTTTCAGAAATCCTCGGCATCTCGCTCGACCGCTGCTCGGTGAAGGCGACGACAAACGAGACGATCGGCTTTGTTGGCCGGCGCGAGGGAATCGCTGCAATTGCGACAGCATCCGTTGTCTTTCGGGGAGCAGATTGATGGGGCTTTATCCGGCCGACATTGAAGCGGCTTGTGCGGCGATCATCGCTGCCTATCGCGATCGGGGTTGGATGATCGCGACGGCGGAATCCTGCACGGGTGGATTGATCGCCGGCGCGCTGACCGAGATTGCCGGCTCATCCTCCGTCGTCGACCGGGGCTTCGTCACCTATACGAACAAGGCAAAGATGGAGCTGATCGGCGTTTCGCCGACAACGCTGGAAGCCTTCGGCGCGGTCTCGAAAGAGACTGCTCTGCAGATGGCGCAGGGAGCGCTGATGCGCTCGAATGCTCAAGTCGCGGTCGCGGTCACCGGCATTGCTGGTCCCGGCGGCGGATCGGCGGAAAAGCCGGTGGGGCTCGTGCATCTGGCGCTCAAAACGCGCTCCGGTTCCATCGATCACCGCGAGATGCGCTACGGCGAGTTGGGTCGCGATCAGGTTCGGCTTGCGACGGTCAGGACGGCTCTTGCGATGTTGACCGCTGCGGCTCAGATCCCGGTGTAGATCTTGTCGGCGCGCGCTTCGAAAGCTTCCGAGAACATGCGAAACGCTCGGTCGAACATGGAGCCCATCAGTGCGCCGAGGATGCGGTTCTTGAATTCGTAGTCGATGTAGAAGTTGACCGCGCATCCGCCATCCGTCGTCTCTTCGAACCGCCAGCGATTGTCGAGATACTTGAAGGGCCCCTCAATGTATTTTACGTCGATGGTCCGCTCGGCCGGGGTCAGCAAGACCTGGGTCGTAAACGTCTCGCGGATCGCCTTGTAGCCAACCGTCATGTCGGCGAGCAGCAATTCCTTGCCGTCTCGTTCGCGACGTGAACGGATGGCCAGCGCCTCGCAGAGCGGCAAAAACTCCGGATAGCGCTCGACGTCGGCGACGAGGGCATACATACGTTCGGGCGAGTGTTTGACGAGGCGGCGAGTTTCAAATTGAGGCATAAGCCGGACTTAATCGGGGATGCCCGCAAGATCAAGCAGGTGCGCCATTTCGCCGTGGGATTTCAGCGTGACGACGGGCACGGTGGGTCCGTGTTGTTCGATTTCCTGGATGATCCTCGGGGTGAAGCGACGCTCGAAGTTCCAGATGTAGGAGAGGAACTCTCGATCGGGCCACTGCTCGACGCAGCCATCGGCCATATCGGGGCGCTGCTTTCCGACAAACCTGGCCGCCCGTCGATAAACCCCAAGAAGGCAATCCCAGCGCGGGAGCCGCACCCAGATGACAAGATCGGTGCGCGGAAGGCGCAGATCAAAGCTTGAGGGGTTGGTGCCATCGAGGATCCATTCGTCAGCGGCCACGATCTGGGAAATGATCTCCCGCTGCTCTGCCCTCGGACGCTGCACCCAATCCGGAAGCCAAAAAACCTCGCGGTCCATCGAGTGGTAGGAAATATCTATGGCTTTGGCGATCTTGCGGGACAAGGTCGACTTGCCGCCGCCGGAGCAGCCGATCACCATGATGCGGCGGGCATTCCGGAGGTAGTCGGCGGCCGGTCCGCCAGTCTGGATGTCGCGCATCGCCGCTATCCTAAAATCCATCGATTCGAATTCGGTCTGCGCTTTTTTGACTTTTTCTGCGAACGCGAGCAAGTTTCTACGATAGGAGACAGGCGTATGGCCAAGCTGAACATCGGGCTACCGGATAACATGAAGCAGTATGTGGACGAGCAAACCGACAGTGGTCGCTTTGCCGACAACGACTCCTATATCCAGGATCTCATTCGCCAAGATCAGGAGCGCCAGCTGAAGATCGCTGCTATCCAGAGGTTGGTCGATGAAGGCATTGCGAGCGGTGAGAGCGACGAAAACATGCCGGATATCCTTCGTTCGCTGAAGGAAAAGCGGAGCAAATCTGCTTGAGCTATCGGCTCACTCGACGAGCAGCTGACAACATTCGGGGGATTTATCGCCGCGGAGCCGAGACATTCGGAGAGGCGCAAGCCCAAGCCTATCATCTCCATCTGGAACACGTATTCGAGCTCATTGCAGACAATCCAGAAATGGCCCGCGAACGTTCGGAGATTGCGCCACCAGTACGGGTCCATCCGACAGGGGCGCACTTGGTGATCTATCGAGTTAAACCGAATGGCGACGTGCTGATCATTGCCGTGCCAAATGCGCGCGAAGATTGGCAAGACAACCGGACGTGACTGGGCTTAAATTCGAGCCAACTTCTCCCGCGCCGCCTTCAGCCTCGCAAAGTCATCCCCTGCATGATGCGACGAGCGCGTCAGCGGGCTGGACGAGACCATCAGGAAGCCCTTGGTGTAGGCGATGTCCTCGTAGGACTTGAACTCTTCCGGGGTGACGAAGCGCTCGACCTTGTGGTGCTTGCGGGTCGGCTGGAGATACTGGCCAATCGTCAGGAAGTCGACATCCGCAGTGCGCAGGTCATCCATCAACTGGAGCACTTCGTTGCGCTCCTCGCCGAGGCCCACCATGATGCCCGACTTGGTGAACATGGTCGGGTCGAGTTCCTTGACCCGCTGCAGCAGGCGCACGGAGTGGAAATAACGCGCGCCCGGGCGGACGGTCAGATAGTTGCCGGGCACAGTTTCCATGTTGTGGTTGAAGACGTCGGGCTTGGCGGCGGCGACGCGTTCCAGCGCGCCCGGCTTCTTCAGGAAGTCGGGGGTCAGGATCTCGATGGTCGTTTGCGGCGAAGCGGCGCGGATCGCCCAGATCACCTTCTCGAAATGTTCGGCACCACCATCGGCCAAATCGTCACGGTCGACGGAGGTGATGACGACATGCTGCAGGCCCATCTGACGGACGGCCTTGGCGACGTTTTCCGGTTCATCGAGATCGAGCGCATTCGGCTTGCCGGTCGCGACATTGCAGAAGGCGCAGGCGCGGGTACAGATCTCGCCCATGATCATGAAAGTCGCGTGCTTCTTGTCCCAGCACTCGCCGATATTAGGGCAGCCGGCTTCCTCACAAACCGTCACCAGCTTGTGAGAGCGGACGAGCTCACGGGTCTCGTGGTAGCCCTTGGACGTCGGCGCCTTGACGCGGATCCATTCCGGCTTGCGCAGCACTTCGGTGTCGGGCTTGTGGGCCTTTTCCGGATGGCGGACGCGCTTTTCGTCGGCGGGTGCCGGAACGAGGTTCGTCCTGTCGAGAATGGTGACCATGTTGAAGACCCTGTGCGCCGCCGCAGCGACTTTTCTGTTTTACCGCCTTACGAGCTTGGCGATGAAGAGAAGGATGCTTGCGCCGACGAAACTGGTGATCAGGTAGCCCAGCCAATCGCCCGCGACAAAGATGCCCAGACGGCGGAAGATTGCCGCTGCAATCACCGCGCCAATGATCCCGATGATGATGTTCATGATGACACCGAAGCGCATGTCCATCAGCTTGCCAGCGAGCCAGCCGGCGAGACCGCCGAAGAAGATGGTTGCGAGAATACCGACTTCAAACCCTGCCACGACGCAATCCTTTTCGAATGTTCGGTTGGAACCATGCCGCCCATATAGGCGGCAAGGTTCCATTTCACAACTGCATGTCAGGCGTTGAGCGCACGCCCATAGGCATCCAGCACGCTTTCCTTCATCGTCTCCGAAATGGTCGGATGCGGGAAGATCGTGTGCATCAGATCTTCTTCCGTCGTCTCCAGGTTCATCGCGACGACGAAGCCCTGGATGAGTTCGGTCACTTCAGCACCGACCATATGGGCACCGATCAGTTCGCCGGTCTTCTTGTCGAAGATCGTCTTGACCATGCCCTGGTCTTCGCCGAGCGCAACAGCCTTGCCGTTTGCAGCAAAAGTGAAGCGGCCGACACGGATGTCGCGGCCCTCGGCTTTAGCTTTGGCTTCAGTCAGGCCAACCGAGGCGACCTGCGGATGGCAGTATGTGCAGCCCGGGATCTTGTTCTTGTCCATCGGATGCACATTCGGCAGGCCGGCGATCTTTTCGACGACGATGACGGCCTCGTGCTCGGCCTTGTGGGCCAGCATCGGCGGGCCGGCAACGTCGCCGAGCGCATAGATACCCGGCACGTTTGTCTTGCCGTAGCCATCGATGACGATGAAGCCGCGATCGGTCTTCACGCCCACGGCTTCGAGGCCGATGCCTTCGATATTGGCCTGGACGCCGACTGCCGAAATCATCCGGTCAGCGGTGATCTTCTCGACCGAACCATCCTTCTTCTCGATCGTGGCGGTGACGGAATTCGCACCCTTTTCGACCTTGGCGACCTTGGCCTCCAGCAGGATCTTCATGCCTTGCTTGTCGAACTGCTTCTTGGCGAAGGTGGAGATTTCCTCGTCTTCGACCGGCATGACCTGCTTCATGATCTCGACGACCGTCACGTCGACGCCCATGGTGCGATAGAAGCTGGCGAATTCGATACCGATCGCGCCCGAGCCCATGACGAGCAGAGACTTCGGCATTTCCTCCGGCTTCATCGCCTCAAAATAGGTCCAGATCAGCTTGCCATCCGGCTCGATGCCCGGCAGCGCGCGCGGACGGGCGCCGGTGGCGACGATGATGTGCTTGGCGGTGTAGGTGCCTTCGCCCAGCGTGTTCTTCGGCACAGGCCCCATCGGCTCGACCGCCTTCTTGGTCGGTTTGCCGACAACGATTTCGCCGGGCTTGGTGATCTTCGCCTCGCCCCAGATGATGTCGACCTTGTTCTTCTTGAACAGGAAGCCGACGCCGTTGTTCATGCGGTGGGCAATGCCGCGCGAGCGCGCGACGATGGCCTTGATGTCAGCCTTGATCGAGCCTTCCAGTGTCAAGCCATAATCCTTGGCGTGGGTCGCGGTGTGCATGACGTCGGCGGTACGCAGCAGCGCCTTCGTCGGGATGCAGCCCCAGTTGGAGCAGATGCCGGCGAGATGCTCGCGCTCGACCACGGCGACCTTCATGCCGAGCTGGGCTGCCCGGATCGCGGCGATGTAACCGCCCGGGCCGGATCCGATGATGATGACGTCGTAAGCATTCGACATGGGCGCTTCCACTCCTCGGTTTCCTCAGAGCCCCCGCTCAAGCGGAGGCTCAGTTCGGGACTGGAAGCGAGTGCCTCAGACTGCAGGCTTCTCGGCTTCCGGTTCGTGATGAACCAGCATCCCGTAGATTTCATCCTTGAGCTGCATCCGCTTCTTACGCAGTTCCACGATGTGGAAGTCGTCTGCAGGCTCGACATTCGTTTCGGCGCGATGGATGGTCCGGTTCACCTCGTGATAGGTCTCGGACAATCTGGCAAAGTGCCCGTCCGTTTCCTTCAGATGACGCATCAGCGCGACGTGTTCCGGAAATTCCGCTGCCAGTTCGTGCGGTGTGTTCGACATGATTCCATCTCCTCTATCGGGGTTGATGGTTTCAGGTTAGACGCCGCGCACAAGACCTCCTTGATTTTGATCAACGCGCCCTATCGCAAGATGCAGGACGCGGGTTATCTTCAAAGTCCCAGCATCATCCGGATGATAGGCTCAAGGCCACGTCCGACGGCACGGGTGTTTTCCGCATCCAGATGGATGCCATCGAGCGGGGTCGTCTTTGCCACCGATCCGGCATCGAAAAAGCCGCAGCCCGCCTCATCGGCAAGGTCACTGTAATAGCTCGCCAGCATGGCTGACTCGTCCAGCCCACCCTTGAACATCGCCGCGAAATGCACATTCGCGGTGTCGCAGATCGGCGGCGGCGACACGAGCAGGATGTCCGGCCCTTCATAACCGAAACCCCAGTCATGATGACGCACGAGCTTGATCAGCCGGTCTATGCCCTTGGTGGCCGCGATGGCAGAGCCACCAATGCCGCGCTTCATGTCGTTGGTGCCGAGAAACAGGATCACCAGATCAATGGGCTTGTGGGTCTCCAGAATGCTCGGCAACAACTTCACGCCGTTGCGCTCGCAGTCGGCGAGATGGTCGTCATAGGCAGTGGTGCGGCCATTCAAGCCTTCGGCGATGACCCTGACCCCGTGACCGAGCGCCTTTTGCAAGACGCTCGTCCAGCGGTCCTCATAGGCATGTCGACCCAGATTTACCGGGTCGTATCCCCATGTCAGGCTATCGCCATAGGCGAGAACGGTCTTCATCGCACCGCTCCCTCGTCAGACGAGCATGCCCATCGGGTTTTCGATATAGCGCTTGAAGGCGCCGAGCAGTTCGGCTCCGAGGGCACCGTCGACGGCGCGATGGTCGGTCGACAGCGTCACAGTCATGACGTTTGCGACCTTCATCTCGCCGTTCTTCACCACGACGCGTTCTTCGCCAGCGCCGATTGCCAGGATCGTGGCATGCGGCGGGTTGACGACGGCGGCGAAGTTCTTGACGCCCATCATGCCCATGTTGGACACGGCGGTGGTGCCGCCCTGGTATTCTTCAGGCTTCAGCTTGCGTTCCTTGGCGCGCTTGCCGAGGTCCTTCATCTCGTTCGAGATGGCAGACAGGGTCTTCGTCTCGGCCTTGCGGATGATCGGCGTGATCAGGCCGCCGGGGATCGAGACGGCAACGCCGACATCGGCGTGCTTGTGCTTGACCATGTTCGTGTCCGTCCAGGAGACGTTGGCATCCGGCACGTCGCGCAGGGCAAGCGCCATGGCCTTGATGACCATGTCGTTGACCGAAAGCTTGTAGGCAGGCGCGCCATCCTTGCGGGGGGCTGCGTCGTTGAGCTGAGCGCGAAGTGCCAGGAGCGCATCCAGCTCGCAATCCACGGAGACGTAGAAATGCGGGATGGTCTGCTTGCTTTCCTGCAGGCGCTTGGCGATCGTCTTGCGCATGCCGTCATGCGGCACGAGGTCGTAGGAACCAGCCTCGAACAGCTTGAGCACGGCCTCTTCCGAAGCGCCCTTCGCGAGCGCCGGTGCAGGCGCAGCCGCTGCTGCGGGAGCCGCAGCCGGAGCCGACTTGGCACCACCGGTGTTGACGGCCTTTTCAACGTCGATCTTGACAACTCGGCCCTTCGGACCGGAGCCCGCGACGGCGTTGAGGTCGAGACCGGCTTCCTTGGCGAGACGACGGGCCAGAGGAGACGCGAAGACGCGATCACCGGACGACGCCGTGGCAGGAGCGGCCGCGGGAGCCGGGGCAGCAGGTGCTGCCGCCGGGGCCGGAGCAGCGTCCCCCGCCTTCGGTGCAGGTGCGGCTTCCGCCTTCGGGGCTGCCGGGGCGGCACCGCCGCCAGCTGCAGCCGCCGCGACATCTTCGCCGTCGGCAGCGAGGATCGCGATCAGGGCATTGACCTTGACGGCTTCGGTGCCGGCCGGAACGACGATCTTCGCCACCGTGCCTTCATCGACAGCTTCCACTTCCATGGTCGCCTTGTCGGTTTCGATCTCGGCGATGACATCGCCGGATTTGACCTTGTCGCCTTCCTTGACCAGCCACTTAGCCAGATTGCCCTCTTCCATCGTCGGAGAGAGCGCCGGCATGGTGATGTTGATTGGCATAAACTATTCCTCCTCAGGAGCTGGCAGGGAGAGCGGACTATCTCCAGGTGGCAAAGATACCCCCTCTTGCCGAGCACGAGCACGACTTACGGTCTTGATCATGTCCTTGACTTCGTCGAGCAAAGGCTTCGCTTTAGTAGCCATATCACCCATTACGAATGCTACGTCTCCCATGAAAGCGAAGAATTGATCGGTACGCGTACCAATCCTGTTCAGCTCCGCTGCCAGCTCATCCAGTTTTTTGTGTAAAGCGTTCTTCTTGCGATCCGTTATCTGACTTTGATCTACAGCAACACGAATGGCATCAATGTTGTTCGTTATACGTCGCTTCTCTTCTTCGTTGAGCTTAGCCACCCCAAACGAATCCAAACCCGCACCGCTCTCGTAGTTGTTGAGTAAGTCCTCCACCGCGATATCTATATTCGCCGTCAATAACAACTCGCGATGCAACGTAATAATATCAGCTATTACAGCAACAGATTCCCCAGGATTAGTCATCCGGAGAGCTTCTGCAATATCAACTGGAATATCGTAACGCGATACAAAGCTCTTAAATAAAGCCTTAGCCTTGATGTAATCATCCGTCGTAGGGGCAGGCACAGCGTAGCGTTGCCCTTTAACCCATTCAGCAAGCCGAAGAATTGCAACGAATGGGTCTGGTGGCAGCTGCTGGACGAAGCTCTCTAATCCCTTCATGATCCGCCGGCCCCTTATTTGTAGCAGACGGTCTTCACCGCCTGGACCACTTCGCCGACATTCGGCAGAGCGAGCTTTTCGAGGTTCGCCGCGTAAGGCATCGGAACGTCCTTGCCGGCGATCGTCAGGATCGGTGCATCGAGATAATCGAAGGCCTGCTGCATCACGCGGGTGGCGATTTCGGTGCCGACTGATGACTGCGGATAACCTTCCTCGACGGTGACGAGGCGACCGGTCTTCTTGACCGACTCGATGATCGTCGGAAGGTCCATCGGACGGATGGTTCGAAGGTCGATCAGCTCGACGTCGATGCCCTCCTTCTCCAGTTCGGCGATCGCCTTGACCGAATAGGTCATGCCGATGCCGAAGGACACAATCGTCACGTCCTTACCAGTCTTGTGGATGCGCGCCTTGCCGATCGGCAGGACGAAATCGTCCATCTTCGGCACCTCGAACGAGTGGCCGTAGAGAATTTCGTTTTCCAGGAAGATGACCGGGTTCGGATCGCGAATGGCAGCCTTGAGCAGACCCTTGGCATCGGCCGCCGTATACGGCATCACGACCTTCAGACCTGGGATCTGGCTGTACCATGCCGCATAATCCTGGCTGTGCTGTGCGCCGACGCGGGCGGCCGCACCGTTCGGACCGCGGAAGACGATCGGCGCACCCATCTGACCGCCGGACATGTAAAGCGTCTTGGCAGCCGAGTTGATGATGTGGTCAATCGCCTGCATGGCGAAATTGAAGGTCATGAACTCGACGATCGGCTTCAGGCCGGCCATCGCAGCACCGACGCCGAGACCGGCAAAACCGTGTTCGGTGATCGGCGTGTCAACGACGCGCTTGGCGCCGAATTCCTGCAGCAGCCCTTGCGTGATCTTGTAGGCGCCCTGGTATTCGGCGACTTCCTCACCCATGACGAAAACATCGGGATCGGCGCGCATTTCCTCGGCCATGGCTTCGCGCAGCGCTTCACGCACCGTCATCGTCACCATTTCGGTCTCGGCCGGAACGTCCGGATCGGCTGCGACTTCGACCTTGGGGGCGGCCGGAACCGCGGCAGCAGCAGGCGCTTCAGCAGCTGGGGCAGAAACCGGCTCAGCCGCAGCAGCAGCAGGCGCTGCCTTCGGAGCGGGCGCCGCATCAGCGCTTTCACCATCCTGCAGCAGAACGGCGATCGGCGTATTGACCTTGACGTTTTCGGTGCCGGCAGCAATCAGCAGCTTTCCGAGCACACCTTCATCGACGGCTTCCACTTCCATGGTCGCCTTGTCGGTCTCGATCTCGGCGATCACATCGCCGGACTTTACTGTGTCGCCTTCCTGCTTGATCCACTTGGAAAGCGTGCCTTCCTCCATCGTCGGAGAAAGGGCGGGCATCAGAATTTCGATCGGCATGGGTTCCCTCTCCCGATTACAGAAGAATGTCGGTGTAGAGCTCGGAAACATCCGGCTCCGGATCGGCCTGGGCAAAATCGGCACTGTCCGCAACAATGTCGCGCACATCTTTGTCGATTGCCTTCAGCTGATCCTCTGTGGCCCAGCCGTTCTCCAGGAGACGAGCCTTGACCTGTTCGATCGGATCTTGCTCCGACCGCATCTTCTGCACTTCTTCCTTGGAACGATACTTCGCCGGGTCGGACATCGAATGGCCGCGATAGCGGTAGGTCAGCATTTCAAGAATGATCGGACCCTTGCCGGAACGGCAATGTTCGAGCGCTCCGTCGGCTGCAGCCTTCACCGCGCGCACATCCATGCCGTCGACCTGAATGCCTGGAATACCGAAGCCGGAACCACGAAGCGAGTAGTTCGACTGCGCCGTCGCACGGGCCGTCGACGTCCCCATGGCATACCGATTGTTCTCGACGATGTAGATGATCGGCAACTGCCAAAGGGCAGCCATGTTGAAGCTCTCGTAGACCTGTCCCTGGTTGGCAGCGCCGTCACCAAAATAGGCGACCGCGACATTGTCATTGCCGCGATACTTGTTGGCGAAAGCGAGACCCGTGCCGAGCGAAACCTGCGCACCGACAATACCGTGGCCACCATAGAAATGCTTCTCTTTCGAGAACATGTGCATGGAACCGCCCTTGCCCTTCGACAAGCCGCTCCGGCGACCCGTCAACTCGGCCATCACGCCGCGCGCACTGAGGCCCGCTGCCAACATATGGCCGTGGTCACGATAGGCCGTAATGACCTGATCACCCTCTTTTTGGGCCATCTGCATACCGACGACAACAGCTTCCTGGCCGATGTAAAGGTGACAGAATCCACCGATGAAGCCCATGCCGTATAGCTGACCGGCCTTTTCCTCAAACCGCCGGATCAAAAGCATTTCACGATAGGCGTGAAGCTCCTCATCCGAGCCGAATTCGGGCGTGTTCTTCCCGGTAAATTCCTTGCCGACCGACTTGGCGGAAGACCTCCGACCGTTCGCAGCTGCTGGCTTGCGAGACGCCATGCATCCCTCCCATGGGTTTATTATGGTCTAAAGTTGGACACAGAATAGGGAAGAAAACAGATCACCGCAATGCCAGAAATGCATAGGTCATATTCACTCTAAGCAACTGATCTGCAATCAAAATTCTGGATTAACCAGATCTCGGTTTATCAGAAGTAGGTGTTGAATATGACGATTTCATCGGGGCGCGACATATTCAGCTGGTAACGCGCCTTCTCATCGATGATGTCCTCATCGAGAGAACCGTCACTGAGCAGGCTCACTTCCTTTTCCAGCTGCATGCGCTGCTTGACGAGCGCGTCGAGCTCGGTGCTCCTCGCCAGCTGCAGACGATCGAATTGCTGGCCGGCCTTCAGGCCATAATCGCCATGGACGGAATGATAGCCGAAATAGGAGAGAAACGCGATGGTAATGGCAGGAAGGGCAAGACGGCCATATTTCTTCTTCTTGTGATGTCTGGTCCACATGCCGACAACTGCCTTACAACGCAAAACTTTCGGTCAAATTAGCCGGGATGTCTTAACCGATCGTTGACCGCGCGCAGCCGGCGACAAAAAGCCCGCGCCGGAGGACCGACGCGGGCTTGAATGTCAGGTCCGATGGCGACGATCAGCCGCGCAGGATCGAAGAACCGGCATAGACGGCCTGCGGACCAAGCTCTTCCTCGATGCGGATGAGCTGGTTGTACTTGGCGGTACGGTCCGAGCGGGCGAGCGAGCCGGTCTTGATCTGGCCGCAGTTGGTGGCAACTGCGAGATCGGCGATCGTCGAATCCTCGGTCTCGCCCGAGCGGTGCGACATCACGGCCGTGTAGGCGGCGCGGTGTGCGGTCGAGACGGCGTCGAGCGTTTCCGACAGCGAGCCGATCTGGTTGACCTTGACGAGGATGGAGTTGGCAACACCCATCTTGATACCATCGCGCAGGCGCGCCGAGTTGGTGACGAAGAGATCGTCGCCGACGAGTTGGATCTTCTTGCCGACCTTGTCGGTCAGCGACTTCCAGCCGTCCCAGTCATCTTCGGCCATGCCATCTTCGATCGAGAAGATCGGATACTTGGCGGCGAGTTCGGCCAGGTATTCCGCCATCGCTTCCGGCTCGAGCGTGCGGCCTTCACCTTCGAGGACATACTTGCCGTCCTTGAAGAATTCGGTCGAGGCGCAATCGAGCGCGATATGCATGTCTTCGCCCGGACGGTAGCCGGCCTTTTCGATCGACCTCATGATGAAGTCGAGTGCTGCCGGCGCCGAGGCGAGGCCCGGTGCGAAGCCGCCTTCGTCACCGACATTGGTGTTATGGCCGTCGGCTGCGAGCTGCTTCTTCAGCGTGTGGAAGACTTCCGACCCCATGCGAACGGCGTCGCGGATGGTTTCGGCGCCGACCGGCACGATCATGAATTCCTGGAAGTCGATCGGGTTGTCGGCATGGGCGCCGCCATTGATGATGTTCATCATCGGGACCGGCAGGACATGGGCGTTCGGGCCGCCGACATAACGGTAGAGCGGAAGACCGGCCGACTGGGCGGCGGCTTTGGCGATGGCGAGCGAGACGCCGAGGATGGCATTGGCGCCGAGGCGAGCCTTGTTCGGCGTGCCGTCAAGCGCGATCATCAGGTTGTCGATCTGGATCTGGTTCTCGGCTTCGTGGCCACCGATCGCATCATAGATCTCGCCATTGACGGCTTCGACTGCCTTTTCGACGCCCTTGCCGAGGTAACGTGAGCCACCGTCGCGCAGTTCGACGGCTTCATGCGCGCCGGTCGAGGCACCCGAAGGAACAGCGGCGCGGCCGAAGCTGCCGTCTTCGAGATAGACGTCGACTTCGACGGTCGGGTTGCCACGGCTGTCGAGGATCTCGCGGCCGATAATGTCGGTAATGGCGGTCATGTTCGCTCCCTGTAGACGGAAATTGGACAAGGCTCTGCGGCCGATCGCCGTGGCTCGACGCCTGCGGACCTGCCTGTGAGTCACCCTGTCTTATCCGATGATCCGGAAAATACAATGACGGATCGGAGGCGAGATGAACGAAAATCTAATCGATTTAAACCGGCACTCCCGGCGCTGCATCGGCTTCAACCGATTGAAGCGCCGGGAAAGGGTGTCAAACGGCCTTGGCGATGTCGTCGAAAGCGATCAGTTTTTCGAGCAGACGGCGCATGTTGTCGATCTGAACCATGTTCGGACCGTCGGACGGCGCATTGTCTGGGTCCTGATGGGTCTCAACGAAGAGACCGCCGACGCCGACGGCGACAGCCGCACGAGCCAGCGTTTCAACGAATTCGCGCTGGCCGCCGGAGGAGCCGCCCTGCCCGCCCGGCTGCTGCACCGAATGTGTCGCATCGAAGACCACCGGCGCGCCCATGGCCGCCATGATCGGCAGTGAGCGCATGTCGGACACGAGCGTGTTGTAGCCGAAGGAGGCACCGCGCTCGCAGAGCAAAACATTGGGATTGCCGCTGGCATTGAGCTTGTTGAGAACGTTCTTCATGTCCCAGGGCGCCAGGAACTGACCCTTCTTCACATTGACCACGCGTCCCGTCTTGGCAGCGGCGACCAGCAGGTCGGTCTGGCGGCAGAGGAAGGCCGGGATCTGCAACACGTCGACGGTCGGGGCGACAGCGGCACACTGTTCTTCGGTGTGGATGTCGGTCAGGACCGGGATCCCGTATTCCTTCTTGATGTCGGCGAAGACTTCCATCGCCTTTTCCAGGCCGATGCCGCGCTCGGCGGAGAGCGAGGTGCGGTTCGCCTTATCGAAGGAGGACTTGTAGACGAGGCCTAGGCCGAGTTCGCGGCAGAGCTCCACCAGGCGACCGGCAATCATGAAGGCATGATCGCGGCTCTCCATCTGGCACGGGCCAGCGATCAGGGCGAAGCGACCCATCTGCGAGAATACGGCCTTGCCGGCACCCTCGCCGACGACGACTTCGGAATTGGTAGAAACGGTCATTTCAACTCCTCAAAGGCAAAGGCAACGCCCTGCCCCGGCTGCGGCGCCACAACGAGGCGGGCGCCGATGGTTTGATAGGCGATGCCATTAGCAGCGAGACAGGCGGCTGTCACGCCGAGATCGCGGCTTGCGAAAACCACCACCGCGCCCAGCAGGCCGCGCTCCCTGTTCAAGGGTTCAAGGCCGTAATGGCCGCGCACCCCCTCCGGCGTCAGGACATCAACCAGGGCATTGGCGGTTTCGATCGAAAGCCCGAAGGAATGGGCGGTGACGTCACGCTGTTGAAGCACCGTCTCGAGGATGTATTGGAAGTCGCTTGGATTTTCCTCGACAAGAACAATGCGTGAAAGGCCCGCAGCGGCGTTCGCATGCACCAGTAATGCACCGCGATCGACGGGCAGCGGATTCACGCGCTCGGAGGAAAAGGCGAAGAAATCGGGAGACCGCAGATCGGCCGCGAAGGCGAGCCGGAACGAACCTTCCACTGTCCGACCATCGGGAAAGCGGAACTGGCGCGAGAAGCGCAGCAGATCGCCGCCGGTCATGCCTTCGGCAACGAAGCGCGCGTGATCTCTCTCGGCATCCTCCGTTTTCACGACGACGGCGGAGAGACCCTCGCCGCGGCGGAAGCGGAAGGCCTGGTCGCGGGCGACGAAGACATTGCCGGCGCGGGCGGCCTCCAGGCAGTCCTCTCTACTGCCAACGGCGAGCGGCTCAAGATAGGTATCATCCGCAAAGAAGACACACGCGTTTTCCGTGCCGAACGGATGGCGTGCGTCGGCGGCGACCGTGAAGCCGAGTTGGCTGAGCCGATGGCGGGCGGTATCGAGGTCGACAACCGGCAGCACGAGATGGTCGATGGCGCGGGCCGACTGGGAGGCATCGGACATGAAGAGCACTCTTGTTGATGACTGGATTTAAGGTCGGTCCGACTGTTTTGTAAGGGCTTCGATCGCCTGACGCAGCGTATCAATCTCGGCCCGAGTTTCGCGTAATTCCTTCAACACCTGCTCATCGATCTTGTGATGCAGCGCCAGAACCTCGATCTCCGCCTTCAGATTGATTTCGTAATCCTTAGCCGCCATGAACCTGTCGCGCTCGGCCTGGCGGTTCTGGCTCATCATGATGATCGGCGCCTGGATCGCGGCCACCATCGACAGCAGAAGATTGAGGAAGATGAACGGATAGGCATCGATCGGCCGTGTCGCCAGAATCACCGTATTCAGGATGACCCAGGCGACCAGGAAGAGCAGGAAGCCAATGATGAAACTCCAGGAACCGCCGACGCGCGCGATGCCATCAGCCACTCGCTGACCGAAATTCGAACCGGCGAGGAAATCCTCACCGGCATTCGTCGAAACCGGGCGTCGCTCCCGAGCCTTCTTCAGAACTTTCTTCTCGGCGGAAGTCAGTTCGCCGACCTGCTTACCGAGCAAGGTCTTTTCCAGGTCTTTCAGCATGTGGATCTTCTCACAAAGGCTTGCCAGGCGGCAGTCAGCACATGCCGACCGGGTCGTCCTGGTTGACATGCACCGAGGGTGAAGACGCCTATCGCATTTTCGCACAGGTTGTTCACGGAAATTTATCCACTTGCGGAACACAAATGGAACATATAGTGTCTGTTCTGGATTTGTTTCACCAATTGAGGCTCCGCACATGCTGACGCGCAAGCAACAGGAACTGCTTCTGTTCATTCACGAGCGGATGAAGGAATCGGGGGTCCCGCCCTCCTTCGACGAGATGAAGGACGCGCTCGATCTCGCCTCGAAATCCGGCATCCATCGGTTGATCACGGCGCTTGAGGAGCGCGGCTTCATCCGCCGCCTGCCCAACAGGGCGCGGGCACTGGAAGTGATCAAGCTGCCGGAAGCTTACACACCGAGCCTTCAGCCGCGTCGTGGCTTCGCACCCAGCGTCATCGAGGGAAGCCTCGGCAAGACCCCGCCGCCAGCCCCTGCCCGACCCGCTGCCGCTGAACAGACTTCCTCCGTCAGTGTTCCGGTCATGGGTCGGATTGCGGCCGGCGTGCCGATCTCGGCGCTCCAGAACAACACGCATGACATCACAGTACCGGCCGAAATGATCGGCTCGGGCGAACACTATGCCCTGGAGGTCAAGGGCGATTCGATGATCGATGCCGGCATTCTCGATGGCGATACGGTGATCATCCGCAATGCCTCGAACGCCAATCCGGGCGATATCATCGTGGCCTTGGTCGACGATGAAGAGGCAACACTCAAGCGCTTCCGCCGTCGCGGAGCGTCGATTGCGCTGGAAGCGGCCAATCCGGCTTACGAGACCCGCATATTCCCGCCGGACCGGGTGAAAATCCAGGGCAAGCTCGTCGGTCTGATCCGCCGTTATCACTGATCGTCGATAGCGAACTGATCCGGTAGAATTTCGGCACCCGGCCAGGGAGATCTGGGCGGCGTTGCCAAGGCCTCGGGATGCGCCGGCACGCTTGTGCCGCTTCGCCAGTCATAGAGACGATGGGCCGTCCACGGACGCGGAGGCCCGGAGAATGCTGCGAGGACATCGACGGCCTTTCGATCATGGTCGCCGAGATTGAGTTCAATGGCCCCGCTGGCGCGCAAAGTTGTTAGGCTGATAAACCTCGCACCCGATCGACATTTTCGCATGCGGCTGCGGGCAGCGAGTATCACGACATCCGCGACGTCGCAGGCAGGGCCCGCGAGATCCGGGCGGTCAACGACCACGATCTTCCAGTTATCCGCCACGACGGCTGCACAGGCGCCGCGTATGCAGGTGAACGCGTCAGCATTTGCAGCACGCATCAACGCCTTCAAATCTTGCCGAGCCTGGCGGGTGGTCGCCAGATCCCAGGTCTTGGCACTTTTCCAATCGGCCGGTGCCGGGAGTATGGGTGTCGCCGCCAGCAACGGCGGACGCTGCGACGCAAGGCCAAGCGCCGGCTGCCATTGATCCATGAGAAAGGCTGGAGGTCGACTGCGGTTGATTGCCAGGGCGCTCGCCTCTCCATCATGCCAGGCATTCGGCCAGAAGCCGACAAGGCGGCCGTCTTCGCTGATCAGGATGTCGGCCGGAGGGGCGGCTGGGCGCAGTGATGCGACCGTCAGCGTGGCCACCAGCAGAAGCGTTCCCGCATGGCGCAACCATGTGTGCAAAAGGGTCAGGAGCAGAAGCGCGACCACGGCCAAGATTGGAAACCAGGCAGGCTGCCGTGGAACGAGAATCGCGTCACCCCAGTCTGCGACTGTATGCGCGACCACGAGTACGAGATCGAGCCCGAGGCCCATGATCCAGAAGAAGGGTGCGTCAAGGCCGAGTGGCATCAGCAGCATGGCGATGAAGCCGGCTGGCATGACGACGATCGAAATCAGCGGCATGGCTGCCAGATTTGCCTCCAGCCCATGCGCCGATAGCCGATGGAAATGGGTGACGGCAAAAATCGCGGTCGACAGGCCGCCGATGAGCGAGGTCGCGAGTATGCCGCCGACAAATTTGGCGATGAAAGTGGCAAGTTTCGCTGGAGCCGATGTCGGCGCCGGCCAGATCGAGCGCGGGCTTGCTCGCCAACCGGCATAGCCGGCAATCAGAGCCGCAGTTGCCGCAAACGACATCTGAAAACTTGGGCCCATCACGGCGGACGGCTGAGCAACGAGAATGAGTGTCGCCGCGACGGTGAGGTTCCGCAAGCTGATCGCGGGCCGGTCGATCAGCACGGCGGCCAGCATGATGGCGGTCATCAGGTAGGCGCGCAGAGCGGAAACCTGATAGCCGGAAATCAGCACATAGGCGGTCGCCGCGATCAGCGCGCCTGCCGCGGCAATTTTCTTCACGGGGTAGCGCTGTGCTACCACCGGCATCAGGCTGAGAAGGCCGCGCAATCCGACGAAGAAGATGCCGGCCGCAAGTGCCATGTTCAGGCCAGAAATCGCGGTGATATGGGCGAGCCCCGACAGCCGCAGTGCCTCGGTCGCCTCTTTCGACATCGACCGGCGCTCCCCCGTGATGATCGAAGCGGCGAAGGCACCGGTGTCGCCCGGCAAGACTTCGTGAATGCGGTCCGAGATGCGATCACGCAACGAAAAGAGCGATTGGTCCAGTCTTGTCCAAAGAGTGCCGGGTGGAGCGATTGCGCTGGACGCCTGCTTCGGCGCTCCGAGGAAAAATCCGACGGCACCGATGCCGGCGAAATAGCTCTGGAAAGCGAAATCGTTCAAACCCGGCAAGGCAGGGCCAGACGGCGGCGAAAGGCGCGCCCTCCCGGTGATAACTTCGCCGATACGCAGCGCCGCGTGGCGACTGCGCGCAAGCAGCGAAATGCGCTCCGGCGGGCGCTTGATGACTGGCTCCTCGGTTGAGGTGACCCTGATGATATAGCGCCATTCTCCCGACGCACCCGCTTCCCGGCGCTCGACCACGCCGGTCACATTTGTCACGACGGGACTGTCGAGGATGGTGGTGGATGCGCGCTGCGTCTCTGCGGCGGCAAGGATCATGCCCGAGAGTACCAACATGGCGGCCACGACCAGACGGCGAAGCACGGTTCCCGCAGGGCTCGCAGCCACGGCGACTGCCGCCATTCCTGAAAGGAACAACAGCAACGGCGTCGCGGGCGGCGGCTTCAACGTGAACCATAAGACCGCCCCAAGTCCGAGGCAGACGGGAACGAAGTAGAATAGGTGCCCCTGCCCGCCTTCCCTGGCAAATGCGGTTGTGGCGGCGCCCGAAAATCGACTGACACGCTCAACGATCCGCGCTGTTGCTGCCCCCGTCGGTCGCGGCGACGTGGGCAACGTTCGGTGATACGGCGAAGGGCTTGGCCGCGATTCTCCACGGGTCGGCACGGGTCGCGCCCCCTCGTCCAGATCGGTCTTGCCTTCCAGCACATCCACCACGTGGCCCACCCCACAGAGGCGACGACAAACGCCAGCAGGAGGGACAATAGGCCATTCCTCGGGGACAATCAAAGCGTGTATTTAGGCCGACTCAACGCGGCTGATGGTGATCAAATCGATTAGAACCGTTCGGTTCGATCATCGTGGTTTCGCAACGCACAATTTGCCCTTTGGATAGCTTGGCATTAACTTCCGTATCATATAGCTACATCAACACGCTTAACCGATGGCGGCTTCTTGGAGACGCCTTCCCGCCAATTCCGGAGGATTAGCATGACGGACAAAAGCGCTTCTTTGAAACTCGGGGACAAGACGGTCGAATTGAGCGTCAAGGGCGGCACAATCGGCCCTGACGTCGTCGACATCGCGGCCCTCTACAAGCACACCGGCGCCTTTACCTACGATCCGGGCTTCACCTCCACCGCGTCCTGCGAATCGAAGATCACCTATATCGACGGTGACGAAGGCATTCTGCTGCATCGCGGCTATCCGATCGAGCAATTGGCCGACAAGGGCGACTTCCTCGAAGTCTGCTATCTGCTTCTCTACGGGGAACTGCCGACTCCGGCGCAGAAGAAGGATTTCGATTATCGCGTCACGCACCACACCATGGTGCATGAGCAGATGAGCAAGTTCTTCTCCGGTTACCGCCGCGACGCCCATCCTATGGCCGTGATGGTAGGTACGGTCGGCGCGCTCTCGGCCTTCTACCACGACTCCACCGACATCACGGATCCGCATCAGCGCATGGTTGCTTCGCTGCGCATGATCGCAAAGATGCCGACGATCGCTGCCATGGCCTACAAGTACCATATCGGCCAGCCCTTCGTTTATCCGAAGAACGATCTCGACTATGCGTCGAACTTCCTGCGCATGTGCTTTGCCGTACCGTGCGAAGACTACAAGGTGAACCCCGTTCTGGCTCGCGCCATGGACCGGATTTTCATCCTGCATGCCGATCACGAGCAGAACGCCTCGACTTCGACCGTGCGTCTCGCTGGTTCTTCTGGCGCCAACCCGTTCGCCTGCATCGCGGCCGGCATCGCCTGCCTCTGGGGCCCTGCCCATGGCGGCGCAAACGAGGCTGCGCTCAACATGCTGATGGAAATCGGTTCGGTCGATCGAATTCCGGAGTATATCGCCAAGGCCAAGGACAAGAACGATCCGTTCCGCCTGATGGGCTTCGGCCACCGGGTCTACAAGAACTACGACCCGCGCGCCAAGATCATGCAGAAGACCATGTACGAGGTCCTCGAAGCGACGGGTCACGCAGACGATCCGCTGATGAAAGTGGCACTCGAGCTCGAAAAGATCGCGCTCAACGACCCCTACTTCATCGAGAAGAAGCTCTATCCGAATGTCGACTTCTATTCGGGCATCACGCTTCGTGCACTCGGTTTCCCGACGACCATGTTCACCGTTCTCTTCGCGCTCGCCCGCACCGTCGGCTGGATCGCCCAGTGGAACGAGATGATCGAAGATCCGCAGCAGCGTATCGGTCGTCCGCGCCAGCTCTATACGGGTGAGCCGAAGCGCGACTACAAGCCGATCACCGACCGCTGATCGTCAGCTCTGATCCATGTTTGAAGGCCGGCTCGACGCCGGCCTTTTTACGTTGTGCAGGATGGTTCGATCGGCTCGTGACCGAGGAGCTGGCGCAGTCCGCATCCGGCTTTCGGGCGTCATCGGACACCTACCGCGGCCCTGTCACCTCTATCACTTTTCGGTGCTCGCGGGGGCCATATGGCATCCTGCCTCTTTTCGGCCCGATACGCCTTCAATTCCGTGGCTGATTGTTCTAAGGAAGTCCACCCGCTTCGCCCGATGCGAAGATCAGTCAAGAGGTTCATGCGTCCCGATGCTCGTCATATTGAGAAAAGTTTCACAGACCCTGTTCGCCAAGATCCTGCTGCTGTTGCTGGTGGCATCCTTCGGCGTTTGGGGCGTTTCGGCTTCGCTGTTCACCAGCAATACCGATACTGTGGTGGCCGTGGGCGATCAGACGGTTTCGACGCAGGACTTCGCTTTCGCCTATCAGCGCCAACTGGCGGATCTCAGCAACCGTTTCGGCACACAGTTGACGACCGAACAGGCGCGGGCCTTCGGGGTCGAATCGCAGGTGTTCTCGCAGCTTGCGGCTGGTGCGGCCCTCGACCAGCTTGCCGCCGACATGAATCTCGGCCTGTCCCAGGACCGGCTGGCACAGCTGATCGCCGATGATCCGGCCTTCAAGAACTCCGCCGGCAATTTCGACCGTGCCTTGTTCACGTCGCGCTTGCGCAATTCGGGCTTGCGCGAAGACGATTACATCCAGGAGCGCTCCAAGGTCGCGATCCGCAGCCAGATCGTCGACGCAACGGCCGAAGGGTTCACAGCGCCGAAGGTTTTGATCGACGCGATCAAGGACTATCGCTACGAAAACCGCGACATCAACTACCTGTTGCTGACCAATGCCAATATCGACCCGATCAAGGCGCCCGACGACGCGACGCTGCAGTCCTGGTTCGACACGACCAAGTCACGCTACCGGGCGCCCGAGTATCGGACGTTCAACTATGTGAAGCTGGAGCCTGCCGATATCGCCGACAAGGCGGCTGTAACGGAAGACGACATCAAGGCCGACTACGAGCGCCGTAAGGCTACCTACGAGATCGCCGGCACTCGCACGATCGAGCAGTTGTCCTTCGAGAGCAGCGAACTGGCGGATGCCGCCGCTGCAGAGCTCGCCAAGGGCACAAGCTTCGACCAACTGGTCACCGACCAGGGCAAGACTGCCAGCGACGTCTTGCTCGGCGAGTTCTCCAAGAGCAGCCTGCCCGACGTGACGCTGGCGGACGCGGCCTTTGCCGTGACAACTGAAGGCGGCACGACACCTGTGATCGAAGGCGCCCTCGGCCCGGTCATCCTGCGCGTCACCAATATCAAGGAAGGCCGCACCCGCAGCCTCGACGAGGTGAAGGAAGAAATCCGTGAGGCGCTCGCCGAATCGGCCGCAGTTGCCGACATCACGGCGGTACACGACCAGTTCGAAGATCTGCGCGCGGGCGGCTCTTCCCTCAAGGAAGCAGCCGACCAATTGGATCTGAAGACCTTGACCGTCACCGACATCGACCGGCGTGGCCTGGACACGCGCGAAACCGAAGTGGCGGGAATTCCGGAACGTGATGCGCTGCTTGCAGAGGTTTTCCGGACGGATATCGGCGTGGAAGCATTGCCGGTCAATCTCGGCAATAACGGTTACATCTGGTTCGACGTGACGGACATCAAGGCAGAGCGTGATCGCGAGCTTTCGGAAGTTCGTGAGAAGGCGATTGCAGACTGGACAGCCGAGCAGCAGCGGATTGCGCTTGGCGCTAAGGCAGAGAGCCTTCGCAAGCGCGTTGCCGACGGCGGAAAGCTGGAGGACGTCGCTGCTGAACTCGGTCTGACCGTTGAAAGCAAGGCCGGTGTTACCCGCCGCACCGAGGATGCCGTACTGGGTCCCGCTGCCATTACCGCCGCCTTCAGCGGTCCCGAAGGAACTGTGTCCACCGCATCCGGCGGCGACCCGGCGACGCAGATCCTGCTCGCCGTCACAGCAGTGCGCGATCAGGCTGCAGGGGGCGTGATGAGCAACGAGGATGATCAGATCGTCGCCATGGCGAATGCCGCCGGCGACGATATCCTCGACCAGATGGTGAGCCAGTTGCAGGCGGAGTATGGCGTCACGTTCAACCAGGCGCTGGCTCAGCAGGCCATCGTTCGCTAAGTCGACGTCAGGGGGAGAACGTCCATGTCCGGGTTGAAACCCTTCATCGCAAAAATCGCGAACCGCCAGCCTCTGACCCGCCAGGAGGCGAGCGACGCGTTCGAGATCCTGATGTCGGGCGAAGCCAGCATGGCGCAGGTCGGCGGTTTCCTGATGGGCCTTCGGGTGCGTGGGGAGACCGTCGACGAGATCGCCGGAGCGGTCTCGATCATGCGGCAAAAGATGGTCGTCGTCGACGCGCCCGAGGACGCGATCGACATCGTCGGAACCGGCGGTGACGGGACCAACACCTATAACATCTCGACGCTTGCCGCGATCATCGTTGCGGGTGCCGGGGTACCGGTCGCCAAACATGGCAACCGGGCGCTCTCCTCGAAATCCGGCACGGCGGATGCGCTCTCGCAGCTCGGCGTCAAACTCGACATCGACCCGGAGACCATCTCGCGCTGCATCCGCGAGGCGGGGATCGGCTTCATGTTCGCGCAGATCCACCATCCCGCCATGCGCCATGTCGGCTCGGCGCGGGTGGAGCTCGGCGCGCGGACGATCTTCAACATCGTCGGTCCGCTTTCGAGCCCGGCACGGGTCAAGAAGCAGCTCTTCGGCGTTTATTCCCCCGAATGGTTGGTACCGGGTGCGGAAGCATTGCGCGATCTCGGGCTCACCAGCGCCTGGGTGGTGCATGGCAGTGGCCTGGACGAGATCACGACAACAGGTCCGTCTCTGGTTGCAGCACTGAAGGACGGCGAAATCACTACCTTCGAACTGAATCCTGGAGATTTCGGGGTTGAGACGGTGACGCTCGATGCCATAAGAGGCGGGGACGGCACGGTGAATGCGGCAGCGCTGCGCGATGTGCTCGGCGGCGCCAAGACGCCTTATCGCGATGTGGCGCTGTGCAATGCAGCCGCCTCACTGATTGTTGCCGGAAAGGCCAAGGATGTGACCGAGGGCATGCATCTCGCCAGCCAGTCACTCGACAGCGGCAGTGCAGCGCGCGCGCTCGAAACACTGATTACCATTTCCAATTCCGCAACTCAGGGCTAAGCTTTCGACCATGACCGATATCCTGAAGCGTATCGAGACCTACAAGCGGGAAGAAATTGCGGCCGCGAAGGCTGCCGTTTCATTGGCCGAGCTCAAGGACCGCATTGCGGGAGAGGCTGCTCCGCGCGGCTTTTACCGTGCACTTGTCCGCGCACGCGATGAAGGTCGCTTCGGACTGATCGCCGAGATCAAGAAGGCAAGCCCATCCAAGGGCCTGATCCGTGTGGACTTCGACCCGCCGTCATTGGCGGCGGCTTACGAGGCTGGCGGCGCTGCCTGTCTCTCCGTCCTGACGGATACGCCGAGCTTCCAGGGTGCTCCAGAATTCCTCACGGCCGCCCGCAAGGCCTGCAGCCTGCCGGCGCTGCGCAAGGACTTCATGTTCGACGCCTATCAAGTCTATGAGGCCCGGGCTTGGGGCGGTGACTGCATCCTCCTGATTATGGCGTCGCTCTCTGACGGCGAAGCTGCCGAGCTGGAAGGCGTCGCCTTCGAACTCGGCATGGATGTGCTGGTCGAAGTGCATGACGCCGCAGAAATGGAACGGGCGCTGAAGCTCAAGTCACCGCTGGTTGGCATCAACAACCGTAATCTGCGCACATTCGAGGTTAGCCTTGCTGTCAGCGAAGAACTGGCGGCCATGGTGCCGGCCGACCGGCTGCTGGTGGGTGAGAGCGGCATCTTCACTTTCGAAGACTGCAAGCGGCTAGAGCAATGCGGGATCGCGACCTTCCTCGTCGGCGAAAGCCTGATGCGCAAGGATGATGTTGCCGAGGCCACACGGATGCTTTTGACCGGCAAGTCCGGCGCTCTGGCGGCAGAATGACGGCGGACCTTGGCGGTTTGACCCATATCGGCGCCTCCGGCGAGGCGCATATGGTCGATGTCTCGGCCAAGGACGATACGGTGCGCATCGCAGTCGCCGTGGGTTTCGTCAAGATGAAGCCGGAAACGCTGGCGGTCATCCGCGAGGGGAATGCCAAAAAGGGCGACGTCATCGGCACCGCCCGGATCGCCGGGATCATGGCAGCCAAGCACACCTCCAGTCTCATTCCGCTCTGCCATCCCCTGATGCTGTCCAAGGTGACCGTCGATATAGCGGACGATGCGGATCTTCCGGGGCTTCGTGTGGAGGCTACTGTCAAACTGATGGGCAAGACGGGCGTCGAGATGGAGGCGCTGACCGCCGTCTCGGTCACGTGTCTTACGATCTACGACATGGCCAAAGCCGTCGACAAGACGATGGAGATCGGCGGTATCCGCGTAATGGAAAAAAGCGGCGGCAAATCCGGCGATTTCCGCCATCCGGAGCGCGGCTGATGACCCTCCTGCCGGTCGAGGACGCGCTGGCGCGGCTTCTGGCCGGTGCCCTCCCGGTTGCCCAGACGGAGGAGGTCTCTCTGCATGAGGGCAACGGCCGTGTGCTGGCGGAGGATCTTGCCGCACGCCTTACCCAGCCACCGTTTGATGCGTCCGCCATGGACGGTTACGCCCTTCGCGCTGAGGACGCCGGCGAAGTCGGATCGGAGCTTACCGTCATCGGCGAGTCGGCGGCCGGCCACGGATTTTCCGGGCTTGTCGGCGCCGGGCAAGCGGTGCGCATCTTCACCGGCTCACCTGTTCCCGTGGGTGCCGACAGCATTCTCTTGCAGGAAGATGCCGAGAAGCTGGACCATAACCGCATCCGCACGACATTTCCGGTGACTTTCGGCCGACATATCCGCCCGCGAGGCCAGGACTTCGCCGAGGGAGACGTGGCGCTTCCTGCCGGAAAGCTGGTGGATTTCAGCCATCTGACCCTCGCTGCGGCGATGAACCATGCGCAACTGCCCGTCTTCCGCCGTCCGCGAATCGCAATTCTTGCCACGGGAGACGAACTGGTCTCGCCCGGCACCATCCCCGGACCGAGCCAGATCATCGGTTCCAACACCTTTGGCATCGCAGCACTGGCGCGCGACAACGGCGCAGAGGTCATCGATCTCGGAATCGTGCCCGATGATCACCAGCGCCTGTTGCAGGCCGTGCAACGTGCGCAGGAGAACAATGTCGATGTTCTGGTGACGCTTGGCGGTGCCTCTGTCGGCGATTACGATCTCGTTCAGTCGACGCTCATCTCGGCCGGCATGGAACTCGATTTCTGGCGGATTGCCATGCGACCGGGCAAGCCCCTGATGGTCGGCAAGCTGGGCGCCATGCAGGTGCTCGGCCTTCCCGGCAATCCGATTTCAAGCCTTGTCTGCGGGCTTCTGTTCCTCGAGCCGTTGCTGTGCCACCTCGGACATCGTTCGCAACCCGCGCGAATGGCAACGGCCCGGCTGCGCTCTGCCCTGCCCGCCAACGACAAGCGCCAGGACTATGTCCGCGCACGGCTGTTCTCTGAGCCCGCCGGGCTCCCATTCGTCGAGAGTTTCGGCAAGCAGGATTCGTCCATGATGCGGATCTTTGCGCAATCCGACTGCCTGATTGTTCGGCCCCCGAATGCCCCGGCGGTTGCTGCCGGCGATATCGTTCCGGTCATGCTGCTGCGGCCCTGAACCGTCGGCCCGATACTTCAAGCCGCCTGCATCTGCAGCGATTCCTAGATCACTTTGGGCCAAACGAAAAAGACCCGGCACTGGGCCGGGTCTTGAACTTGATCACTGAGGTTGTTTCTCAGACCAGACGGGTCTGCTCAAGTGCCGCGCCGATAAAGCTGGCAAACAGCGGATGCGGGTCGAGCGGACGCGATTTCAGTTCCGGATGGTACTGGACGCCGATGAACCACGGATGATCCGGATATTCGACGGTTTCCGGCAGCAGGCCGTCCGGCGACATGCCGGAGAAGACGAGGCCGCAGGATTCCAGACGATCCTTGTAGTCGACGTTGACCTCGTAGCGGTGGCGATGGCGCTCGGAGATATCCGTGGAGCCATAGATCTCGGAGATCTTGGTACCCTTCTTGAGCGAGGCCTTGTAGGCGCCGAGACGCATGGTACCGCCGAGGTCGCCAACAGCCGAGCGCTTTTCAAGCTCGTTGCCCTTCATCCACTCAGTCATCAGGCCGACGACGGGTTCTTCGGTCTTGCCGAATTCTGTCGACGAGGCGTTCTCGATACCGGCCAGATGACGCGCAGCCTCGACCACGGCCATCTGCATGCCAAAGCAGATGCCGAAATACGGCACCTTGCGTTCGCGGGCGAACTGGGCGGCCAGGATCTTGCCTTCCGATCCGCGCTCGCCAAAGCCGCCAGGCACGAGGATACCGTTGACCTTTTCGAGCCACGGAGCTGGATCTTCCTTTTCGAAGATTTCCGACTCGATCCATTCGAGCTTCACCTTCACGCGGTTGGCGATGCCACCGTGATAAAGCGCCTCGATGAGCGACTTGTAGGCGTCCTTGAGGCCGGTGTACTTGCCGACGATCGCGATCGTGACTTCACCTTCCGGCGTGTGGATGCGGTTGCAGACCTCTTCCCAGGCATCCAGACGCGGCTTCGGCGCCGGCTCGATACCGAAGGCTGCCAGAACCTCATTGTCGAGGCCTTCCTTGTGATAGGCCATCGGCACGTCATAGATATTGGCGACGTCGAGGGCCTGGATCACGGCGCTTTCACGGACGTTGCAGAACAGCGAGAGCTTGCGGCGCTCAGCCTGCGGGATTTCGCGGTCAGCGCGGACGAGCAGGATGTCGGGGTGGATACCCAGCGCCTGCAGTTCCTTGACGGAATGCTGGGTCGGCTTGGTCTTCAGTTCGCCGGCTGCCGGAATGTAAGGCATCAGTGTCAGGTGAACGTAGACAGCCGTGCCACGCGGCAGATCGTTGCCAAGCTGGCGGATCGCTTCCATGAACGGCATGGCTTCGATGTCGCCGACGGTGCCACCGATCTCGCAGATGACGAAATCGTAGTCGTCATTGCCCTCGATGACGAAATCCTTGATCTCGTTGGTGACATGCGGAATGACTTGAACGGTCGCGCCGAGATAATCGCCGCGGCGCTCCTTGTCGATGATGTTCTTGTAGATGCGACCGGTGGTAATGTTGTCGGTCTTGGTGGCCGAGCGCCCGGTAAAACGCTCATAGTGGCCAAGGTCGAGGTCGGTCTCGGCACCGTCGTCGGTGACGAAGACTTCGCCGTGCTGAGTCGGGCTCATGGTGCCCGGGTCAACGTTGAGATAGGGGTCGAGCTTGCGCAGACGCACGCGGTAACCCCGTGCCTGCAACAATGCCCCGAGAGCTGCGGCCGCAATTCCTTTACCGAGAGAGGAAACCACGCCGCCAGTGATGAATACATATCGCGCCATGGGCTTCACCGGATACCGTTTCAGATTCGATTCCGCCAGCCCAAAATCGCGTCACGCACAATTTTCGTGGACTGCGGCGGAATGCAGACAAAAGAAAACCGGCGGACCCTGGAGCCCGCCGGAGTGATGAGATGCGTTCCGATCAGTTGTTCGGAACAGCGTTTGGATCGACAGGCGCCGGAGCAGCCGGGGTGGTCGCCGGCGCTGCAGGTGCAGCACCCGGAAGCTGGTCGAGAACACTGCCGCCGCCCTGGGTCGTGCCGTTGGCCGCCGGGATCCGGTCAAGGATATCGGTCGGCTTGGATTCGTAGCGGGCAAGAATGCCGAGCCCCAGCGAGATCGCGAAGAAGAGCGTCGCCAGGATCGCCGTCGTGCGGGTCAGGGCATTGGCCGTGCCGCGGGCCGACATGAAGCCGGAGCCGCCACCGATGCCGAGACCGCCGCCTTCCGAGCGCTGGATGAGGACGACGCCGATCAGGGCGACGACGACCATGAGGTAGATAACGAGCAATACGGTCTGCATGGAATGTCCATCCTGCCCGAGAGGGGCAAAATCAATGAAGTTGGCGGGTCTTTACATGAGAGAAGCTGGCTTTGAAAGCCCCTTCCCCGCTTTTCAACCTTTCGGCCTCAGGCGGTGAGCTCCTCATAGACACGGTATATGGCGAGGAAGTCCGACGCCTTCAAGCTCGCGCCGCCAATCAGGGCGCCGTCGACATTCGCGACACCCATCAATTCGCGAGCATTCGACGGCTTGACCGAACCGCCATAGAGCAGACGCATGGCCTGACCTTCGGCACCGAAGCGCTTGACGAGCTCGGCGCGCATGAAGGCATGGGCTTCGGCGACATCGGCGGCGGTTGGCGTCAGGCCCGTGCCAATTGCCCAGACAGGCTCATAGGCGATCACGGTGCGCTCAGCGGTCGCGTCATCCGGCACGGAGCCTGTGAGCTGTCGCTTGAGGATGTCGAGGGTCTGGCCGGACTTCCGCTCGTCGGCCGTCTCGCCGATGCAGATCACGGCGGTCAGGTCGGCTGCATAGGCTGCTTGCGCCTTGGCACGGACCAGATGGTCGGTCTCTGCGTGGTCAGTGCGGCGCTCGGAATGCCCGACGATGACATGGGTGCCGAAGCAATCGGCGATCATTTCGGCCGAGATGTCGCCGGTATGAGCCCCAGACGCATTCTGGTGGCAATCCTGGGCACCGATCTGAAGCGGGCTGTCGGTGCACAGCGCCGTCGCAACATAAAGAAGGGTCGCAGGCGGGCAGATGAGCGTTTCAACCTTTTCGGCGAGCGGACCCTGCACGCCTTCGGCAATCGCCTTGATCTGGTCGAGCGAAGCCCGCGTTCCGTTCATTTTCCAATTGCCCGCAACGAGCGGACGAACATCCGGTGTCATATCGTGCCCAAACCCCTATTTCGCTATTGCGAACTAGCAAATCTGAGCCAGAAAGGAAAGATTGCGCAACCAATTTGGCCCTTTTATCGGGCGGCATGGTGAAAATGTGAACCACACCTGCACAGAGACACGGCAAGAAGCACCGATCGCCCTCCCCCAATTCTGGCCCCCTGCGGTCAGCGGACCAACCAGTTGAGCAGCGCCCTCCAGTCGGACATACGCACAGGGGTCCCATGTGAACCGGTCTCGTACAGCGTAAAGCGTGTCGGTTGGCCGGCCTTGCGCAGCTGGCGATATATCGCGATCTGATTGTCGGCGGCGTACACGCTGTCACGGCTGCCATGGGTAAACCAGATCGGCAGCTTCGCCTTCGCAGCGTACGAGTTCACAAGGTCCGGATCCGGGGCTCCGCCCAAAATCGCCATGCCGGAGAGATGGCCGACGGCTTCGGGATTGCGCGATATACCCCAGCAGATGAAACTCCCCATCGACGCACAGGCAAGCACGACCGGACGGCCGCCAGACTGGACCGAGGCATGTTCGATCAGTGCGGCGATCTCGGCCACGCCTGTCTCATCGAAGCTCCGCACCGATGGGGCGTAGTATGTTCCGCCATTGGCGGCCACGAGGTTCTTCAGCCGATTGAAATTGCCCCCGAAGGTGATGTCGTTCATGCCGAGGCGACGGTCCCCACCCCGACCGTGAATGAAGATGACACTGAAGGTCTGGCCAGCATCCTTGCCGACTCGCGCCACCTCCAAAGGACCTGTCGCTAGCGACAGGGTCTGATTCTGTTGCTGACGGCGAACTTTCAGCGAAACGTAACGGTCCTTGACCCGTCTTTCCGGGATGCTGTCACGACCATTGATGTCGCGGAGCTCGTCGTAATCGACGCGGGTGAAATCGCCGTCATCAAGGGTTTCGAGCACTGTCTGGCTGGAGAAAAGATCGTCCTTGTAAGGCGCCAGCGCCTCGGCGAGAGAGGAAGATGCAAACAGAAACGGAACGAGAACGCAGGAAATTGCCGCAATGCGGAAATGAGCTGTGGACATCTGCATGGAAGATGGTGTTCCTCTGGCCTTCAGCCTTGCGTTCCGGAAATGCGGCAAGCAAAGCTCATCCGCTTTTAGACAGAGCCGACTTGTCCGGCCCTTCGTGCCTGCGCCCGATATGTGGCACAGTCAGGTCGTGATTCGCATCGGCGAAACGCCTGACGCGGCGGCTCGCCGAAGGTGCCGACGATCCGGCTTTCACCATCAACAGAGTATCGAACGACGCCATGGACGACAACGATCTCTTTTCGGCAATGCCGATTCCGAACAAGCTCGATGCCGAGCCTGCTGCCGCAGCGCCCGTGCGCGCGGAGCGATCGGTAACGACGCCTGCGGCACCAACCGCGCCCGTGACCACTTCCTCCGGCGACGAATACGGCGCTTCGTCGATCCGCGTGCTGGAGGGCCTTGAGCCCGTGCGCATGCGTCCGGGCATGTATATCGGCGGCACGGACGAAAAGGCCCTGCACCATCTGTTTGCCGAAGTCATCGACAACTCGATGGACGAAGCGGTGGCCGGCCATGCCAACTTCATTGATGTCCATCTCGATGTCGAAGGTTTCTTGACCGTAACCGATAACGGCCGCGGTATTCCCGTCGAACTGCATCCGCAGGTCCCGGGCAAGTCGACGCTCGAAGTCATCATGACCAAGCTGCATGCGGGCGGCAAATTCGACGGCAAGGCCTACGAGACCTCCGGCGGTCTGCACGGCGTCGGCGTGTCGGTCGTCAATGCACTGTCCGACCTCCTCGAAGTCGAGGTTGCCCGCAATCGCAAGCTCTATCGCCAGCGTTTTTCCCGCGGCGTGCCGATCGGTGGGCTGGAAGAACTCGGCGAAGTGCACAATCGGCGCGGCACGCGCGTGCGCTTCCATCCCGACCCGCAGATCTTCGGCGACCACGCGAAATTCGATCCCGGCCGCATTTTCCGCATGGCGCGATCGAAGGCCTATCTGTTCGGTGGCGTCGAGATCCGCTGGTCCTGCGATCCGGGCATGGTGCCCGAGGGTGGCGACATCCCGGAAAAGGCCGTCTTCCACTTTCCCGGCGGCCTCAAAGACTATCTGGCGGCGACGCTCGGCAAGGATTTCACCGTTACACGCGAGATCTTCGCCGGGAAGACGGAAAAGACTGGCGGCCACGGCGCCATGGAATGGGCCGTCACCTGGTATGGTGGCGATCCGGCCCTGCATTCGTATTGCAATACGATCCCGACCCCCGAGGGCGGCACGCACGAGGCCGGTCTGCGCATCGCGCTCACCAAGGGCCTGAAGAACTACGCCGAGCTGACGCAGAACAAGCGGGCCCGGGAGATCACCACCGATGACGTGATGATCTCGGCCGTCGGCATGCTCTCGGTCTTCATCCGCGAGCCGGAATTCGTCGGCCAGACCAAGGACAAGCTCGCCACCGTCGAAGCGCAGCGGATTGTCGAGAACGCGCTCCGCGACCCCTTCGACCACTATCTCGCCGACAATCCCAACGAGGCGGCCAAGCTGCTCGATTGGGTCATCGAGCGCTGCGAGGAACGCCTGCGTCGCCGCAAGGAAAAGGAAGTCAACCGCAAGACCGCCGTGCGCAAGCTGCGCCTGCCCGGCAAGCTTGCCGATTGCTCGCAGAATACGGCCGAAGGTGCAGAACTGTTCATCGTCGAGGGTGACTCGGCCGGCGGCTCGGCCAAGCAGGCGCGCAACCGCGCCAATCAGGCGATTCTGCCACTGCGCGGCAAGATCCTGAACGTCGGCTCCGCCAGCCGCGAAAAACTGATGGCCAACCAGCAGATTGCGGACCTTATCCAGGCGCTCGGCTGTGGCACACGCACGAAATACCGCGACGAAGACCTGCGCTATGAACGCATCATCGTCATGACCGATGCCGACGTCGACGGGGCGCATATCGCCTCACTGCTGATCACCTTCTTCTACCAGGAAATGCCGGAACTGATCCGCGGCAATCACCTCTATCTCGCGGTGCCGCCGCTTTATGTCATCCGCCAGGGTGCGAAGACCGTCTACGCCCGCGACGACGCACATCGGGCCGAATTGATGGACACCGTGTTCAAGGGCAAGAAGGTCGAGATCGGGCGCTTTAAAGGCCTTGGCGAAATGATGCCGGCGCAGCTCAAGGAAACGACGATGGACCCGGCCAAGCGCACACTTCTGCGTGTCGGGATCGACGACGTCGATTTCGAGGGCACGCGCGATGCCGTGGATGCCCTGATGGGGACGAAGCCGGAGGCCCGCTTCCGCTTCATCCAGGATCGTGCAGCGTTTGCGGAAAATCTCGACATCTGACCGCCTCTCCGTGAAGCCGGAAACGCGTTCCCGGCTTGTGTCGAAGCCTATAATGCCCCATATGCAGGGGCATCAGGCAGAGGGGCGCAGACGATTGTGAGCCAGGTCGACCAACAGAACCCGCAAAAGGGACCGCGCTGGCTCGGACAGGCGACGGCCAATCGCATTGCCCTCATTACACCGATCTCCGTTGCTCGCTGGCTGCTGGTCCTGATCGGCATTGCCGCCATCTATTTCTTCCATGGTTTCGTCGTCCCGGTGCTGGCAGCACTCGTCGTCGCCTTTGCCAGCTGGCCGCTTTACCGTCGCCTGCTGAATCACGTCAACGGCAACACCACCGTCGGTGCCACCTTTGCGATTCTCTTCATCCTCGCCTTTCTGGTCGTGCCGATCGGGATAGCAATCAGCTACGCCGTTGACGAAGTGCGTCAATGGATCGGCTGGGCGCTTGAGGCCAACCGCGTCGGGGCGCCTGCACCGGCCTGGATCACGGCGCTGCCCTGGGCCGGTGAGTGGCTGGCGGAAAAATGGCGCATGCATATTGCGCCTCCCGGCTCGATCGGGGAAATGATCCAGATCGTCAGCGGCGCCAATATCGGCAATATCTACCGGGCGGTGATCGCCGCTGGCGACGGCCTTTTCCATCTCGTACTGACCCTGCTTTTCATGCTGATCGCGCTGTTCTTCGTCTATCGGGACGGCGCCAGCTTCGCGCGCCAACTCGACCTTCTGGGAGAGCGCATCCTGCCCAATCGCTGGGAGCGAATTTCACGCGTCGTGCCGGCGACGATCAGCTCGACGGTGACGGGCATGACGCTGATCGCCATCGGCGAAGGCATCGTTCTCGGCATCGCCTACTGGCTGGCCGGCGTCCCCTCACCGGTCACGCTCGGCGTCATCACCGGCGTGATGGCGCTGATTCCTGGTGGCGCGCCGCTATCATTCACCTTGGTCTCCATCTATCTCGCCGCCAGCGGCAATGTGATCCAGGGCGTGGCCTTGCTGGTCTGGGGTTCGGTTGAACTGTTCATCGTGGACAAGACGGTTCGGCCGCGGCTGGTGGGCGGACCAATCAAGCTCCCCTTCCTGCCGACCTTCTTTGGCCTCGTCGGCGGCGTGAAGACGATGGGTTTCCTCGGCCTGTTCATCGGCCCGGTGCTGATGGCGCTTTTGGTCTCGATCTGGCGCGAATGGATCCGAGAAGTCGAGCTGGCCGAAGACAGAGCTGTTGATCCGCAGTCGGACCATGCTGAAGCGGTCGAGTTTGCCGAACAACCGGCTTCCCCTCCCAGGCCGCGTCAGGTCTCCTGAAGGCAGCCGGTCCGGCGCTCCGGGAAGCTCAGTCCGCAGGCATGCGGATTGGTTGACGCGACCGCACCAGCCCGAGGCCTTGTTTCCGCTCCAATCTTTTTGTTTCGTCGCACCAGTCAATTGCAGGAGCGCCCGCGCCGATGAAAACCGCCTTGATCATGATGACGATCCTCGGCTGTGACGACAGCGTCAGCCAGTGCCAGTTTGTCGAGACGCCGCCGGAGCGTTTTGTCTCGATCGAGCTCTGCGACGCCGCGTCTGAATCGGTCCTCGAACGCTATAGCAATATCGGCTTTCCGACCGCTGTCGCAGTCTGCCAGGCGCCACCTCCGGAGGTCGCCGAGGCTATCGCCGCCTCCAAGGAGGCCAATGCTGCGGCTGCCGCCAGCGCCGTCCCGGAACTGACTGAAGAGCACAAGACGCTGACCGCACGCGCCATCGACAGCATTCGCCAGGTCTTGCCCGGCCGGGCGCAGTTCAAGATGATCTTCGAGACGCCGATCCATGTCGTCTCGGACAGCTATTCCTGGGTGGCGAAGAAGATTATTCCTTAGAGGATTTGCGGCTCACGCCGCAGCGAGAGCAAAGCCGCTCGCATAATCGCGGGCGAGACGCCGCTCCTCGGCGATCGCCAGACGCTCGACCATGTCGAGCACGGCGCGTCCCGCATTGCTGAGATCAGTTTGTTCGCGATAACGGGCAATGAGCCTATGGGCGATGTTTTCCAGTTCCAGGCCATGCGGCGACTGGATGAGACCACGCCACTCCATGATCGCATCGACGAAGAGCGGGCTGATTTCGCGCGACAGGCCGGTTGTCTCGAGCAAGGCGCGAACCGCATGCATCCGTCCGGTGGCGAGGATCGCGCGAACGCGGCGCTCGTCGACACCGGAAATGGATTCGATCGCAGCAGCAAAGAAATCGGTGCGGCCGGCGCAAAGCGCATGCATCAGGAAGGCAGCCGTCAGGCGACCGGCATCGCGCAATTGTTCGGTGAGGTGACGCAGCTCGTCGCCATGGACGTCTGAGAGAATGGCCACTGTCGCACTGTCGCTCGCCTCGCGGGAGATGCGCTCGATGCGGCGGCTGCCGATCGCAGCGAGCACGAGGCTCGAGCCGGATAGCGCTTCAGCGACAAACTGAACCAGAAGCTGACGAAGACCGGCGGAGATATCGTCACGGTCCAGCAGCAGCGCCCTGATGCGTTCGTTGCGACCATGGCGTTCGGCAATGCGTTTGAGGGTAAAGGGCGTCAGTCGAGCGCCGGGGTTTTCGAGCAGAACCTCCAGTTCACAAGCGTCGCCAATTTCGGCGAGAGCGGCCGCCACGCCGACGCTGACAGTGCCGCGTGCTGCGACCAGCGCGCGCGTCTCGACCGTACCACGCCCGGCAATGTCGACGAGATCGGCATCGGTGAGAACCGGCGACAGCAGAATGACCGTCGAGGCGATCTCCGGCTGATCCTCCGAGAGTGAAACCATGAGGCCGCGCGGTGCGCGTGGTTCAGCGGCGAGAACTTCTGCCAGTTTGAGGCGAACCTGGGGAGAGGGATCATCGAGCAGATAGGTCATCGCGACCTGAGCTGCGTGACGTTCTTCCGGCGACATCTGGGACTGCAGATAAGCGCGGGCAAGCGCGCTGGCTGCCTTCACGCGCTCCTGCACTCTGGCGGTTTCGACCCATCTGAGAAATGCGGCAACGATCACAGTCAGACCCACTCGCTACGGACACGCAACCGGATGATCCCGGCTGTGGAGAACCTAGCGGCAAAGTCTTTAAGAAACGTTCACCACGTTCGTTAACCCCTGCCCTGTTGCTGCGTCGGGTTCGCCGGGCGTGCAAGCTCGATCAGCGGCGAAATGCCGGCATAGTCCATGTAGCCGGCTCTCAGAATCGGATCGGCGAGCGCCAGATCAAAACGTCCGTCCCGAATCACGCTCTCATCGATGTGGATGCCCATGACCTGACCGAATACCGCATGGCTGTCCGTCTCGGCGCCTTCGATGTCTTTCAGCGTCGTTACCATGGTGACGCGGCATTCCAGGACCGCGACAGCCTCGCCGACATAAGGTGCACCCACCAGTTGGCCGTCAACGGCGGTCAATCCGGCTAATGCGAATTCATCCGTCCCGTAGGAAACGGCTGCCGAAGACCGGCTCATCTGATGGAACAATGCCCGACTGGCGAAGCTCGTCGTAAACACGCCAGTCTCCTCGACATTCCTCAGGCTGTCCTTGCGGCCGCTCGAGGAGAACATCACCATTTTCGGTCGGTCGCCGACGGCATTGAAGAAGGAATAGGGTGACAGATTGCGGCTCCCGTCCCTGCCCTTCGTACCGATCCACCCAATCGGCCGAGGCGCCACGATCGCCTTGAAGGGATCATGGGCCATGCCATGCGCATTGCTCTTGGTATCGTAGAACATCAGGACTCGCCGCCCTGCCAGGTGACAACGTCGGTCAATGCCGGACGCGGTCGCTCGACGATCGGGAACTCGGTCGAACCCAGATGAATGAAGCCGGCAACTTTTTCGCCAGATTTAATGCCGAGCAGCGGATAGGCGCGCTCGTCGAAAGCGAACCATTCGGAGAGCCAGTTCGAGACATAACCATGGGCATTCGCGGCCATCAAAAGATTGAGGCAGACGGCGCCGGCCGACATGATCTGTTCCCATTCCGGGATCTTGAAATGCGGTGCCGCAGTGGACACGACGGCGATCACCACCGGCGCACGGGTGAAGCGATTTCGCTCGACCTCGACCATTTCTGCAGACAGTTCCGGGTTCTTTTCAAGTGCCATCTTCAGCAGTTCTTCGCCGATCCTCTGGCGCTCGCTGCCGCGATAGACGATGAAACGCCAGGGCGCGATCTTTCCGTGGTCGGGCACGCGAACTGCAAGCGACAGAATCGATTCGATTTCCTGGCGATCTGGGCCTGGCTCGCACATCTGAAAAGCGGGCACCGAGCGGCGAACGGCCAGATAATCAATCAGTTTGATGTCATTTCTCATAGATGATAACCTTTGTCGGACCTGTTGGAACAAGACCGGTCTTGAAATTGCCACGGCATTCGGTTTGAAGTTGCCGGCATTGGGAAGGAAGTCAACAGACAGTGCATCGCATGACCTGCCAAGGAATTCTCACCCGGGTCGTCATCGGGTTTTGCGTAGCTCTCACGGCTGCGCCCGAGAGCCGTTCGCAGGAAGCCTTCGAAACGTTCAAACAATTGAACGGCTCGACCAAGATGCCGAAGCTGAAGGCATTTTCCGCACCCGGTGCCGAAGCTCTCGCCCCTGTCAACCAGAGCCGCAGCGTCAAGCTCGAAGCCAAGCTGACAACCAAAGGCGACCCGATGCAGCACGGCTTGTCGTGGCGCGTCTTCAGCCCCATCCCGGGGGCCGATGGCAAGCTGCCGCTCCTCGCCAGCGCCGAGGGTGGATCCGCGGCCTTCCAGCTCGCCCCCGGCGACTATTTCGTCAACGTCTCCTTCGGCCGCGCCGGCGCGACGAAAAAGCTCAACGTGCCCACGATTGGCGACGTCGAAGAACAGATCATGGTTCTCGATGCCGGCGGCCTGACGCTCAGTGCGATCTCCGGCGCGGATACGCATATTCCGGAAAAGCAACTCAGCTTCGACATCTATTCTTCCGAGATGCGCGAGGACGGCGAACGTGGCCTGGTGGTCGCCGACGTCAAGCCGAATACCATTGTGCGGCTCAATGCCGGCACCTACCACGTGGTGTCCGAATACGGGGTGGTGAACGCCGTCGTTCGTGCCGACATCACCGTCGAGGCCGGCGAACTGACGGAAGCGACAATCCAGCACCGTGCCTCACAGGTCGGGTTCAAGCTGGTCTCGGAACCCGGTGGTGAAGCAATTGCCGATACCGCCTGGTCCGTGCTGACCTCTGGTGGCGACATCGTTGCCGAAAGCGTTAGCGCCTTTCCGGTGATGGTGCTTTCCGAAGGGCAATACACGGTTGTGGCTCGCAACAAGGACAAGATCTACCAGAAGGACTTCGAAGTTGCTCCCGGAAGCAACATCGATGTCGAGCTGCCACTCAACCCTTGAGTTTTTCTCTCAGGCCGCTTTCGAGAAAGGCCGCCGCTCGACTGGTGCCATGCTGAAAACGGCGCCGAACAGGCGCGCGAGCAGGTCCTTGCGGTCAACAAGGGTACTCAACTCTTCCCAGGTCATGATGGGGCCGACGCGGGCGGAAATCGCCGTGCCGGACAGCCGGCGGAATTCACGGATCAAGAGCGAGACGCGCAGCGTCAGCGAGATCTTGCTGGCAAGATGGAACAGACGTCCGTTCTGGCCCTCGAAATAAACAGGTACGACATTCGCCTTGGCAGCCTGGATCAGCTTTGCCGGGAACATCTTCCAAGGCAGGTCTTCGGCACGACCGAAGCCCTTCTTCGCCGTGGCCACGCCACCGGCCGGGAAAATCACGACCGTGACGCCTTCCTTCAGGAGACGGAGCGCCTCATGGCGGGTCTGCATGTTGAGGGCGAGCGCCTCCTTGGTCTCCTCGAAGGAGACGGGCAACGAGTAAGGTGCCATCTCGGGCACCTTCAGAAGTTCGTTGTTGATCAGCACGCGGAACGGACGACCGAGCTGTTCGGCCAGAGCCAGGACCGCGATCCCGTCGCCGATGCCGAAGGGATGATTGGCGACCATGACGATGGGACCATCTGGAATATGCTCGGGCGGCCAGGTGCCCTGCACATTCAGGTCGACATTGATGAGGTCAAGCATCTTGCCGAAGACGCGGTCGGTCTTGCCGACGATGTCATTGCGCCAGATCTCGTAGAGCCGCGTATAGCGGTCGCGGCCGGAGAGACCTTCGATGGAACGAATGAACCAGCGCTTCAGCTTCGGATCGCGTGCATTGGCATAAGACAGTTCATTGAACTTCACGAAGACACCTCGATGGCGTAGCGACAATCATCAATCCGTCATATGCAGTTTTCATGACAGGTGTCTGACAGGACGGTGACCGTCCCGCCAGATCTCGTCTTTCTTCACACCTTCCGGGCGGCCAGCTTGCGGCGGACGTCCGGCGGGGTCGCTTCGCCCGAGAGCACGGCAACGGCTTCGGTCAGGCTCATCGAGACCTGCTCCTGCGAACCCAGACGACGGATATTGACCGTCTTTTCTTCGGCCTCGCGCTTGCCGCAGACGATGATGACAGGCACCTTGGTCACGGAGTGCTCACGGACCTTGTAGTTGATCTTCTCGTTGCGGAAGTCCGTCTCCACCTGAAGACCTGCATCGCGCAGCTGTTCGGCCACTTCCCGACCGTAGTCGTCGGCATCCGAGGTAATCGTCGCGACGACCACCTGCAGCGGTGCGAACCACAGCGGCATATGGCCGGCGAAGTTCTCGATCAGAATACCAAGGAAGCGTTCCATCGAGCCGCAAATCGCGCGGTGGATCATCACCGGCTGCTTCTTTTCCGACTTGTCGTCGATGTAGAAGGCACCGAAGCGTTCCGGCAGGTTGAAATCGACCTGGGTCGTGCCGCACTGCCATTCACGGCCGATCGCGTCGCGCAGGGTGTATTCGAACTTCGGACCGTAGAAAGCGCCCTCGCCCGGCAGAATTCCGGTCTTGATGCGTCCGCCGGACTGGTCCTCGATCTGCTTCAGCACGTCCATCATGACGCTTTCGGCGCGATCCCAGAGTTCATCGGAACCGACTCGCTTTTCGGGGCGGGTCGAGAGCTTGACGACGACTTCACCGAAACCGAAGTCTTCGTAGACCGAGAGGATGAGGTCATTGATGCGCAGGCATTCGGCCGCCATCTGCTCTTCCGTGCAGAAGACGTGGGCGTCGTCCTGGGTAAAGCCGCGCACGCGCATCAGGCCGTGCAGGGCGCCGGAGGCCTCGTAGCGGTGGACATTGCCGAACTCGGCGAGACGCACGGGAAGCTCGCGATAGGACTTCAGGCCATGCTTGAAGATCTGAACGTGCCCCGGGCAGTTCATCGGCTTCAGCGCAAAGACCTTCTGGTCGGCTTCCTCGTCGTCGGGATGGGTGAAGGCATGGGCCGACTTCACGGCGAACATGTTCTCCTGGTACCAACCCCAGTGACCGGAGGTTTCCCAGAGCGACTTGTCGAGGATCTGCGGTGCGTTGACTTCCTGATAGGTACCATCAAGGCGACGGCGCATGTAAGACGTCAGCGTCTGGAACATGCGCCAGCCCTTGCCGTGCCAGAAGACGACGCCGGGGCCTTCTTCCTGGAAATGGAAGAGATCCATTTCACGGCCGAGCTTGCGGTGGTCGCGCTTTTCGGCCTCGGCGAGAATGTGCAGGTAGCGGTCCAGTTCTTCCTGTTCGGCAAAGGCAGTCCCGTAGATGCGGCTCAGCATCGTGTTGTTGCTGTCCCCGCGCCAATAGGCGCCTGCCACCTTCATCAGCTTGAAGGCCATGCCGATCTGACCGGTGGACGCCATATGCGGCCCACGGCACAGGTCGAACCAGTCGCCCTGATAATAGATCTTCAGATCCTGGTCTTCCGGGATCGCATCGACCAGCTCGACCTTGTAAGCCTCACCCTTTGCGGCAAAGACTTCCTTCGCCTTGTCGCGCGGCCAGATTTCCTTGGTGAAGGGCTTGTTGCGCTGGATGATCTCCTTCATCCGCTTCTCGATCTTCGGCAGATCTTCGGGCGTGAAGGGTTCGTTTTTGGCAAAGTCGTAATAGAATCCGTTCTCGATCACCGGACCGATGGTGACCTGCGTGCCGGGCCACAATTCCTGCACGGCTTCAGCCATCACGTGGGCTGCATCGTGGCGAATGAGTTCCAGCGCACGCGGGTCGGTGCGGGTGACGATCTCGATCTTTCCGTCAACGATTGGGTCAGACAGATCGCGCACAGTGCCGTCGAGCGCAATGGCGACGGCCTTCTTGGCGAGCGATTTGGAAATCGATTCGGCGACCTGGCCACCGGTCGTGCCGGCGGCGTATTCGCGGATGGAACCATCGGGGAAAGTGAGAGATACGGAAGCGGACATGCTATGTCTCCTGATCCAGTCCCGCCAACGAATGCGGGTGGTGAAAGGGGCGGGTTCTAACCCGCGTTTTACCGGCGCTCCTTAGGACGAAAGCGTTGCAGAGTAAAGGATCTTGCTAGGCGAGCGCGAGCTTCCAGAACTGCCGGGCCTCTGGTGTAAAGGCTTCAAGAACATGCGCGAAGGCTCTGGCATCCACATGCCGCTTCAGGGTCTCGGCCACGTCTTCGATGGCAGTCTCGGTCGACAGGTTATGATCGTGGCGAAAGGCGCGGATTTCTTTCTGCAGTTCGTCGCGGGCGACAAAGGGGAGCTGCGGCTCGTCGAGGCGCCAGTCACTGACGAAAATCGCTCGCAAAACTGGCGGCAGGACGCCGGCAAAGGCTATCGCCTCGGCGACCGTCAGGCGACGGCGGAAGACGTAGAAGACGGCCTGCAGCATCGTATAGGCCTGATGGGACGACGTCAGCATCGACGTGGCGACAAGGTCTTTCATGAAACGATCGAAATCGGCCGAGGCCTGGCGATATTCGAGGGGCATTGGCATGTCGGGCACTCCGCAAGACGGTTTCGTTCGGCCAGATCAGGGGCGACGACAGAACCGATTCGTCAAGTCAGTGCGAGGCGTTACGGCCGACACGCCAGAAGCGCCAGGGTGCGTACCAGCGCAGCGGCGGCGACAGCGCCTCAGGCACCGGGTCGACACCCCAGGTTCCACCCGGACCACAGCGCATGACGCGAAACAGCGTGAGCCAGCCCCCCGACCAGAGACCATGGCGTGCCACGGCCTCGTAGCCATATTCCGAGCAGGTCGGCATATGCCGGCAGGAACTGCCGATGATGCTCGATACCGTGAGCTGGTAGAGGCGGATGAAACCCATGCCGAAGAGGCGTCCGGGGGTTTTGCGAAAAGGCCCGCTCCAGTTACGGCCACGCCTTTGCGGCGTCTCGTGCCGGCACTCGGGCGCGTTGCACATGATCAGCTTGCCTCGGCCTGGCGGTTCGCGTGTTCGATCTGATCCAGGCAATCGACCACCGCATCGAAAGTCAGCATGGTGGAGGCATGGCGGGCCTTGTAGTCGCGCACGGGCTTGAGGAAACGCATGTCCTCGAATCGCCCGGCTGGCCCCTCGCCGCCATCCTTCAACATTGCGAGCATCTCGCTCCGCGCAGCCCGCAATTCGTCTGGCGTCGCGCCGACAACATGGCGGGCCATGATGCCGGAGGAAGCCTGCCCAAGGGCACATGCCTTCACCTCGTGGGCGAAATCCGAGACCACGCCATCCTCAAGGGACAGATAGACCTTCACCCGCGATCCACAGAGTTTGGAATGTTTCTCCGCCATGGCCTGCGCATCCGGGAGGGTGCCGATGCGACCGATATTGCCGGCAAAATCCAGAATCTTGGCGTTGTAGATGTCGTCCATGATCAATCCGCGCTGTTGCTCGGCTCGTATATAGGAATGGATCGCGGCTTTGCTGCAATCATCGCCTTGAGAAGTGCCTTTTTCTCACCGTCAGGCGCTACTATATCCAACTGGCAGACCGAGGACAAACGCATGGATGGTCGCACCGGCGCGCGAGGCTCCTCAATTTTTGTCAACGGACTTGCATTATGAGCCGCGTTACGCCTTTACAATCCGCAAAAGCAAAACCAGCGACCGATACGGATCGGGACCGGGAGATCAAAGGCATGGATGCCATCGTGAAAAAACTGCCGGCCGAGCTGCGGCGCCCGACCCGTGAAGAAGCGGAAACGGCTGTACGCACCCTGCTGCTCTGGGCCGGCGACGATCCGGAGCGCGAAGGGCTGCTCGACACGCCCTCCCGGGTCGCCAAGGCCTATGGCGAGCTGTTCTCCGGCTACGGTGTCGATATCGATGAAGTGCTCGGCCGGACCTTCGAAGAGGTCGGCGGCTATGACGATATTGTGCTGGTGCGCGACATCTCCTTCTTCTCGCATTGCGAACACCATATGCTGCCGGTCATTGGCAAGGCGCATGTCGCCTATCTGCCCAAAGGTCGCGTGCTCGGGCTCTCGAAGATTGCCCGCGTCGTCGACGTCTTCGCACGCCGCCTGCAGACGCAGGAAAACATGACGGCGCAGATCGCCCAGGCGATCGACGAGACGCTGCAGCCGCGCGGGGTTGCCGTCTTCATCGAAGCCGAGCATATGTGCATGGCCATGCGCGGCATCCAGAAGACCGGATCGACGACGCTCACCACAACCTTCACCGGGGCCTTCAAGGACAATGCCGCTGAACAGGCGCGCTTTATGTCCATGGTCCGGAGCCGCTAACCCCCGATCGAGTCAATGTCATGCCGCCTATCGAATTCGACAGCCCTTCCGCCGACAAGGCTCTTCTTGAGGAAGGCCTGGCCTTCACCCCGAAGTTCGATGCAAATGGCCTGGTGACCGCCGTGGTGACGGATGCGCGTGATGGCGAGCTGCTGATGGTCGCGCATATGAATGCCGAGGCGATCGCACTCACGCTCGAAACGGGGATCGGCCATTACTACAGCCGTTCACGCTCCAAGATCTGGAAAAAGGGCGAAAGCTCCGGCAATCTCCAGACCGTCAAGGAAATCCGCGTCGATTGCGACCAGGATGCCCTCTGGCTGAAGGTCGAAGTGGCAGGACATGATGCCACCTGTCACACCGGGCGCCGTTCCTGCTTCTACCGCGCAGCCAGTCTCGACCAGGGTAAGCCGGTCTTGACGATCTCGGACGACCACCGGCATTTCGATCCCGAAAGCATCTACGGCGCCTGACAGAGAGGCGCCCTAACGAATTCGTAAGCAGACAGTGTCCTAATGTCCTTCGGAGTGTTCAGCGAATGGGGTTCTGGAGATGCTGAACTGGAATATGATGACAGGCGGTGGCGCGACATTGGCGCAACCGAACAAAGATGTGGCGGCACCCGTTTCAGGGCCGCCGGCACCTGCGGAGACCCGCAGCAAGGCCAAGGTTGCTCTTGCACTCGGCGGCGGTGCCGCGCGCGGATGGGCCCATATAGGCGTCCTGCGTGCCCTTGAGGAAGAGGGCATCGAAGTCGGCATGATTGCTGGCACATCGATCGGGGCTCTGGTCGGCGGCTGCTATCTCGCCGGCAAGCTTGACGAGCTGGAAGCCTTTGCCCGCTCGCTCACCATGCGCAGGATTGCCTCCTTGCTCGACCTCACGATCGGTGGAGGCGGCCTGCTTGGTGGCATGCGCCTTACCAAGCGGATGCAGGAACATCTCGAAGGACTGACAGTCGAGCAGTTACCGAAACCCTTCGTGGCAGTTGCTTCGGAGCTGAACAGCGGCCATGAAGTGTGGATTGACGGGGGCAGCCTGATCACGGCGCTCCGGGCATCCTATGCCCTGCCCGGCATCTTTGAGCCGGTCCGCTGCAACAACCGCACGCTGATCGACGGCGCCTTGGTCAATCCGGTGCCGGTCTCCGTTTGCCGCGCTTACGAGCAGCCGCTCGTCATGGCCGTCAACCTGCACTACGACCTGTACGGTCGCTCAGCGGTGGTCAAGCACAAGGCATCAGCACCGGCCGACCAGATTGAAGAACGCGCTCCGACCAAGGTCGGCCTGACCGGCGTCATGGTGCAGGCCTTCAATATCATTCAGGACCGCATCTCGCGGGCACGGCTTGCTGGCGATCCGCCGGATCTCGCACTTCACCCACGGCTGAGCGACATCGGTCTTTCCGAATTCCATCGGGCGGGCGAAGCGATCGAACGCGGCTATGAAGAAACGAAGGTCCGGGTCACGGAAATCCGGCGCATGCAGGAAGCAGCGGTACGCTGACGACTGCGGGCGCGAGATAGTTCACGCCCGCGCCGAACAGCTTTGGCGTCAGCCCGCAATATAGGCTTTGATGTGCTCTGCCTCGGCTTCGATCTCGCGGATGCGCGACTTCACCACGTCACCGATCGAGATGATGCCCGAAAGCTTGCCGCTGTCTTCAACCGGCACGTGACGGAAGCGCCGACTGGACATCATTTCCATCAATTCGTCCACGGTCGTTTCCTCGCGGCAGCGATAGACGTTTGCCGTCATGAAGCTGGAGACGGGTTGATCGAAGGCGTCCCGTCCGGCGGAGCCCAAGGCCCGGACCACGTCGCGCTCGGTAAAGATGCCGACGATCCTGTTCTCGACGCCGACAACAACAACAGCACCGATCTTGTTCTCGTCGAGAACACTTGCGGCTTCACCGAGCGTGACGCTCGGGCTGATGGTAATGACGTTACGGCCTTTTTGCTCGAGTATGCTTCTGGCTGATGCAGGCATGACTTCCTCCTCGCATTGGACGTTTGCGTGCGCGGCCCCTCCTCGGGGCCCCTCCCCGAGCCCACGCATGGAAATGGTGCCCGTTAATCAAGCAGAATGCAATATGTTGATTGGAGCGGGTGTTTTCAGCCGCGGCGGCGGTCGAAAAGCCGGAAGCCAAAGAAACCCATGAGGAAGCCGCCGATATGGGCATCCCAGGCAATCGCACCCGAGTCGGAGCCCATCAAGGGCAGCCCGACGGCAATGGCGATATTGCCCAGGAACCACACCACGATAAAGATCAGCACAGTTCTGTCCGCAAGTGCCGCCGGAACCGAAAGCAGAGGCGGCTCGCGACCCGAAGCCCCCACCCGCAGCCGTCCTCCGAAAGCGAATCGGCATGCGGCCCCCATCAGCGCCGAGATGACGCCAGAAGCCCCGACCATGACCGAGGGTTCACCCCAATTGACCACCGCATGGAGCGCCGCCGCCGCCGCTGCCGAAACAATCCAGAAGACCGCGAAGCGAAGCTCACCGATACGCCGGCAGACAGGCGTTCCGAACGCTGCGAGCCACAGGCTGTTGAAGGCCAGGTGCTGAAAGCTGCCGTGCAGCAGAGAATAAGTGACCGGCGACCACAGCCAAGCGAGGGACTGTTCGCTTAACGGATAGACATATCGAAGCGGCACAAAGGCGAATTCGAACGTGATCCAGTCGTTGAGGGCTGTCGAGAAAACCAGCGCCTGCAGCGCATAGATGCCACAGACCAGAGCCAGCGCCACTAGAACGCCGGTGGGCAGATTGAAGATCGGCGGATTGGGCGCGGAGGAACCGGACGGCGCCGGCGTCTGTGGCCTGTCGAACGCCTGCTCCCGGCCGTCCCCGCCAATCTCGTCCGATCTGTCATTTTCGTCGGGCATTTACGGGCTCCGGTACTGTTCGTCCGTTCCTGTTAGACGACTATCCGCGCAAGTGAAAGCCCTGCCTCAGGGGACAACAGGATACGCGCCGGACAGGAAAGCAAACGATATGTTAACGGCTGCCAGTCTAAGGTTCCATCGTAGAGGATAGACAGATCGCTCATGATGTATTCGTCGCAGGCCAGTCACAGCAATACGATTGCCTCGCCGGGGCAGCAACGCGCCTTTCAGCGTGTCGCCGTCAACCTGCAGGGCCGGCTGATGCTTGCCAACTACGAAGAATATGTCTGCAAGGTCGTCGACATGTCGCCGGGTGATGCACGCTTCGTGTGTGCCGGCTGCCCTCGCCCCAATGAACGGGTGATCGCCTATATCGACCATCTCGGACGCCTTGAAGGCACCGTATCCAAAGTCACCGAAGACGGCTTCATCATCGAACTGACGGCCACTCCGCGCAAACGTGAAAAACTTGCGGCGCAGCTGACCTGGATCGCCAACAAACACGAACTTGGACTTCCGGAAGACCGCCGGCACGACCGCCTGACGCCGCGCCAGATACTGACCGAGCTGACGCTCGAAGACGGCAAGAGCTACCCCTGCAGGCTCATGGACCTTTCGCTGTCGGGCGCAGCCGTCGACATCGACATCCGCCCGCCGATCGGCACACCAATCCGCCTCGGCAATATGCGCGGCCGCGTTGTCCGACACTTCATGGAAGGCGTCGCCATCGAATTCCTGTCGCTGCAGTCCCGCGAAGCGCTCACCGAATTCCTTTAGATCAGAATAAAGCAATCCCCGGGCAAGGCGCCTTTCCGAACCGGAAGGCGCCTTTTTTCGTGCGCGCGTGCAAATTGAAGACTGCAGAAGCGTCTCAAATTGTGACAGGGCGATAAAAAATATTTTTTGCCCCTGGCGCAACCCAAGCACGGTTTCGACCGCTTTTGCCGGACGTTCACACAGAGTATACGCAACAACACAATCCACCGCGATTGCCGAGCCTCCGCCCATCGCGGCGAGCCAGAAGGAAAACGCAATTCCAAATCTATGATTTTAAACGTAAAACGCCATTTCACCGCGCGACCATTGTTCCAGAAACGTAAAATGCTGCGAAAATTCTCGTAAAATTTTCCTCGGTTTTGATTCAATATAGCCTCAAATACACTTAAATATAAATTCTGTTTTTCGGATTTTTATACTCAAATACCGTCGCGACTTTTCGCTGTCGATCAAATTTTCTCTGTCATTACTGCCTCCATAACCAGGAGACAAACAATGACAACAAAGAAAACTCTCGGTATTGGATTTATGACTACCGCCTTCGCTGGAGCTCTTGCCTTGCAGGCCCACGCGACTCCGGCCAACATGCAGGTCGTCGGCAAGGCGAACCCGCCGATCGGCCATTACGAGTTCTGTCAGACCTATGCGGCGGAATGCGCCGGCAGCCTGCAGGATCGCGGACCGGTCGGACTGACCGAGCCCTTGTGGAAGACGATGCTGGAGGTGAACTACACCGTCAATTCGTCGATCACACCTCTCACGGATCTTGAAATCTACGGGGTCGAAGAGCGCTGGGCCTATCCGCGTACCGTCGGCGACTGCGAAGATTTCGCCTTGCTCAAGCGCAAGATGCTGATCGATCGCGGCTTTGACCCCACAGACCTGCTTCTCACGGTCGTGCTGCAGCCCAATGGCGAAGGGCATGCCGTATTGACGGTGCGCACCGACCACGGAGACTTCATTCTCGACAACATGCGCAACAAGGTGCTGCTGTGGTCGGATACGGAATACACCTATCTGAAACGCCAGTCGTCAACGGCTCCCAGCCGATGGGTCAAGCTGCAGGACGGGCGCGCAAGCTACGTGGGCAGCGTCAACTCGAACTGATCGCCTTCAATCCGCCTATTGGCCCGGTCCGTCCCCCGCATACCCGTCCCCCGACCGGAGCCATATGAGCCGGTCCCGTCCAACCGGGACCGGCTCTTTTTTGCCCTCGCGCGACATTAACCTCCACTTAACCATAATGGAGGAATGCTTGCCACTGAAGGTGGTCGGCGCGCCCTGCGCTCCGCGGTCAGGGAGCAACACAAAATGCAAAATGGGACGACCAGTTGCGACGCCTCTGGCGAGATGCCATTGCTCTCCCCGCGCTTTCTGCTGACCACTGTCGTCGTTATTGCATTGCTTGCCCTCGCCTCTCTGGCAATCAACATCTATGGGCGTCTTTACGGGGCGCAGCTGGCGCTTGCAGGCCACAGCGACAGCCTCGAGGTGTACGAAATCGCCATCGGTCGAGACCTGGTTCGACTGACTGCCAATACCATCCGCTTCGAGCCGCAGCGGCGGAACGGGGCTGCCGAGCGCGTCGACCTACAGCTGCACTGGCCAACCATGGAAGGGTATAGCCGCGCCCAGCGCCTCGCCTTCGACGATACAGGACAGGCGCAGCCCCTGATTTTCCTGCAGATTTCGCAGAGCACAATGTCCCGTGATATGTCTGGCCGGGTGGAGCCCATTTACCGGCACATCCTCACCGGACCACCAGAGGCCGGCCCTGCCGGGTTGCAGCTGCATCGCTTCAAGCCAGGCACTGGCTTTGAGGGCGAAGTTCTCCTGACGGGCGAAGCCCTAGGTGGCGGCGCTTATGCGGTTCGCTGCCTCATTCCGTCGGACGCGAAGCTCGCCAGCAGTGGCGACTGCCAGCGCGACATTCACGTCGGCGAGGATCTGTCGGTGCTCTACCGGTTCTCCAGCCGACTTCTTCCCGACTGGAAACAAATCGACGCTGCCGTCCGAGGCTATGTCACTCAGCGGGCACAAGCGCTGCATCCGACAGGGACCGGTAAAAAGCCGGAGACCCCGTCAACAAAGCATTCATCATAAACCTCTTGGTAACGCAGGCACCCTAAAGTCGCGTCCTGATGGTCGCGACCGGGGGAGAGCGTCCGGTTTGAAATGAACAGTTCAAAGAGTATCGTGGTGCATAAAGTTTTGGGAAACCTCACCTTCGCCGCTTCAATCCGTCGAGTCGTGATCGCCCTTGTCGCGGTCCTTTTTGCCGCGCTGGCAACGGCTTCGGGTGCGAGTGCCGCCAAATACGCCGGCGTGGTCATCGACGCCAAAACCGGCAAGGTTCTCTATAGCGAGAATGCCGACAGTCTGCGGTACCCCGCTTCGCTGACCAAGATGATGACGCTGTATCTGACGTTCGAGGCGCTGGAATCCGGCCGCATCTCCCTCGGGAGCAAGGTGCCGGTCTCCAAGAATGCCGCCAAGGAGCCGCCGTCGAAGCTCGGCGTCGGCGCCGGCCGCAGCGTTACCGTCGAGCAGGCGATCCTGGCGCTCGTCACGCGCTCCGCCAACGACATTGCCACGGCGCTTGGCGAATATCTCGGTGGATCCGAGCAACGTTTCGCCCAGTTGATGACCGCCAAGGCCCGTAGCCTCGGCATGACCAAGACCACGTATCGCAATGCGCATGGTCTTCCCAACACCGCCCAGATGACGACCGCGCGCGACCAGGCGCGCCTCGGCATCGCACTTCGTCAGCATTTCCCACAATATTACGGCTATTTCTCCACCCGCAGCTTCAAGTTCGGCAAGCAGTCGATCGGCAACCACAATCGCCTTCTCGGCGCCGTTCGTGGCGTGGATGGGATCAAGACCGGCTACACGGGTGCTGCCGGATACAATCTCGCAACGTCCGCCCAGGCTGACGGACGTTCTATCGTCGCCGTCGTGCTGGGTGCCTCTTCAGGCGCGCGCCGGAACGCTCAGATGACGGCGCTCGTGAAGCGCTATCTGCCTCAGGCCTCCACGGGTCGCGCTTCCGGCGATCTGGTCGCAAAGGTTCAAACGCCTGTTTCCGAGGCTCCTTCCGTAGCAAGCGTGTCGCTCGACGGTGGTCATCCGAACCTGCCGCAGAACGGCCCGATGCCGGATCCGCGCTATACGGGATCGGCGCAGGCTGCGGCTTCTGCGTCTGCCTATCTCGCGCCGCCGGCCGGCAATGCTGCGACAGCCGCACTGGACGCCGTTCGTCCTTCCGCCCCTGCGTCGACCGGAAGCGTGCCTGTCCCGCAGCCTGCCCCGGCCTACATGCCTGACACGGGTGCCATGGTCGCACCGGCCGAAGCCACGCAGTCCGTCGCTGCAGCAGCAGCCACGCCGCCCGATGTCGATACCGTCACCACGGCATCCACCAAGCCGGTTTCCGGCTGGATCGTTCAGATCGGCACTTCGCCCGACCAGGCGTTGGCCCAGGAACTCCTGCGCAATGCGCAAGAGAAAGGCGGACAGGTATTGCGTTCCGCCACCCCCTTCACCGTCGCCTATAATGCCGGATCGCAGCAGGTCTACCGTGCCCGTTTCGGCGGCTTCGATGAGCAGAAAGACGCAGTCAACGCCTGCAAGCAATTGAAACGCAAGGGAATCGGCTGCTGGGCCGCCGCCCAGTAAGATTGCCGACCAAACCTCGATTTGTATTTTTGTACGAGGATAACACGATGGCTTCGAAAGACTTCAGGATCGACAAGGTCGACGGCCAGGATAATGGCGGCATGGTGCCAGCGTCGCATGTCCTGCATCCGCTGCATGAGGCGGCCTTCCGGCTTGCAGACATCGCCAACCGCGAGAGGCGCTCGAAGACCAAGGACCTGATCGGGCTCCTCCTGTCGCATGGCGCGCGCGCCTGGCGTTATTCACAGCCGGAAGCCAATATCCACCTTCATGTGGCGGCCCGGACCGGCCGCTTCCCGGTGATCCTGCGACTGCGGTGAGACAGGGAGCGGACGATGCCATTGTTTGCCCTTGGCGCGAAACGTCCACAGTTGCCGGAAGCCGGGCGTTACTGGATCGGACCGGGTGCCCACGTGATCGGCGATGTCAGGGTCGCAGTCGATGTCGGCATCTGGTTCAATGCCGTGCTGCGCGGCGACAATGATCCGATCACGATCGGTCAGGGCACGAATATCCAGGACGGCGTGATGATCCACACGGATCTCGGCTTCCCGACCAGCATCGGAGCCGGATGCACGATCGGGCACCATGCCATCATCCATGGCTGCACGATCGGAGACAATTCCCTTATCGGCATGGGCGCCACGGTTCTGAATGGCGCAGTCATCGGCAAGAACTGCCTTGTCGGCGCCAATGCGCTGGTGAGCGAAGGCAAGATTTTTCCGGACAACTCACTGATTGTCGGTGCGCCTGCCAGGGTCGTTCGGACCCTCGACGAAAGCGCTGTCGCGCGGCTCAGGCTCTCGGCGGAAAACTACGTGCAGAACTGGCAGCGCTTTTCCTGGGACTTGCAGCCGCTGTAAGGCTCAGGCCGTGCAGGCAGCGCACTGCCCCCGAATTTCGATGGTCGTCTTCTCCGCCTTGAATTTAGACTTGGCGGTGATCGCGCTCAGGTGATGATCTACCTCGTGATCATGGAACTCGGTCACCTGGCTGCATTTGTTGCAGATCATGAAAGCAACCGTTCCGTGGCTCGCACACCCCTCATGGGGATGGGCGCAGGCGACGAAAGCGTTGAGGCTCTCCAGACGGTGCACCATCCCGAATTCGACCAGTTTGTCGAGCGCGCGGTAGACCTGCAGCGGTGCACGAAACCCATGGTCACGCAGACGGTCGAGCAGCGTGTAGGCAGACAGCGGACCGTCGGCCTCGACAAGGCTGCCGAAAACAAGTGACTGGTTTTTTGTCAGATCGGACTTTGTCATGGTCAACCTCGCGGGCGATCATCAGCGGTCGCCAGGCGCGGGCGCGGCAACAGGCTGATCAGGAAGAGCAGAAGGGCCGCCACGACGATCGACGGGCCGGACGGCGTGTCATAGGTGAGCGAGCCGAAGAGGCCGATGACGACGGCCACCGCACCGAGCAGCGAGGCAATGACGGCCATTACCTCAGGCGACACGGCAAACCGTCGAGCGGCGGCGGCAGGGATGATCAGCAGTGAGGTGATCAGCATGATGCCAACGATCTTCATGGCAATCGCGATCACCAGGGCCATCAGCAGCATGAAAACGATGCGGGCGCGTTCCGGGTGCATGCCTTCGGCTTCGGCGAGCTCCGCATTGACAGTGCCCGCGAGCAACGGCCGCCAGAGGTAAGCAATGAGCGCAACGACAACCGCGCCGCCGCCCCAGACGATCGCCACATCCGTCGGCGTGACGGCAAGAATGTCACCGAAGAGGAAGGCGATCAGATCGAATCGCACCCAGGACATGAAGGCGACCATGACGAGGCCGATGGCAAGCGTCGCGTGGCTGAGGATGCCCAGCAACGCATCGGCGGAAAGGCCCTGGCGTTTCTGCAGGACGATCAGGATCAGCGAGACCATGGCCGCGACGACGAAGACGCTGACCATCAGATTGAGCGAGAAGAACAGCGACAGAGCCACGCCGAGCAGGGCCGAGTGAGCCATGGTGTCGCCGAAATAGGCCATGCGGCGCCAGATGACAAAACAGCCGAGCGGACCGGTGGTGAGCGCAAGTCCAATGCCGGCCAACATGGCGCGGACAAAGAAATCATCCAGCATGGCCATGCTCCCTTGCCTTGGCTGCGGCAGGATCCACTGGGTGGGCTTCTCCGTGTGCGTGGTGGTGGTCATGATCGTGATCGTGATCGTGGCCATGATGGTGACCGTCGTCCGGATGGCAATGGTCGGTGATGCTTCCATCGCCATGCAGGACACGACCGTCTGGCAGATGCGTATGGTCGTGGTCGTGGCTGTAAACGGCGAGGGTCTGGCTGGCCTTTGCGCCAAACAGGCGCATGTATTCCGGGCTGCTGCTGACGGCTGCCGGGGTCCCCCGACAGCAGACATGGCCGTTGAGGCAGATCACCGTATCGGTTTCGGCCATCACGATATGCAGGTCATGGGAAATCAGCAGGATGCCGCAGCCGGTGGCGTTGCGGATCGAGGTGATCAGGTCGTAAAGCGCGATCTCACCAGAGAAATCGACGCCCTGGACCGGTTCGTCGAGAACGAGAATATCGGGCTTGCGGGCCATGGCGCGGGCCAGCAGCGCCCGCTGGAACTCGCCACCCGAGAGATGTTGCACCTCGGCGCCAGCAAGATGGAGAATGCCGACAGCATCCAAAGCGCGATCGATCTCGTCGCTGGTAAGCGGCGCCGTCAGCGTCATCAGTCGCCGAACGGTGAGCGGCATGGTCCAGTCGACGGCGAGTCGTTGCGGCACATAGCCGATACGCAGTCCAGGCTTGCGGTCGACCCGTCCTTCATCCGGGCGCAGGATGCCGGTCGCCAGCTTGGCGCTGGTCGATTTGCCTGAGCCATTCGGGCCAATCAGGGTGACGATTTCACCGGGACGAACGGAGAAGTCGACGCCACGCACCAGCCAGCGTCCATTGCGGTACACTCCGGCGCCTGCCAGCGACACCAGCGGCTCCGCATCCCATGTTTTCAACGCTACCATACATTTCTCGGAAATTTGCTGTTGCGGACACCTATGCCACACGTTATAGCATTACGCAATTGATGTAATAGTATTACATAACCACCATGAAGGACGCACCCATGACCCATGCCCGCTTCGGATTGACCGCTTCGGTCGCTGCCCTGCTGCTCTCACCCGCCATTGCCATGGCCGAGCCGCAGGTCGTGGTGTCGATCAAGCCGATCCATTCGCTGGTCGCCTCGATCATGAAGGGTGTCGGCGAGCCCTCGTTGGTGGTCGAGGGTGCTGCCTCTCCCCACACCTATACGCTGAAGCCTTCCAACGCGCGCGCACTTGAAAACGCCGATCTCGTCTTCTGGGTCGGCCCGGGGCTTGAGGCCTTTCTCGAAAAGCCGCTCGAGGCTCTTGCCGGTAAGGCCAAAGTGGTGGAGCTCGAGGATGCGCCCGGCCTGATCAAGTTGCCTTTCCGTGAAGGCGGGGCTTTCGAAGCGCATGACGATGGCGATCACGCGGACGGTGAACACGCCGAAGGCGAGCATCACAATCACGAGGCTGCGGGTGCAGAGGCCCATGAGGAAGCCGGCCACGATCAGCACGCCGAGGCAGAGCACGATCATGCCAAGGCGGGCGAGGAAGAACATGAACATGAAGAAGGGCACGAGCACGAACATGGCGGGACCGACATGCATCTCTGGCTCGACCCCAGCAATGCCAAGGCCATGGCGTCGGTCATTGCCGCATCGCTGATTGAGGCAGACCCCGCCAACAAGGCCACTTATGAAGCGAACAAGGTCTCGCTCGACGCCGAGATCGACGCACTCGACAAGGACATTGCGGCAACCGTTGCACCGGTCGCCGACAAGCCCTTCGTGGTGTTCCACGACGCCTACCAGTATTTCGAGAAGCGCTACAAGGTCCGCGTTGCAGGTTCCGTCACCGTCAGCCCGGAAACCATGCCCGGCGCCGAACGCCTGTCGCAGATCCACGCCAAGATCGCCGAACTGGGTGCTGCCTGCGTCTTTGCCGAACCGCAATTCGAACCCAAGCTGATCAACGTGGTCACGGAAGGCACGAATGCCAAGTCGGGTACCCTGGACCCTGAAGGCGGCGCGCTGACTGAAGGGCCGGAGCTGTATGGCCAGTTGATGCGCAACCTCTCGACCTCCATCAAGGATTGCCTGTCGCAATAACCCCTCCTCCCCCGGACGAGAAGGCGGGACCTCGGTCTCGCCATTTTTGTCACTTGCGAGGTTATGTTATTACATTTAATGGAGAGCCCAATGAAAAAGCTTCCCGTCACCGTCCTGTCCGGTTTTCTTGGTGCCGGCAAAACGACCCTGCTCAACCATGTGCTTGCCAATCGCGACGGTTTGCGCGTGGCTGTCATCGTCAACGACATGAGCGAAGTGAACATTGATGCCGCTCTCGTGCGTGGCGGTGACGCCGCGCTGTCGCGGACGCAGGAACAGCTGGTGGAAATGAGCAATGGCTGCATCTGTTGCACACTGCGCGATGATCTGCTGAACGAGGTGCGCGGGCTCGCCGAGCAGGGTCGCTTCGACTACCTGCTGATCGAAGCGACCGGCATTGCTGAGCCCCTGCCGATTGCCACGACCTTCGATTTTCGCGACGAGGACGGGCGCAGCCTCTCGGATCTGGCGCAGCTCGACACCATGGTGACAGTCGTCGATGCGGCGAACCTGATCGCCGACTACTCGTCGAGCGACTTTCTCTCGGATCGCGGCGAGACGGCGGGCGACAACGACAACCGGACACTCGTCGACCTGCTGGTTGAACAGATCGAGTTTGCGGATGTGATCATTCTTAACAAGGTCGGCACGGCGAAGCCGGAACAGCTCGACGCGGCGCGCAAGATCATCGGCGGGCTAAACGCGAGCGCCCGCGTGATCGAGACAGAATTCGCCAAGATTGATCCGCGCGACATCCTCGGGACCGGGTTGTTCGACCTTGCCAAGGCCGAGACGCATCCGCTGTGGTTCCAGGAACTGCACGGCTTTCGCGACCATGTGCCGGAAACGGAGGAATACGGCATCCGCTCCTTCGTTTACCGCGCCCGCGCGCCTTTCGATCCAACCCTCTTCCGTGCCTTCCTCGATCGATCCTGGCCGGGCGTCATCCGCGCCAAAGGCTTCTTCTGGCTGGCGACGCGGCCGCATCATGTGGGCGAACTGAGCCAGGCCGGGCCGCTCGTGCGCACGACCCGCATGGGTCTATGGTGGGCATCTGTGCCACAAACGCGCTGGCCCGATGATCCTGACTTCCTGAAGGCCATGGTGCCTTACCTCGACCTGGAATGGGGCGACAGGCGCCAGGAAATCGTCTTCATCGGTGCCGATCCGATGGACCAGCAGCAGATCATCGCAGAGCTCGATGCCTGCCTCGTACCTGCAGATCGTTTCACGCCTACAGCTTGGGAAAGCCTGCCCGATCCGTTCGCGCGATGGGCGTGAGCCTCAGAGCCGGCCGCGACGATGCAGCAGCGACAGCACGAGGTCTGCTCCGGCTTCGCCAGCCGGCAAATCTGTCTGCAGCCTGCTCCAGACGTCATCATAACCGGCGAGCATGGTCGAGCGCTGGGGCGTGTCGGTCGACAGGCGCTCGGCCCAGCGAACCAGGCTTGCCGGGCGGAGCACATCATTGAAGTATTCGGGAACGATGGCGTAGTCGGCAATGAGGTTGGGCAACGCGCCGGTCCAGACCTTGATGCGGTTGGCCAGCATGCGGATAATCCAGTCGCCCTTGTAGGTAGAGACGACCGGGACATGGGCCAGTGCCAGTTCCAAGATGACGGTGCCGGATGCGGCGATTGCGGCATCCGCCTCTTCGAAGGCCCGCCATTTAGCCGCCTCGCCCGACAAAATTTCTGGCCGATTCGCCCAGGAGGCCGTGATTTCGCGGACGCGGGCCTCCTGGCGGGGAATTGTCGGAAGGATGAAGCGTGTTTCGCCGTTGCGAGCGACGAACTCCTCCATCGCTTTTCCGAAGACCGGCAAAAGCACGGAGATCTCCGCACCCCGCGACCCCGGCAGCAGCAGGATCGTGCGCTTCTCACCCTGCCCCTTTGGCCCACGCGCCTTGCGGGCGGATCGGACGCGCAGGATGTCGGGGTGGCTCGCCAGACGGTGGCCGATGAAATGCGTCTTCGGGCCGCCGAGGCGCTCCATCACCTGCGGCTCGAAGGGCAGTACGGCGAGCACCTCGTCGACATAAGGCAGCATGGCCTTCGCGCGGTATTCCTTCCAGGCCCATACGCTCGGGCAGACATAGTTCACGACCGGCAGATCCGGCAGGCGTTTGCGCACCTTCCTGGCAACCCGATGGGTGAAATCGGGGCTGTCCACGATCAGGAGCAAATCCGGCTTGGCGGCGATGATAGCGTCTGACGTCACCGAGATCAATTTCAGCAGGCGTGGCAGCTTCGACAGGACCTGCGTGATACCCATGATCGACAATTCGGAGAATTCGAACAGTGAGGACATCCCCTGCGCGGCCAGAGCCTCGCCGCCAACGCCGACGAGTTCGATCGGGCCGGCATGGCGCTGCTTCAAGGCTGCGATCAGATCGGCACCGAGCAGGTCACCGGAGACCTCACCCGCAATGACGGCAACCTTCAGGGGCTTCTCGCTCATGAGGCCTTGTCCTTTCCCGTGCGCTCGATGCCGACAACGAAGAGCCCGGCCGCATCGGCGGCGGCGATCATCGCCTCGCGCTCGACGACCAGCGCCCGTCCCGCCTCAACAGCAATACCTGCAAGGCCGGCGGCCTGGGCGTTCTCAACCGTGGAGATACCGATGGTCGGCAAATCGGCGCGCAGGTCTTGCTGCGGCTTGCAGAGCTTGACGATCACGCCCTTGCGGCGCTTCGAGATCCGGCCTTCTGCGCGCAGCCCGGCCACGCGGCCGAGCATGGCATCCGTGCCCTCAACCCCCTCAAGAGCGACGATGCGCCCGCCCACACTGACGGCGCCCTGCCCGACGTCCAGGCGTCCCAGAGTCTCGGCGGCATCCCCCGCTCGGTCAATGTCCTTCAGGTCGTCCGCCGACGGTGTCACCTTGCCAAGTGGACCAACAGTCGCCAGCAGGCCCGGCAAAATCTCGTGGGCACCCAGGACTTCGCAGCCCTGTGCCTCGATCAGCGAAATCACCATGCGCAGCACGGCATCGTCTCCGCCCGCAAGCAGGGTCTTGAGCGCCATCGGCAATTTCAGGATGGAGCGAAGATTGACCCGGATCTCGCCGAAAGCAGGCCGCTTCTTGACGGCGCCGGACATGACAACGCGGCCGATCCCGTGCTTCTCGAACAGGGCGGACAAGCCCGCCATGTCGCCGACACCAATCACAGCCGTCTCATAGCCCAGCCAGTCCGCATCGGCTTCGTTCTTCAGGCGGAGAATAAACGGATCTTCCCCCGCAGCCCGCCCAGCCTCTGCCAGAAACAGCGGCAGTTTGCCACTGCCGGCAATGATGGCGAGGCGACCTTTCGATGCCAGGCCTTGCGTTGCGCTGGCGGACGTCATGGCGTCAGTTCTTGCCGCGATTGGGCGAAGAGAGCGCCCGATCGCTTTCAGCGGCGATGAAATCAAGGATATCGATCACCTGCGGGCAATCCAGGTATTCCTCGCGAATGGCCGCCGCATTGGCACGGGCAGAACCTTCGCCTTCGAAGATCTGCTTGAAGGCACGGCGCACCTGGTGGATGACCGCTCGCTCGATACCGGCTCGGGTCATGCCAACGACGTTGAGGCCACCGAGGATGCCGGGATTGCCGTTCAGCATGCCGTAGGGAATGACATCATAGCTGACCGCCGAAAGACCGCCGATGAAGGCATTGCGGCCAATGCGAGTGAACTGGTGGACAGCGCATCCACCGCTCAAGATCACATAATCCTCGACCCGCACATGGCCGGCCAACATGACATTGTTCGACAGGATGATGTTGTTGCCGAGGATGCAGTCATGGGCAACGTGAGAATTGGCAAGGAACAGGCAATTGTCACCGACGCGGGTAATGCCCCCGCCGCCGACCGTACCGGAATTCATCGTGACGCCTTCACGCATGGTGCAGTTCGCGCCGACCACGAGACGGGACTCATCCCCTGCCTCATGCAGGCTCTGCGAAACGCCACCAATCACCGCCATCGGAAACACACGGCTATTCCGACCGATCTCGGTGAAGCCCGTGACGACCGCGTTCGACAGCAGCTCGACGCCATCCTTCAGCGTCACGCGCGGACCGACGTGGCAGAAAGGTCCGATCCGCACGTTTTCACCGATTACGGCGCCGGTTTCGACGACCGCCATTGGATGGATCACGGCAGTGGCGGCAATCGTGCTCATTTTGCGTCCTTGCGCATGATCATCGCACCGATATCAGCTTCCGCTGCCAGTTGGCCATCAACCTTCGCATCGCAGTGGAATTTCCAGATGTTGCCGCGCTGCTTCTGCTTGACGACATGGAATTCGACGCGATCGCCGGGAACGACGGGCTTGCGGAAGCGGGCATTGTCGATGGTCATGAAGTAGACCAGATTGCCGCCTTCACCCTGCTTGCGGGCGCAGATCGCGCCCGCTGTCTGGGCCATGCCCTCAATCAGCAGAACGCCGGGCATGATCGGCGAATCCGGGAAATGCCCGGTGAAATGCGGTTCGTTGGCCGTGACATTCTTGATGCCGATGGCCGAATCGTCGCCATCGATCTCGATGATCTTGTCGACCAGCAGGAACGGATAGCGATGCGGCAACAGCTTCATGATCTCGAGGATATCAGCCGATCCCAATTCGGTCTTTGCGGCGTCAGTCATTACTGGCTCCTTTATCCTTCGCGCGGCTGTCATAGCGGCTCAATGTCTCGGCCACTTCGCGCAGATAATCTTTCAAAGGGCGGGCCGGGATGCCGCCGTATTTTTCGCCCGGGGGCACGTCGGCCAGGACACCGCTCATAGCGGCAATCTGGACGCCGTCGCCGATCTTGATATGTCCGTTGACGCCGACAGCGCCGCCGATCATCACACCGTCGCCAATGACCGTGCTTCCAGCAATGCCGACCTGGGCGACGATGCCACAATGGCGGCCGATGCGAACGTTGTGGCCGATCTGGACCAAGTTGTCGATCTTCGTGCCCTCACCGATCACGGTATCGTCCATGGTGCCACGGTCGATCGTCGTATTGGCGCCAATCTCGACGTGATCCTGGATGATGACCCGACCAACCTGGACAATTTTCAGCATGCCGCGCGGACCAGGCGCATAGCCAAAACCATCCTGGCCGATGCGGGCACCGTTGTGGATGATGACATTGTTGCCCACCAGAGCGACCTGAATGGTGGCACCGGCGGCAATCGTGCAGTCACGTCCGATGCGCACGCCAGGCCCAATCACAGTTCCTGGACCGATCCGCGTGCCACTGCCGATCTCGGCATGGGCACCGATCACAGCCATGGCCTCGACCTCTACACCCTCTTCAAGGCGAGCCGTCGGATCGACATGCGCGGCGGGTGACACAAGCGACGTTTCGCTTGTCATACGGACGGGACGGAGGCCTTCGGGATGCAGCAATGCGCCTGCCATCGCAAAGGATGTCTGAGCGCTCTTCGCGACAAGCACAGGAATGTGCTCCGGAACCAAAGAGACCAGCGCCTTTTCACAGAAGATGGCCGATGCATTGCAGGTAAGAAGATCATCGCGGTTGCGACGGGAAAGGATGTAGCAAACATCGCCCGCTTTGGCGCGGGCAACGGGCGAGACCGACCGAATGATCGTCTCGCCCTTTGCGGCATCCGTCAATTCCGCCCCAGTGTGGGCTGCAAGCGCAGCCAGGGTCACCCCGGCATGGGGCGGAAAAAAGTGATTATGCTCCATCAGAAAACGCTCCAGAACGTCAACCTGTCAGCAGTTCTGGACCGCTCGCCTTAGAACTGGTTCGCCATGCTGAACCGGAATTCCTGCGTGTCGTCGAAGTCTTCCTTGGCGACAGGAACAGCATAGTCGAAGCGAAGGGCGCCGAAGGGCGAATTCCACAGAATACCGGCACCAACCGAAGCGCGGATCGACATGCTGGTACCAACGGCACCTGCGTCGCTGGCAAGCTCGCTACCATAGAGTGTGCCGGCATCAGCAAAGACGGCGCCGCGGAATCCAAGGTCCTGCGGAACCGCAGGCAATGGGAAGGTCGCTTCAGCAGACGCGGTGAAGTAGGTCGTGCCGCCGATGGAGTCCCTTTCTCCACCAGAATCGGGCCGCTGACGCGGGCCGATACCACTGTTGGCGAAACCACGGACTTCCTTACCGCCGAGCTTGAACTGATCGAAGACGTTCAGGTTGTCGTCAAGAGCAACGACGTGACCGGCCGATGCCGAGAGCGAACCGACAATATCGAGTTCGTCCGACAGCGTGTAGAACATCTTGGCGCGAGCATAGAGCTTGTAGAAGTCGGAATCGCCGCCGAGACCCGCATATTCATGCGTGAAGCTGGCATAGATGCCCTCATGCGGGTTCTGGCGGTCATCGACCGTGTTGTAGACGATCGTGTGTCCGAGGATCGACTGCGTCCAAGTGCTGCCGACGATGGCATCGATGTAAGGATCGGCAACCTGATCATCGCCACCGCCCGCTGCGTTGTTTGTACCAAACGCGCCGTCTTCGATGTAGTCGATCTGCTTGTAGGTGTAGCGCAATGTCGTCGCCAGATCTTCCGTGATCGGCGCGGTCACGCGGACCGTCGCACCCTGCTCTTCGTAGTCGTAATCCGAGTTGCTGCTGGTCGCGCTCTTGAAGACGTCGAAGCCGGCAGCCAGACGGTAACCGAGGAAGTAGGGCTCGGTGAAGGAGAAATTGTAGGTCTGCGTGTCGTCGAAACCACCACCGGCGGCGACGCGGATGAACTGACCGCGGCCAAGGAAGTTCTTTTCTTCGACAGACGCCTCCAGAACGACGCCACCATCATCAACCGAGTAGCCGGCACCAATGCCGAACGAACCGGTCGGCTGGTCCTGCACGTCGACGACAACCACGACACGGTCCGGCGAGCTGCCAGCCTGGGTCGAGATGTTGACCGACGAGAAGAAGCCGAGGGCTTCGAGGCGGCGCTTGGCGCGCGAAATAGTTTCCTGGTTGAAGGCGTCGCCTTCGGATATGTCGAACTCGCGACGGATCACGTAATCACGGGTGCGGGTGTTGCCGCGCACTTCGATGCGCTCGACATAGGCGCGTTCGCCCTGGTCCACCAGGTAGGTGACGCCAATCGTGTTGTTTTCAAAATTGCGGTCGCCACGCGGAACGACGCGAGCGAAAGGATAGCCGGCCGACGACACGCGACGCGAGATCGCTTCCATCGACTTCTGTACATCACGGGCGCTGTAGGTGCTGCCTTCATTCGTTTCCAGAAGACCCTGGAGCTGAGCGGCGTCGACACCGTCAACAGTCGATTCGACAGAGACGGCGCCGAACTTGTAGCGCTGGCCTTCATCGACGGTGATGTTGATCGTGTATTCGTTGCCGGCTTCGTTCAAGACGGCTTCCGACGAGATGACGCGGAAGTCGGCATAGCCGTGGTTGTAGTAGAACTGGCGAAGCGCTTCTTCGTCGGCGCGCAGCTTGTCTTCGTTATAGACATCCTTACGCGTCAGGAAGGACAGCATGCCCGATTCCTTGGTCTGCAGCACGGATGCGAGACGACCGTCGGAATAGGCGCTGTTGCCACTGAAATTGATGGTGCTGATCTTGGTCCGCTCGCCTTCATTGATCACAAAAGCGAGGTTCACGCGACCTTCGGCGACCGGAACGACCTGGGTCGTGACCTCGACATCGCTGCGACCGATCGCGGAATAGGCTTCCTTGATGCGCTGGATGTCGGAGCTGATCAGGCTGTCGCTGTAAGGACCCTGCGGCTGGGTCTGAACGATACCGACGAGCTTGTCGTCCTTGATCTTGCGGTTGCCGTTGAAGACCACCTGATTGATCAGCTGGTTCTCGGCGACCGTCACGACCAGCGTACCGCCGGAAACGGAGATCTGGACATCGGAGAAGAAACCGGTTGCGTAGAGACGCTTTACGGATTCATCGATGTCAGCATTGGAGAAGGTTTTGCCGGGCTGAATGGACAGGTTCGAGCGAACGGCTTCCGCCCCCACCCGCTGCGCCCCACGCACGTCCACCCGCTGAATGACGGCAGCCTGGGCTGCGACAGCCGAGGCGATGACGGCAACACTTGCGCCCGTAGACACGATACCAGCAGACAGCGCGACCGCCGACACTGCGTTCAAAAATCTTGAACCAGCCTTCATGTGTGTACTTTACCTTCTTCAATTGCCCCGCAGTCGTAATCCCGACTCCGGCCCGTGTGTGGTTTTAGCGGGTTTTACCCTACAAGCAAGTCTGCGCGTTAATTTCTGTTTACTTCATTTCGATCCGTGGCCCAATCGCCACTATCAATTTGAAACATCGTAAACAAATCCTTCCGCACGTTGCAAGATCGATGCTCAGCCTATCAACCGGCTGATATCGTTCCAGGTGGCAAATACCATCAGGGACAGGATCATCGCCAGACCAATGCGGAATGCAACCTCCTGCGCTCCCTGACCCATCGGCCTCCCGCGCACTGCTTCAATCGCGTAGAGAACGAGATGCCCCCCGTCAAGGACCGGAACTGGCATCAAGTTCAAAAGCCCCAGCGAAACGGAAAGAACCGCGGCCAGATTTAACAGAGCGATAATGCCGAGCGTCGCCATTTCGCCAGACGCCTGCACGACCCGCACGGGGCCGCCTAACTGATCGGCGTTCATCCGGCCGGCGATCATGTTGCCGATGTAGTCAAAGGTTCCGGTGACTATGTGCCCGGTCTGGCGGATGCCCTCCCAGACAGCCTGCAGAGGCGAAAGCTCGACGATGCGGAAGTTACCGGCGCGCTGGTCGGTGATGATGCCGATCTGGCCGACTTCCATCGAATTTCCGAAGCGGTCAGTGGTCACGGCACGCTTCGGCACGATGCCGAAATCGAGCTGCTGTTCGCCGCGACGCACGGTGACAGTTACCGGAACTTCGGGACGCATCGTGATGTAGCGCACTACATCGTCAAACGTCTCGATCTTTCGACCGTCGAGAGCCACCAGCACGTCGCCACGTTCGATGCCGGCGACTTCGGCGGCGCTGCCCTGCTTCAGGTCAGCGACAACGGGATCGGAGACGGGTTTGCCCATGGTGGCGAACATCACGGCGAAAATGACGATCGCGAGAACAAAATTGGCTATCGGGCCAGCAGCGACAGTCACCGCCCGTTTCCACAGCTTGGCACCGTTCAGCGTCTGGGCCTTTTCCGCCTCGCTCAGCTCCTCGATGGCAGAGCCATCCGGCATGCTCGCCGCATCGGCATCGCCAAAGAAGCGGACATAGCCGCCGAGCGGAATTGCCGAGATTTTCCAGCGTGTTCCGTGACGATCGGTAAAGCCGACCAGCTCCGGACCAAAGCCGACCGAGAAGGCCAGAACCCGAATTCCCGAAAGCCTGCCTGCGAGATAGTGGCCCATCTCATGAATGAAGACGAGCAGGGACAGGATAAGGATATAGGGAAGGATATATCCGCCGAGAAAGCCGAGAACTGCACTCATTTGATCCGTAATCCCAATTCGATTGTCACCATGGCAAAGGTCAATGCCCCTCGCCCGGACCTCCTGCGATCAAAGACCGAAGAGGAAGGCCCCCATGGATACCACGGACTGGCTTGCGCCCGCAGAAAAACCTATCGCCAGGAAGAACGCGGCAAAACAGGCAAATACAAGACCATCGACACGGTCCATGACGCCGCCGTGGCCGGGAATGAGATTGCTCGAATCCTTGACGCCGAATCGTCGTTTGATGAAGGATTCGAAAAGATCGCCGACCTGGCTGGCGATCGACAGCGACAGCCCGACAACAATGGTCCAGAGGCCGACATCCTGGAAATGGGCCATGGCCACGAGATAGCCACCGACGACGCCGGCAATCGTGCCTCCGATTGCACCGGACCATGTCTTGCCGGGCGATATGCGCGGCGCGAGCTTCGGGCCTCCGATGGCGCGTCCGACGAAATAGGCCAGGATATCCGTTGCCCAGACAACGACGAAGACGAACAGCATGGCAATCAGGCCGAGCGAATCGTCACCCCGGATAGCGGCAAGCGAAATGGCGCTCAGGCCCGCATAGAAGAGCCCGCCCGGGTGCCACCAGCTGAGGCGGCGCAGAAGGGCCGGTATCGCAGCGGTGATCACCAGACCGGCGAAGAGCGGTACGGTGAAGTCGGCTGAGCCGAACAGCATGTTGACACTGACCAGCGCCATGGCGAACCAGCCGAAGGAATTCGATCGCAGGCTCGTCTCGGCCAGACGTGTCATTCTGGACCACTCGTAATAAACGAGCAGCCCGATGGCGACGGCCAGGAGGCGAAATGCGATGCCGCCAGCCCAAGTTGCGGCCAAGACAACGATCACCATTACGATCGCCGAATAGATCCGCAGCTGAAGCTCACGGGAGATCGACAGCGTCATGAACCGACCGCCACGACTTTCGAGGAGAGGCCACCGAAACGGCGATCGCGCGCCGCATAGCGCTCAAGCACCGTGTCGAAGACGGCCGGAGTGAAGTCGGGCCAAAAGTCCGGCACGAACATGAGTTCAGCATAAGCCGACTGCCAGAGCAAGAAGTTCGACAGTCGCTCCTCGCCGCTGGTGCGGATCACCAGATCAGGATCCGGGATGCCGGCGGTGTCGAGACTGTCGTTGATCTTCTGTGCATCGATCTGGCACGGATCGAGCCGCCCGGCCTGGACTTCAAGGGCCAGACGAGCGGCGGCCCGGGCAATCTCATCGCGCGATCCGTAATTGAAGGCGATGACGAGTGTCATGCCGGTATTCTCCGACGTCCGCTCCTCGGCTTCCAGCAGCAGCGAGCGGATATCCTCGCGCAGGTTTACCTTGTCACCGATGATACGGATGCGCACGGCCGCCTGGTGCAAATCGGCCAGATCCCGGCGGATGAAAGCCTTCAAAAGCCCGAAGAGCTCGTTGATCTCGGCCTCCGGACGGCGCCAGTTCTCCGAGGAGAAGGCAAACAGCGTCAGGAAGGCGACGCCCGCCTCACGCGCCGCCTTGACGGTCTCACGCACCGTTTCGACACCCTTGCGGTGGCCGAAGGTTCTCGGCAGGCCCCGTGCATTCGCCCAGCGACCGTTGCCGTCCATGATGATCGCAACATGCTGGGGTACGATGCGCTGTGATGCTCTCGACATAGGCTCCGATCCGGACGGCGATGGAAATGATCTAAACGAACGACTCTCGCTTAAACCTGCATGATTTCCTTTTCCTTGTCGGCGAGCAAGCGATCGACGTCGACAATCGTGTCATCCGTCATCTTTTGGACCTTTTCCGACAGGGAACGGCTGTCATCCTGGCTGATGGAACCATCCTTTTCGCCCTTTTTAAGGCTGTCCATGCCATCGCGACGAACGTGGCGGATCGCAACCTTCGCCTTTTCCGCATATTCATGCGCGATCTTCACGAGAGACTTGCGACGCTCCTCGTTGAGTTCGGGGAGCGGGATGCGCAGGTTCTGGCCATCCATGATCGGATTGAGGCCGAGATTGGCCTCGCGGATCGCCCGATCGACGGCGTTCACCATGGACCTGTCCCAGATCGATACGCCCAACATGCGAGGTTCGGGCACGGTGACGTTCGCCACCTGATTCAAGGCAACCCGCGACCCATAGGCTTCAACCATAACGGTATCGAGAATATTGGCCGATGCGCGCCCTGTGCGCAGCGAGGCGATATCGCTCTTGAATGCATTGATCGCGCCGTCCATCCGACGCTTGATGTCGTTGAGGTCAACCCCTGCGGTCATCATGGTTCTCCCATTGCTCGTTCAGCCGGCAGCCCTTTCGAGGCGCGCCATGGTTGCTGGTTCAGTTGTCGGTGACGATGGTCATGCGACCAGCGCCGGACAGGATTTCGCCGAACCCGCCCTTCTCGTGGATCGAGAAGACGATGATCGGAATGTGGTTTTCGCGGGCGAGCGCCACGGCCGCGACGTCCATGACGGCCAGGCCCTTCTGCAGCACTTCGCTGTGGGTCAGGCGGTCAAAACGCGTGGCGTCCGGATCCTTCTTCGGATCGGCGGAGTAGATGCCGTCGACCTGGGTACCTTTGAAGATCGCCTGTGCGCCAATTTCAGCGGCACGCAGGGCGGCTGCAGAATCGGTGGTGAAGAACGGATTGCCCGTACCGCCAGCGAAGATCACGACCCTGCCCTGCGACAGATGATGAATGGCGGCGCGCTGCGAGAAACTTTCGCAGATCTCCGGCATGGCGATCGCTGAGAGAACGACGGTGTCAATGTCGAGTTTGCGCAGCGAGGTTGCGAGTGCGAGCGCGTTGATGACCGTCGCCAGCATGCCCATGTGGTCGCCGGTCACGCGGTCACCACCCTTGGAGGCAACGGCCACGCCACGGAAGATGTTGCCACCGCCGACGACGACGCCGACCTCGACGCCCATGCGCCGCGCTTCGGCGATGTCACCGGCAATCCTGTCGGCCACCGCGACGTCAATCCCGAAGCCCTGGCTTCCCATGAGGGCCTCACCGGAAGCCTTGAGGAGAACGCGTGTGAACAATGGCTTGGCGGTCATGTGTGCTCCCGAAATCAATTCAGTGCCGGATACACGAAGGGCATCGCGTTGTCACGCGATGCCCGATGTTTTCCCTCGAAAGGAGTGGCTCAATCAGCCCTTGGCGACAGCAGCAACTTCGGCTGCGAAATCGCTTTCTTCCTTCTCGATGCCTTCACCGAGGAGCAGGCGTGCCATACCGGTGACTTCGATCGGTGCGCCGGCTTCCTTTTCGGCTGCCTTGATGGCGTCGCCGACGGTCAGATCCGGGTTGATGACGAAGGCCTGCGACAGCAGGGCAACTTCTTCGAAGAACTTGCGCATGCGGCCTTCAACCATCTTCTCGATGATCGCGTCCGGCTTGCCCGAGGCGCGCGACTGTTCGATGAAGACGTTGCGCTCGCGCTCAGCGACGGCGGCATCGACTTCTTCCGAACGGATGGCGAGCGGGTTGGTGGCAGCGATGTGCATGGCGACCTGGCGGCCGATAGCAGCCAGCACGTCCTTGTTGCCGGTCGACTTCAGCGCAACGAGAACGCCGAGCTTGCCGAGGCCTTCAGAGGCAGCATTGTGGACGTAGGTCGCGACGACACCGTCTTCGACCGAGAGCTTGACGGCGCGGCGCAGCGTCATGTTCTCGCCGATATGGGCGATTGCATCCTTGATGGTATCGGTCACCGTCTTGCCGCTGGCCGGGTACATGGCAGCGCCGATTGCTTCAACGGAACCGTCGGTGCCGATGGCAACGGAAGCCACGCCACGGACGAGATCCTGGAAGGCGTCGTTGCGGGCAACGAAGTCGGTTTCGGAGTTGACTTCGACGACGACAGCCGAGGTGCCGGCGCCGTTGATGCCGATCAGGCCTTCAGCAGCCGTGCGGCCAGACTTCTTGTCGGCCTTGGCGATACCCTTGGCGCGCAGCCAGTCGATGGCGGCCTCGACGTCACCGTCGGTCTCGATGAGAGCCTTCTTGCAATCCATCATGCCTGCGCCGGACTTCTCGCGCAGTTCCTTAACCAGTGCTGCAGTGATTTCAGCCATTGTTTGCCTCTTGTCTGTTCAAGCGATGCGCCCGACGATCATGATCCCGGAGCATGCTGTTTGGGGGACGAAATGTACCCGGAAGTGTGACAACGTGATGAAGCAGGTCACCACGAAAACCTTGAACGCATTCAGGACCGTATCATTGACAGGTCGCCGGAATTGCGAGGCCGCCCGAGGCTCAGATGAGCGTCCGGGCGGCCGTATCCCTTAACGGGTGCGGCGGATCAGATCCGCCGCGGTCGAAGCATCAAGCTTCGGCTTCGGTCTCGAGAGCAGGCTCGATCGGGGCTTCGGCAGCAGCGCCGATGTCACGACCGGAAGAGCCCTGCTGGCGAGCGATGCCGTCGATGGCAGCGCGCGAGATCAGGTCGCAATAGAGCGAGATGGCGCGCGAAGCGTCGTCGTTACCCGGGATCGGGTAGTCGATGAGATCCGGATCGCAGTTCGAATCGATGACAGCAACAACCGGGATGCCGAGGCGCTTGGCTTCGTCGATCGCGATCTTTTCCTTGTTGGTGTCGATGATGAACATCAGGTCGGGAACGCCGCCCATGTCACGGATACCACCGAGAGCCTTGTCGAGCTTTTCGCGCTCGCGCTCAAGGTTCAGGCGTTCCTTCTTCGAGTAGCCGGAGGCTTCCGAGCTAAGGATCTCGTCGAGCTTGCGCAGGCGAGCGATCGAGTTCGAGATGGTCTTCCAGTTGGTCATCATGCCGCCGAGCCAGCGGGAGTTGACGTAGTACTGGGCCGAACGCTTGGCGGAATCAGCAATGATTTCCGAAGCCTGGCGCTTGGTGCCGACGAACAGAACGCGGCCACCACGAGCAACCGTGTCGGACACGACCTGAAGGGCGCGCGACAGCAGCGGAACGGACTGAGCCAGATCGATGATGTGGATGTTGTTACGATCGCCGAAGATGTACGGCTTCATCTTCGGGTTCCAGCGGTGAGTCTGGTGACCGAAGTGGACGCCAGCTTCGAGAAGCTGACGCATGCTGAAATCAGGCAATGCCATGCCTTTGTCTCCTTTTCCGGTTTAACCCCCGCGAAGCAAACAGCACCCCTTTCGGGGATGCCACCGGGCGGAAAACTCAGGATTTCTCCCTGAACTTCCCAAGCTTCGCGTGTGGAATGATGCGGCCCATACAGGGCTCACGGCATAAAATCAAGTCTTTGACGTGAGGTTCGAGCAAGATGACCGCAATTGATTACTTGCAGTCGCCGTTTGGCGGGCCGAGCACTTCGAGCTTGGTCAGCTTGCCGGCCAGAACAAAATCACCATAGTCGAGCGTCAGGTCACGGGTGACGCCGTTCTCATAGAGCTTGAAGGACTGGCTGTAGATCGGCAACTGGTCGCCCTTCGACTTTTCGTCGAAATAGGTGATCGAGACCGGCCAGTAATCGCTGTTGCCGAGAGGGGCTACTGCCTTGGTCTCGGGATCGCTGTCCGCCGATTTCTTCGCTGCGCCGACAATGGTCGTTGTCAGGAAGGTCTGATCCCCATCTTCCGAGCCGTCGAAGATGCGCGATTCGAAAACCCGCTCACCCTTGCGCGCCCGAGCGATGACTTCCAGCATGTGTTCGGCCGGAAAGCGGCTGCCCTCCAGTTGGAGTTCCCGCTGGTTGGGTCCGGTGAGTTCGATCGTCACCTTGTCCCCGGCTTCGGCTGCAGCCCCGCTCACATCCTTGTCCAATTGGTCATCGGTGAAGGACTTGTTGTCGAAGCGGAACTTGCCGGCACTCACATCTTCAAAGGTGGTCGAGCGCTGGTCCGTGACACGGACGCCGTCCCCGACATTGATGCGAGTGACGAAGCGAAACTTGGTATTGAAGCCTTTGCAGGACGAACCCGAGAATTCGTAGACCATCCGGCCACGAACCCCTTCGATACCGGAACGATCGGAGGCTTCCTTGAGCACGATGTCGTAGACGGCGCGATGCGGCACAAGGCCCACCGTGGCAGCAGACGCCTGACCGGCCGCCGCACCGGCGGCGAGGGTCAATGTGGCGACACACGCCATACGCAAAGGAAACATCGACAACCTCCTGTTGGACTCGTCATCGATGTTATAAGAACACATCCGGCAAAAGCGAGACATGCTTTTCGTCGTCAGAAGTTTCTCACTTTATTTTCAACAGACCGGGATTTCGCCATGTCCGACACCATCGACAGCCGCCTTGCCGCGCTGGGGATCACCCTTCCAGAGGCCGCCGCCCCTGCTGCCAATTATGTTCCCTACGTGATCAGCGGAAACCTGCTTTATCTTTCCGGCCAGTTGCCGATTGAAGGCGGAAAGGTGGCAGTTCTTGGCCTTGTCGGTGGTGACGTTGCGCTCGCGGATGCGCAGCGGGCCGCGGAACTCTGCGCCATAAACATCCTCGCCCAGGCGAAGAGTGCACTCGGCGGCGATCTCTCGCGCATCACCCGCGTGATCAAGCTCAACGGCTTCGTCGCCTCGGCCCCTGGCTTCATCGAACAGCATCTCGTGATCAACGGCGCATCGAACCTGATCGCCAATGTTCTCGGCGAAGCCGGCAAACATGCCCGCGCCGCCGTCGGCATGGCCGCACTTCCGCTCAATGCCGCCGTCGAGATCGACGCGATCCTGGAGATCGCGCTGTGAGCGGTGTCGACTGGATCAAGGACCTGCCGGTCGCCCATCGCGGCTATCACGACATGAACAAGACCGTGTTCGAAAACACGCTCTCGGCTTTTTCGCGGGCGATCGAAGCCGGCTTTGCCATCGAATGCGATATCCAGCTATCGTCCGACAGCGTCCCGATGGTGTTCCACGACCATGATTTGCAGCGACTGTGCGGGCTTGCCGGCGAAGTCCGCGAGCGGACGGCGGGCGAGTTGAAGATGCTGTCGATCGGCGGCACGAAGGACAAGATCCCTTCGCTCCGCCAGATGCTCGATCTCGTCAAGGGACAGGTGCCGCTGGTCATCGAGCTCAAGGGCATTGATGCCGAGCACGACGATGGTTTCGTCGAAAGCGTACTGGAAGTGCTGGAAGGCTACGAGGGCAAGGTCGCTCTGATGAGCTTCGACTATCACCTGCTGCGTGCCCTCAAGCACGTCGACTGCCCCTACCCGGTCGGGCTGACGGCCGAGGGCGTCAAGCCGGAAGTGCTGGCGGCCCATGAAGAAGCCATGGCGCTCGGGCTCGACTTCACCTCCTATTGCGTCGTCCACCTGCCGAACCCTTTCGTCACGACCCTGCGTGAAAAGGGCACACCCGTGATTACCTGGACGGTCAGGGATGAAATCATGCGGGCACAGACCTATACCTATGCAGACCAGATGACGTTCGAAGGCTTCGACCCGCGCGTGGCGCCGGCCGTCGCCTGACACTGACACCGACAGGGAGATTCATGGCAGACGAGGTGACTGTCCGCATTGCAGGCTCCTTTGAGGAGATCGATCCGGCCGACTGGGCCACGCTGTCCGGCACATCGCGTGCCGGACCCGGTTACAATCCTTTCGTCTCCCATGCGTTTCTCTCGTCGATGGACGAGTCCGGCTCGGCGGTCGCCGAGACCGGCTGGATGGGCCATCACCTGCTGCTGGAGGAAGACGGCCGGCTGATCGGCGCCGTCCCTTGTTACCTCAAGAACCACAGCCAGGGCGAATATGTCTTCGACCACGGCTGGGCGGACGCCTATCAGCGGGCCGGCGGGCACTATTATCCGAAGCTGCAGGCATCGATCCCGTTTACGCCAGCCACCGGCCCAAGGCTGCTGGTGGCGCGGGGGGAAGATGTAGAACGGGTATCCGGCCTGCTCGGGCAAGCCTTGGCCCAGGTGACGCAGAAAATCGGCGCCTCTTCGGCACATGTGACCTTCCTTCCGCAAGGTGAATTGTCTTCCCTTACGGATGCCAATTTCCTGCATCGCACCGACCAGCAGTTCCATTTCATCAATCGGGGCTATGCCGATCACGAGGCGTTTCTGGCGGAGCTCTCCTCGTCGAAACGCAAGAACCTGCGCAAGGAACGGCGGGCAGCGCTGGAGCATGGCATCACCGTCGACTGGCTGACCGGCCGCGATCTAACGGAAGATATCTGGGACCAGTTCTTCCGCTTCTACATCGACACCGGCAGCCGCAAATGGGGGAGGCCCTACCTCACCCGCAGCTTCTATTCGCTGATCGGTGAACGCATGGCCGACGACGTGCTGCTGGTGATGGCCAAGTGCAATGGCCGCTATGTTGCCGGCGCGATCAACTTCATCGGGGCCGATGCGCTTTACGGTCGCCACTGGGGCTGCATCGAGGATCATCCCTTCCTGCATTTCGAGGTCTGTTATCATCAGGCGATCGATTTCGCCCTGTCGAAGGGCCTCGCGCGGGTCGAGGCGGGCGCGCAGGGCGAGCACAAGTTGGCGCGGGGCTATGAACCGGTGACCACCCATTCGGCCCACTACATCGCCCATGCCGGGCTGCGCCGCGCGGTCGCCGATTATCTCGAACACGAGCGACGGGAGGTCGCGCAGATGAGCGATTATCTCGGCGAGCGCACGCCCTTCCGCAAGGGTGACCGTCAGCCGCGCGAGGGCGAGGAACTCGACGGCTGACGGGTTTCCACCCGCTTGATGCAAAAGCCCTGCTGCCGTTAAGTGACGGAACGAATCGAGGAGATACCCATGACCGCCTATGATCCCAACAACATCTTCGCCAAGATCCTGTCCGGCGACATCCCGTCGGTGAAGCTCTACGAGGACGAGGATACGCTGGCTTTCATGGATGTCATGCCTCAGGCACCGGGCCATCTTCTGGTGATCCCGAAGGAGGGTTCGCGCAATCTTCTGGATGCCGATCCGGCAGTGCTCGCAAAGCTGCTGCCGGTCGTGCAGAAGCTGGCCAATGCGGCGCAGGAAGCCTTCGAGGCTGACGGCGTCTATGTCGCGCAGTTCAACGAGGCGGCGGCCGGCCAGACCGTCTTCCATCTGCATTTCCACGTGATCCCGCGCCACGACGGGCTGCCGCTCAAGCCGCATACCGGGGGGATGGAGAATATCGACGTGCTGAAGGCGAATGCCGAGAAGATCAAGGCGGCGCTCTAAGGGGCTGACAATAAGCTTAACTCTCGGCTGATCGCCATCGCTTGGTCAGCCGAGAAGGCCGCCCACGAGGGCCAGCATGGCAATGCTGGCGCCAACCAGTGCGACAACCCCGAGCATGCCGGGGCCTGTCCCGAACCAAGCTCCGCCACGGCTACGGGCCAGATCTTCCGGAAGAACCTTGAATTTCTGCGGAGCCCCATGTTTGAGCCTGCGGAAGCGCATTACCTTTGCCATTCATATTGCCTTTGATCGTTCGACAAAGACGATCTGGGAAGGCAATTGTGGCAATTCCAGCTCCGACACGATGCTGTGATCGCTTGGGCAATCAAAGCCAGAGCAGTCCCGCACCCAGGATCACGAGGGGCACGAGCACGCCGACGATGACCCGCTGTCCGGACAGCAAAAAGGCCAAGAATCCGAGGCCAGCTGCGGCCAGCCTCAGCCAGAGCGGTGAGGTCTCCAGCACGCCGGTCGGGAATACAACGAGCTTTGCCGTCACGGCCATCACCAAGGCGGTCGCAACCGCCCTCACCCAGTGCAGCGCTTCCGATCCCTCTTGCAGCCTGTTGCCGGCAAGGACGCCGAGCCAGCGCCAAAGGTCAGTGGCCAGCCAGCCGGCGACGAGGATGACGATGAAGGGCCAATACTCCACCATCAGACAACCTCCTCGGCCTGCACGCCCGCTGCTGACTCATTGGCGGGCGTGCGCCTGCCGGCTCGAATGACGAAACGGTCGAAGAGATAGGCGAGCGTGCCCCCGCCGAGGCCCGCCACGAGGATATCGAAACCCGGCATCACCACCGCCAAAAGAGGACCGGAAACAGCGCCAACGATGAAGGCGACCTTGACCACCGACTGGCGGCCTGTCGCCCAGATCGAGGCGATGAAATAGACCGGCGTCAGGAAGAAGAGCAGGCCGGCGACCACAGGCGGGAAGCTCGACACGAGGCCATAGCAGATGCCAACCAGCGCCGTGTTGATGGCCACCAGCGTAATGCCGAAGCCGGCGAAATAGGCGACACGGCCTTCGCGCGGCACGTCCTTGAAGCTTGCCATTGCAAACACCCAGGCGGTGATCGCGACGAAATGGGAGAGCAGGAGCAGCAGCCAGGTCGGCGTGCGGCTGGTGCGCATTTCCGGCACGAGGGAGGCTACCATCGGCATCAGGCGGATCGATGATAGGGTGACGGCGAGAAAGATCGCCAGCAGATTGGCGCCACTGGTCATCGTGCCGATCAAGATCATCTTGGCCGGCAGTGCCCAGACGGTGACCGTCATGAACATCGCTTCGCCTCGGCTGACACCGGATTGCAGCGCAAAAGCCGCAAAGCCGACGAAGGAAACCATCAGGATCATCGCCGGCAGGCTGAACAGTCCGCGCATTCCGGCGAGAAACCAGCGGCTGTGGGAGAGGTCAGATTCGGCAGGGGGCATTGGGCACACTCGGATCCAGACACAGATGTGCCGGGCACGAGGCCCGGCACGGTCTTATCAGTCAGAGGAAGCGTCTCACTTCTTCTTCGGCACCTTGGGCACGGCGCTGCGCTTGGACGGGGTCGGAGCAGCGTCGATCACGGCCACCTCGCCTTCGTCTTCAACCACAGCGGCCTTCGGCGACGGCTTGCGCTTCGCCTTGGCGAGCTTGGCCGTTATCACCTCGGCTTCCGGCTTCGGCTTGACGGGCGCGACTTCAGACAGGCATTCGAGGTCGAGAACCTCATCGCCTGCCTCATCGGTCTTCGTGCCGACCTTGACCACGCCACCCTTCTTCAGCTTGCCGAACAGGATCTCGTTGGCGAGCGGCTTCTTGATGTATTCCTGGATCACGCGAGATAGCGGACGCGCGCCCATCTTCTCGTCGTAGCCCTTGGTGGCCAGCCAGGCGATTGCCGGTTCTGACAGGTCGAAGGTGACGTTGCGTTCCGACAGCTGGGCTTCGAGCTGCATGACGAACTTCTGCACGACCTGGTGGATCACCTCGCTTGGCAGCGGCGCGAACGGGATCGTTGCATCGAGACGGTTGCGGAATTCCGGCGTGAACAGGCGGTTGAGCGCCTCTTCATCCTCGCCGGTGCGCTTGGACGAGCCGAAGCCGATGGCCGACTTTGCCATTTCCGATGCACCCGCATTGGTCGTCATGATCAGGATGACATTGCGGAAGTCGATCTTCTTGCCGTTGTGGTCGGTCAGAGACCCATGGTCCATGACCTGCAGCA